>Ga0247841_10000075_pt1 | contig 241346 bp, 182 predicted proteins | sample LaCruzMarch2015__2_FD_192410 | JGI IMG/M metagenome (GOLD analysis project Ga0247841, IMG submission 192410) | Freshwater microbial communities from meromictic Lake La Cruz, Castile-La Mancha, Spain - LaCruzMarch2015_18m | ecosystem: Environmental > Aquatic > Freshwater > Lake | place: Spain... | reverse complement strand
ACACCGGAGAAAAAAGAGAAAAAGAAAGAGAAGAAAAAAGAGTTTTGATTCGAAATAATACACTTATAACTTAGCATATTCCTTTCCAGCTAAGGGGGGAAGCCTCATCGTAACACCAGCGTGAGCGGTGTAATAACGAGTTCTTCGCTTGCTCCGCAAGTGATTATTCCAACGGGTAATAACCCTAATGATATTGCAATCAGTGATCTGGATGCTGACGGCAAAATTGATCTGACTGTTGCATGCTGGAGTGATAGTTCAATTTCAGTATATCGCAATATCATAACAGGCGGGACCATTACGACTGCGTCGTTTGAAAGCAAGGTTAACTTCAACGGAGGAACATATGGTGCCTTGGACATTGCTGTCAGTGATCTCAATGGGGATGGCAAACCCGATTTGATTGCTGCCAATAATTCAAGTAACGGCACAATTTCAGTGTTTGAAAACAAAGCCACGGGTCCGGGAATTACCACTTCTTCATTTGCACCGAAGATCAATTTCGCTACAGGAGGCAAACCGATTGCTATTGCAATAAGCGATCTGGATGGTGACAATAAACCTGATGTTGTGACAGTGAATGACGATAATTCGATTTCGATTCTACGCAATACGTCTGGAGCATCATCTGTCATCGGCGGACGAGAAATTAACAAATCACCCAAAACATTTGTCCTCCAGCAAAATTATCCTAATCCATTCAATCCATCGACCAATATTTCTTTTAGTCTTGCATCTAAAGCGTTTGTATCACTGAAAGTATTTGATGTTTTGGGAAGAGAGGTCTCTTCTCTTTTGTTCGAAGAGTTATCTGCCGGATCATACTCAAAGAAATGGAATGCCGAAGATCTTATAAGCGGTGTTTATTTCTATCGCTTGCAGGTTGGCATATACACGGAAACTAAGAAACTTGTTTTGCTGAGATAAATGGCAATTGCGCCCTAACCAGCGGCTCAAACTGACCACGCAACCGCTCGCGTGCTTAGTTTAAAGATTCCACATTTTAATTTGAGTTTATGATTTGTCAAAATACATTTTACCAACCCAAAACATTTGCCGTCCCGCTGGAACGTTGCGTGGCAGCTTAGCCGGGGTCCGTTATACCATTAAAAGTTTTTTAGATATACAAAAAATTGATGTTCAAATGTCAATAAGAAAAAAACAAGAAAGGAGAACATCATGAATAGGACAATTCGCATCGGAATGCTTCTTATGTATGTTGGCTTTATTGCGGTTGGAGCCGTTCTTGCCGATACCGTTATTCCGTCAGATACCACTTACATTGGCAGCCTCTCAGGCAACATCCAGGTTTGGTTTGCTGTGCCGGTGGAGGTCGATGGGAATCTCTCCGTTACCCTTGCTCCTTCCGACGGTGTCAATATGCAGCTTATGCTCTGCACGCCTGGGAAAAACGAAATCATCACGAACGACTGCTGGGGCACCCCACTTACCCTCAGCGTCAATGGTGTCAAACCCGATACTTTCTATATCTCCCTTTGGGGATGGTATGGATCAGATGTGAGCCATGGGTTCACATTGACCACGGTGTTTTCAGCGGCTATACTTGAAAACGACATTGAACCCAACGACTCTTCTGCTTACGCGAAAATGCTTCCCCTCAATGGTACGGTCACGGGCCATATCGGTTACGACGGCCGGTGGGCGTCCAATCCGGCCGACGAAATTGACTGGTGGCGGATCACCACTATCGAGGACGGTGCTTTGACCGTTGCCATTGCGCAGGTCGAGCCGGTCAATCTGCAGCTCGCCATCTACCGCCCCGACGGCGCCTCGGTAATTGTATCGGCTGACACCTGGGGTGACACCACAAGACTTACTATTGAAAACCTCCGGGACGGCACATTGTTCATTCGTGTTGCCAAATACGCCTGGAATTTCACACCATATACTCTGTGGAACGAATTCACACCCGCCCCGGGAGACAACGATCCGGAACCCAATAATTCGACGGGGAGTGCCTCGGAACTCGCCATCGGTGTGCACTTAGGAGGCCATCTCGGTTACAACGGATTCCGAGATAACTATGGCTTTGATACCGTGGACTGGTGGCATTTCACCCTTGAAGACACGAGTGCCTTGTGGATCACGCTGACCCAGGTCGCCTCGGCCAACCTTAGAATGCAGCTCTATAAGGACGACGGCATCACTCTCGTTCATGGCGGAAACGATACGTGGGGCTTGGGTTATGAGATGAACATCGCCGAGGCCTTACCCGGCAAATATTATCTGAAGGTTGACACCTATGGAGTATTCGATTCCTACATGCTCATTCTTTCGGATTCCCCGTTGACCGGCATAGGCGATATCAAAGTCGAACAAACTTCAAATGTTCCCGTTCGTTTCGAATTGTTGCAAAACTATCCGAATCCGTTCAACCCGACTACAACTATACTATATCAATTGCCAAAATCATCTTTTGTAAAATTATCTATCTATGATATCAACGGAAGATTAGTTGAAATACTAGTAAATGAGCGGGAAAATTCAGGCTATTATTTGGTAAACTGGAATGCTGAAAATGTAAGTTCTGGAATATATTTCTACCGGATTGATGCTGATGATTTAAGTAGTGTAAAGAAATGTTTAGTGGTCAAATAATGGTCTAACCATTTCGTACTTTTATCTTAAACCCAAGAAATATTTTAAATAAAAAGAGATTTAGTGAATTGCAGACGGTTTTAAACTACCTATCCTACTTTTTCGGCAGTTCCCGAGAAGTCGGGACCGCGGGCATACTTTCTTGGCTATGTTTAGAACACCGATACCGTGTTCCGTCAGGTTCTTAAACCTGACGGCAGGGCAATCTGACATGAGTGAGCGAATGAGAAGAACATCTGGCGAAAATAGGGCGAGCAGTGTCAGGTCTGATGACCGGATACAACGTCTTGGCGAGAACATTTAACAATTGAAAAGTCTAACAGAAACCCTAAATAATCATGCATTGAAGGAATTGAGTTTGTAAGTTTTTTAATAAAAAATAATTTGCTGAAGCGGGCAGGATCAGAAAAGGTCTTGCCCGTTTTTGTTTTTCAGATAAACACGAAGGCACGAAGACACAAAGGATTTTTAATATTTAAAAGGGAGGAAGAAAGAAATTGACGCTGAAAGGCGCTGATTTCTTATGAATCATATTTTAGGTTAATTCGTGTAATTCGTGGATAAGGAGAGAACCACGAAGACACCAAGAACACAAAGGGTAATTCAATTTCAAATAGCATAATTATCAGTTCAAAATTAATATATCGCCAAAATATTAGTGTTAATTCGCATTCATTCGTGGTTCTTTCCCTGACCTTCATGTCTTCGTGACTTTGTGGTTATAGTATGGTCAACAAATGAACCAATTCCACAATTCCGGTTTTGTCCGAAATAGTAGTGACAAAATTCAAAAAAACCATCTAAATTTGGCCGACTTTTTGAGATTCTGAACATTGGAAAGTTACAATAAGGAGTCACGTTTAGATGAATTTGAGGACTTTTAAGAAGGGTGTCCGCCCGTCCGAATTTAAGGAGTTTACCGACGGGAAAAGCATTGAAATATTACCGCTTCCGGACGAAGTGTTCATTCCCGTTCAACAGCATATCGGCGCGCCCTGTAAACCGGTCGTCGAAAAGGGGATGGATATTAAAACCGGACAGATCATCGCGACTGCCGGTGGCTTTGTATCCAGCCTGATCCACGCGACAATCTCCGGAAAAGTAAAAGCGATCGAATCCTTTCCGCATCCGTTAAGCGGTCAGGGTTTGATGATCCAGATCATCAGCGATGGGAAAGACGAATGGATCAACACAGGCGAAAACGTCCCGAAGGTTCGGGAATGGGAGAAATTATCGAAAGACGAGATCATTACGGACGTTCAAAACGCCGGGATCGTCGGAATGGGCGGAGCGGCGTTTCCGCTTCATGTCAAACTCAGTCCGCCGAAAGGCAAAACGATCGACACGTTGATCCTCAATGGTTGTGAATGTGAACCGTTTTTAACAGCTGATCATCGGATGATGCTCGAGAAAACAGATGACGTTATACTCGGTGTCCGGTTGATCATGAAAGCGCTTGGCGCAGAAAAAGCGATCATCGGGATCGAAGCCAATAAACCGGATGCGATCGAAAAGATAACCAAAGCCATTGCGCCGTTTCCAAACATAACCGTCCAACCGCTCAAGGTCAAATATCCACAAGGAGCGGAAAAAATGCTGATCAAAGCCGCTTTGAATAGAAACGTTCCTGCCGGCGGCTTACCGATGGATGTCAACGTTGTTGTGAACAACGTCGGGACTGCGATAGCGGTGACCGATGCTGTCATGAGAAAACGGCCGGTTATCGAAAGAGTAGTGACCGTTACCGGCAAAGGAATCCGCGAACCGAAAAATGTGCTCGCGAGAATCGGAACGCCTTTCCAGAATCTGATCGATTTTTGTGGAGGTCTCACTGAAGATGCGGCAAAAGTACTGATGGGCGGTCCAATGATGGGTGTCGCCCAGCATACACTTGCCGTTCCGGTCATCAAAGCCACAAGCGGGATCGTCTGCCTGACTTCCGAATCTATCGTTGACAAAAAGGAATATCCGTGTATTCAATGCGGCGCGTGTATTCGCGTTTGCCCGATGGATTTAATGCCGACCCGGTTGGCGCGTTTTGCACAGAACTGTAAGTGGGACGAAGCGGAGAAATTTGGAATCGTCAACTGCATCGAATGCGGTTCCTGTGCTTTTGTCTGTCCATCGAATATACCATTGGTTCAGAGAATCCGGATCGGGAAATTGAAAGTGAATGAAATTCGTCGAAAACAAAAAACTGTGGAAAAAGTCGAGAGTAATTAACTCATCGTATTCAGTCGTTTGGAACGAATCAAATAGAGGAAATTGATTAGAATGGAAGAGAAACAGAATATCAGGACTGAAGAATCCGAAAAGAACGCTTCGGCTAAAACCAATCCAACGCCTTCCGTTAAGCCAGTGGAAAAACCGTTGTTCTTCCTGTCGTCTTCACCGCATATGAAAGCCCCGTCGGATGTTCGGATGATCATGTGGATCGTCATTGCTACTTTATTGCCGGCGGTCGGTTTCAGTGTGTACAATTTCGGATTTCATAGTTTAATCACGATCGCGGTTTCTATTCTTGCTGCCATGATAACCGAAGAGATCGTCAATCTGGCCCGAAAACGTAAAATGACGATAAACGATGGAAGTGCCATTCTGACCGGTTTGCTGTTGGCGATGACGCTACCGCCATCGTTGCCGCTGAGCATGGTAGTGATCGGATCGGTCTTCGCTATTTTTATCGGAAAACAGATTTTCGGCGGTTTGGGCAATAACATTTTCAATCCGGCACTGATCGGTCGGGCGTTCCTTCAGGCGTCATTCCCGATTCCTATGACGACATGGACGATACCGAGAACTGTTGACGCGATCAGTTCCGCAACGCCGTTAGGTTTATTTAAATTTGAAAAGACATTGACGCCGACATATGACCTGTTTATCGGAACAGTTGGCGGCTGTATCGGCGAGACGAGCGCACTGTTTATTCTCATTGGTGGATTGATACTTGTACTACTTCGTATCGCCGACTGGCGCATTCCGGTCAGTTATCTGGGAACGGTCGTTGTTTTTAGCGGAATCCTGTGGATAGTCAATCCGGTAAATTTCCCCAATCCGGCTTTTCAACTGTTTGCAGGAGGATTGATGCTCGGAGCGTTCTTCATGGCGACGGATATGGTAACTTCACCGGTGACGCCGAAAGGGAAGTGGATATTCGGCATCGGCGCCGGAATCATCCTGATATTGATTCGGCAATTTGGCGGATATCCCGAAGGTGTGATGTATTCGATTCTGATCATGAACTGCGTGACACCGTTGATTAACCGGTTTACACGTCCGCGATATTTTGGGGAGATCAAACAATGAAAAAAATGAATAAATCGATTTATTTGGTGGTTGTCTTAACCGTGACAGCTGCCATTTCCGGCGGAATTCTGGCCTACTTCGACTCGTTCACATCAAAACGAATCGCCGAATTTCAAAAGAGCGAACAGGTGAAGTCGGTGCAGGTTGTGTTGCCGGGTTCGGTTACTTCGGAATCAAAAATGCTCGATGGCGTCGAGTTTTTCATTGGAAAAGATAATGCCGGCAAGATCGTCGGAGTGGCGTTTGTCGCTTCAGGAGCCGGATTCCAAAGCACAATTAAAGTTATGGTCGGGATGGACCCAACCATGCAAACAATTCTGGCAATGAAGGTCATGGAACAGGCGGAAACGCCCGGACTTGGCACGAAAATCGTCGACGATCAGACTCATAAAACAAATCCGGGCTGGTTCATCAAACAATTCGAAAATCTGAGCATAGTGAACGGGATTTCGTACCTTAAAGGTCAAAAGCCGAGCAAACCTGGTGAAATTCAAGCGATCACCGGTGCAACCGTCTCGTCGGCCGCTGTCGTTAATCTGCTGAATGCCAGCATTACCAGCAACCGGGAAATATTTTTAAAAAGCGGAGTAAAATAATATGGCAACCGGAAAAGTAACTGTCTGGAAAGATTTTGCAAAAGGACTATGGGACGAAAATCCGTCTCTGCGCATGTTGCTGGGTTGTTGCCCGACACTCGCCATGACGACATCGGCCATCAACGGTTTTTCGATGGGAATAGCAGTAATTTTCACGCTAATCTGTTCCAGTGCGATCATCTCACTGATGCGCAACCTGATTCCCAAAGAGGTTCGGATCGCAACTTATATCATCATCATTTCAACGTTTGTGACGGTAGTTGACCGGACGATGGCGGCTTTCCTGCCCGCAATCAGCAAAGCGATGGGACCGTTCATTCCGTTGATCGTCGTCAACTGTATCATCCTCGGTCGCGCAGAAGCCTTTGCATCGAAAAATACTGTCGGACGTTCGATCATCGACGCGATGGGAATGAGTATTGGTTTTACGTTGACACTGACTTTTCTCGGTTCGCTTCGCGAGTTAATCGGTGCCGGAACGATATTTTCGTTTCAGATAATGCCCGAAAGTTTTATACCGTGGGCGGTTATCGTTCTGCCTCCGGGAGCATTTCTGATGCTTGGATTGATCATTGGAACGGTTAATTGGCTCAACGCACAGATCACGAAAAAAACAGCCCATTGACAGATAGATAATGCAGAATAAACAAACATTGAATAGATAATTTCCAGGAGTTTTATGCAACTCATCATCATCATCATTTCTTCGGTTCTAATCAACAACTATGTGTTGGTACAATTTTTAGGCATTTGTCCATTTATCGGCGTCTCGAAAAAACTATCGCCGGCCATCAGCATGGGAGTGGCGACGACCTTCGTCATGACGATCACCGCATCTGTGGCATGGATCATCAACCAGTACATTTTAATCGGATTGAACCTGCAGTTTTTGGAAATCGGCTCGTTCATTCTTGTCATCGCCGGATTGGTGCAGTTGGTCGAAATGTTCATCAAGAAGACCAGCAAACCGCTGTATGACGCACTGGGCATTTTTCTGCCATTGATCACGACGAACTGCGCGATCCTCGGCCTTGCGTTGTTGTTGGTCATCAAAGAATACAATTTCATCGAGAGCATCGTCTTTGGATTCGGTTCGGGTGCTGGATTTACGCTGGCGCTGGTTATGATGGCCGGTATTCGTGAAGAACTGGAATTGGCTGACGTGCCGTCGTATTTTAAAGGCGCACCGATAACGCTGATCACTGCGAGTTGCATCGCGCTGGCGTTCATGGGCTTTGCGGGTTTGATTTAATTAACGGGAGTTGAAAGAAATGTACACATCCATTTTATACGCCGTTTTGAGCATGGGAGGTTTGGGATTATTATTCTCGGTTCTCATCGCGCTGGCCAATAAAAAACTTGCCGTCGAAGAAGATCCGCGAATTACCGAGATTGCTGAATTGTTACCAAACGCCAATTGTGGCAGTTGCGGGTACGCCGGATGCGCCAATTTCGCAGAGAATTTAGTCGGCGGCAAATCTCAGATCAATAATTGCTCTGTCTGTGGGAACGATGCGAAGGAAGCGATCGCCCGAATTCTGGGTGTGGATGTCCAGACAGGCGAACGCCGCGTGGCGGTAGTTTTCTGTCAGGGCGGTAAGTCGAATGCTACCAAGAAAGGTGATTATCGCGGCATTAAAACTTGTTTGGCGACAACATTTGTTTCCGGCGGCGAACGGGCATGTAACTATGGCTGCATTGGTTATGGCGATTGCGTAACTGCCTGTCCGTTTGACGCGATTCATATCAACGATGAAGGTCTGGCGACTGTCGATCGAAAAAAATGTACCGGTTGCGGAACCTGCGTTTCCGCTTGTCCGCGCGGTGTTATCGAAATGCATCCGATCAGTCATCACGTTTTTGTCCAGTGTAAAAATATCGACAGTCCGAAAACCGCCCGCAGTGTGTGTAAACATGCCTGTATCGGCTGTATGATCTGTGAACGCGCTGTTCAGGGTGTCGGCTTCAAAGTCACGAACAATCTGGCGAAAGTCGATCACGAACAGTACACCAAGGAATTGGTACTGCCAACTGACAAATGCCCGACGAAAGCCATCGTTATTTTAGGACAAGCCGATGAATCCTGAACCGAGAAGAATTCCGGAACCTGAGGCCGATTACGGCGAAGTCATCGAATTGAAAGACGATTTCGCGATCGTGCGAATGCAGACATCGGATTCATGTCACAGTTGCCGCGCCAAGGTTATTTGCCAACCGAATAGCGCCGGCCAGCGGATTCTTTATGTTAAGAACACGCTCGGTGTTAAAATCGGAGACAGAGTCAATCTGGAACAAAGCGGCGTCAACCAAATCAAACTCATTTTTATGCAATATGGCGTTCCCCTAATGAGTTTTATGATCGTGATTATCGTTGCGAATCGGTTTATTACAGAGAAATCGAACGGAATCCCACCGGAAGTTATTCAGCTGATCGTTGCCTTGGTTTTTATGATTTTATCCGGTGTCGTAACCTATCTCTGGAGCAAAAGGAAAGCCCAACAGAACTTTTCCATATTTCGTATGAAATCAATTGAGAAAGAGTAAATCAACCATTTAAAAATCCTGATGAATGTGAAAAAACAAAAAATCATTTTAACGACAATCCAATTCGCGAGCCTATTGCTCAGTCTCATTTTTACCAATTGTTCCAGACAAGATGAGTTCATCGAGGCGAAAGAAACACGCTTACTGATGGGAACGGTCGTCGAGATTACTGTTCTCGATACTTCTGAAGTTGCAGCCAAAGCAGCGATCACAGACGCTTTTAACGAAATCAGCCGAATTTCTACCGTTTTTTACGAAGGGAATCCGAACAGTCCTGTCTATGTTTTTAACCACAGAACCCGGAATGAAGTCGTGATTCCATCGGAAGTGCTGGGATTGGTTGAGAGAAGTGTGGATATTTCAGAGAAGTTGGATGGTGCGTTTGATATAACCATCGGCGGATTACTTCCGCTGTACAAGTTCAAGGGAAATTCGCTCACCCCGCCTTCAATGAAAGAAATTCAAGCGGTTCTGCCGTTTGTCGGATTTAAATATCTGTCGATCAATTCCGCTGAAAATATTCTTTCTTGTAAGAATCGGAAGACTCAAATCGGTACCGGCGCAGTCGCTAAAGGATATGCCGTCGATCGGGCGATCGAAGTGCTACAATTAAGAAATGTCAAAGGCGCTATCGTCAATGCCGGTGGCGATTTACGGACATTGCCTCGCCCTGACGGTAAGTACTGGCGCGTAGGAATTCAGCATCCGCGCAATCGAGGCGAGATATTGAATGTTCTTGAGATTGGTAACGGGGCAGTAACCACTTCAGGAGATTACGAAAAGTATTTCTTCTATCAGGGAAAACGAATTCATCATATACTCGATCCTAAGACGGGACTTCCCGCCGATTCCTGCCAGTCCGTTACTATTATTGCCCCAACAACGGAACTTGCCGATGCATTAGCGACCGGTATGTTTGTTTTGGGTGTTACAAAGGGAATGGAACTCATCCAACAATTTTCCGAAATCGAAGCGATGTGGATACGTGCCGACGGAAAACGGTTTGAGACGGCGGGTTTTAATAAGTATTGTTCCACAAAATAAAACTGTTATTTGATACAGTTGATTGTTTTAGACCTTTCATTTGAACAAATCGAAAGAAATGGAGTTAACATGACACGAAAAAGTATCTTCATATTCGGACTCGTTTTACTCATCGGTGTGACTTCCTTGTTCTCGGCAGCAGGAAAAGTTTACCTCGTTCTGGCATCAGACACAGCGATCTGGGATGGAATGAATACGGACGAATTTAACTGTACTTATACAGCATCTCTTTTCACAAATCCAGATATGAACTGTTATAAAGTCATGAATACGGCATTCCGCGAACCATTTAAAGATTCTTACGGTCAACCGATAAAAATGACCTGGTATATGATGGGCGGTAATATCTTTCGATATGCTACTAATAAAAATATGCCCATTCCAAATACGATGACGCTGTATTTTATGAAAAAATATCACGGTGAAGCCGTTCTGCAGACCGGCGACGAATTATCCATCCATTATCATACATTTGCCTGGACAGATTACGATAGGGACGGGAAATGGTACTGGAATCAGGCATTGGATTTCAATGAGTGTCGCGAAGACTTCGACTTCACCTTATGCCAGTATTTACTCGAAGAAGAAATCTTTCCGGTTTCGTTCCGGAGTGGCTGGCATTATATGGATAATAACTGGCAACATTATCTCAATCAGATAACACCGTATAGTTTGCATAATGATTATCCATCTGATCGAATCGATACGGTCGAACCGCTGGACAACACTTATCATTGGGGGCAGGCTTCTTCAAAATGGACAGCCTACAGACCGTCCGACGAGAATTATCAACTTCCCGGAAATGGTGCCGGCTTTACTGTGCGTTCCCGTCATTTCAATTCGTTTAATGCAAATGGATTGCTGGATCAGATTTTTGCAGAAGCTGACAAAGGAACTGATCAGATCGCCTGTATTTGGGGACATTTACCCGAGACCGATTTTCTGACTAATATTGCAAAAATCGACAGCCTCGCACATCTTGCCGCGATAAAATATCCCAACGTGAAATTCGCCTATTGCACCGGGATTGAAGCATTGCAAAAGTACAGGAATACATCCGATTTCACAGCGCCTGTTTTGACATTTGAATCTGAGACTCTCGGCGACAGCGTCTATTTAACGGTCACAACGGATGAGCCGATCTTTCAGCGTGTTCCTTATATCGCCGCAAAAGATGTTTATGAAAACTATTTTGTCGTTCCCTGTGAGTTGACTAGTACAAATCAATGGCGAAGCGTTAAAGCGGTGGATAATAATTTGATCGCGAAGGTTGGCGTGGCGGTTTGTGACACACTTGGAAATCAATCGATGAAATTCATCAATTTCCGTCCTGACGATATTTATATCGATAATTTGGAAAACGGCTACAATGAAATTTGTGGAAGTTGGACGCAATCTACGAAAGCTGCATGGGGGACAGATTCGAAAACTGTAACCGTAGCGACCGGCGATACGGCGCTTGTTCGTTGGACTCCGGAGATCGTTCAGCAAAGCGATTACAATATGTTCATTCAATTACCTTCGATCGATAATCCGGTCGATTCTTTTACCGTTCGAATTTTTAGTAATAGTGTCTGTAAACAAACAGTAATTGTTCGTAAGCCATTTCAATCGAGCCAATGGATTTATATCGGATCTACGACATTTTTGCCATCGCAAAACAATTATATCGAAATGGAAGCGATCGGAACCGATGCTTCTGGAAAGCAATTTGCCGCTGATGTAATTAAGATTTCCGGCTTGATTCGTGAGCGTGATATGGTGCTGAATACGCCGATGATAAATTTTGGTGAGGTTAGCCAATCGACACCTTATATTTATCAGTTGGAGATACAAAACGCAGGTTCGAGCATTCTCACTGTCGATCCTATTTTTAATTTTAAACAGAATGCAATCCGAAATAAGACGATCATAGAATTTCCGATACAAATCCCACCGATGAGTCAAATGACAATTCCATTGAGTCTGGATTTTACGGTTTTAGGAACAGTAATTGATACACTTGTCATTCACTCGGACGATCCTTACGAGTCCGTTTATGAAATTCCCGTGATGGCCGAAGTCGAACGTTTCTTCATAAGCATTGACAACGAAGATACGATGAACTATTCCGAAAATAAAAGTTGGAATTATAGCAATGCTTGGGCGTATGGTCCTACCAGTCGATACTCGTGGCTGAGCGATAATAATCGCGCCTCAGCAACATTCAAAATCATTTTACCTGAAGCCGGGTTATACAATATTCTGGAAATTGTTCCAAAGACCGTCAATGCCGCCACGAATGCTGCTTATATCATAAAAATCGACGGCGTTGCCATTGATACGGTTTTTCTGAATCAAAATACCGGGAGTGGCGACTGGGTAAAAGTAGGTACTTATCAACTACCGGCAGAAAAGCAAATCGAAGTTATCGTAATCGATCTGGGCGGAAGTTCAGGTAATGTTCTTCGAGCGGACGCGATCAAATGGCAGTCAACAACCGAAACGCGAATTGCGAATGGTTCGAATCCGATTCTTCCGGAGCGGCTCGAATTGGAGCAGAACTATCCAAATCCATTTAATGCTGTCACAAAATTCAATTATTCAGTTGCAGAACCGGGAAACGTCGAAATTAAAGTATTCGATCTTATCGGATGCGAGATTGCGACTCTTGTCCGCAAATATCAGCCGGCTGGATTTTATTCAGTTGCCTGGGATGCGGGAAATGTCAGTTCCGGTGTCTATGTGTGTGTACTCAGAAATAATTCACAAGTCCGATTGAGAAAGATGTTGATTGTCAAGTAATTCGACGGAGATTTTAAGAATTCGCCTATTCGATTCTGATTGTAAAATTGTAACAATCTGCTAATTATCTTGACATGCTGGGTCAAATTCCTTAAAATTTTCCGCTCTTTTCCCGAATTTTTGTAGTCAAGGAAGTAACTTTTGTTAGAACACCTCGCTTTTTATTCAGATACAAAACCGGACTCCCCGTTCATCGTATTCGGTAAGAACCAGTTGAGTTACTATCATGCGTATGGAAAAATTAACGCATTGGCTGAGTATTTATCGAAAAATGGTATGGTCGAAAGTCAGAACGTTGGCGTCTTAATGCCAAGTGTTCCGGAATTTATTCTGACATATTTTGGGATTTTAAGAGCAGGGGGGACACCAGTATTGCTCAATCCGGCGTTACCGCACAGTGATCTGGCATCCGTCGCATCAAAACTTCATATCGACATCATCGTCTATTTCGATGAATATCAGAAAATCGTGACCGAGATGGAGTATCGACGCAATCTTCCAACTAAAAAGATCCTTTTTTCTAAAACTCCGAATGAAAATCCAAACTCTTTAACGACTATTTTTCGATCGGATGTTTATCCGTTGGCCGGAGAAAAAATCGGCTCGGATCATGCCGAAACGATTTTTTTGACTTCGGGAACGAACCGGTTCATCCGTCCGGTTATTTTTCCTCATGAAAATTTAAAAAAGAACGCGCATAATTTGCTTTCAGTGATACAGGATAAAGGAAATATTCGGATGCTGTCCACATTTCCGCTTGCGTCACCATTTTCTCATTTTATGATGATCGATCCGATTATTTTATCCGGCAACACGATGGTTTTGGCAAATGGATTTAGTCCTGAAACTATTTCGACAACGTTTTCGGAGGAGAAAGTCGATTTTTTATTGACCTTTCCCGAGTATATGAAAAAATTGTTATCAGTTTCAAATGCCACTGAAAAACAAATGGCACTCTCAAAGTGCTTTTCGACTGGCGATTACCTTCCGGTTTCTCTTTTACAAAAGTTTGAAGAAAAGTATCAAGTGCCAGTTTTAGAAGTTTATGGATCGACAGAAACAGGAATTATCTCGATAAATGCAAACCGGTTTGAAAGAAAAAGCGATTCTATTGGGAAACTGTTAAATCGTGAAGCAATTCGCATCGTCAACGATTATAATGCCGACGTTCCAGCGAAAACGGAAGGGGAACTGTGGATTGACCGTTCGTTTATCTTTACCGGCTATTTAGAGGATCGCCCCCATAATATTCCATCATCGGATAGATGGTTCCCAACCGGTGATATTGTTCGTATGGATTCCGGCGGTTATTTATATTTTATTTCACGAAAATCCGATAGAATTCTTCGATACGGATATTGGACACATCCAAGAGAAATCGAACTTATTATCGGACAGCATCCAAAAATATTGGAAACATTCATCGTTCCGCTGGAAAAATCGGAAAAACATCATACGATGAAATTAGTCGTTGTTCCCAGACAAAGCGAAACTGTGACCGCAGAAGAAATATCAATGTATATTCAGGCACACTTACCAAAATATCTTCAACCGGATTCTATTGAATTTATCGAATCGGTCGAAAGAGACTCAGCTGGAAAAGTTCATAGAAATATGATCAATAGAAATTAAATTTAAAAATCAATTAATGGAGGATGATTTTGAAAGAGTATCAAACTGAAGAGATTAGAAATGTCGCTGTACTGGGGCACGCTTCCTCAGGTAAAACAAGCCTATGTGAAGCGATGCTTTATACTGCCGGTGCGACGACTCGGTTAGGGCGTATCGAGGACGGAACGACGTTGTCCGATTATCATGACGACGAAATTCAAAGGAAGTTTTCGATTTCTTCTTCATTACTGAATTATGAATGGAATAAAATAAAGACAAATCTCTTGGATGCGCCGGGGTACCTCGATTTTATCGGCGAATCCATCGCGTTGACACGCGTCGCAGATCTTGCGCTGATCGTCGTTCATGGTCAGTCCGGCGTTGAAGTCGGAACCGAACTGATTTTCAATTATGCTAAAAGCGACAATCTTCCAACATGGTTTGTCGTGAATATGATGGATAAAGAACACGCCGATTTTGAGAAAGCAATCAGCGAACTCAAAAAATCGTTCGGGAAAAAAGTTGTTCCCATTCAAATCCCGGCGAATTCGGCTCCGGATTTCGATTCGGTGGTTGATATTCTCTCAAATAAAATCAATCGATATTCAAAAGACGGGAAAGGGACTTTTACAGAAGTTGAGATTACGGGGGAATTGGCTTCAGAGATCGAAGCGAAACGGAATGAATTGATGGAATCGATCGCTGAGTCCGACGACGCTCTATTGGAAAAATTCTTTGAAAATGGGACATTGACCGAAGAAGAATTAAGAGTTGGCCTGAAGAAAGCAATTACGACCTGCAACCTATTTCCGGTTTTAGTTACTTCGGCTTATCAAAATATCGGTGTTCGGAAAGTAATGGATTTGATTAGCAATTATGCGCCGGCTCCGAACGATCGAGAACCTTTACATGGTACATTTAAAGAAACTGAAGTCAAACGGGCGATGAACGATAAAGAGTTAACGGCTCTCTTCGTTTTCAAGACGATCAACGAACTCCATGTTGGCGAATTATCGCTTTTCAAGGTTATCTCAGGATATGTAAAATCGGGTGTCGATCTTCTTAATACTACCAATAATAAATATGAAAGAATTGGTCAAATCTATTGCTTGAATGGAAAAGAAAAACAGGAGGTCGGCCATCTTCATTCGGGCGATATCGGTACGGTCGTCAAATTGAAATATACACATACAACAGATACACTCTGTGATCCCAAATCACCGGTCACTTTTCCGAAAATTAAGTTTCGGGCGCCAGTTTTACAGGTAGCGGTTGAGCCAAAGACTCGTGGCGATGAGGAAAAAATTAGTGCCGGACTTCAGTCGCTGGCCGATGAAGATCCAACGATGACATTTCACTTTGATCCGGAACTCAAACAGACAATCCTTTCCGGACAGGGAGAATTGCATTTGACGATTATTCTTGAACGGTTGAAGCAAAAATTTAACGTAGAAGTCAATCAACTGCCGCCGAGAATTCCATATCGCGAGACAATTAAGAAACGCGGCGATTCAAAGTATCGTCATAAAAAACAGACAGGTGGTGCCGGACAGTTCGCGGAAGTTTGGATGTATATTGAACCTTTGGAAAGCGGATCCGGCGTTCAGTTTGCGAATACACTGGTCGGTCAGAATGTCGATCGCGTTTTCGTACCTTCTGTCGAAAAAGGTATTCGGGCGTCTTGTGAAGAAGGAATTTTAGCCGGTTATACGGTTACCGATGTTAAAGCGGTTTTTTATGACGGAAAGATGCACCCGGTGGATTCCAAGGATATTGCCTTTCAGATTGCCGGAAAGGGCGCCTTCAAGGAATGCTTTATGGATGCGAATCCGATCCTTCTCGAACCGATTTTTAATCTTGAAGTGATTGTTCCGGATGAATTCATGGGTGATGTTATGGGAGATATTTCAGTCAGACGCGGGAAAATACAAGGCATGGATGTTGAAGGTCAATTCCAGAAAATCACTGCAAAAGTACCGTTAGCCGAGTTATATCGCTACAGCACATCTCTTCGCTCCATGACGCAAGGACGCGGCATGCATCGGCAGAGTTTTTCACATTACGAACCGATGCCACGTGAATCGGCGGAAAAGGTCATTGAAGAGTACCGGAAGAAAAGAGAAGAAGGAAACTAATGCCAATCGACAAACTTTGGGCGCCATGGCGGATCGAGTACATCACCAATCCCAAAGAAGAATCCTGTTTTTTCTGTAAATATTCGTCTGAAAATAATGACCGGAAACGGCTGATACTTTTTAGGGGTAAAAATGCTTTTGTGATCATGAATTTTTACCCTTATAACAATGGTCATATTATGATCGCACCTTATCTTCATACCAGTGAATTCTCTGAATTAAATTCTGAGGCTAAATTGGAAATGTTCAATTTAATAGAATATTCGTCAAAAATTATCCGCGTAGAAATGCGTGCGGATGGTTTTAACATTGGAATCAATTTGGGATCGGTTGCCGGTGCAGGAGTAAAAGACCATTTACATATTCACGTCGTTCCTCGCTGGAACGGAGACACCAACTTTATGCCAGTTACCGCCGGAACAAAGGTGATTAGTGAAGGCTTGGAAGAAACGTGGAAGAAACTTCGCGAAAAATTCGACCTTTTGACAAGATAACTGCTTGAAATTGTTCTAAAAGTGGTTTAAATTAGCGCGCTTTTTGGATGAAGTGAAATTCCGGAGTAGCTCAATGGCAGAGCGGGTGGCTGTTAACCACTAGGTTGGGGGTTCGAGCCCCTCCTCCGGAGCATGAAAGTCCTGCAGAGATGTGGGACTTTTCTATTTGAGGAGAGACGTGAAAAAAGAAAACGACTACATCTACATCCTTTATTCGGCGAAGATCGATCAATATTATGTGGGGATTGTAAACGATCCGGAAAATCGTCTGTTTTACCATAATCTTGGATTGAAAGGCTGGACGAAAAGAGGAATTCCATGGAAATTGGTTTTCACGAAATCATATACGTCCAAGGAAGCGGCTGGAAAAGCAGAGAGATTCATTAAATCTCAAAAGAATAAAACTTTCATTGAAAAGATCATTAACGGGGAATATAACCTACCCGAATGTTAATAAATAAGTGACTGTTATCCCGAAGGTTCGGGATGGGGGTTCGAGCCCCTCCTCCGGAGTGTGAAAGTCCTGTAGAAAAGTGGGACTTGTTCATTTTTGTTTCAAGTCTTTTTAAGGTTGATATTTTTACTTTTTGATTGAACTTTGTTTTTGTAGATTTGACACGCTTAAGTTTGAAACGAGTAACGGAATCGAGGCTTTGAGAGAAACAAAGAAAAAAATCGCTCTTCTACTATTCATTCTGCCGATTGTACTTTTTTCACAAGGAAATTCGGATCGATCTGAGAATCCTTCTCTCGGTAAAATCCTCATTGACGACGATACCAAATATACGACTACTGGCAACATCGGAATGACGATCACCAACTTCGGAACATTCGGAGACGGATTTCAGGAACAGGAACCGATCAATCAGCCTTCTTGTATTTTTCCAATTGGTTCTGGTATTGAACATCTATTTTTAGGTGGACTTTGGGTCGGAGCCAATACGACAAGCGGAATTCACGTCACGACAGGTGCTTTTAACGTTTCGCGATTTTCAGGTGGCGGATCTACGAATTTTGAATTTACTACTACAGCCAGTGAAAATGACCGATTGAGAGAACGCTCTTCTCTGACTGATAATAAATACTATTCAGCATCGGCTGTCAGTCATCAGGATTTCGTGGCTGATTTTACTGATACGAATAAAACAGTTCCTTCGACTTCGGTTACGATTCCTTATCACATACCGCTCGGGTTGGGAGTCCACTTAGAAACTTATGCCTGGAATTATCCTTTCACCGACGCTTTTGTGCTTTTCAATTATACTATTAAAAATGTCAAAAAGGATACTCTCCGGGATGTATATGTAGGTCTCTGGGCTGATCTGGTTGTTAGAAATACCAATGTTACTCCTCCACGAGTCGGTTCGCCATTTTATCTCCATGCCGGATCCGGATACATTGATAATGATGATATGCAGTTGGTTTATTGCTACGATTACAATGGCGATCCGGGATATACCGACAGTTATGTCGCCATGGCTTTTCTTGGAGCCGATCCTTTGAAGAGTGATGAGCAATATTCCGGTGAGACATTTCATAACTGGTGGTTATTTAGCGGGGCGACGTCCGAAGAAGATCAGGCTCCATCCGATGAAGCCAGCCGTTATGAACGGATGCGCTCGTCAATCAAAGATAATTATTACGAGGCTTCTATTTTTCAAAAGCCCGGAAACCGGATGAGCTTAATTACAACGGGACCATTCGCGGAAATTTTACCGGATTCATCGATAAATGTGGTCTTTGCGATAGTCTGTGCCAAGAAAGCCGGTTCCAATCCAAGTACCATCGACAACGATCTCGCCAAGAAGAACTTAGTAGAAAACACAAGTTGGGCATATAAAGCCTATTATGGTGAAGATTCCAACCGAAACGGAAATCTCGATTATGTTGGAACCGATTCGACAGAAGATATTAACGGAAACGGGACACTCGACCGGTATGTTCTTCCGACACCGCCGAGCGCACCGAATCTGAAAGTAGTTCCGGGTAATTCGCAAGTGACTCTACTTTGGGATGATCGTTCCGAACAATCCATCGATCTGATTAGCAAAACCCATGATTTTGAAGGTTACCGGATTTATCGTTCCTTCATCGGCGATGATATTTCTGAATCGGGTATTACTGCCAACATGGGTTTGGTTGCTGAATTTGATAATATCGACCATCTTTTTTATGATACCGGGCTAGATAGTATAATTGATACTGATCCGGACACCGATTTTGTCGATCAATCTGATGGAACCGTCGATACAATCGTTTATAAGTATCGATATGTTGTTAATAATCTACACAATGGTTGGCAGTATGCCTTCGCTGTTACTGCTTTTGATAGTGGCGACGTCGATCTGAATCTGGAGAGTTTGGAAAGTACCAAGTTGCAAAATCTATCTGTCGTTTCTCCTGGAACGCCTGCCCGTCAAAAAGGTCAGAAAGTCGAGATTGGAGTTTATCCAAATCCATATCGCGGGAATGCACTTTGGGACGGCGGATATGAGCGAGAACGGAAATTGTATTTCTACAATTTGCCGGTTGATTGCGAAGTGCGGATTTATACATTAGCGGGTGATTTAGTCGATAAGTTTACCCATAATTCCGGTTATAGTGGAAACGATATTCAATGGTTCGAAAATTATTCATTACAGAACACAATTTTTGCCGGCGGTGAACATGCCTGGGATCTGGTTTCCCGAAACGATCAAGCGATTGCCACCGGTTTATATATCTTCACAGTTAAAGACAACAAAACCGATAAGGTTTATCACGGTAAATTTTTAGTTATTAAATAAGATCAACAGGAGGTGAAAGATGCGACGAGTTGTTAAAATTATGCTGACATTAGCAGTACTAATTAGCGCCGTCTGCGCACAGGAAGTTACCTACGATACTCTGTCAATTCATGACATTCAGTATGTTGAAATTCCCAGTAATCTCACCGGAACCATTCCCGATTCAATTCAGGAAACGGATTATATTGGTGATACGATCGTTGTAAAAGCATTCGTACGACACGGTATGCGCGAACTGTATCTTGGTGCCCGCTGGGGCGGTTTTGTATCTGAGAATTCAAACGACCCGTGGAGCGGCTTTTTTGTGATTCAAGATGATACGGCAGAAATTAATACCTATGTCGGTTATCTCGAAGTAGGCGATGAAGTCTATTTTACGGGTTACCTAACGACTTATTATGGTTTAACTCAGTTAAATCTTCTAACCAATCCAGTCGTACCAGTGACGATCGTTTCTTCCGGTAATGCTTTTCCCGAACCTACAGTTCTCACGCTGGCTGATATTTCCAGCAATTACGCTGGAGAAAAATACGAGGATATGTACGTTAAAATCGATAGCGTCAAGATTACCAATAACGATGCTTCCAGCGGTCAGGCCATCATCAGTGATGGAACCAATATTGGTTATATCGATGATTATTTTATGTGTTTTAGAGCTCTTACAGATCAACATCTCGTTCATTGGCCAGCCAACGGCACGTCGATAAATGTGAGTGGATATTTGCGCGACAGCGGTTATGGTTATTTCTCGATCAATCCGCGGGACACCACTGATATAGAAATTTTGGCAGTTCCACCGGAAGTTAAAAGCATTAACCGCTCCCCGGCATTACCGACATCATCGGCTGATTCTACAGTAATAACTGCAACGATAACCGATAACGTCACACCGGTCGCCAAGATAACTGCCTATCTGCATTATAGTATCGACCGGCAGCCGTTTGTTACCAAGGTGATGAAATTGGGACGCAGTGGTTTTACCGCCGGAATTCCGAAACAAGCGGATGGCGCCTTTGTACGGTACTTTATCTCAGCCTACGATGATTCAAGTAATCTCGGTATGATGCCGGGTGACACTACTCAGCAAATATTCTTTTTTACTGTCAGAGATAACGGTTATTCCATCGATGATATTCAGAATCCGCAAGGCTATAAGTACACAGGTTCCGCTTATGAAGATTTTGTGGTTACTCTGACCGGCGTGGTTATGACCGACTCGACTGATTTTATCAATAACATGTATATACAGGAAAATGATTCTATATGGAGCGGAATCTGGGTTTATCAAGATGATTTCGCGAAGCCAAATAAAGGCGATTTAGTTCGGGTTACAGGTACAGTCGTTGAAAGTTATTACCAAACTCAATTATCCGATGTAACGGCATTAGAAGTCGTAACTCCAAATTATGGAGTGTTCAATCCTGTAATCGTCAATATCGCCGATATTAAAAACGGTGGCGCTTTGGCTGAAGCTTACGAAAGTGTTTTAATTGAGGTAGACGATGTAACAGTTACCAATCCTTTCCCGGATGGTTCATATAATTATGGCGAATTTAGTATATCGTCAGATGGAATCAATTCTACACGGGTTGGTGATGACTTTACCTCTTTTAAAGGGCAATTGGATACGCTTTATGCATTGGGCGATCACATCGATAGAGTAATTGGGTTTCAGTCATATAGTTTTAACTACTATAAAATCCTGCCGCGCGATACCAACGATGTCATTGGTCACACTTCAGGTATTGAAAAGAACGCACCTGCTACAGCCAGAAACTATCGACTCGAGCAGAATTATCCCAATCCGTTCAACCACGAGACGAACATCCGCTTTAGCATTCCCAAGTCGGAAAACGTAACGCTAACGATCTATAACCTGCTTGGAGTCAAAGTTAGAACTCTTTGCAAAGGAAAAATGAGCGCAGGCACGTATAATTTCCGCTGGGACGGTCTGGATAATAGTGGTCGTCCAATTAGTACAGGGGTCTATTTCTATCAAATCCAAAGTAAGAACTTCACAACAACAAAGAAGATGCTGTTTCTGAAATAATGGATTTGACCGGAATCAAATATCATGGGAAAGCGATGGCTCTGTTAAAAGAGCCGTCGCACTATCCCGGTCGATTCCTCCTGATCGGAGTGATGCTGGCATTTTTGGTATTATGGGAAGTTTGTGGCGAACATCATTCAACAAAGTATAATGAAAACCTACCGCCGGAGACTTCGATATTCATTTCTTCGTCAGGTACTCTGAATCCAACACAAAGTGTTCAGGTGATTTCGTGGGATGGACGTGATCCGGATGGTTTTGTAATTGGTTTTTATTACAGATGGAAAAGCGAATTAGATAGTACTGAGTGGGTTTTTACAAGATCGTATTCCGATACGTTTGAATTGTCAATAAGTGGAGACACAGCATCTTACACTTTCCAAATTAAAGCCATCGATGACGATTCACTCGCCGACCCGACTCCCGCCAGTCAATTATTTCCTATCAAAAACACAATCCCAGAAATTAATTGGGTCACCAACAGCCGGATTCCGGACACGACATTTACAGTGGCTTCATTTAGCTGGAAAGCCAACGATCTGGACGGCGATTCAACCATCACGAATTTTGAATGGGCTTTGGACGATACGACAAACTGGACGAGCATTTCCGGCCTTTCAAGAGCCGTAACGATCAACGCCGATAATGGTTTAACGGAAGGAGAACACTGTTTTTATCTTCGGGCAGTCGATATTGCAGGCGCAAAAAGTAAAATTATCCGTATGCCCGAGGATGCAACATGGTATGTTAAAGAGCCGATCGGCGGATATTTGTTGGTTGACGATTATAGTTCAGAAACCATCGGTTCCGGATATCCTGATAAATACTATAAAAGTACACTTAAATCACTCATCGGCGATTTTAATTACTGGAATATTGAAGAACAATTCCCCGCCTCGACGACTCAGTTTACTGAAACCTTAAAATTATTTGATCGGATCATCTGGTACACGGATCTTATCATGGAAACAGATGATCATTTTATTGCTGCTCAAGTCGCGATTCCGGAAGTCTTGGATGCTGGTGGAAAAGTCATCTATATTTGCCAGTTCAATACCGGTTTTGGTTCACAGGGTGATCCACTGGCTTTTACACCTGTAGATGCTCTGGAAAGTTATTATAGTCGAATAAGCAGTGCTAAGATTTTCTATCCTCAAACAGATATTCAGGTAGCATTATCCGACACTTCCATCAGATTACCGGAATTAAAAACTACCACAAATATCTTCGGAACGTACTCAGTTACTCCTAAAGAAGGTTCGATCGTTTTATATCGTTATGATGGAAAGGTTTTTGTAATTTTAGGGAGAAACGATAACACGAGAGAATATGACATGGTCTTTTCCGGAGCTCCCTTGCATCTGATAAATGGCAATAACAATTTGAAAGATTTTTTAGACATTATCTTAAATGATGTATTTGACTAAGAAAAGCAGATTGTTTTCGATTCTTTTGATAGTACTAGTGATGTCGTCATTAGTATTTTCACAGGGAATGAAGAAAGGTACGCTCGAAGGCTTGGTAATCGATAAAGCCAACGACTCACCATTGATCGGCGTCAACATTATCGTCATGGGAACTTATCTGGGCACATCGAGCGATATGAATGGCCGCTTCGTAATCCCAAATATCAATCCCGGAGAATATACCCTCGAGGTCACATATATCGGCTATAAAGTCGTTCAAAAAACCGGCGTTAAAATAGAAGCCGGAAAGACACTGACTCTCAATTTCGATCTGGAACAGACTGCTCTGGCATTAGGCCAGGAAATTGTCGTAATTGGTGAAAAACCGCTTTTACAAATTAATGAAACCGGGACCATTCGAACGATCGGCAGGGATGAATTAGCCAATAAGCCGATTGAAAATGTCGAAGACATTGTTTCCCAGCAGGTCGGAGTTTCACATCAGGACAATGAAATTCACATTCGTGGCAGCCGGACTTATGAGGTTCAGTATCTTCTGGATAATCTTTCTGTGCAGGATCCGCTGTCCGGAACCGGTTTCGGATTGAATGTCAGCGCCAATGCCATCGAACAAGTGGAAGTCATCACCGGCGGTTTTAAAGCGGAATACGGACAGGCAACTTCTGGCGTAGTCAGCGTAAAGACAAAGTCCGGGGGTGATAAAATGGAGGGCTATTTTTCGTATAAATCTGACAATTTGGGATTGTTTCGTGATAAAGCCTGGAGTTTTAATACTGACATTTTCGAGATGAATCTCGGTGGACGGGAACCAATCACCAGCGGATTGTTACCTGCCCTTAAAATCAAATTACCGGGACAAATTTATTTCTTTATTAATTTCTATGCTTCGGTCGCGGACGATTACACAGGAAAAACCGCAAAACAACTTTTTTCCTCGATCAGCCCGCGCCTGACACTCTTTGGAAAGAATTTATTGACCGGTACAAGTCTCGCTCCGCGCCAGAATAATAACTGGAATCTGATGAGCAAATGGACGTGGAAACTTAACGATACTCAGAAACTGATCTACACCTATAATCGCTCGGTGACAATCAACCAAAACACGCAATCCCTACAGACTAATCTGGAATATGTCGAACCGGGGCCGGGTTTTCCATACGAATATTCTGATAATCTCGATCTGTTCAACGTTTATACGCACGATAATGAACAAATCTCTTTGACCTGGTCGCACACGCTCAATAAACGGACATTTTATGAATTGCGCGCGAGCCGTTTCTTTGCTCATTTACGTGCTGACTGGATGGGTGCCGATTGGACGGATTATACGATGGCGACAGACGTTCCGCGCATTCCAGTTGAATATTACTCACCAACAAACGATTCAACCAAAATTCGGATCATTCCGGGTGACGGATTCTACGACTATGGTAACGCCGATGTCTGGCATGATCATTACGTCGAATTTTATACGCTTAAAGGGGATCTGACCAGCCACATCGGGAATATTCATACGGTTAAAACCGGATTAGAAGCCTCGTTTGATGAAATGCAGTTGATCGACATCGTCGATCCATATACCGAAGGCGGTTATGGATCGAGTCAGGATATTTACAAAGTTTATCCGGCGGATGGCGCGATTTATATTCAGGATGACATCCACTTTGAAGGTTTTTATCTGAACGCCGGTCTGCGGTTGGATTACTGGTTTCCCGGAAAATATGTTGACGACGCAATCGATGATACGACGAACATCCTGACGGATGAAATGCGCAGTCAATATAATAACGAAACCTATTATCTCTTCGACAGACATTTCAAGATGCGTTTGATGCCACGTCTGGGCGTTTCATTCCCGATTTCGGATAATCAGATGTTGTTTCTAAACTATGGCCATTTTTCAAAGCGGCCTAAACCGCAATTCGTTTACGCGAAGTTAGGCAATATCAGTTCCAAGTCTTCATATCAGAAATTCGGGAATCCGAATCTGAATCCGGAGACCTCCGTGATTTATGAATTGGGTTTACGCCATCAATTTAGTAAAAATGATGTCATCAGTATAACGGCTTTCTATAAAGACATTTTTGATTATGTCCAGACAACGACGATTACCGGAATTCCGCGAATCGGTTCAGCAGTTTTTTATATAAATTTGGATTATGCCCGTTCACGTGGTATCGAGGTGGAATACAAAACCCGTCTATTAAAGAATTTTTCGGGCAGTGTCAACGGCTCATATTCGGTTTCCACTACCAAATCATCATCGCCGGACGTTGGAATGTTGATCGCGCAGGGAAGTATCAGCGAACAACCAATCAAAGAAACTTACGCCGTCTGGGACCGCCCCTGGCAAGTTTCAATTAACGGTAATTACCGGATTCCTGACGATTTCGGACCAAGAATTTTAGGTATGAAAGTATTAGGCAACTGGAATATCAACCTACGCTGGTTCGCACAAGCCGGTAAACGTTATACTCCGGTTACGTTTATTTACTATCGTTCCGGCGATGGACGACCGATTTATACCGAAGTTGAAGACCAGACGTTGAAATACAGCGAGATCGGTTCGATGTGGAAGTGGGCAGATTTGAGCATCAAGAAGTACTTCGGAAGCGGACAATTCAAATACGTATTTTCCATCGATATTAAAAATTTGTTTAACGATAAGAACGCTAATATCATCAATCCAGTGACTGGAAAAGCCTACGAGTACGGAGATCTGATACCAAGCAGTTGGAACGATCCGCTTTATCCGGATCTGACTTATCCTGTATCGGACCCGTATCCGTTAAATCCTGCGCGTTATCGGGAACCGCGTAACATTCGATTTGGTTTTTCGGTGGAATTTTAAAATGAAGACCATTAAAAAGACATATTTAATATTCGTGCTTTTACTGGTTATTACGGGTTGGCTGAATGCGGAGTTGTTCCCGAATTTAGGCGGTCAACGAGTTGGCACATCGGCAGCACAATTTTTAAAGATAGGCGTCGGTGCACGTGCTGTGGCTTTGGGCGAGTCTTACGTCGCCGTTGCCAACGATGCCGAAGCGCTTTTCTGGAATCCGGCAGGTATCAGTCAGTTTACCGACAATGATTATTTCTTCACTTACAATCAATGGTTTTCTGATATTCAGATTTTTTATTCCGGTGCTGTTTATCATTTGAATCGGACGAATACAATTGGAGCCTTCTTTACTGCATTGACTACTGACGACATGAAGGAAACAACTGAATTGGAACCAGCCGGTACGGGACGCTATTTTACTTATGGTGACTTAGTAACCGGCATCAGTTACGCCCGGAATATGACCGATAAATTCAGTTTTGGTTTGACGATAAAGTATTTTGAGGAAACGCTTGCCGAGATGAAAATGAATTCGATGCTGTTCGATCTCGGTACATATTACAAGACCGGTTGGAGATCAACCCGGTTCGGCGTTTCGGTTACGAATTTTGCCTCGGACATAGCGGCAGAAGGCAGCTATTCATATAAAACCTTAGATGGCGAAACTGTCAAGGTCAGCGATTTTCAGGAATTCACGCCGCCGATCATGTTCCGGATTGGTTTGGCTGCTGAAGCATTCGAGAGTGCAGGTCATAAATTAACCTGGTCAGTTCAATTAAATCATCCGAACGATAACAGTGAGAATATCAACTTGGGCGTCGAATATTGGTATCGTAATGTTCTGGCGCTACGAAGCGGATATATTTCCAGTCGAACGGATCGTGACATTTCCTTTGGTCTCGGGTTGAACGTTCCGGTCGGAAAGAACAGTTTACGAGTCGATTACAGTTATGCCAATTTCGGTCGGCTTGGTTATGTAAATCAATATACTATTCATATTCTGTTATGAACGATAAAATGAAAATCTGGATGTTGTTTTTACTCGGGCTATGTCTGTTGGCTTCCTGTGCAAATGATAAATATCCATTGCCAACGGTTCCCGATTCGGATTCCACTTATTCGAACATTGGAAAAGAAGTCTATAACCTTGTTTATCCGATTCTGGATGCTGAAAACGGGTATAATTTCAATCATCCGGCTGACATCTATTTTGGCGTCGATAATTTTATTTATATTTGCGATACCGATAATGACCGAATCGTTATGATGGATGCGGGGGGCACCATACAAGGTTATTCACACACAATTGAACATCCCGAAGCCATTACTCAGAACGACAGCCTTGATTTGTTGGTTGTTAATAAGACCAATCAGGTTTTCAAGATCGATCTTTATAACGCAAATCACATCATCACCGACGCGGAAGTGGAAGTCGTTTATACTCAGGTCAGCGAACCGACCAGAGAGTTTACCGGCATAACTGTCCACGACGGTTTTGAATATTATGTGACCGTCATCGATGTAGCCGATAGTTCCGACAACTTCACGGAATTTAATTTCATTTATGACTTTAACGACGGAAACACTCTGAAAGGTAATTTACCGTTCTATATCAATGGAACCGGACTGTATTCGACGCTTTTACCGACTTCGATTGTCAGCATACGGGAACGTTATCTTGACATTTCCAGTAAGTCGGAAGATTTACCCGATTTTTGGTTTACCCAAACAGGCCGGACAAGACTGTTAACCAATAGTTTCAAAATTCAATCCGTCAATAGTTATCTTTTTGAAGGCCAATATAATATCAAAGCCAATACGGGACTTATCGGATCAGACATTTACGATTCTGACCATTATTGGAATCCTGAAGATATCGCTCTGGATCGGCAAGGCTATATTTTCGTCGTCGATGCCGGCCGGGATTCCGCGGATGCGGACATAACCAAACCGGCTCCGGGTTTCTATCGTTTTTCATTAGCAGGGACGATGCTTCAAAGCGTAGTCGGACTCGGCTCCGGCGATCGCACTTTCAATGAACCGAAAGGCATCGCGGTATCGCCGAATTTAGAAGAACAGACCGTTTATATCGCCGATACCGGCAACAACCGGATTCTCATGTTCAAACTTTCCACTCAGTAAAATATATTAATCGAGATTCAAATCAAGCGTTCGCAGAAATTGCGAGCGCGCCTTCAAGAAATTAAAAGATGGCAGGAATTTATTCTGTTCATTTATTTTAAGGCGCACTGTCAGATCGTTTCTAACATCGACCTTTTTTAGCCACTGATATTTAAAATTTGGTGGCACTTCACAAAAAAGCGTATATGTGCCTTTTTTCAAATTCTCAAACACAGCAGTATCCGAAACCGCGAGCGTGTTGGTATATTTTGTCAATTCCGCTATATTTGAGACGACCAATTGGTTGGAAGGAAGGATCATACTTGATTGAATCCGGTCGATGACGCTAAGAATTTGTGCCTCATTTTCTATTCCAATCAGGTCGAGTTCGGCATTCAGATCGTTAACTACCAAAGAATCCTGAAGGGTGGATTCGGAAAATGAAGAATTAACCGAATGAACTTTAATGATAAAAGCCTTCAATAGTGAATCTAGTCCACCTGAATAAGAAGCCAACTGAAGATGAAGCGGGAGGTTGTTATTCAAGTCGACAACCAGATCGTTATAAACGACGATACCCCGGGGTTGTATCAGCACCGGGATTGTGCGATGAGTAATTAAGTCCGTTTTGCGAAACTGAATGGAAATATCCAAACCGGTGACGACATCCGGGCCTTGATTGAAACAACGAATCCAGATTTTCCACGTATTTCCATATTTCTGAACGCAAAAAGGTTCACACTGAATATTTATTCGATAAGTGGTTTTTAGGTTGTCTTTATTTTGGACGTATCGATCTGTACCGCGCATTACCTCGTCAAATTTTGCATAATAGACGTCCTGCGCTTTTATCAGGCTGTCTGATAAAGGTCGCCAAACTTTTAGAATATATGCCTGATTATCGGCAACGATCTGGTCGAATTTTCTGACTTGCGTTTCGTTGAGCAAAAACAACTGAATGTGGCTGTTTTTTGTCGGAAAACATGACGGATCGGCGACAACCTTCAATGAAACAGTCGAAGCGCACGAAGCTAAACAGAGAGCGGTAACAGTAAAAATCAAACCAATATTAAAGTTGCTATGAAACATAATCCGAACAATACTTATGACAAAATAGGTTTTCTGTGATTTATCTGCAATACAATTTTTTATTTCGGAAATATTTGGTTGGTTTAATAATTCGGCTTGAGCGTCATACTGATGATGTTTGCGATATATTTGAAAAGGATTTCTTTCGGTAAGTCCAGAACAAATGGAATGGATACCATATCGCAGACAAGGCAGAATTTTTCTTTTTCGTTAATATGTAGTGGAATAGCGATTGCACCTTTTGTATTTAAGCGCATCCATATCCTTCTTATGTCGCGTATTTTTTTATCATCGGTTGTGCAATAAGAGATTTCGTCATCGATGATCGCACAGGCAGCAAGGCTGTTTCGGTCATACGAATGGTTAAAGAAATCCGGCATTTCTTCTTCAAATCCGTAAATAAATATGCATTCCAATTTGATACCATCATTTGAAAGCCGGTAAATTCGTGGGTAAACCAGTCCGTAGTTATCGCACAGTGCCTGAACGACGTTTTGTCGAATTGTATCAAAATTACCTGTGATCGCACTATTGACAGCATTGATCCTAACGAGCGATTCCGAATAGATTTTATAGACTTCAACGGCTTCCGGATATTTAATGACTACATTCATTCCGACATAATTCCAGAGAACGTGTTGCGGGAAAAAGACAATTTCCAGTTCCGTCATCTTACCCGTGTACTCTTTGTAATTGGCAACGACTGAAGTGATCTCTAACATATCGATTGCTTGTGTCATAGCCGGAGTAATTTGCTTGACGAAATCGTTTTCGAGTACTCGGAAAAAATTGTTATCGACGATTCTATTATGATCCAGTTTCAGGATTTGTTCTCCTGTAAGATTGATGTCCGTGATTTTTCCGAGATGGTCGGTCTGGATAATTCCCAGAGTTCCTTTTTCGATGATTTTTTGTTCGAAGAGTTGGTAATTTGAAAAATATTCCTGAGAAATGAACTGTTCGATGATTTCCTGAAGAAGCGTGTGAAGGATCGTTGGTACGCGGAGAGAAACCTTGTCCGGCACGGATTTGTCTTTAGGACTGTCAATTGTTAAAACGGCAATAGGTCGGGATTCATATAGAACCGGCGCATATAGTAGATCGTTCTCATGCCATTGTTCCCGCAGTTTCATTGGAATTTCCGTACTCATTCCGTCGCTGACGATCAACCGTGAATCGGCATCACGCCAGGGAAGATAGAAAAATGCTCCTATCCGCCAGCGTTCAACGATTCCACCGAGCATTTCCCGGCGTTTGCTTGGCGGAAGTTTTGATAGATCGCCATGTTCTTTAATAAAGGTGGGGGAATAACCGGAATAGAGAGTTTTCTTCGTCTCGAATTTAGTATTTATGAACGATAAACTGACTTTCTGCCACCCTGTTTTTCTCAATGTATCTAAAATATGTTGGCACTTGGCATCCAGTCCTTTCTTTGATTTGAGCGCTGTTAAATTGGTTGCAAGAACTTCGATTAACTGTAACGGACTGTCCATTTTTCCTCAGTAATAAAAAAAACTCCATAAACAAATTTTCAAAACGTCATTGAAAATCTATCAATTTTCAGGTTGATGCACAAGGCGCTTGTTTTTCGTTAAAATTAACTTGTCAGAAATCACATTCATCCTATTAAACAACTATTTGGAATGAGTGAAATGGAGATGACGACAACTTATTCGTTACCTATTTATCTCAGTCGTGTTTATATTTGTACGGACTATTTGGAAAAATTACTAAAAAGCCGATTGATTAAGGGATTTATATGAAAAACACCGCTAAGGCGTTCGTACTGACTTTTCTTCTAATATCATCAGTTTTCGCTCAGGAGAAATTTAAACTGAACACATTTATCGACCTGATCCAAAAGGCGTTTGAAAGTCCGGAAATTTCGACTGAACAATATCAGTTCCCAACTGACTCAGATGCAGATAAAGCGGTTATTGCCGATACGGCAAATACAGTCCCTGCACAACAGATAGGAGTCGCCATCCTTGAATTAGAACCGAACGGGATCAGCGTACCGGAAGGTAAGGCACTTTCAGATCGACTGCGCATCGAAGTTTTTAACATCGGCGTTTTTGAGGTGATGGAACGCGAAAAGATGGCCAAAATCCTGGAGGAGATGCAATTCCAACAAAGCGGTTGCACGACAGATGAATGCGCGGTCGAGATAGGAAGATTGATCGGCGTCAGCAAGATGATCGCTGGTTCGGTGAGTAAAGTCGGCGAGATTTATTCGGTCAGCATTCGCCTGATAGACGTTGAGACGGGAAAGATCGAAGCCACAGCATTGGAAGATGTGGAAGGAAGCCTCGGATTTGTTTTAACGCAGGCAATTCCTTCCGTCGCAATGCAAATCTCTGGTCTCGAAAAACCAGAATTGCTCATTCCGCATAAAAAGACGGCATTTAATGTTGTGACCGATCCATATGACGCGGCTGTCTATGTCGATGGATTGTATAAAGGACAATCGCCAATAGAGGTTGAAGTCGAACCGGGCTATATGCACCGGATTCGTGCGATCAAAGACAACTATGAAGTTTGGGAAAAGTCGTATAAACTGGATAAAGAGCAATTGATGGAAATCAATATCGTTCTTTTACCAAAACAAGAGCCAATCGTCACCGAAATCGAATCAAAACCCAAAGATAAGTCGTATCGTCAGGGATTCAAAATTCGCTGGGTACAAACACCGTTAGATAATGAAATTAACACCCAGATTTACGAAATCAATCTTCTGAAAAACAGTGGGACACAACTATTTAAAGAGACCATTGATCAGACGGAAAATTCGTTCGCGAACATCAATTCGTTCAATGGAATGGAATTTCACAACATCCGGCAACCGAATAAAAATATGTCTTTCGATTTTGGCATCGGTGTTTATCGAGGGAATTTTGGAAAATGGATTTCAAACGTCATCAGTGACGAACATTCTGACGACGTTTATACAATGGCGACATGGAGTCCGCAAGTAATGTTCGATTTCAAATTTGCACCTATCAGTTACCCGTTCTTTTATCCATATGTCAACGTTGGATTCGGATATAACCTACTTATCATGACGGCTTATCGAAACGAACATTCGATTGGTGGACCGGTTTACCAATCGTGGGGATTTATGTATGGTGCAGGTGTCGAAATCCGACCATTTCGGTTTTTCGGCGTCGCAGTTGAATGGAACCGGAAAAATATGAACATGAGTTTACTGGACATCGATCGCGTGACAGATTATTTTAAGACAAACAATTTAGGTGAAATTGATCTGACCGGTAATAACGTGTCGTTATCGTTGAATCTTTATTATTAGGGATATTTTCTAAAGGGAAACGGAAAAACTTTTCAAATCAAATTCAAGTGACCATCTGTATTTCAGCGATTTTAAGTTGGTCAATTGAGAATATCCGTCTGCATTTTCCGGATGATTCAAGAATAACGGCAGATAACACTTCAACGGACCAACTTTTAGACCAACTCCCAGATCGAAATGTCCGATAAATCGATCCGATCGGTTGAGCACGTCTCCATAATCACAAAAGGCAAACACCAAACCAAACCGATATTCCGCATTCATTCCAATTGCAAATTGTTTCCCAAAATATCCTTGATAACCTCTGAGATTGATTCCGTCTGTTACATGCCAATTCCTGAGTGGCGAAAATGGCGTATTACCGCTTCGGTCGTAGATGAAAAATTCCCGAAACGACGGATCGATCCCACCACTGGCAAACCAGTATTCCTGTCGAGGCAGAGATGTCATCGATGAAGTCGCTGTAAATCCGGAAAATACACGAAGACTCAGCGACTCGGATTGACCTAATTTATAGTTGAATGCGTACTCGGTAGAAATCTTTGTGAACAGATTCGAACCAATGCCAGAAGCCGTTGTGTTACCAATCCGCAGATTCGTCAGGAATTCACAATCCGATAGAAACCACAGGCGCTTGCTTTTCCATGAACCGGTAGCGATGGTCGTGCGCCCTTTCGTCCAACATTGCGGATCAAACGAATGTAGGTCGAAGATATTGAGATATTCGAGCCCGAACCGAATATCGTGTCGTCTATCCTGAAAAAACTTTGGATAGTTTGCGATATTCGCAGAAAACCTGTATAATTCTCTTCCACTTGTCTGAGCCGCTGTGACGGAATAATTGAATTCAGTGCCGATTTTTTCGTACAGCGTATTTTGATAGGAATAATAACCCAGAATGCGCTTGGATTTCCATCCGTAAAGCGGTTTTATGATAAACTGATGCCGGATCGGTGTGATGTTTCCTCTGAAAAAAATCGCGCCGGTTTGAATTCCGTTCGTGTAATCTGCAGTCGCAAACGGAAGGAAAAACACTTGAAAACGATCCGGTTTGTCGGGATTTATGATTGGAGTCAGAAGAATTGGTAATTTTGAATAGTTGTTGCTGAAATCGACATCTGTGGTCAGATGATCCGGATCGATGGTAATTAATGAAGGTTTCAGTTTGGTTTTAAACCGAAAAGTCTCGCGGTTCACCTTAGGAAAAATCCATGCTGAATCCAGTGTGTTTCCATCTTTTGAGAGATTGACAAGAACCGGCGTAAACAGGTCGCCGGAATTTTGGACGACGATGTCTGTAATCCATTGATCATCTTGAAATTTAAAAGATGCCGATTGTAACCGATAATCCAGCTGTTTCGTCGTCTCAATCAGATCATCGAAAAACCATGAAAGATCAAGATTCAGAGATCGTTCCATCGAAATCCGAAAATCCTCCGGTTGTGGATGGCGGAATTTCCATTCATCATAAAAGGTCTTCATCGCCGCATCGAATTTTTCACGTCCGATATATTTCTCTATCAATGTAAGACCGATAGACGGTTTTGCGTAAATTGCTGAAGCGTATTGCAGCATTGGATATTTTTCAGCCGACAGATTGGAGGGAAGTTCAGCGTTCATCCCGCTGATGAGATTGAATGATAATCTATTCATGGTAGTATGAGTGAACTCCGACAGTAAATAGTTACTTAAAGGTTCCGGTAAAATTCGTTGTTCGCCGGTTGGGACGAACCGATCGAAATAACGATGTTCTGCCCATGTGTTGATTCCCTCATCTAACCAGGCGTTTTCGCGCTCGTTGAAACCGAGGATGCCGTAAAACCAATTGTGGCCGACTTCATGCGAGATTGCTGATTGCATCAATACATTGAAACTTTGCGGCGTAATGTTTGTGATCATCGGATATTCCATTCCGGCGTTGATTGGAGATTTGCTGCCATCGACAATAGAGACCGTCGGATGCGGATAGGGACCGCACAAATCGCCATACAATGTCAACGTATTTTTGACGACGGAAAGGGAATTCTGCCAGGAGGTGGCATTTTCCGGAAGAAACAAATTCCAAAGAGTTACGCTGTCACAATTTCCCGGATTAGTGAAATAATCTTTCTGTACCCAAAATTCCCGATCAGCAATCCATCCAAAATCCACGACATTTTTAGCGAAGAAGCGAAGTGTTTTAGTTTGAGTTGATGTGTCTGCCAATCGATCTTGTTTCTTAATTATTCGTTTCTGGTCGGTTTCGGATGTATTGATAAACAATGCGCCGACTATCGCTAAAGAATCCATCCGCGCAATCTCCGAAGTAGGAGAAACCAATATACCGGTTGCACCGACGGTAAAATCTTTCGGAAGATCAATACTTACATCGTAATCGCCGAATTCATAGTAATATTCGCCATTATGAAGATATGGATAGGGATGCCAGCCATTTGCGTCATAAACGGGAATTTTAGGATACCACTGAAATACTTGATATTGACCGCGACTGTATCCGGAGCGTGAAAAGATGCTCGGAAATATTAATGTGAATTCAATGTCGATTCGGACTGAATCGCCCGGTAATAGTACTTTTTGTAAATGGATCGATCCCAGATCTATTGAATCTGGACGTGTCGTGATGTCAACAGGATTTTCATCGATTCGAACCGATTTCATGTCGATATAACCACGGTCTTTTTCCGATGAGAAATGAAATAATGTTACTCGGTTGCGGCGTTGTTCGCGTCCAAATGCCGTTTCCTCGTTTTTGTAAGCGTTTGGATAGAGCAGAAGCCAGATTTGCGAAATGCTGTCTGGCGAGTTGTTGATATAAACGATCGTTTCTTGGCATTTAAGTTGGTGAAGTGAATCGTCCAACTGTGCATCGATCTGGTAGTTAGCCGTGTTTCGCCAATCGGTTCCGGAAAATAACGGTGTTGAAATGAAAAGTAAAAGGATACCGTATAAAAAAAGAGAATGCCGGACATTTCTGCCCCGCATTCTCTGATTCATTTGAATAAAATTATTTATCGAATTAAAAGCGTTTTCTGGGTTTCACTAAACTTATCGCCGGTGATCTTGATGATATAAACGCCAGACGGCAATTCTCTGCCAGTATGATTTTTCGCTATCCAGGGTATTTCATAATTTCCGGCTTCCATATTCCGGAACGTTCTTGAAAATATTTCTTCACCGAGGACATTGTAGATAGTTATTCGAACATCCTGACGATGTTTTAGCGAGTAGCAAATCGTTGTCGAACTATTAAAAGGATTCGGATAAGAGGGTAAGAGGCGATTTTCCATCGGAAGAGTATTCGGCGTTTTTTCGATTTTTGTCGTTGGATCGCCATGGATCAATGTCACCCAACCGTCAATGGATGCCGCGAGTACTTTTACACCATCGATCGGAGTGACGGTCGTGATATACGTTTGCGCGCCCCAATATTTCCATAAGATTTGTCCCGTCGTTCCCATGACGGACGAGACCGATCCTTTCTTACAACCTGTCATGACCGCATTGTATCGTTCCATTGGCATGGAAGGTGTGGAATCCCAGCCAAAATCTGTCGCCGCCGACCAGAGTTGTTGCTTGGTTGTAGTCGTCGTCGAAAAGGCGTACAGATAGCCGTCCAAACAACGAACGTAAACACGACTTTTATCTTCGGAAATACCAATCGATTCCCAACTTTGCGGTGTGCCGCCACTTTCCCAGATCGTCGCACCGGTCTCCAGATTGATGGCGGTCAGATTTTTCATCGGATCTGTGACGAAGACTTTATCGGATGTGACTACAGGCCAGCAACTTCCCGGCGCATAATAAAAGCTGGTTTGTTTATTCCATTTCCACGCGAGTGCTCCAGTGAAACGATTCAATTTGTGAACATATCGGTCCCATGATCCAAAGATGATGTAGTCACCGGAAATCGCCGGTTTGCATTCAATCATCCCGCCAGAGACATATTCCCATATTTTTCTCTCAGTTAGTCTATTGACTGCAAAGAATTTTCCGCTTCCAGCAAAATAGACGATTGAATCGACGACAACCGGTGGAGTCATGATAGCATTACCTGCATTAAAAGTCCAGAGAACGGTGCCTGTTCTTCCGTTGATTGCGTAGAGATTGCCTTCAGCCGAACCGACGTAAACGACAGAGTCATAAACACAAGGTGAAGACCATATTCCTCCATCGGTTTGAACTGTCCAGACATCTGATCCATCCGAAAACTTCATGGCGACTATTCGTCCGTCACTGGTTCCAACATAAACATTGTCATTGTCATATGCCGGAGCAGTGATGATCGTCGCGCCAAGATTGACGCGCCAATCTGCTTTCGGGTATCCATTTTCAATACAAAAACCGCGTGTCCGGCAAAATTCTTTTCCATCTATATCTTTGAATGTAGCCGTTATTGTGTGATAACCATTTTCTAAACTGGCCGTGTTCAGGTTGAAAGTCCAATCCTGATTGCTTCCCGCTAAACTTCCGGTTACATCTCCGTACCGAATGGAATATGTCCCGGAAGTCATAGCCTTTTCAACTTGAATTTGTATAGATTTCGTTCCCGTGACCGATTCACCTTCTGTCAAATTAGAAAATTCGATTTCTGGTTGAATTTCAGTAGTGAACGGTTTTGTACACCACATTTTATCGGCGAGCGTTGTCTGAGAGTAATGTGTTGTCACTGTTATGCCTTTTCTCGAAACATTGACAACGTTGAAGCCACAACCGCTCGAATTATATGTATCCAGAGATTCGGCGCCCGGTAATCCTTCAAAATCAAATTTTGTGTTCGTATGACCGTGACCAACGATAATTAAAATTGTTCTGTATTCTTTGAGAATATCCAGTGCTTTCCAGTAATCGAATACACCAGAAAATTCAGATGGTAAATGAAATCCAATGATGACCGGCGTAGTTGAATCGGCCATGCTTGCCAGATCGTTTTTCAGCCAATTTAAATCAGCCGGATCGAAATTGCCGCCGCCGCCACGGAGTTGTACGGCATTGTTGATTCCAACAATGTGATATCCTTTATGATTGAACGACCAGTGCGATCCACGAAATAGTTTTTCCATTGTCCGGAGTCCGTTATCCGACCATTTGGATTCATGGTTGCCAGCAACACAATAGTATGGAATTTTAGATTTATTTAGGATTCCGGCGGCGGTTGTCAGTTCGGTTTCCATACCTTTTTCTGTCATGTCACCCGTATGATAGAGAAAATCCACTTCATCGCTTATCGCGTTGATGTTTGTAATGACCGTTTGAAGTGCGAGATCGTAACTGCTACCGGCGCCGACGTGTGAGTCGGAAATCCATGCAAATTGGAAGAAGGAGTAAAGTGTCAATGTTGAGAGATTGACATCTTGCGTCAAGTTGACGGATTGATAAGTCGTTGTATCGGGCAAATATCCTTTTCCTGTAAAAATTAGTTTATAATGTCCGGAGGGTAAGTTCGGGAATGAATAGGTTCCGTCATGACCGACAGAATCCCAGTTGGCTTTATAAGAATAGCCGATTGGATAAACTGCAACAAAAATTTTATTGGTTGCGCTTGAATCGTCGAGAGAAAGGGAACCGCTGAGGACGAATCGGGAACCAGCAGTCGGATTTAGTGAATATGACAATGAACTCAAATCCTGGCCGGCAAGTTGAATCGAATCGACTACGAGTGAGTCGTAACTCCATGCCGTGCAACGAATTTTATACCACCCATCTACAACATTTTCAAAAGCAAACGATTGATTGCCCGGATTCATTATTTCCGTTAGAAAAACATGACCTGTTCCGGCTTGCAGTAACTCGATTTTACCGGTGACGAAGGTGTCGCCAGCCGAAAGATTGAACGATCCGCTCATCGTATGAGTGGAAGCGATACTGCGAAGCCGAATCGCATCAGCATAGACGTTCTTCGTTAGTGAATCCTTCTTGAAATAGTCCGGTACCTTTACCCAGAAATCTTCCGACAAAAGGAAAATACCCAATGAATCCCAGCCCGGATTGTAATATTGGTTGACGAGCAGAGTCGTATCTTTATCTTGTGTGTGGATCGTGAACCGGGCATCAGGCGCGAATTTGTTATTAATGTTGTAGGTTTCGATGATGTATTGCCCTGGGAAAACGACGCGTGTTGACCATTTGCAGTAGTTCGTTGTGGTGGAATCTGTAACGCGGCGTTTATATTTTGCGCTTTCGTTATAACAAGTGACGTCAGTGGATGTATTCCATGTTCCTGCCATACTAAAGCCTGCATCATTATCATCTATAATGATTTCGATCTGAGAAAATGCCGGAAAGGAAAATATCAGTAAAAGTGCAATCGATATTATCAATCGTTTCAAGGTGTCCTCCAACTTAATTATCTCCGTGTCCAACACTCCGTTTCATCGTTCAAATTTAACACTATCGCTCTTTTTGAACGAGTTCATTTTATCAATTTTTTAAAATGTTCAACATTTCGTCGGTGATTTTTCTGTTTGTCGCCAGAATCTCTCGTTTATAAATGGAGAAATCTTTACCGTGAAAATCGGATAATTGTCCTCCCGCTTCAGTAATAATCACCGTAGCCGCAGCGATGTCCCATGGATTAAGACCAAACTCCCAAAAACCATCATATCGTCCACAAGCCAGATAGCACAAATCCAGAGCCGCTGAGCCGGGACGACGTACACCCTGACATTTGGAATAAAAACGCTTGAATAACTCCATATTATGGAAAAAATTCGCGTCGAGTTCATAAGGAAATCCCGTCGCCAAAAGAGAAAGTGAAAGCCTTTCGACAGATGAGACTGAAATTGATTGTTTGTTTAAGAAGGCGCCTTTTCCGCGAATTGCGGAAAAAAGTTCATTTGTTGTCGGATGTAAAACGACGCCGAGGTACATTTGACCAGCAACTTCCAGCCCGATAGAAACGGCAAACATTGGAAATCCATGAACGAAATTTGTCGTTCCATCCAGGGGATCGATGATCCATTTGAAATCGGAAGCATTTTCAATTTGCGGACGTTCTTCAGTTAAAATTTGGTGATCCGGAAATTCTCGCTGGATCATTTCCACGATCAGATTCTCCGATGCAAGATCGGCTTCTGTTACCATATTCGCTCGGCCTTTAAAGTCGATACTTAGCGTCGTGTTAAGTTTTTCGATCAGGAGATTTCCGGCCGCCTGTGTAGCGAGGAGTGCTGTTCCGAACAATTTTTTTTCAAGTATTTCGTCGATGAACTGCATGTGTTTTTTTACTTTCCCTTTGTTTTTAATGTGAGTTGTTCTTTATAAGTTAATTGTTTCATTGAAGTATATTTTTTCGTGACTTGTTTGACAACATTGGATAGGGCGATGACACAAATCAGATTAGGAATTGCCATCAGGCCATTGGCAAAATCGCCAAAAGCCCATTCCACCTCCAAAGAAACCGTCGCGCCAATAAAATGGGCAATAACATACAGACATCGATACCAAAACACGGCTTTTTGGCCGAAAAGATATTGCGCACCGCGATCTCCATAATAGGACCAGGAAATAGCTGTTGAAATCGCGAAAAGAAAAACACCGATCGTAACAATAAGGCCGCCCCAGTTTCCGTACTTTTGAAGTCCGGTTTGAAACGCCCATGCCGTAAGTGGTGAGCCGTTTTGCATGATGTTCCCTTTGAGATAAAATTGTCCGATACCCGGTTCCGGTTTCATTAATCCGGCTTTATCGACAATCACCATGCCAGTAAATGGCTTTCCATACAGAAAAAGTTGAGCGCTATCGACTAATGCATGATTTTTAATAAATGCGATTCCCGGAACGATCCCATCAGCAGCGAGAAATGTCGTGTCGGTGAGAATTCTGCCTTCTAATTTTGCATTAGTTGTGATGCCTGAACCTTCCGGAACAACCCAAATTGTCGATTGAGCGTTTGCAATGACCAAATCCGGTTTTTTCTGATTCCAGACGCCAGTGATCACGATAACCAAACCAGTAATCGTACAAACGACAAGCGTGTCGATAAACGGACCCAACATCGAATTGGCGGCTTCCCGAGCAGGTTCGTTTGTTTTAGCAGCAGAATGGCCGATCGGTGCGCTTCCCTGACCGGCTTCATTGGAAAAAAGGCCGCGTTTAATTCCCCACATCGTCATAAAGAGAAATGTACTTCCGGCAAATCCGCCTACACCGGCCGCGGGTGAAAACGCCGACTTAAAAATCAGCGCAAAACTTGCTGGTAACTGACGGTAGTTCAGTGCGATAACTGTTAGTCCACCAAGAACATAAGAGATGCACATAAATGGCGAGAGGAAGGAAGTGACTTTTCCAATTCGTTTGATCCCGCCGAGAATTACTGCGCCAACTACTGTTGCTAAAAACAAGCCGGTGATCCACGTCGGAATGTGCCAGTCGGATTGAAATTGATCGGCGACTGTGAAAGCCTGAATTGTATTGCCGATTCCAAATGATGCGATAACTAACATTGCTGCGAATAAAATCGCCATCCATTTGAATTTCGATCCCATGCCACGTTCAATACTGTACATCGGTCCGCCGGAAACCGAGCCATCCGGATTTTTTACGCGATATTTTACAGCCAGAAGAGTTTCGGAAAATTTTAGCGCCATACCGAGAATTGCCGTCACCCACATCCAGAATAATGCGCCAGGTCCGCCGTAATGAATCGCTGTTGCAACGCCTGCAATGTTCCCGATACCAACAGTTGCGGATAGAACAGCCGAAATTGCCTGAAAATGAGAAATATCACCGACGTCATTCGGATCATCATATTTTCCAAACATGACTTTCCACGAATGGAAAAATAAGCGGAATTGCACAAAGCGTGTTTTAATAGTCGCAAGCGAGCCAGTAAAAAGCAAAAGGAAAATCATGAAAGGAAAAAAGTCAGGTTGGCTCCAGATCAGATTGGAAAGAAAATTTGTTATTGTTCGGGCTGTCTCCATATACTCCTCAAATTGTCAAAAATTTGTTCAGATTATACGACAATTGAAAATAAATATCAATAAAGAAGGATTGTGTTTTTCATGAAATATTTCCTAAAATTGCATGTGAATTTTAAAAATGATCAGGATGAATACTGGATGGATGTTGCCATCAAAGAAGCGGAAAAGGCTTTTGACGAAGGAGAGATGCCTGTCGGTGCTATTATCGTCCGTAACAACATCATTATTGGGAAAGGGTATAATCAGCGTGAAAGATTAAAGGATCCAACCGCTCACGCGGAAATTCTCGCTATCACTTCTGCGGCGGGAACGATCGACTCCTGGCGTTTAGCTGATTGCACACTTTATGTTACACTTGAACCGTGTCCGATGTGCGCTGGTGCCATTTTAAATGCACGAATTCCGCGAGTCGTCTACGGAGCCGACGATACCGCAGCCGGAATGTGCGGATCGGTCGAAAATCTCTGCGATTACAATATAATGAATCACCGGGCGACCGTGAAAAGCGGCGTCAAAGCCGAAATCTGTCAATCCCTGCTGGATGCATTTTTTCGACAGTTACGCAACCGGAAAGAAGATACCTGATTCGTTCAATTTTAGTAAGACCTACCGGTAAGTAAAATACACGACAACCAATTTTATCAACACTGTTCTAAGATGCGATTTTATAATTTTCAGATGGAGAATTGAGCGAAAACACAAAAAATAATGGTCATGTGTGAAAAATATTTTGGAATAGAATTGGAAGTATGGTAACTTACCGACCGGTAAGTAAAGGAACAAGTATGAACGATGAACAAAATACAAAAGAGAGAATTTTAAAAACAGCCGCAGAACTTTTTGCAGAACACGGTTTCGAGCAGACTTCTATGAGGGAAATCGCAGAAAAGTCTAACATTACAAAGCCTGTTATCTATTACTATTTTACAGATAAAAAGCATTTATTTGAGGAGATCATTCGGGCATCGCTTGCTCATGCAAATGAAAATTTAAAAGCGATCGATGCTTCATCCAAACCGGCTATAGAAAAACTTTACGATCTCGTAATGGCACGTTTCGAGGAAATTTTGGATCACCCTGAAATTGCACGTTTTACTTTTAATATCATGTCAGGAAACATTCCATTCGGGATTTCAGTTGACCTGATCAATGAACTCAAACCTCACGTGGATTTTATTTTTAGAATTATTGATACCGGACAAAAAAACGGGGAGTTCAGAAAAGATTTAGATATGTCGAGCTTTCTTGCCTGTCTTTTTGGAGCAATCAATTCATATATCATGCGGTTCTTTCGACTGAATATCAATGATCTGAATTTGGAAAGAGCAAAATTTCTTGTCGATACTCTCGTTGAAGGAATTGCGAATCAAGATTATGCAAGGAGTAATGAATGAAATTTCATTTGAAAATAACAATCGTCGCCGTTATTATTTTCGGCTTCGGAATCACGTTAAACGGCGAGACGCTTGAATTAAATCTGGAAAAAGCCCGGCAAATTGCCCTTGAAAAAAATCCCAGTGTAAAATTGGCGCGCGAGGCGGTGGCCAAATCAAAAGCCGGTGTTACCGAAACCAGAGGAAACCTTTTACCAACGATCAGCGGTTTTTCTTCCTTCCAGCATTCATGGGAATTACAGAAGGTTGTCATGCCGAACTTTATTAAAACGATGTTGGGATCGGCGGCGCCAGCGGGATTGCCGGATTACATCAACGTTTCCTTCGGGATGGAAAATTCGGCTGTCGCAGGCGTCAATATCAATCAGCCTTTGTTCATGGGCGGCGCGATCTGGAATGGCTACCAGATTTCAAAATTAGCCAGTTCCCTCATACAATCGCAGTACAAAGTCGTCGAGCAGAAAGTACTCATCGATGTGACATCCGCTTATTACGGACTTCTTTTTGCCCTTTCTTCTGTTGATGTCGCCGAAGAAGGATTGAAGATGTCCGAGAAGAATCTTGAACAAGTGAATCAGTTCTTCACAGTTGGGAAAGCCTCGCGGTTCGACGTTTTACGGGCTGAGGTTCAGGTCGCCAATTTCAAGCCGATGGTGGTTTCCGCGAAGAATTACGCCAAACTTGCCGAGTCCGGGCTCCGGATGGTGCTGGGACAAAATGAACAAATCGACTTTATCATCAACGACCATCTGAGATTTACAGCATCCGATCTAACCGAAAAAAACCTGGACGAATTGATCGAAATAGCGGAAAGGAATCGTCCGGAAGTCTATATGATATCCCGCCAAAAAGACATAGCTGCGCGGCAATTGTCGTTAGCAAAATCTGCCTACATGCCGTCGGTCATTTTCGGAACATCCTATCAATATCAGGGACAACGCAACGATTATAAGTTTACGAATGACGATTTTCTCAAATCCTTCAATTCTTCCGTCACTCTCAGCATTCCGCTTTTTTCGGGATTCAAGACATCTTCCAAAATCCAGCAGGCAAAAATAGGTATCAAGGAAGCGGGGTATCAGGAAGAATCGCTTTTAAACGGAATCCGCATGGAAATCAAGAGCGCCTATTTCACACTCAAACAAGCCCAGGAAAACGTTCAGACTCAGGAGGTGACGATCAAACAGGCGGAAGAAGCCAATCGTCTATCTGAACTGATGTACGCCGAAGGTGCAAGCACGCAGTTGGATGTTTTAAACGCCAACGTTGCGCTCAATCAGGCAAAAATGAACTATCAGAAATCATTATACGAATACAATGTCGCTTTATCGAGTCTTAAAAAAGCGATTAACGAATTATAGGAGTCATCAATGTCGCGTAAATATTCAATCTATTTGTTAACAACGACACTCATCATTTTGAGCGTTTTAACCGGTTGCGGCAATAAAAACAAGGTAACAAAAACCGAAATAGAAGTTGCCGTTCCCGTACAGGTTTCAATTGTTGCCCGTGGTTCGGTTGAGTCTAAAATCGATTTTCTCGGAAACATCAGCGGTTCGCAGGACGTGAAAGTATATTCGACCATTCCGACATGTATTGTGACCATGAAAGTCGATGTGGGCGATGTCGTGAAAAAAGGTCAGGTGTTGGCTGTTGTCGATAATGAAAAGATCAAACAGATGGTAATTCAGGCGGAAGCCGGAATGGAATCGGCGCGTGCTCAATATAAAAACGTCGAGACAGAATGGAACCGAATCAACAAACTTTATCAGGCAAACGCAGTAAGTCGGGCGCAGTTTGATGGTGTCGCCGCACAACGTGAAGCCGCCAAATCGGCAGTCAAACAGTTGGAAGCGGCTTTAACAAACGCAAAAAGTCAAGTGGAAGACAGTTATATCAAAACACCTATTCCTGGCGTCGTGTCGGAGCGATTTCTTGAACAGGGCGATCAAACATCTCCGCAAATGCCGGTTTTTACGATCGTCAAGATGAATCCGGTGAAAGTAGAGATTGAAGTTGTTGAAAGCCAGATTGGACTGGTAAAAATTGGACAAACGGCACACGTGAAAGTCGAGTCTTATCCGGATCAGAAGTTTGAAGGTAAAGTATCCAAGATCGATCCGACATTGAATCCGATGTCACGTACCATCGGCGTTGAAATTATAATCGACAACTCGGCGATGAAATTGAAACCGGGAATGTTCGCCAGAGTCGAAATTGTCACAGATCGTCATGATGATACGATTCTGATCCCCAAATATGCCGTCCTCGAAAATACGACATTGGAATACCTTGGCGGTGAATTGACTAATGCGAAGGTAAAAATCGAAAAATACGTTTATATCGTTCAGGATAGTATCGCTTTAAAGAAACCGATCCAAACCGGTTTTGAAGACGGACCGAAAATTGAAGTGCTTTACGGGATTAATGCCGGTGAACGTTTGGTGACAGTTGGTCAACATAACCTCTTCGATTCATCTAAAGTCGATATCGTAACGAATGGGAGTGGTTTATGAAAATTACCAAGTTAGCAATCAACCGTGGTGTAACATTCGGAATGATATTTATCATTGTGATTGGTTTTGGCATTTTCGGAATGAGCCGTCTTAAAATCGATTTATTCCCTGATATTACCTTTCCGATCATCGCTGTTTACAGCAATTACACTGGCGTTGGTCCGGAAGACATTGAAAACTCACTTACCCGCCCATTAGAGAAGGCGATCATATCGACTAAAAATATCAAAACACTTACTTCGCGATCTTATTCCGGTATGTCGTTATTGATCCTTCAGTTCGAATGGGGAACGGATATGAACCAAGCAGAGATCGACGTACGGAAAAATATCGATCTCATTCGAGATTATCTGCCGACAGAAGCCGCAGATCCGGTTACTTTTGCATTCGATCCGTCCATGCAGCCGATCCAATTTATCGCACTCAGTTCGGATCAATTGGGACCGGCGGAATTGCGCACATTGGCATCTGAACAAATAGAACCGACATTGGAACGGATTGTTGGTGTCGCTTCGGCTGGCACATCGGGCGGAATGGAACGTCAGATTCGTGTAATGATCGATCCGCAAAAATTAGCGTCTCAAGGTATTTCTGTTTCTCAAGTTCTCCAGACGTTAAGAACCGAAAATCTTCAAGTCCCCGGTGGCATTATCAATGATGAGTATAAGGAATACACGGTTCGGACTTATGGCGAATTCACGAGTGTAGAACAAATCGAAAATGCGGTCATCGGATCGAAGAACGGTTCGCCGATCTATTTAAAGAATGTGGCGCGTGTAATAGACGGATTTAAAGACCAAACAGAGGTTGTTCGAAACAACGGCAAACCGGCGCTGGTCATGTATATTTCAAAACAATCCGATGCTAATACTGTCCAGACGGCCAGGGCCGTTCGTGCCGAGTTACCCAAACTGGAAGAAAAGATTGGACAGGGCATCAAATTCGACATGATTCAGGATAGTTCAGATTTTATTACCCAGTCGTTGGACAATTTAATCAGCACGGCCTGGCAGGCATGTCTGATGTGCTTCATTGTGTTATTGTTCTTTTTAAGGCATTTTATCAGTTCTTTTATCACGGCCATTTCGATTCCTGTTTCTGTGATCGTAACATTTTTTGTTATGTATGAAATGGGACTGACGCTGAACATTATCTCGATGGCAGGTCTCGCATTGGCAATCGGCATGTTGGTTGATAACGCGATCGTCGTTCTGGAAAATATATATCGTCACAAAGATTCCGGAAAAGAGATACGGATTGCATCCGAAGATGGAACGGATGAAGTAGCCATGGCGATCACTACCTCGACTTTAACAACATTAGCGATCTTTGTGCCGATCCTGTTTGTTCCGGGAATGGCCGGAGAATTGTTTACCGATATGGTCGTCACAATTGTTGTATCGTTGACTGCATCGTTGCTCGTAGCATTGACATTAATACCGCTTTTAACTTCACGTTTCCTTCCTAAAGAACATGCCTATAAGTCAAAAAACATGCGAAAAATGGATAATGGATTAGGCAATTTTATAGCAAAAATGGAAGACAAGTATGTCCGGATTCTTGACTATTTTCTTGGACATAAGAAAGTTTTTCTGCTCGGATTGGTTATCGCGGTCATCGCGACAATCATGGTTTATCCCAAAATGGGGGGTGAATTTATTTCGAACACCGATCAATCCTATATGTCGATTACCGTTGAACGGGAAACGAGCGCATCATTAACATCAACGGATCAGACATTTAAACAAGTCGAGCAAATCATTCGTGAAGAAGTCCCGGAAGCGATTAATATTCAAACCGATTTTGGTACCGGCACGGGAATCGGAGCTGTTTTTGGGACCAGTTCTACGAATAAAGGTACTATCGGGATTGGTCTTCCCGATGTTAAAACACGCAAACGATCTGTTGGTCAAATTGAGGAAGCATTGCGGAAGCGATTTGCCAAGATAGCTGGCGCTAAAATTACAATATCTCAAGGAAACGTGATGTTCAGCGGATCCGGTGATATTGAAATTAAAATTTACGGATATGATCGAAACGTTGCTCTGGCGCTGGGTGATAAAGTCGCCGAAGTGATCGGAAAAGTGAACGGCGTTGTCGATGTTGAGAAGAGTTATAGCCAACCGAAACCGGAATATCAGGTACGATTGGACCGTGACCGAATTTCGGCGCTCGGACTCTCGGTTTATCAGGTATCGTCGACGATTGAAACGGATATAAAGGGAACGACAGCAACCCAGTTCCGTGAAGGTGGACAGGAATACGATGTGCTGGTTCAACTCGATGAATCTTCACGTCAATCAAAAGGCGATCTTGAAAACCTGTTTATCACCTCGATGACTGGTGCGCAAATTCCGCTGAAAAATGTCGCTTCCATCGAAAACGGGCAGGCTTCGGAAAGTATTACCCGTGAAGATCAGGAAAGGATTATTTCAGTTAGCTGCTCGGTCAGAGATCGTGACCTTCAAAGCGTGACAAAAGATATTAATGAAGTCTTAAAAAAGGTACCGTTCCCATCCGATTTTCGTTGGGAGATCAGCGGAACTGCAGAAGAACAACAAGAATCTTTCATGTATTTGGGAATAGCGATTATTGTCGCAATTTTCCTCGTTTACATGGTCATGGCGGCACAGTTTGAATCACTGTTAGATCCATTTATCATCATGTTTACAATTCCACTCGCCATGATCGGTGTTGTTTGGGCGATGGTGTTGACTGGAACAACGATGAGTGTTACTGGGTTGATCGGTTGCATTCTTCTTGTTGGAGTCGTCGTAAATAACGGAATCGTGTTGGTTGATTATATCAATCAGATGCGTGAAAAACATGGTATGGATCTCTGGGTAGCTATTCTCGTTAGTGGTAAACGAAGAATGAGACCGGTTTTAATGACGGCACTAACGACGATTTTTGGCATGTTGCCGCTCGCGCTGAATCTCGGTTCCGGTGCAGAAATTTGGGTTCCACTGGGACGCGCTGTCATGGGTGGGATGATTTTTGCAACGATATTTACTTTAATTCTTGTACCGATAATTTACCTGTACTTTGAACAAATTGCATTGAAGCGGGCGATGAAGAAACACCGCATCGAAATGAAACCGATCGGCAGACCTGAGAACTTCGACATCGCAATGATAAAATAGACATATTAGTTTCTCCCCTAAAAGCCTTCCGCACAATAGTCCGGAAGGCTTTTTATTTATTAAATGATTATTGGCTGTTTAAACTGGATAATTAATTGAATCGTTGGTATGGAAATTTTTATAAATATTCCATGGAAAGTATTTATATTTAGGGCTTGAAAAATGAGAAGTAGAATAGAAACGAGAATATGAGAAAACAAAATATACGGAACATCGCCATTATTGCACATGTCGATCACGGTAAAACGACTTTACTGGACGGGATGCTGAAACAGAGTGGCACGTTTCGTGAAAATCAGCGGATCGAAGAACGCGTCATGGATTCGATGGATTTGGAACGCGAGCGTGGCATCACGATCTCAGCAAAAAACACAGCTATCTGGTACAATTCAATCAAAATTAATATCGTCGATACACCAGGACACGCCGATTTCGGCGGCGAAGTCGAGCGAAGTCTGAATATGGTGGATGGCGCTTTATTGTTAGTAGATGCCAGTGAAGGGCCTTTACCGCAGACACGATTCGTCCTGAAAAAGGCGTTAGCGAAGGGTCTTCCGATCATTCTGGTTATCAATAAAATTGATCGGCGGGATGCACGGATCGACGAAGTTGTGAATGAAGTTTATGATCTGTTCATCGATCTTGGTGCAACGGACGAACAGATAGGATTTCCGATTCGGTACACACAGGCAAAGACCGGTGTGGCACATAAGACTTTAGATGACGGTTCTGAGAATCTCCAACCGCTTTTTGATGCGATTCTGGAATTCATTCCCGGGCCGGAAGCAGATGATAATGAGCAACCACAATTTTTAATCACTAACGTCGATTACGATTCCTATGTTGGGCAAATTGCTATTGGCAGGCTTTCGCACGGTGTGCTTGAAATGAATAAAAACTATACGCTATGTGGCAAAACGGAAAATGCCAATAATGTGAAATTTTCAGCGCTTTACACATTTCGTGGTCTGACTAAAGTTCCCGTCGAGAAAGTTGAAGCGGGCGACATTATTGCCATCGCAGGCGTTCCAAACGTGGCAATCGGCGATACGATTTCCTCACAGGAAAATCCAAAACCATTACCGCGAATTCACATCGATAGCCCGACGGTTTCGATGATTTATTACGTAAATACAAGCCCGTTTGCCGGAAAAGAATCAACGTATATGACATCGCGTCATCTCCGCGAACGGCTTGAAAAAGAAATGCTCCGGAATGTCTCGATAAAGGTGAATCCGCTGAAAGAACGCAGTGACGCTTTTGAAGTCTGTGGTCGCGGTGAATTGCAGATGGCAATCCTCATAGAAACAATGCGTCGTGAAGGTTATGCGTTGATGGTATCCAAACCGCGCGTCATTACGATTCAGCGTGAGGGAAAAGTTTACGAGCCTGTCGAACGGGTTTTTATTGACGTGCCGCAGGAATATATTGGCGTCGTAACAGAAAAATTATCTATCCGGAAAGGCCGCATGACCAAATTGACAAACACCGGAAGCGGTCGCGTGGATCTGGAAATCATTATCCCGACGCGAGGATTGATCGGTTTCAGAAGTCAATTTTTAACTGACACGCGTGGAATGGGCGTCATGAATACGCTCGTCGAGGGTTACGAACCTTGGTTTGGAGCGATTCCGCAACGTTCGACCGGCGCAATGGTCGCCGACAGACAGGGAAGAGTTACGGCGTATGCGAGTTTTGGAATGGTAGATCGTGGCGAATTATTCGTCGCACCCGGAACGGAAGTCTATTGCGGGATGATCATCGGAGAACGTAACCGATCGGTGGACATGAACGTGAATATCGCACGTGAAAAGAAACTAACCAATATGCGCGCTTCAAACTCAGATGCTACGGTAACATTGCGGCCGCCGCGTATTTTAACGCTCGATCAATCCATCGAATTCATTGCAGAAGATGAGTTGGTCGAAGTGACACCGCTGAGTGTGCGGCTTCGGAAAATGGAACTCGATACGTTGAAACGTTACGTCATGAGAAAACACGAAGGCGACGGCAGTCAATTTGACATTAACGAATAAAAAAGTAAATTTCTTTCGTTTTTAGATAGAAAGAGTTTATGCAAAAGCACGACTGGCGCCCGATAATCCATCTCATCAACGAACATGATAAAATCCTGTTGACGTCGCATGTCAATCCGGACGGAGATGGATTGGGTTCTACTGCCGCGCTTTTTCATATCCTGAAAAAGATTGGGAAAAATCCTGTCATTCTGAATTCAGATATCGTGCCTTATGAATATTCTTTCATGAACGTTGATGGGATTTTTCAAAAATACGATCCAGCAATTCACAAAGAAATCATTGGCCGGATGGATCTGGTTATTGTCTCCGACATCGAAGCGCCGGATCGAATCGGAAGTTTGAGTAATGATGTGTTAGCCCGAAATATTCCGATAATCTGCATCGATCATCATCCCGGTGAACATTTGCATTTTACACTTAAAGTTGTCGATGAAAATGCGCCGTCGGCGGCTTCACTGGTTTACGAACTCATTCAAGAAATGAATTCGAATTTGATCGACTTACCGACAGCCGAAGCGCTTTACACTGGCTTGATGACGGATACTGGTTCGTTTTGCTATCAAAACACGACGGCGGACGCATTTTCAATGGCGTCAGATTTGGTTGCACGCGGTGTCATTCCCGGCAAGATATTTACAAAAGTTTACGAGAACTATTCACCCGGGCGCATGCATCTGATTGGCATGCTTTTTCAAGATGTTCATTTTGAATTTGGCGGTCAACTTGCTTGGGCGACCGTTACACGGGAACAAATTAATAAATCGGGTGCGCTAATCGAAGAGATCGATGGTTTTCCGGAAGCAGTTCGCTCGATTCGCGGTGTCGAAGTCGCTATCATTTTTATGGAGACACAACCGAACCGTATTCGTATCAGTTTACGTTCCAAAGGAAATTATAGAATAAACGGAGTGGCATTCAAATTTCATGGCGGCGGGCATGCTTTTGCGGCCGGAGCGACAATCGAAATGCCTTTGCAGGATGCGGTGCAGATGGTTTTAATTGAATTGAGGAAATTCTTTTCGCAAACCAATGAAACGGAAGGAGCTTAAAATTGAGTATTAAATCAGATCGCTGGATACAGGAAATGTCAGAAAACTACGGCCTGATTGCGCCTTTTGAAAAGAATCAAGTCTCAAAAGGTGTTATCTCTTATGGTGTTTCTGCTTATGGTTACGATATGCGAATTGCCGATGAATTTAAAATCTTTCGCGGCGTTGGCTCCAAAATACTCGATCCGAAGGATTTTTCAGACATTCTCTTCGAGAAATTTGTCGGAAAGGAATGTATCGTTCCGGCAAATTCTTTCGTGCTTGCGAGAAGCGTCGAATATTTCCGAATTCCCCGAAATATCATTACAATCACGTCGGGAAAATCAACTTACGCGCGATGCGGTGTGATCGTGAATGTGACGCCGTTCGAGCCGGAGTGGGAAGGTTTTGTGACGATTTCGATTTCCAATACATCACCACTTCCTGTTAAACTCTACGCAATGGAAGGCATCGCACAGGTCGTTTTTCTTGAAAGTGACGAAATCTGCCAGGTTTCCTACGCCGATAAAAAGGGAAAATATCAGGCGCAGAAAACGATCACCACGGCAAAAATCAGTCAATGAAAAATGGAACGACGAATCACGATAGCAAAAAGTTCGGGTTTTTGTTCGGGAGTTCGCCGGGCTATCGAATTAACGCTTGAATCTTCCCTGAAATACGGCGAAGTCCAGATGCTTGGCGAGATCGTTCACAATGAAACTGTCATTGAAAATCTTAAAAAAGCCGGTGTGAAAATTGTCGATAATTTAGATGCGGCTGATCCAGCAAAACCGATCTTGTTTCGCTCGCATGGAACGAAAAAAGAGGTTTGGGAAGCGGCTCATTATCGCGGATTTACGATCATCGATGCAACTTGTCCACTGGTTCTCAATATTTATAAAGTCGCTAAAAAACTCGAAACTGAAGGACGAACAGTTATCATTATCGGCGATAAAAATCACGATGAAGTGACAGCGATTGCCAGCGAATTGACGAATTCTATTATCGTTTCGGATAGTCGGGATACGGAATCTCTGCCAAAAATTCGGAAAGCAGGCGTCGTCGTCCAATCGACTCAGGACATTAGCGAAGTGGAAAAAATTATGTCGAAGATCGTCGAAAAGGTCGACGATATCCACTTCATCAACACGATTTGTAATCCGACACGCGATCGTCAGCGTCAGGTGATCGAATTGGCATCGTCGAACGATGTCGTGCTGATTATCGGTTCTCAGACGAGTGCAAATACCAAACGGCTAGCGACGATATCATCAGCTATTAATCCCAAAACTTTTTTAATCCAAAATGCGGACGAATTGAATCCGAATTGGTTCGAGAAAGCGCAGACGATCGGAATTTCGACCGGCGCATCGACGCCCGTTGAATCAATCAAAGAAGTTGAGAAAAAAATCACCCGGTTTTCATCATAAATTGTAAATTACACCGGAATTTGAAGGAGAAATGAAATGGAAAAAAGTTCATTTGAAGTGAAGATCGGACTGGCAGAAATGCTTAAAGGTGGCGTGATCATGGATGTTACAACACCCGAACAGGCAAAGATCGCCGAAGATGCGGGAGCCGTCGCTGTGATGGCGCTCGAGCGCATTCCTGCCGATATTCGCGCCGATGGCGGAATCGCGCGGATGTCCAGCCCGAAAATTATTCAGGACATACAGAAAACGGTTTCTATTCCCGTTATGGCAAAATGCCGGATTGGTCACTTCGCCGAAGCGCAGGTTCTGGAAGCGTTGAAAGTTGATTTTATTGACGAGAGTGAAGTACTTACGCCCGCCGACGAAGAAAATCACATCTGGAAGCACGATTTTAAAGTTCCATTCGTTTGCGGATGTCGTGATCTGGGCGAAGCGCTCAGACGGATCGGCGAAGGCGCAGCGATGATTCGTACTAAAGGCGAAGCTGGATCCGGAAATATCGTTGAAGCCGTTCGTCACATGCGCCGCGTTCAGCAGGAAATGCGTAAACTGACGACGCTTTTAGACGATGAATTAATGGCAGAAGCCAAACGACTCGGCGCACCTTTCGAAATCGTTAAGCAGGTTGCGAAAACTGGAAAACTTCCCGTCCCGAATTTTGCCGCTGGTGGAATCGCGACACCGGCAGACGCTTCTCTCATGATGCAACTCGGTGCAGAATCCGTATTCGTCGGCAGTGGCATTTTTAAATCGGATGATCCGGCGGCAAGAGCCAGAGCGATTGTTTTAGCGACGACATATTACGATAATCCGGAAAAAGTTGCCGAAGTGTCAGCCGAATTGAAATCCGCTATGAAAGGAATCGATGTTGCAATATTGCCGGAATCTGAACGTATGGCAACAAGAGGCTGGTAGTTTTATTTTTATTGGAATTGTAAAATAGATTAATGAATCGTAGTCTGAAAATAGGCGTGCTAGCTCTTCAGGGCGCTTTCCGAAAACACGGTGAAGCGCTTGATAGGATTGGTGTTAAAAGTGAAACGATCCGCTATGGCGAACAACTGAGATCGATCGATGGATTAATCATTCCGGGCGGCGAATCGACAACGATGACCAAAATTATTATGGAAATGAGAATTCTACCGAAATTGGAAGCGTTTGACAAACCGATCTTCGGAACCTGTGCGGGAGCGATTTTATTATCCGAGAGATGCGACGATCCGAATATTCAGACATTTAAAAAAGTACCGGTAAAAACGTTGAGAAACGCGTATGGTCGGCAGGTAGATTCGTTTACAGAGTCCGTAAACCTGAGTTTTACAGATGAACATTTTCCGGCAGTCTTCATCAGAGCGCCGCGAATAACAGATTGTTCTCCAGAAGTCGAAATTCTTGGACGATTCAACGGTGAAATCGTTCTCGTTCGCTATCAGAAATATTTGCTTTCGACTTTTCATCCCGAATTGACGAACGACCCGCGAATTCATGAGTATTTTATTGGGATGATCGACAGATGAACCAGACTTTATCGAAATGCAGACTATTGTCGAAGATTGACTCGCCGAAAGATCTAAAAAAACTCACAGTCGAAGAATTGGTCGCACTAAGCGACGAACTGCGTGATTATATCATCGACACGATTCAGATCACCGGCGGACATTTGGCGCCCAGCCTTGGAGTCGTCGATCTGACTATTGCTCTTCATACCGTTTTTAATACGCCGGAAGATAAACTGGTTTGGGATGTCGGCCATCAGGCATACGGACATAAAATCCTAACCGGGAGGAAGGAAGATATTCGGAATATTCGCCAATATGGCGGTATCAGCGGATTTTGTAAGATCGCTGAAAGCGAATATGACGCTTTTGGAGCCGGTCATGCAAGCACATCGATCTCAGCGGCGTTAGGATTGGCATCAGCGCGGAATTTAGCGGGACGAAACGAACGAGTCGTTGCCATCATCGGCGACGGTTCTCTGACCGGCGGTTTAGCTTATGAAGGATTGGACAACGTTGATAAAATCAAAGGCCAATTCTTAGTCATTCTCAATGATAACCGTATGTCGATTTCGCGAAATGTTGGTGCAATGGCGAACTATCTGACGCGAATTGTTACGCATCCGAAATATCTGAAATTCAAGACGCGAGTCTGGAATTCTTTGTCTTATTTACCATCAGGTGGAAATATTGCCAGAAAGGCCGGACGGAAATTGCTTGAATCGCTGAAAAATATTCTGGCACCTGGCATCGTCTTCGAAGAATTTGGATTCCGATATTACGGACCGATCGACGGACATGACATCGGGCAACTGATCACCACGCTCAACCGCATCAAGGATTTTAAATATCCGGTTTTTTTGCATGTAATCACGCAAAAAGGAAAAGGATTAGCCAGCGCCGAAAACGATCCGACAAAATATCATGGTATTTCACCAAAATCACCGGACATACCGCTTGAAAAACCGACGTCGAGCATTCCACCATTTTTAAAAGTTTTGGGCGAAACATCCTGCGAAATTGCCGAAAAGAACGATAAAGCCGTTTTTATCACTGCAGCTATGGCAGACGGGACCGGTTTAGTGGAATATTCAAAAAAATTCCCAAAAAGATATTTTGATGTCGGTATTGCCGAAGGTCATGCAGTGACATTTGCCGCCGGGCTGGCTGTCGCTGGCTATCGGCCGGTCGTTGCTATTTATTCAACTTTCCTTCAACGTGCTTACGACCATATCATTCATGATGTCGCTCTTCAAAATTTACCGGTAATTTTTGTGCTGGATCGCGCTGGTTTGGTTGGAGAAGACGGTCCAACGCATCATGGTGTTTTCGACCTGAGTTATTTAACCAGCATTCCGGAAATGATTGTTACCGCTCCACGCAACGGAACAGAATTCCGCAACCTGCTTTTCACGGCATTTCAGCAGGATCAACATCCGTTCGCGATTCGTTACCCGAAGGAACAATGCGTGGTTTTCGACAACAGTCAAGAACCGAAAATCTATCCAATCGGCAAATGGGAGATATTGAAAAAAGGCTCAGAGGTCGCTATCATATCCGTCGGGATACTGTCGAACGCGGCTTTAGACGCAGTGAGTATTTTACAAAAAAGAGGAATCGATCCGACGATCGTTCATGCGCGTTTTGTCAAACCGATCGATCATGAATTGCTGGACGAACTTGAGAGAATGCACCGGTGGATTTTTACTGTTGAAGAAAATTCTCTTATTGGCGGATTCGGCTCGACGATCTCACGGATATTATTAGAAATGCAATCACCAGTTAAATTGGTAACACTCGGCATTCCTGACGAATTTATTGAACAGGGCGCGCGGGAAATCCTGATCGTAAAACTCGGCTTGGATGCGGAAGGAATTGCCCGCTCAATCGTCGCTTCTATTGGCAAACCAACTTCAAAAAAATAATTTTCAAAAGGCAAATCCATTCAATTCGATTTTAGTCTTTTCGAATTGGCGTCAATTTTGATGAGAGTTATGTCACACGAACAGTCATAAAAAGATGGTAAAATTAAACATGTTTTTAACCTGATAATTACAGATGGGTATTGAAATGAAAAAATTGATCATCGGGATGTCCACCCTTTATTTTCTGACGTTAACTCAGTGTAGTATGGATTTCCCTGACGAAAACGATTTGCCTTCATGGTCGGTTAATGTCGCAGTGCCGATTACAGTAGAAACACTGACTACCGATGACCTGCTGAAGGATTCGCTTTTTGTAGGAATTCCTTATGGCTTAAGCGGTGATTCTATTTTAGCGTATGAAGAGTCTATCAACATCGAATCGGTCAAAGTCGGCGACCAACTTGAGATCGATAATATTCACAAATCTTTCATCCAAAATATCGGTGAAGTTAAAGTCGATGGGACGGAAAAGAGTTTTAACTCCAGTCTGGATACAGTTGGGATCGATCCCATTTCCAAAAGCATTTCGTCAGAGATTGGAAAAATCGAGTTGAACGATACCGAAAAGAAGCAGACTACGCCCATCGTTTTTACTGACATCGTCGATCTTTCCGGTGTTTCTGAAGGTGCGGCGACAACAATTCCCCAAAATACAGAATTTCCAATCATCTACCGATCGGTGGAATTCAGTAACTTCGAAAGTGCAGTTTTCACGTCCGGAGCACTTGAAATTTCCATTAATAATGGTTTAGTTGTCGAATTGGGACAACCGATTACGATCCGCCTTCTCGATGCGGATTCTTTAACGATAGTCGGTTCTGACGGCGACTCGGCTAAAGCAGAATGGACTGTTGGAATTCTGCCCGGCAACAGCGGGACGAAATATATTTCACTCGCTGGAAAGACTTTACCCGGGGAAGTGATTGTCCAGATCAACGGCGCGATCTGCGGATCGAACGCGGCGAACATCACAAACAATGCGACGACCAGAAATTCTTCATTTATCGTTGAAGTTCAAGCGAAAAATCTTGTTGTCAGTCAGGCAGTAGCAATCGTTCCGGAACAACAAATCGACACGACAAGCACCATTGCGCTATCTGCTGAACAAGTGAATAAAGTGAGTCGCGCGCAGGTCTTGGACGGAAGAATGACATTGAATGTTCAAAATAATCTTCCTCTGGAAATCCAGTTTCAACTCGTCATCCAATCGATCGACACAACTGCATCTCCGTCGATCGAACCCCTGACGAGAACATTTACTATTCCGCCCAATCAGCCATCGAATATATCAGTCACAATCGACAATTACTTCATTGTCATGGATATTGCCGACCAGAAAGTTGAATATTCCTATCAAATATTAACGCAAGATACCGATCCGGAAATGGCAACATTATCTGAAACGGACAATATTCTGGTCGATCTGAGTATCACAGGAAATACAGGCGGCCAGATTACTTTTTCGACAATAGAAGGAATCATCGAACAGCAAACGATAAATGAAAATGGTAAAATTACGATAGAATCCGGTTCGCGAATTACCAGTGCGACAATTTCTTTAGGATCGCTATCCCTTAATTTTGAGAATAGAATTAATCAGACAGCTGCGGGTATTCCTCAAATCGTTCTCAATTTGCCGGAAATTATCAGTTCAACCGGAACACCACTGATGGTTACTTTAAACCTAAATCCGGGAATTGAAGCATCCCAGCAAGATCTCACGAATTATCGACTGGAACCGCTTTCTCAAGTCGTTACTGCCGATAGTGTACGACAATATTTAACTTATCAAACGACAGTCACGATGCCGACGGGTGAACTAGCCAGTTACAATTTGGAAGATTCGATCATCGTTGAGATCAATGTCTCTGAGATACACTTTTCGAGTGTTACCGGATATTTCGATCAGGAAGCGATTGTCGCACAGGACACAATCAATCTGGAACAAGCCACAAAAATCCAGACGGCGGAGATTGCCGGTGGCGAAATGGTTTTAACGCTGACCAATCAAATCGGCGTAGTTGCCGATGTGGATTTTACAATCAATGAAATTCTTCATAAAACAACAAATCAACCGTTGAAACAGACCATAGAATTATCTGCAGATCCATCGCCGTTTATCGTTAATATTCCTTTGCAAGATTATCGAATTTCTCTGCCGTTGGTAAATCTATCCGACGATCAGCAAATTCATTACAAATCGACAATCGAAATTCCAAGCGATGCGCCGATGACGCTCGATCTTACAGAAGAAATTGATGTTCAGGTCGATTTAAACGATCTGTCTTTCTCCAGCATTACCGGAATTATCGATCCGGTGAATATTGACCTCGATTCGGTCGAACAGGAAATTTCCGCACTTCCGGAAGAATTGAATGGTATCGATCTGTCCGATGTCGATATTTCGATTGTTTTTGATACGAATATCGGCGTTCCGGTTCGGTTGAATCTGACGTTAATGTCGTATAATGCGTCCGGCGATACCACCCGTTCTGTTATCGACCAGATCATTACAACTAATCCGGTCGTATCAATTCCAAATGCCGCAGATTTGATTAACATCAAACCGGAAAAGATCGTCGCCTATGGAAATGCAACGATTGGCGGGACGGGAATGGTCGATACATCGCAGTACGTTTCGGGAGTTATGCAGATTTCCGTTCCGATGGAAATGATCATTAAAGATGACGCCGTTATAGAGTTGGATCCCGAATTGGTCGATGAAGATATTCCGGAAGAAATCGAATCAGCAACGATCATCGCGAAAATTGATAACGGATTTGATTTCGGCGGACAAATCGAACTGTTAGCCGCCAAAGATACGATGTATTTCACTGAAGGATTTCTACTGAAGCCGGATACTTTGGCCGTCATGAACCTTTATCCGGATTCATCCTTCACCGAAAAAGTGATTCTTGACGACACGAAATTCGTCCTGTTTGAAGATTCATTGTACATTAAAACCAACGTCAAATTGGTCGGAATGAAAGATAATAGCGGTAATCCGATCCCGTCACGTATCCTGACAAAGGATACAATGAAATTACAGATTTCCGGAGTCATTCGGGGATTGGTTGATTTACCGGAATTAACCGGGAAAGAAGAGTAGGAGCCGACCATGAAACAAAAATATTTTGCTGTTTTGATCTTCGTGCTGATATTAACTGGCAACGGTTTTTCACAGTTTTACATGAATCCTCAGAGCATATCGATGGCAAACGCTTATTCCGCTAAAGCCCGTGGCACGAACGTGATCGGATGGAATCCGGCCAATCTCGGTCTCGATGGAAATCCGTCTTTTTCCGTCCAATTTGGAATCTTGCCGCTCGTTCCGGTTGTCAGCATGCAAATGAACAACAGCACGATTTCCCCGTTTTGGATCAATAAGAAATTTATGACTGGCAAATATTTGACCGATGAGGATAAAGAAAGTCTGATGGATGATATTCCGGACGATGGGCTCGATTTTACGCCGTTGGTGCATCTGCGGATTTTGGATTTGTCGTTTGGAAGATGGGCTGTTTCGGTCGGACAAGAAGTGACTGGAACGATCATTTTTCCGAAGTCACTGTTTCGGCTGGCATTTTTTGGAAACGAATTTGAAAAGCCGATTGACCTGAGTAAGACAGATGCCGAAATGCAATCGGTGATGACTATTGCAGTCGCCCATGGTAGAGAAATCAAAATTCCATCTGACATTCCGCTTGTGAGCGAATTTATCCAGAGAGTCTCCGTCGGTGGAGCAGTGAAATTACTTGTTGGAGCCGGCTATGTCGGTTTCGATAAAATGGATGGCTCAGTCACGACATATAATGATCACATTGATTTAAATGGAGAATTAAAAGCTCGTTACGGCGTCGGCGGATTCGGCATGGCGTTCGATCTCGGCGCGGCCACTAAAATCGACGACAAAATCACCGCCAATATTTCACTCAATAATTTATTTGGATTCGTGAATTGGGGAATCTTCGAGTCCGGTGTTGCCAAATATTCGTTTATTGCTGAAATTCCGAGCGAACAATTCGATGAGATTGATTCATTATTGGAAGCAGGTGTTCAGGAAGATACAACTTATGAAACGAACAAGTTTCGGACGCATTATCCGGCATATCTTTTAGTCGGCGGATCGTATAAATTTTCCGATGATCTGGATTTTTATGCCAATTACAGGCAATATTTTCGTAACCAGTTGGCATCCAGTATATCGCCGACAATTTCTGTGGCCTGCGAATATCGTCCGCTAAACTGGCTGCCGGTACGAGCCGGTATTTCTGCCGGTGGATTGGAACGGTCACAAATCGGGTTTGGCTTTGGGCTCGATTTTTCACGTTACAAACTAGACTTTGGAATATCTCAAACTGGCGGCATTTTCAATCGCGCAAAGGGTATGGCGCTTTCCTTTTCACAATCACTCGTTTTTTAACGGGAATATATCGGGGAATATGGTTGGTCATATTTCCGAAAATGAATTGTTCAGTCGTCAAAACTATGCTAAACTATCGGCAGTTAGTTTTGTGATTTAAAATGATGAAGATAATATCGTGGAATGTTAATGGAATCCGGTCTATCCTCAAAAAAGGATTGTTGGATTGGTTATATACAGAAGATCCGGATATTTTTTGCGTGCAGGAAACAAAAGCCTCAGAAGAAGTTCTGCCACAGGAACTGATTTCGATCAATGGCTATTATTCCTATTTTTCCTCGGCGGAGCGAAAAGGTTATAGCGGTGTTGCGCTTTATTCAAAAGTGAAACCATTGTCGGTCACCAAAGGATTCGGAAATGTTAAATTCGACACGGAAGGCAGAATTATTATCGCCGAATATAAAGGATTTACGTTATTCGATATTTATTTTCCAAACGGTCAGGCATCAGAAGAACGGCTTAAGTTTAAGTTTGAATTTTTCGATGAATTTCTGTCTAACGTGGAAAAAATGGTCGCAGGTGGGAAGAACATAGCAATCTGCGGTGATTTCAACATTGCTCATAAGGAAATTGACATTGCTCATCCTAAGGAAAACGAAACAACGTCGGGATTTCTGCCGGAAGAACGCTCGTTGTTAGACCAGTTTGTCGCGCGAGGTTATGTTGATACTTTTCGCCGATTTGATCCGTCTCCATATAAATACACATGGTGGTCGCCGATTTTCAAAGCGAGAGATCGAAATGTCGGATGGCGGATTGATTACTTTTTTGTCAATGACGCATTTCTCGGCAATGTAAAATCTGCTTTTATCCTTGCCGATGTCATAGGTTCCGATCATTGTCCGGTTGGAATTAAAATTGAATAAATGCCACCAAACATCCGAATAGAAAACTCTTGTTTGAATCAATTTTAACGATGAACTTTTACCAACAATATTTGAAGTGGCGGAAATGATGGATTATGAAGTAAAAAATATTGGCATTGCAAGTGTTTTAAAGATCTCCTTTTTGGTGCTTCTGACAGTTTGCTCGATTTTTTCGTTCCTCTTCTATCTTGTAATTCGCTGGGCAATTACCATTATGGGAAATGCAATGAATTCTTTCCCGATTTTTGGCTCGCTCGATGTTGCCGACCTGAATTTGATCACTCTCTTGTTTGCATCGATTCTCAACGGCTTGTTCATTACCGTTATCTTGCTGATATTCATTTTGTTGGTAATCATATTTTACAATTTATATGCTCGCCATGTCGGTGGAATTCAATTGACCTTAACAGGAGAGCAACCAATTTTACATGAAGGAACAGACGAAATTAACGAATAAAGAAATCAGGATTCGCTTCGCACCCAGCCCGACCGGAGCGCTTCACTTAGGCGGCGCGCGGACGGCAATTTACAATTGGCTCTTTGCCCGGTCTGTCGGCGGCAAATTTTTACTCAGAATCGAAGATACCGATGTCGAGAGATCACGTGAAGAATTGGTCGGTCAGATCATGCGTTCGCTCGATTGGCTTGGTTTAAAATGGGACGAAGAACCGGTATATCAGTCCAACCGGATGGCTTTATATAAATCCAAAGTAGATGAGCTTCTTGCCAACGGAAAAGCGTACAGGTGTTTCTGTACGATTGACGAATTAAACGCAGAGCGTGAAAAAGCAGTTCAGGAACACCGGGCATATAAATACGGCGGGAAATGCCGCTCTCTTACGCAAAAAGAGATTGATGAAAACCTGTCGACTGGAAAACCATACGCCGTTCGTTTTAAAATGGAAGACGGTGTCACTACATGGAACGATCTCGTTTACGGTAAAATCTATGTTCAAAATAGCGAACTTGACGATCTGATCATCCAGCGTTCGTCGGGTGTTCCCGTTTATCAAATGGCAGTCGTTGTTGACGATATCGACATGAACATCACCCACATCATACGAGGCGAAGATCATATTCCGAACACACCAAAACAGATCAATATTTTCAAAGCATTTGGAAGGGAAATTCCACAGTTTGCTCATCTGCCGCTTCTCTTGGGAATAGACGGAAAACGCCTAAGTAAACGGCACGGAGCAACCGGTGTTGATTCATATAAAGAAATGGGGTATCCGGCCGAAGCCGTGTTCAATTATCTCGCTCTTCTTGGCTGGTCGCCGAAAGATGCAAACGAAGTTTTGAATCCTTATGAAATCGTTCGGCAATTTCAAATTCAGGAAATATCCCGGAAAGCTGCCGTTTTCGATATTAAAAAACTGGACTGGATTTCGGGCCAGCATCTGACACTTATGAATTCGGAACAGATTCTAACTGATCTTCGTTCATTTCTCGAACAGGCAAATATTCCGATCGAAGCAAACGAACAAAAGATAAAAAACGTCATCGATATGATGAAATCGCGTGTAAAAACCTTTCTGCAATTTGTCGAATGGGGTAAATATTTTCTTAGCGATCCCGAACATTACGATGAAACTATCATTGCAAAACGTTGGAATACATCGGAAGTATCACGTCGGATGAAAATCTTGATCCAGGAACTTGAAAAAATAGTTATTTTCGATGAAACTTCCATCGAAATTTGCATCCGGGGAACCGCCGAGAACATGCAGATTAAAGCAGCTGAACTGATACATCCGCTACGGCTGGCATTGACCGGTTTCGGGATTAGTCCGGGCATATTCGAAGTCGCCGTTTTTCTCGGTAAGGAAACAGTCATTCGCAGAATCGAAAAGGCCATCGAATCCATCTCCATTTCAGAGGAATAATATGAGAAAACGTCTGACGCTTTTTATCGGTATTGCAATGTTGTTAGGCATTTCATCCGCGCAACCATCAACACCAGCAGGTAAACCGATCGATTTATACGTTTTATCTTTCGACAATGTTGAATCCGATTCGGAAATCGGTTGGTTGAAGGACGGATTCATCGATTTCATTTCAAATCATTATTCGATTGGAGATGAGGTAATCGTTCACTGTACGGAGAAGATGGATGCGGTTGTGAAGCAAATCAGGGAAAAGACCCTTGAACCGGGGAAAAAATACTATGTTCTGACTGGAAGTTTTCATCGGACGAACGGTCATTTTCTGGTCGATCTTGAACTTTTCGATATTACAAACTGGCAGAAAATCAATTCCCAACAAGTCAACCAGGAAACCGTCGATATTGCACGGATCATCGAAGAGGTGAATAACGCATTGGACGAGATGCTGATTCCCGATCATAAAAAAAACGCAGTCGAACCGTGGATGGTACCGACCACTAAATCGGTGTCTGTAAAAAATGACTCTGTACGCGCCGAGTCGCACGCGACTCTAGAACAGAAATTCTCTGCCATTTCTCAAACGACATTAAATATTCAGAAAGTGCTAGACAACTTCGATAAAACTCTTCACAATGATCCACAACATTCCATTCCAGACGAAAACGTCTCAGCCACACGTGGTGTTTTCGAGTACAAGATCAGAGAACATTTGACGCAGTCGGACACTTTTACGGAGTTACTCGAAAAAATCACTCACGATCCGTATCAGATCGAAATCAAATCTCCGGTTTTTCAAAGGATTTCAGGCAAAGAAGATTGGGTTGAAATGAGTTTTTCCGTCTCATTTAAACCCAAACGAGAGTTGATCAGAGAAATGTTCGTCACTTTGCCTGTCAGTTCAATATTCGAGAGTCCGGATTTCTCTGAGTTCTGGTTTAAAGGCGACAAATTCGTCATTGATGAAAAAATTACACGGCGGATAGCTCTGGGCGAGTTCCGTATGTTTCCGGTCGTCTCATTTATCAGACAAAATGGGAATATCGAACATGTTATCATCGACGTTCCGGCGACTTCCGGATTTAAACCGAAGTCTGAAACCTATGACGTTCAGCATAGTTTTTCACCGCTATTGACTGTACTGGGAAGTTCCTGGGACGTGAAGGTTTTTCTCCTTAAGCGTGACGTCGCGATTGATTATTCAATCGAATTGCCTATCAAAACACTCGGCGATTTAGCCACGATTTCAGTTCGCATGATGTCTGAAGAAGAAATCTCAGCGTATCTGAAAGAACTCCGATAACATTTGTTTTGTGAATATTTCACAAGATAAATATATTTAACCATGAATTATCTAATGAGAAATTTACGAGGAAGAAATAGAGTTCGATTTTGCATTTATTTCCAATCTGAAAATAACCGTGACCTAAACAATATTCTAAAAGTTTTGGCAGTATGAGCAAATACAACATTCTGATTGTCGATGATGAACCAAACGTATGCAATTTTCTGACGGAGTTTCTCGATTTCAAAGGATTTACGTCGCGTTCGACATTATCCGGAAAAGAAGCTTTGTCCGTGTTGAATTCGGAACACTTCGATTTGGTTCTATTGGATTTAATTATGCCGGAAATGAACGGATTCGAGACACTGGAAAGAATCCGAAAAGATCAGCCGAAACTACCTATTATCATTCTTACAGGCGTTAAGGATAAAAATGTCGCTAACGATTCTATGGAAATGGGCGCCGTTGATTTTATTCCAAAACCGATCGATCTCGAAAGACTCGAGAATAGCATTTTGATCAACGTTCAAAACATTGGATAAGGAAGAATACATTGGACGCATTCAAATGGTTTTTACCCAGTGAAAAAATTTCCCGTCAAGTGAATCCATTCTTCAAGGATCTCGGACAAATTTTCGGAAAAGTCCCGGGAATTCAACTCGAATTTGAGCAGTTTAATGACACGACTCCGCCTATAAATCAGATAGCCGCAACATCCAATGCGATCTCTATCGTGACTAACTACGAGGCGATGTATCTAGAATCCTTCTACGATTTTTACTCGTTATTTAAGTTGAGATTTACTGATGTATCGGGATTGATCCTAACCCGCAAAAACGAAGGAATCACGCGGCTGATGGATTTGAAGAATCGAGATGTATATTTGCCTTCGAGTACCGATTGGTTTTTTCTGAATCCGATTATTCTTTTTCTCGTAAAAAATTGTACGATTTACAATAACGTGAAGAGCATATATTCCATTTCAACCTGTTTGCTGAACTCAGAAGTCGACAACAACAAAGCTGCGATTGTTGCCACATCTTTCGAGTACAATCTACTGAACGAGAAAGAGAAGAGTAATCTTCAAATTCTCGGAGAATTTCCGCTTTTACCTGAAAGTGTGGTCGTCGCTGGTCCGGATCTAAAATCGAAAAATCTGGGTGCTGTCAAAGAGGAAATCGAAAAATGGCTTTCGACAAAATCAGATTTCCTTTCGGGAATTGGAATCCAATTTTCAACAGAGAATGAAAAGACGAACAGCCTTATTTATATGGAAGCGATTGAAGGACTTGGCTATAATTTGAAAGAATTCATTGAAGTTTATCCAAGTCTTCTACTGAACATGATCGGCAACAATCAGAGTTATGAACTCAAGGTCATGAAGGAAAAATACGATAGATTAGCAACTTTCAACGATAAACTCGTTTCAATGTATCGTGAAATCCGCGATAGCCGTGATCGTTTGTCGAAAGTGATCGAATCGGCTTCTGATAACTCTATTCTGTTCTTAAAAGATGGAACGGTTCTCGGAATCTCACGTTCGTTTGCAAATCTTCTGAAACAGAACCGTCAGGACATCATTGGAAAAGAGATTATTTTATTTCTTGAAACGACTATGAACACGCCGTTTAAATCATTAATCCAACAAATCGATTACGGCCTGGTAAAATCTTTTTATGTCCGATTGAAAAATCAAGACGCTGGCTCAGTGGAATTTAAAATGGAGTTCAGCTTGATCGAACTCTTGGATTCCAAGGTCATTTTGGGTATGTTTTCCAAAAGTAAATAATCGTTAACTCATTGAGAGAGAGGTTCAAATGAAACGGAAAACTCTATTAGTACTTACCATTCTCATGGCTTTTTACGCAAACTCTCTGGCGGAGGAGCAGTACGCAACAATTCTGAAAACAACTGGTGGCGTTAATATTAAGCAGTCAGGAAGTGCAAGTTTTTCAACACCAGCCCAAATGAGTATGGGATTGATGAAAGGTGATGCGATCCGGACGGAATCAAACGGTTTTGTCGCTATCATTTTTAATAACGACAAGAGTATGGTTAAAATCCGGAAGAATTCGGAAATTGAAATCAAGGAAGATTACGCCGCGCGGACTATCAAAATGACACAAGGGCGAGTCCTTGTCAACGTGACGCCCGGAGTAGGTTCCAATTACCGTATCGAAACAGCGACATCAGTTGCCTCGGTTAAGGGAACGAAATTCTGGGTGTTCAGCGATCAGGCGGGTGATAGGTTCTACGGTGTCAATGGAACGGTTCAGATTCTAAATATCATCACAGGTATCGAGTCAATGATGCAAGCAGGACAAATGATCATTTCCACAAGTGACGGACAGATAGTTAATATTCCCGTCGATCCGCAGGATATGCCTCAGGACGAAGATGAAGTGAAACCGGAACAAACTCCATCTCAGCCGGGCGAGGAGGAAGGATCGGCTGAAACACCTTCAGGAGAAACCCCCTCTGATGGAACAGCCATTGAAGGGACGGCAAGTAGTGAGCCGGGAACCGAAACCAAAGAACCTGCAGGGAAAAAATCCGGGAAACCGTTTGGAATGGGACTTGGGCTCGGCTCTGTGACAATTGATGGGAAAATTTATAACCAGATTGCATTTCGTCCGGAATTGAAACTCGGAAAACTCGGCGTTGCACTGGATGTCGCGATTTATATGGATGATCAGGGAAATATACGAAAAGAAGAGTGGGACGAGGTTTCGGATTATCTCGATAAAGTTTATTACGTTCGTTGGGCACAACAGGGCGATCCATTTTTTATTAGAGCCGGCGCTTTGGACAATGTGACGTTCGGTTATGGAATTTTAATGAACGGTTATTCTAATACGACTGAATATCCGCAAAATAAAAAAGTCGGTGTTCATACGGGAATGCAGTTCGATAAACTCGGCTGGGAAGCGTTTGCCGCCAATTTGAAAGAAATCAGCGGTCCCGGACTGTTGGGCGGACGCATGACTTACAAACCGATGAAAAGTATTCCGCTGACCTTCGGAGGTACTATCATTATCGATGTAAATCAGTATAAGGGATTGAAAGATACTGACGGTGATTATGTGCCGGATGCCTTCGATGCTTTCTCGACGGGAGAATTTATAACACCATCCTATTTTCCTGGATTCAACGGCGTCAGTTTGGTAGACAACAAATATCATAGTTATGCCGCTGGTGAGATTGAACTAAAAGGAAAATCCTTTTCCAAAGATACCGATACAGATGGTATCCCGGATAAAATTGACTACGACGTTGACGGCGACGGTTTGACAGATAATTATCCAGGGGGGACTGCTATTGATGATTCTATGTATCAAGATCCCGATCCTTTCAGCACAAAAGACCAATCGAAGACACTGACGGCCGCGGCATTTGATCTTGGCTTCCCGGTTCTGAATATGAAATTATTCAAACTGACCGTTTACGGACAAGCGGCTACCTTCCTATCGGGAAAAGTTAAAGATTATAGTTCGGGAACTGAATTTGCACCCGGTTGGGGAATTGCAGCTCCGGGATTGAAGATGAACATTTTCAAGATAGTGAACCTCACGACCGAGTACCGTTATGCCGGTGAAAACTTCCTTTATGGTTTTTGGGATCGCGCATATGATTTTGAGAGAGTTGCAATTCGACAAGACGCGAACGGGACTCTTTATCCGTACACGAAAGACCAGATGCGGTTGATGAACGAAGCGATGCAGGGTGTATTCGGCGCGATAGATGTTAATATTCTCAATTATTTAATTCTAGGTAGCTATTACCAGCATATGTTCACCGAAGGCACAGAAGTAAAGAGTTTTATGGCATCCGCATCAATTCCGGCCGGAAAAATTCCGAAACTGGCCAATGCGATTGCTTTCTATCAACGGAATAATGATGACAATCCATTCGATTTCAAAAATCCGTCGGAAAATACGATTCTCGGTTATAAAATCGGATTCGAACTCGGTGGTGGCGCTGTCATTTCCTATGTGTTCCAAAAGACGTATCGCGATCGTAATGGAGACGGCACGATTGATCCCAAGAAAGAATCCATCGCCATTACGACAATCGAGACTGGATTCAGTTTTTAGAGGAAAAGAGTATTCGAGAATCTTCGAAAAAGTACCAGATGTTAAAAGCCCCGCGAAAAGCGGGGTTTTTAACGATATTACGTTCATTGCTCGCCTTGTGCACGATTTTCTCTTTACAGTATTTGAGTGCCGGAGAATATATTGTTGTTCATCGGAAAGTCGGCGCTACAATCGATCTGGAGGAAAGGATACATTTCAATCTTTTCACGGATATGCCGACTTTTAGAAGTGCTCAGTTTTTTCAATCGGAAGCCGATAGCGTGACAGGCGTCTTTGAGTTATTTTCAGAAAAAGGAAACCAGACATTTACACGTCAGTTCAGTCCGATGGAGATATATTTATTAGCATCGAAAATTGACAGACAGGACAGTTTGAGCATCTCAAATCGTCAGTACATTCAGACAAGGTACCAGCCACTTTTTACAAATGAATTTATTAAGAAAATTCCCGAGCGTTCACTCTGTCAAATCCGTTCAAGAAATAAATCTGTCATCGAAGGCGCCTATTATCGGACAACCGGCGATTTTGTTCAGATATGGCAAGATAAAAAAGTCGTAACGATTCCTACAAGTCAGATTTTAAAGATAAAGTACTGGGATGATGTGTATGATTCGCGAACTGTTTACTGGGGAACCGTTGCCTGTTTTGTGATTTTAGGTGTGGCGAGTTCAGAGATCGGTTGTCGGTGGTTAACAATCCAACCGGAGGATCGCTGGATTTACGATCTGGCGGGAGGTTCGGTAGGTGTGGCCATCGGCCATAGTGTTTCGCCATTCGTAAATGAACTGTTTTTACCGAAGACGGTAATCAATTTTAACCTGAATAAAATAAAAAGACTTGATACTTTGCACAGGTTGGCTTATAATTTCCACAAATTGAAAGGCAAGTTATGGTAGATGTAAGACGAATGAGACCTTCAACCCCAGCAAAAGCGGCAGTACTAGGAAAAACTGAACCTGTGGTTGAAAATCAGGGAAAAACTGTTGTTGTAAATCTTAACGCGAGTGAAGGCAGACAGGAATATGTCGAACGTAAATTGAATGACATCCTTGAAAGCATCGGTGAAAGCTACAGCAAACGCATGACGAATGAGTTGATGAAACGACTGGAAAACACTATTCATGAATTTCACGATGAAGTAACCAAGATTCTGGACAAACTGGAAACACTTGAAGGTGAACGGCATAAAGTTCCGGTAGAAATTGCCGCGTCGGAAACCGAACAGGTTGCAACTGAAAGTGATGTGTCCGGGATGAGCGAAATCGAAAAACGTCTGGAAATGAAAGAACGGGGAAAAAAGGAATATCCGAAATCCGAAGAGACAGAAGAGGAACCTAAAAGACGCGGATTATTTGGCCGGAAAAAATAAACCGAATGCAGGATTATTCATTTTGAAAGTATCATCATTTTTGTTATTTTAGCCTCGGTTCTTTGAAGGATAATCATTGGGGTTGTAGCTCAATTGGGAGAGCGCAGCGTTCGCAATGCTGAGGTTGTGGGTTCGATCCCCATCAACTCCACAGTTTTTTAATAACACGATCAATATGGCTATGCTACATGGGGAGCCAGCGGTGCCCTGTCACCTGCAATCCGCTATAGCAGGGTGGAACGCCAGGCGGAGGGTTTTGTTTGGTTTATCCGCGAAGATGCGAGGCGATGACGTTTTCTGTTTCGCGCAATAAATAATTGGCGAACCCCGTCAGGCCTGGAAAGGAGCAGCGGCAGTTAATTCGTTTATGTGCCGCGGAACTTCTGAAAACCAGCCGAGTATCCAAGCAGACCTACCAAAAACGAATTCGATGCCTGGTGCATAGCCAATCAGAATTATGGGTTATCAGGTAATCTCACGCAAATACAGACCGCAACGGTTTGATGAAATCGTCGGACAAGAGCATATCTGTTCGACCCTCCAAAACGCTATCAAATCGGGACGAATTTCCCACGCATATTTATTCACAGGTTCACGTGGAATCGGCAAAACATCCATGGCGCGGATTCTCGCCAAATCTCTGAACTGTCTCGATTCCCACGATTGCAATCCCTGTAATGTTTGCCAGAATTGCACAGAAATTACTTCCGGAAGAAATATCGATGTGCTGGAAATTGACGGCGCTTCAAACCGCGGTATCGAAGAAATTCGCGAATTACGTGAAAACGTGAAATATCCACCCGTTCGTTCCAAATACCGGATTTATATCATCGACGAAGTGCATATGTTGACAAAGGACGCATTCAACGCGCTCCTCAAGACTCTCGAAGAACCACCGTCGCATGCGATTTTTATCTTTGCCACTACGGAACCGCTGAAAGTCTTGCCGACGATCATTTCCAGATGTCAACGATACGATTTCCATCGCATTCCCGTTCTGAAAATCGTCGAACAACTGAAAAAGATTACCGAAGCGGAGTGTGTGCAAATTTCGGAAGATTTACTGATGCTGATCGCGAAAAAATCAGACGGCGGTATGCGCGACGCGGAAAGCATGCTGGATCAGGTCATTGCCTTCAGTGGGGAAGAGGTGATCTCGGCTGACGTGAAAAAAATCCTGGGAATCATCGACCCTGATTATATGTTTACGGTTGAAAACCTGATCTTCAATCAAGACCAAAAAGGTTTACTCGATGTTGCGAAGGATATCTTTGACAATGGCGCAGATTTTGGTGAGTTTCTCACTGCTTTATCTGAACATTTTAGAAATCTGCTCATCGCAAGAGTTACCGAATCGGTTGAAATGCTCGATTTGCCAGGCAACGTCAAAGAGAAATATCTCGAAGAAAAAGAAAGATGGCTTGTCGGCGATCTTCTTCGGCTGACCAAAATAATTTCCGAAGCGCAGGTCAATTTGAAATTTGCCATCAATTCACGAACACTTCTGGAATTTACTTTACTGAAATTGGGAACGATTGATAAGACTGTAACAGTTTCCGATATTCTGGAAAGCATCGAAAAATCAAATTTGCATGTTCCAAACAATCCAACACCAAAGCCGATTCCTTTGCCCACATCGGAACTATTCACAAAACCGACACCGACAACCGCTATAAAAGAGACTCAGGTTAGGGAACAAAAAGTCGAATATGCCAAGCCGCAGACTGAACCCATAAAGAATTCAGTACCAATATCGAGCGATCCTGCCGTTTTGACTTTCGAAATAATCGAATCGAAGTGGAATCAGGTTATTGAAAATCTTGTGAAATCCAATCATTCACTTTCCAATTTTCTCGGACAGGGAAAATTGACTTCATTAACCGGTAATGTATTGGAAATCGTATTCAATCCATCCTGTTCATTTGCTAAACAAAGCGTAGTCAAAAGAGCGGCTAACGTCGAAAAATCAATTGAAGAAATATACCATAAACCATTGAAAATCAGGTGTGTTGAACGAAAGAGCGAATCCGGAAATCCTGCAACGAGCGAGATCGACAAAACAGTCCAGACCGTATTGGAAATCTTCGATGGTGAAATTATTGTTACTTAAGGAGGAACTATGATACCTAAAGGTGGATTGAACAATCTGATGAAGCAATTCAGCAAGATGCAGGAAAACATGGAGAAACTGAATCAGGAAATTGCGAATCAGATGGTCGAAGGAACAGCAGGCGGCGGAATGGTAAAGGTTACCGCCAACGGTTCGCAGGAAATTGTCGCGGTTAAAATTGATCAGGAAATTTTAACAGATGATATTGAAATGGTCGAAGATATGATCGTTGCCGCAACGAATCAAGCTCTACAGAAAGCCAAAGAATTGTATCAAGAAAAAATGTCCGGTTTGGCGGGTAATCTTGTTCCAAATCTTCCAGGAGGTTTCAAAATACCGGGATTATGAACGTTTTACCCGATTCACTGCGAAATTTAATTGAAGAACTCGCGAAATTTCCGGGTATCGGAAAGAAATCCGCGCAACGCATTGCTTTTTATATCCTGAAATCCGAGCGGGAAGAAGCGGTTTCGCTTGCCAGAACAATCATCGATGTCAAAGATAGAATTTTTCGATGCTCGCGCTGTCATCACATTTCCGATATTGATCCGTGCAAAATATGCAGCGATCCCAAAAGAGATCATACGACCATCTGTGTCGTTCAGGAACCGTTAGATGTCATTGCTGTGGAAAAAACGGGCTGGTACCGCGGACTTTATCATGTTCTCGGTGGTGTTATTTCTCCTTTAAACGGTGTCAGTCCGGACGATTTAAATATTCAAACGCTTTTATACCGGTTAGATGGAATCCGCGAAGTTATATTGGCCATCAATCCGACTCGTGACGGCGAAACGACAGCATTATATCTTTCTAAATTGGTCAAAGACAAACAAATTAAGGTCACTCGAATTGCGCAGGGATTACCTGTCGGAATCGACTTGGAATTTGCTGATGAAATTACTTTAACCCACGCATTAGAAGGTCGTACAAACTTATAATGAAACAAAAAGCTTTTACGATTGCAAATCTTATAACGACTTCCAGAATTCTTCTGACGCCGTTATTTATCTATTTTTTATTTGGCAAACATTCATTCTTTGAGATTTTTGCACTAATAATTTTCATCATTGCTTCCGTCACCGATGCGTACGATGGATATTATGCACGCAAGTACCAGTCAGTATCCAGTCTCGGTAAATTCCTGGATCCGCTTGCCGATAAGATTCTCATGTCGGCGGCTTTCATTTCATTTGCTATTCTCGATCTGATTCCTCTCTGGATGGTAATTCTTGTAATCCTGCGTGATTTTATTGTCACAGGATTGCGCATCCTGATGCAAATCAAGGAAACTTCAATGACGACCAGTCAGATAGCAAAAATAAAAACCGGTTCGCAAGTCGGTGTTGTTTGCTTTATCCTCGTCTATCATATCACGCAACGGTGGAAGATTTTCCTCGGAATAGCTCCGTATGTTGCTCTGATTGAAAAATACCATGTTATAGATATACTAATGTTTATCGTTACAGTTTTTACTGTTTACACCGGAGTGCAATATATCTTTACAAATCTAAAATATCTAAAAAAAAGTTCGACATCTGTCGATGAAAAATAGACTATCCACAATTATTGCAACGTTTTTCTTCGTCGGAAATGCTCCGGTTTCTCCTGGCACAGTGGCTAGTTTGGTTGCGCTTGCTCTTTGGTTTTGTTTTCCAAATGAATGGTACATTTGGAAAGCGATTGGGACAATTATTCTGATAATTGTCGGCGTTGTAACGGCAGGAAAGATCGAAAAACAAAAAGATGAGAAGGATCCGTCGATGATTGTCATCGATGAAGTCGCTGGAATGTGGCTAACGATGACGCTTTTGCCGGGTGTTTATTTTCGTAAAGATATTTGGATGGTGATTTCCGCTTTCGCATTGTTTCGTTTTTTCGATATTTCCAAGTTTCCGCCCATCAATAAGTTGGAGAACTTACACGGCGGTTGGGGAATCGTTGCCGACGATCTTCTTGCTGGTATCTATGCCGCTGTTTTTATCAACATCGTTCGCTGGATCATATGAAGAACGCCGGCATCATTTCTATCGGAAATGAATTGCTTTCCGGTCAGGTCGTCAATACTAACTCCACTTACATATCACAATTTTTAAAACGATATGGCATTCCGGTCAACTTTATTATCACTGTTGGAGACGATCGATCAACTATTGTTCAGGCGATAGATACGTACCAATCTCATGCTGATCTGATTTTTATTACAGGCGGGCTCGGACCAACACACGACGACATTACGAAAACCATAATAGCGGAATATTTTAACTCGAAATTAGTTTTTCATGAAGATATTCTGAATGATATTCGAGACATGTTTCGGAGACGCGGTAAAGAAATGTCCGACTCAAACATCAGTCAGGCGATGATTCCCGACAAGGCAGAAATCATTCCCAATCCGGTTGGAACCGCGCAGGGAATGAAGTTCAGACAGGAAGACAAAACATTTTATGTGATGCCAGGCGTTCCGCTTGAGATGGAGCGAATAATGACTGATTCCATTTCAAAGGATATGGAACAACTGTCCGAAACCCAGATCAATACTCTTACGATTCATACGACTGGTATCCCGGAATCTGAATTATACGGCAAGATTGAAGATTGGATTTCAGATCAAAAACAGATTGGGGTTTCGATCCTTCCGCATTTTACACATGTCGATCTGGTACTGTATTCCAGTGCCCCAGATAGTCTCTCAATGCTGAGCGTGGCTAAACGGAAACTAAATGAAAAACTCGGAGAAATTGTTTACGGTTACGATGATGAAACGTTGGAAATGGCAGTCGCTAATATACTGATAGAGAAGAAGATGACAATTGCCGTCTCCGAATCCTGCACAGGCGGATTGATCGCCGACAGGCTAACAAATGTTTCCGGAAGTTCGGCATATTTTATGATGGGTGTCATCACTTATAGCAACGAATCCAAAGTGCAAATTCTGAATGTCGATCCGGTTACTTTAAAAAGACATGGCGCGGTTAGTCCGGAGACTGCCAAAGAAATGGCGTTAGGTGTACGGAAATTGTCCGGGTGCGACGTTGGGCTCAGTTCGACAGGAATCGCCGGACCTTTTGGCGGAAGCAATGAAAAACCAGTCGGACTTGTATACGTAGGTCTATCGATGAACAACTATCTGGAGTCATTCGAGTTTCGGTTTTTGCGTGATCGGATCATGAACAAACAACTATTTTCACAGATGGCTTTGAATCAATTACGATTAACGTTTTTACGGAGATCGATCTAATGAGACGACTATTCATTGCCATCCCGACTTCAGATGAAGTTCATCGATTAATTAACAAAATTTCGATGGATTTATCGGTTTTAAAGAACAATGTTCGGTTGGTCAAACCGGAAAACGCGCATATCACTTTAAAATTTCTTGGAGAAACAGAAGAGAATCGTATTCCCGGGATCGCTGAAGCGATCCATTCGGTTTCATCAAACATCGAGCCGTTTGATTTTCAATTCGAAAATACAGGTGTCTTTCTGAATAAGAACAAACCACGCGTGCTGTGGATAGGAATCTTGCAAGGAATCGAACAAATTCGGCAATTAAGTTTTCTTATCGACGACATGTTGTTCAAAACTGGGATTCCAAAAGAAGAAAAAATCTTTACAGCGCATCTGACGATAGGTCGTAATAAATATGATAAAGAAAAAATCGATGGTTTGAATGATTTTCTCGCATATTCATTTACTCCGATACGCCAAATCGCCGACCGCTTGATCCTGTTCGAAAGCGAACTGACACCACGTGGTCCGGTTTATACACAGATTGAATCATTTATTTTTACGAAATAACGGGAGGAATTATTATGGCAGACAAGAATGAAAACAAAACACGCGCACTTGACTTGGCAATCTCACAAATCGACAGACAGTTCGGAAAAGGCTCGATCATGAAACTCGGCGAAACGTCGGCACTTGTAGCGGTCGATGTCATTTCTACCGGATGTCTTTCACTGAACGCCTGCATTGGCGTTGGTGGAATTCCCCGCGGCAGAATCACAGAAATTTATGGACCGGAATCATCCGGTAAAACGACACTGGCACTTCATGTTATTGCTGAAGCTCAGAAAGCTGGTGGCTACGCGGCTTTTATCGATGCAGAACATGCGCTCGATCCGAAATACGCGGGAAACCTCGGCGTTTCAACGAAAGATTTGCTCGTTTCTCAACCCGATAGCGGCGAACAGGCACTGGAAATTACCGAAACATTAGTCAGAAGCAACGCCATTGATATTGTTGTCATTGACTCAGTTGCGGCTTTGGTTCCGCGTGCGGAACTCGAAGGTGAAATGGGCGATTCGCATGTTGGATTACAGGCACGGCTTATGTCGCAGGCATTGCGGAAATTGACCGGCGCTGTCAGTAAATCCAATACAGCTATCATATTTATTAACCAGATCCGCGAGAAAATTGGCATAATGTTCGGAAATCCAGAAACAACAACCGGCGGACGTGCACTGAAATTCTACTCGTCGCTTCGTTTGGAAATCCGACGCATAGCGACGTTGAAGGAAGGCGATTCGAATTACGGAAACCGGGTGAAGGTGAAAGTCGTCAAGAACAAGATGGCGGCGCCATTCCGTGAAACTGAATTCGACGTGACATTCGGTCAGGGAATTTCATATGTTGGAGATTTGCTGGATCAGGCAGTTCAGGCAGATATTGTTCAAAAAAGCGGCTCGTGGTTCGCTTATGGCGACGAGAAAATTGGTCAGGGTAGAGAGAACGCCAAGAGTTATCTCGAACAAAATAAAGATATTTATGAAAAGGTCGAGAAACAGGTAAAAGTATTTCTGGGTCTGGAAAAGGCTCCCGAAACCGTCGCATCGTAAACCAAGTAAGGTGCAATTATGAATCGGGAAACCGGTTTTTTACCGGAAGACGATACGGTTTATCGTATTACGGCGATCACACATCAGGAAAAGCGCAAAGATCGGTTATCTGTTTTTCTCAACGGTAAATTTGCTTTTGGAATCGCAGCGGATACAAATGCTGCATTTCCGCTTACTGTCGGCCAGCCGATTTCCGGAAAACAGATTCGGGTCATTCTTTTCCACGAAGCGTTTGAAGTCGCCAAGGAACTGGTCATTCGTTTTCTGACGATCCGGATGCGAAGTCAGCGTGAGGTTGAACTTTATCTCCGACGAAAACAAACGGAAACGGCGGTGACTCATCGGGTGATCCAATATTGTCTGGAACATAATTACCTCGACGATCGTGCGTTTGCCAGCGCGTTTATACGGGATCAATTTCATCTGAATAAAAGTGGAATTCTTAAGATTCAATCTGCATTACGACAAAAAGGCATTTCGAGCGAGATCATCAACGAACTGCTGAAAAGCATGGAACCCGAGATCGACGAACTTTCCATCGCTATTAAAGTAGGGGAAAAGAAATTGAAAACACTGACAGATGAAAAGACTCGCAAGCAGAAGTTAATGAGATTTTTACTCCAAAAAGGGTACAGAAGCGAAACGGTGATCAAGGCTGTCTCTCGTTTGCTCCCAACACGATGAACTTTTTAAGGCAGGTTTCAGGTGGAGTTATCTTCTTGCATATCTACACGAGAGAAAATAACTTTACGACCAGAATTAGGTTATTTAACAGGATTCGTTCAGTATAAAAAACCGGAGATTCCGGCGGTTACGGTTAATCGCCGGATTTGTGTTTGATAGAGAGATACCATTTCGCAGGAGCAAGATGAAAACATCCCGTGAAATCCGAGAAGATTTCATTCATTATTTTAAGAAGAATCACCATAAAATCGTCAACAGTGCACCTGTCATTCCGCAAAACGATCCAACGTTGCTTTTTACAAACGCTGGAATGAATCAGTTTAAAAGTATTTTCCTCAATCTCGAAAAGCCGCCGTATCCACGCGTAGCCGATTCGCAAAAATGTATCCGTGTCAGTGGAAAACATAACGATCTCGAAGAGGTTGGGCGCGACACATATCACCATACGTTTTTCGAAATGCTCGGAAACTGGTCGTTCGGTGATTATTATAAAGAACAGGCGATTGCATATGCATGGGATTTACTGACGAACGTCTGGAAATTACCGAAAGAACGGCTCTGGGCGACCGTCTATCGTGATGACGATGAAGCGGCAGAGTATTGGAAGAAAGTTACTGATATTGCGCCCGACCGAATCTTACGGTTTGGCGAAAAGGAAAATTTTTGGGAAATGGGTGAAACCGGTCCCTGCGGTCCTTGCTCAGAAATTCATTACTACATGGGTGACACGCCGAAAAAGCAATCCGCCGAAAAAGTTAACGCATCCGATCCGGAATACATCGAACTCTGGAATCTTGTTTTTATTCAATATGAACGCGACAAAGAAGGCGTTTTACATCCGTTACCGAATAAGCACGTCGATACCGGAGCAGGCTTGGAACGTATCGTCACTGTTTTACAAGGTAAGAAATCAAATTACGATACTGATTTGTTTATGCCGATAATTCACTGCATAGAATCGATCACAGGCGTTCAGTATCTGCCGGAAACCGGTATGCCGCATCGCGTTTTATCCGATCATGTTCGCATGCTGGCTTTCGCGATCGCGGATGGCGGAATGCCATCTAATGAAGGTCGCGGTTATGTCATCCGCCGAATTTTACGCCGTGCCGCGCGTTTCGGCAGAATACTGAATATGAAAGAACCGTTCGTTTACGAACTTATCGAACCGTTGATCGAAATTCTCGGCGACGTTTATCCTGAGATCGTTGAACGGAAAACACATATCCAGAGTGTTATCAAATCTGAGGAAAAATTTTTCGGCGATACGCTTGATCGCGGGTTGGAAGTCTTTTCCAAAATTATTGGCCAGGTGAAGAACGAAGGGAAGTCGATGATCTCCGGCGCGGATGCTTTCAAACTTTACGATACATTTGGCTTTCCGCTGGATTTGACGCAATTAATGGCGAAAGACGAAAATCTTGCCGTCGATGAAAATGGTTTTTCCGAAGAAATGGAAAAACAGCGCGAACGCGCCAGAGCGACCGTAAATTTTCAAATGAACATCGAGACAAATTCAAATAAATGGATGGTTTTGAGCGAAGGCAATGATTCCAACTTTATCGGATATGAACATACGGCGAGCGAGTCGATCATCCGCAAATACATACAAGATGGCGAAACGATTCATCTGATACTCGATAAAACGCCGTTTTATGCAGAATCCGGCGGCGAGGTTGGAGATAAAGGATTCATAACCGGAAAAGAATTTAAAATCAGGATCGAAAATACTTTCAAATCCGGCCAAACGATCATTCACAGTGGAAAGATAGAATCAGGCAAGATCGGTCAAAATCCAAAAGTGACTGCTGAAATATTCAATGAGGAATGTCTGAAAATTCGCGCCAATCATACGGCGACGCATCTACTTCATGCAGCATTGCGAACGATTCTCGGCGAACATGTTCATCAGGCCGGTTCGTTAGTTACACCCGAAAAATTACGCTTTGATATTACTCATTATGAGAAAGTTACAGCATCTCAGTTGCAGGAAGTTGAAAGACTCGTCAACCGGAAAATCCGTGAAAATATTCCAGTCACTGTTTCAGTTCAGGAATATGAAAAAGCCAAACGTTCCGGCGCGATGGCGCTTTTCGGTGAGAAATACGGCGATGTCGTTCGTGTCGTCACAGTCAGTGATTATTCATCCGAATTATGTGGCGGAAAACACGCGGAAAGAACTGGCAATATTGGATTTTTCAGGATCATTTCGGAGTCTTCGGTAGCGGCGGGAGTTCGGAGAATTGAAGCAGTCACCGGTGAATCTGCCGTATCGGAAGCGATGACCGACGCGAACCTTGTTGCGGAATTGGAAACTCTTTTCAATGCAACCAAATCGGAGATCAAATCCAAGACAGAAAAAATTCTGAATGAAAATAAACAGTTCGAGCGGGAAATTTCCAAACAAGCCACTGTTGGAATGGAATCGCAAATCGATGAACTCATCGCAAAAGCGCCCGTTGTTGGAAATCTAAAAACCGTTTTCCAACAGTTCGATTCCAAAAATATGGACGACTTAAAAAAAATCGGCGACATCCTCAGAGAAAGACTCAAGTTGGGCGTCGGCGTTCTAGCGTCTGTCGTCGAAGGTCGTGTGAATCTTGTTGTCGTCGTTCCGGATGAAACGATCCGCGCGTACGGCATCGGCGCCAGTGATTGGATCAAACAATTGGGAGTCATTCTTGGTGGCGGCGGCGGCGGAAGACCGCATTTAGCAACGGCAGGTGGTAAGTTTCCTGAAAATATTCCCGAGGTTTTTGATAAAGTCAGAAGTCTGATTACACAAAAATTACAAACCTTATAAAAGGACGATAATGGAACAATTAATTTTCGATTATTCTAAAAGTGGTAAAACCGGCGTTGCGCTTCCGCCCGTCAGACTGGACATGAAGTCAGCCGAAAAGATTTTATCGTCGGACTTATTGCGAGGAAACGATCCTAATTTGCCGGAAGTCAGCGAACCAGAAGTCGTTCGACATTTCGTAAATCTGTCGCGTATGAATCATCATGTCGATAGAGACATGTATCCATTGGGTTCCTGCACGATGAAATATAACCCGAAAATCAATGATAAATTAGCCGGTCTTCCGGGTTTAGCCGATGTGCATCCGTTTCAGCCGAAGGAAACGATTCAAGGCGCATTGAAGATTCTCTATGAAACAGAGCGTGACCTTTGTGAAATCACCGGAATGCATTCAGTCACACTTCAACCGGCGGCAGGTTCACACGGAGAACTGACCGGCGTTCTGGTCATGAAAAAGTATCATGAATTAAAAGGTGAACATCGGAAATATATTCTAATCCCGGATTCTGCGCATGGAACGAATCCATCAAGTGCGCACTCAGCGGGTTTTGAGACTTTACCGCTGAAATCCAACGATCGCGGTTGTATCGATCTCGAAGATTTGAAAGCAAAAATGAATTCCGACGTGGCCGGTTTGATGCTGACCAATCCCAATACCTTGGGTCTTTTTGAGGAAGAAATCAAACAGATAGTCGATATCGTGCATCAATTCGACGGAGTCATGTACATGGACGGCGCCAATCTGAACGCTTTACTTGGAATCGTTCGTCCCGGAGACATGGGATTTGACATCACTCATATCAACCTTCATAAAACGTTCTCGACTCCGCATGGTGGCGGTGGCCCGGGAAGCGGTCCCATTGCCGTGAAGGAAAAGTTCGCAAAATTGCTACCGATCCCCAGAATCGTCTGGAAAGACGGTATTTATCAATTATCCTGCGATCACCCGGATTCCATTGGAAAAGTCATCGGACTGTTCGGCAATTTCGGAATCATCGTCCGCGCTTATGTTTATATCCGGATGCAAGGATTGGCCGGTTTGAGTCAGGTATCCAGAAATGCGATTTTAAACGCCAACTACATGCGTGTTAAAGTCGCAGGAAAATATGACGTGCCGTATAACCGTTTTTGCATGCACGAATTCGTCGCATCCGGCGATGGATTTCGGCAATTTGGTATTAAGACGCTCGATATTGCCAAACGCTTGCTTGATTTCGGCGTCCATGCCCCGACAATCTATTTTCCGCTCATCGTGAAAGAAGCCCTAATGATCGAACCAACGGAATCTGAGGACAAGGAATCGATGGATCGGTTCATCTCGTACTTAGAAACGATCGAAAATGAAGCACGGGAAAATCCGGAAATTCTGCATTCGGCACCTCATAACACACCCGTGCGCCGTCTCGATGAATTGAAGGCGAATAAAGAGTTGAATATTTGTTGGGGAAAGTAAAAATTGAATGAGTAGAAGAATCATCCAAAGCGATCAAATGCCAAGACCGGTCGGTCCTTACAGCCACGCAGTCGTTTCAAATGGATTTGTCTTTACATCCGGACAACTACCGGTTGTTCCAGAATCGGGTAAAATCGAAGCAATAGATTTTGAAGGACAATTACGGCAGGTTTTGGATAATCTGAAAACCGTACTGGAGTCGTCCGGAAGTGATTTATCAAAAGTCGTCAAACTCACAGTGTTTTTGATCGATTTAAACAACTTTGCGACATTGAATCAGGTTTTTACGGAATACTTCCCGAAAGAACCGGCGTCTCGTTCGGCAGTACAGGTCAGTCGTTTGCCACTTAATTCGCTCGTGGAAATCGAGGCGATTGCAACTCTGGAGAATTAATTGATGAAAAGAAAATATGCAATCATAGTCAATCCGACTGCCGGACATGGAAAAACCGCCAGAAGGTTACCGCTCCTTCAGGAAATTACACGAGATCAGGACGCCGATTTTGATTATTACATCACGGAATATCCATTTCATGCGGCAGAAATCGCCGATCAAATTCATGAGAAATACGACGCCGTCGTTGCTTATGGCGGAGATGGAACGGCTAATGAAGTGATGAACGGACTTGCCGGAACACCCACACCATTTGGGATCATTCCGGATGGTTCGGGAAATGATTTTGCAAGATGTATCGGAGTATCAAAAAACTTGGCACAAGCCGTGAAAACTCTCATGCAGTACGATTGTCGCCTGATGGATCTGGGAACAATCGGTGATCGGTTATTTCTGAACGGCGTCGGCATTGGTTTCGATGGATATGTCAATTACCGAAACAAGAATACAAAATTATTTCGCGGCGCTTTATCGTATTTTATTACGGTTCTGAGTAGTTTGGCACAATGGCGCCCGATTCCAGTCCAGATCGAGATCGACGATCTGCCAGTTCCAAATAAATTTGCTTATCTTTTGGCAATTGGGAACGGTTCTTCATCCGGTGGCGGATTAAAGTTGACTCCGGATGCGGTCATTAATGATGGAAATTTCGACATTTGTCATATTCAGGATATTCCGATCTGGAAAATATTATTGAACATCGGACGTCTCAAGACCGGCACACTGGGTGTCGTTAAGGAAGTGAATATACAGAAAGGGAAAACGATTTCCGTCAAAAGTGAAGTTCCCTTACCGATCCATTTCGACGGGGAAGTGTACGATGTCAATGCCAAGGAAGTCCGCGTTTCGATTGTTCCAAATTCTGCGATGGTAATAGGTGAGTGGAATAACTGACTCCAAACGGGATTGAATTTAACTGCCGGATTGTCTGATTTTATTTTTAAAAAAGGCAAACAGTGAAACGCTTCTCGAAAACTCAAAAAATCTTTTTCGCAATCCTGATTTTAGCCGCATTGCCACTGAACATAATGGCGGAAGTCAAGGACTCAACGCGAGTGATTTCGCCGCGTAAGGCGTTTTTTGTTTCGATGGCATTTCCCGGTGTGGGACAAATGTATCTGAATCGTCCGCTAAAAGCGATTGGATTTGCATCTGCGGAAGTTTTTTATATTTACAAAACGATCGAGTATTCACGTATCTATGGATATATTCTTGAAACAAAAAAAAACGTCGGAATCGATAATTGGAATAATATGGATGAGGCAGAAAAACGAGAAGCAGTTAATAGACAGGCTGTTGTAAATATGACAGATTTTTCACTAGAAATCAATTCATGGCGTGTTCGTGAAAAACGCAATAAATATGCATGGTGGTGCGCCGGTGTTTATTTTATCAGTATTTTGGATGCCTATGTCGATGCGCATTTAACAAATTTTCCCAAAAACGACGTTGACGTCAGCGCTATCGCGGATCATGAGTCTGTCGGCATGAACATTTCATTTTCGATAGGGAAAAAGAAATGAAAAATCCGAGAGAGCAATGGGGATCGCGCATCGGATTCATTCTGGCCGCCGCCGGTTCGGCAATTGGACTCGGGAACATCTGGCGATTTCCATATCTGGTCGGTGAAAATGGAGGCGCAGCGTTCATTTTTGTCTATCTGATCTGTATTTTTGTGATCGGACTTTCGCTGGTTGTTGTCGAGATGATCATCGGTCGAACGGGTCAGAAAAATCCGGTTGGCAGTTTCAGAGCGTTATCAGACGGAAATCCATTCTGGATTAGTATCGGATTGCTGGGTGTTCTCACCGGATTTCTGATCCTTTCATATTACAACGTGATCGCAGGCTGGAGCCTCGGCTATGTCGTTGAATCCATCAAAGGATCGTTCCAATCACTCGCAAAACCTGAAGAGGCGGGAGTACTTTTTCAACAATTTTCATCCTCTGCAATTTGGAGTATCGTTTATTCCGCAATTTTTATGTCCTTGACGGTATTTGTAATTTACTATGGCGTCACGAAAGGTATCGAACTGGCAAGTAAATGGTTGTTGCCGCTTTTGTTTTTTCTATTACTGATTCTGGTCATTCGCGGTATTACGATCGATGGTGCGAAAGAAGGGATACTGTATTTGGTCAAACCCAATTTATCTCTTATCACGCCACGAGTAATTTTAGTTGCGCTTGGACAGGCTTTTTACAGTTTGAGTCTCGGGATGGGAGCGCTACTCACATACGGCAGTTATCTTTCAAAAAAAGAGAATATTCCGATTTGCGCTCTTAGCATGGTGACGCTGGATACGACTGTTGCACTTCTGGCTGGTTTTATGATCTTTCCGGCGCTTTTCGCAATGGGACTTCAGCCCGGGCAGGGAATCGCGCTGTTGTTCAATATCTTACCGGTTTTATTTAATTCGATTCCCGGAGGCTATTATTTTCGAATCGTCTTCTTCATTCTTATCTGTCTGGCGGCTTTGACATCGACGATTTCTCTGCTGGAAGTGATTGTTTCCTATTTTGTCGATGAGTTTAATTTAAAAAGAAAGAACGTCACAATTGCTATTGGCGTCTTCGTGTTTTTGTTGGGAATTCCAAGCGTACTTTCATTTGGAGCATGGAAAGAATTAAAATTATTTCACATGACCGTATTTCAGTTCGCCGATTTTGTTACATCGAATATTTTCCTGCCGGTTGGCGGAATTTGCATGGCGCTTTTCGTTGGTTGGTTTTGGGGGAAAGATAAAGTTCTTTCCTGTGTGCAGGAAGGAAGCAGTGGATTTAAAGGCTGGATCGCTTCGCTCTGGTTGTTTGTCGTCCGATATGTCACGCCAATCATGATCCTGCTGGTGTGTTTACTGCTGATTGGAATTCTATGAAGAGGATTCTGTTCGTAATGATAAAAACGATTCTTGTTATGATAATGCTTTCAGCCGGCGATCGTCCGGTCTTGGTTCCAATGAATTCCCACGATCCATGGTTCGGATTTGACAAACTTAAACACTTCACTTCATCGATCTATATGACGACAACGACCTATTACATTCAGTCAAGAATGCTCGATAAATCGCGAAGCGCCTCAAAAGACGCGTCAATGATGATAACGCTAACGTTGGGCTTATCGAAAGAATTCGCCGACACACGGAAAAAAGGTGGGTTTTTTAGCTGGAAGGATGTACTTTTCAATTTAGCGGGAACCGCCGTTGGATTAGTTTTTATAAATCAAGTGAAATGAAAAAACTCAGAGAATATATCGGTTGCATTCATGCTCATTCCGTTTTTAGCGACGGAAGCGGAACCTATCCGGAGATCATCCGGGATGCGCGATCCGCCGGTTTGGATTATCTGATGATGTCCGATCATATGAGTTTGAAAGGCCGCGAAGAAGGTTTTGCCGGTTGGCATGGAGATTTGTTCGTCAGTATCGGATACGAAATGAATGACGCCGCCGATCGTCACCACTATTTGGTTTTCGGTTTAGATAAAACACTTTCGCCTGAGTTGAGTCACGAACAATATATTCAAATCGTCAAAGAAAAGAAGGCACTCGGCATCGCTGCTCATCCTTTTGAGGAGCGAAAGTCACGTGCAGCGCTTCCCGGTTTTCCTGCCATTACATGGAGCAATCTCGATTATCCGGAAATTGAAACCATCGAACTCTGGAATATGATGTCTCACTGGCTGGAATTGACGACGTTAAAAAATGTGTTGTGGAACGTCGTACATCCGCGTAGTTTTTCAACTTTTCCGTCAAAAAAATTGGTTGATTGGTGGGACAACGCGAATCTTGAGCGGAAAGTGACGGCGGTCGGTTCGATCGATGTTCACGCAACGAAATTTAAAATTTTAGGGCTCGTACCAAAGGCAATCTTTGACTACAAGGTAATGTTCAAGTCCATCCGTACGCATCTACTGACATGCGAAGAATGGACACAGTTGGATTCCATTGAAAAAACCGAAGCATCGATCCGCGAAAGCATTTCCAGCGGGAATTGTTTTCTATCGAATTATCGCAGAGGCGATGCCAGGGATTTTCGGATGTGGGCAGAAAACGGTTTGAAAATGGTTGGAATGGGAGAAACGGGTTATTGGAAATCGGCAACTATTCGCGCCATTCTTCCGCAAAAAGCCGCTTGCCGGTTAATCCGGAATGGACAGGTTATTCTCGAACAGAAAACCGACAATTTGGAAGTGCTCGTCGGCGAAGGAACCTATCGGATGGAAGCGGAAAAAGATCACCGGGGCTGGATTTACTCCAATCATATTCGGATAAAAGAAAACGGATAAATTATGTGTGGAATAGTTGGAATTTACAATCATAACGAAGCCTCCACTTTAGCTTATCTCTGCCTGTTTGCGTTGCAACATCGCGGACAAGAGGGAGCCGGTATTGTCACATATGACGATAAAAAGATGTTTATTCGGAAGGATAATGGATTGGTGTCAGATATCTTTTCCGAACGAAAAAGTCTGGAAAATCTTCCGGGGAAAATCGCGCTTGGACACGTTCGTTACTCGACGCACGGCGGTTCAAAGACGGAGAATATTCAGCCGCTGGTTTTTACGTATCGCGGAAAACAGATCGCGCTTTCACACAACGGAAATCTCGTCAATCTGGATAAAATTCAGAAAAAACTTGAAAAAAACGGTGCCATCTTCCAGACGACTTCCGATACTGAATTCATCATCCATCTTTTCTCACATGCCGCAGGAAGTATCGAGAAAAGATTTCTATCCGCTTTTCGACAAGTCGAGGGTGCTTTCTCCATAATCATCCTGTACGGTGAAAAGATGATCGTCGCGCGAGATCGTCATGGCATCCGTCCTTTATGTATTGGAAAATTAGAAGATGCGACGATTTTTGCATCCGAAACCTGCGCATTGGATTTGATCGGCGCCAAATATGAACGGGATGTCAATCCCGGTGAAATGTTAGTCATTGACAAATCCGGTCAAAAGTCTTATACGATCGCCGAACCGAGCCCGCGACATTGTATTTTCGAATATGTCTATTTTTCCAGACCTGATAGCCGAATATTTGGCGAATACGTCGATAAAACCCGTCGCAAACTCGGAAAAACTCTTGCGCTTGAAAAGCCGGCTGAAGATGCTGAAATAGTCATTTCTGTACCGGATTCGAGCAATACGACTGCCATCGGTTTCGCACAAAGATCATCGGCGCGATTCGACATCGGGCTGATCCGTAATCACTACATCGGGCGAACGTTTATTCATCCGACACAATCAATGCGCGATTTCACGGTGAAAATCAAATTCAATCCGATTGGTGGTGTTCTTAAAGACCGGAATGTCGTCGTCGTCGATGATTCGATCGTTCGCGGAACGACATTAAAGAAACTCGTAAATCTGATTCGTGAAGTTTGTCCGAAAGCGATTCATATTCGCATCGGTTCGCCACCCGTCCGATTTCCTTGTTATTATGGAATGGATTTTCCATCTCAGGATGAATTGATCGCCAATCAAAAATCAATTGAAGACATCCGAGAATATCTGGAAGTTGAGAGCCTGGAATATATCAGCGTCGATGGTTTGCTGGATTCCATGAGCTTACCACGAGACCATTTTTGCACAGCTTGTTTTACCGGCAAATATATTGAGCCTGAAATTCACTCTAAAAAAGAGGGATAACCGTCATGTTAAAAACACCCAAGAAATCCAACTGGCTGAGATTTAAAAATCAAATAAAAGTGATGAGGCAAGATGATTATCGGTTCAAATTACCGGTTAAAATTGTTCAGCCATTGGATTATCTCTTCATCTTTCGGCCAACGCTATTTTTCCCGATCTGGATTATCACGCTTGCCGGTTATTCTATCTATTTTATGACGAACGATCAATTGACCTGGTGGAAAGTCAGCGTCAATTGGAAAGTTATTATGAATTTTGTATTTCTTACATTTGCCGCCGGAGGCACATTTATCCTTAACCAAATCCGTGACATCGGGACTGATCAGGATAATAAAAAACTATTTCTCATTTCGGAAAACCACATCAAGCCCGGCATCGCACGAATAATCGCCTACGTTTCGATGGGTCTTGCTTTGATTGTTTTTCTGATACAGTCTCTTACATTATTCATTCTGCTTGCAGTATTTCTCATAGCGTGGGGATATTTCTATAATTTTAAACCGTTCGTCTGGAAAGATAAACCATGGATGGGAGTTTGGACAAATGTTTTCGCCGGATTTGTTTTATTCCTTATCGGTTGGAATTTCGCTGGATCAATGGATCAAAACGCACTTATTAATGTTATTCCGTACTTATTTGCCTGGGGATCGATTGCTCTTTTGACGACAGTGCCGGATATGAAAGGCGATGCAGTTCATTCTAAAGAGACTTTCTCTGTCAAGTACGGAATCCGCACGAGCGTCTGGGTATCGACGATCTGGGCTATAACGGCTTTCGCGGTCGGTATGATTTTAGACGATCCGATCATAACGCATGCGATTTTGATTTCTTTACCATTATACGCCATTTTGGTGTTTAAAATGAATGTCGTCTGGGTGCTGAGAACGATTCGATATTCGATGTTTTTCCTTGCAATGTTTATCTGTTTTGAATTTCCGGTTTTCTTTGTGGTCATATTGATCAATTTCTATCTGGCGAAAATCTATTATATCTCAAGATTTGATCTGGATTATCCGACATTTAGGGTGGAAGAGGAATAAAATGATTCGTATCAATCGCGAAATCTGCGATCTTTGCGGTGTGTGCGTTTCAGTTTGTCCGGAAGATTGTCTTGAGTTGACGGAAACCTATTTAAAGACCGAAAATAATATTTGCATCGGTTGCGGATTTTGTATCAAAGTCTGTCCGATTGGAGCGCTCAGCGAAGTGGAGGAATCCGATGAAAGACCGTTATGACGTTCTGATCGTCGGAGGTGGTCCGGCGGGATCGACAGCGGCTCGTTTCGCCGCACTGAACGGTGTCTCCGTTTGTTTGTTGGAGCGGGATCGCGAGATCGGCGTTCCCGTGCGATGTGCTGAAGGCGTAAGCGATACCGGAATACGGAAAATCATCGATATCAATCCGAACTGGATCGCGGCAACTATAAAAAGATTCCGGTTTCACTCACCCACAATAAAATATGTTGATGTTTCTTCCAACGAAATCGGTTACGTTTTTTATCGACGTATATTCGATCACGATCTTGCAGTTGAAGCCGCGAAAAGCGGTGTGGAAATTTTCACAAAAGCGACTGTACACGGTCTTACAAAAGCTAAAGATGGTTTTATAAATATCCTCGTCCGCTATGAAAACCGAGAACGGACAGTTCAGGCTAAAATTGTTATAGCCGCAGACGGCATCGAATCCCGAATTGCTCGAATGGCCGGAATTCGAACTAATCTTGCTTTAAAAGATATTGAATCATGTGCGCAGGTTCTTGCCGGGAATGTTGATATTGATCCGGGAAGGATCGATTTTTATCTTTCGGAAAAATGGTCGCCCGGCGGTTATGTTTGGGTATTTCCAAAAGGTGACCGTATGGCGAATATCGGTCTTGGCGTAAATGGTTCCATGGCGAAAGGACGTTCAGCATCGGAATATTTAAACGAATTTCTTGATGAAAAATTTCCAAACGCTTCACGATTAACGACGATTTATGGCGGCGTTCCTGTTACGACAAATCTTCCAAGATTAGTTGAAGATGGACTGATGATCATCGGCGACGCGGCGCATCAGGTGAATCCGTTGACCGGTGGCGGTATTTCATCAGCGATGGCGGCCGGAAAAATGGCGGGAATTGTCGCGGCGGATGCAATACATTGCGGCGATACATCGAGGAAGAAACTTCGTGCTTATGAAAACGAATGGAACCGAACTATCGGGAAAGATTACAGGCGTTTTTATCGGCTGAAAGAATGGATCCGCAACATGACTGACGAAGAGTTTGAAGAAATCGCATCTGCATTTCAGGGAATGGTACCAACCGATGTTAAAATATCAAGCATTTTCCGGATGGCTGTCAAAAACAAACCTTCTTTGATCGTAGATGCTATCAAGGTATTCGCCGGATTTTGATCGACTCGATGAAAGAAATTTTAAAACAACTGCGTCTGTCCGAATTTGTCGTTATCGATTTTGAGACGACGGGACTAAATCCGATAAACGATGCGGTTATCGAATTCTCCGGAATCCGTTTTATCGACGGAGAACCACAGGAAATAGAGTCTTTCCTATGCGATCCTGGTTTTGAAATTCCAGTGGAAATTGAATTATTGACCGGAATTACTTCGACAATGCTTGTCGGCCAAGCGCCGTTTGAAAAACGTCTGAAAGATGTTATTGCATTCATCGGAGAATCACCGATCGTCGGACACAATATTGGATTCGATCTGGCATTTTTAAAAGATTATATGCGGCGCGATAAGAAAATTCGTAAAGGTAAATTGAAGAATTTCACCTACGATACATCGCTTCTGGCACAAGCTTTTTACTTCTACCTGAATCATCACAGGTTAACAACGGTTACGGAATATTGCGGCTTTTCGACGAAAGACGCGCATCGTGCCGAGACGGACGCATTGAATACCGGACGCATTTTTCTATGTTTGATCCGTGAAGCGATGAAATACGACTTCGATACGTTTCAAACCATCAACCGCATTCTCGAGGGAACAGACGATCCTAATAAGTGGTTATACTTGCATCTTTCGGAAAGATTATCAGCGGCAGGTTCAATCGGTTCAAATCGAACTCCAACAATAGACTGGCACGTACCGGATAATATCATCGGAAAGAAAATTGAATCGGCTAACTCGGAAACCTTCCAAAAAACTTCCACCAAAGCACTTGCTGAACAATATTTTGGAAATTCAGGAAAAGTCGCCGCTGTTCTGAAGAATTACGAACCGAGACATCAGCAGAAGGAAATGACCAAGATCGTTCTAGATTCGCTCCTTAGCGAGCAATCGGCGATGATCGAAGCCGGAACCGGCGTCGGAAAAACGCTGGCTTATCTCGTGCCTTCGATTCTCTGGTTAAACGGAAACGGAAAAGACGACAACCGGGTGATCGTCGCCAGCAATACAAAAAACCTTCAAGAGCAAATATTTTATAAAGAAATCCCGTTTATTTCTCACAAACTGAAACTGCCGTTTAAAGCGGTTCTTTTAAAAGGGCGGAACAATTACATTTGCAAGACAAGATGGAACCGATTTCTGGCAGATATCGGCAATAATCTGGGCTTCGCAAACCGGTCATCCGTCATTCCGATCGTAATCTGGTTGAAGCATACGAAAACCGGCGACATCGGCGAGAATAACGGCTTTCATGTAACAAATAGTTATGCTATCTGGAAAGAGATCTGTTCCGAACCTGGTTTTTGCACGACAAGTGTCTGTCAGAAATTTGACGGTTGCTATCTTGGTAAAATCCGACATCAGTCTCAGAATGCCGACGTTATCATTGTTAATCATTCACTTTTACTGGCTGACTCGGCTTCTGATAGTCACGCTTTACCAGATTATTCGGTGCTGATAGTTGATGAGGCGCATAATCTTGAAAAAAACGCATATACTTACTTCGCGGAAAAGATCAATCTGATGATGCTCACGTTTTTGCTTAATGATGTCAGCACCGGCACGACTATCGAACGCGGTATCGTCAAGAACGTCGTCGACTTCTGCCGACAAATCAAGAAACTCCACGAAATCGAGCCAATCGTCGAAAAGATCAGAGACAACGTTTCTGACTTGCGAATTACTGCGGAAACTTTCTATAGGAAAATCGCAAACACGACTTTGTTAAATAAAAATTCAAACGGTAAGAACTATGGCATAAAAAAACGGTATAAGGTATTTGTGGACGTTTTTCCGAATTTTGAAATGGAAACCAGCACTTTTGCCACCGAATTGAATAATCTTTACGAGAAGTTAGCCGGTTTGAACGAGAAGATGAAAACACTGGTCGCGGATTTTCCAGAGTTGTATGACGAATTAAACGCTAAATTGATGAATACCGTTGGTGAACTGGATTATTACCGAAATACATTTAAAAATGTCACGAACGGAAACAATGAAAAAATGATTTTTTGGTACGAAATCGGTCCTAATGGCAAGGAAACGATGGTCGAGTTTGCTTACACACCTCTGGCCGTCAATGCCGAAATATTTGAAAAAATATTGAAAGAACGACATACAACGATCCTAACTTCCGCAACACTAAAGATCGCCGATTCATTTGAATATCTCGGTAACAGAACCGGCGCAATGTTACTTGATCGAGAGGCAATTCAAAGTGTTGCCGTCGGTTCTCCATTCAAGTATTCTGACCAAATGAAGTTTATCACGGTTTCTCAACAAGGTGGAGAGATACAGCCGTCCGCTATCGCATCGATTCTTATTCGGTTGGCAAAGGAAACACGGCGTGGAATCATGGCGTTGTTTACCAGTTATTCCTCGTTGGGCGAAGTTTATAAATTGATTGCGCCAACTTTTAAGAATATGGACATCACACTCTTGGCGCAGGGACACGGCGTCTCGCGTTCGTCACTTCTCGACCAATTCCGCAGCGAACGCAATTCAGTACTTCTCGGGACAGATAGTTTTTGGGAAGGTGTGGACGTCATTGGAAACTCTCTGGAAATTTTAATAATCACAAAACTGCCATTTCCTGTTCCAACCGAACCAATCATAGAAGCGAACGTCGAGAAGTTTAAAGAAGAAGGTAAAAATTCGTTCAATGAATATTACGTCCCTGAAGCGGTTCTTAAATTCAGGCAGGGAGTCGGAAGATTGATTCGCTCGACCAGCGACATCGGTGTCGTTATCAATTTTGATGATCGGATCGATCGTATGTCTTATGGCAGATTTTTCAAAGAGTGCATCCCGGTTGCAGCCGAAACAGTCGTCGGTGAAGACAAACTGATGCAGTCAGTTCAACAGTTTTTTGGCAAGGAAAAGTATGATTCATTTTAAATATCTCATTTTACTATTGGCTTTTACCATTTGTCTCAACGCGCAGGATTCAAGCCGGATTACAATCAGATCGATCATGACCGATCCGGGATTAGCAAGAGATGCATCGGCAAATAAGAATTACTGCTGGACACCGGATGGGAAATTCGTTACTTATTTTGAAAAAACCGATAAAGACCAATTTTTGATGATGAGAATATCAACGGATTCAATTAAAGTCGATACGGTTTTTAAGCAGAAAAATCTAATCTTTTCCGATGGAACGAACACCATTTCTCTCGATGCGAAAAGTGCTGTTTGGTCGCCATTGATGAATAAAATTCTGCTGACCGGGAAAAACGATATTTTTTTAATGTCGGCTGAAACGAAAGCAATCGAAAGATTAACATCGGATGGTAAGCCAAAAGAGTATTTACAATTTTCACCGGATGGAAATCTGATCGGTTTTATTCAATCGAATGATTTATGGATTGTTGATTTACGGACAAAAACCGCGTCTCAATTGACCACAGACGGGAATGATAAAATTTGGAATGGAAAGCCGGATTGGTTGTACAGGGAAGAGTTTGATATGACTTCTGGATATAAATGGTCACCTGACAGCAAGCGAATCGCATTTCTGCAACTCAATGAAACGAATGTGAATAGAATTCCATTGATCAGCTATTCTGGAACTTATCCTGAAGTTACATGGAAATATTATCCTAAAGCAGGAGAGAAGAATCCGGAAGTCAAACTCGGTATCGTCAATCTTACCGATAAGACAATCGTTTGGATGAAACAAGATGCGCCCAAAAAAGAATATCTTCCACGGTTTGAATGGATTCCATCGACAAACCAGATTGCTCTAATTACGATTGACCGACTGCAGAGTTCTATGAAGTTATTTGTCGGTGATCTAATAACCGGAATTTGTGAACTCAGGTTGGAGGAAAAGGATCCATACTGGTTGAATATCAGCGACTTGTATTACTTTTTTAAGGATAGTTCAGATTTTATCTGGTTCTCGGAAAAAGACGGATATATGCATCTTTACCTTTATGATGGAAAAGGAAAACTGAAGCGACAGATCACGAAAGGCAATTGGTGCGTTACGGATTTAAACACTGTCGATGAAAAAAATCGAAAAGTTTATTTTACTTCGACAAAGAAATCTCCGCTAGAAAAACATCTATATTCCGTTAGCCTCGATTCTGCATATTACGAACAAATCGACACTGTACAAGGTTGCCACGAAATCGATTTTTCACCAACGCAGAAATTTTATTTAGATAAATATTCAACATCTGAATTTCCGATAAAAATAAATCTGTCATCAGTAACCGGTAGTTCAAAACGGTTGGTATTTGAAAATCATGATTTTAATAAAAATAAGTACGGTTTTGGTACGACGAAATTTATTGAAATTCAGGCGTTAGACGGAGCAACACTTTACAGTTCATTGCTTTATCCGAAGGATTTCGATCCATTAAAAAAATATCCTGTACTTGTTTATGTGTATGGCGGACCTGGCGATCAAATCGTTAAAAACAGTTTTGCCGGAGCCTGGCAACAATATTTGGCACAACAAGGATATTTGGTATTCAGTGTCGATAATCGCGGATCGGCAAATCGAGGTCGTGAATGGGAACGGAAAATATACTTATCGATGGGAAAATTTGAACTGCAAGACCAATTGGATGGTATTAAATACTTGAAAACGTTACCCTATGTTGATGCGAAACGGATAGGAATCTGGGGATGGAGCTATGGTGGATATATGACGCTGTACGCACTCGCCAAATCACCGGATGTCTTTAAGACAGGGATCGCTGTTGCACCGGTAACGCATTGGAAATATTACGATACGGCATACACAGAACGATATATGGGACTACCAAAAGACAACAGCATCGGGTATTTTGAAGGTTCTCCTTTCAATTATGTCAACCAGATCAAGGCAAATTTTCTTCTTATCCACGGGCAGGCTGATGACAACGTCAATTTCCAAAATAGCGCGATGTTCATTAATGAATTAGTAAAAAATGGGAAATCGTTTGAAATGATGGTCTACCCAAATCGCGATCATGAGATTTCCGATACTGAAGCAAGTATCCATATGTACGAAAAAATGGCTGATTTTTTCAAGAAAAATTTATAGACGATTCATTAAGTTCTTCAGAACAATGAAATCTCTTTTAAATAAGATATTCTTCTGGTTAAAAGTAATGCGTGCCCCGTTCTTTACCGCGAGTATCGCGCCAATAATTTTGGGTGCAGCGATCGCGTGGTTGAAATTCCACGTTTTTAATTCGCTTTATTTTTGGCTGACATTGATCGGTACAGTATCAGCGCACGCCGGAGCAAATATTATCAACGATTATTACGATCATATCTCCGGAAACGACGAGATCAACCATAATTACAATGTTTTTTCCGGCGGTAGTCGGATGATTCAGACTGGCCAACTAACGCCTGTTAAAACACTAACCATGTCATTGATTGCTTTCTTTTTAGCAATTGTGATCGGTCTTTATCTGAATTGGAAATCCGAAGGAAACATCATTTTAATAATTGGGATTGTTGGTATATCAATCGGATTTTTTTATTCATCTCGTCCAATCAGTTTATCTTATCGCGGGATTGGAGAAATTGGAATTGCTTTTACTTTCGGGCCACTAATTGTTTTTGGATCATGGTTTGTCCAAACGAATAATTTTTCATGGCTCCCAATCTTGGCATCGGTACCAGTTGGAATATGGGTTGGATTGATCATATTTATTAATGAGTTTCAAGACTTCGATGCAGATTTTCAGACCGGTAAAAGAACAGTGGTTGTCTTTTTTAAAGACAAACAAAAAGCAATCTGGTTTTATAACGTTTTTTTTATTGGCTCTTTTATATGGATTATAATCTGGATAGCAACAGGTATTTTTCCAGTTTGGACATCGCTTGTGTTTGTATTAGTGCCTGTAATCATCTGGGATATTGTCGTTTCATTAAAAAAATATGATACAATTCAGGAATTAATTCCGATCAATGCTGCAACGATTGCAATTCATTTTACAGGAACAATTCTGTTGTCGTTGGGATTTATTCTGTAGAAGTCATTATTAAAACAGTTTTGTAGCGCATAGGGGACTCGAACCCCTGTTGCCGACGTGAGAGGCCAGCGTCCTAGACCACTAGACGAATGCGCCATATCAAACAAACTACTTCGGAAAATTTGCTGGGAAGCAGGGATTCGAACCCCGATAACCAGATCCAGAGTCTGATGTCCTGCCGTTGGACGACTTCCCATCATTTAAAAAAGCGGGCTAAATTTACAATACGAAGGGATAATACTCAAGTAAATCATTCCGGTATATTCAGTTATTTTTAACGTTATTTTATTATTGAAAAATGAGCGGTTAAAAGAAGAGGCGGAACCGACAATTACTACCAGTAACTCTGCCCAATTCCTGGTAGAAAACAACAGGGGTAACGGTTCCGCCTATATTCGATTCTATTTTTTCCAAAAATCTAATTTCTGAAAGAATATATGGAAAATGACAATCGATTGTCAATAGATATTTCACTAAAACCTGAATTGGTAAAACACACACAACCATTATTTAAATAATGTATATCCTTGTAGTTTCTTTTGATTAAGTTGTAATCGTATGTCTGCTTAGAATATTCGTAATCAATTTTAACTTGAATAAAAAATCATTATCGATCTTTTTATAGCAGTTCTTTTGATTTCTGGTGAACTGTTGTAATTTTTCTATGTCGAATTAAGGAAGTATTAAGAGTAAAATTTGTTGGATCATCAAGAAAAAGAGTTCAAAACAATTACTTTGATCGTTTCAACGATGGCTGCATTTTTAACGCCATTTATGAGTTCCTCCATCAACATTGCATTACCTTCGATCGGCAAAGAATTTTCGATGAATGCAGTCGAAATGGGGTGGGTAGCGACATCATACTTATTGGCTTCCGCTATGTTTCTTTTACCATTTGGCAGGCTGGCAGATATCTATGGAAGGAAAAAAGTATTTCTGTCTGGGACTGTAATCCTGACGCTGAGTTGTTTATTCGCTCCCTATTCGCCTTCTACGATAGTATTGATAATAGTAAGAATGATTCAAGGATTTGGCGGTGCTATGATTTTCGGAACAGGAGTGGCTATTCTGACATCGGTTTTTCCCAGTGGAAAAAGGGGGAAAGTTCTTGGCATCAATGCAGCTTCCGTTTATCTCGGTTTATCAACTGGTCCGGTATTAGGTGGTTTCCTGACAGAACATTTTGGCTGGCGAAGTATTTTCTATGTCAACATTCCTATCGGTTTGACAATCATCTTATTGGTCGTATGGCGATTAAAAGGTGAATGGTCGGACTCCAAAGGAGAAAAATTCGATTTACTCGGAGCTTTTCTTTATATCATATCTCTTTTTATATTAATAATTGGTCTGTCTGATATGACAATAAAAATTCATTATTTGTATGCGGGAATTGGAATAATTGGCTTCGTCTGTTTTCTAAAATGGGAACTTTGGGTAAATCAGCCACTTCTGAATATCCGTCTATTTCGGAATAACACTGTTTTTATGATGTCGAATGTTTCAAGTCTGATCAATTACGCCGCGACATATGCCGTTGGATTTATGCTAACCCTTTATCTTCAGTATATCAAAGGACTCAATCCTGAACATGCTGGATTAGTTTTAATTGCCCAACCTTTTACGATGGCGTTCATTTCACCGCTCGCCGGAAGATTATCAGATGGGATAGAGCCGAGAATTGTCGCATCGACAGGAATGGCAGTCACGACTCTTGGTTTGATCCTTTTCGCATTCGTTCAGGCAGAAACCAGTTTGATCCAAATAATTGCCATTCTTATGATAATCGGAACAGGTCTGTCGCTTTTTACTTCTCCAAATACAAACGCTATTATGAGTTCTGTAGAGAAACGGTTTTATGGTGTCGCTTCGGGGACACTGGGAACAATGCGTCTGATTGGTCAAATGTTAAGTATGGGAAGCGTCATGCTAATTGTTTCTCTGGTAATCGGACGGGAAAAAATTACCCCCGTTTTCTATCCATCATTTTTAACAAGCATGAAGATCGCTTTTTCGATATTTTCCTTTTTCTGTTTTATTGGAATATTTTGTTCGTTGGCGCGAGGAAAAGTCCACGAAACAAACCGACATAATTAATCAGCAGGAATTTCGTTATAGATCAACATTTCTGTGCTGTAAGCAGTCTTGTCGATTCCGGTGACCCGGAAAAGGATTTTAAAGTATTTAGGTACTTTGTGATATTTCTGTATGAATTTTTGTTCAACCGCTTCACACGTCGAAGATTGTGTCAGAACTCAATACCTCGGGTGCGCCAAGCGAATAGTAGAAAACGATAATAAAAGTTGAATTCTTTGCCGGCCCCGGTAATTTGACTGCTAATATTAGGTCTTCATTTGGTTCAGATGAATGAAGGGAAGTTGTGAATGTTTGAATGCGGGAAGAGTCAGATGGAGAATAAGTTATTTTATGCGGTAAAATTTCATAACGGAAATGAGATTTGGAAAGTGTGTGTTTGAGTGTGTAGAGCGTTTTGATGATTCCAACATATATTATATTGTATTCACTAAGTGTTTGAGGCGTTATTGAAGACGATTTTCTGAGGAGCGGTTTTTGATCGGCTGCAAAAAGAATTGAGAATATCGAGGGCAAGCTCCAAACGCTGTGATAAGGGAAATATGGCTCGTCCGTCGGTTTGGCAGAAGCATCAGGATATTGCCGTTTAACCGCTTCAAATTCTTCGAGGGAATTTACCTTTCCGTGCCGGACGAGTGTATCTTCGGCTGGATTAAAACTAGCGTCTTTTCCAAAAAACTCGATGGCGATACTAGTCTCTTTCAGATTCTTTCTATTATCAGAAGCCTCAACCAAATATAAAAGATAGGATACATAGTTTTTTGATACGGAGAATTCAACGAAATAATGAAGTCAATTAACTCTTTTTAGGAGTGTAAAAAAATGAAAAGGTCACTTATTTTAACGACAATAATGATTGTTCTTTTTATGACAGGTGTTCAAGCGGAAACTTTGGATCAATTCCAGATTGAATATCCACTTTCTTTTTTCGTGACGATTCAGAATCCCACGAATCAGATCCGAATCGATGAAATGATCAATTTGTCTGTCTCAAAAATTCGTATGAAATACCCGGATTTCAATTTGAGTTATTTCGTCATATTACTTGGCAATCAAGAAATTCCCGGACAATTCATAAAAAACAGGAATGGGGAAGATCAAATCATTTTTAGAATTTCGCTGAAACCGTCAGAACAAATACTTGTCGTAATTCGATATTCAAAAAATGGAATGAAGGAAAGGCAATATCCTAAACAAACACAGGCGGAGTTGTCGCACAAAGTTGGCGGTAAATTCGTCAATCGGATATATGAAGGTGGAACGTTCCAAAATGTATCCTTTTTACGAGTGCAGCCTGAACACACCGATCATTCATTTTATATCCGCTATGAAGGACCGGGTTGGGAATCGGACTTGGTCGGTTACCGGTTTTACCTTGATTGGCGAAATGCAATCGATGTGTATGGAAAAAAAACAAAAGAGATGGTTCTTCAGAACGTTGGTTTGGATAGATTCGATTCTTATCATGAAATGTCTGATTGGGGAATGGATATACTCAAAGTCGGCGAATCGCTGGGTCTCGGAACAGTTGGTATCTGGTTGAAGAATAAAGCCGAAAGAGTCTCATCGATAGATAGTTCGACCTTCGAGATTATAAAAAATGGCTCACTGAGATCGCAGATACAGACGAAATATTTTGGCTGGAAAACAGTAGCGGGAAAATTCGATCTGATCTCCGATTTGACCATCGATGCAGGAAGTCGTTTGACCAAACATACACTTCAGATGACTGATACTCCGCCAAACCTTTGCACCGGGATTGTGAAGATGGAAAACACGACGGTTTTTACTTCTCCGGTAAAAGATAACGGTTGGATGTACTTAGCCACCTATGGAAAACAAAATCTTGCCGGTGATAGTCTCGGACTTGCAATAATATTTCAGAAAAACGACCTCATCAAATTGACTGAAGATCCAAACAGCCATGTTGTCGTTCTCAAACCGACCAATAACTCATTAACATATCACTTCTTAGCGGCTTGGGAGAAAGAACAGAATGGAATCCGGTCTTGTAATCAATTTGTACAATATTTAAATGAAACCGTCCGACGACTGGATAGTCCGATCTTGATAAAAATAGAATAAACCTATTCGGTAAAACCGAAAATATCCAAAGTCAGACGCATTTCAGTTCAAGTCAAATTTCAAAAGGATTTGAAGACCTAATCGTCAATGAATATTTTTTTGCAACCAATTCTTGCCTTTCTGTCTCTAAACACTGAAATTCAGAAAGAAGAATGGAGGATTAATTGAAAGTTGGATTGATTAGTTTAGCGTTGATGTTGATGGTTACAACCGGACTACAGGCGGAAGGTAGAGCATGGTTTTCATTCAACGAAGGCATTCTAAAGGCAAAGAAAGAGAACAAGCACATTGTTATCGATTTTTATACAGATTGGTGCGGATGGTGCAAAAAGATGGATAAAGATACCTTTTCCGCACCGACGGTTGAGAAATATTTATTCGATAATTTCGTACCGATCCGTATCAATGCGGAAAATGCAACCGAGAAACTTCAGTTTAAAGGTAAAACATATACACCGGTGCAACTGACACGCGCTTTTCAGGTGACCGGTTATCCGTCGATCGCTTTCCTGACGCCCGGTTTGGAAGTCGTGGCGGTGATTCCCGGATATATCGAAAAGGATATGTTTATGAATCTTCTCAGATATATGATAAGTGAGTCTTACAAATCCAAAATGACACTGGAAGAGTTTCTGAAAAAGGAAGCCGGACAGAAAAAAAGTAGTCCCTTAAATAAATAAATTTTTTTCATTATTCTCTATTGCTAAATTTAAGGCAGTAGGTAAACAAATCATGATGAATCTAAAAAATATTGAATAGTTTGACCTTATGAAGATTTTATATAGAACTTGCCCATGGGCTATCCTGATTCTCATAGCGAACGTTGCATTTTCGGAACCGATAGATTCTCTTTTAACGCGTCTCCCAATTGTTAACGGAAAGGAAAAAGTCAAACTACTCACGGAAATCTGTATTGGTTACCGGGAAATCGCCCCCCGTAAAGGTCTCGACTACGGACGATCAGGTTGGAATCTGGCACAAAAAATCGACGATGAATTTGGGGAATCGGAAATTCTGGATGCAATGGCGTTCAATTGTATAGTATTAGGTATGTACGATTCTACGATATACTTTTCAACATATTCCCAAAAAATCGATGAAAAAATTGAAAATAAACATGGATTGGCGCAGTCTTTTAATAATATTGGCGTCGCTTACTATTTTACCAGTAATTACACACAATCTTTAAGTAATCATATTCAGGCATTACATCTACGAGAAGTACTTTATGATTCAGTCGGACTTTCAAAGTCTTACAATAATATAGGATTGGTTTATCTGGCAATTGATGCAAATGAAGATGCTCTTGTCTATTTTAATAAGTCATTAGTATTAAAAAGAAAACTAAATGACCAATTCGGAATAGTGCGAACGATCGAAAATATTGGCGAAACATATTATCGTTCCGGTAATATTCAACAGGCAAAGCAATTTCACGAAGAAGCACTGATTCTTAGCCGAAAGATCGATTACGGACCCGGTACAGCTCTCGCCGATATCAATCTCGGACAAATTTATATTCGAATCGGTGAACACGAAAAAGCATTGGAATTCCTGTATGAAGCAATTCCGCTATATGAAAAAGTAGAAAACCGCGGTGGCATCACCGAATCATGGAATCTTATTGGATTAACCTATTCAAAAATGGGGAAATACGATAGAGCGATTCGCGAAATTAACAAAGCATTGAAAATTGGAAAGTCCATCAACGCATTAAATCATATCAAAGACAGTTATAAATATTTGTCTGGTATCTATGAACAGCAAGGTAAGCAAAAACTTGCACTCGAAAACTATAAAATGTATGAAACCATCAAAGACTCCGTCTTCAGTGTAAATAATATGAAAAAGATTGCCATGATGGAGTTCAAATGGCAAATAGAAAACCAGGAGAATGAAAATCAAATCGGGATTAAAGATCAGCAGATAAAGGACCTTGTCGTTAAACGTGGAAGAATTATTAAAAATGCAATCATTGGAATTCTATCGATGTTGTTGATTGCGCTTATAATACTTCACAACCGTTACCGCTTGAAAATGAAAACGATGGAGGAAATTTCCCAACTTCAAGAGCTTTTACCGATCTGTTCCAACTGTAAAAGCATTCGTGATGATTCGGGATATTGGCATCAGGTTGAAGAATATTTCAAGGATCATTCGGGAACGGTTTTTACTCATGGTATTTGTCCGGACTGTGCAAAGAAATTATATCCTGATTATTACAGTAAAATGTTCGAAAAAGAATCAAAAGATGAGCAACCGACATGAACTACTGGATATACCGGAAACTTTCAATTTTGATTTCTATTAAATAACAGTGTATTATCCAATATTAAAATATGAAAGAGAGGATGTTTTTTATGAAGAAAGTTGTTGTTATTACGTTAGCGGCGCTAATGTTGATCTCCTGCGGTAAAAATAAAAACGAAGAAGCCGCGCAGGCTTTCGTCGATACGTTGACGACAGTCATTACCCCGCTTTATAACGGATCCGCACAGGCATATTGGGATGCTACCGCCACTGGAAAAACCGAAGACTACGATCAATATGCCAAACTGAATATGGACATCACAAAGGTTTTCTCCGATAAAACGAATTTTGAAAAAATTAAAAAATTCCGTGAAGAGGGCGTGAAAGATACGCTATTGTCACGGCAATTGGACATCTTTTATAATGAATATGTCACGAATCAGGCGGATACGGCTCTCTTGAATCAGATTACCCGGATGGCGGCATCTGTCGAAGGCAGATTCAATACATTTCGCGGAAAAATCGACGGCAAAGAAGTTACCGGAAACGACATCAAACAAATTCTGGTGAGCTCGACAAACATGAACCAACGGAAAAAAGCATGGGATGCGTCGAAACAAGTCGCTCTGGAAGTTGAATCCGATATGTTGAAATTAATCCGACTCCGGAATGAGGCCGCCAGACAAATGGGATATAAAAATTTCTATGAAATGAGCCTGTTGTCCGACGAACAGCAACCGGCAGAGATCACGCGAATTTTCGACGAACTTGAAGTCGTCACGCGCGAACCGTATCAGCAAGCAAAATCCGAGATCGATGCGATTCTTGCCAAACGCCTAAAAATTAAACCGGAAAATATTATGCCGTGGGATTATGCCGATCCATTCTTCCAGGAAGTGCCACAGTTATCGGAAGTCAATCTCGATCGGTATTATGAAAAACAAGATGTCATCAAATTAGCCGCGAAATTCTATCAGGAGATCGGTCTGCCGGTCGATGATATTCTCGCGAAAAGCGACCTGTATGAACGTCCCAATAAATATCCGCACGCCTATTGCACGGACATCGATCGGCTTGGCGACGTTCGCATCATGGTGAATGTCCGGAACAATACGGATTGGATGGGGACAGTGCTGCACGAGCTCGGTCACGCGGTTTACAGTTACAATGTCGATCGGAATCTTCCGTACTTACTGAGAAGCGAGGCGCATACGTTCACGACGGAAGCGGTTGCCATGTTCTTTGAAAAATTGTCCCGGAATCCTGAATGGATTCAGCAAATGACCGGTATTTCTGACGAAGAAAAGGCAAAGATCACCGACCTGACGGCGAAGACGCTGAGTTATGAGAGTCTGATCTTCGCGCGCTGGTCGCTTGTGATGTACTATTTCGAGAAGAATATGTACGAAAATCCCGAACAGGATCTGAACACACTCTGGTGGGATTTAGTTGAAAAATACCAGATGGTAAAACGGCCGGAAAATCGGAATATGCCAGACTGGGCATCGAAGATCCACGTCTGTTCGTATCCGGTTTATTATCACAATTATCAGTTGGGCGGATTATTAGCCGCGCAATTCCTGAACACGATCGCGAAATCGCAGAATGTCGCTTCGGTCAAGGATATTAAATTCGCTAATAACCCGGCAATTGGCGACTTTTTCAAGACGAAGGTATTTTTCCCCGGCAGAAAATATCCGTGGGAGAAAATGGTCATCGGCGCAACGGGTGAGAAACTGACGGCCAAGTATTTCGTGGAGCAATTGTAGCAATAAGTTAAATCGTGTAAAGAATGTAAAAGGGCGTAAGGATATTGCGCCCTTTTATTTGATATTGTCCAACCGATAGATTGGCAAAATGAATCTGAATTGCTATATTACTATTAATTGATATATGACCTATTTGAAAGGATAAATCTGATGAAGTTAAAATTCACGTTCGTTTTTTGGATGATAGCGATTTTCGCGACATCGGGCTTGGCGCAAAACAAAGCAGGATATATAGTGAAACCAGTTGACGCGATCCTCGACAGTTTGGATAAAGTTGCCGAAGCGACAACCGCTAAAAATGATTCCATCACAGCTGAAATTAAAAAGCGGCAAGAAGAACAGAAAGAGATAGAAAAAAAGGTAGAGAAGGTTCTTAAAAGTGATCTTGCCGGTGTTGTCAAACCAAAATCATTGGAAGAATTCACACAGATCGCATTTTATTTTCCACCGGTCGCGCAATATAACACCGGTACATGCTGGGCTTTCAGCGGAACGAGTTATTTAGAATCGGAAGTCGAACGTCTGACCAAACAGAAAATCAAACTCTCCGAAATGTACACGGTTTACTGGGAATATGTCGAAAAAGCGAGACGATTTGTAACCGAGCGGAGTGAATCCGTGTTTGAAGAAGGTTCGGAATGCAACGCTTTATTCAGAATCATGAACAAGTACGGAGCCGTTCCGGAAGTAACTTATACCGGGCTGGTCAACGGACAGATGCACAATCATACTCTTTTAGTAAAGGAAATGCAGGATTATTTAGAATATTGCAAGATGAATAATTGCTGGGACGAAGAGACGATAATTATGTCGATTAAAATCATCCTGAATAAACATCTTGGCGTCCCACCGACAACTTTCGTCTGGAATGGAAAAACATTCACACCGATCGAATTTTATAAAAATGTATTGAAAATCAATTCCACAGATTATGTCGATCTGATGTCAACGATGTCTGAGCCTTTCTATGAATACGGCGAGTTCAAAGTCCCGGACAATTGGTGGCACGATAAAAACTACTACAATGTACCGTTAGACAAATGGTACGCCGTCATTAAACAGGCGATCGGATACGGAATGTCGGTTGCAATTGGCGGCGACGTCAGCGAAGCAGGATATATCGGCAAGGAAGATGTCGGTTTCATTCCCGATTTCGACATTCCATATGCTTACATCAATCAGGATTCCAGAGAATTCCGGGTAGAGAATGCCACAACGGAAGACGACCACGGATTACATTTGGTGGGAATGACGAAAGTGGGGAAGTACGATTGGTTTCTGATCAAAGATTCCGGGCGGAGTTCCCGTTACGGACAATTCAAGGGATTTTATTTTTGGCGGGAAGATTTCGTGAAGTTGAAAATGCTGACTTTCACCGTGCATAAAGACGCGGTTAAAGCAATCATTCCGCAGTTCAAATAGAGTATAAAATTAAAATAAGCCTATGGCCGGAGAGTACGTGATTATTCTCCGGCTTTTTCTTTCTGAAGATCGAGCCGGTTTAAACCGATCAGTATTAAATAGCCGATCAGACTACCGATTACATAGTATAAAAAGTCCAACCAGACGAATGTTGTTCCAAACATTGTTCGTCCGAGGAAAGTGGATCGGACTGCGACTAAGAAGGGCGGATGCCAGAGTTGTGCAATTTCAAGAATTGAAGTCGCAAGAAAAACATAGAAAGCATTCAGCCACGGACGAAGTTTTTTAAAAATAAGGAAGAGAATCAGACACCAGAAGATTTCATACAGAATTGCGCCGCCGTAATTATGCATCCATCTTTCACCGACACCTTCATACGATTTTGTAGCAAAACCAATAGGAGTGATGACCAGAATAATCAGGATTGTCAGGAAATATTTTAAATTCAGTTTCCTCATACATTTTTCTCTTGTGTTTTTTTGGGTAATTTCGAGGCCACGACGATGAATTCGCCGGAATTTTCAGAAAGCGGATTGCCTTGAAAATCACCCAGAATCGTTTGAAGGGTCAATTCGGAGCGTGCAATCAGGTGTTCCAGTTCATATCGAAAGAAGTACCGCATTTGAAATTCCCATTTGCTTGAGAAATTTCTTCCGTCTTCTTCCCAGTCGAATTGCATCAGTGAGCTGGTCGTCTGGTTGATCTGATCGGGACGCATAGATATTATTCGCTTGAATTTCCGACCGGTTTTATCGACTCCCTCAAAGTCGATAACAGAGTTGATTCCCTCAATCAACATTTTCAGATTCGGTACAAAAACGTCAAAGATGAATATTCCGCCGCCTGTCAGATGATCGTAAATATTGTTCAGTGTCATTAATTGGTCGTCAATTGTCATAAGGTGAGAGAACATCCTGAATGGTGCAATAATCAGGTCGAACTTCCGGTTAAAATGAAATTCGACTGCATTCTGGACAGAAACACGGTGATGATCTATTGGATTGATTTTTTCTTTCAATCGTGCGATCATAGCAGGACTTAGGTCGAAGCCGTAAATGTTGGTTCCTTTTTCTAACGCGGCGCAGAATATTCTTCCGGTGCCTACGCCAATTTCCAGCACAGCTCCATGTACTTTTTGAATTTCACGTAAATAGAAATCACGGTCGATTTGCGTCCGGATCGAATCATATACCGCATCATAAAACCGGGCAATAATTTCTGGATAGACATCGGAATTTACTGGATGAGTCATCAATGCCGCCGTTATCTTGTAAGAAGGTTACTGAAACAAATCGCCAGAATCCGCTGTTTAGAAAAGCCGGAAGTAATGCCATATTTATCGTCACTTTTTATTTTCCGGGAATGGTTCATATTCGCTTTGAGCGAGAGACGGGACTCGAACCCGCGACAACCACGTTGGCAACGTGGGGCTCTACCACCTGAGCTACTCTCGCATTCTAAAAGAACGGCACAAATTTAAACGCTTCAATGAGTTTATGCAAACATTTTTGTCCAACCTGAAATAACTTCTTTTATTGCCAGATTTCGTAGGAACGACTAATTTCCATACGTGGATTTAGTTAACAAATATTGTATCATCGTTCCAACCTATCAATCTTCCGAAACATTGTTACCTTTAATTCACCGGATAAGAAATGTCAATCCTGAAATTCCGTTGATCGTTATTGATGACGGTTCGACCGATGATTCCCTGAAAGTCCTCAATCAAATAAATGATGTCACTATTGTTCGTCATCCAGTAAATTTTGGGAAAGGAGCGGCGATTAAATCCGGAATTAATAAAGCAAAACAGATGAAATGTACATGCGGAATCTTTATCGATTCGGATTTGCAACATGCTCCTGAAAAAATACCGGAATTCATTACTTCCAAAGAATCTCAGAATGTCCGGATGATTTTAGGCAGGCGTTCATTTACTCTTCGGAATATGCCTTTTCACAGGTTTCTTTCTAATACGGTGACTTCATTTATTATTTCATTTAGAACCATGCGGCGAGTACATGACAGCCAATGTGGATTCCGATTAATCGATTTAGATTCGATTCAAACAAGTCTATATGCAGACGATGGTTTTCAGTTCGAGTCTGAATTTCTAATTCGCGCTATGTCTTCCGGCATGAGTTTTGTGGAAATTGAAATACCAACGATTTACAACCATTCCCACAGTTCAATTCATAACATTCGGGATACGGGACGATTTATCTTGTTGATTTTAAAAAGCTACATCTGGACATAAGATTCTCATCGATAATATCAAAATAATTGATAGATTTGGCTTCGTTTTTTATAGATAAACATGGAGTTTTTAGTGATTGTAGATATACTGAAATTGATTGGGATTACGTTTGTGCCGATTTTTGAATTACGCGGTTCGATTCCGTACGGACTATTTGCTTTAAAAATGAATTGGATAGAAGTTTTTATTATTTGTGTCGTTGCCAATTTTTTCGTTGGAATCATCGTGTTTCTTTTTCTCGATTTACTGCTAAAAATTGTCAAGCGGATAAAATTTATCGAATCATTCTGGAATGGGTATGTCGAAAAAACACGGAATAAAATTGAATCCGCTGTAGAAAAATATGGCGAATGGGCTGTAGCCATATTCATTGGAATTCCGCTTCCAGGATCTGGTGTTTGGTCGGGTGCATTGGCATCATTTCTTATCGGATTAACTTTTAAGAAGTATATAATAGCGGATTTATTAGGAGTTATTATCGCTGGCATCGCGGTAACTATTGTATGTTTGACCGGTTCCGGTTTAATGAGCATTTTCATTAAAGTTATTTAGGAATCCGGCAAGTTTTTAATTGAAATAACTGCTTGATTGTGATAAATTCAGACGCTTTTTGCAAATAAATCAATCGGGGCGTAGCGCAGCCCGGTTAGCGCGCTTGGTTCGGGACCAAGAGGCCCGGAGTTCAAATCTCCGCGCCCCGACAAATGGCAATCACAGTTTACATTCTATACAGTAAAAGCAAAGATCGATATTACATTGGTCAGACACAAGGTTTGGCCAATCGATTGAATGAACATAATTCAGGAGAATCCAAATCAACCAAGACTGGAGTTCCATGGATAGTGGTATATACAAAGGAATTTCAAACCCGTTCAGAAGCGATGATTTATGAGAATCAACTTAAAGGTCTGAAGAACCGAAAGATCATCGAAGAGTTGATGCATTTCGGTCAGCGCGTCCCGATAAGAATAAAATAAAAAAAATCTCCGGTATTAAGTCGGAGATTTTTTGTACGCCCGGAAGGATTCGAACCCTCAACATTCAGGTCCGTAGCCTGACGGTCTATCCAGTTGGCCTACGGGCGCATCGCTATTTAAAAAGCGGCTAAATTTATATTCAATTGTCAATTTTACCAACACATATTTGTTGCTAATTCATCAATATTCTGCCTATTTTTCAAACGATTCTTTTAAATGGAGGAGTTCATGAAAAAAACGATAAGCATTCTACTAATTCCGTTCATTTTAGTGACATTTTCTTATTCACAAACCATTTCACTTCAGAACAATCCGGAACTCACTGAAAAAATTGTGTTGTTTGAAAAATGGATACAAACTCAGATGGAATACAGGGGAATTGTCGGACTTTCGATTGGGATTGTTTATAATAAAGATCTCATCTGGACGAAAGGATTTGGATATGCCAACAAGGAGAAGAAAATTCCTGCAACTCCTGAAACGATTTACCGAATTGCATCGATTTCGAAGACGTTCACCTCTACCGCAATCATGCAACTTCGGGATGCCGGAAAATTAAGATTAGACGATCCAATCACGAAATACTTGCCATGGTTTAAAATTCATAATCCTTTTAAAGATACTCCAGAAATCACAATCGAACAATTACTTACACATTCATCCGGGCTGCCAGGTGAAGCCGCTTTCCCCTATTGGACAGATCATGTTTTCCCAACTTTGGAAGAGATCAAACAAAAACTTCAGGAGCAGGAAATGTTATATCCAACTGCAACGAAATATTCCTATTCAAACCTCGGTATAGCTATACTGGGACCGATCATTGAGGAAGTTTCAGGAGAAACCTATGAACAGTATATGCAAAATCATATTCTGAATCCATTGGATTTATCCGGAACAAGTATTGATATCAAGAATGATGCAAAAAACTTACCTAAGCTTGCCAAGGCATACGGGAGAAGATTGCCGGATGGAACACATCTTTTCCCGACATTTACCGATTCAAAAGGCTTAACGCCGGCCGCGAATCTTTCGTCATGTGTCGTCGATCTGGCAAAATATATCTCATTTCAAATCAATGGCTTTGACCCTGTACTTAAAACGAGTACATTGCGAGAAATGCATCGCGTGCATTGGCTTCAACCGCATTGGAAAAGTGGTTGGGGACTTGGCTGGGGAATTCGTAAGCAAGGCGAGAGAACTATTGTAAGTCATGGTGGATGGGTAGGCGGGTATCGTTCGCAGGTTTCATTTTGTCCAATTGATAAAATTGGAATTGTTGTTTTAACAAATTCTGATGATGCAGACGCCGGCATTTTTATTACTCAATTTTATGAGAATATCGCTCCGTTAATTTTATCAATCGTTAAGCCATCTGTACCTGAATTCAAATTCAATCCCGATTGGGCGGAATATGTCGGAAAGTATCGGGATCCGTGGTATTATGACACAGACGTGATGAAAATCGAAGAACGACTCGCAATTTACTCCTATAATTACCCGCCAGAAGAAGATCCATTTGAGCAAATGAGTCTGTTGACACCTGTAGGGAAAGACACTTTTCGGCTTGCTGATGAAAATGGAAATGGCGAATTGGTAATTTTTATTAAAGGAAAAGATACGAAGATTGCGCAGATCAAGATCGGAGAAAACTATTCTGTTCGTGTGAACGAATAGAATGATGAAAGCGTTTAAAAATTTGCTTATAAAGCAATAAGTTTAGTCAACTTTTTGATAATGGTTTATTAGGAATCTCATGAAACGAATACCTTTGACTTTGTTGGTTATCATCCTCGGTTTTAGTCTTTTGCTTTCTCAGTCTACTTACCCAAAACGCGAATTCCGCGGTGCATGGATTGCTTCAGTGACCAACCTGGACTGGCCGTCTTCACCTAATCGTACAGTTCAGCAACAAAAAGACGATTTGACGGCATTACTGGATGTTCTATCCAAAGCGGGAATCAATGCAATTGTTTTCCAAATTCGTCCGGAATGCGATGCATTTTATATTTCTTCAATCGAGCCATGGTCATATTGGCTGACCGGATTGCAGGGAAGAGCACCTTCTCCGTTATACGATCCGCTTGAATTTGCTATTCAGGAAGCGCATCGACGCGGGATGGAACTTCACGCATGGTTCAATCCGTACCGCGCCGAGAAAGTCGTTGGTGATCATACAATTGCAACGAATCATGTAACCAAACAACATACGGATTGGGTGATTACAAAAGGCAATTATAAATTTCTCAATCCCGGATTACCCGAAGTGCGGAATTATGTCACATCGGTTGTTATGGACGTGGTTACTCGCTATGACATCGATGGCATTCACTTTGATGATTATTTTTATCCATACGAGGGTATGTCGAGCGAAGATGCCGCAACATTCTCGGCTTATCCGAGAGGATTCACAAAAATAGCGGATTGGCGGCGCGATAATGTCAATTTATTAGTCGAACAGGTTTACGATTCGATTCAGTCCGTCAAACCTTTTGTTAAGTTCGGAATCAGTCCTTTTGGAATTTGGAAAACTGGTGTACCGGCTGGAATTAGCGGCATGTCGGCATATAGCGATATCTATTGCGATGCAGTCGCCTGGTTGAATACACAAACTGTCGATTATATCGCTCCGCAATGCTACTGGGCGATTGGTGGCGGGCAGGATTATAGTAAATTGGTTCCATGGTGGGCTTCAGTGGAAAATGGTCGCCACTTATATCCAGGACAAATCTTCAAGACTTCCAGTTCACAATGGTCGCCAGCATACACATCTGAAGAACTGCCAAATCAGGTAAGAATCAACCGAAGCACAACCGGTGTTCATGGTAATATTCTATTTCGGGCTTCATTTTTAAGTTCAAATACGTTTGGTTTTGCAAGCTTTTTAGAGAGCGATTTTCACCGTTATCCGGCGCTCTTGCTGCAGATGGCATGGAAAGACACAATCTTACCAAATGCACCCAATAATCTAAAATATGACTTGATCGCGGACAGAGGAGAAGTTGGTTTTTCCTGGAATTTGCCGGCAACTGCTTCTGATGGAGATTCGGCTTCAAGATATGTGTTTTATCGGTTCGATTCCGAATCTATCGTTCCAGACAGTCTTTTACATCCTGAAAACATCACACAAATTGTTGGAGAACGCTTTTTCCAACCAAATCCTGAAACGGAAAATGGACCGTTTTATTACGTTGTCACTGCATTGGATCGGAACTGGAACGAAAGCGGAATGAGCAATATTATCCGGGTCGATCCGCCAACTGCGCCACTTGCAGTGTCTCCAATCAATATGTCGGCTGATCAACGAGATACAGTCGAACTATCATGGAGTCCGACTGCATTATCCTCTTTATATGATCTCTCAATCGCAGCTGATTCAGCATTTTCAGTTGATGTCGTCCAATATGAAAGTTTATCAGATACATTTTTTGTTTTGACGACCTTGAATGGCGAACAACAATATTTTTGGCAAATCCGCTCACACAACGCCGGAGGAACAAGTAATTATTCAGTAACATCCTCATTTAAAACAGGTTTTCCAGTATCTCCAATTCAGGCCTATCCTGTATCCGGAACGACTGAAATGCCTCAAAATGTAATAGTGTCTTGGCACCCGAACGAAGTTGCCACATCATATCGTATTCAGGTGTCTCGTGCCGGAAATTTTACTTCGGAATATCTCGTTCTGGATTCATCCGATGTGGTTGATACTTCTTTTACAATAAACGGCCTGTCATCTTTGAAATATTACTATTGGCGCATTAACGGTTCAAACGAGTTCGGGACATCAAAATGGACGACGACCTGGAGATTTAAGACATCTACATTCAGTGAAATCGCTGATGCCAGTCAAATACCTGACAAATATGAATTGTATCAAAACCATCCGAATCCGTTTAATCCAACAACGGAAATTCGATTAGTTTTACCGCGCGATGAATATGTTATATTAAGAGTTTTCGATCTTACCGGAAGGCTCATCAGCGTATTAGCAAATGAATGTCTTTCAAAGGGAAATCATACTTACCATTTTGATGGATCGAGATTACCCAGTGGTATCTATTTTTACCAAGTAGATACTCCCAGTTTTCATCAGACAAAAAAAATGATCTTAGTTCGATAATCGAATAATAGGAGGGTGCGATGAAACTAACGATTTTAGGTTCAGGTAATTTCATACCAAGAAAAAATCGTTCAAATCCCTGTTATTTGCTGGATATTGGAATAGAAACAATTATGCTGGATTGCGGTTCCGGCTCGCTTCGCCAATTTGCGCATGCAGATAGATCTCTCTGGGAATTACGCCGTATTTTCTTTTCGCACTTACATTTAGACCACATTGCTGATTTCATACCGATTCTTTTTACAAGAAAATATCTTCAGCCGAATTTTCCGATTCAAAATTTGACATTTTATGCGCATCCGAATTTTAAATTGTTTTACCAGGAACTGATAGGATTATTTTCAAAATGGATAATTGACGAACGTTATTCATTTGAATTTCAACAACTTTACACTGACTGTATGAAATTTAATGGTTATTCTATGGAAATTTTCCAGACTGCTCATACACCCGAAAGCGTGATTTTAAAATTTACCGAAAATGGAAAAAAATTTGTCTATACTGGAGATACAGATTTAACAGAAACGCTCATTACGTCTTGTCGCAACGTTGATTGTGTACTAACAGAACTTTCTTGTATGGATAATGAACCTTCCGAAGGGCACTTATGTCCTTCAAAGGTTATTGATTTAGTCCGGCAAGCGCAACCGAAAAGAGTTTTATTGACACACATTTCTCCACAAAACGATAATTCGAATGTGGCGAACGAAATTCAGTCAACGTTGTCGATTCCGATTCAAATCGTCAACGACCTTGATCTATTCGAAATCTAAACCTATTTGTCTTTTTTAACAGAACAGGTTGATATTCCGAATGGGACATATATCGGACACCAACCAAATAGAACTGTAAACAGCGGAATCAAACCAATCGCACCCCACCAGTTTTTATAATAAACACCAAGCAAGATAGCGACTAATCCGATGAAAACTCTGATGATTTTGTCCGTTCTTCCAATGTTGCATTTCATAGATACACTCCAATTTTTCCAAATTTAAACATTTTTTCAATTCCATTTGTTGTTTTTCAAAAAGGCCTAAAATAAATTCAACTGGTTAGTTGGCAACTTTTAGTTGGATTGAATAATAGAAAAAATGTTACAGAAACGAGTTTATAAAATTTTCGACCAAACTTCTGATCTTGGTGTTATTGTCAAAGGTCAAAGTCTGGTAGAACTCTTCCAAAATTCAGCAGTTGTGGTGTTTAATATTATGAGCGATTTTGTTTCATCCGGAAATTCAGTAAAACTTCAAATCAGTCTTCAAGCCGAGAATAACGAATTACTTCTTAGAGATTGGCTTGCTGAATTGATCTTTCTATCATATGAAAAACATATCCTGTTCAATACTTTTACTTTTAAGCATTTGAATCGACAATCACTCGAAGCCGAAGCAATGGGCACATTTTTTCAATCCGGCAATTTTCCAGTCAATAAGGAGATTAAAGCTGTTACTTATCATCAACTTCAAATTCGACATTCAAAGTCCGGTTACACAGCCCGATTTGTTTTAGACGTATAAGACGTGGAAAGAGTCATTAATAAAGTTTCCCAAAATATCTGGGAAATCCCTCAGACTGGGAAAATGCATGTTCCGGGCAGAATATATGCATCAGAAGAGCTCATGCAAATCCTTAGAAATGATGCAAGTCTTGACCAGATTGTAAATGTCGCACAGTTACCAGGAATCACTGGATTTTCATTTGGGATGCCTGATATTCACTGGGGATACGGCTTTCCAATTGGCGGCGTCGCTGCGACTGATATCGAAACCGGAGTCATTTCTCCCGGAGGCGTCGGATATGACATCAATTGCGGAGTCCGACTGATCCGGACAAATCTTTATTTTAATGAAGTGAAAAATAAAATCAAACCTCTCATTGCCACTATTTTTAGCGCTGTTCCAAGCGGAATTGGCTCGCATAATGCCATTAAAAAATTGAACTTGTCGGACATTCAAAAAATTCTTATGACCGGTGCACGATGGGCGGTTGAAAACAGATTCGGAACGGAAAACGACTTGAACTTTATCGAAGATCGAGGTTGTTTACAGGGTGCAGATTCCGATATCATTTCCAGACGTGCAATTGAACGTGGTTTGTCTCAAATGGGTACTCTCGGTTCGGGAAATCATTTTATTGAAATTTCAAAAGTTGCAGACATTTATGATGATATTGCCGCTCAGGCAATGGACATTAGCATCGGAAATATTGTTATTCAAATTCATACCGGTTCGCGCGGGTTGGGTTATCAGGTCTGTGACGACTTCATTAAAGTGACACTTCAAGCATCTCAGAAATATGGCATTGAGATACCAGACCGGCAACTTTCTTGCGCGCCGCTGACTTCTCCGGAAGGAAAAGATTATTTGGCAGCAATGCGGGCAAGTGCCAATTTCGCATTTTCAAATCGCCAAGTGATTCATTCACTCATAGAACATGCTTTCATTCAATCACTTAATATCGGTCCAAATGAACTTGGTTTTCGATGTGTTTGGGATATTGCACATAACATCGCCAAGATTGAAGAGCATGATTACAAGGGAATAAAAAGAAAATATTGTGTGCATCGAAAAGGAGCAACGCGGGCATTTGGTCCTGACTATCCAGAGTTACCACTAAATTATAAATTTATCGGTCAACCGGTGCTGATTCCAGGCGATATGGGAACTGAATCCTATGTCTGTATCGGAACGAAAACAGCGATGGCAGAGACCTTCGGAAGTTCATGTCATGGAGTCGGAAGAATTTTGTCACGTTCACAGGCAAAGAAAAAAGGAGCAACAATCAACCTTTTTAAAGAATTGGAAAAGTCGGGAGTTTTCGTCATGGCTGAGGAAAAAAGTACAATTGCCGAAGAAATGCCGTTCGCATATAAGAACGTCACGCAAGTTGTCAACACATTATATGAAACTGGGATCATTCGTAAAGTAGCTCGATTGGTACCGTTGGGAGTCGTTAAAGGATGAGAGTGCTAAAATGTTTCAGCTTTCATTTACCACGATTTCATAAGAAATTATCGTCGTTATGAAACGATTTTCATTTTTACTTTATATAGTTTCTTTCATGCTTTTCGTGCGATGTGATAAATCTGAAAAAATCTATTTATTACCGGAGCGCGCCGAGATAATTGACGCACTGACTGATATAATGGTTGAAGACGAGGCGATGTCGATTTCATGTCTCAATGATAAAATACCGCGAACATTGGAATATACTTCGACACCGCTGGCAAAAATGACTGGAACTGATACATTGGCTTATAATTTTTCCAAATTACGGTTTGGACGAATTATCACCCAGACCCTTGATACCATGATTGTCATCGATACACATTGGGACTCCGCATTCGCGGAACTGAAGTATAAACTAAAGGGGAATTTTAAAGTCGTCCAGTATAAGACCGTTTTGGATTCATCTATCGCCTCGATTCGCTATCTGACTCAAACTCATCATGATACGACTGGTAGTGATATTGATTCAACTTTCAATGCTTCGTCCAGAACTTGGCAATATGATACGACGTATGTCATTATCACTATCGTGGACACGGTGGATAGCGTGATTACCTGGCACGTTGAGCAAAACGATATAGCTGATGATTCGACGTCCAAATCATTTACATTAACGACGCGCCAAAAGGCAATTTTTATCCGAACACAAAACACCAATAATGCACGTAAAGACTGGCATCTGAAATTCATTTCGCCAATTATTATCGAAGAGTCCACAAGTACTCTGGGAATCCGACAAGTAAAACTAACGATTAGCGGAAATTCCCAACGCATTGACATTCCAAAGGTTATTGACGATGACCCATTGGCATTATTTTTCAATCGGGATACACTTCCACAATTGACATTTCAGGGAACTGTTCAGGCGGAAGTTTCAATTCAACACACTTCACCAATGTTAATTTCACCCGGTGAATTGATGGTTGTACATTTTGGATATGCTGTGAATGTGGATAAACGCCGAATAGCACTTACTGATACAGATAACAATTCTGTTCATAGCGGTTCTTTCTCTGTAACATCGCATGGCACAAAAGTTTATCAAATGTTCTTTGATCTAACTGACTACAAGTCTATCTTCTTGAAAAATAGTAATTATGATGCCATTATTTGGATGATTCCATCTCAGATTCCGTAAATTATAATAAATAGGTGCAACTGACATGACACAAAAGTATGAAGTGATTATAGGATTGGAAATACATGCCCAACTGCTTACTGATACAAAAATATTCTGTCGCTGTAAAAACAAATATGGAGTAGAAGCGAATTCATTAGTCTGTCCCGTTTGTTTAGGATTACCGGGAACACTACCTGTTTTGAATCAAAAATGTGTGGAATATGCTGTTAAAATGGGTTTAGCGACCGGATGTTCTATCGCGCATTTTTCACGATTCGCGCGAAAGAATTATTTTTATCCGGATTTGACTAAAGGTTATCAAATTTCTCAATATGATGAGCCGCTTTGCACAAACGGATCGGTTTTAATTCATGTAGATGGCAATGAAAAACGGATTAGAATCACACGCATTCATTTAGAGGAAGATGCCGGAAAATCGATTCACAACTCAGGCGAAATCACCGATACTTTGGTCGATTATAACCGGTGCGGTGTTCCTTTGATTGAAATCGTGTCCGAGCCGGATATGCGTTCTCCCGAAGAAGCCTATGCTTATTTGACAAAACTTAAGCAAATCCTTGAATATCTTGAAATTTGCGACTGTAATATGGAAGAGGGAAGCCTTCGTTGCGATGCAAATATTTCACTTAGACCGTTCGGACAAGAGAAATTCGGAACGAAGACCGAAATGAAGAATATGAACTCGTTTAAAGGTGTCGAACACGCATTGAAATTTGAGATACAACGCCAAATGAAGATATTAGATGAAGGTAAGCAAGTTATTCAACAAACGTTACTTTGGGATGAAACTTTATGTGTTGCAAAGCCTATGAGAACCAAAGAGAAATCGGATGATTATCGCTATTTTCCCGAACCGGATTTAGTGCCTCTCAAGATTGATTACAACATGATCGACCAAATTCAAAAAACACTTCCCGAATTACCAGATGATAAATTCAATCGATTTATCAATCAGTATCAGTTGCGGGAATACGACGCCAAAGTGTTGACGGCTGATCGAAAAATTGCCGATTATTTTGAAAATATAGTTAAAATTACAAGCGATCCAATTCTAACCAGTAAATGGATTCAGTCCGAAACGCTCCGAGCTATCAAAGAGCAAAATACTGATATTGAAAATCTTGGGATACCGGTTAAACGTATGGGCGAACTGTTGAACATGTTGAAAAATAACGTAATAACAGTTGTGGTAGGAAAAGAAGTATTCAATAAAATGTTGAAATCTATCGATTCTCCTGATCAAATTGTTGCAAAAGGAAATCTATGTCAAGATAATGATTCAGAAGGACTTGAAGCCATTATCAAGGAAACAATCGCCGAAAATCCGGATGAATTGGAAAAATACCGGTCAGGAAAGAAGGCCTTGTTTGGTTTTTTCATGGGACAGGTAATGAAGAAGACAAAAGGAAAGGCAAGTCCAGACATTCTTTCTTCTTTATTGAAAATTTTTTTGGAGAAATTGGAGTAATATGAATATAGAAATGATCAGTTATTTTCTTGTCAATTTTATCGAATTCGGTTAAACTATGACGCTTTTTTGGAGAGATGTCCGAGAGGCTTAAGGAGCACGCTTGGAAAGCGTGTGTATCGGAAACGGTACCCGGGGTTCGAATCCCCGTCTCTCCGCAAAAATCGTAAAGTGAATCCATTCTGGCACAATTTATAAATTTTCACATTCCAAATCTGCTCCAAATAAATCCTCTTTTTAATCTTTTAAGAATCCTCATAATTCTGAATCTGTATTATTAATATAATTAATAATATTTATTAATATCTATATATATTAAGTATATAATATTTTATTTGTGATAATAATAAATTTCTATTACATTTTCCGCAATTATTTTTAAATAGGTTTTATTGATAATTGAATTTTAGAAAGGTTAGGTAAATACGAAAATGGTTGAAAGAGTGAAAAAGGATAACGTGGAATTCGTAAGATTACAATTGTTCGATCTAATGGGAGTTCCGAAAGAAGTGATTATTCCGGTAGAGGAACTTGATGATGCTTTGGAAAACGGCGTTTGGTTTGACGGCTCTTCAATAGAAGGTTTTGCTAGAATACAGGAAAGTGATTTGTTTTTAAAACCGGATATCAACACATATTCATTGGTGCCATGGTTGAACGAGGGCGGTAAAACTGCAAGAGTCATTTGTGATATTTACCGTTCAGATAATCAACCATTTGAAGATGATCCACGTACGGTTTTACGGAAAGTCACACAAGAAGCACGTGATATGGGATTTGAATATTATGTCGGTCCTGAACTCGAGTTTTATCTCTTTAAGAAAGATGATGTAGTACGGACAGCGCCAATTGATACCGGCAGTTATTTCGATTTGAATTCTTATGAAGGTTATCGATTAATCAAAGAAATCATCACCGCATTGAAAAGTTTTGGGATTTCTGTTGAAACATCGCATCACGAAGTTGGAATAGGACAATACGAAATCGACTTTAAATATGGAACTGCTATCGAAACAGCGGATCGATTACTGACTTTAAAATATACTGTGAAGAAAATTTCACAAATGCATAATATTCAAGCTACGTTTATGCCGAAACCGATTTCAGGGATTGCTGGCTCCGGAATGCACGTTCACCAGAGTTTATTTGATATTAAAACTGGGAAAAATTTATTTTATCAAGCAGACGATCCATATAGACTATCACCGCTTGCTTACAGTTTTATGGCTGGATTAATGAAAAATGTCAAAGCAATGGCGGCGATTCTTTGTCCGACCGTCAACTCCTATAAACGTTTGGTAACCGGTTATGAGGCGCCGGTTTACATTTCATGGGCGAGTAAGAATCGAACTGCGCTTGTTCGTATTCCAAATTGGTTTAACAGCAAACCAAATTCGGCGCGGATGGAATTGCGTTGTCCCGATCCGACATGTAACCCATATTTAGCTTTTGCTGTAATGCTGAAAGCAGGGCTTGAAGGTATTAAACACAACCTCCAGCCGCCGAAACCGGTAGAGGAAAACATTTTCAAGATCGATCAGGAAAGCTTAAAAGGGAAAAATATTGACAACTTACCCAATTCACTATCGGATGCGATAAATGAACTGAAAAAGAGTTCACTATTCGCAGATGTTCTTGGAAAACATCTGTTTGACAAATACATCGCGATCAAGACAAAGGAAGTTGGAGAATATCATCAGCAGGTAACACCCTGGGAAATTGAAAAGTACATCGATCGGTTTTAAAAATAAATAGGACTCGTTCCAATTCTTGTCTATTTATTCTCGATTCTCAGATTGATTTGGTCATGGTGTTGCTCTGTTTTTTATGTTAGATTATTCATGTTTTATGAAACAGGAGCACATAATTAAATATACAAGGAATTTGAAATGCTGAACTATCTATGTCTGATACCGTTACTTTTACTTTTAGTTCTTCAGATCATTTTTTATCTGAAATTGTTCAAATCCAGGACAACACCGGATAATTCCGTCAAAGAATTAAAGGAAAAAATTATCGAGTTAGAATCGCGGCTTAATCTTTTCCCGGAGATTATCCAATCTAACATAGCGGATGTCATTCAGCGACGCTTCACCGATTTTACAGACAGTGTTTCTGCCAAGAATCAGGAACTGATACAAAAATTCGGAGCATTTCAAAACGATCTCACTAAATCTCTTTCAGAGAGTAGTCGGAAATTGAGCGAGGATTTTACCCGATTCAAGGAGTCGTTTCAAAAAGGTTTGACAGAGGATTTCGATAAACTCAATGTGACGGTTGAAAAGAAACTTGAGGCAATCAACGTAAAAGTCCAGGAAAATTTGAACGAAGGATTTAAAAAGACAAATGAGACGTTCAGCGATGTGCTTCATCGGTTGGCGAAAATCGATGAAGCACAAAAAAAGATCGATAGCCTTTCGACAAATGTCGTGTCACTTCAGGATATTTTATCAGATAAGAAAAGTCGCGGCGTTTTTGGCGAAGTGCAATTAAACCAAATCCTTTACGCTATTTTTGGCGATAAGAACGATAAAATCTTTCAAACCCAATATACGCTTAGTAATTCCAATCGTGTGGACGCAATTCTGTTTGCACCTAAACCGATGGGAAATATCGGAATTGATTCAAAATTTCCACTGGAAAACTATCGAAAGATGATCGATAAAACTTTACCGGAATCGGCGAGACAGGAAGCTTTCAAGGCGTTTAATTCAGATGTAAAAACAAAAATCGATGATATCGCTAATAAGTACATCATACCTAACGAAACAGCCGATCAGGCGATTATGTTTCTGCCAGCAGAAGCTGTTTTTGCCGAACTCTATGCTTATCATGAAAATCTGGTTACTTATGCATTTTCTAAACGAGTCTGGATTACTTCACCAACGACATTCATGGCAATATTAAGTACGCTTCAAACGGTTTTGAACGATATGGAGCGTCGGAAATATGCAGATCTCATTCAGAAAGAATTGAACAAACTCGGTGAAGACTTTAAACGCTATCGGGATCGTTGGACAAATTTAACCAAACACATCGATACGGTCCAAAAGGATGTAAAAGAGATATATACAACGACCGATAAAATTTCAAACTCATTCGAAAAAATCGCCAAAGTGGAAATCGACAACAAACCTGTTATCGGTTCACAAAGCGAACTAATCGAGTTACCGGAAGAAAAAGATTAACTACTCGAAGTGTCTTTTCCGACAATGAGTTATATGCAAGATGAGGATAGATAATAGATGGACTTTATTACAATCTTTTTGTTAGCAGTTGGGCTTTCAATGGACGCTTTCGCTGTCGCGATTTCCTGCGGATTGACGTTGAAACCTCTAAAAATACGGAATGCATTGCGATTATCTATCTCATTTGGTGCATTTCAGGCGCTCATGCCAGTTGTGGGATGGACGCTTGGTCAGACACTGGCAAAATATATTCAAAATATCGATCACTGGATTGCATTCGGTTTACTAGTTTTCATTGGTGGAAAAATGATTTATGAATCATTGGATAAAGATTCATGTGAAAATCATATTGATCCATCAAATACTAAGGTATTATTAACCTTATCAATTGCCACAAGTATCGATGCGCTGGCGGTCGGTGTCACATTCGCATTTTTACAATTCAATATTACTTTACCGGTTCTATACATCGGAATTACTACTTTTTGCATTACGCTTCTTGGAGTCTATATCGGTAAAAAAATTGGAAGTTTGCTCGGGAAAAAAGTCGAGATATTCGGCGGTTTAGTGCTCATTGGAATTGGTGCTAAAATTCTCATCGAGCACATTTGTAAATAAAACGAATCTTTCGTTCATTTATTAGACGGATGATAGTATATTTCAATCGTTTTTTATTAAGCAGAGTTTAAGGAGAAATGGCCGTATGAAACTGTATAAAAAAATGTTAAGACATGTATTGCAACTCGTTTTGATATTGGCGATTATATCCGTTTTTCTTTTTCTGAGTTTTTGTGGCGATAAGAGTACAACAAAAGTAAAAATCGGAATATTACTAGTCAACGATGCTGACATATATACTCTGACTCGTGACGGATTTGTTGAAGAAATTAAAAAACAAGGATTTGAGGATAAAACTAACTGCGAAATTATCATTCAAAGCGCTAATGGGGATATACCGACAATTGGGATGATTCTTGATAACTTTATAAACGATAAAGTAAGTTTGATTGTGGCTATCGGAACATCAAGCGTCCAGAACGCGATTCAAAAGACTTCGGAAATACCGATTGTTTTTGCAACTGTCGCCGATCCGTTTATTATTGGCATCGGTAAAAGCGATGACGATCATCCGGCTAATGTGACTGGTATTTATGGAACTGCGCCTTATGTTGAATTGCTACAAATTGTTTCTGAGTTATTGCCGCGGGGTAAAAAGACAATTGGTTCACTCTGGAATCCAACATTTGCTAATTCCGTTCACAACATTGAAATGGTTAAAAAAGGCATTTCCAAAGATCCGACAATGCATTTTGAAGGGATGACTGTAGCAGGGACAAACGATGTATTGCAGGCTGCTCAGTATTTGGCAGACAAAAAGATTGATGCATTTTTTCTGGTTGCTGATGGAACAATCTATGACTCGTTCGAATCGATTGTTAAAATCGCAAAACCAAACAGAATTCCAATTTTTTCCGTTGATGTAGAATCTTTAACTGACGGTGCGACTGTTGTTTATGGATATGATTACAAGGAAAGTGGCATTCAGGCTGCGCAAATGGCGGTAAAAATATTAAACGGAACAAGCCCAAAGGAAATACCGTTTGAGATGTACAAATATTCGACACTCGGTGTAAATCTGGACGAAGTAAAAGCACTGGCGATTCAGATTCCATCTGATATGATCTTGAAAGCAAATTGTCTATTTGAAAATGGTCAATTGACAAAGAATCAGAAACTTACGAATGAAAGTCAGGCGGTTATTTATTATGTTCACTCAGCTGCAACAGAGATTAGTCGAATGTTACGGAGTGTTCCGGAAGATCAAAAGAAAATTGAGACAATTCGTTCATATATCGATACAGTCCGATTTTATCATGATAAATCCGGGTATTTCTACGTTTATAATTATGCCTGTTTGAATATTGCTCATGCCACCCAAAAAAATTTGGTAGGGAAAGACCTTTATAATTATAAAGATATAAAAGGGAAGTACGTAATCCGCGAGTTGTCAAAAGCGGCAAAAAAGGGTGGAGACTTTGTCGAATTTTATTGGCAAAAACCGGGCGCAAAAGGTGAAAAGAAGAAACTGGGTTACGTCGAACCAATTCCCGATACGGAATATTTTATTGGAAGCGGTGTATATCTTTTTAACGATTGACCGGCAAATGAAAATAACAATATGGAAGTATTTAATAAAACAAACGATTAAATAGAAGGAAAATAGATGGGTTATCCGTTTAAAGAAATTGAAAAAAGATGGCAAAAATATTGGGAAGATAATAAAACATTTAAAGCGATAGATTTTTCTGAAAAACCAAAATATTACGTTCTGGATATGTTTCCATATCCAAGCGGAGCCGGTCTGCATGTTGGTCATCCTGAAGGATATATCGCAACGGACATTATCGCCAGATATAAAAGAAAAAGAGGCTTTAACGTACTTCATCCGATGGGTTGGGATGCATTCGGCCTGCCTGCGGAAAATTATGCGTTACAAACCGGAACGCATCCAAAAATCACAACACAACGAAATATCGATACCTTTCGACGACAGATAAAATCGTTCGGCTTTTCATATGATTGGGATCGTGAGATCAATACGACCGATCCGAAATATTATAAATGGACACAATGGATTTTCCAGCAATTGTATAAAAAAGACTTGGTCTATCAGGCAGAAATTCCCGTTAATTGGTGTCCCGAACTAAAAACTGTTCTGGCAAATGAAGAAATCATCGATGGAAAATCCGAACGTGGCGGCTTTCCTGTCGTTCGGATTCCGATGCGACAATGGATTTTGAAAATCACCGAATATGCGGATCGATTACTAAGTGATTTAGATCTGGTCGATTTGCCGGAAGGTATCAAGGAGATGCAAAGGAATTGGATTGGAAGATCGGAAGGAGCGATGGTCAAATTCCAGATTTCAGGACATGATCAAGCCCTAAAAGTCTTCACGACACGTCCGGATACGCTTTTTGGCGCGACGTATATGGTCGTAGCACCGGAACATCCAATATTGGACAAACTCGTTCCTAAGCCGTTTAAAAACGTCATTGAGAATTATCGTACTGAAACTTCAAAAAAAAGTGATTTGGATCGTACGGAATTGGCAAAAGATAAAACAGGTGTGTTTACAGGAATTTATGCAATCAATCCTCTGACTGATAAGCAAATACCGGTTTGGACTTCTGACTATGTTCTGATGACTTACGGGACAGGAGCGATTATGGCTGTTCCGGGGCATGACCAACGTGACTGGGAATTCGCTACCAAGTTTGGAATTGAAATTATCGAAGTGATATCTGGTGGTGATATTAAAAAGGAATCTTACACTGGCGATGGGATATTAGTCAATTCGGGTTTTTTAAACGGAATGAATGTCATTTCAGCGAAAAAAAAGATAACTGATTGGCTGGTAGAAAAAGGTATTGGTGAGTTCAGTGTTCAATACAAACTGAGAGACTGGATATTTTCACGACAAAGATATTGGGGCGAACCTTTTCCGTTCAAAATATTCCAAGATGGAAGTATTGAATTACTTAAAGAAAGTGAACTTCCGTTGGTGTTGCCCGAGATGGAAAGATACGAACCGAGTGGGACAGGTGAGTCACCTCTTGCCAATTTAAAGGAATGGAACGATTTTATCGATCCTGAAACCGGCCGGCATTGCCGCTATGAAACCAATACCATGCCGCAATGGGCGGGTTCCTGCTGGTATTATCTGCGTTATATCGATCCTTTCAATGAGAAAACCTTCTGCGATAAGGATAAAGAGAAATACTGGATGGCGGTCGATTTATATATCGGTGGCGCTGAACATGCGGTTCTCCATTTATTATATGCAAGATTCTGGCATAAAGCACTTTACGATCTTGGTTATGTCTCAACCCCTGAACCATTTATGAAACTTATCAATCAGGGAATGATCCTGGGTGAAGATGGTGAGAAAATGAGCAAATCACGCGGAAATGTTATCAATCCGGATGAAGTCATCGGCAATTTTGGTGCGGACACTTTCCGTATATATGAAATGTTCATGGGGCCGTTGACGCGCGTCAAACCCTGGAGCACTTCGAGCATTGATGGTGTCTTCCGGTTTCTGAACCGGGTCTGGAATATATTTATGACCGAAGAAGGGGAGATCAATCCTGATATTCAGGACGTTACGCCGGACTCGTCAACATTGTCTTTACTGCATAAAACCATCTTCAAAGTCACGGATGACATCGAAAATCTGCGCTTCAATACGGCCATTTCACAGATGATGATCTTTATCAATGAGATCATTAAACTTCCCGTAAAACCGCTGTCCGTAATGAAAACCTTTGTGCATCTGCTGAATCCGCTCGCGCCGCACCTGACCGAACAGATATGGAATCTTCTCGGCAACGAACAAAGTCTGGCTTACACAGACTGGCCGGCATATAATCCGGATTTGATCAAAGACGAACTCGTCAAGATGGCGGTGCAGATCAATGGCAAGATTCGGGGGACATTCGACATCGGGCGCAATTCCGCCGATCAGGACTGCATCGACAGCGCTATGCAACTCGAAAATGTCAAACGTCATATCGAGAACCTGACCATCGTCAAAACCGTCGTCATCAAGAATAAGATCGTCAGTATCGTCGTGAAGTGAGTAATTATTCCGAATGGTGATTTAATTACTAGAAACGACATTTTTTCTTTTAGAATATTTATCTTCTATTTTTAAAGAAACAATACTTGACAACAGGAACGTAAATGTTTAAAATTAACTTAGTTTAAAAGAGGATAGGATGGATGTAGTGAAAAATTCAATTTTAACTTTACTATATAGCATTCAAGTGAAAAATCGTGGTTTGTCCATTTGTTAAAGAGTAAATATTTGAATTTGAGACAATATGAATCCATTACCGTATAATACGAATCTACCTGTTAATCTGCTTGCATCGGTTTTTAATCGTACTACAGCCACATATAAATTCTACTGGTTTATATCGATTTTGGAGATATTAGCAGAAAAACCGAATAAATTAGATATCCCAATCAGGTCAATACTGACTAGAATGATTTGTAATGCTTGGTATCCGGTTCATTATTTTAAAATATCTTTTGGTGTTTCAGATCGTCTTAGACAGAATATTATAGAAATACAGAAACATACAGAAATACCTTTTGATGCTTCAAAAGAAAAGATAAATCAAATATTGACCAATACTATAGAAAATCGAATTTTAAATTTAGTTTTACACTTTAATAAATGTGTGCCTTATCGGTTTCTTAGCCCATGGTTTCCCAAAACTAATGACAGAGATGTTGTCAAATTTTCATCTAAGTTCCTAAACCGTTGTTTATATAAAATTGATCTCTTAACTGAGAAAATACAAATTAATCCTGATTGGGAAAATTATCTTATAGCGAATAACAAAATATTAAAAGATTTCTGTTATTGGAATCTTATACAGTACCTTCAAACAAAAAACTCTAATGTTCCTAATATTGCCAATAAATTAATTAAACCGATTACAAGAGATAGTATGGTGCAACAAAGGAAGTACTGGGATTTAGTTTTTAACAGTTCTAAAAACATCAATTGCATATATACTAGAGAAGTGCTATCATCATCAGATTATGCACTTGAACATTTCATTCCCTGGAGTTTTGTTTCACATAATCTTATATGGAATATTGTGCCAGTTACACGATCAGTTAACAGTTCAAAAAGCAATCGATTGCCTGATATTAATCACTTTTTTGAGCCCTTTGTTAACGTTCAGAAAAAAGCCATCCAAACTGTTTGGCGTCTTCAACCACGAAACAAAATTTTAGAAGATTATTTAGTTCTTGGTGAGACAATTCCTATAGTTGCAAATATGCCAATGCCTGAATTCCAAATAAAATATCAAAAATTAATAATGCCATTAATTCAGATAGCAGAAAATATGGGATTTGAATATTGGAAAGATAATACGTGACATCTGAGACGCTTAATAATTCACATTTAACAGCAAAAGAACGAACATCTTTGTCTTTTCCTGTTCGTTGGCTGCTTCAAAATAATTTTCTTAAAGGTCGAATTTTGGATTTCGGTTGCGGTTTGGGTTCAGATGTGAAAATACTATCGTTTAATGGTCGAGATATAAGCGGATTTGATAAATACTATTTTCCGGAAATCCCGAGTGGGAAATTTGATACAATCATCTGTAGTTACGTATTAAATGTTCTTCTACCCGATGAACAGCCGGATGTTTTTATGAACGTTAGTGAATTTCTAAATCCAGATGGTAAGGCATACTATACAGTTCGACGAGATATCCGTTTTGAAGGTTTCAGAATTCATAAGATATACAAAAAAACTACATATCAATGTATTGTAAAACTGCCATTTAAAAGTATCTTTAGAAATGATTTTTGTGAAATTTATGAATATCAACATTACAATACTGTAGATCACAACGATATAAATTGCCCTTTTTGTAATCCAGACAAGAAAATTACTTTACTTTCGGAAACAGCAACTACATTTTCAGTTTTAGATAAATATCCTGTCAGTAAGGGGCATGCATTAGTCATCCCAAAACGACATATTTCGAATTACTTTGACTTATCAATTCATGATCAGCGTGCTTGTTGGCTAATGGTAAATCGAATTAAGGATATTTTAACTTATAATTACCAGCCAGATGGATTTAATATTGGAATAAATGTAAATCCTTCCGGTGGACAAACAATTTTTCATGTGCATATTCATATTATTCCACGCTATAAATTCGATATAAAAGATCCAACTGGAGGTGTGAGAAATATCATTCCGAACCTTGGAAATTATTTGTCATTCTAATTCATATATAATTAAAGTAATATGAATGATTTTGAATATTGTTCGAACTCTAATTGGAAAAGTATTCAAATGACCTGGCTAAGTGGTCGAATGACTTGAGTAAGTTTTCAAATGACTTAGTAAAGTTATCAAACCGGTAAAACAAAACGTTCAAGTCATTTTTCAAAAGTATTTTGTGATTTGACAAAACTGAAAAATCATTTTTCAATTCTTATGAGTCATTTATTAAAACTTTCAAATGATCTGTAAGAATTGTTAAGCCATTCAGCAAAACTTTCAGGTGACCTGACAAAGTTTGCAAATCATTTGTTAAAGTTATCAGATCATTTTTAAAAGTTTACGAGTCACAAAATAAAACTGTAGAGCGATCTGACAAAACTTATAAGTCATTTATAAGTTTTGTTAAATGATTCGTTAAAACGATAGGCAAGTTCTGAAGAGTGCATATTCGCAAACTCGAATCGGCGGCAATTCGATAATATATTCAAAATAAAAGGAAGAGAGGCGAAGCATCGATAGCAAAGAAACGCTGCTCGCCCTAAATAACTATCTGCGTGTTTACATAATATATCTTATGCTTGTATGTATTTTTATGGATTTTTATCTGAGTATATGCTTTATCTCATTTCTTGTTTGATGATTACTTGAAAATTGATTGGTCGCTTAATCTTTTCCTTTTTATTTCGCTTGGTTAGGTTTTAATTTTACTTCGTTATTTTTTATTAAGATGTTTAAATCATATCGAGTATTATTTTTCATGAAGAAAATATTAACTGCAATTCTTTTCCTATCATCGATTTTATGCGCATCAGACCACACTTATTATTTTTACAATCCTGAACAAGATTATGGTTCAGAACTACGATTCAATCCACTTACATTATGGTTCAATGGTTCTTTTGATATTCTTAGAAATGGCGGCCATTCAAAAGATATTTTTAATCAATATTATAAGATTGGTTGTACAAATGTTCTTGAAAATATTACACATCCTATTAAAAATATTAATGAATACGGCCTTAATGACTTTTTACATAGAGAAATTTTTAATATAACAACCGATTCATACCAATCACAATTTTTACCGAATATCGGATTGCATTTAATTGGAAATGGAATGCAATATGTCAAATTATCTGAATGGTACGATTATCACCAATATCCGCATCCAAAATTATTATCATTCGCAACGACAACAACTTATCAATTATTTAATGAAATATTTGAGAATGGAAATTTTGTAGGAACAAATGTCGATCCGATTTCGGATATGTTAATTTTCAATCCATTAGGAATGCTTTTGTTCAGTACGACAACCTTTAAGAAGTTTTTTTCCGAAAAATTGCCATTATTAGATTGGTCATTGCAACCGTATTATAATCCCAACAATCGATTTATAGAGAATGCCGGTCAGCAATTTGCATCGAAATTAAAACTCGGTGAAAAAAGTCATTACTCATTATTTTTTTATTGGGGTGTTTTATCGACAGGCGGATTTAGTTATAGCCTTGACGATGAACGTTCGATTTCATTTTCAGCAGGTGCTATCGTTAATAAAGTAAACGAGAATCGCTTCCGGAACGCGAGATATATGACCCCGGATTTAGATTATGCCTTTGGTTTCTTCTATGATAAGAACAACTCATTGTTATTATCATCTTTTTTAACCGGTCCGAAATTTTACAATATTCGAGTCGACATTTATCCGGGACTTGTTGAATTCAGTGATTTTAAACCGGGATTTTTTCTTGGTATTGGCGAGATGGATGGACTTCAATTCGGATTAACATGTTCATTTTTACCTGTTGGGCTCCTTGGCCAGTTTGTAGATTCTAGGATGGAGTATAATTAATGAAAGTTTTAGTAACGGGTGGCGCCGGATATATCGGAAGCCATACATGTCTTGAACTTCTAAATAGCGGCCATCAAATCATCGTTGTCGATAATTTAATCAACAGTAAAGTTGAATCTCTGAAAAGAGTTCAGGAATTAACTGGCAATTCATTGATATTTCAACAAGTTGACATTTTAAATGAATCTGCTCTTGATGCAGTTTTTAAACAGAATTCGATTGATGCGGTCATTCATTTTGCTGGATTAAAAGCTGTTGGAGAATCTGTCCTCCAACCACTAAGATATTATCACAACAATGTCACCGGTTCATTGACTCTTTTAAAAGTAATGAACCGTAACCGTGTGAAAAAAATTGTTTTTAGTTCTTCAGCGACGATATACGGCGATCCGTCATCTGTGCCAATCACGGAAGACTTCCCCATTCATACGACAAATCCGTACGGTTCGACTAAGTTATTCATTGAATATATTTTACAGGATTTATATAAATCCGATCCTGAATGGGATATCATTCTTTTACGCTATTTTAATCCGGTTGGTGCGCATGAATCCGGTAGAATTGGTGAAGACCCAAATGGCATTCCAAACAATTTAATGCCGATCATTTCTCAGATCGCAGTGAAAAAACTTTCGCAGTTGAATATTTATGGTAACGATTACCCAACTCCAGATGGAACAGGTATCCGTGATTACATCCATGTTGTGGATTTAGCGCAGGGACATATTAAAGCCATAAACAGATTAGAAAACAGACTCTCATCTGTTGAAATTTATAATCTTGGAACAGGTCATGGATATAGTGTATTTGAGGTAATACGTGCTTTCGAAAAAGCCTCCGGCAAATCAATTCCGTACCAAATCGTCGGGCGTCGGTCAGGTGACATTGCACAATGTTATGCCGATTCGTCGAAAGCATTTCACGAACTTGGATGGAAAGTAAAATACGAAATCGACGATATGTGTCGTTCCGCATGGAAATGGCAAATGCAAAATCCAAACGGCTATCCCGAAACGGGCATCGCCATTTAATTCTTGTTTAACTGATACTTAAAATAAATCCGGTCAGATAAGTCAATGCAACTTCAAGCAGGGATTCGCTAAATTCCAGTTCACCACTGTGCAGGGTTCCTTTTCCACCACCACCTACATTCAAATAAAGTCCCGGTGCTTTAGATAAATAATATGAAAAATCATCCGCTCCCATTGACGGTTTCGGAAGTAAAACAAGTTGGTCAGAATTACTATTATTTAGCATGAATTTGATCATCTGATTGCAGAGATCTAAATCATTAATCACAGATGGGCAATTTGTTGGAAATTCTACCGTTATCTCGCATTTATTATCGATCTCACTTTTTTCTGCAAGTTGGTGAATCAATCCCATAATTCGTTCCGAAGTTTGTGTTGAAAACGTTCTCAAAGTACCTCTCAAGACAACAATCTGTGGAATAACGTTATGAGCGTTTCCTCCATGAATTTCACCAAATGCGAGCACAAACACTTCTTCAGGATTTATCTGTTTTTTCAGAAAGTTCTGAATTTGATAAATGAACGCCACCGCAACCGGAATTAAATCAACAGTTTCCTGAGGACGTGATGTGTGTCCGCCCGGTCCTTTGAAAGTTATTTGAACCGAAGTCGATGAAGCATTCGCTGGACCTCGAATTAATCCGATTTTTCCCAATGGAATTGTACAATGTACGTGTGTTGTTAAAAACATCTTCACATCATTCCAGATATCATCCTCCATAACTTTCGCTGCGCCAGTTGGATACGATTCTTCCGCAGGTTGAAATATAACACGCAGTTTGTTTGAATATTTAACCGGTAACAGTTGAAAATATCGTAACAATCCTAATCCAATTGCAGTATGATAATCGTGTCCACAGGCGTGCATGATACCTTCATTTTGCGAGATAATGACATGATCCGAATCTTCCGTCACAGGGAGTGCATCAATGTCTGAACGAAATACGATGGTCTCTCCTTCTCCGACATCGCAATAACCACCGGTTTTTATTTCCATAAATGGTTGAAAATTCAGTCCCCATCCTTCCAAAACCGACCGAATAAACGCCGTTGTTTTATATTCCTGCCAAGACAGTTCCGGATTCTGATGAAGTTTTCTCCGAATATCGATCAGTTCTGGTAGGATTGACTGAATGATCGGATCTTTCTTCATCTTAAACAGTCATTTCCATTAATTTCGGTAATGTGCTTGTGTATGCTTTTTGAATTTCATCCAAAGAAAGGTCAATACAATTGTTCATCTTCAATTTTCCGTTATCTTTAACTCTTCCAATCGTAACGCACGGAACGATGTTCTTTGAAGCGATCCGTTCCATCTCCAATAACCTGCTTTCATTAATACTTACGATGATAACTGATTGACTTTCAGCGAAAAAGAGTTCGTCTTCTCTCAATTTTCCTGAGATGAAGATAGACGCACCCATTGGCTTTTCAGGATTGGAAATACATGATTCGGCAATCGCAACTGCCATTCCGCCGTCTGATACATCGATCGCGGAATGAACGATCTTCTTGATTATCGCTTCAATGCATGCATCCTGAACACGCCGTTCAAAGGACAAGTCAATATCCGGCGCATCACCGGCTACAGTATCATGAATAACATTCAGATAGGCGCTTCCGCCAAGTTCACCTTTTATTGTACCTAACATTAAAATAAAATCGCCGTCGTTTTTAAACCAACTGGTCGTGATATTTTGCAAATTATCTATCAGTCCAAGCATTCCGACAACCGGTGTCGGATAAATAGCCCCATTGGGTGATTCGTTATAAAAGCTGACATTTCCGCCTGTAACAGGTGTATCCAATGCTCGGCAAGCGTCGCCTATTCCAAGAACTGCTTGTTTAAATTGATAATAAATCTCCGGATCGTAAGGGTTTCCAAAATTCAGGCAGTCTGTGATTGCGATCGGCTTTCCGCCGGAGCAAACAACATTTCTTGCTGATTCGGCAACGGCAATCGCGCCGCCTTTGTATGGATTTAAATAAGTGTATCGTCCGTTTCCATCGGTTTTCGTCACAATTGCTTTGTTCGTTCCTTTAATGCGAATAACAGCAGATGAACTCCCGGGCGTCACTGCCGTATTAGTGCGAACGCTATGATCGTATTGCCGGTAAATCCATCGTTTGTCTGCAATATCCGGAGAAGAGATTAATTTCATCAGGGTATCGTTATAATCCTTTGGTTCAGGCAGTTTCCGAATATTCTTCGCACGTAGTTTGGCAATATATTTCGGTTCTTTTGACTCACGCAAATAGACCGGAGCGCCGCCGCCCAAAACCAAATGCCATGCTGGAACCGATCCGACTTTCTTGCCATTCATGATCATGTCGAGGTTTCCGGAATCGGTTACCTGTCCGATTTCTACACAATTCAAGTCCCACTTCTTAAAGATTTCTTTGACTTCTTCTTCAAAACCTTTTCGGATGATGACCAGCATGCGTTCTTGAGATTCTGATAACATGATTTCATAAGGCGTCATGTCCTTTTCGCGAAGCGGAACCGCACTGAGATTTAAATACATACCCGATTTGCCTTTTCCCGACATTTCGGAAGTCGAGCAGGCAATTCCGGCTGCGCCCATATCCTGAATCCCGATCAGGTAATCTTTCTTTGTGAGTTCCAAAGTAGCTTCGAGCAACAATTTTTCCGTGAATGGATCGCCGACCTGAACGGATGACCGGCGACTTTCCGATTCTTCACTTAATTCGACAGAAGCAAATGTCGCTCCGTGAATTCCATCGCGCCCGGTTGAAGATCCGACGATCATGACAGTATTGCCGACACCTTTGGCTACGGCGCTGACGACATGCTCTTTTTTCACGATGCCAATCGTCATCACGTTGACCAGCGGATTTCCCGTGTAGCATTCATCAAAATATACTTCGCCGGCAACCGTTGGAACACCCATGCAATTACCATAATGCGCGATGCCTTTAATGACCTGATCGAACAGATAGCGATTTCTTGGATTCGTCAGAGGACCGAACCGCAAAGAATCCAGCGACGCGATCGGCCGCGCGCCCATCGTGAAAATATCGCGCATAATTCCGCCGACGCCTGTCGCCGCTCCCTGAAATGGTTCGATTGCCGAAGGATGGTTGTGACTTTCAATCTTGAAAGCGACTGCCTGACCGTCGCCAATATCGACCAAACCGGCATTTTCCTCACCAGCGCCGACGAGCAACCGTCTTCCGGATCGCGGAAGCGTTTTCAGTAAAGCGATTGAATTCTTATAACTGCAATGTTCGCTCCACATAACGGAAAAAATGCCCAGTTCTGTGAAGTTCGGTTCACGACCGAGTATTTTTTTTATCTTTTCCCATTCTTCTTCACTCAATCCATGCTGAATTGCTATTTGTAGATCGACTTTAGGTTCCTGCTTGTCGCTCATTTATGCTCCTTTATGAGTGGATTTATTCAAAATTATTCAATATTTACCGAACGACCGGTATCTTGATCCGATTCCAGAAATCATTCATGTTTTCGCGTCGTGTAATCTCCATATCAATGCCATCGATCAGCGCGACTTCCGCCGGTCTCAGCCGATGATTATATGGCATCGACATCACGTTTCCATAAGCGCCTGCCTGTGTAAAAACAAGCAAATCGCCTTCCTGCACTTTCGGCAACAACCGATCACGCGCGAAAATATCGGTGTTCTCGCAAATCTGTCCGCAGACGTTGATCGGAAATAACTCGGTTTCCTTTTCTTTTCCATCCACGACGATCGTGTGATATGCGCCGTAAAGCGCTGTCCGGATCAATGTTTGGAATCCGGCATCGATCCCGATGAAATTCTGATAACTTTCCTTTAGACCGAGAACTCTTGAAATCAGAAAGCCGGCATTTCCAACCAAATAACGACCGGGTTCCAGCGTCAGTACCGGATTTCCCAGTTTGTGTTCATTTACTTTCTTCTGAAAAATGTCGATGCATTTCTTGCCAACATACGCGATGTCCAATTCTTTTTCGTCACTCTGATATGGAATTCCCAGTCCACCACCCATATCGATAAATTCGAACGTGATACCGAGTTCCCGGCGGATTTTTCCGAGAATATCGAGAAACAGTTCGAGGATTTTCGGAAAATGATCGGCATCGAGAACGCCAGAACCGGTCATGATATGTGCGCCGAATCGCTGAATTCCCGCATCGAGTGCTTTTTGATAAGCTAAAGCCGCTTTTTCGTGTGGAATTCCGAACTTCGCGCGTTCGCCGCCTGTCGTGATTTTCTCGAACTTGCCTCTTCCCTTTCCCGGATTGATCCGGAAGGAGATACGTTCGGGTTTTCCGATTTTGAGCAAACGGTCGAGCGAGTTTGCATCATCCAAATTGATCTGAGCACCGGAATGAAACGCCGCTGCCAGATCTTCGTAACTTTCATAATTTCCCGTGTATAAAATATTCGATGGTTCGATGCCGACTTTCAGCGCGACTTCCAGTTCACCCGGACTGACGCAGTCGGCACCCAATCCGTTTTCGCTGAGAAGTTTGACAATTGCCGGATGGGAATTCGCCTTCATTGCATAGAAGATTTTTGTCGGAACATCGTCGGAATGAAAACTTTGCAATAGTTTCGCCGCGTTTTCTTCGATCTTTGCAAAGTCGTAAACATAGACGGGAGTGCCGTATTTTTCTGCAATTTCCCGAACATTCATTCCGCCGATTTTCATTCTGATTTCCTCATTTATTCAAATTAACGATGCAATTGGTCCCATATTTTCTGCGCGAGTTTCGGCCCGACACCTTTGATCTCGCAATAATCCGCCACGGATGCGGATTTCATCGCGGAAATTGTCTTGAACTTCGCCCACATTTCCTTTTTCCGGGCAGCGCCGAGTCCGACAATCCGGTCGAGTTCGGAGCCGATCTCTCCTTTTCCGCGCAATTTGCGATGATAAGTGATGGCGAATCGGTGCGCTTCATCGCGGATTTTCTGAAGCAGAATCAGCGATGGAGAATCTTTTCTCAGAAGGATCGGATCGTTCCGATCTGGCACGAATATCTCGTCCAACCGCTTTGCGATTCCGGCGACCGGCAATCTATCTAAGTTCAATCCAAACAACGCCTGTTTGCCTGCCGAAAGTTGCCCTTTTCCGCCATCGATCAAAATCAGATCCGGCAGATCGTTCGATTCGCGAACCTGCCGCGAATAACGCCGTTTGATCACTTCCGCCATCATTGAAAAGTCATCGATTCCTTCCACCGTTTTAATCTTGAACCTGCGATAGTCGCTCTTCTTGGCTTTTGCATCGACAAATGTTACCAAAGAACCGACGGCAAATTTACCTCGAATGTTCGATATATCAAACGCTTCAATCCGCCGCGGAAGGTTTGCCAACATCAAATCCGTTTGTAAACGGATCAGCGATTTGGGCGTGTAATCTTCCTTCTGGCTCTTTTTCAGCAGGATTTCCTTGATTTGCAGGCTGGCATTGCGTTCGGCCATCTTCATGAGTTGAAGGCGCTCTTCTTTCGCCGGTTTGGAGATCGCGACTCTCGTTCCGCGTAACTCCGACAGCCACTCTTTCAGCACATCGCATTCGTCGGGATAAATATTGACCAACACTTCCTGCGGTGCGGTCAGCGCTTTTTCATAATATTGTTGAATGAATGTCTGCATCACTTCCGACGGCTCGTGTTTGGCGACGCCTTCCAGAACGAATGAATCCTTACCGATAAGTTTGCCTTCGCGGATTCGGAAAACCACCGCGCAGGCGGTTTCTTCTTCCGTCATGATCGCCAGCAAATCTCGATCAACCTGATCGTTAAATTCTACCGATTGGCGTCTGGAATAATTTTGCAAAGCAGAATAACTGTCGCGGTATTTTGCGGCGATCTCGAACTTCATTTCCTTTGCCGCCGTTTCCATTTTCTGCCGGAAAAATTCAAGTGTCTCGGTTGTTTTTCCTCGCAGGAATTGTGCAATCTTCTGGATTGTCACGCCGTAATCTTCCGGCGAGATCAATCCCTGGCATGGACCTTCGCACTTGTGAATGTGATAGTTCAGGCAGAATTTTACTTTCTTCGATTGAACGGTTTCTTCGTCTAATTTGAAACTGCAGTCGCGGACGGCAAAGAGTTTCTTGATGATCCGCAGAACCTCTTTCATATTTGACGAATCCGTATAAGGTCCGAAGTACTTCGCATCGTCTTTGATCACCTTCCGCGTCACGAAGATTTGCGGGAAAAGTTCGTTGGTGATCTTCAGATATGGAAAAGTCTTATCGTCCTTCATGAAAATGTTGTACTTCGGGCGATGCTTCTTGATCAGTGTGTTTTCAAGGATCAACGCCTCGACTTCAGAGTGCGTGACGATAAATTCAACGTCAGCAATATGAGCGACGAGGCTCAATGTCTTGGGATCTTTCGTATGGCTCTGAGAGAAATAAGAACGGACGCGGTTGCGCAGGATCTTTGCCTTGCCGACATAAATGATCTTCCCGGCGCTATTCTTGTACAGATAGCATCCCGGATCAACCGGCGCGTCTTTGATCTTTGTCTGGAGGTCTGAATTACTCATATTAACCGCTGAGATCGCAGAGAACGCTGAGATATTTTAAAATTGAATTCAAGTTTTTCACTTCAAATGTCATAATTTCCCTGAGTCAACCTATTTGAACTAATTAATTCCTTTTTCTTATCTGCGTTCACCTGTGAAAATCTGTGGCAAAATATTCTTTCTTTGTTTCTATTTTCTCTCTTTTTTTCAAATCCGTCTTCATCAGCGTAAATCTACGGCTAATAAATTTCTTCTTATTTCTCCGTGCTCTCTGCGACCTCCGCGGTTATTTCTTCTCTCTAAAGCCCGTACAGCATCTCCGTCACCTTATCCTGAAAATCATTGATCTTACCGGTCGATGTCGGATAATGATTCACGATGATCGAAAACACGTACTCTTTCCCGTTCTTCGCTTCCACGAATCCCGACAGTGCGCGCACCCGCCCGATGTATCCGGTCTTCGCGAAGATATGTCCTTTGGCGGGCGAATCTTTCCATCTCGAATCCAGTGTTCCATCGACACCGGCGACCGGTAGCGAATCGAAAAACACTTTCGAGTTCTTTCCCTGCTTCATCGCTTTGAGAACGGCAACAGTTTGAACCGGCGTGACAAGATTATGTCGCGAGAGTCCCGAGCCGTCAACGATGAAGATGCCGTCCGGTTCGATCCCGATTGTCCTGAACCATTCTTCCTCAGCGACAATCCCGGAATCCGACCTCCCGCAATGTTTCAATTCAACGCCCAGCGTCTTCTGCAACGTCTCGGCATAAAAGTTCTGGCTCACTTTGTTCACGGTTTTGACAATGTCGGACATCTTCGGAGAATCATTCACAACTAAACAAGTCATCTTTGAATAATCGGGATTCTGTAAAGGCAGTTCGTCGATGTCTGCAACGGAATTGACCTCGATCCCCTTCTTCTCTAAAACCGATTTGAATGTCGCGAGGAAGAATTTCGTCGGATTATCGACCGTCACCCAATCGGTCACGGTGTCCGAATCGATGCTGATCGTCCCGAAGATACGGACATTCTCGGTATTTGGTGTGCGGTAAAAATCGTACGATGCCGCGGAATCCTTCGGTACCGTGATGAGTTCGTTGACGATTCGAATATAACCCGGCTCGGGACTGATGACGATCTGCGCCGTATCGCCGACGTTTTTCCCGGGAATGATCTGCAAGTCCATGCAATTATCGTTGAAAGACAAGCCGGAAGTCACCGCGCCGTAATAATACGACAGGTCGTCCCATGCCCAGCTGTAACCAAGTCCGTTATCGTCGAATATATTATCGTCGCCGATGAGACAACCTTCGATCTTCCGAAGCCCCGCCTCTTTCAAGGCGCTCGCCCAGAATTCAAACCGCTCGGTGATCTTTCCGCCGTTATATCGCCCGGAGATCGTCGGATCGCCCGAACCTTTGATGTATAGATTTCCTTTTAACACCGAATCGACAAACGTTCCGTTGTGATAAATTTCCGTCCTGTACCGGTAATCCGCGCCGAGCAGTGTCAATGCCGACGATGTGGTAAACAGTTTCATGTTGCTCGCGGGCATTAGTAATTTGTGTGCATTTCGCGAATAGATCACTTCGCCGGTCTGTAAATCTTCGATGTGAACTCCGAAGAATGCCGGGCGGAAAGATGAATCGGCGATCATCCCGTCCACCTGATTCCGGAATTGCCGCATGGCGCGATTCGATGTCTCATAACGAATCACCGCATCGTTATCCAGCATCTTCGGCGGACGCAGACCGGCGCAACCGCTGAGACCGAGAACTATCAATAAACCGAAAAGAACAAATTTTCTGATCCGCATAAACACTCCATTCAATTTTCAATCCCAAAAAGTATCGGGACAAATTTAAACTTCCGAGCGGGTAAAGAGAACAGCAAAGATTATTCACCGCTGAGATCGCTAATGGCGCGGAGAAAGATGAGGACTAATATTAAAACAGGTTATTATTGCCACGACCTTCAGGTCGTGGATACATGAACAACTAACTCCGGACTTTAGTCCGATTCTTTGGGCTAAAGCCCTTTTTTGTTTTTCATCCTTGACCACGAGTTAAAACTCGTGGCAATAACTATTCTTTTTAATTCATCTATTGCCACGACCTTCAGGTCGTGGACACATAAGCAAACAAAAACTTCGGACTTTAGTCCGATTCTTTGGGCTGAAGCCCGGTTCTGAGTCTATCTTTATCCACGCGCTAAAGCGCGTGGCAATAATTAATCTCTCCAATTTATCTATTGCTACGGCTTTTAAGCCGTGGAATCGATCACTCTCAATACTATGGACATATGTCCGTCTCATTGAACTGATGGTTGTTTTGAAAGATTTTCAAAATTCCTATTTCATCAGCGTCACTTTCTGTGTCGCTGAGAAACTTTTAGAAAAAACGCGAACGATATAGATTCCGGCGCTCATCACTTGTCCCGAGTGATTAGTGCCATTCCAAATGAATTGGTATTGTCCTGCTTCGCTACAGGACTTTTCATTTTTCCAAACCTCTTTTCCCAGCAAGTCAAAAACTGAAATTTGAACTTTACCTTGTTCAGGCAAAATAAACTCAATCTTTGTTGCCGAGTTGAACGGGTTCGGATAGGCGGAAATTTTGAATTCAGCCGGAATAGTTTTTATTGGTTCTATTCCAGTTGATTCAATGTATGTTCTTTTCGCCCAGGCCGGTCCAGGGTAGGTGGCGTAGCAACACCCCCCAATAACAACCATTCCGTCTTCCAAAATAGTTGCGCTCCTGGTATCGTAGCCAAAAGAGACACATTCTTTAGACCAGGATAGACTTCCGTCGGCGCTAATAACAGCTAAAATCGTTCTAGACGAATCAGTACACTGATTCAGAACGATTACCATTTTAAATGTGTTAAACGTGTTGTCCCGAGCCCAGATGTTCAGTATTTTGCTGTTTTTTTGCAGACCCTCAAAGCTGTATTTTTTTGTCCACAGCAAATTCCCACTTAGGTCAATTTTAGCTATGCCAGCCAGTGAGCCATAAAAATATCCAGCTAAGACATATCCGTCGTTAACGGGGATATTTTTTGTAACAACTAATCTTGGCGACAAGGAAGAATATGTTTTTTTACTTTTTACAACGAGATTTTCATCTAAAAAAATCGTCGTTGTTTGATAGGTGGCACTACTTGTGTTAGTACCGACAATTATATACCCGTTGTCGGTTTTACATATTCCGCCACTTGTTCCAATGTTTTCATACAGGTTTTCAGATTCAATTATAATTTTCTCATTTTTGAGAGAAATTCTTGTTAAAAATGAGAAATATTTTTTATTGGCATCAATTCCCTGACCAGAACAAATAAATTCTGTTGAATCATCTGAATCCATAATAATATTATTTAGAATGGAGTTATACAATCCAGCTGGTGTCCAGGTTGTGTCGGCGATTTTTTGACCGTCCTTGTCAGCCCAAAGAACATAGTTTCTTTTAGGCAATCCAGACGGATAATCTTCTCCAACAATAAGAATTCCACCATCAGAAGCTTCAATTGCTTCAGCTGGCGCCGAATAACTCGATGCGGAATATTCATAATTCCACATTATTTCTCCGGTTCCTGCCGACAATTTCATAACAGATACATTGCCATTATGAAATTGAACGCAAATGATATTTCCATCTTTTGTCTGAGACCTTGGTTCCATGGCAAAATTCGTGCCATAATCTTCTCTCTCCCAGGTTTTATTTTGGGAGAAGGCCTGAGAATAGGATAAAGCGACGATTGCTATTATTAGCGCTAAAAATATGTTCTTCATTTTTGTCCCTCCTTTACGGCATAAGATAAAGCGAAGATTCGTATTATTGCGGAGCGCTGAGATGATATTAAATAATAGTCTTAGCGCTTTGCCTTCAAAATATCGTTGAATTAGCCGCACTGCTCTTACTTGTCCCTTTTCCAATCCGATTTTTTTATTTTCCCTAAAAACCTTTTCCACGTTCAATCCCTTAAAAAAACGCCGGTTCACAATCATCATTTAAAACAACACCGTGAAAATATATACATTTCCATTGAACCGCAAGAAAAATTATCGGCATCAAGCGTAGAGCGCCAAATTCCAATGACCCAAACCCGGCAACATCGAAAAATCCTCCCGGAGGTTCCAATCCTCCGGGAGGTTCGATACAATTCGGTCATTGAGATTTATATGTTATGTGCCCGCCTGGATGATAAAACTTTTGTGTCTTTGTGTCTTGGTGGTTATTTCCACTCTCTTTGGGAAAGAATTATTTGGCTTGTAAGCCTAATTATTTTCCTTTGGGAGTAAATAATTCGTCTGCGCAATTAATTATTTCTCTTTGGAGATAAATAATTTCTCTTCAAGGGTAAATTATTTCAGTCCAAGAGTAATTTATTTCTCTTCAAGGGTAAATTATTTGTCTGTGCATTCAATTATTTCTCTTCAAGGGAAAATAATTTCAGTTAAAGGGTATTTTATTTTGCCTCAAGGATAAATAATTTCGCTTAAAGGTAATTTCTCTCAGGGTCTATACAATAAATTGTGTCAATCATTTCCTCTGTGTTTGGAATGGATTGTTATATCGGTTTCCCAAACCGTTCGATTTGAATTTAATGTGGCGTTGTTTTTATTGTAGAGACGCCCAATTTGGGCGTCTCTTTATCTGATTTGCGGTAATTTGTATCGGAAACGCCCGGATCGGGCGTCTCTACGTTGGGCGTGTTGGGATTTATGCAGGAGACGCCCGGATCGGGCATCTCTACGTTGGGCGTGTTGGGATTTATGCAGGAGACGCCCGGATCGGGCATCTCTACAACCTTATTCAATGACCGTTTCAATCATTTCCTCTTTGTATGCATCCTTCTGCCAATTCTGAGGGTTGTACAGAATATATTCACGGATGTGCCCCAATTCATTGTCATTCCGGATGATGTGATCGTAAAACCGGGATTGCCACGCAAAATCCGGGTTTTGTTTGCGAATGATAATGGTGCAAATCCGTTTGAATTGATTGATTATTACACCAATCGTGGCACGTTTTATTGTCGTTTTTTCCGTAGAGACGCCCAAATTGGGCGTCTCTTTACCTGATTTGCGGTAATTTGCACAGGAGACGACGCCCGGATCGGGCGTCTCTTTATCTGATTTGCGGTAATTTGTATAGGAGACGACCAGATCGGGCGTCTCTACGGAAATGGGATTTTCATTCGTCAATACAATTATCCCATGTACATGATCGGGCATAATGATGAATTCATCCAACGACGCATTCGGAAAATGATCGGAAATTCCCTTCCAACATTGTCGGACAATTTTCCCGACATCATTCAATATCATCTTTCCATCGATAACATCGCCAAACAAACATTTCCTTCCGTGTGTGACAATTGTGACGAAATACGATCCGATCTCCGAATAATCGAAACCGTCAAGGCGCGTCGATTCCACATGGTATTTGTTCTTAAACAGCGTCATAAGGATTTCTCCTTTGAGATTCTTCGCACTTCATCACCTTGTTCAATCGTAACGCCTTTACTAACGAATTCATTTTACTGACAAATAATTCCGGAACCAAATATTTTTCCTAATGGATTAATGCTCCCGACGAATAATGTCAGGATGAGGATCATGGTTTATTTTAAGATTGTTTACTTCAGCAGAAGCATTTTCCGGACTTGCGTCTCGTTTCCCGCACAAAGAACGCAAATGTAGATCGTACTGGGCAAACCGGACGCATCGAACACGACGGAATGATAACCGGCCGACATTTTCCGGCGAATGAGGTTTGTTACCTCTTTTCCCCGCAAATCAAAAACCGTCAGTGTGACAAACGCATCTTCCGGCAGGTCAAACCGAATCGTCGCCCAGGAATTGAATGGATTGGGATAGATCGACTTCAACGCAAATCGGTTGGGAAGTTGAGTTCGATCTCCGCCTGTCATCGATTGGCAGATATTCCTGGATTTTGGTGTTGGCTCAGCCGATAACTCGATGTTATTTTCACCATCAGGATAACGGCAGAGAGAAACATCGGCTGTTTGCACACCGAATGTCAGCGAATCGATGAAGACGAAACCGCTGTCCGTTTTTTGCGCAAGTCCGATCTGTTCACCGCCGGCGCTGAGTTTGATATTGACATGACAAATTCCCTGCCCCGGTTCTTTATCCGCCCAAAGTAACATGAATCCGTGCGACGGAATCGTTGTGCTGTCCGGCGCCGTCGCAGGAATTTGCCACATATCGGGCGTATTCAGATCGTCTGTAATCCAGAGACCGCCGACATTGACGGATCGATCGCGGCTATTGTATAATTCTATCCAATCTTCATGAACTCCGAATTCGTCGATAATACCGGCTTGATTGCTCGCCATTATTTCGTTGATGGTAATACCCGCGTAGGGTTCGGTATCGGGTTCAAATATCGCTGTCAAAGTGTCAGAAACGGTTAGAATAATATCGATCGAATCGCATGTTTCGGTCGAGGGTCCCTCCCATCGGACAAACCGGTAGCCCGGATTGGGAAACGCCTCGCATCTCAGTGGAATATTCTTAAAAAACCTCCCGCGAAAATCCTGTGACGGGACTTCAACGCCACTAAGGAGAATTTTTCCGGCGGCTGGATTGTTTGTCGAAACGTTCAGCGCAACCGCTCCATTTAGTTCGAACACATCGTTAATGAAGATCATCATATATTGCGGGCGATTCATGGCAAACGTCCGAACTATACCGATCAACGATTCCCAACTGGTCCCGAGCGACATCGATTTCGGCCAGCGGGCTTTATGCCGCGGAATTTCCGGCGCCAGCATCGTCTGTAGGCTGTCGATAACGCCATTAACCCGTTCCGCTTTGAATGTCGTTGAAAGATGTGCGGCAAAACGCTGGATGAATTCATTGCGGAATGTCTCGTTCTCCAACATCTTTCGGATCAGTTTCGTTGACCAAAATGGAAGTGCATAGTAAGTGCCGTCCGAATGTAATAAACTGTCAAGCGTGTTGGTATTATATTGACCACGTCCGTGAGCGCCGAAACTCAGGTCGGTATCATACAGAATCCAGCGCCATTTATGACTTCCGTCCTGTGCTCGCCAATACTTGTTGTTGCCTGCCGGCCAGTCCGAATTCGCTGAATAGATTTCGGTAATAAGATAATTCATATACTCATTGACATCGATCCGGCTTGAAACAAAGGTATAATTTTCCGGCAACGTCATGTCATGCGAATCGATAAAAGCGATCACTTCATTATAATCGACCGCCGTACCAACCTGTGCATAGGCATTACCAGCTAATATATCGACTTTTTCCGGATCGACGCCGTGATTGTTTTCGAGATAATGTTCGTTGTGCTTCTCGCGGATGTCATGAATGCCCCAGTAGTCGCCGTTGATAAAAAGAACGGCAGGTTGATAAGCCATCCAGTCGATGTCCATGCGGTCTTTAACAAGGATCTGCAATAATCCGTCGCGAAAAAGTGTTCGATACCAGTCCTGTCCGCTGTTCCGGAGTTTTAAATTGTTGAATTCCGTGATGTTTTTGTCGGCGAAAACCTTATAGCGGATTTTATCGACTCCGTACTCGCCACGCGTATAAATCGATAGTGGTTTCTGTCCGTATTTTCTCGTGCAGCCGCCGCCGATCTTGATGGCAATATCTGCCTGAAAACCTGCCAAATCGTTTAACGGAAAATATTCCATGTTCGCCGGGCGTTCCCAATCCTGATTCCAGTTGCACGGCGTATCCATGCAATAACCGGGAATACCGTTTATACCTTCGACATAAATTCCGGTCGTGTCATTCCAGAGATTCTGCGGATCGGTTGTCAATGAGACGACCGGCAGAGTGATGGATTCATCGATGAAATAGGTTTTTGATATGATCGATCCCGGACGATAGCCGGTCCGGAATGACCGAACGCGCAGAACTCTTGTGCTGTCAATGATAATCGGCGAACTGTAAAGAGAAGATCTTACTGTTGGATCCGAACCGTCGAGTGAATAATGAACAGCGAATGCCGAATCGATGTTTAAAGTGACGACTTGTTGACCCGAATAGAAACCGCTATTCAAAGAAAAGAGCGGATCGGGCGCTAAACCGAAAAATGGAACTGTCGTATTCGCCATATTAGGCGTCGGATCGCTGAAATAGACGAATGTATCGCTTCCGGCAGGATAACGTCCCATCGAATAATCATCTATTTGTTCGGGAAAAGAGAGCGAATCGATCACGATTCCATCCGCCGTGAAAAGTCCAATCTGTTCACCGGATTTGGATAACTTGAAATTAGTATGTCGGCCTGTATTTTGATCGTCAGCCCAAATGATCAGATACGAATGACGCGATAGCGAAATGCCGGCGGGAATCTGCCATTTTAATGGATTTGATAAATCGTCAGTGAGATACAGACCGCTCATATGGAACGTTGTATCTTCCGCATTGTATATTTCTATCCAATCGGAATAAGCATAAAAGTTGGCATCTTCAACAGTGGTTATATTTGACGCCTGAAATTCATTGATGAATACACGTGGTGCCGCTGATTGCGCAAGCAAACATCCGTATAGTGTTAGAATTAGTATTAAAGAGCGAACTTGTATAGGCAATCTCATTATCAACTTTCGCATTGAACCTGTAAAACAACGTTGAAAGTTATCCATTCTGACGGTAAATGTAAACAGCAGAATTTGAGCAATCGATAAAGTACAGTTATCGAGTGACTTGATTCACATAGAAGTTATTGTATAAACGGCGCGACAGCCCGCTCGAAAATGCCGAGTGTCCAGGCGATGGATAGACCATAATTTGTAATCGGCACGCCCGCCTTCTTACAATAATAAATGCGAGAGAGGACTTCCCTCCTGTTCAACATACAACTGCCGCACTGAATGACCAATTTATACCGACTCAAATCTTCCGGGAAATCGTGTCCCTGGTAATATGTGAATTTCAATTCGCCGCCGACGTATTGATTCAGCCAACGTGGAATTTTCACCCGACCGATGTCATCTGTAATTGGATGATGCGTACAGGCTTCAGCGATCAATATTTCGTCGCCGGGTTTAAGATTATCGATTGTCTTTGTTCCGGCGAAATATTCAACCAGGTCACCTTTATATCGCGCAAAAAGAATTGAAAATGAAGTCATTGGAACATCGTTTGGCGTATCTGCGGCTACTTTCTGGAAAGCCTGCGAATCGGTTACAACCAATGCCGGTTTGATTTTCAGTGAATCTAACGATAGTTTGAGCTGATGTTCTTTGACCACAATACAGTAAGAATCGCGATCGAGAATGTCGCGAATTGTCTGCACTTCCGGCAGGATAAGACGCCCTTTCGGCGCTTCTTTGTCGATTGGAATGACCAGAACGACTAGTTCGCCAGCCTTGATGATGTTGCCAAGAATCGAAGGCGCGTTAATAAAATCATCCGGAGCCGTATGGATCAGTGCTTCTCGAAGCTCGAGAATCCCGATTTTGTCGGAAGCGACGGTTTCAACGATGGTGATCCCTTTATCTTTTAGTCGCTGAACCAGTGACGCATCAGGTTGAGCCAGATCGGTTTTATTAAATACGACGATAATCGGAATCTTTCGGTTGAAGAATTCAGATAAAAGTTCTTCTTCGTAAGTATTCCAGCCGGTTGGTTCAGTGACGATTATTGCGATATCGACGCGTTCGAATACTTTCCGGGTGCGCTCGTTTCGTTTTTTGCCAAGAGAACCGAAGTCGTCGATCCCTGCTGTATCGATAAATAATATGGGTCCAAGCGGCAGCATTTCCATCGGTTTTTCAACCGGATCGGTTGTTGTTCCGGCAATTTCCGAAACGATGGAAACTGACTGTCTGGTCAATGCATTGAGTAAAGAAGATTTTCCGACATTTCGCCTTCCGAAAATGCCAATGTGAAGTCTCATTCCTTTGGGTGTTGTAATCATTTTAAATCTTTCATTATCGATTGAACAATTTTGTCATTTGAAGAATTCTCGCTGATGATCAACCCGATCTTATCATTTATACGGACGCGTTGTTGAGGAAAGTCAATCGCTTGATTGCCTGCAACATACGACCATCTGTTTCCAAATATTTCACAGAAGCAAACATCCACTCCAAATTCGTTTTCAGTTTTTCCGTAAGAGTTATAAGCCTCTTTTTTAGTTCGATACTGTTCTGAATTTTATGACTGATTTTATCTGTCAGAATCATAAAGCGGCTCCCAGTTAAATGAATACATCCCGTTCGCCGGAACTGACTTGTTCGTAAAATTTGAGAAATGTCTGAAGAAGATTTCCTTTTTTGAAAAACGGGATTTGTTTGATCTCATCGATTTCTTTTTGAATGATCGTTTCACCAATCTCTTTTGTTGCCGGAGAGGCATAATCATCGAGATATTCGCGAAATGTCAGAACGGCGTTGAGTTTACAAAATCTGCCTTCGACACATCCCTTGAGAAGCCCCATGATCTTGTCGCCGGTTCTGCCGCATCGATAGCCAGCCGTGCAGAACGAAGTAATCATTCCCATTTCGGCGATTTCGCGGATGACTTCATCAAGACTTCTTGTATCGCCAAGCGTGAATTGCTGTTTTTCCTTGATCTGCGCAGTGGTTTGTGCCAGACTGAGCGCTTTCAATGCTTCGGTGTAACCACCAATGCCGATCTTTGTTGAAGCATCGGTCTGAGTGCAACCTACCATTATGACATCCCGTTTGATCTCTGCCTGCTCTCTTGCGGTAATGATGAGACCGGAATACGGAACCGACAATCTCAGAACAGTGACAAGTTTCTTGAAATCAGCATCGTTTACGAGATGGTTGGATTTTGTGCTGAGTTCCGCACCGGATGCGGGCGTCATTCTGGGAAAAGAAATCGTGTGCGGACCAATACCGAATTGACGCTCAAGATCGATCGTATGATATAGAAGTCCCATCACATCGAACCGCCAATCGTAAATGCCGACCAATGCACCGATTGCAACGTCATCGATCCCGGCGTCCATTGCGCGATGAAGCGCATATAACCGCCAGCGATAATTGCCTTTCAAAGTATTGGCCGGATGAACAGTGGCATAGGTTGGTTTGTGATATGTTTCCTGAAATACCTGATAAGTTCCGATTCCAACTTCATGTAATTTCCGAAGATCCTCTATCGACATTGGCGCGGCGTTAATATTGACACGACGAATCGAACCATAACCGTTGTGCGCTTTGACACGAACTCCATAGACTGTTTCGATTGTTTTAGCGATATAATCCGCGTCGGTTTTGGGATGCTCGCCAAAAACAACGATCATACGTTTATGTCCTTCGGAGATTACCGCTTTCGCCTCATCGATAATTTCATCCATCGTCAGAATTCTTCGCTTTTCTTCTAAATTTTCTTTACGAAAACCGCAATAAGCACAATTGTTGACGCAAAGGTTTCCGCAGTATAACGGCGCGAAAAAGACGATGCGATTGTCGTAAACCTTTTGTTTTACTTCCAGACCGGTCGCATACATTTCTTTCCAGAGTTCGTCGTCAGTAACGTTCAAAAGCGTCGCTGTTTCATCGGGTTCAAGCCGCTCGATTGAAAGCGATTTCTGTAAAATATCGCGGACTTTTTGTTTGTCGGGATTGATGGTCGTGGACAGGTGCGAATCGATTTCCGTTTCATTGATAAAATCTTTGCCATTGATAAGATATTTATCGATCTCCTCCTGCTTGACGACCTGTTTTACCCATTCCTTAACACCGACTTCAGACATAAAAACTCCTTTATAAAATATCTTCTAATTGTTTACGGTTCAACCAATTGGGCGATCCGCCAATCGAATCCGACCAGTGCAATCCAGCCTCACCGATCATCTTTCGTACGGCTTCAATTGAATATTCCGTCGTGTCTCGCATAGCATTTTTTCCCGGATAAATATTGTATAATACCTTTACTCGTTCGGGCGTCAATGACGGCATGATGACATTCGCGCCGACTTTCAAACCTGTCAGTCGAGCACCTTTCTGTGCAGATTCCAGTGCGCTGGTCGAAGGAATATTTGCCAGCGGATTCAATATACGAACAATGGCAAGTGTCCGCAGAGTAAGCAGAACATCACCGTTCAATTCTTTTTTAAATGGCGTTTCGGGATGCGCAACGAACGGGCCGATACCGATCATGTCCAGATCCAATTTTTTCAATTCCAGAATGGAATTTGCAAGAGAATCTATTGTTTCGTGCGGCAAACCGACCATGAAGCCTGAACCGGTTTCATAGTCCAACTCTTTCAACATTTGGATACATTTCAGCCGGTCTTCCCAATAATGTCCTTTTCGCGCATTTTCATAGACTTTTCGATTGAATGTTTCGATGCGGAGCAAATAGCGGTCGGCTCCCGCATTCCGCCATAGTTTGTATGTTTCAAAACTATGTTCGCCAAGTGATAATGTGATGGCCATGGAATATTTTTTCTTGATTTCTGCGATCAAGTCCGCTATCCACTCATCGGAAAAATACGAATCTTCCCCACTTTGCAGGACGATTGTACGAATTCCCTGCTCTTTTGCTATTTCGACACAATTTAAAATTTCACCGCTCGTCATCCGATAACGAGCGATTTCTTTATTCGGCGCGCGCAGACCGCAGTATGAACAATTTTGTTTGCAATAATTAGAAAATTCGATGATTCCCCGAATGAAAACGCTGTCGTTAAAGATTTTCCGTCGAATTACATCTGATTGTAAAAACAACCAATCGTCGTTTTCTCCCAAAAGAAACGATTTAACGATTTCTACTCGATTAAAATCCGGTTTCATATTTTCAGCGTCGTGGATTTGACTTTTACGGAAGGAATTTGACCGAGTTTACCAGTCAGCGCACCGAGTTCGTCAGTCGTCATTTCCAGCATCAGGAAAATGACGGCTACATTTTGTTCTTTCATCGGATAGCCGACACGCAAAAGGATTTCATTCGCATATTGATGCAGAACTTCTCCGACGAGCGAGTAAGCCGCGTTCCGATCATAGATGGTAATGGTTGCCGAGTGATGTCTTTTTTCCATAAAAATTCCCATTCTTTTTAAATCAAAGGATGGGAATTCTTGACAGTCTATGCCGCCGTGTGCGCTTTCCATCCCTTGATGTCAGATGATTCCTTCACCTCAGGTGAATTTGATTGCGTCGGTGCGCCTGTTATTGGCGCGTTTTTAAAAAGCTCCGTCCACCGCAGTGAGTTTATGATCGAGGAATGTATGGTACGTCATTTCGAATCATTTTCAGTGGACGGATAAGTGTTTGCATTAAGAACGATCGTGAAAACGGACCCGACATCCGGCGTACTGGTGACTGAAACATTTCCTTCATAGAGGGTTGCGATCTTCTTGACGATGGACAATCCAAGTCCGCTTCCCATAATGTTTCTCGTCTTTTCGTTTTTGATCCGGAGAAATTCGCTGAACAGTTTTGAACTTTCTTCCGGAGTCATGCCAATGCCGGTGTCTTTTACAGCGATCGTCACTTTGTTCTCTTCATTCCAAATATCAATATCAACTTGTCCATTGTCTCGATTGTATTTAACGGCATTGGATATCAAATTGTTCAAAACAATTTCTATCTCGCCGGGATCGCAGTTCATTTCGATGGAACTCGGGCCGTGTAAGTTAATCCGGATTCCCTTTGCCTGCGCGGAAGGCAGAGCGGTTTCCATGGCAATGCGAATGATCGGAATGATGTCATGTTTTGCCAGATCGCGTTTTTTCTGTCCGGATTCTATCCGCGTGAGATCGAGCAGGTCGGCGATCATTTTTCTCATACCGTTGATTCGTAATAAACTCCGTGAAATCATCTGCTGATAAGCAGACAGGTCGTTTCCGGAAACACGCTCGTTCATGATGTTCAGATAACCTTCGACGGCATTCAACGGTGATTTCAGTTCGTGTCCGAGCACGGAAATGAACTGAAACCTGACCTGACGTTTTTCCTGTTCGAGTTTGCGGATATGGCGGGCGAGGATCAGATTTTGCGCAGCTTTAGCAATTGTTTTTTTAAGTTCCGCCGGTTCAAACGGTTTTGCCAAAAAGTCGAACGCTCCGCGTTTGATTGCTGAGACGGCCGTTTCCAGCGAAGCGTAAGCAGTGATCATGATCGTTACCATTTCGCTGTCTTTCGATGTTACCTGTTCCAGTACTTCGAGGCCGCTCATCGATGGCAGTTTGTAGTCCAACAGTAAAATGTCCGGGCGATTTGCGTTGATTTTTTCGATGGCTTCTTCCCCGGTTTCAGCCAGATCGATAATAAAACCGATCTCTTCGTCAACATCTGGTAAGCGCATGATATATTTGCTTAGCGCTTTCTGGATTCCCAGCCTCATACCAGGTTCATCGTCGACGATCAATGTGCGGAGGTATTGCATGGCGGTTACTTTTTCAGCAGACGTTCGATTTCAGTTAGCAGTTGTTCAAAACGGATCGGTTTCGGCAGGAAATAATCCGCCTTGATCCATGATTTTTCTTCGTCGGTCGCGGCATCGAATTCCATTCCGGTTTCACTCGTAACTGCTGTACAAATAACGACCGGAACGTCCGGATATTTCTTTTTCAGGTGGTAAGCCAACGCGAATCCGCCATCGACCTGTTCCATCATCAAATCCAAAATCGCCATGTCCGGTTTCAATGTTTTGAGCAGTTCCTCGGCGTCTTTTTGGCTTTCTGCTGTGACAACATGATAGCCAGCCGCTTTTAATTGCGTCTGATTTTGCAATAAAAAATCTATGTCATCATCAACAAGAAGAATTGTTTTTTGAGGGTTTTCAGCGCTCATTATTTTCCTCGATTCATTTTATTTTGGGTTAATATTTGTCTTGTCACCAACATTTACAATCTGCGCTTTCTTGGCAATGTAATCGTAAAAGTCGTTCCGGTCGGACCGGCGGCGGGATCGTTGTTGGATTCAACGCTTATGTCGCCGTTATGCATTTTGATAATTCCATAAATGATCGACAGTCCGAGACCGGTTCCCTGCCCGACTTTTTTAGTTGTGAAGAACGGTTCAAAGATTTTCGACATATGTTCTTTTGGAATGCCGATGCCCGTATCGCCGATGCTGATTTTAATGAAATCCGTATCGCCGGCAGTTATTAACATCAGCGAACCGCCGTTCGGCATGGCCGTCAAGCTATTATTAACGAGATTCGTCAGAACCTGAATGATCTGGTCGTAGTCGATTTCCGCCATCGGATCGGAGATTCCATGAAGAATCTGGATATGAATATTGTCGGGAATCCGAACCGTTTTAATGTAATTCTCGATCATTTCCGAGATGTTTGTCGCTTTGTGCTGAACCTTCGTTTGCCGGGCAAAGTTCAGGAGTCCGGCGACAATCTTTTTACATCTGTCGGCCTGATCGACGATCATCTGAAGATCGCCGTACATTTCGGAATTCTTTTCACAATCTTCAGCGAGCAAATGAGCATACATCAGAACGACACCGAGCGGATTGTTCACTTCGTGAGCGATTCCGGCGGCAAGTTGTCCCATACTGGCCATCTTTTCTGATTGGATCAAGGCTTGACGCGTGTCGTCTAATTGTTCGTGCGAAATATTCAGTTCCTTAATCACTTTATGCAGACGTTCAATTGTGTACGGCAGACACATTTCGGATTCGGCTAAACCTTTATAAATGGCGATCGAATGTTCACGACAGGTTTCGTAGCCGCATGCGCCACAGTTGAGTTCGTCTTCCGGTTTGATTTTTCCCATTCCGGCGAGAATTTTACGAACGGTTTCTTTATCAGGATCAGGAATCCTTTGGTTAAACGGAATAAACTCCCTCGAAAGATCGAGATTTTCAAATCGCTTCATCCACTTTTCCCACTCGCCAAAATCACGGTCATGCTGAGATTTTTTAGCATATGTGCTGACCCGAAATCGTCGCTTCAGTAAAGGTTCTGTAGATGTCATTCCGGCGCCCATGATACAACCGTCACAGCAGAGAACATCCAATAGCCGCGCATTGATCTCGCCCGAACCGAATTGCATTACGGCGTCAATAAAATTCGCGCGCCCGTTAGCAGAAATAATGTCTCCTTCAGACAAATCTTCGTTAATTCCGGATGCTTCTAAAAGTCCGCGATGAATTGGAAAGATTGTGCCTTTTCTTCCATACGGCGGATCGAAATCGGTCGGTTTGGCATTTTCCGGATGGATTTTATCTTCTTCAAACATCTGCCGGATTTCGGCAAAAGTCAAAACTTCATCGATTTCGCCGCTCATCTCGTCGCTGTAAGCTTCCATCATTTTGGAAATACACGGACCGATAAAAATGACTTTCAAATCTTTTCCGTGCATTTCACGGAGCATTCGACCTGTTGCGACCATCGGCGAAACGATCGGGCAGAGTTGATCGATCAATTCTTCATGGTATCGTTTGATGTACGCGAAAACAGCCGGACATGCAGATGAAATGTACCGTTTCTCGGGATTCTTCGTTAAATGTTTGATCATCTCCCGAGCGTATAAATCGGCGCCAAACGCAACTTCATTGACGAATGTAAAACCGAGTTTGCGAATCATCCCGACTAATGCCTGATAATCAAGTTCGGGAAATTCGGCTGGAAAACTCGGCGCAACGATTGCCGCGACTGGAGTGCCGGATTCCAGAAATTCTCTAACTTCAAAGATCGAACTTAGTACCTTTTTGGCTTTCTGACTACAAACCCGGACGCAATTTCCGCAACCGATACACCTTTTGGGGATTACTTCTGCCTGACCGTCGGCAATCCGAATCGCTTTTGCCGGGCATTCGCGAACGCAGGTGTAACACATGCGACAACGGTCTTTGATCGTGATAATCAGTGGTATGTTTTTATCGCGCGCCATCATTTAACCTATTTGAGTACGTCTCTTTTTTTATAATGTGTATGCAGAAGATGGTGACTCTTCTCGCTTAATGGTTCCCCGAGATATTCTTCGTACAACTTCTTGATATAGCGGTTGTTGTGTGATGTGCGGTTTTTTGAGTCGCGGTCGATTTCATACAGCGCTTTCATTCTGGATTTGACCGCATCCATGTTGATACCGTAAGGTTGTCCGCCGCCTGCGATGCAACCGCCCGGGCAGGTCATGACTTCAATGAAATGAATATCTTTTCGACCGGCTTTAATCTGTTCAATCACTTTTCTGGCGTTTCCCAAACCGCTCGTGGCAATAATACCGAGTTTCAAATCGCCGATGTTCAGATGCACTTCCTTGATGCCTTCCAGCCCGCGAAGTTCCTGAACTTTCACATCTTCCATTTCTTTGCCTGTGATCAGAAAGTAAGCGGTGCGAACTGCGGCTTCCATCACGCCGCCCGAAACACCGAATAGTTTCCCGGCGGAACTGCGTTCACCGAACGGCGAATCCGCGCCTTCCGGCTCCATATTTCGAATGTCCAAACCACGCATCTTGATTATTCGCGCCAACTCGCGTGTCGTCAAAACGGCATCGATGTCCGGAATGCCGCCTTGTGAGAGTTCAGGACGTTCTGCTTCAAATTTCTTCGCCGTGCAGGGCATAACCGCAACACTGTAAATTGTCTTCGGATCGATACCCTGTTTTTCGGCATAAAAACTCTTGATGATCGCGCCCATCATTTGCTGAGGACTCTTACAAGTCGATAGATTTTCAATGAATTCAGGATAGAACTCTTCAACAAATTTGATCCAGCCCGGCGAGCAACTGGTCATCATCGGCAGTTTGCCGCCGTTTTTAATTCGATAAACCAGTTCGGAAGCCTCTTCCATGATCGTCAAATCCGCCGAAAACGATGTGTCGAAAACGCGTTTGAATCCGAGGCGTCTCATCGCCGCCGTCATGATTCCCATAACATCCTGTCCCATTTTCAAACCAAACTCTTCGCCGAGAGTCACGGAAACACTGGGGGCATGCTGGATGACGACAAATTTGGTCGGATCGTTCAGTGCGTCCATGACTTCCTTGATGTTGCTCTTTTCGCGAAGCGCTCCGGTCGGGCAAACGGCGATGCATTGTCCGCAATTGATGCAGGACGAAATATTTAGACCTTCATTGAAAACCGTTCCAATGACCGTCTTACTGCCTCTATTGATAAAATCGATGGCGCTGACGCCCTGAACTTCCTCGCACATCCGAACGCATTTTCCGCAAAGAATGCATTTAGCCGGATCGCGAACAATGGAAGGGCTCGAAGTATCGACTTTATATTCGTTCTTTTTTCCAGAGTAGCGACGCTCGCGCACGCCGAGTTCTTCCGATAATGTCTGAAGATCGCAGTTTCCGTTGCGGACGCAATATAAACAGTCGTCCGGATGATTCGCCAGTAGAAGTTCGATGATCGTCTTTCTGGCGCGAATCGCACGTGGCGAATGCGTTTTGATTTTCATGCCGTCTCTGACGGGAAAAGCACAGCTGGGAACCAGTCCCGGAACGCCTTCAACTTCCACGACACACAACCTGCATGCGCCGGTCGGAAATAAATCCGAAAGATGACACAATGTTGGAACTTTGATGCCCTCCCGTTTCAGAACGGTCAGGATCATTTCCCCGGGATTTGATTTGACTTGTCTATTATTTACTTCTATGGTAATCACTTTTCAACCTCGCTTATTTAACGGTAACTGCTTTGAACCGACATACTTCGACGCAACTGCCGCAACCGATACATTTATCCGCTACGATGAAATGCGGTGTCTTGAGATTTCCGATGATCGCTTTCGCTGGACAATTTTTCGCGCATACCGTGCAACCGACGCATTTCTCCGGATCGATCTCATATGTCAGCAGTTCGGTACATACGCCCGCCGGACATTTCCGTTCAAAAATATGTGCTTCATATTCGTCGCGAAACCATCTCAATGTGCTGAGCACCGGATTCGGCGATGTTTTACCGAGTCCGCACAGGCTCGTATCCTGAATGACACGCGCTAAACGATTGAGATACATGATTCCTTTGAACCGTTCCAGCGCCTCGTTTCCAACTTCATTTCTACGGCTACGTGTGATACGCTGGAGAATTTCCAGCATCCGGCGCGTTCCTTCACGGCAGGGAATGCATTTCCCACAACTTTCTTTCTGGATAAAATCCATGAAAAACTTGGCGACATCGACCATGCAGGTCGTTTCATCCATAACGACCAATCCGCCGGAACCCATTACTGCGCCGACAGTCTGCAACGTTTCATAATCGATTTCAATATCTAAATGTTGAGTCGGAATGCAACCGCCGCTGGGTCCGCCGATTTGCACGGCTTTAAACTTCTTCCCGTCCGGAATTCCACCGCCGATTGAGAAAATGATGTCGCGTAGTTTCGTTCCCATCGCTACTTCGACCAGACCGGTACGATTGATTTTTCCGGACAACGCGAAGACTTTCGTGCCTTTGCTCTTCGCGGTTCCCAATGAGGAAAACCAATCTTTTCCGTTCGCTAAAATCTCTGCGATGTTAGCCAGCGTTTCAACATTATTGATGACAGTCGGTTTGCCGAAAAGTCCACTGACGGCCGGAAACGGCGGTCTGGGACGCGGCATTCCTCTTCTGCCTTCAATGGAAGCCATCAGTGCGGTTTCTTCACCGCAAACGAACGCACCGGCGCCCATTTTAATTGTAATTTCAAGATTGAAACCGCTGTCGAGAATGTTATTTCCAAGCAAACCGTATTCTTTTGCTTTCTTGATGGATTCGCGCAGGCGACGAACGGCAAGCGGATATTCCGCACGAATGTAAATGTATGCTTTTGTAGCGCCGATCGCATAAGAAGCGATGGCCAATCCTTCAAGCAACCGGTACGGATCGCCTTCGATCACCGCACGGTCCATGAACGCGCCCGGATCGCCTTCATCGGCATTGCAGATAAAATATTTCTGTTCGGATTTTTCGGCAAGTGCAAACTTCCATTTTTTCCCGGTCAGAAAGCCGGCGCCGCCGCGTCCGCGAAGCCCGCTCTGTTCCATCAGATCGCATACTTCGGCAGGCGTGAAATTTCTCAATGTTTTAATCAATGCGCGATAACCGCCGTGCGCGATATATTCGTCGATGTTGTCCGGATCGATGATCCCGCAATTGGCGAGCACCCATCGCGTCTGCGGTGCAAAAAACGGATGTTCGTCGAAGAATATGACATTTTCCCACGGTGTCAATTTTTCAGAACGATGCTGACAGATTTGGTTTTCCGCTAGCACAACCTGCTGTTTTAGTAATGAGTCCAAAAGCGTTTCGACCTTATCTTCCGTGATCTTTCGGTAAGCGATTCTGTTTCTGCCCGGCAATTGGATTTCCACGATTGGTTCGTCCACACATAATCCGATACAACCGACTTCAACAATATCAGCCTGAATCTGATTCGATTTCAGATATTCGTCGATTTTAGCGCGTGTCTTTCCCGCACCGGCGCCCAATCCGCAGGTTCCCATTCCAATGAAAATCGCCGGCTTATCAACAGATTCACGACGAAGTTTCGACAACCATTCCGCTCTCTTTTGAACAGTCGATTCGGCATCGCCACAAGATGGACCGATCTTCAATACTTCCAAAACCGGATCGCATTCGGCGTTTAAATTATGATTGTGACAACAAGTGGCGTCGGATTTATTTGACATTTTCAGATTCCTTTCTACGATAGGCGTTCAGAATGCCTTTGATCTTGTCCGGTTCGACGCCCGCGAAAAATTCACCATTGATGGAAATGACCGGAGCTAAACCGCAAGCGCCCATGCAGGCAACGATTTCAAGACTGAATAAACCGTCCCGCGATGTCGTGCCCGGTTCGATCTTCAATTCACGTTTGACCGCTTCCAGCACTTTGGCAGAACCTTTTACGTGACATGCCGTTCCCCGGCATACCATAACATGATATTTTCCGACATTCTGAAAACGAAATTGATTGTAAAACGTTGCCACACCATAAATTTTACTGGTCGGCAGATTCAAATGCTTTCCGATGCTTGCTATCGCTTCACGACTGATGAAGCCTTCCATTTCCTGAACTTCCTGAAGGATCGGGATCAGAGAATCCCTCTTTGCCTGCGGATGATTAGATAGGATTGTTTCAACAACGATGCTCATGATACGCTTTCCTTTCTTATACGACGCCGCGCGAAAAATGCGATCTTTTCGACGGCTAACAACATATCTCGATTATCGACGAATATTTCAGGCGGGAGATTGAGTTTGATCGGTGCATAATTAAGAATGCCGCGAATTCCAGCCTGAACCAAACGATCCGCAACATCCTGCGCTTCGCTTTCCGGAACGGCAATGATGGCAACATCGATTCCTTCCGCTTTGACGATCTCCTGGATTCTTTCCGTCGGATAACAATGAATTCCATGCAGAACGCGCCCGACTTTTTCCGGATTGCGGTCAAATGCCGCCGTGATCGTCAACTTATCGGATCTTCCCTGAAAATAATTCAAAATTGCCCGACCCAAATGTCCGACTCCGACCAATGTGACTTTCTGAACCTCCTGCGCATCGACGAATTCGTTGATACTCTGAATCAATTGATCGATGTCGTATCCCCGAACCGGCGAACCGAAATAGCCGATCAGCATAAAGTCGCGCCGCACCTGTGCAGGCGAAGCATCCGACATCAGCGCCAGTTGATGAGAGAACACGGCCGTTTTCTTTTCACGACGGAGATTGGCCAGAATTCGGCGATAAAGGAGCAACCGCTCGATGTTTTTTTCCGGTACAGTATTTCCGTTTTTGTTCTTCAATGTTATTTCTATAACGTTGTTATCAAATTCACAACGGAAATTTAAAACCCTATTTTTGAATTATCAAGCGCTTTCTTTATACCATGCGCTTATTTGATGATTTCTAAACTTTTGGGCTGAAGCCCGGTTCTGAGTCTTTCTTTATCCACGAGTTAAAACTCGTGGCAATAGTAATATACTCTAATCCCTAATTAGACGATTTGCGCCAATAAAACGATAAACTTCATTCCCCACCGGAAGTTGTATCTTGCACCACAATATTTATGCTAACAACTTCACCTTTTACTGGTTTAGACATAGAGTATTCCCATTCTGTATCTGAAGTTTCTTGTAATGTGCTTGATAGTGAACCGTGTTTATCTGGTAAAAGATATCTTTGTCCATCAATTGTGATTTCTAAATCTGGAGTATATGTCCAATATGAAAAAATAGCGTCAGAAAAAGAATGTATTTCATTTGCTTCTTTTGTATTTTTATTAACTACTATTATTTTCGGAGCTCTTTCAATTTGAATTTTGTATAAATCACTACCATCTAATTCTTCCACAGGTTTAGATAATGGAGCAGTTAAAATTAATAAATCTTCTTTAGATGATGCATCAATAGATTGTGGAAAATATTTTGCATTTGTAATAAAGTCTTCTAATCCACTTTCTTTTGTATATTTATAAATCGCATCTCCTAAAAAATCTGTAATAAAAAACTCGCCACTATCTGCTTCTGCAATGCTTAAATGCTGTGCTGTTTCTATACTTCCATAAAACTTTCCACGCAATTCTCCCATAGGAATTTCAACTTCAGTATTAATTGATTTGTCTTTATCAACAGAAATTATTCTTTTGGTATCACGAGCAGGTTTTGGAACTTGCGCAAGATACAATTTTCCATCTTTACCCTGAATTAAACCTGAGGTTCCAACTAATTCTGGACTTTGTAAATAAATTTCTTTTGTCTCATTATTAATTAAAAATATTTTATCAGAAACATTTATAGTGTAAAATACAGAATCTCCTTGAGTTAGCACAGCATCAATTTTTAATCCGTCCATTTTAGCTCCTTCTCCACTTGGATATGTTCCCCAAGTATAAAATTCTCCTGCATCTTCATCTTGAAATTCAAATATTTTTTTTGGTGCCCCGCTTTCTGAAAAAGAATATATTGCTGGTTTAATTTTGAATACATTTGATGCAGTGTTATAAACTATAGGTTCAGTGCAAAAAACTTTAGATTCAGTACTTGTATTTTTAGCAAGTTTTTTCCCAAGAGAGTTTTTATTAGAGGTTAATCCTTGTGCTCCAGAATATCCTTTTGCAACAACTTGTTCACTAACAACTTCGTATTTTGCTTTCTCTGATATTGGGTTTGTTGAATTGTCGCAAGAATTTAATCCTGCGCCAAGCACGATCGTAAAAGCAAGAATGCAGGAAGCGAATCGGATTGTCTTATTAATGTAAGTTCTCATATAATCTCCTTTATAACCTCAATGGTGAATATACATGAAGGATTCAATTATATCAATACTTATGTCAATTATCATTAAATGTTCTCAGGACAGTATTTGGGTTAATTTTCAATAGTCAGTTTGAAAATCCTCAAATTCCAATGCCCCAAATTTGTAAAAGAAGCGATCTTCCGTTTGGGGAATTGGTACTTTCCCGGGATTTGGATTTTGGCATTTGGGATTTTTCTTTGTGTCTTGGTGTCTTGGTGGTTATTTCCACTCTTTTTGGGAAAGAATTATTTGGCTTGTAAGCCTAATTATTTTCCTTTGGGAGTAAATAATTCGTCTGCGCAATTAATTATTTCTCTTTGGAGATAAATAATTTCTCTTCAAAGGTAAATTATTTCAGTTCAATGGTAATTTATTTCTCTTCAAGGATAAATAATTTCGCTTAAAGGTAATTTCTCTCAGGGTCCGTACAATAAACTGTGTCAATCATTTCCTCTGTGTTTGGAATGGATTGTTTCATCGGTTTCCCAAATCGTTCGGTTTGGAATTGATGGATTGTTGTTTTTATGGTAGAGACGCCCAATTTGGGCGTCTCTTTACCTGATTTGCGGTAATTTGCACAGGAGACGCCCGGATCGGGCGTCTCTACGGAAATATTAATCAATACATTTCGTATTTCGCCAATCTTCCGTCCAATGCGCCGTTAACCAAAGGCTTTTTCCACTTCGGTTTGAGTCCGATGAACTTCAGCAACTCCTTGTCGCCGACATAAATATACGCCGTCGATCCTTTGCATTTTTGTTTGAGATAATCACCGAGATAGGTGTAGAGTTTAGCGATCTCTTCCGGATTTCCCTCGCGGATTCCATAAGGCGGATTACAGACGATGACACGATTCTCGAGGTTATCGATCTTCATGAAATTCAGCATCTTTATTGTGACGCGGTTGCCGGAAGATATATGATTGACATTCTCGATCGCGATTTTTGTGGCTCGTCCGGAAACGTCGCTTCCCGCGATGAGTCCTTCCGGCAGTTGCCGAAAGTTGTGATACGCTTCTTCCCTGACGGCTTCCCAGACGGTTTTGTCAAAATCCGGCATGAACATGAAACCGAAATTCTTTCGCAAGTAACCTGCCGGAATCCGGCAATACGACATCAGCGCCTCGCAAAGCAGAGTTCCCGAACCGCACATCGGATCGTATAAAGGTTTTTCGCCCTGCCATTCGGTCAATCGGATAATGGCGGCGGCAAGTGTTTCCATCATTGGAGATGTGCCGGTTTCCGTGCGATAACCTCGCCGGTGAAGCGAACCGCCGGAAGTATCCAGACTTAACACAGCATGATTATTTTCGATGTGAATATTGATCCAGACATCCGGCGTAACCGGTTCGACGTTCGGACGATTGCCGACCTTCTCACGGAAAAGATCGACGATGGCGTCTTTCACTTTAAGGGCGGCATATTGAGAATGTGTGATGTGGCTATTGGCAACCGACGCAAACACCGCGAATGTTTGATCCACGCGAAAAAGTGTCGTCCAATCGACCGACTTCGCCACTTTATAAAGATAATCCGTGCTGTGGCAATTAAACGAGACGAGCGGCGCGAGAATCCGTGTCGCCAACCGCGTCTGATAATTTAAAATGTATAATGTTCGCGGATCGGCTTCAAACTGAATGCCGCGATAGGAAAGTTTAACATCTTTCGCGCCCAATTCGGTGAATTCTTCAGCGCCGAGGTCTTCCATCCCTCCAGCGACTAACGCGAAATATTGTCCGCTTCTTTGATACTCAAACATTGCTTTTATTGGTTTGCTCGGCAGACGGAACATTAGTCGATTCGCTCCATGTGCCCATTTTGCGGTATTTTTCGATTCGTTGTTGGATCAGTTCATCCATCGGGATCGCTTTTAATTCAACTAAATATTTCAGGATAGCAGCTTTAATTGTCTGGGCGGCTTGTTCCGGATTCCGGTGCGCTCCGCCGAGCGGTTCGGGGAGAATTTCATCGGAGATTCCCAGACTTTCCAGATCCCGCGCGGTGACTTTCAGAGATTCCGCTACGATGGACGCTTTCGAGGAATCGTGATATAAGATAGACGCACAGCCTTCCGGCGAAATGACCGAATACCACGTGTTTTCCAGAAGAAGAATCCTATCGCCGACGCCGATTCCCAAAGCGCCGCCGCTGGCGCCTTCACCGATGATGATACAAATGATCGGTGTCTTCAATCGGGACATTTCGAACAGGTTTTTTGCAATGGCTTCCGCCTGACCGCGCTCTTCTGCGCCAATGCCCGGGTAAGCGCCCTGCGTATCGATAAACGTTACAACAGGTTTGTGAAATTTCTCCGCTAATTTCATCGCTCTGAGGGCTTTTCGATAACCTTCCGGATGCGGCATTCCAAAATTCCGAAAAAGGTTTTCCTTTGTATTCTTTCCTTTTTGATGACCGATGACGACACATTGAAAGTCGTCGATCGTTGCAAAACCGGCAACGACCGCTTTATCGTCGGAAAAGTAACGATCGCCGTGAATTTCGATGAAATCCGTGCTAATCCGGCTCAGATAATCCAATGTCGTCGGCCTGTCCGGATGACGTGCGAGCTGAACTCTTTGCCAGCGTGTCAGGTTTGAATGAATTTTTGCGATGGTTCTATTCAGTTTTTCTTCGGCTTTTTGAATATCGGCGCTCAGATCGACATTTTCGAGCGAAGACATTTCATACATCTCTTCGATCTTTTTCTCGAGTTCTACAATTGGTTTTTCAAAATTCAGTATTATTTCAGACATAGTCTTGCCTAAATGTTTAACAGCGTTTTTAAAATGATTTCCAGGTCTAAAAACAGTGTGTGGTTTTGCAGATAGTAATGTTCGTAGCTCTGTTTGTCCTGCTCGTCAGGGCGATGATTTCCCTGTAGTTGCGATAAACCGGTCAGTCCCGGTTTGCAACGAAACAGCCGGTTGTCGGGATTTGCCGTCACCAAATCGTTACCGACGAAACTCATGTCTCCTGAAAGAATGGAAAATATTAACGGAAACCGTTCGATGAAAATACGACTGCCGTTATTCTTCTTTTTTTGGAATATCAATGCGTTGAATTGCCGGTGATCTTCCCGTAAAAAAGACACTTCCTGCAGGCGATACCCCCGAATCCATGCATAGGGAAAAACGAACGGCGTCATTATAATACTACCAATCGCTGAAAAGAGAATGTCGAATAACCGTTTGGCAAGTCTATTCCCGAACGAATACAGATTATAATCCAGTTCGATCAATGGAATATCTTCGATTTTCTCGACGCTGGATTTTCCCAGAATGAAATCGAGATTTTTCGGCACGATCTTGATGTTGACATGCGATCCTTTGACATCGTCGATCACATTGAGAATATCATCGTTGCTAAACCGGTCTGTCGTAAAAATGATTTCGTTGGCTTTTCGAATGCGGAGGATTTCCTTAAGATCATCCATTGTTCCAAGAAACGGAAAACCGGCGATCTTTTCGTGAACGAACTTTTTATCGACAAAACCGAGAATCTCAAATCCATGTTCGATGTGCGTCTGCAACTTCTTGGCGATGCGCTTCCCTTCTTCCCCGCAACCGGCGATGATCGTCCGTCTCGATAGTAACGCTTTCGATAGCGAGGACGCCGGACGGATGAGATTTCTTCGCTGAAAAATAATCATCATCAGCCGCCATCCCGGAAGCAAAATCGTCACGATGATGAAACTCCAAACGATCATTCGCGGCGAATAGACCAACTGTTTAAATACCGAATTGAAAATAATCGAAGCCACAAAACTTGTCATGGAGGCAACAATCGCACGGGAATAGGACAATTCACGACGATCATACAACCCGATGACATATCCGGTTCCCAACCACAACAGCAGATAAAAAACCAGCATTGAAATTAAAGTGGAATAATCAGGAAGAGGACGTGGCTGTAATCGGTGAGCGATCAAAATCGATAAACACAGGAGAAGCCCATCCACCAACATAACGATCCGTTTGTGGATGAGACGCCCGATAATGGAAATGATGCCCCGGATGAAAATGCCGATTCGCAAAGGAACTCCCAGAAAGATCGAATAACTTTTCCGGAAATTTTTCTTAACGAAAATGTCCATTGCCCGATAGAATGTAATGAAATTGTCGAATGTCGCTAACTTGGCGCTTTCTCCTTTATAATGAATAATTTTGGTAAAAGGTACGTAAAAAATCTTCCAACCGGCTTGTTTGATCCGGAAACAAAAATCAAGATCTTCGCCGTACATAAAATAAGTTTCGTCCAGACCGCCGATCTTTTCCCAAACCGCACGTCTGAACATTAAAAACGATCCACTCACGGCATCGACTTCTGCTAATTGATCCGGATCGAGATAGGTCAGATTGTATTTCCCAAACCGTTTAACTTTTGGAAACAGCCAGCTCAGGCCAACGATCTTTGGAAATGCTATCATTGGAGTTGGAAAACTTCGGCGACAGGCTTGTTGAAGCGAACCGTCGGTGTTGAGAATTTTGCACCCGGCGGCACCGGCGTCTTGGTGATTCTCGAAAAAACCAATCATTGTCCTAATCGTATCTTCCTGGATGAGTGTATCAGGATTCAAGAGCAGAATATACTGTCCTTTGGCTATTTTCAGGCCTTGATTGCAGGCAGTGGCAAAACCGAGATTTTCTTTATTAGAGATTAATTTAAAATCCTGAAATTTGAATCGCACCATTTCGTCACTGCCGTCGGCGGAATTATTGTCGACGATAATGATCTCACTGGAAATGCCCTGTAACGACTTCATCAATGAAACGATACACTGATAAAGGAATTCCTTGACGTTATAACTGACAATAATAACGGAAACGGTCATTAATGCAACATCCTCATTAAACTTAAAAATTTCAATTTCCAGACCATGAATATAGCTTCCCATACGATGTTGCGGGACATTTTCGATTTGCCTTCTGTCCGTTCGACGAAAACGATCGGAATTTCCGTAACCTTAAATCCTAAATCCCAGGCACGAAAATCCATCTCGATCTGAAAGGAATAGCCGGATGATTTGACCCGGCTTAGATTGATACTTTCCAGAACATTTCGGCGAATGCATTTAAATCCGGCGGTTGCATCTTTCAGCGGCATCCGCGTTATGAATTGCGTGTAAAAATTGGCGAAGTAACTCAGCAACAGACGTTTCATCGGCCAGTTAATGACATTGACACCTTTACAGTAACGCGATCCGACGACAAGATCGTAACCGGATTCGCATTCTTCAATCAACCGCGGTACGTCATCAGGATTGTGCGAAAGATCCGCGTCCATCTCCAAAATGTATTCGTAATCGCGCTCGAGCGCCCACTGAAAGCCCATAACGTATGCGGTTCCGAGTCCTGACTTTTCCGGTCTTTCCAACAAATGAATATTTTCAAATTTCTGCTGAAGATTCCGGACGATCTGAGCCGTTCCGTCCGGACTGTTATCGTCAATAATCAGAATGTCTGATTGTATTCTCAACGCTCGGAGTCTTTCGATAACCGCCTGAATGTTTTCTTTTTCGTTGTAAGTCGGGACGATGACCAGCGATTTCACTATTCGGTTCCTTTCATTATCGTTAGCGCCTCTTTGATCGAGAATATTTTAACGCCCGTTTCCTTCCTGATTAAATCCGTGATCAATCCCGCTTTAAATGGTCGCGGTGCCATTTGACCTAATGTTCGGGTTGTAATCAGCGGATGAATGTTGGATCGAGTGAATAGATCGAGGCAATCTCCAACGCAAATTCAAACCGGTTGATGTAATCCGAACCGGCGTAATGATACAATCCAGAAACCTGTTTGTCGATGATTTTATTGATCGTCATCGCCAATCCGTCCGCCCATGTCGGATTTCCGAACTGATCGTTCACGACGCGGATTGTTTCCCGGTTCGTGATTTTGTTCAGAACCCAACTGACGAAACTCGCTTCCTGAAAATTGGAGTCGCCGAAGAGAACATTCGTCCGGATGATTGTCCACGGAATCGACGAATGCCGTATCGCCTCTTCGGATAAAAATTTCGTCATGCCGTAATAATTGATCGGTTTGGGTTTGTCAGTTTCACGGTATGGACCTTGAGCGCCGTCGAAAACATAATCGGTGGAAATGTGAATGATCTTCGCGTTGGTACCGGATAAAGCGGCCAGAATATTCTTCACACCATCGACATTAACGCCATGCGCAAGTTCTTTATTTTTTTCGGCGCCATCGACATTTGTGTATGCGGCGCAGTTTAGAATCAGTTCCGGCTGATATTCGGAAAAAAGCCGATTGACAGATTCACTTTTTGTAATATCAAGGACCGCATAAGGAATAGCATTCGAGTAGGTCAATTTATCGGCAAGATCGGTCGTCAGGAGTTCATGTTTTTCGGCAAGAATATCCGTACATTTTTCCCCAAGCATTCCGTTGGCGCCGGTAATGAGAATTTTCATATTACTTTAGTTTGCTCCCGTTTTTATGGAACGCTTTTAATTTTTCCCGAGTTGCGGGATCGGACAATGATAGAATTTTTGCCGCAAAAACGACCGCGTTGATCACTCCGGCTCCGCCGATCGACATCGTCGCGACCGGAATTCCTTTGGGCATCTGCACGATCGATAGTAAAGCATCCATACCGTTCAGTGACGAAGCATTTAACGGAACGCCAATAACCGGACAAGATGTCAACGCAGAAACGATCCCCGGAAGATGTGCCGCCATTCCCGCGCAAGCGATGAAAACCTGGACGCCACCGGTTTCCGCCGATCGGACATACTGCATTAATTCATCGTGTTGCCTGTGCGCTGATAGCACCTTGATTTCGTGTGAAATTCCAAAGTAATCAAGATAGGCTTTGGCATCTTCCAAAATTGATAGATCTGAACTGCTTCCGACAATTATCGATATTTTCGTCATTGCTTCCATTATTTCCGTTCTATTTTAATTTCGGTGACCATTTTCAGACAACGGCTCATTTTCGTTCTGACACGTCATTATAATAATTATCCGTCATTTTTGTCGTAAAAGTGCTTGCCATGATCTCGACTTGCCTGAGTAAGATCGACGAATTTATCACAGGCTGAAATAAAATCATGTCAATAACGAAAGTCCTGTCAGTTTCGGGATCATAAAAAGAATAGGTGATGAACGGGCCGCCTTTGGCCTCTTTCTTATGATACCACAGCCCGGACATCCTCAGCGCATTCCACTTACCGAACTGAGTAAAATAGATTCCAAGAAACCGTTTGTCTGTTTCGATATCCTGATAATACTTCCCGATCTGTTGTCTTTTTTCGAACAATCCGTTAGCAGTCAACCATTCCGTCTTGATCCCGTTTTCCCATGACACAGAAAACCAGCGATATGGAACACCTCTGCCGATCCAAACGAATTTTCTCAGTTCCGATTCCCGGATGATGACATAATCGTGTTGAATTCTTAACGTCCAATTATATTTTTTCCAAAACGTGCGTGACATTTTTTTCTGTTCGTTCTTGGCGTAAATGTCAGCTTTTTCGATCCGTTCGAATGTCTGATTGAACTTCGCATACAGCCAGCCTTTTTGTTCCAGAATATTCCGGTTCATCCGTTTTAAATCTTTCCCGGCTATCACCACGACCATCTGTCCGTCAACCCAAACATCATCGATTGTGAAAATGAAAATACTGTCCTGTTCTGCTAATTGGTATTTTTCCGCCGGTAAAATTCCTTTGGCTATTTTCATGCCTAAATCTGACTTATTCAAATCCACAATGATGATAAGATTTTTAAATCGCGTCATATCGGGAAACTCATCGAAAGGCTTCCAGACGGTCTTGAAAAATTTAACGAATTCCGGAGTTCTGAATCCGAAAGAAAAGGTTGTATCGATGGAAGTACCCACGACATTGCGGGTTTCGTCGTCGGCAAAAACATAAATTGTATCGCTGGCACCGATTCCATTCTCACGGTAGCTGCACATCGACATTGTCAGACAAACCAAGACAATTAAAATTCCAGATATTTTTTGGAACACTCCAAAACTCCAATAAAAATTTTCAAATCAACGAATGTTCTTGTATCGCATAAATTTAGTCTGAATTACCTTTTCGCCCTAACCCTTTCTTTTGATTCACTCTCCCCACTCGAGGTCTATCATCTTGTCCGCCAACGAAACGTTCGCAACTTTCACAAACACTTCATCACCCATTCGAAATGTCCTTTTATTTTTTCGCCCACGCAATTGACGTCTTTCTTCATCGAAAACATAGAAGTCGTCTTCAAGTGTTCGGACATGAACCAACCCTTCGATTAAAAATTCGCTGATCTCAACGAAAAAACCATAGTCAAGCACACCGGTAATGACGCCTTTGTACCACTTGCCGATCTTTTTGGAAATGAATCGGATTTGCTTCACTTTTCGATATTCGCGTTCGGCTTCCATGGCATGAATTTCCGCTTCGCTTGCCTGTTTTGCAACGTGCGGGATTTGCCGGCGATAGCGTGCGATATTCGCCTTGGAATATTCGGAAGAATAGGTCTTCAGTAATCGGTGAACAATCAAATCCGGATAGCGTCGAATCGGTGATGTAAAATGTGTGTAATATTGAAAAGCCAGCCCGAAATGTCCCAGCGGCTGTTGTGAATAAATCGCCTTTGTCATCGATCTCAGCGCAAACTGTTCGATATAATTTTGGTACGGTTTTCCATGACTTGCTTCGAGTATTTTCTGCATGTGAAGTGACGTCAATTCACGTGGTCTTGAAAAATTCAAACCCAGATGTTTTAATCCCAAGAAAAAATCATCAACATCCTTTTTCGATGGTGGTTCGTGAATCCGATAGATCAGCGGCAGACGCTCTTTTTTACGATAAACAGCGATATGTTCCGCTACGCATTTGTTAGCGAGCAACATAAATTCTTCGATCAATTCGTGACTTTCGAGACGAATGCTCGGCCGGATGTCTAACGGTTCACCGTTATCATTCATTGTAATGATAGATTCCGGAATCTGAAAATCGATACTTCCGGCTGTTTTTCGTTTTTCACGGAGAATTTTACTGAGTTTTCGCATCCTGAGCAATGTTTCCGAATTATCACCCGTTTGGCTATCCAAAATCGACTGAACTTCAATGTAATTGAATCGGCGTTTGGAACGAATCACGCTTGGAAATATCTCATACTGAAGCATTTCCCCCGTCGGCGAGATTTTCATGATGACGGAAAAAGTCAGACGCTCTTCGTCTGGTTGCAATGAACAAATGAAACCGGAAAGCCGCATCGGAATCATTGGAACGAATGAATCTGTAAAATAGACACTGGTTCCCCGCTTTCGCGCTTCCAGATCGGTAGCGCTTCCTTCCGTCACATAATGACTGACGTCCGCTATGTGAACGCCCAACTTCCAATTTCCATCAGCATCGGAAGTTAGCGAAACCGCATCATCAAAATCCTTGGCTTCTTTGGGATCGATCGTGAAAATTTCATCATCACGGAAATCTTTGCGTACAGAAAGTTCCTTTTCAATATCGGGTAATCGAATCGCATCTGTTTCCGCTATAATTTTCCGGGGAAAATCATCAGGTAAACGAAATGTTTTTTTTACGATAGCCAGATCGTCCTTCGGATCAGACGGCATCCCCAGAATTTGTCCGATCTCCGCATGAGGCATCGTTCCCGATTTTTCCCATGAAAATGAAGTCAATTCTACCAGCATTCCGTCGCGAATATGTTGATACTCACCGACGATTTCAACACGGATGCATGGATTTGGAGATTCGAGAAATGCATACCACTTCGATGGCGCTTTCGATAAAACGGCAAAAATCGGTTCTTTTGCACGTTCGACGACGCTAAGAATTTTCCCTTCACGATTTCTGCCGGATTGTTTTCTAAGTTTTTCAATGCGAACATCATCGTGATGAAGAGCATTCAGTGTCTGTTTCTCCGGAATGAAAAATTCCTCACCATCAGGCGTTTTCACGAAAGCAAATCCTTTACTTGTGAACGAAACAACGCCTTCCGTTTGTCTGGATCGATCCGGTTTTAAAACAGATTGTCGCCGCCCTTTTTCTATTTTTCCTTCCGCTGTTAATTTTCGGATCAATCGTTTGAAGTTCAGATAATCGGCGGATGATACTCGGAGGCTTTTCGCCAACTTTTTCGGTCTGAAAAGCGCACCTTCATTTTTAGCCAGGTGAGTGAGAATTTCTGCTTCCCATCTCTTTTCCCTATCGATTGGTGGATAATTCTTATGTGTTTTCATCAAAATTGATTCTCCAGAAAAACGTGGATTTTTGCCGTCGAGAAAGTGTCTTTTTCACCGAATCCATAATCGATACCGATGACGCCCATCCGCGATTCCAGACGCATTCCGACACCAAACGAATTCGGAAAGCCTCGTTCGACTGGTGACTTTTGCACCATCTTATAATATCCCTGATCGAAGAAAACATAAACACGGCTTAAGTTACCGATCAACCAGCGGATTTCAAACGACAGCCAGCCAGCTTCGGTCCCATGAAAGAAATCGTCCGAATAACCTCTCAAACTTTTTGCACCGCCGAACCAGAATTGATCGGCATAAGTCAATCGCCCTGATGAAATCCAATTCCCGGCATATTGTCCGCCGATCGAACCGACCCAAGATCGGTAAAACGGGAAAACACATTCGGTCATGATTTCCGACTGATATTGCACACGACGACGCGTTTTTTCAAGTTTCCGATCGCCGATCGAAGTTTCCGCTTTCAGTTGAAATCCACGTGTTGGATTCAACGGTCTGTCTCTCCGATCTTTCGTGAGTTGAAGTCCTATGGACGTGGTTTTTGAGGATGTCAGGCCGAGCGTTGTCTGTCCGCTGGGTGTCGGTAATGTCGATTCACGGCTGAATTTAACTTGTAAATCACCGTTTGTTAAATATTTACCAATGCCAAGTTCTATCTGACGTGTGACTAAAACAGTATCGCGTAAAATTTGCTGAAATTCACCTTCGCCGAATAATGAAGTTCTCCAAATCCACGGTTCGGCATAAGTCACATAAAGTTCCTGCGAATATTCATTGATCTTCGACCAATAGATCGAAGCGCGTCGGCCGGTTCCGGATAAATTCTGTATTTTCAAATCGATCTGACCGGTAAAATATCCTTTCTGATCGTTTTTCTCCGGAATATAACCGATAACGCCTGTGAAACGATTATCAGGTTTTTCCCGTATATCAACGACCATTCCATAACCACCTTCTTTCGTCCGAACAATTTCCGGTCGAGAAGCAATTTCCAGAAACGGGTATTTTTGAAATGAAGTGCGAATTGCCCGGTTCATCGACTCACTCCAAATCATTTTCTGGAATCTCTGGATTTCCCTGTTTAATAATCGGCTACTTGTTTTTTCGTTACCTTCAAAGTAAAATGTATCGATCCTGACTTGCTCGCCCCAACCGACACGGAAAAATGGATTCAGATAGGTTTTCCCTATTTTTTCATCAGGTATTGCATCGATCATTTCCATAATTGAAAAATAAAATCCTTCTGAAATTGGAATGGATAAGATCGCGTCTGTCAGCCGTTTAAATCCTGCGGTATCGGCTTTGACATTGTAAAATTCTTTTTGAATTCGGCTGATTTGTTCGTTCGTCATTTTCCTTTCCGATTCGATCCGAATATCACCGAAAAATGTTGAGTCCTGCGGCATTCCGGCAAAAAGTTGGCTTATTAAAATTACAAGGATCAATACGAATTTTTCCGCTCGTGCGATTAGAAAAAAGGATTTTATCAGGTTGAACTTCATCATTAAAACATCGCCCGGATTTCACAACTTCCGATATGATTGATATCGCGATTCGGTTCGTTCCATCCTTCATAAACTGCTCTCAAAGTGACATTTTTCCCGATCTGATACTCGAATGTTGCACCCCAACCGACCGTCCATCCTTCGCGTTTGCCGCTTCCCATTTCCCATGGAATTGCCGTACCTTTCGGAGTGACTTTCATTTGATCGATCTCAGTAAAAATTCGCCATCTTCCTTTTCCGGTTATTTTCCGCTCATAACCGAATTCCATTTCCGTTAGAAGAGCAATAACCGGATCGTCGCCAGTACTGCAATCCCGGTTAAGAGTTATATCACCGTCAATCAAATGGATGCGGTTCCATAATCTTGAAATTTTACTTTGAAACGCGAGTGTCTGGATATTTCTTGCGCGCGCTGAACTAATCTCCGATTTCCGGATCAGCCGTTTTCCGGAAAATGTCGCATCAAGAGTCGTATTTTGTACAAACTGCCCTTTATATCGCAACGACGTTTCATTGTTCTGTGTATCTTCTTTACCGCGAACGTCAAGTTGACTGATCTGGTCTGCCTGTTGAATTCGGAATCGCAAATCGCCACGCAGTTTTTTTAGTAGATATGAAATGTCTTGCTGAACCGACCGATTGAAATACGCCCAGTTTGAATCGACAGGCGCTGTTCGATATGTCCACAAACCGAGTGTACCTTGTTCTTTTGTAATTTGCTGATCGAGACGAAAATCCGTCACTGTGGTCATTCTTGAAAAAATCGTGTTTGCCAGCCAACCTCGAAGACCATTCCCGGAAAACTGAAGTCGAACGCCGTTTTGAATGCTGGTTACAGGTTCTTTAATGTCTGTCGGCAAAATGCGTAAAATATAATCGCCCTGAACATGCGGAACATAATCGGCAAAAGTCGAATCGTAGAGATAATCACCATTTCCGGTTCCGACATAATAATATCGCCGTTCCTTCTTGACTGTGCGTTCTTCCTCGATCTTCATATTCGTCTCCCAACGCAATGGGAAATTTCGCGGATTTTGCTGAATCATCGCCGAAAGTAGATAGAAATCGACGTTTGGTAACGAATTGTCACCGTAATATTTCTTTTTCCGATGAGTGATGTCCCACTTCGCGGAAAGCGTTCTCCAATCCAGCAATTCGCCGCTGAAAATAAGGTTTTCGGCGTCAGAATCCTTCACCCATCCACTATCTTGCTTATCGTCCGTTCGAACAAATCTTTCGATTTTCCACCGAAGTTTATTTTTCTCAGATGATGTCAACCCGATCGATTTCGTCTCGAACCGAAATGACGCACTTTCCAACGAATCATTTACTGAATTTTCAGAATAATATTCGGCGTACGGCCGAAATCCACGAATGTTAAATTGAATACTTGCCCGCTGACGAATCCAATTACTTGTGGCAATCTGATGTGTTGATGAGCGAATCTCCTCGTGTGAGATCGTGCCGTTTTCAAGAATCCCATACCGAACCGAACCGTTGGCTTTGTATCGTGCCGATTTTAAAGAATCGAGTGTCAGTTGTCCACCGTCGAACCCGACCGAAAGTTTATCCTTCAACTGCCAGTTCATTTTTCCCTCGATCATCTGTTGACCGGAAGTAGAATCGGAAGGCAAATTCCACTTTCTAAAATATTCAACCTCCTGATTTCGGTCAATGGGATTAAACCGTTTATCCTGATTGAACAGTTTTCCGTTCACGTCGATCTTTCCGAATTTTTCCATTGGCAAAGATAGATTCGCCGCAACACTTAACGCATTTCCGAAATTATCATTGTCATCATATCTTGAAAATGTATTTCTATCGAGCGATGATCTGGCAAATTCCGTTTTCAGATTGAAAAAACTTGACGGTTGCCAATCACCTGATATATGATAAAGTCTTTGTTTTTCAGGCATTTTCAATGGTTTAACCGGTGAATAAACTGCTTCTTCCTTCACGGATTCTGAAATATTCAAGTCCGATTTATCAACCCATTCATAATAAATCAGATCGGCGGTATAACGTTTCCGGTATTGACCGGATTTTCCGATCAGATAAAATGCCGCCGTGTGTGTTCCATTTCCGCTCCCCACATAAATTAAAATTGAATCAGAAAGAATGTACGCGCCAGAACTGTCAGTCACGATTGTTGACCGGAACGCCACCGATTCGCGATCTCCGGCTTCACGGAGTGTTTTCTTCTCGGTATCGCTCAGAGTAATGTCGATTGGATTATCCTTATCAGCCGATTCGTTGATTATTTCTGCGGATAGTAGCAACCGATTCGATAATCCGGAAACGGACGTCTGTGTGAGCCAAATGTTATTTTGATAAATCAGATCGGAATACTGAAAATCAACAGTGATTCGTGAATCGGACGTGATCAGTTGTCGCGTCGTGAATGTGATCTCGGCTGTGGAATAATCGATGACATAATCTGCATTTTCTCCCCGGTTCATCGCTTTACCGTCGATCCAGATTTTCTCGGTTCCAGCCAAAATGATAATCGCCGTCTCTCCGCTTTTTCCAGTCAACTGGTACGGGCCTTGATTTCCTTCCTGACCGGTAAAATAAATTGAATAATATTCTCCTTTACTGACCGCTCCGGCAATTTTAACCTGAGTATTTCCCCGCCTGCTTTCGGCAATCATGCCTTGAAGTTTTCGGCTATAACTGCCGAATTGGCCGTTAGTTAATGATAATTCATAATCGCCGAAAGTCACCCGTTCTTTGGGCATATTGACAGTAATGAAAACTTTATCGATTTCATCTAAAGTCTGTGTGTTACCTTCCGGCTGAATGGGAAGATTTTTATCTGTCAGCGTGCCGATAACCGTGATGTCATCACTCAGATTTCCTTGCAACTCAAGGTTCAATCCCGATTGAAGTGAAAGTCCACTTTCGCTTCGTAAAGTCACACCACGATAGATCGTTCCTGACTTTAAAAAGTCATATTCCGTCGAAGTTTTCAGTTTTAATTGTGACTGAAGTTGTTTCGTTTCGACATTTTGTTGAGAAGACGGGATATACAATCGTGGTGGCAAGTTTAAGATGCCTTGAGAAGGAAACCGAGCACTGATGAATTGATATGAAATCCGAACTGTTACCGAATCGTGAACACTTTGATCGATCTTTAACGTTCCATTCATTGCGTTTTGGACGCTGAAAAAAATGGTATCAATTGAACCATTTTCCGGATAAATTTGAATCGATGTCGGAATAACGAACCTGTGGCTCAACTGAATTGTCATATCGGACGGTAAAATACGAATCAGATCAGTTGCCGAAGTCTGAGATTTCACTAAAACCGGCGTCGCCAACAGCACGATTATAACTAACCGTAGATGAATGAATTTCAACAGGTTCCTTTTAATTAAAAGTTCAAACATTCCGATTTGGGGCTGTCATTATTTTAATTCACTCACTTCGCAAACGATGATCGACCCTGTTTGGGTGAGCAAATATATTTTTGAACCGTACAAAGCACCGGCAATCCATCGATCATCCGAATTGCCGCCAATCTGAACCAGTTTATACCATTCATCAATTTGTTTTGAATAAAAAACTGCACCGAATTTCCCCTCGAAAAAAATCAAAATGTTTTCGTCGATCAACGTCATTCCGATTGCGGTTCCTTCATCCGACGATCTCATTTCGGTAAGAAACGTTCCGAACCTGTCGAAGATCAGAACCTTTCCGGTTTTTTCCAGAACGTACAATTTACCGGACGAACTGATCCGGATTTTAACAGGTTCCAGCAACGAATATTTCCCATATTCGAAACCGGCAAACGGTATCGTCTGGTCATTTAACACGTTGAATTTTAGCACTTCCCTGTTTTCATTTTCCAGCACAAACATCTCGCCGATTTCTGTAGCGGTAATGCTTAACGGAAATGGAATTGTGCGGTCGTCATCGTTTTTTGGAAATACCGTTATGTAATTCAAATCCCGATCGTAGAGAGCGATCCGATGATTGTTCAAATCCGTTACGAGTAAATCCAATCCGGATGAAACGCAGATGTCGGTTGGTGTATCGAATTGTCCTTCATTCCAGCCGAATCCGCCATTTTTCTTTAAAACGATTCCATCGTTACCGACTTTATATATTTCATGGAACTTACTGTCGATCAAATATATATCTCCAAATTTAGAGACGGCGATTGCTGAAAACAAGACGCCTTCCGGAATCGGTGCAGGTTGAATGCTTTTTTCAAAAATCAGTTGACCGAATAATGATCCACACATTAAAATTGTTAAAATGAAAACTTTCATTGGATGAATCCTCATTGATAAAAAATGACGGGATTTCTTTTGTTTGTAATTTGGGTGAGATAGGATATTAATCAGCACCGGATCGGGCGTCACAATTGCGTCTTCTGCACCCGTTATTTCAATATTTGTTTAAAGACGTTGACTGTTTCATATATTTGTGAATTGGTGATGTCCAAATGCGTGACAGCCCGCAGTTTTTCGCTATTGACCGGATTCATGCCGACTCCGTGTTCTCGAAGCGCGGCGGAAAGCGATTCGGCGTTGAATTTTGGATGCCGGACATAAATCATCACCATATTGGTATCGACGCTTTCCATTTCCACCCTTACACCCTGAATCTGGCTAAGACCGAGTGCGAGTTCTTTCGCGTTTTGATGATCTTCCGCTAGGCGGTCAATATGATGATCCAAAGCGTAAATACAGGCCGCGGCTAAAATTCCGGACTGACGCATCGCCCCACCGAATATTTTCCGGTAACGTTTGGCTTTTTGAATGAACTCTGCCGATCCGCTGATTACGGAACCCACCGGCGTGCCAAGCCCTTTCGAAAAACAAATGCTCACGGAATCGAAGTATCCCGCCCATTTATTAGCCGGAATTCCGGTGGCGACGACCGCATTCATCAGACGGGCTCCATCAAGATGTAATAAAATATCTCGTGACTTCGCCAACTCTGATAGTTTTTCAATTTCAGCGATCGGGTAAATCGTTCCACCGGCGCGATTATGTGTATTTTCGACCATGATCAGTGATGTTTTTCCAGCATGAATGTTATCAGGACGGATCGCTGACTTGACCTCTTCGATATCCATGACACCGGCGCGTCCTTTGATCGGGCGAATTTGAACAAGTGAATGAAATGCTGCTCCGCTCGCTTCATAATTGAAGATGTGACATTCCGATTCGCAAATGACTTCCTGTCCGGGTTGGGTATGGCTTTTAATCGCCACCTGATTGGACATCGTTCCGCTCGCAACGAACAACGCATCTTCTTTTCCAAGCAAAGAAGCCACTCGTTTCTGGAGTTCGTTTACTGTCGGATCCTCGTCATAAACGTCATCGCCTACTTCGGCACGAAACATCGCCATTCGCATACCGGGCGTCGGTTTTGTGACAGTGTCACTTCGCAAGTCAATTACTATCGGATTCATATCACTCCATCCTTCATTTAAATTAACATCAAGCCAATTTAACCAAAAATATGAATTAATGAAAAAATCATCCAGTTAACGTTCAAGAAAACCAGCAGGTTTCGATGCCACATGAAAATTCTGACAAAAACCTTGCTTAATTATCCAAAGAATTCTAAAATCCAGCCGTCATGGTGAGCAATACGAAAACGTTGATGACTAAAATGTTCGAAAAGTGGTCAGGTGAGCCGACGTTTTCTTTCGATCCGTTACCGCAATCCGGAAGTTATCGTGAATATTTCCGGCTCAAGAGCAAGGAGAAGTCCGCTCTCGGCGTTCTAAATCCCGATCGAAAGGAAAACATCGCCTTCATCAGTTTCTCGAAGCATTTCCGCAAAAAGGGATTTGACGTGCCGGAGATTTACGACGAGAATCTCGATGCATCGATTTATCTGATTCAGGATCTCGGCGATACGACGCTCTACTCATTTCTCAGCCAGGTTTACAAGAATGGCATCTTCCCTAAAAACCTGATCGATATTTATAAACAAGTCGTTGCGATTTTACCACGGTTTCAAGTTATCGCCGGACGGGACTTGGATTATTCCGTCTGCTATCCGCGTTCCCGTTTCGACAAACGCTCGATGATGTGGGATTTGAATTATTTCAAATACTATTTCCTGAAACTTGCCCGCGTTTCGTTTGACGAGCAGGAACTCGAGGACGATTTCCAGAAATTTTCTGATTTCCTACTAACCGCGAATTGTAATTATTTCCTCTACCGCGATTTTCAATCCAGAAACATCATGCTGTTCGACGGAAAACCATATTTCATCGATTATCAGGGCGGCAGAAAAGGAGCACTCCAGTATGATCTCGCCTCGCTTCTATATGACGCGAAAGCCGATATACCCCAGCATATTCGCGAAGGCCTCCTTTACGAATACATGAAAAACCTTCGCATGATCATCGACTTCGACGAAAAAGAATTTCTCGGCTTTTTCTGGGGATATGTTTTGATCAGGATCATGCAGGCGATGGGTTCATACGGTTTTCGTGGTTTTTACGAAAAGAAAGAACATTTTCTGAAAAGTATTCCGTATGCAACCGCCAATCTTGACTGGATTCTCTCCCACATCCAATTGCCGGTAAACCTTCCCATGCTGACCGGCGTATTGAAAAGTCTCGTCGATTCGCCGAAACTGAAGGCGATCGGCGGAGGACAAAACCATTTGAAAGTCATCGTCAATAGTTTCGCCTATAAAAGGGGGATTCCTTCCGATTATTCAGGTAATGGCGGCGGTTTCGTTTTCGATTGCCGCGGCATTCTGAACCCGGGACGTTACGAGAAATATAAAAACCTCACTGGAAACGATGCACCAGTGATCGACTTTTTCAAAACCGAAACCAATATCGATGAATTTCTCCAAAATGTCTATCGCGTTGTCGATCCGTCAGTTGAAAATTATATATCTCGAAAATTCACAGATCTGATGGTCAATTTCGGTTGCACCGGCGGTCAACACCGTTCGGTTTATTGCGCGAATGCCTTTGCCAATCACCTGAAATCGAAGTTCCACACCGAGGTCGTACTCCGGCATCTCGCTCTTGAAAATGAGTAACTTGGCGGCATTTCAATGAAAGCGATGATTCTTGCGGCTGGACTTGGCACTCGCCTTCAACCGCTCACAGATTCCCTTCCTAAAGCACTCGTTCCGGTCGGAAATAAACCGATGATCCAGCATGTTATCGAAAGATTGGCCCGATATAATTTTAATCCGATCGTTGTCAATGTTCATCACTTCGCCGATCAACTGATTGATTTTCTTAAAAACAACGACTTTGGCGCAAACATCATCATTTCCGATGAAAGAAATAAACTGTTGGATACCGGCGGCGGTTTGCTACACGCAGCTCGATTTTTAGATAGTACCGAACCGTTTCTCGTTCACAATGTCGATGTTTTTTCGACAATCGACTTGAATGACATGGTTTCTAAACACCTCGAAACCGGCGCATTTGCGACAGTCGCCGTTCAGGAACGTCCGAGCAACCGACAACTGCTGTTTGATTCCGAAGGAATCTTATCCGGATGGGAAAATATCCGTACCAACGAGAAAATCATCGTCCGCCGTTCATACGAAGAACTTCATCCGCTCGCTTTCGACGGTATCCACGTTATCAGTCCGGAAATATTCAAATGTCACTTTCCAAAAGAGATCTTTTCGATTATCGATTTTTACCTGCATTTGGCTCCTCAAAAGAAGATTTTAGAATACCGCTATTTCAATAATCTTTGCCTGGACCTTGGTAAAATTGAAAATATTGAAACCGCTCGAAAAATGCTCGAGATTCTTTCAACCCAGCAATAATAAATCCAAATTATTTACGTCTTTTAGGTACGTGGCGATGCGGTGTACTGCTTTTATCCGTTGAGGCAACAAGACTGATCCAGTTCTCGCTGATCTTGATTTTTCCTTTTTTGAATAAACCGCCGATTGCTTTTTTGAATTGTTTTTTGCTAATGCCGAATTTCGCATAAATCTCTTCCGGTCTCGTATTGTCCGAAAATGGCAGAAACCCATCGCCCTGATTTAACATTGCCATGATCTGTCCTTCGACATCGCTTAAATATTTATAACTTGCCGGTTGAAGGCTTACATCGATCTTCTCATCAGTACGAATAATCTTGATGAAAGCGCGTTTCCGATCACCGATTTGTACACTTTCGAACAACTCATCGTCATAAAGCAGTCCTTCATATTTTTCATTAATGACGACTTTATATCCGAGATTGGTCTTTTTAAAAAGAATGATATCGACCTCTTGTCCTACCTTCAAATCGGAAGGATCTGCATTCAGATATTTACGAAAATTGCTCGACGCGATCAGTCGGTTGGTCTTTTCATCCAGACAAATCCGGACGACATACGATTCGCCGAGTTTCATTTCCGGGCTTTGTTCACGAAACGGCACGAGTAAATCCCTTTCCGGATGCCATTCGATGAATGCGCCAAACTTAGTTACGGCTTTAACTTTAAGATATGCAAATTTTCCAACAAAAGCCGTCGGAGGAATCAGAGATGCGACTAACCGTTCTTTGGAATCGGGGTAAATGAGGACGGAGAGTTTATCGCCGATTTTTAGCTTTTCCGGAACGTATTTTTTGGGAAGAAGAATTTCGTCTTCGCCATTTATTAGGTAAACTCCAAAGTCGGAAATCCGTGAAGCGATCATCTCGTTCATCTTGCCGATATTTATCATGTTATTCCACCTTCGGATTTGGGTTTATCAATTAATCGAGCAATTCAACGGCAATCAAACAGGTCATCAACGCGAAATCGATTAGTTGATCGATGCTGACAAACTCATTGCTGACATGAAATGCCTCGTCGTCACCCGGCCCCCAGCCGACAGCGATGACGCCGTTTAAATTGAGCCCTTTGGCGAACGTGCTACCGCCCATCCCAAACGCTTTAGGCTCAAAGCCAAGAACATCTAATGCATTCCGCTGAATTGAATGAACCAGTACATTGTTCGGATCGATCGCGTGAGACTCTGTCCAAGCCTGTGTTTCTATTTTAAAATTGCCGTTTGGAACGGAATCGGCGCAATTCTGGAGTTGTTTCAAGATGGATTCTTTCGTCATTCCCGGCACAGTCCGGATGTCGATGTAAATCAGGCAAGTTCCCGGGACGATATTCGGAGCGGCGCCGCCATGTATTTCACCGAGATTCAGCGATGGCTGACCGAGAACCGGATGAACCTGATAATCGAGTTTCAATTTTTCGAGTTCACCGACCATCTTCGCCATCATATAAACGGCATTAATGCCGCGTTCCGGCGTCGAACCGTGCGCTTGTTTACCAAATGCCGTGATTTTATATACGGCGCGTCCTTTTTCGGCAACGTCGATTTCCTTCATGTTTCCGCCAATGTCCGGAACGATGGCAAAGGTCGGATCGATTAGTTTTTCATCAACTAAATAACCGATTCCATAATCGGTACCATCCGGATCGGTCGCTTCTTCGTCGGAAAGTGCGGCGATCATGATTTCGCCGTCAAGTTCTTTATCGATCCCTAATTTCTTGATGGCTTCCGCCGCTACAAGAATCGAAGCCAGCGGTCCCTTATTATCGAGCGTTCCGCGTCCGATGAGTTTTCCATCTTTTTCAACGACTTCAAACGGATCGGTTTCCCAGCCTTCGCCCGCCGGAACGATGTCCATGTGCGCGGGCATCATCAGGCGTTTTCCATTCAGATTTTTACCGATCCGGCTGATGACGTTCGGTCTGCCTTCGGCGCGGGAAAATTCTTCGTATGAAATTCCCATCGACTCTAATTCACGTTTGACAATGTTTGCAACACGATATTCCTCACCTCGGATTTTAAGAAACGGATATTCCGGCAGTTTCTCGGTTACCACATTGATCGTGCGTTCTTTGACCATTTCACGAACCAGTTCGACGATCCGGGTATGAATCTCTTTCCGATTCTCTCCAAAATACCAGCGTAAAGTTGCTTTTTTATCCATTTTTTCCTCTAAATATTTCAATTCTAACTGATGCAATTTTCTATCGGCAAGTTAATGGTTTCGTTCAACGAATTCAACAGTGATTTCGGAACTGAACAAAGAAATGATAAATATTTTCGATAAATTCCGACGCATTTTTCTCATCTCATGAATTGGAAAGAAATATTTTATATGTTCAAACGAATTACTCTGATAGCACTCTTTTTGATCGCCTTTTCACAGACGATTATAGCACAGGATTCACTCATTTTCATGATTCGTATCGACGACATTTTGAATAGAAGTACAACGATCCTTCCACGAAGCATTCAGGCATTCGAAGAAGCCTGCAATTCCCGTGGCGCCAAAGTCACATGGGGCGTCATTCCGCATAGACTCATCGAGTCGGCCAATGACGATGGCACGCTGGTTCAGGAACTCCTTCAAACCATCGAAAAAGGAAACGAAGTCGCCTTTCACGGTTACAACCACATCTGCATTTTCTGCGGTAGCAGTCATGAGTTTTATTGTCCAACAATACCACGCCATTTAACATATACACAGCAGGATTCGCTGATTAAAAACGGCATTCAGGTTTTTCAGGATAAATTGGGATTCGTGCCCGAACTTTTCATTCCGCCCGGTCATGCTGTCGATACAACGACGTACCGCGTCCTGATCGATAATCATTTCGACAGAATGTCGATGGGAACGCCATATAAGGAATATGTCGCTGAAAATCTCTTCAACCTCGGAATGCAAAGCGAATACACATGGGCAATGACGTCGTCAAACTATTCCAGCCAGATCACTGCGGCACTCGCCAATATCCGTAGTTTCGGTAAGACAAATGGTTTTTATTGCGTTCTTGCACATGACTATTTTATCCGTCAAGGTTACGAAAACGGCATCGTTATCCGCTGGTTTGGCGAACTCATCGATTCACTGAAAATCTCATATGGTGATCGTATCCGGTTTATGACAGTTACTGAGGCGATCTGTCATTATACCGGACGACAGGTCAGCATCGAAAAACCATTTGTGGTTAAAGCGAATGATTTCATCTTACGGCAAAACTATCCGAATCCGTTTAATGCTTCAACAACGATTACCTATTCACTCCAAAAAGATGCAAATATCTGCCTTGAAGTCTTCGATCAAAGCGGTCGAATGGTTGCAGAACTCGTTAACCGACGTCAATCTGCCGGTTCATATTTCATCCGCTGGAATGCCGAACGTTTCAGTTCTGGAATCTATTTCTATCGGCTCCGAACGAACGATCTGGTATCGGTAAAAAAGTGTTTGTTGGTGAAATAGATTAATCAGGTTGGAATAGACAGATTCAGTTAATTGGGTAGATTGAATTGAGTAGGTAACTTAGGTTGAATTTGACATTCAATCATCTTGACAGATATATCAAAATTGTCGGATTCACTAATGCTTTAATGCCTGATGACAACTCACGATTTCGTGATTTTTACTTCGCTGGCGCGCATAGCCTCTTCCGCTTGTTTGTGCAAAGAAATATTACAAAAAAAGGTGGCTATCGAGTTGGGAGCGATCTGAAAAGTATGCACTTCAAATATTCCATGAATGTCATCAGCCTCAAAATTCAACTGATCGGTATCAAACCGCTCTCCTGTAGCGGCCGCTTTCCGAAAAGCATCAGGTATACATGTCTTGACAAGATTTGGAAACACTTCTTCGATTGTTTTACCGATAAATCGTTGATTGTCAACTCCAAGGATAAAATCCGCTGCGAGATTTGCTCCACTAAAGATCAATCGATTCTCTGACTTCAATTCATAGAAATGCATTCCAATAGGAGATTTGTCAATAATATCTCGCGCTCGTTGTTCGGCTTTAGTTCTTTCTTCAACTTCCTGTTTCAATTCTTCTCTTTGTTGAAAGAACTGGTCTATTAAAACCGCGATGTATCCGAATTCTGTAGTTTCTACTTTTAATCGTTCGAGTACTTGCGGATTGGATTCTTCAAGACAGGTAGAAATTAGTCGAATCGGTTTGTCAACAGATCGGATTAAAAACAACGTAATGACCAATAGTATAAAGAAAATAAATATTATTGATTTCCATATCTGGACTTTTGAAAATTTAACGGACTCTTGCAGAAATGGTTGTTCGCTGTTTGACACTATTTGCGCAATGGGTTTATTATCCCATGTATATAGCATTTTTGATAAAATAATGTTGTATTTAGCCGCCTTTTCCGGTTGTTTTATCACAGGTTCCATCTCAGCCGGAAGAAGATTGATATTTGATACAGTCATCGAACTCAGATCGTCGAGAACTTTCTTCGTCCAGAGTCGTCCGGTAAAGAAATAACCCTTCGGTTCCGATAGCCTTTCAATATCTTCGCTGGGTTGAATAGGCGCCGAGCAAATCTCACATATCTGACTATCCACCTGTATAAAAAAGTGATTGAACTTCTTTTCAGTAACTATCTTCTGAAGTTCATCTTTTGTGAACGGTAAGTCTTTCAACTTTGGGAATTCCGGCGCGTTCACCGAGTAAACTAAAGAAAAATCAGTCTGATAAATCCAGACATAATGAGCATTGAACGTTCCTAACGTGGTTTCAATGTTTTCATATGCCCACTTCTTATTACGCGTCGTGACGAAATTCAGCATCTCGTCCCAATAAGTATAATCAAAAGCATAAGTGCTTAAACTATTGCCATAGCTCTCGATGGATTTTGCAAAACCGATTTCCTTCTCGATCCGAAATGTGGTTAAAAATTTATCGAGTTCTCTTGATTCATAGACTCCTGATAGATATATCCAGACAGTAAAAAGTACCGTTAGAATACATAGCAACAACAAAATTTTTATCCGCATTGTCATGTTATACCCCAAACCCAATTATTATTCCAATGTTAAACAGATTGGTTTGATTGATCTTTTGAAGAGACAAATTGATATTGTGATAAACATCGAAATAAGGTCGCAGATAGACGGATTCCGTCAATCCCAACTCATAACTGCAATTAAAAACCAGATTGCTCAGAGTGGCTTGCGATAGTCCGGAATAGACTTTGTTGAATTTTTTGGATGCCCAACCGAGATTTATACCTAAATGCAAAACATTTTCACTATTCGTTGTTCTTGAATATTCCAAACCTGCTTCTCCGAAATAGGCTCCTCTGTATTCCATAAAATCGACATAATGAGTTGTCGAAAATTCCCAGTTATTCACAGAATAACCGATGTTCAATGCCAGTTCACCTGTTGCCGGCGCATGAGTTTCGTTAGGATAAGAATAAATATTGATCGACGGCTCGATTGTAAAATCACCGAATGTTCGATCGTATTGCAGGATCAGATCGATTTCGTGCTGTTTGACGGCATCATCCGCATCGAATAAGGTATAATTGCACCACGTCGATGCAGTGAAATCACTCGTTGAAATCCATGCGTATGGTTGGACGAGCAAACCATGATTATAACCGATTCCGCGCCAGATGTATTGATAAATAACATCTGTCTCGATTCCGTAGTTTACGGTGGGTTGTTTTTCCGATTCATCTTCGCCGAAGCCTTGAATTACCAGCATGGAAAATAGAAGCGCGAACACTCTTACAATAGAAGGTTTTTTGGGGAATCGCTCGATCAATATATCACCTGTTCGCAATTTTATTACTCATACGTTTCAATAAACACGAGCAAATGTACAGTGTTTTTTGAATTATAAAAAATATTCTCTGTCACAAATTATAATTAATAATTAACCACTATTGAATAAAAAATCCTTCCAAAGGCGGGTAATAAATCCAAATATTAGGAATAAACCGGTTTTTATGAAGCCAAACCGGTTTCAATTCATTCTTTGTCCATCCTTAAAAATGAATAGACACACCAAAGAGTACGGATTCGTAATTGAGTTTCAAACCTTGACTGGTTTCTTTACTTTGCGATACAATAACCCACGAATCGTCACTGCTCATTCGGTTTTTGTCGGTATTAATTAATTTTGAAGATTGATAATATATCCGTGTTCCATATTCTGCAGTCAGACTGATACCGTCGCAAACATAAACCTCTCCGCCAATACTCGAAAGGAGGCCAAGAGATACCGCATCATTAGTCACAATGTCCATATCTTGAGAATAGAGAGTAATTTTGTCAAAACTCGTTGAAAATGTAAAGTATGGACCGAATCCGAAATACGGATTGATCCTATTAAATTCTTTGGGATATATCAGATATTGCGAAAACACTACCAGAGTAAATCCATTTTGTTCACGCTCGCTTTTGCCTGTAGTTCTTCTATCTATTTCGCTATCGTTGGTGTTTCCAGATAGACTAAAACCCGTACGAATTGCACGATTATCTTTCAGATAGTATTGAGCAGACAGGTTGCTACCCTGAAATGAGGAAAGCATGAAATTTGATGAGATTCGGAACTGAAGCGCCCATGTATGCGCCAATGAAGTTGAGTCACTTCCGTATAACATCGAAGAACTCAACATTAAAACCATAACAATCGACATCGATATTTTTAATTTAAACATGACTATTTCTCCTTATAATTTTCATTCAGAATTCTGTTTTGGACATTGGATTTTTTCAAGATACCCAGATTGTCAATCCACCTGAAATTTTCCACTCGCCGTCTATTTTAGTTAAGAAAATTAATCTACCATGGCCTGCAAGCGGAGCACAAATAACACCCATTTCGACAATCGCCTGCGTTTTATCCACATCATATCCTACTGAAGACAGATAAGCGCTGGTAGTTTCCTGACCGTTGTCTTTATAGTCACTCTCGAAAACATAAAAGTCAATATCCTGAATTGGCTTTAATCGGTTTCTTTCTTCATTCTGTGTGATGAAGTCGGTTATCGTCTCATCTTTAATCTCCGGAAACCGCTCCCGAAATGAAGCGGTTTGAAAACTGTCGATACTTGATAAAACCGTCGAGTCATTCAATATCACTAAATATTCCGTTTCACTAAAACAATCCATCAGAACGACCTGATAGATTTCATAGTCGTCGCCTTCCCCGTATTCCACCGATTGCGTCGGATTCTTCTCACAGCTAAAGGAAAACAGGAGAACCAGAAAGATTGCCGATAATGTCTTTTGATATTTCATAATGTGCCTCCTATTCTCTTGATACCGTCAGGTTTGAGAACCTGACAGAACATGTGAAATTGTACGCGGAAAGTTGTGTCAGGTCCTCAGACCTGACACATGTACATGTTACCCGACAACCGTATTTCATCGCTCTCGAAATTCCCAATTCGTCTGCACTGTGATTTTTCTGATTATGGGATTGACTATGATTTTAATATCACACACTCTCGTAATCATAGTCTTCATTCAATCATTCCAATCATAGTTCGAGACTGTTTTCAATCTGTGTTATCTGCGCATCTCTGACATGGAAGATACAGCCGTCAGGTCTTAGGACCTGACGGAACACGTGAATGTGTTTTGTTTCAGATCCGGGTCAAATCGTTGTGTCAGGTCCTCAGACCTGACACTGCTCACCCTACCATTGAATTTCATCAATCTCCACATTTCCTGCAGTTCCAGTGAGATAAAATCCGACACTGGAATATGGATAGTCCTCTGCCCTTAATACCAAACCAGCCCGCACCGGATTGTCATGAACATAATTCAGTTTCGTCGATAATATTTTACCCGATACCATAATCACCTTATCACTGCGGTTCATCCATAATTTAAATTCCTGTCCGGCTCGTTTGCCCTTAGATAAAAATCTCTCCAGAAATGGTGAATTCATATTCTCTAAGCATTTATGTATTCGCACCGACGTGTATTTCTTCAAATCACGCATGATATCGGAAATACTCGTTTCGGCATTCAAATGCAGGATCAAATGAATATGATGAGGCATAATGACATAAGCGTTGAGTTGAAATGCATATTTTTTCCGATAAAACCTAAAATTATCATAAAGGATTTCCGGTACTCCGGGCTGAGTCAGCACCGGTTGAAAATCGACTACTGTCGTCGTGATAAAATAGGTTGCTTCTTCATGGTCTATTTTAAAACGTAGTCCCATCTTTTTACCTGTACTGATTGTCACCCTGCCGTCAGGTTTGAGAACCTGACGGAACATGGGAACCGTTTTGTCAGGTCCTCGCTGTGATGTTGTGTCAGGTCCTCAGACCTGACACAGACCATATCATGTCTGTCGTCCGGTTCGAAAACCTGACGGAACTGGCAACTCATCACTTTGACCGGAAATTGGTTCTCAAACAACCTCCCGACCATAAATTTCAACCTCCGGACATTGAAAATCAAGGAATGGACTTTGATCGGCGACCTTCCGACCTTAAAATTCAACCTCGCGACATTGAAAAAGAACCTCGCGACATTGAAATTTAATCTCCGAATATTGATTTTCAACCTCCGCACCCTGTCATTACTCCGAAATGCACCTGCCAGGCCTACCGGAATGACCGGCAATAACCGGAAAAGAATCTGTAAACCTGGCAAGTGCGTGATCCATTCGATTTATGGCTGGGTCGGCGTGGTTTCCGCTTTGCTGGACTTGAGGAAGTAAACCTTCAGGTCGTCCAAAATCGCCTGCATCCCGGGAACGTTGGCTTTCGCCAGTTCCTTGACGTGGCCGTAGATTTTCAGACAGGCCTGATAGGCTTCACTGCCGCAAAGGGTAATCGTGTCGGCCAGCGGTCCCATTGTCTGAGACAAGATATTGGAGATTTCAGTCAGGGCGTTGCCAGCCTTGACATCGATCTTCAGTTCGTCCAGTGATACATAAGCCGGAACGATTTCCGGATTCGTCTCGGTATGGGCAACCATCTTGTTCACAAACGGCATAAGCCGGGTATTGGCCTTCGGTAAGGCTTTCTTCTGCTCGGCGGATAATGCGACCACAATTGTCCCCAGTTTCGACCCTAACTGGGTTGCCAGGTCGCGGATTTCGGTCCATGTCTCAGCCGGGACATTGATCGAGACTAAGTTTTCACCAGGCATGGTGACCTCCTTTAATTAAGATGTTAAACAACAAAACAACCGGTTGGGGCAGGTACTCAGACCTAATACATGCTACCCAACTATCGTATCTCACATGGTCTGACATTTCCCATTTTGTCTTTACGATGATTTTAATATTGAGCGCTCTCTCAATCATAGTTTTCATTCAATCATTTTAATCATAGTTCGAGACTGTTTTCCTATCATGGTTTAGACTTTTCTACCAGGTTTCATCACTCTTTTAAACTGAAGACTAGTGTTACCAAAGTTGATTAGGAGACCAATATCGAGGCTATATGCTTCCAAATAATTGATTGCCTGGGCCAGATGTACATCTTCAATTTGCACTACCGCTTTTAATTCTACCATTATCTTTCCTTCCACAAAGAAATCCACTCGCCGCGTGCCGATTTGTTCGCCTTTATAGAAAATCTCCATCTCGTGCTCTCTACTGAATTCCAATCCCTGACGACTCATCTCAATCGCTAATGCCCGTTGATAAATTACCTCTTGGAAACCGTTACCTAAAATTTTATGGACTTCCATTGCACAACCAATAATTTTACCTGTCAGATCAGAATAGCGATACTCCTCTTTAATCACGATATTTATTGATTTAATTCACTTCTGTCTGCACTATGATTTTTCTGATTATGTGATTGACTATGATTTTAATATCACACACTCTCGTAATCATAGTTTTCATTCAATCATTCCAATCATAGTTCGAGACTGTTTTCCATTTGTTTCATTCACTCACAACTGACACAGAAGATATGACTGTCAGGTTTGAGGAATTGATAGAACGAGTGAAAAACATCTTTCCCTTTTTACTAAGACTCCAACACCGTTCTTTAGAATCAGTATGATTCAAAATTCCTAACGAAGCCAACCAATGAACAGGCGGATATAAATCATCTTTTGATTGAAGACCTAAAATTTTAACTAAATCGCTATATGTCAGAGATCGATTCTTGGAAAGACAACTCATTATGTCATTTATCAACGGATCGATCTCCGATAACCATAAAAAGCACTGAAATGGATTGGTAACTATCTTTTTACCAAGATCCGTAAGGGCAATTTTATCTTCTTCATTTTGTTCAATAAAATTGTTTACAGTTAAAAATAATATCTTCGCTTTGGATTGTATTGGACTATCACCTTTTCCGAGTTTGAGTATATATTTCTGTAAAGAATCACAGGATTTTTCTTGGCGAATATAGTTACCAATTCGCTTTATAGCCTGATACGATTGATGCTCTTTGTCTTTAATTGTAAATTCGAAAATCTTTCGGGATGTCGCTCTTAACAATTCCATGCTGTTTTTCAGATTTTTCAATATTGTAGAGTCAAGATTTCTCTTGGTTCGATTAATATCTTCTGAAGTGACTACATTTGTGGATTTACTCTCCCATATCTGTTTGAATATCCCGAATCCCTCTTCAAACATCAGGGCTGAATTCTTCCAGACCACATTTAATTCCAGGTTATGGTCACTGAATCCGCCCTGGGTCAAATTGGAAGAACCGATAATGCAGATGTTACCCGGTTTGAACAGATACATTTTAAGATGCAGATTTGGATTCCATTTTACATCAATTGTTGAGTCATATTTCTTTGGGCTATTAACTAACTTTTCCAAAGCTTCGATATCAATCGCACCGGTGACAATACTGAGAAGATCGTTTCGGATTATCATCTGAATTTTCGATCTCCGTTTCTCTGGCTCAATAACCTCAAACAATTTTGAAAGTCCGTTTTGTGAAAAATACGGCGAGATGATATATGCTGCTTTAAAGGGCTTATTCTCTTTGAGAAAATCCCATAACTCTGCGCCGGACATTAACTGATATTTTGAGGATATAATTTTCACTTATCTTACTCTCGTTTTTCTATATCAATATTTTTTATTATCGTTTTGAATCAGAACAAAATAATGCACCAACTTTATGCAAAAATAATTCTCCATATTCTTTCCACTTATCAGATTCTGATTGTAATTCATCAGTAGTAAATATTGCGCTAGGATTATCAGAAAGTTTATATTTATTTTGACTGTCAATTTCTTCAATAAAGCGTTTTATTGTTAAAGAACCATGTGAATATTCGTAAATGAATTTTTCAAATTTATAATTAAAAATTCCCTTATAAATTGTTAAAGATTCCTTTATTTCAATTGCTTTTCTTGCGATTAAATCTTCTGGGAAAAGTTGGTTTTCAAATAAATTATAAATGGCTTGAGATGCTTCAGGCGAATGATTAAAAATGAAAATTTCAATTCCATTGAATTTTTCTAAATCTTCCAAATAATGCATTTCTATTGCCCATGCTTTTTGTACTTCGGGTCGACGAAAGGGTTGTTTACCTATAAGAACAGTGTATGGTAGAATATCTGGATGTGAGTGTGAAATACGATAAACAACCCCTTGGCCCTCTCCACTAAAAGGAAAATAATTTCCATTATCATTTTTACAGGTAGCAAAAAAACATGCAATATCAATATTCTGTGTAAGGTCTATATATCTAGTATCCAGTCCGTAATGCTGAGCTAAACCAATAAATTCAATATCTAGTCCAAACTCAACACATCGTTTTACTCCTGGGTGAGTAAGACAAAGTAAACGGAACTCTGATAATTTTAAAAGTGAAATAAATTCGTCTAAATGTATTTTTTTATCTTCGTTTGTATGTTGTCGATAAATATTTGGTATACATGGTTTATGTACTTCGGTTTGTCCTCTGTATAAAAACCTTCCCAGATCAATGGGTACAATTTTTCCGGCTTTTCCATGGGCTCTTGATGAGATTACCCATGTATACCAACCAGGGTACAATTGGGCACGTAAAGCAGATTCGGTACTTTTACAATCGGTATGATATAGAAAATCACGTAATTCTAATATATCTCTGAAATGTTTCATATTGTTTACTCTATATTTCTTCTTTTTGTGCCAAGCTCTCAAAGCTAATTTAACTCGGATTGTTGTGTCGGGTCCTCAGACCAGACATATATTGACTCACCGTTGTATCTCATCCCTTCCGACTGTTCCCATTCTGTCTGCACTATGATTTTTCTGATTTTCTGACTGACTATGATTTTAATATCACACACCCTCGTAATCATAGTTTTCATTTAATCATTCCAATCATAGTTCAAGACTGTTTTCCATCTGTGTTATCTGCTCACCTCTGATACATGTATCCTTGATTCGTCAGGTTTGAGAACCTGACAGAACACGTGAATCGTTGTGTCGGGAATCGTCGGGAATACAACGTTCTGCCGTTCCGAGATCGGATATTTTTCAGGAGAGATATTAGAGCCGGAGAAAAAAGTCATTGTAACCTCACCACAATGTTTTTTCAGAGTCATAGAATCATGTCAGAAAACGAGCCGAAATGCTGAAGGCTTAACTGTGTGTGCCTCACAAATTCAAAATGACTAAGACGATTTTATGACGGAATTGTCTGATTGTCAAGGATTTATTTTCAGATTGACATATTCTTTTACATGATATATTTCGGATGTGTGAAATTCGTAGAATTATCCACGTTAAATTTCTATGAATTCATCGGGATATTGACTATTTTAGCGCGTTTTCGATCTTTGAATGTGTTCAATCAATTTCTTAGGAGAATAAAATGAGAAAATTAATCGTTATGGTTTCTGTGTTGTCACTGCTTGTTATCGGTTGCTCGAGGAAAGAACCGGTCGTCAAACTGAAGAAAGACACGCCCGCTTATCAATTGGCAAAGGAACTTTCCGTTCGTCTTCCCTATCTCGATCCGGGCAAGAACAATCCGCTCATCACCACCAAGAATTTCGATATTTCCAGCGGCGAAGTTTTCCAGATGATTCAGGACAATTTCGGCAAACGCGCCGTCCAGTTGAAGACGTTGGACGTTGACCGCGTGAAGGACATCATCAAGCAGAATGCGCTGGTCATCGCCGAGAAGAAACTGTTATTCAACGAAGCGAAAAATGCCAAGATGATCGCCACTGAAGCGGAAGTCGATAGTTTCATGAATATGCAGATGGCGCAGTTCGGCGGCAAGGAGAAATTCATGCAGGGACTTCAGGAAAACGACATCAGCATGGAAGCCGTTCGCGAAGACGTCGTGAGCAGTCTGTCGATCAATCGTTTCCTGGAAGACACGCTGGCAACAGCCTCGCAGGTCACCGAGGAAGATATCAAAAAAGCTTATGCCGAAGATAAGACCACATCGGTTCGGCACATTCTTTTCCTGACTCAGGGTAAACCGGATTCCACTAAAAAAGCGATCCGCGCGAAAGCCGAAGAAGTGCTTAAACTTGCCAAATCCGGCGAGAATTTCGAGAAACTCGTCAAACAGTATAGTGAAGATCCGGGTTCAAAGGACACCGGCGGACTTTATAAAGATTTTGAACGCGGCCAGATGGTCAAACCGTTTGAAGACGCTGCATTCGAGACACCGATCGGACAGATCAGTGATGTTGTCGAGACGAACTTCGGTTATCATATCATCAAGGTTATCAATCGGAAGAAAGAGACGCAACCGTTAGAGAAAATCCGAGAACAGTTGACCGCTTCCGCTCAGGTAAAAAAACAAGCCGATGCTTATGAGAACTATCTCAAAACGCTCAAAGAAAAATACGAATTTAAAGAGGTTGAATTCTAAATCTCTCTCTTCTATCCTTTCAAAAGCCGCCTGATGAGGGCGGCTTTTTTTTTGTTCCTTTACTAACACCGTAACACACGATGACAGACTGTTATAAGATGTCATTCTGAGGAGCAGGTAAGAATGAACATTAAGGGCAGAATTAACTCTCCAATAAACCAAAGAAAGGCCGGATACCCAGCCCTTCTTTGGTAAATGATGAAATTGTGTGAAGACCTATTATTTCATTAGAATCATTTTTCGAGTCTCTGAATATTTGCCGGCCGTCAGTTTGTAGAAATAGATGCCGCTGGGAACATTCGTCCCATCGAACACGATCTGATATTCGCCGGCTGGTTTCGTTTCATTAACTAACGTTGCCACCTCGTTTCCGAGAACATCGAATATTTTCAAGTTGACGGAAGACGCTTCCGGTATTTGGTATCTGAGAGTCGTCGTCGGATTGAATGGATTCGGATGATTCTGCGAAAGCCGGAAAGTATTCGGTGTCAAACTCTTGACAAGTTCGCTGATCGTCTGTGAATTTCCGAAAACCAACAAATAGCGCCCATCGACCAAGTTCGCCGGAATCGAGATCGAAGTACCGGCAGTTAATCGATCGACCTTGTTCGTTTGTTTGTTGATTAGAGCAATCTCAAGATCGGAGAAATTTTCGATTCCGTCGATCTTCAGCGCGATCTTTTTGGATGTGCGGTTGGTTATACACAGATCGAATTGACTTCCGATTTGAATCGATTGCCGGTGTTCCACCGAAAACGATATGTACTGACTCGATAATTCGGGTTTATCGATGAACATCCTTACTTTTTCAAATGCCATCGGCGGGCAGAAATAATCCCTCTCGTCAAATCCGTTTTTGGCGGAAGCGTCTTCGCCGATGAAAATGGATGAAAGTACTCCTTCATCATCAGTCAAATTAAGTTCCAGATGCTTTTCGGCGATAAACGGCAGAGAAACCGTTTTCGCCAACGCCGCAGAAACATTGAACGGGATCTTCAATTCGGTCAGATTATTGATATTGTAGAAATAATATCCGACATACGGATCGAATGTCGATGACTGCGACCAACTGCCATTCCAACCATAAATGACCGCATTTGATGCTAAACTGTTTTCCGATTGAACATCCGTCCAATTTACACTTTTCGTAAACGGATTCGAGATCAGATTCCAGCCGTTATGAAGCGGAATGGAATAATCCAGATCGGATGTCATTTGAACTGCGGTGACTTCTTTTGAGATTTTCATTGGATTCCGCGCGAGAATCCAGAAAGCACGACCAGGTTGAAACTTGAAGGTTTCGGAGCCATCATATTCGATCTGATAATTAACCGAATCGCCGTTGTCCCAACAGGCATTCCATTCGCGCGGCTGATCTCCTTCAAGAAACTTGGAAATGGCAATCAAATCGGCGCCTGGCATCCCGACAATCTTGTAATTGGTTGCGTTGTCGGCATTCCCGAAATTGATCGTTTTCGATGCGCGAAATTCCTGCGGATATGAAAAAATTGTAAACTCAGAACTGAGCGCTGAAACGTTGGCGTTCGAGGCATCAGTAATGCGGATAAGACACGTTGCGGAAGCGACATCGGCAACTATCCATTCATAAACTCCGGCGGCCGCTGGTGTCGATGCAACAACTGAAAGCCAGGTTGTCCCATTATCGGTGGAATATTCAATTTTCACATTTGTAACATTCTCCGCCGTCCATTCGATGTTCCGGGCATAGCCGGAAGGCCATGTTTTACTTGCTGAAGGCGACGAAACCGAAATCGTCGGTGCCGCACCGTAGGCTTTGATGCATAAATCATAAAGATCCTCTGTCCCGGTTCCGATCTTTGTCCAGACCGAACCGCTCGAACTGATCCAGCACTTATCCGTCTCGATCCTCGGATTGGAATAACCTTCGGAGATCGACTCGACCGGAATCGGATAATTATATGAGCCGGTTTGGTACTTGACTTTTACGTAGAAATCCGATGTCTTATTAAAAGAAATCGGCGTTGGCAAATCAAATGTATAATAACCCGGTATTTTGCACTGTTTACTCGGAATCGTTCCCAAGGAAGTTGTCAAGGTCGTACCATCGAAATTATCAAAGATTTCGATGATGATATAAGCGTTCGCGCCAGTGACCCACGTTCCGATCTTCTGAACAACCATTGCACCATTAGTGATCAGTCGTACTAATCCTACACCAGAAATTCCGCCATAGCCAAGTGAAGAAGTGCTTCCGAGTTCGTCATAACCGAGCACGCGCGTATTGGCATTGTAATCCCACCTCGTCGGAAAATAGCCTACCGATGAGTTGGCTAAAGAATCGTTGTAGGAAATATAAAAAAATCCATTTTCGCCCCAACCCGGGCCCCAACTATTACGAATGATCCATGCGCCGGTGCCGCCAGAAGTTACTTTAGTATCGTCCCAGCCGACAATTAATACGGCATGATTCGTTGACGAATCGGAAGAGCCACTATAACAATAGGTGAAATCGTTTCGGTTGTACGACCCGTTTTCCCATCTCATGTTCGTATAAAGCGCACCATAATCAATCAACGCTTGTTTGATCGTATTCATAACGTTGGGAAGTTGACGCAGATCAGGAAGATAGGCAATTTCGTGGAATCCGGTTGGACAAGTACCTTCGCTCGCGGTATAAGGCGATTCCGACTCCAGAATCGGGCCCGATCTTCGCGTGAAATAGGCCATTGCCATTTCGATGTTTCCGCCCTCGCATGGATCGAGTTCGAATCCATGACAGTTATTCAGATTTTCCTCTGAAAGATCGAAGTCGCCAAGTCCGTCTATTATCCATTTGGATTCGATGGAGCCCATCGCTGCGAACGTCCAGCAGGAACCGCAATTTCCCTGATCTTTAACAGACGTAACGAGCGATATTCCATTCTCTCCAGCTGTTCGCAGATCAAAGACGGGATCAGTAATAACTGTCTGATCAAACGAACCGGATGAAAATCCGGCAAAACTCGGCAGATACGGCGGCGGAATTTCACCAAGCAGGTAACCTTCACTGGAATATTCCGGCGTGGAATTACCAAATATTTTTTGATTTTGATAACGAATGAAATCCGGATTCAACGGAGCAACTTGCGGCTTCTCTTCGGCAAAAAGCATCACTGACAATATCGATAAAACAGTAATAAAATATATCTTCTTCATGATATTCCTCATCAACTAATTCGGTCTGGACGGCGGTAAATCGATTGGTTTTCCTGCGGATTCTCCTCCGATAAGGATTGCAACAACAGTTCCAACAACGACTGCCGATCCGATTCCGCCATATAACAACGTCCGATTTTTTAACGGCTTGGCCGTCACCTGAAAATAATAGTCAGCAATGTTCTCTCCCAACTGCAACTCATCGGAAAAATCCCAGATGATCGAACGGTTTTGCCCGGTGAACTTCCCTTTTCCAATGTCGCCCTGAACCTTTATAGGAACGAGTTGATAATCTGGCTGATCTCTGCGTAATAGAAAAATCGAAACCTGATATTTCGTTTTTGGATTTCCGTTCAGGTCGTAACGAATATCGATCGTTTTATCCTTAACGGAAAAATCAACTCGTTCAACGATATTAGTTTGTGGAAAAAGTTCGGAAGCAAACAGCATGAAAAGACAAAGAATTTTAAAATGATTCATAAATCAATTCCTTCAATTTTGCTGGAAATATATAATGAAAAATTTCGGAAAACAAAAATAACTTCCCTCTCCTCACTCATCGGAATATTTATGAGAATTGCCGGATTGTTCTGCCGATTCAATTTGCGTTAATGAAATCGACGATCCGGAATCCGGTCTCCTGCGTCGTGAGAATGCCGTTCAGATCGAGAGTCACGGCTTTTTGTACCAATAAATCCTGAACTGCGTTTTCAACTATTTTAGATTCCTGCAAAAGGTGAAATTGCTTCAGTAAACGGCTCAATGCGAGAATCGCTCCCAGCGGATTAGCTGAATCATGTCCGACAAGCCTCTGCGATGAATTTTGCATGACACGATACATGACCTGGCGCTCCGGTCCAACTTCACAACTGTAGGACAAACCATGTCCGCCGGTCAGGAACGTCGATATCTGAAACAGTTCATCACCCGATAAACCGGTTGAGATAATGACATCGAATTTGGACGGATTTTCGAGTAATTCGTAAAATGCCAGATCGGCTGTCAGGTAACTAACGGTCAATTCCGGGAAATCCTTTTCGATAGATTCGAGTGCTCTCTGAAACAATATTCTTGAGGACGGAAACACGTTGCTTTTATCGACGAGGCAAACGCGATTTCGACCTAATTTCTGAGCAATTGTCAGCGCCTCACGAAAATATTTTTCCGTCCCTGAAAAAGTAAAGACTTTCGTCTCTAAAGCGAGTTCAGTACTCCTTCCCTGATTCGTCAAACTGCTGATAAGGCTCTCGCTGTATTCCATGTTCTCTTTAATGATGATCAGATTAATGTTCTTATCGTGTAATTCCGCAATGGGACAGAGCCAGTCTGCATAAAGTTTGATCGGATAAATTGTCAGGTTTATGTCTAATTTTTCACGAACTCGATTGATAATTTCACGTCCGTGGCGATTATCCGGAACTCGCGGATCGCCAAACGGTCCGACAAACAACGCATCGAAATTTTTATGTACTTCATCTAAAAACGAATCGGAAATCGTGATGCGAGTCCGGAGATAATTTTCAGCGGAATATGGATATATTTTTGCATCGATTTCCGAATTCCATTTCCGGTTCAGCGCGTCGATGACTTTCGTCACCTGAGCAAATATCTCCGGTCCGATCCCGTCCCCGGGAATTATTGCAATGCGCCGACTGTTCATCTCTGTTCTCTCTACTCTTTATCAGTAGTTAGGTTGCAGATCGTAATACGGCGTAATCAGTCGATATTCGCCAAATCCGGACTCATCGACAAAAACGAACGAACGGTTGATTTCATAGTAGTACCATATCTCATAAGGTTTCGTCTGAATTTCAAACGGATGACGTTCGATGTCGTTCGGCGGTCCGAAAAGGATGGAAATCATTCCCATGTCGGTTTTCCAACCGGGCATGAATCCCGAATAACGTTCGATCGCATAATGAACACGTTTGTAATACTCGTTCATCAGTTCGTTATCCGTCGTGTTTGGCGTCGGATCACGTTTTTTCCAAAATTCGACAAACAAATCCTTTTTTGCTTCTGGTTTTGCTTTTTTCATATCTCTGATCTGTTTGCTCGATGCAATATATTTCAATTGGTCGATCGCCTGATCGAGATTGTCGATCAAATTCGACATGCCTAACCAGCGAAGTTGTAACAATCGTTCACCTTTTGTTTCGTTATTGTCGATCTTGACAATAACTTCAAGACGATACCGGTTAAACGTCATCTTTTCCTTCGGGATCGTTATTTTCTCCTGTGTCAATCCTTTCTCAAATTCGCGGTCGAATTTTCCTTCAGTGACAATTTTATTTTTCTGATCGTAGATGATGTATTGGATGGTTCCTTCGCCGCCGCCGGAAAGTACAGTAAACGAAACAGTAATATTAGGATTATCATCGGATACCGAACCAATGACCGAAGGAATTTCTTCGGACAAACTGTCCACACCTTGAATGATTTTCTCAATGATATTTATTTTACTCAGAACGATAGGTTTTGCGTAAAAATCCTTGTAATTCATCGTCTTCTTATGGTAACTACTCTTGCGCGTGTCCATATCCAAGACGCCGATAGTCAACAAGAATTTATTCGGGGCAACGCGGAAAGTGATTTTACTGACATCGGAATGTTCCAGCGAGTTGGTTTCCTCAAATTTATGTGTATCAATGGTTTGTTTCCAGATTTTCGATGCGGCCTGAATCTCGTTTTCATCCAGCAGTAAAACAGAAACCTCATAATTTGCCGTAAATCCTGTATCGCTTTTCACAAATTGAAAGCCGTCGAATGGCGCCTTGATGATGATTTCGATATCGATCGAATCACGATTGACGGACGGATATTCTATCACGTCATAATAAAATAATGGCGCATCCGGTTCGTCCGGCTTAAAATTCATACCTTGTTCCGGTTCTTGCGCCAGAATCGTTTGAATCATCAGCATAGAAATTAAAAGGATATTAATGCGCCGAAGCATATAACCTCCAATGATATTTGGTTAAACCTCTGTCCGTGCCAAACCAAACCCACTCACCATCTGTAATAACTTTATAAACACGATTTCCCGCCAATCCATCCACGGTCGTGTATCGTTCAGTATAATTATCCGACAAACGGATCAATAGAGCGCCGGAATCGGTACCTAACCATAAATAACCATCTTCGATCGCCAGATCGAAAATCTTTAAATATTCTTGTTCCTGCGGATATTGTAAAATGTCCCATTCGTCAAATCCTGGCAAATATCTGACTAAAACATTCTGTCGGCTGAAAATCACAACGGAATCCGATACAGCAATTGCTGAAAAATTCCCGCTAACCAATTCATCCAATTCTATTTCATCGCCGTATGAATCAAAATGTCGGACAAGATGATCCTTTTTATTGACTGAGTAAATCCCATTATCTGTTGCGAGCCAGACAAAATCTTTTCCAACGGCAATTTTTTGAATACGAACCGGTACTTTCGAAGGATTTAAATTGACTCGGCGTGTTTTTAAACCGGGAAGAGAAATGAGCGTCAGACCGTGCGGCGTTCCAATCCATGCCAGAGAATCTTCCAGTCCTATCGTCGTCACAACCTCATCCGAAAGTCCTTTGGTCATTCCCATTCGTTTCCATTGATCTTTTATGGTATCGTAAATGACCAATCCCATATCTGTTCCGATCCACAGGCGCGGGTTGCTATAATTAATATCAAATATTAGTTCAGTCGCCAGTTCGGGAATGATATAAGTTTCATCGTATTTCCATGTCCAATCCGAAAAATTAAGAAAACTGATCCCTTTCCTGTTGGAAATTTTATTTCCGTCAGGAAGAGAATTACCCATCCAGATACCATCGTCTGTCAACATGAGAGCCGAGATGGAATTCTGAAGCGGTCCCATTTGCGTCACATTCAACCGTTTGACATGATCGTCACCGGTAATCAGGCCGAGTCCCCACGCACCTCCATAAACATCTTTTTCAATCGTCGAGTGAAAAAGACAAATAGGAAATTCCCGAAAATCCTGGTCGTAGATGACTCCTTTCATGTCAAATTGCAGATCGGTGTTGATCGCATATAGGCCGAAGTTCGGTAAAGGATCATAATTAGAAAATGACCATGTCACATTTGAAGGCAGTTCATACTCGCTTGGTTGTAAACCGCCACCAAGTCGGGAAATCCTGTGATAGGCGCCATCGATTGTTTGCGCCCAAAGCGAATTATTGTCAGCACCGAGCCGATCAATCCGCCATTGCGAATTGATGATGTTCACCCAACGATCTTCCGTCGGTGTAAGATAACTAATTCCAGCTTCGTGTGCAGCCCAGAGGTAACTTGTCGTATTATCAAAATATACAGCGGTGACATAATCTCCCGCCATTCCATCGCTCATGGTATAGGGTTCTTCCCAGCGACGTGAATACTTTTGGAATGGAACAACACCACCGCTCGTTCCAAAATAATAATATTCGTTCCCTTTCGTCAGGCTCGTTGGAAAATTGCAGTTTTTATATGAAATCCAATCTCCCATGCGATACAAGCGTACTGGCTTATCACTAATATTTTGCGAAAATACAATCGACGTCAGCGCCATCAACAAGAATAGGAGGCTGATCGTCTTTCCGATGTTATTCGCGATGTGATTTTGTTTATTCGTATGTTAACCTACTCTGATAAAATTTTTCCCCGCAACCTGCCGCACCGCTCCTTTAATTTCCAGCGTCAGTAAAGTGATGAGTGCTTCATAGGACGGTTTATTGATTTTTTCCGATATTGTGTCGATGTGCATCGGTTCGGATGTGAGCGATTCATAAACTCGCTTCTCTTCACCCTCAAGAAAAAAGTGCATTTCCATTTGCTTTGGAGCCGTCGAAAATTTCCGGATGGATTCGATTTCGGATAAAATATCATCGATGTTAGTTACGAGTTTTGCGCCTCGCTGAATCAACCGGTTAGTTCCAATACTCTTTTCATCCGTAATTCTGCCCGGAACCGCAAAGACTTCGCGATTCTGATCGAGCGCGTAATATGCCGTCAACAATGCACCGCTTCTATTTCCGGCTTCGATCACGATCGTTCCCAGGCATAAACCTGAAATGATGCGGTTTCGCCTCGGAAAATTGACCGCGTCCGGTTTCGTCTCAAATGGAAATTCCGAACAATAAACTCCATTGTTCACCAATTGGTTGCGCAGATTTTTATTTTCGGACGGATAAATGACATCGATTCCATTTCCAAGAACGGCAATTGTTCTTCCTCCGCAGGCGATCACATTTTTATGCGCTTCAGTATCGACGCCTCGCGCGAATCCGCTGACGACCGTGATATTTTGACTGACCAAACCTTTCGCGAGCATAGCCGTCGCCTCACGTCCGTAAACAGATGGCTGGCGCGTTCCGACGATGGCGATTGCATCGGCGTCCCGCTCTGAAAAATCTCCAAAATGGAACAGTACTGCAGGTGGATCGTAGATATTCAACAATCTTGCCGGATAATCCGGATCGAAAATCGTCGTTATTTTGTACGGATTCTGATTTAAAATCTTCATTTGTCGTTCGACAAAAGTCACATCCGCTTCATGAAGAATTCGTTGAGCGAGAATGGTATCGATCAGTGGGATTTTACACAATTCGCGAACTGTTGAACCAAAGACATCTTCCAGATTTGGAAAATGCGTGTGAAGATTCATGATCCGCCGCGAACCAAGCCCGTTGACTGAAAGGAGTTTTAGTAATATCCGATTATTTTCCATATCCATCTAACAATTGAACGGCTTTATCGACAAATGTTCCCAATCCATAGCCACTTACTGCAGAAATCGAAATGACGTGTATGCCGCATATTTTCCGTTTTTTCGGCGGAATCTCGAGAAGGTCTGATTTTGTCAATAAAATTAAACGATCGCGATTTTCAAATTTTGGATAATGCTGGACCAGTTCATTATTGAGCAATCGATAGGTTTTGTCTGGATGCGGATCGGTCGCTTCGATTAAAAACACGAGAACTCTCGTCCTTTCCAAATGTCTTAAAAAACGATGACCAAGCCCTTTTCCGAGATGTGCGCCTTCGATCAATCCGGGTACATCTGCCATGACGAAACTTCGATAGTTACCGTATTTCACAATACCGAGATTGGGAACCAGCGTTGTAAACGGATAATCCGCAATCTTGGGACGAGCCGCTGTCAATTTGGAAATCAATGTAGATTTTCCAGCGTTAGGCAACCCAACTAATCCGACATCCGAAAGGATTTTCAACTCCAGATTTAAAGTTTTCTCTTCGCCGGGAAGTCCGGGTTGGGCATAACGTGGTGTACGGTTTGTTGATGTGGCAAAATGGGCATTTCCTTTCCCGCCTTTCCCACCTTTAGCAACGATAACGCTTTGTCCGTCTTCAATAAGATCGGCAAGGATTTCTCCTGTTTTTGCATCGGTAATCAATGTACCGATTGGAACGGGAATGATCACGGTGCCTGAGTCTGAACCACTTTTTAAAGCGCCCATTCCCTGCTGACCGTCTTCTGCCCGATAACTTTTTCGATACTTGACGTCCTGTAACGTGTAAAGATTCGATTCCGCCTTTACAACGATATCACCACCGACGCCGCCATCGCCGCCATTCGGGCCGCCTTTCGGAACGAACTTTTCGTGACGGAAAGAAATACTCCCTTTTCCGCCTTTACCAGATTTGACCGCAACTTTTGTGTAATCGACAAACATATATTTATTTTCGCAGTACTTTCAATTCAACCTACAAACAGAACTACCTTAAACTATACGGATTTTCCGAAGATGCAAATAAAAAAATGCCTTACGGGAAGAAAGAAAACACAGATGACACGAATTCTGCAGACATTCAGATAGCAACTCGAGAAACAACTATCCGAATTACGGTTTGGGTTATCTGTGTTCTAATTGCGAAGAATTTTTTTTACTTCGTCGCCTGAATTAATAGTTCATTCATCCGTCGGAGATATTCGCCCGGATCGGATAAATTCCCATCCAATAGTTGTGAAGACTCATACAAATGAACAATCGTATTCCGTAAAACAGGATCGTTGCTGTTTCCTAAGTTCAGGCGTGACAGATTCCGGATTAGTGGATGATTTGGATTGATTTCCATGATTTTTTTATGAGCCGGAACTTCCATATTCATCAGTTTCATCATCTTTTCGGTCTGCGGATCGATGCTGTCCTTTCCCAAAACCAATGTGACAGGCGAATCTACCAACCGTTTTGAGGCCACAATATCTGCCACTTTTTCACCTAATGTTTCTTTAAAAACCGTAATCAGTGAATTGAGTGAACTCTCGGCCAGAGTGTCTTCCGGATTTTCAGACGGTTTTTCTTTTAGATCGATATCCGCTTTATCAATGGACTTGATCTTCTTTTTGTCAAATTCATCCAATTGCGGAACAATGAAAACATCCATCGGATCGGTCATGAATAAAACCTCGATGTCATGTTTTCGGAAATATTCCAGATTGGGATTTTTATCGACAATTTCACGATTTTCGCCTAAAATGTAGTAAATCTCTTTCTGTTCCGGCTTCATCCTGCCGACATATTCATCCAGCGAAACCAATTCGCCTTTCGGTTTGGTGGTCGATTCGAACCGCAATAGTTTGACGATCTTATCCTTGTTCGTATAATCCATTCCGATGCCGGCTTTAAAATACGTCCCGAATGTCTTGAAGAATTTTTCATATTTACCCGGATCGTTCTTTGCCCATTCGTCAAGCATTTGTAGAATGCGTAATGTCAGGGTATTGCGGATTTTCTCCATCACCGGACTTTGTTGTGTAACCTGACGGGAAATATTCAGCGGTAAATCCTCAGTATCAACGACACCTTTTACAAACCTTAAATATTCAGGTAATAGTTCGACCGCATCATCCTGAATAAACACTCTGTTAGCATAAAGGTGAAGAGTCTTTTCACGAATGTCGGTAAAAAAGTTTTCCGGTTTCCGTGTTCCGATGAACAACAACGCTTTAAAGTTCACTGTTCCTTCAATGGAAACCTGCAAATGCCCTAACGGCGGTTCCCAATCACTGGCAACAAATTTGTAGAATTCAACGAGTTCTTCTTCGTTGATCTCGTCCTTCGATCTCCGCCACAGTGCATCCAATTTGTTTACTTTTTCTTTCCCGATCTGGATTGGAAAATTCACGAAATTTGAATATTTCTGAATAATGGATTTGACACGATACTCTTCAGCAAACTCTTTATATTCATCTTTCAGTGTAAAGAAAATTTTCGTGCCGCGCTCTTTACGGTCGATTTCTTCAATCGTGAATGTTCCTTTACCATCAGATTTCCAGCGATAACCTTTTGATTCCAAACCTGCATGTCGTGTTTCAACGGTCACTTCATCGGCCACCATAAAGACCGAATAAAACCCAACACCGAATTTTCCAATCAGATCGCCATCCGGTGTCTTGCCGTTTTTCTGAAGTTCTTCCATGAATTTTAGTGTCCCCGAGCTGGCGACAGTCCCGATATTTTGGATCAGTTCATCTCGGGTCATGCCGATTCCGGTATCTTCTATTGTGAACCATTTCCGTTTCTCATCGACGGCGATTATGATTTTTAGTTCGCTATCAGGATCCAGAACAGGTTGACTGGTTACTTGCATAAACCGGATTTTATTCAATGCGTCCGAAGCGTTCGATATCAGTTCTCGCAGAAATATCTCTGGTTGCGTATAGAGCGAATGTACGATGATATTTAAAAGTTGTTTTAATTCCGCCTTAAACTCATAGGTTTTGGGTGTGGATTCAGATTTCTTTGTCATGATTTTCCTTTCATCTTAATAACCATTTTCATTACTAAAAAACGCTGTCAATGGCAACGAACATCATGCCAGAAATTTACTCCGCCAGATTGACAGAAACCAGTTTAGATTCCCGATTCGACATATTGTGAATATTTTCACCTTTAAACTAATAAAATATTTTTCCATGAAACTTTAGAATATTCTGTGTAATTTTGGCCAATTTTTGACAGGCTGAGTTTGTTGATTGTCCGCATAAGGACGTTCGTTTCTGTTATATAATTGAGACCGAAATGCTGAAGAAACATTGCATTTCTAATTGGCTTTCGTTAGTTTTGGGTCGTTTTGTTTTTTGAGTCGTTTTCGGATAGTAAAAGATGATTTTTATGATAAATAATTTATTTAAATGCCAACCTATCAAGGAGGAATGATTCTATGGCAAATATCTTAATAGTTGATGATGATCAGGATTTCGTATCGGCCGTTACCTTAGTCCTCGAAACTGCTGGCTATGGTGTTGAGATCGCTCATACACGCCAGGAAGGACTTGTAGCGTTTGTAACGAAAAAACCGGATTTGGTTTTGCTGGATGTCATGATGCAGGATCCGGACGATGGATTTGTGCTTGCTCAAGACATGAAAAAGCAGGATCCAAAAATTCCGATTGTTATGCTGACCAGCGTTGGAAAAGTGACCGGAATGTCTTTTGACAAAGATTCCGAGATGGTTCCTGTGGACGATTTCGAGCAAAAGCCGATCATGCCGAACCGGTTGCTCGCCAAAGTTAAAGAACATCTCAGCAAGTAAGGAGTATCACTCATGCAAATTATCGATCGTCAGAAAGTAAGAAATGAAATTCAAAGCCTGAAGGAAAAGCACGGAAAAGATCGCTCGGCTCTCATTCCGATACTGCAGGCACTTCAGGAAATCTACGGCTATCTGCCTTACATCGTTCTGCAGGAAACTGCGCATTCTCTTGGCATCCATCCGTCGGAAGTCGAAGGTGTGGCTTCTTTTTACAGTTTCTTCAGGACAAAAGAAAAGCAGGGAAAATATGTCATTCGTCTTTGCCAGACAATTTCCTGCAATCTGGCCAAAAAAGCCAACGTCGCGCGTCAACTTGAAAACGAATTGGGAATCAAATTCGGTCAAACAACTCATGACGGGCTGTTTACACTGGAATATACCAATTGCCTCGGAATGTGCGATCAGGGACCGGCTTTAATGGTCAATGACCGTCTTTTCTCGAAAGTCACGCCGGAAAAAGCATCTGCCATTATCGCCGATTGCCGGCGCAATTTCCTCAAATCCGAATTCCCAAAAGTCGTTCCGTCCGATGTTCAAAAGAGCGGCCCGATACTGAATCATGGACTCAAAGCCGCTGAATCTTTGAAGACTGCTTTGGCGATGAGTCGTTCCGCGATCATTTCCACCATCCGCGAATCGAATTTGAAAGGTCGCGGCGGTGCAGGATTTCCGACGGCTATCAAATGGCAGTTAGCGGGCGCAGCGATCGACGAGAAAAAATATGTTGTTTGTAACGCCGACGAAGGCGAACCGGGTACGTTTAAAGACCGGTATCTGCTGTATGAACACATCGAAATCATGCTGGATGGAATGACCATCGCTGCTTACACCATTGGCGCACAGAAAGGTTTTATTTACCTTCGCGGCGAATATCAGTACATGAAAAAATATCTTGATGAAAAAATTGAAACAAGACGCAAGACCAATTTACTTGGCGAAAACATCCTCGGAAAAGAAAAATTCAACTTCGATATCGAAATTCGGATGGGCGCCGGCGCCTATGTCTGCGGCGAAGAAACCGCGCTGATCGAATCGTTGGAAGGTTATCGCGGCGAACCGAGAAATCGTCCACCCTTCCCCGTTGACACCGGTTTTCAGAAACATCCGACGATTGTCAACAACGTCGAAACATTTATCGATGCGGCTATTATCGTATCCAAGGGCGCAAAATGGTTCCTCGAACATGGAACCGTAAAATCCAGCGGAACGAAAATCTTCAGCATTTCCGGTGATTGTGAACGGCCGGGCGTTTATGAACTTCCGTTCGGCGTTACAATTGCGCAGATATTAAAAGAAGCCGGCGGCGAGGACGCAAAAGCCGTTCAGATCGGTGGCGCTTCCGGTAAATGCTTATCGAAAAAGGATTTCAACCGCTCGATCGCTTTTGAAGACATCGCATCCGGCGGTTCGATCATCGTTTTTGGTCCGGAAACCGACATGCTGGCCGTTGCGAAAAACTTCATGGAATTCTTCGTTGAAGAATCATGCGGACAATGCACGCCGTGCCGAGAAGGAAACGTCAAACTTTTAGACGGTATCGAAAAACTGGAAAAAGGTCGTTGTTCAGTAACTTATCTGAATGAATTACTGAAACTGGCAGAAACCATTCAGTTGGCGTCCAAATGCGGCCTCGGACAATCGAGTCCAAATGCTTTCCTTTCGATTATGGAAAATTTTAAATCCGAAATTCTTGGCCGCGTGCCGGAAAAAGATTAATGAGGTTAACCAATGGAAGATAAAGATAAAATTGTTGATCAAACGGTTTCACGCGCGCCGAAAAGCACTACGGCTTCTACGATGAAAGCCCCGGAAAATATGGAAGCTATCGGCGCTCTGATTAAAGTCACCATCGACGGAATGGACATCAAAGTTCCGATGGGAACCACAATTCTTCAGGCGGCGCGAAGCATCGGCATTCAGATTCCGACACTTTGCTATCATGAAGATTTGTGTATTAGCGGCGTCTGCCGTATTTGCGTCGTCGAAATAGAAGGACAGCGCACACTTCAGGCATCTTGCAGTTACCCGATTTCTCAACCGTTAGTTATTCACACACATACACGAAAAGTGCGTCATGCGAGACGCCACATCCTCGACCTTATGCTTTCAAAACATTATGGTGAATGTTATGCTTGTGTTCGTAACAATAACTGCGAACTCCAGCAATTGGCAAAAGAATACGGTGTCGATTTCTACCGTTTTGGCCACGTCGATAAGCCGACTTATGGACGAGATAATTCCAGTTATGCGATCGTCCGTGACATGGACAAATGTATTTTATGCCGTCGTTGTGTCCGTACCTGTATCGATCTTCAGGAAGTCGGCGTTTATGAGGCTTTTGATCGCGGCTCCGAAACACACATCGGAACTTTCATGGAAAATCCGATGGCTGAACTGATCTGCATCAATTGTGGTCAGTGTATCAATCGTTGTCCGACCGGCGCTCTTCATGCCAATGATCCGTCAGATGCCATTTGGGCGGCGATTGACGATCCGACAAAACATGTCGTCATTCAAACCGCTCCAGCCCCGCGTTCGGCGATCGGCGAATGCTTTGGTCTCGAACCGGGAACTCCGTTGACACGCGAAATGAACACCGCGATGCGTTATTGCGGTTTTGATAAAGTTTTTGACACGAATTTCACGGCCGATCTGACCATTCTCGAAGAGGGAACGGAACTCATCAAACGGCTTTATAAAGCCCTCGTCCTCAAAGAGCAAGTCGCTCTACCGCAATTTACTTCCTGCTCGCCGGGATGGGTGAAATATATCGAACATTTCTATCCGGAAATGCTAGAATACGTTTCCTCCGCCAAGAGTCCACAGCAGATGTTCGGCGCCATCATCAAAACTTATTATGCCAAGATGCACAACATCGATCCGGCTGATATCGTGACCGTTGCACTGATGCCCTGCACCGCTAAAAAGTTTGAATGCAACCGTCCGGAAATGAACGACTCCGGTTTCAAAGATATCGACTACGGTTTGACAACGCGTGAATTGGCGCAGATGTTTAAAGAAGCCGGTATCGATCTACCAAATATGCAAAAATCCGAATTCGACGATCCCTTTGGCGAAGAAACAGGTTCCGGCGTCATTTTTGGAGTCACAGGCGGTGTGATGGAATCTGCGATCCGCACGGTTTACGATCTCGTTACCGGTGAAAAGATCGAGAATCTGTTTGAAAAGGCAAACGTCATTCCGGTACGCGGTTTCGATGGTGTCAAATACGCCGAACTTCCAATCACGAAAGTTGGTCCGGTTCCTGAAATCCTGGCACATTTGCTCCCGAACTGGGACTGGCTTAAAGGCGCAACATTGAAGGTCGCCGTCGCACATGGAACCGCAAACGCCAAGAAAGTTCTGGAAAACATTAAAGCGGGCGGAAAGTTCAGCGAATGTCATTTCATCGAATTTATGGCTTGCCCGGGTGGATGCCTCGGCGGCGGCGGTATGCCGATTCCGACCGACGAAAAAATACGTGCGGCTCGCGCTAAAGCAATCTACTCTGAAGACGAACGGAGCACTGTCCGCAAATCGTACGAAAATCCCGCCGTTGCGAGAATTTATAAAGAATTTCTAACGGACGGGCCATGTGGTCATCTCAGTCATAAACTTCTGCATACGACCTATACTCCTCGTGGCAAGAAGCTGATCTAATATCTTAATCAGATCGTTTTCGAAAGGGCAATTCTAACCGGATTGCCCTTTTTATTTTTACCTCAATCAATTAAGTTTATCCGTCGTTTGTTGATACGTTGAATTGAGGATTTAATGAACAGAAAACCGATATATCTCGACCATAATGCCACGACGCCGCTCCATCCGGAAGTCAAGAAAACACTAATCGAAATGATGGAAATTTACGGCAATCCTTCCAGCCTGCATTCGGATGGCAGAGAAGCCAGACGACGGGTCGAGGACGCTCGTGAAAAGATCGCGACTTTTATAAATGCCCGACCAGACGAAATTATCTTTGTAGGCAGCGGTTCGGAAGCCAATAACACCGTTCTTTCGATGATGAGTTGTTCATCGAAACAATGCCAGATGACCCGTAAGATGCGTGATGAAGTCATCACGACTAAAATCGAACATCCATGCATTATCGAATCCTCGAAATGTCTCAAAGAGCGCGGCACGTCAGTTACTTACATTGACGTTGACGAATTTGGAATAATCTATCCGGATGACTTGCGAAAGCATCTTAATCCCAACGTCGGGCTTGTTTCTATCATGATGGCAAATAACGAGATCGGAACTATTCAGGACATTAAAACACTCGCCGAAATCACCCATCAAAACGGTTCTCTCTTTCATACGGATGCCGTTCAGGCAGTTGGAAAAATTCGGGTTGACGTGAAAGATCTGAATGTCGATTTTCTAACGATATCCGGACATAAAATGTACGGACCGAAAGGTATCGGCGCACTTTATATCAAACACGGAATTCCGTTTTGTCCGCTCATTCGCGGCGGTCATCAGGAAATGGGACGACGCGCCGGGACAGAAAACACTCTCGGGATTGTCGGATTCGGAAAAGCAATCGAAATGCGTGTAATTGAAATGGAATCGGAAGGAAAACGCCTACTTGAATTGAAAAAAATCCTTCGTACAGGTTTCGAAAAAAGCATTCCGGATATCAAATTCAACGGTCATCCGACCGAATGTCTGCCTGGAACCTTGAATGTTTCTTTCGATGGCGCCGAAGGCGAATCCATTCTCCTTTATCTGGATTTGGCAGGAATTGAAGTCTCCACCGGCTCAGCATGTGCATCCGGTTCACTCGATCCGTCACATGTTTTACTGGCAACCGGATTATCTGCGGAACGTGCTCACGGATCGGTTCGTATCAGTCTCGGACGAGAAAATACAGCCGAAGAAATGCAATATATCGTTAAAACATTTGAAGAAGTCATCCGCCGAATCCGCTCAATGTCAACGATTTACGGAAGGAATGTCAAATGAACAATTTACCTAATTGGTTATATAGCAACACAGTTAAAGAACATTTTATGAATCCTAAAAACATCCTGAAAGACAATGAGAATTTTCAGGAAGATGGCAAAGGCATTACCGGAAACATCAAATGCGGCGACCAGATGATGATGCTGATTCAGGTCGATAAGGAAAAAAATACTATCAAAGACTGTCGTTGGCTAACCTACGGATGTGCCAGCGCGATTGCCAGCACTTCGGTTTTGTCTGAAATGATCAAAGGAATGACGCTGGACGAAGCTTATCATCTCACGCCCAAAGATGTCGTAAAAGGTCTTGGTTCATTACCGGAACACAAAATTCACTGCTCTGTTCTCGGCGACAAAGCGCTCAGAGCCGCCATTAACGATTATTACCGGCGAAACGGCATGAATGAAAAGATCGAAATCGAAGAAGCGCGAATCATTTGTCAATGTATGAATGTCACCGATCAGGAAATCGAAAATGCGGTTCTCGAAGGCGCACGAACTTACATCGAACTTCAGGAAATGACAAAACTCGGAACTGTCTGCGGAAAATGCAAAGACGAGGCGACGCGGTTACTGGACGAGTATATCCGGAAGCACTTCTCGCTAAAAGAATAGTAATTTCAATTCACTGCAGAAATCGCTGAGAACGCGGAGAAAATAGATATTCTAACTGAATTCCATTTCATCTGCTTTCGTCCCTTTCGTGGGCACTATTCCTTCATACCTTTAACTTTGATACTCACAACCGAGTTTGTAATTTCTTTGAGTTCTTCACAAGAAATGTTCGCTTCGGAAATTACGGGTGCAATGTTCAATTCTTCAACCGGATATTCCATCTGATACAGAATTTCATCCACAACCTCGATCCTGGCAAATCCTGCCGATCGAAGCATCGATAAATAGTCTTCTTTAAGAACTGCTCCGGCCACACAACCGACATACGATAAGATAGATTCCCGTATCACAGCCGGAAGTTCACGCAATAAAACAATATCCGAAATCATCAGGCGGCCACCCGGTTTTAGAACACGAAACGCTTCGTTGAATACCTGCCGCTTATCCGGTACAAGATTGACGACACAATTTGATATAATAACATCAACGGAATCATCAGCAACGGGTAAATGCTCGATTTCACCTAACCGAAATTCGACATTTTTAAAGTGCGCTCTGAGTGCGTTCGCACGTGCTTTTTCGATCATTTCAGGTGTCATATCGACACCTATGACCTTCCCAGATTTTCCAACTCGTCTTGCCGCCAGAAAGCAATCAAATCCGGCACCCGATCCGAGATCGAGAACGGTCTCACCTTCCTTCAATGAAGCAATTGCAACCGGATTTCCGCAGCCCAATCCAAGGTTTGCACCTTCCGGAACCGTTCCGAGTTCAATTTCGGAATAACCAATTCTCTTACTGATTTCTTCGGCTGACGGCTGACTTCCGCAACAGGAAGATGAACCGCAACATGAACTCTTTTGAGTAACGATTTGCCCGTATTTTTCACGTACTACCGATTTGATTTTGTCCTGATCCATTTTCGTTTCCTTTACTTATTTTCAGTCATTCATTTATTCTCTCTTCCAATCATCAGTGCAGACTCCTTAAGTCTCGTAGAAATAACCAAATTGACGACCATGAGCCCGATCATCACGATTAAAGGTAAGGTCATGGAACCTGTCGCGGGAGATTTGAAAATGTCCATGCCAAAGATGAAAGAGATACCTGAGATTTGCCCCATCAATAAAAGCAAGCCGTTGGATGTGCCTTCCGGTGCAGGATATGCAACTTCGGCGCCATATTGGAATCCAATCGGACCAGCACCGAGCAGGAAAAAACCAAGAATTATCGACGACGCAATAAGCAAACCGTAATTAGTCGCAAAAGTAATACCGATAAAACCAATTGTAGCCATAGCGAGAGACAAGATCAATAAAGGAATTCTTTTCCGATACTTATCCGAGATGGTTGGCACGACAATCGCTCCTACGACACCGCCCGCAATCATCAATCCCCCGATAACTCCGGCTTGTGTAATTGAAAATCCTCTTGGAGAGACTATGTTTTCTATCCAAGTTGCGACTGCATTAAACACGCCCAGACACACGAAGAAAATGAACATAAGAACGATAAAATCCTTCTTCTTCAGTGTTTCTTTGAGACCGGTTAAAACCAGCGTCCTCATTTCCTGTTCCGGAGGACAAGGTGGCGTTGGTGGATATTCTCTGACGAATACGAAAAATACAATAGAAACGATCATGGAACCGATTCCATAAATGACAAGCATTCCATCGATTTCGGAATTTACAACAAGAAACGGTGTTAGTACCAACCCTAGAAATATCCCAAAATACATCGCCAACGTACCGAATCCCGATGCTATTGCGCGTTCATGAATTGGAAACCAGCGTGCGGCAACTTTCGTCACGGCGTTAAGAATGAACGGTTGTCCGATGGCAATTCCTATCTGTGAAATAAATACCAGCGTGAAATTGTCCGCACCTAATCCACGCAGTAAACCGAAAACTCCTGTCAATGTGGCTCCTATTCCGACAGCGATCCGGATTCCATAAGTATCGATAACCCACGAAGCGGGAAATGAAATGATGATGTACACAATCATGAAAATCATAGATAAAAGACCAATGCTGATATCCGAGACGCCGTAATACCGAGCAGCGCTGCTCGTAATGGGTGCGAACGTTATCCACATGAGTTGATTGATCGCAACGACAAGCATGAATGCTGTAAGTACAACCCAACGATAGCCATAGATTTTATAATTTGTTTGTTCCATCAAAATAACCTTCCAATTAAATTTACTCAACCTTAAAGTTTATTCATTTTTTGCTAAAGAATCGCATGATTTCCATCATTACCTTATCTCGTTCTTCTGTTAATTTGATTGTTTCAAACGGAAATCCGAAGGCAACGACGGAATATTTTCCCCGATATGCAATCCCAGCACTGAACGAGTTTTCCTGAAATCGCAAAATTGTATTAGTTTCCGGTGTTGCCGGATCGATGGCATCCGGAGATTCGCATGCATAAATCTGTCCATCATATCCAGTATTGAACATTAGACTTTGAGATGATAATCCGAATTCCGACGCAACGCTGAAGACTTTTCCGTTCACGCTTGCATGCCCGGTCGCCAGTTTAAATTTTAAAACTTCCCTGGCAAAGGAACTGTCCTGACTATTTCTGCTTGCGAATAGATCTGTTCCTATGTATGCACCGGATAAAAACAGGTTTCCTCCTGCCAAACAAAACCTGGAAATCTCCTGCTGAAGTTCTTTCGGAAATGCTTTGAACTGTTTGTCTTTCAGTGACTTCGGCCATTCCGTCTCTTTCTCTTCTCCCAATATCAGATCAACGGTTTTATACTTCGTAATATCGATTTCATCATCCATTACAGCCTCATCGCTCACGGAAACAAATGAATAACCTGCGGCTTTCAATGATTGTCCGTGAATGAAAGGAAAATCGAAAGTGTTGCCCAGAATTACTATCGTCTCGAAATCGGCATGACTTGCGCCCCAGCCTGGTTGGTCGTTGGTCAGCCATGGAGAAGTCGGCATAAAATCGAATTGAGCGCCGGTATAATTCAAAGCATATTTATCCGGAACTCCCTGATCGAGAAAATCGGCAAATCCGGTAAATGAACTGGTCACGATCTTCTCCGGAGCACAAATCCGATCGAATCCGTTGATAATCAGAACTGGCGTTTGCTCGCGGTCCATCCGACAAACCGACAGGATTTCCGAAGGAAAACTCTCACCGCCGCTGTTGACTGCCGTGACTTTAAAACTGTATATGAAATTTTCCTGGATATTTGATAAAATAAATTGCGTACGATCGACAAAAACACCGTTGTCGAATCCACCATTATTCACTCGCGAGTAAACGATATATTTTTCAGCCTTCGCGGTCGGTTCGAGTGGATCTACTGTCGGTTTCCATTTCAGCACAACTCCGCCTTTATCATCGAATTCCGTACTAAAATGAGTTACCGGAAGCGGTTGAACAACAAAAGGATAGCCGTTCTGTGCTGCTATAAATTTCAGCATCGATTTATAAATTGAACGACTGACATCGAAGCGAAACCGCGGATCGCTGGCAAATTGCATATCCAGAAAATTCTGATGCGACAATAGTTCCAATAGCGCAGATGGAACATTCGGACGATAAGATTCGCTATATTGCCGATTCCAAAGTTGACGACGAGACCATTTGGCATCATATTTCGCACGAATATCATCAACGATCTGTGTTTGCAAAATGTCCGCGAAATCCCGGTTGGCAAAACGCGAGACTCCATCCGGAAAAACCTGAGAAGAATCCCAATCGTCAATGCTATATATCGAAAGCGTTCCGACGACTGTGTCGCTTTGGGTAATTCCGGCGTCCGTGTGAAATGCTAATGACAGATCGATTGGAATCCCCAGTCCTTTCACATTCCTGTTTTTATTCGGACCGCATGGCGCACCGTTGAGATAATTCACCCATTCTCCGCGACACTGGTAATCGTCCACATAATCGTCCGAATCGTGGTTGAAATGATAAATCAGCGAGTCGGGCATCCCGGCATATTGAAGATAATAGCGCGCTCCTTCTTCGAATCTTGGACGTGAACTCTCGCTTCCAAATCTCTCGATATTACCCAGTCCGCCACCGAATCGAACCGCATCGGCTGTGACGATTTTTCCTAGTTCAGTGCTTTGATTGGTCAGTGTCACTTTACCGGTTTCGGGATTCGTTCCTTTTTCAAAGCGAAACGTCCCAAGATAAATCCACGTACCACCACCGATCTGCTGATTGACAGAAAAACGTGTTTTTCCGCCTGAATGATAAATCGTATAAATTGCATTTGAAACACTCATCGAATCCGAATGATATGCAATGGTTACTGCATACTCGCCAGTCTTTGGAATTTCAGGAATCCAGTCGATTTCAGCAGTGGAAGATTCTGATGAATATGTTGACCGATAACTTCCTGTCTGAAAGGGATTTGTTCCGGTCTTATAAGGCGGTTCTCCAACAGAAAATTCTTTCGATTCTCCAGTTTTCCAGACGGAATTCTGCTCAATCGATTCCTCCCGATAAATTCCCATTTCTGCAGGCGAATCGTTATCGACAATGACTTCACTTGTCTGAATATCGCGTTCACGTGGGATGAACACGTTGGCGCCCGCATTTTCCAGCATTGGCAACAGGTACGGAAGGACAAATGACGTCGGTAAAAGATCTTCAACCGTCTGGAAAAGTCGGCATCTCTGCCATTCCCAACGGTGCGTATCGAGACTGTAATACCAACCATGACTATTCCAGAGCGCGATATTCCTATTCATTAATCCGTTCACAGGATAAAACGGTTTACTCAGGTTTTTCACGACAGAAACTGCCTTCTTTCCCGGCTTTGACATGCGAGAAATGTCATAATTCTCCGGACTTGTTCTGTAAAAATTCGGAATGAGTTCTTCTATCGACTGATCTAATGTAAAAAGCGTGAACGAATAACTTTTAAAGCGCCAGCCCAACTTTTTTTTCATGGATGAATAGATGGCTTTCACGTTTTCTTCCCGAAATGGGACAATTGAAAAATCGGAATTGAAATGAATATCAATGTGTTTTTTCTCAGAATCGACGATAATATTCCGAATTCTTGTTTGAGGCGATATATCCAATGGTTTCTTTTCCCGCATACAAACGAGGAGAAATTGCTCAGTCCTATTCATTATCGATTTTTCGGTGCTTGTTTTTGGGATGTAACGCAGTCCGCGGGATTGAATTGCCACAGTCGCACAACCGGAAAAGAACAGTAAACTTGCTATGCAAAGAAAGAAAAATCGGTTTTTAACCATCAGCGACCTCATAATAAATAAATTCATCTACAACTCCGACCATATCGATTTCAAGAGATTCCAACTCCCGATAAAATATTTGTTTTTATGGATAATGCATATAAATTTCTGTAGGCTTAATTGACATTTCTCATGAAAAATGTACTCTTAAAAAAAATCCTAATCCTCCTTCCACTACTCGCTCTGCAGACGGACCTGTTTCCGGCAATCGTCGATACGCCGTTGGCTAACTTTTCCAAGGCTCAACGCGCGTGGTTATTGAATCAGCGTTCGGAATCTGCCGAAATCTACCTTAAAGAATCCGACACTTCCGCTCGAAAACAGATACCGCTGACGAATGCGGCGACGATCCGATTTCTTGACTCCGATATATCTGCTGCGGATGAACTCATCGGTCAGGCGCTTAAGTTCGATCCAAAGTACGGGCCGGCGCTTCTGTTAAAAGGACAGATCGAATTTCAACGCGGGAACATTAAAGCCGGAACGATTTATCTTCGCGCCGCCGCTAAGAGTCATCCACAACCCGAGATCCCTCTTTACTTTCTTGGCCGTCATCTCGCAAAACGAAATCAATTAAAAGATCCGTTAGAAGTACTGAATGATGCCGTTTCAGCAAATAAACGATTTACGCCGCCATATCCGATTATCGGTGAAATTCTGATCAAACAAGGTAAAATCTCTGACGCAGTCGAAGTTTTGACTGATGCGTTAAAAATCTCTTATGACGCAGACATTCTCCTCACACTCGCACGTGCAGTGGAAAAAAGCGGTAATTTGACGGAGGCAAAAAAATACTTCGGCCTTTTCTCCTATCTGTTTCCCAAGCATTCTGAAAGTATCTCCGTACAAAGATGGTTGAAAAGTAACGGCGCTGTTCAACCTTATTCTCATCAATTTGTGCCTGTACCGCCAAGGAACAAATCCGACCGCTTTTTCCCAATCGGTGAAAACACCGTTTACAGCGTCGAATGGGGCCCGATCCGCGTCGGTGAGTTAAACACAGTTATCGCTGAAGCGCTCCACTTTCAAAATCATGACGCTTATAAGGTGATCTTTAGCCTTGACTCAAATCCCGCACTGGAATTCATTGCCTCGCTTCACAGCGATTACATCACAATAATCGATCAAAGCACAAAGCAGGTACTTCAGCATTTTTTACATATCCGTGAAAATAATATCGTCAGCGATAAAGTGTACGACTTCGACCGTGTCACAGGCAAATTTGTCTGCCGATCCGTTGAAGAGGATGGACATATTCAACTGCTCGAAAAATATCTCCCGGAAAATACGATCGACGGCACATCCATCCTTTTCTATTCGCGACAGGTCGTCAAGGAAAAACGCAGCGAGCGCGTCATGACAATCATCGACGAGAATTTCGTCATCTCAGACATCAATTATGAAAACCGAAAAGAGCCCGTTAACGTCCGCAGTAAACAGGAAGACGCTCTGGTCATTTCCGGCGAGAACTACTATAAGGGAATCGTCGGATTTACAGGGAATTTCCGAGGCTGGTTCCGTGACGATAGTACATACCTCCCGGTTCGCTCGGATTTTGAAATCTGGGTCGGCAGGATTGCCATTTCAATGGCGACCGTAGAAGAACAAAGGCAACACAAATATGCGCGTTAAAATTGTTAAAACATTCGTAATGCTCGTTTCAGTCTGTTTAGGATTGATAATGCACTCCGCCTGCAGTCTGAACCAGATCGTCATGAATGCCGCCAGCGGATTCATGGAAAGCGGCATCCAATCAGTCTATTCCGAAGGCGATCTGGAATTGGCGAAGAATTTCCTTTCAAGCAACCTGAAGATAATCGAAATATTGGCGTCGAAGGACACATCCAACGCCCGGGTGAACTTACTGGCGGCTCAGGCGTTCGGCGCGTATGCTATGGCTTTTGTCGAGGATGAAAATCCCGAGCGCGCATCAGCTCTGTATAAACGCGGATTGGCATATTCTTTCCGCTCGCTTCCATCCAAAAAACGATTCGACGAACAGGTAACAATCGATCAGTTAGAAAATCTTTTACTAAGTTATGAAAAAAATGATGTCCCGGCACTTTTCTGGCTCGGGTACAATTGGGGGCAATTCATTCTCCAGCATCTCGACGATCCCATGACGATCGTTCATCTGTCGAAAGTCGAAATGATCATGCGACGTGTCATGGAATTGGATGAAAATTATAACTTCGCCGGCGTCGATCTTTTCTACGGATGTTTTTATGCCGCGCGTCCGCCGTTTCTCGGTGGAAATCCCGAAAAAGGAAAACAATATTTCGAGAGAAATAATGAACTGAACGGCAACTCGTTCTTCATGAGCCAGTATTTTCTGGCAAAATATTATGCCGTCCAAATTCAGGATCGGCAACTGTTCGACTCACTATTATCTGAAATCGAACAAGCGGACATCGACGCGCGTCCCGACATTCGCCTGATGAACGCTCTCGCGAAAGAAAAGACGGCAAGACTTCGGCTGATGGAACCGGATTTATTCGATACCGGAGAATAAAATGATCATGGCAATTCATCCGCGAAATGGACAATTTAAAAGAGGTAAATCTGTGATTTCATCCCATCGAATTCTTATCGGCGTTTCAATTCTTCTTAGTTCGTTTTTTATTTTTCCGGTTTATCCGCAGGCGCCGTATATCGTTAAAGTTGCCACGGTGGCTCCCGACGGATCGAACTGGATGAAAGAATTCCGCGCCTTCGAGAAGGAGTTAAAACTATCTACAAACGGGCAGATTCAATTTAAAATTTATCCAAACGCCGTTCAGGGCGGCGAAAAGGACGTTTTGCGAAAGATGCAACTCGGACAGATCGACATCGGAACTTTCACAGGCGTCGGACTCGGCGAAATCGTTCCGGAAGTCCGCATTCTCGATCTTCCCTTTCTGTTTCGCACCAGCGAAGAAGTCGATTATGTTTACACAGCGTTGTTTGAAGAATTTCAGAATAAATTTATCGAAAAAGGATTCTTCCTCGTCGGCTGGGCGGAAATTGGATTCGTTTATACATTTACCAAGACGCCGATCACAAGACCGGAGGATTTCCGTAAAATCAAGATGTGGCTCTGGAGAGGCGATCCGCTGGCAAAGGCGACTTTTGACGTAATGAAAATTCAGTCTGTTCCGTTAGACATCACCGATGTTCACACTTCCCTGCAAACGGGATTGGTCGATGGCGTTTACATCTCACCTTACGGCGTTCTGGCGCTTCAATGGTTCACCAAAACCAAATATATGCTGAATTATCCGCTGGCCAATTCCGTCGGCGCGATTCTCATCACGACGAAAAAATTGAATTCTCTCCCGGAATACCTGCGGAGTGTCCTCGTCGAAAAGACAAAGGAAAACATGCGGAAGATCGTCGTACAGAGTCGAAAAGACAATCTTGCTTCTATTCAGGCACTTGAGAAATCCGGCATCCATTTGACAAAAGTTACCGACAAGAAAACGATCGCCGAATTTGACGAGATCGGCAGACAAACACGTGAAAAACTTGTCGGTGACCTCTATTCTCAGGATTTGTTAGACAAGATTCTCGTTCTCCTCAAGGAATATCGGTCGAAACATGATCGCTAAAATCCGGAAAATCATCGATATTTTTCTAACAGGAATGGCAGTATTCCTGATGTTGTCACTGATCGTTTTTTCATTTATACAAGTCATGTTGCGCAATCTGTTCGGCATCAGCATGAATTCGGCTGACGAGTTCATGCGAAACGGTGTTTTGTGGATCGCATTTATCGGGGCGGTATTGACGACTCTGCGCGGAAAACATATTTCAATCGACATTCTTCCTCGGCTCGTGACAGGTAAAGGAAAGAAAATTCTGGATTGGACGCTTACCATTTCCGCCGCGATGATCTGTCTGGTAATGACTTTTTACTCCGTCAAGTTTATTATCCTTGAAATCGAAATGAAATCCGTTATTGCCGGATTCTGTCCAGCGTGGCTTATCGAAAGCATCATTCCCGTCGGTTTCTTCCTTTTGGCAATTTCATTTCCGTTGAGATCGCTGGATAAAAGCCGAAAGGCGGATTTATGAACGGAATGATCTTCGCCGGAATCATCGTTCTGCTTATTATTGCAGGGCTTCCACTCTTTGCCGCGATCAGCATTTCAGCAATTTTATTATTCTTATCGTCGGGAATCGATCCCACCGTCGTCATTGTCGAACTTTACCGCATTGCTTCCGCACCGACTCTATTAGCGATTCCGCTTTTCACGTTTGCCGGATTCATCTTAGCGGAAAGTAAAGCGCCAAAACGATTGCTGAACCTCGCCGATTCTCTGTTCGGTTGGGCGCCGGGCGGTGTCGCGATCGTTTCACTAATTACTTGCGCGCTGTTCACCTGTCTTACCGGTGCATCGGGAATCACGATCATCGCCATCGGCGGACTGATCTATCCGATTTTACTCAAGCATAATTACACGGAAAAATTCTCGCTGGGACTAATTACTGCTTCCGGAAGTCTCGGTCTGCTTTTTGCGCCGAGCCTACCGTTGATTCTTTACGGCGTCGTCGCATCGGTTTCCATCGATCAACTTTTTCTGGCCGGCATTCTTCCGGGAATTTTACTGATTCTGATTCTTTCCGTATATGCCGCGCGACAGGATATGATCAGTCCGACAATTCGGAAGAAGTTTTCATTCAAGTCACTGATTCAAACATTAAAAACCGCCCGGTGGGAATTGCCGATCCCGATCATCGTTCTCGGCGGGATCTATGGTGGAATTTTCACGGCGGTTGAAGCGGCGGCGGCAACGGCTTTTTATGTCTTCATCGCAGAGTTTTTTCTTTACCGCGATCTTTCCATCCGCAAGGATCTGGTGCGCATTGCACGCGATGGGACACAACTTGTCGGTGGAATATTGATCATTCTCAGCGCGGCGATGGGATTGACCGCATATCTGATCGATGCACAAATTCCGCAAAACCTGCTAGCCGCCATTCAGGGAGTCATTCATTCCAAATTCGTATTTCTTATCGCTCTGAATATTTTCCTGCTGATTACCGGTTCACTACTCGACATTTTTTCTGCGATCATCATCGTCGTACCGCTAATCGTACCAATTGCATTGAGTTATCAGGTCGATCCCGTTCATCTCGGAATCATTTTTCTGACGAATCTGGAAATCGGCTATCTCACGCCGCCGATCGGATTGAATTTATTCATTTCCAGTTTCCGGTTTAAAAAGTCGATTCTGGAACTTTACCGGGTGAGCGTTCCTTTCCTTCTGCTCATGCTGGTTGCGCTGATCCTTATCACCTACATTCCATGGCTGAGTCTCTGGCTTGTTCAAGTCTTAAAATAACAGATACAGAAATCACAAATAAATAATGAGGTAATATTTCTCAAATCCTTCTCTCTTTTTGTGTTCTCTTTATACATTGTTTTGAAAAATATCTTTATACCAATATGTGAAGAACTTCTTCCAAATCCCGGCAATAATGACTGCACAGCGCTTTTACACCGCTATCTTCAATATTTCCGTCAGCGATACCGATTGCGCTAAAACCCGCCAACCGGATCGATTCAATTCCAGCGCCGCTGTCTTCGATTCCAACCACATGATGTCGTTCGCTAACCGGAATTCCCAAACCAACACGACTGACTTCCGCGTAAATCCACGGATGTGGTTTTGGCGACAATTCGCCCAGAGTACCGACCGATCCTTTTCCTAAGGGAAATCCTGCCGTAATGATCGCATCGTAAAATTTCGCCGGATCGCCCATGCCGAGTGTTTCGAAAGCCGATAAAATCTCCGGATATGCCTTTTCGTATAATCCGGAAGTCACCAGACCGATCTTTATTTTTCGTTCTTTCAATTTCAACAGAAATTCTTTCAATCCGGCGCGCGGTGTAAATGCTCCGACTCGCCCATTTCCATCCAGAATCGCTTTCATTTCCCGCCGGGTATGTTTAAAATAAAAGACCCGCGCATCCTCAACGGTTTTTTCAGGACAATATTTCGCGATGCAATGTTGTAAATGCTCCGAAACGCTGTGCCCGGAAACATACGGCAGATCGCTTTCGCTCAATTTAAACTTCGGATTCCCTAAAAGGCTCGCTATGCTTTGTTGGATGATCCACACCCAGAACTCTTCACTCTTCACACTGGTGCCGTCTAAATCCATTAAAACCGCCTTTACGGGCTTTATAATATCGACATCAGGTACGGGATAATACGCCGGATAACCCATCGATGATAATACGCATGCGAGCGTCTTTTCCGTAAAACTGACAAACTCAACTTTACCATCGCCGGTTGAAATGATCGATTGAACATTTCCTTCGCCGATGCGGAACGTTCCGTCTGAAGTCGCGGTCAACCGTTTCATCCCGTTATTCATCGGAATTTTACCCAAACCGGGCAGTGTCATCCATTCTTTATTTTCAATCATTCAACAACCTTACTTTTAACCACGAATAAACACGAATGAACTCGAATAATTGCTTTGGAGAAATTTGTGATCGTTGATTATCTTTTTTATCAACCTATTTCAGGACGTAACAAAATTTTCAACCTTAAATCTCCAATTTTCAATTTGCAATTGCCCGGCATTATTCCCCTTTCAATTTTAACATCAGGATATTTTTCCCATTCTCGTATTTATAATCGACACTTTCGCACCAGACTTTGATCAGATTCAATCCCAGATCATCGTCTAAAACGCCTTCTTCGAACGGATTGACCGGCGCTCCGACGTTTTCACAAACCAATTCCACACCGCCGTCTTTTTCCGAATACGACAAGTTTAGGTTTATATCCGTGAAATCAGATTGAATCCCTAAAATCTCTTCGATTAACACGACTATATGATTGGTAACTTTTTTAGTCAGCGTATGTTTTTCACAAAACATTTCCATTTCACCCTGCATGGCATATAAATCATAATTTTTACTCGAAATATGGTAATGCAGACTGCGAATTCGATGGATGAATGCTCTCGTCTTTTCCTTTTGAGGATTTTCAAATATCTGTTGCGGGGTTCCTTCTTCAAAGATCAAACCCTCATCCATATAGAAAACGCGGCTTGAGATATTTCGCGCAAACTCCATCTCGTGCGTGACGATAATCATCGTCATCCCTTCTTTAGCAAGACGACGAATGACTGACAGTACTTCGCTGACCATTGTCGGATCGAGCGCCGATGTCGGTTCGTCAAATAATAAAATCTCCGGTTCCATCGCCATACAACGCGCAATTGCGACCCGCTGTTTTTGCCCGCCGGAAAGTTCATCGGGAAAACTGTAGGCTTTTTCCGCCAAACCAACGAGTTTCAGTAGTTCGACTGCCTTTTTATTGGCTTCGGATTTCTTCTTTCCAAGTAATTTAATGGTACCGATTGTCAGATTTTCGAGAACGGTTAAATGTGCGTACAGATTGAACGACTGAAATACCATTCCCATTTTCTGACGAATTTTCGGAACGTTCGTATTTTTGTCGAGGATCGGCACATCATCGATAAAGATAGAACCGCCGGTCGGAGTTTCCAGCAGATTGAGACAACGCAGGAATGTACTTTTCCCTGTGCCGGACGGACCGATGATCGATATGATTTCGCCTTTTTTAATATCGACGTTTATATCTTTAAGAACAACGAGATCGCCGAAGTGTTTGGAAAGATTCCTGACTTTAATCATCAGTTCACCTCCATTTCTCTGACAATATGTTTCCTTTTGGGATCCACAGAGATTTCAATATAGCCCAAAGCCCATGTCAACAACCACGCAATGAGCAAATACAACACAGCCGCCATGATTAGCGGAAAAAATGCGTCGAAGGTCCTGCTTCGGATAATATCGCCTGCTTTTGTCAAATCCTGCACGGCGATGTAGCCGACGATCGATGTCATCTTAACCAATGAAATGAACTCTCCTTTATAAACCGGCAACACATGATGCAAAGCCTGCGGCATGATGATGTTAATAAAGGTCTGAATTTTCGTAAAACCACCGGCAATACCCGCTTCTTTCTGTCCTTTATCCACGCTTTCGATCGATGTTCTGAACATCTCGGAAACATAAGCCGCAAAGTTCAATCCGAAAGCGATTATGGCGACGAAAACCGGATTGATATTGACCGACGCGAACACGACATAATAAATGATCATCAGGAAGACAAGCACCGGCGTTCCGCGCAATAAAACGATATATATCTTTGCCGTTACCGACATGATGTTCCTTTTCGACATTCTCATAAAACAGACCAATATTCCGAGCAAAGTTCCGACCAGCGCGGCAAAAATGGAAATGATCATTGTTATTTTTAATCCGTCGATGATCAACAGGTACCGGTTTTCAAGAATAATGTTATTATAAAAACTCGAGGAAATCGTTTGAAAAAACGACTTTTGCTGTAATTGGATTTCCTCTCCGTCGTAACCGGCAAGATTCTTTTTTAATACAATGACCGCCGTCCGGAAATCGGCATAAGAATCGGAAAAATCGATTTGCTTATTACGTTCTTCACTGATCGAAATTCCGTCGGAAATCATATCGGCTTTCCCGGCCGCCAATGCCGCGATAAGCGATGAAAATTCCATTTGAATAATTTCGAGATGATAATTCCGGCGTTTAGCGAATTCGTGGATCATTTCGATATCCATTCCGACATATTCGCCGTTCATGTACGCGACATATGGAAGGTCTTCCACAGACACTGCAACGACCAATTTTTTATCAGACACAGGATTTGTAAACGGCGGCATGACCGCTTCTTCCGGATCATCGATAAACCAGCGTTCATGCATGACTTTATAAGTGCCATCCTGCCGGATCTCTTTCAGATAGGCATTGAATTCATCCCGAAGAACCGATCTCCTTTTATTGAAACCAACGCCCAACGGTGTTGACAGAACATCTTCGCTCAATATGCCCAATTCCGGATTGCGCTTCAGGAGTAATTTACCTGTAATCAAATCCATCATCACCGCATCGATCTTGCCGCTCTTGACCGACATCATCAGATCGGCGGTGCTTTCAAAGCGAAAGATTTCAGCCTTCGGATAGTTTTGTGCGATAAAAGCGTCCTGGACGGTTCCCGTAAAAATGCCGATCTTCTTATCGGCAATATCATCGAGAACGACCATTTTGTCGGTAATAGCCGGGGCTATATTTTTTTTCAATGCAATTAAACTGACTCCCGATTCATAGTAAGGGTCGGAAAAATCGATCTGCTTTTTTCTTTCATCCGTAACAAATAATGAACAAGTGATGATGTCGATCTTATTCGTTGAAAGAGAGGCTAACATACTTCCAAACTGCATATCGACCGGAATAAATTCTTTCCCAACATAAGCCGCGAAGCGCTCGCCGAGTTCAATATCAAAGCCTATTAATCTGCCATCTTTTAGGATTGTAAAAGGCATCCCCAAATCGCTGACGACTCCAACTTTTAGAGCGCTGTTGGTTTTGACGCTCTTTATTTCCGGCATTTCCATTACATTTTGCTTCATCCAGCGGTCAACCATATCGTCGTAGATGCCATTGGATTTAATTTCCCGTAAGAAATCATTAAACTGTTTACGCAGTTCATCATTCTTCATATTAAATCCAGCCGCTATTGGAACCGAATAAACATTATCGGCTAAAAGCCCGATACCTTCGTTAGCGTTAAAAACATCATTTAAAGCCGCCTGATCGAAAAATGCTACATCCGCTTTTGCTGAATTCAACGCAACCAGCATGTCTGAATTACTTTGGTACTGCAAGATGTCCGCTTCGGGATAATTTTGGGTAGCATAAGAATCGTGGATGGAACCGAGCAGAACGCCGATGCGCTTATTTTTTATATCATCGATAGCGCTGAGTTTAATCTCTGCATGGGTTGGAACAATCTTTTGCCGGACAATGACCGCAATACCGCTTGGATAGTAACTTTCAGAAAACAATACACTTTTCGCTCTTTCCGGCGTGATCGATAAACCAGCGCCGATCATATCGACTTTTCCCGCAATCAATGCCGGAAGCATCGCGCCGAATTCCATATCGACGATTTCGAGTTTCTTTTCCAACTTCCTCGCGATGTAGGTCGCAAATTCAACATCGAACCCGACAACATTCTTGTTCGCGTCTGTAAAAGACATCGGTTTCGTAACCGCCGCTGTTCCGAATTTCAAAACGCCATTTTTCCCGGAGAGTTTTATGATTGGCATCGAAGCCGGAACTCCCTTTTCAGGAAACCAGCGTTTCATCATGTCGTTATAGGTACCATCCGATTTCAATTCGGCAAGCGTCTGATCGATCACGGTTTTTAATTTTTCATTTTGAAATTGAACGGCAAAACCATACTGATCTTCCAGCAGTAGTTCGGAAAGGACGACAAGTCCGTCGTTTTTTGCGGCAATATTCTGAAGGACCGGTTTATCGTAAGCCGCCGCATCCGCTTTTCCTTCTTTCACCGCGATGGCGCAGTCGAGGATGCTGTTAAAGTATATTATCTTTGCGTCAGGAAGTTTGCTGAGTACTAATTGGTCGGCGGCCGTCCCGCTTGGAACGGCGATCGTCTTTCCACCTTTCAGCATCGCTATATGAGTGATTTGTACATCTTTATCGCCGCATCCGGTCAGCAACGAAATGACATATAGAATGAACAAATATAAGTAACGTTTCATGATTGCCTTTAAAATTTTTTTATAATTGCATAATTCAACACGGTCTCATTTTATCTGAAATATCAATCAAAGAACGTGTCCATACTAACCAAGAAATAGTAAAAAGTCAATCAAATATTATGTTACATTTTTATTAACTATGAATCCAGATTCGTTTGACTGTCGCCCCACACCTGCCGACCGAATGATTGGGATCAGATGAATTATTTCCAATTAAAAATTTCTTCGCTGAATTTCATATGAAGCGTCACAAAGAAATTATCAAATTGATAATTCTGCTCTGAGAAATCGGGATCATCGTATTTCAGAAGAGCATAACCGACACCTACCTGAACGTTTTTCATAAGTAAATATCCCATCTCGACCGATGCGCCGACTTTCGATTCGTTAAGTGGTTTAAGCGAAATATATCTTGAATCCAGCGCGGTGTACCATTTAAGGTTCCAGTCATATTCTAGCCGTAAAGCATAAAAGTCAGTTGTGACCTTATCTTTGAAGAGTCCAACCTCTTCATCGACGACGATACGCTTGGCGAGGCGTCCACCAATTTCAAGGCGGTCGGTCGGTTGCCAATAATGATGAGTTGAAATGATAAAACGATCCAAACTAATCTTCGGTTGGATGTGTGTGTTATTATCGACGATGTAAGCGACTTTAGCCAGGCAGTTGTAGAAATCGCTTCTTTCCGGTCTGAAAGCGAGACCCAGCTGATTATCGGTCTTGATAACATAATCGTTGGTAGATTGATAATTAACTGTAGAATAAACCGACTTAGTAATAACGGCAAGACCGTGAGCCACTTTGAAGTCTGTGCCAAACATATAATTATACTGGCGCGATTCACAGTCGCTGCGATATTCCCACTTACCTGTGGTTTTCCACATAATTTCCGGGAGATATTCAAAAGCGACGGATAAGGCCTGATGTTCGGTAGTAGGGGTTTCGAAGTGATCCATCGTAGAGGCATTTTCATAAGCGAAATTAAGCGTGAGATTTTTATTCACAGTCCATTTATTTTTTAATCCGATACTGGCGCGATTTCGACTGTCGCCCAATGCTCCGCCGATTTCGTATTTGCCATTCAACTGGGTATTTTCCGTTACTTTGGAATCGAACCCGACAACCGTTTGATTTCCGGAATTTTGACCTTCGAGTTTTTTAAACTTGGTAAATACACTGAGCTTAGCCGATATAGCATATGTCAGCCCTAAGGCAGTGTTAGTCGGTTTCGACTGATCACCACTTTCCAGATTCTGGTCGCGTTCAATCGATCCGGATAATTTTTTAGTTAATTGGTAGCTCAAGGCTCCCTGTAACAAACGGGAACGGAGATGCGAGGTCGTGGTCAGGGAAGATTGTCGATCGCGAGTGGCATCTTCGTAACCGAGTTTCAGTTGTCCTTTAGTGGTAAATTTTCGCTGATAGCCGAGATTAAGAACATCCGCGGAATTTTCGTTGATCGTTCCCATTTTATTGAATTGCCGGTAAAAATCAGAAGTGAATTGTCCATACTTTTCATGGCTGAGTTGACCTTTCAGGCCGTATTTTTCGGAGCCTGTTTCTGTGGCGCTACCGGTTTGTGAAAGGTTGATAAATGAGGAATCTACCGTACGATAATATCCCTTTATATTCAGATTTTGCGAAGGTGCAAACTGGATTTCGGTTTTATAGGCTTTGCCCTTCAAATTTGCACTGGCAAAGTCTGGAATACTGGATTCAGCATATTCACCTGAAATGGCGAGCCAGCGGTAGATTGGTAAAGTTGCATCTACTCCGTACAGCAGATAATTAGACGGTTGTCTTTCTTCGATGACGGCGGTTGCGCCGACCTTGAATTTTTTAAATAAAGTCGCATCATAGCGAATGCCACCAATACTTGTTTCCTTCTTCCCGGTTTTATGTTCATAGGCGATAACAATCGTGACGGGGTTTCCATCTGAATCGATACTCTGAATCGGTTGTTTAAACATGATAGATCCGTCACTATAATTGATCGAATAGTCCTGATAGCGGATAGGTTCGATAGATTTTAAAATTGTTTCGGGATGATAGCGGTCACGGGTCTGGATTTTTACTTTCTCCGAATATTCCGTCACGTTGCTCTTTGTGAGGTAATAGTAACCGGATATACCCTCACCACGGATTTCATCCATCTGCATTTCACGATCGGTAAGGGTCGCAAATCCGGTAAGCGAATGCGACTGATAATTCAATCGGGTTATCACCCCATTGAAAGTGCGGTTGTATGCGGTGAATTCGGATTGATTCAGGCCGGTATTGAAGTCACCATAAATAACTGATGACTCATCGCGTTCCAATTTCAGGAAAAGTTTGGACTGGGTCTGGGCATCATATTCCAAGATGCTGGCGTCGCCATATACCGGATACTGTTCCGATGGATCAATATCCCTAAAAAATTGATCTTTGTAGTTTCGCCGCGAATCGTACGAGGCCGTTAAACGATATTTCTGATAGATGTTTCCTTTGGCGTAAAAAGCCGATTGTCCACCGTACATGACGGATTTACTACCAATTTCTGTCGTGTTTTGGCGCCATTCTTCAACATCCGGCTCGTTTGAATTATCCGGGTACGGTTGATAATTGGACATACCGCCACTAATGGAACCAACCAGGATGAACGGTTCATGGGGAGTCGAGAAGCGAACCGGAAATTGGAAAGGCTTCCCCATTACAGTCACTTCCAACGTTGCACGAGCAACATCTTTCGGTGATTGAATTAGAAATTCCAGAATGCCATCTTTGATAGGTATCTGAATGCCATAAGACAGGGTATCAATATCCACCGAAATTATCTGTCCATGGGTAATCTCTGCTGTGGCAACTCTCAGATAGGTGAGATGATACCCCCATTCGTCCTGAATTTCAAAACGGACGAGTTTCTGGGTTATACCATCCGCCTGAAGTTGAATAACCTCTTCATATGGAAGAACTTTGCGAGGCGGCCCGAGAACGTGAATAGTTTTTTCTGCGATATAAACGCGATTGCCCACGCCTATTGATTCTACTCTTAACAATATAGGACCATCCGGTACTGAAATATTGAGAAAGTCAAAGATTCCATCAATTCGGATTTTTCCTTCCGAGACGAGCGCATTATTCAAAAATAATTTCGTTTCTGCGGAAGGTTTGCCCATTACGGTAACAGCTATATGATGCAATTCCGTCACGGCATGATCTTCCGGATTTAAAATAAGCGTCTGTGCCTGAAGACCTGCAACCAGGACCCACAGACTAATAAAAATCTGGATGATATTTACCGTGTTTTTTTTCAAGGATGTTTAACTCCCACGGTAAAGGTTTCATCTAAAATACCTTCGACAGTCATCTTTTCATCTAAAATTTCGACGTGAACGTGAATTACTTGATCTTTCTGCATCGAAGGGATTGAACCGATTTCCATATCCAGTTGAAAATCACTTCGATCACTTTCGACGGGAAGTTTCCAGGTTTGAATTTGTTTGAGTGAATCAGTAAGCGCTGCAGGAAAGTATAAATCGGCAGACAAACTGGCCGTAACCCGAATTGTATCTCCGTGTAGCGGATTTGCGAATCGTAGAATGACATGCGCATGAGCAGTATCTCCCGGTGAAATAATCCAATCGCCAGCTTTAGAAAGCGAATCGCCCAGAATAATTATATTAAAACCAGTGACTGGGATAACATTCGGTTTGACGACTATGGTCGGTTTCTGTAGGATGAAATTGGCTTTCGCGATCCCAACCGGAGTCATTTTGACCAACCGTGAGGAGGAATCACCCAGAAAATCAAAAGAACTTAGTCGGACAGTGGCACTATCAGGTAACGTTTTAAGGTTGATTCTCAGAACATGATCACCGGAACGCACATTCGGAATCGAATATTTACCATACTGGTCGGTGACGACGCGCGTTCCCTCCTGGGTAACGATCTCGACTCCTTTGACTGTTTCTTCATTTTGGTCGTGAAGGTTATTACCATTCGTATCATAAAAAACTTTTCCGAAAATGAAACCACGTTCCTGAATCATTCCGGGTTTCAAAATGACTTCAGCCTTGGCGATGTTTGACGACACTAGTAAACCGTCTGAAAGGGTCGCGGTCGCTGACACAAGATTTTCATTTTCACCAAACCGGCTGTCCAACCCGGTGATGATACGGTATTTCAGTTCACAGAATTTACCCGGAAAAAGTGTATCGGCCATTGTCCATATCAGATTCTGGCGCTTGCCAGGTATGGTGACCACTGGATCAGTAATCAACTTTCCATTCCAAACGCTTCGTTTTTCCCGGTAGCGAAATCCACGCGGTAAAATATCGGTGATGACGAGATTACTGACCGGCACATCACTACTCCGGTTTTCAAGAGTGACAATATAGGTCAAAATGTCGCCGGTTTCGATCACGCGGCGATTAACGACCTTTTTCACAGCCAGGAATGGCGAGATAATACGAGTCGTAGCGTTCGAACGGATATCATCAGCCGTCTGAATCGTATCGCTTGGACTAAAAATAGTCGCCTGATTCGTAATTGTGAAAACTCCCGGAGAAATGTCAGTCTTTACTTGGGCTTTAAAAATGATCGAATCGGTTTGATTGGCAGGCATCCCATATTGGTGAAATCGTAGTTCACTTAAAATCGCGTCGAAACCATCCAGGATTAATTCCGGAGTGTGAATTAAAGTTGTCGGAATCCAATCCAATTCCGACGGTAATTGATCAACGATCCGGAATGTATCGGTAACAGCGTGGTCCAGCGTTTGGTAATATATTCGATATGATAGCGTATCACCGGTTAAACCATAGGTTTTATTGACGCTTTTATACGTCCGGAACGGGATTTGACGTTGAGTTATGTCCGCATCCATAATCAACTGACCGGGTGTATCAAGGACAATTAAGCGAATTCCGGAATGATAGTTACCAGTTCCATGATAGATCGTCTCAATACTATAAGTTCCAAGATCAAGATTGCTGAATGACCAGAAACCGCTGGTATCAGTGACCGTCGTATCACTGTAAGCAGTATCGCTAAATACAGTCTGGGTCGCCTTCCCCAGTGATGATGGTGTCACTGCTCTAATAATAATAGAGATGTCTGTTTCGCGAATCGGTTGTTGGCTTATTTCATCGATGATTCTTCCGGCAATGACACATTTATCCGCGATACTACCCGTTTGCCCGGAACTTGTAATCGTGATTTCAATGACCTGCTCAATGGTTCTGGCGTTTCCGAAACGGTCGGTGTACTGGATAATTACAACATACTGACCGGAGTTAAAAATCGGAATTCGATATTCGCCGGTAGCAGAAGTCGTATCCATTCCGATAACCACGCCATTCTGGAGCAAAGTCACGATCGCGCCCGGAATGGGATCTTTGTTGCTATAGGTTACAACTCCGATAATCGTAACGGAATAGAAAACGACACTCGTGGAATCACTGACCATATTACCGGGTGGATAAAGTAATTTTGCTTTTACTTCAACCGGGACGTATTCTTGATTGATTAAACAGGAATAGAGGCGCGTACGGGCAATGCCGTTCGTAGTTAGAACAGTATCGGTTCCTGGACTGAAACTGCCAAGCGATGCTGAAAATACAACCACTGTACCATCCGGCGCAGGGTGGCCGGAAGCATCTGTCACCGTCGCAGAGATATCGGAATAGTTAACGCCGTTTCCAATAATACTATCGGGATCCACTGTAATGAACAGGTTCAGGGAAGTGACATCCGTTTTGGCAATATCCGTTCTGAAGATGTTACCCGGTGAATGAAGCCAAGCAGTATTGGTCAGTTCAAAACTGCCGGTCAGAGATGCTTTTATCCGGACGGTTAACGATACATGATCATTAACACCCGGAGACAATTCACCAACTTCCCATTTGACGAGATGTTCCGAATTGTCATAGGTATAAACTCCGGAAGCATTGATAAATTCAACCAGCGCTGATAGAGTATCGATAATATTTGCCTGCCGAGCGATAGCATTTCCGCTATTCAAATAGGCGATATTATAGATAAGTGTATCGCCTGGAGCCGCCTGACTTTTCGTTGTTTTTGTTAAAGTGATTATAGCCGCCGACACAACCGTAGTGTTGACTGATGCTTTTCCGGTACAGCCTTCGGTACAGGTAATGTGTGCTGAATTAGAGATCATGATCCCGTTATCTAACGGTGATTTAAGACGAACCCTGAGTTCGACTGAGTCAGTAGAATTCAGGTCAACCGGTAGAGTGCCGATATTCCAAACGACGATTCGATTCTGTGCAGAATAAGCTGAGGTTCCCGACGAGCTCAAATATTCCAGATTGTCAGAGAGTGTATCAGTGATAGCCGTCTGTGAAGCAACCGCACTACCGCTGTTTCTGAAGACAATGTTATAGATGAGAGTATCTCCTGGAGCTGCCTGATTTTTCGTTGTTTTTGTCAGGGTAAGTATAGGCTCAGATTGTACTGTAATATTAACTGATGCCCTGGTCGAAAAGCCTTCTTGGCAGGCAATCGAAGCCGAATTGGGGAGGATAGTACCGTTACTCAGTGGAGACTTAATTTGAATAGTGAGATCGACGGATTGTGGCGCGCTCATACGCGCGGGCAGAGTGCCAATGTTCCAAGTAAAAATCCGTTTCTGCGAGTCGAATTGCGATAATCCGGTCGAACTGACGTAATCAAAATCAGCGGAAAGGGTATCTGTAATTAATACATTTCTGGCCGGACCATTGCCGGTGTTTTGGTAAGCAATGGTGTACTTCAGTTCATGGCCGGCACTGACAACTGCGCTTGCGGCGTGTTTGGTGATTGAAAGTACTGGCGATAGGATTGTTACGACTGCACTGAATGTGGTAGTACTACCTTCAGTACAGACGATTTTCGCCGTATTTTGCACCTGAGTGCCATCCACGATTCCAGTACGAATCCTAACGAATAAATCAACTGAATCCTGGCCTCCGCTGTTCAGGTTGCTTAGATTCCAAACAATCCGATGGGTCAGTGGCTCATATTGAGGTAAACCGGAGGCATTGAGAAATTCCAAATCTGGACTTAATGAATCGGATATTACAATTCCTGTCCCGGCTCCATTTCCGCGGTTTCCAAAAACGATATGATAATTCAGCGTATCGCCTGGAGTTGCGCTAATATTGGTCTTCTTTTCAATCCACAAATCAGGATGACGGATTTCTTCTGTAATCAAGGTCATAGCGCTGGCAGATCGATCGATTCCTTCAGAGTTCAGGACAGACACTGTATTGATTACAGTTGTACCGGGTGAAATGCCATTCTTGACCACAGTTGTTACCGTTTCTTCAACGGTACTTCCGGGTGATAGCACGTCAATATTCCAGGCAATAATACCAAGTACATATTGTCCGGTTCCTGAACAAACCACGTATTCCGTCTGGTCAGGTAAATCGTCATAAAGAATCGTTTCCGTGGACGCTGCATTGCCGATATTTTGAACTGTAATCGTATAAATCAACGTATCGCCGACAGCGGCAGTTAGACGATTGACGACTTTTTTAAGTACCAAATCCGGCAGAGAACCGATGGTAATCTCAATCCCAGTAGAATTTCCGGTCACATTTTCAGGCGTCCGGAAACCGGCTGAGTTTACGATGGTTGTTCCCGACGATACGCCGGGCGCGATGATGCCAATCAAAATGATTTCGAATGTCGCGCCCGGTTGTAACGCAGAAAGGTTCCATGAAACTGTTCGCCCGTTCACCGTAGCAGACGGTTGAGATGAGACATAAATTAAGTCATCAGATAAGGTGTCCGTGACTGTGATGGATGAAGCCGCCAGATTTCCCGAATTGACAAGACTGATGTGATATTTCACTGTATCCAAAGGCAGGAAAACTGTTCTCTCAACGCTCTTAGAGATCGTCAACCAGTACCCTTGACTGATAGTCGTAATCACCGGTTGACTTTGGATGGAATAAATAAATCCGCCGCCATCTCGATATTGTGCTATGGCGATGTTTACGATTTCCGTCCCGACAGGTGTTTGCGCGAATAAACACAAAGTCGTCGCGAGAATCCAAAGAATTCCGGCGAGTATAAATCTCGCTCCTTGAATCAGGTGCTTCATCCTAAAAATAGCTTATCACCTGCTGATACTTAATTTTTCAATGGTCGTGATTAAGTGTCTTAATCGACAACCAATAAAAAATCAGCAGATTTAAAAAAAGCCAGATTAGTCGATTTTCACCATAAATGAAACAGTCGTTGAACCGCCCGGTCCTAATTGCGGAATCTGAAATAAAACCGAATCACCGCTATACGTAGCACCATCTCCATCAGAGACATCGGTTTTCGCGGATCCACCGATCTTCATACTTCCGTCAACATAGGTCGTATTGGTCGGAATCGCATCCGTAATCACGACGACCGTCGCAGATCCACTTCCAGAATTCAACAACGTCACGGTGTAGGTCAGTTCCGTTCCTGGCGGCCGATTTCCGGTAGGTGAAACCGTCTTAGTTAGGGAAAGCACCGGCGCAGTGACTGTTACAGTCATCGTTCCTTCATCAAATACGCTTGGATCACCTACTGAGGTGGCTTTCATATGCATTATCCCAGTCGCACCATCACTTGTTCCGGCTGGTATCTGCGTTTTTCCGATGACATAAACAACTGATCCCTGAGCCATAGTACCAAAATCCGGTTTACCATCCAGATTCGTGTCTTCCAGTAAAACGTCTCCGTTGTTGATAACGCCATCACCATTGTGGTCATAGTAGAATTCCCATGTATTCAGCACACTGGTATAGGTGATGTTAAAAATATCAGGACCATTTCCGGTATTTGTCACCGTCGTTGGATAAATAATTTCATCACCCGGATCGCCGATCATCGAATGATCTGCACCAACCATTACGGCGTATAACTGCGCGACCGTCAGGGTAGCACCCGTCGCACTAGCTGATACTGGTGACTGAGGCGTCCCCGCCGCATTGTTATAAGTGACCGTGGCAGCGTTATAAATCTGCGTACCGACTGGCACGTTGGCATTGACGACTGCCTTATAATAAAGAGTACCCGATGCTCCCGACGGTGCATCTCCCCAGGTAAAAGTGACCGAATTAGCATTGGTAACATTAAAATCAGAACTGTCACCATCAGCCGCATCCGTGCGGGAGTTGGTCATGATTTTAATACTTCCCGGGACATAGGTCAGGTTTGAAGCGATCGGACTGACGATGACCACATGTTTAGACACCGCGGTACCATTATTCTCACCGTAGATCGCAAAGGTAACAATGTCGCCCGGTTTTGGACTCTGATTGTCAGCCGACATTGTCACGGTCAAAACCGAAAGGCTGATGGTCGATACAAGGGTTGAGGCATCCGATACGCCGGTATTGAAACGCGAAGTTGCGGTCAACGTTGTCGTCGCATAAGAGGCGTCGGCACCGCTGACGTTAGTAATGACCACTACCAATTTGTACGTGGCATCGGCTACCAGGGCACTGGTGGCTGTGACCACTGATTCACCACCATCGACCACGCCATTCCCATTGGCATCATGGTATATCGCCGCGGTGTTTACTCCGCCACCAGTCTCTACGATCACCTTTGTGAGATCGTAAGTATCTGTCCCGTTACCGGTATTGGTGACGGTCAGCGGAAATGAGACTGTCTCGCCTCCAAGAATATTATTTGAGGCTGTCGATGGGCTGACATCTACGCCGGCAACTTGGCTGACAATGGTTGTCACGGTGTTTGAAGTGACCTGCGGTAGAGAATTACCGTTTGCGTCACGATAATCGCCGGTAGCAAAATTAGTAATTGCCGTTCCGGCGGGTGTTCCGGCCGCAAAAGCCAGCGTTGATGCCAGGCATACGGTTAGAACTGCGATTAACAACACTTTTGTTTTCATGGCTTGAACCTCCTGTTTGTTATTAGTGTGTGTTTAACTAATGTTGATTTTTATTTGACTTTTACATCAAATTCGAGAATCTTTTTTTCACTGGGTGCTAATGGTTTTTGAAGTTCCCAACGAATGTGCGTAGTCATTTCCGGAGGAGCATTCTTCACGACATCCTTGCCATTCGCATCCTTCACGATATAGGTGGGTGGCCAGGGCTGATAGGTTATTCCGCTGTTAATGGAAAAGGTGACAACTGCATCCTTCCCTTTAGCTGATAGCGGTATATAGATAACTCCTGCCGGAATGGGATCGGTCACGATCGGGGTCATCATGACACCATCACCGGCATTTTGAGCCATGATGGTGTAATGAATATCATCGCCCGGTTTATAGACGATCTTCGTCTTTCCGGATTTTTCGTCTGGCGTCAGATTAATCTTGGTATCGACGATGGTCAACTCCAATTTCGGAGTTCCTTGTGCCAAAACCTGAGATGTAATGACTAATGCCATTAAAATTAAATGAGAATTTTTAATTTTCATTTGAAGTCTCCCTTCTTTTATTATTTAACTGTTCCTTTAAATGATATAGAACCGCTCGAACCTGGCGTTAAGGTTGCCGACCGCTGAAATGACAAGTTTGTCACCGGAGCCGTCTGGCTGGCGTCGTAACTAATCCCGTCGTTATGACTATAAGTTATCGTCATTCCGGAACCAGCCGCTGAGTTGGTTACATACTGGGTGTTTACCGGAATGCTTTCTAATATGAAAACATATGTGGCATCGCCATCGCCGGTATTGATATAAGAAACGGAATAAGTCAGCGTATCGCCGGGCATCGCTGATGATTTATCAACAGATTTAGATAAGCTGAGCTTCGGACCAACGACTCTCACAGTTGCGGTCGGTCCAGTACTCTTTACAGCGAAATTGCCACCACCAATGGTAACATTATTGAAATGATCACCGCCGACAAGAGAGCTCTTGGCAATAAAGTTAAGCGTGACACTCCCGGAAGCAGGCACGGACCACGTTCCCGTCCATGAAATCTGTTCTCCATTTACGGTTGGATTCACCGTAGTTAATCCGTTCGCCGATCCGGTTACATAAGTGAAACCAGTGGGCAGATTATCAACGATGCTCGTTAATGTTCCAGCAGTATTTCCGGTATTTTGGATCGTAATGGAATAACTGACATTGGATCCACCAACGACACTGGGCGTCGATGTCGTTTTCTGAACCGAAATTACCGGGGCTTTGATTTCAAAAGAATCGTAGGATTTGTATGTACCCGGATTTCTGGGATCTTCGACCATGATAGAATAAATGCCCGGTAAAACAGACAGGCCGATCGGCCACGTTAAGACGGATGTCAGATCGCCTGTTGCGGTTGTCGTCAAAACACCACTCCAGACTATATTACTCCCGCTGTCTATAACCCGGATATTGCGTTGACCTGAATTATAATATGTTGAGGTAGAGGTTGGCCAGTTCCAACCGGAAACCATCACTGTCTCGTTCCGATACCAGATCCCGGCATTGCTGTAGGGAGCCGTGTCACGGGTGTCGTAGATTCTAGCGTAAGAACTAAGCAAAGCGGGTGTATAGGTGTTGGCATCTGCAAATGCATCCGTGACGGTCGTGGCGGGCCCCAAAGCGTCCTTGATGGTAAGTCCCGTTTTATTAGAGGTCGAGTAAAACATCTGAAATGGCGTCGTGTAAGAATAAGAGATATTTTTTAAATAACCGGCTTTCTGGATGGCGGTATAGGGTATTTGAATGTCGAGATAGACTGCACTTGGATTAAGGGTTGTTCCGGCCTGATTGACGAAATTTATAATTCCTTGACAACGACAATTAAAATTCCCTGATAGAGACAGGAGAGTTAAACTATCCGGAAGAAAAAAAAGGAGTCCGGATGGTAGAAGACAGACAAGTAAGGAGA
>Ga0247841_10000074_pt1 | contig 242685 bp, 214 predicted proteins | sample LaCruzMarch2015__2_FD_192410 | JGI IMG/M metagenome (GOLD analysis project Ga0247841, IMG submission 192410) | Freshwater microbial communities from meromictic Lake La Cruz, Castile-La Mancha, Spain - LaCruzMarch2015_18m | ecosystem: Environmental > Aquatic > Freshwater > Lake | place: Spain... | reverse complement strand
TTTTTATGATTTTTTACTAACCACTTTCGCCAGTCTTTCCTGTTGGTTATATAAAGTGTATTTTTGATTTCCACCTTAAAACTATATCAAAAGGTTCAAACTTCTACAAAGACTAAAAATGCTCCGGAGGTAGGATTCGAACCTACGACCAATCGCTTAACAGGCGACCGCTCTACCGCTGAGCTACTCCGGAATAGACTGTTACATACTAACAAATCATGGATAAATTGCCAAGATTAAAAAACACCCATTTTATGCTATATTCTCTCTATGAAAACTAACAAATACCCAACTAAGTGGAATTTCAAGCTTCTCCTGGGCAAGGAGGGCGAGAAGGGTCTGGATAAAATAAGCCAAAAGGCGCAGGAAGAAAGCGCCAAATTTGTCGGCAAATGGAAGGACAGAACGGACTATTTGGAGAAACCGGAAGCGCTCAAGGAGGCGTTGGATGATTTTGAGTATTGGGCAAGAAACTATAGCGCCGACAACACCGCCAATAATTACTACAGCTTGCGTTTGGCCCAAAATCAGAACGATACCAAGCTCAAAGCCAAAGCTAACCTGGCCCAAGATCGGGCAATCAAGATTATCAATGACATACAATTCTTTTCTTTGCGCCTGGGCAAAGCCTCGGACGACAAGCAGAAAGAATTCTTGGAAAGTCCCCTGCTCGCCCCCTACCATCATTTTTTAGAACAGCTTTTTGCCACGGCCAAATATAATCTATCCGAACCGGAAGAAAAAATCCTCAATCTGGAATCTCAATCCGCTTACGGCGCTTGGGTCCAGATGACCTCCGGTTTCATCGCCAAAGAAGAGCGCGAACTTAAAGTCGGCGGTAAAAAAATTAAGAAAAATCTGGAAGAGATTCTGACCTTGGCCAGCCATGAAAAAAAAGCAATCCGCGATCAAGCGGCGGCGGCTTTCAATGATATCCTTGCCAAATATGTAGAGGTAGCCGAAGCGGAAATGAATGCTATTTTAGGGAGTAAAAAAGTGACCGATGAACTGCGCGGATTATCCCGACCCGATTTGCCTCGCCACTTGTCCGATGATATCGATACAGAAATAGTAGATATCATGCTCGCCGAAGTCAGCGGGAAAAACAGCATCGCCAATCGCTTTTATGCGCTCAAGGCCAAACTGCTTGGACAAAAGAAGCTGGCTTATCATGAACGGACCGTACCGATCGGCCAAGCCGATAAGGAAATATCTTACGGCGAAAGCGTGGCGCTGGTCAAAAAAGTCTTCACCAATCTGGATCCGGAATTCAGAACGATTTACGAACGTTTTCTGCGCGACGGACAATTTGATGTTTTCCCGGTCAAAAACAAATCGGGCGGAGCCTTCTGTGCTAGTGGCTTACTGACCCACCCCACCTATATTTTACTAAACTATACCAACCGCCTGAGCGATGCCCTGACTATCGCCCATGAAGTCGGACACGGTATCAACAACGAACTCCAGCGGAAGAAACAGAACGAACTGAATTTCAGCGTCCCCCTTTCTACCGCCGAAGTTGCCAGCACTTTTATGGAAGATTTCGTCTTGAAAGAAGTTGTCCGCGAAGAGACCAGTGAAAAAAAGAAGTTGGCGATCGCCATGATGAAATTGAATTCCGATATTTCCACCATCTTCCGCCAGGTCGCTTGCTACCGCTTTGAACAAGAACTGCACAAGACCTTCCGCGCCAAAGGCTATTTATCCAAAGACGAAATCGGCAAGTTGTTCCTCGCCGAAATGAAAAAATATATGGGGCCGGCCGTCAGCCAATCTCCGGGCGCGGAAAATTGGTGGGTTTACTGGAGTCATATCCGCAATTTCTTCTATGTTTATTCCTATGCCAGCGGACTCTTGATTTCTAAAGCTTTGCAGAACAAGGTCAAAAAAGATCCGGCCTTTATTGCTGAAGTGAAAGAATTTTTATCGGCCGGCTCCAGCGCCAGTCCAAAAGATATCTTCGCCAAAATGGGCATCGATATTACCGACCGCCATTTCTGGCGCGCCGGCTTAGCCGAAATCGATGAACAGCTCACTCAAGCCGAAAAACTCGCCAAGAAATTGAAATACAAAATCTAACTCCACTTACTTGGCAGCCAGGCTGCCAAGTGGAAATCGTTGGTTTTAAAACTGCTCTGCGATATAATATTGGCTATGTATCCTATTTTGATCTTTTTGATCGGCGGAGTCGCTCTGACTATCGGCGATCTGTCGGCCGGCACTTGGCTAAAGAAGAAAAAAACCAGCTATTATCTTATTGCTGTTTTTTTCTATTTGATCGGACTTAATTTTTTAGTTATCAGTTATCGTTTTTCCGATATCGCGGTCGCCACTGTCATCCAGGAAATTGTTAACGTCGGTACCCTGACTCTGGCGGGCATCTATCTCTTTAAAGAAAATATCACCAAAACAGAACTGGCAGGCATTTTGGTCGGCATTTTAGCTTTCATCGTCTTACAAATATGACCAAGACCAAAATCTGGCACAAAAAAAGATTATCGCCCCTGGTTCTGCTTTTTATCGGTGGGGTGATTACGACCGCCGGCGACATCGTCGCTGCCGAATGGGTACGAGCGGGAGGGGTATATTTATACCTACTCGTGATGACCCTTTATCTAATCGGCACGTTTTTTCTCTTGGATAGCTACCAATCGGAAGACATTGCCGTCGCTTCTACCCTGCTTGTCATCTTTAATGTGTCTACCTTGGTCGTTGCCGGCATGATAATATTCGGCGAAGAATTGAGTCCGACCAAAGTCATCGGCATTATGCTCGGGCTAGTCGCTGTCGTCCTCCTGGAACTAGGCAAGAAAAAATCCTTCTTTTTGAGGTAAATTAGTATAAAATATTCCTTGTCTAATTACTTGGACGTCCCTCTCCCAAGTGTAATCCCATTACCACCATCCTTCCAAGTCATGTTTTTCCTCCTTTTTCTCCAAGCTAATTGCAAGAGAATCCTTAGCAAAGCAGCTATATTCTTTTTTGCTGGAAAATTGGTTAAGTATAATACTTGAATCACAAATATCACCGAAAGTTTTTTGCGCCGGACCAGCTTCCCCACCAATATATTCACTTAAACTCGTCCAACTTCCAATCAACTTGGACGTCCCTCTCCCAAGTGAATCAATTTTATGTACACGATCATTCATATTTATATAGGCACCTAAGTGCAAGAGATATTCGTTAGTATTGATATGCTTGGCTTTAAACCCTCCTTGATACAGAGTGCCCTTCCGGTGATATTTATTGTTAAAGTATTTAGGATATCCGGACCCTAAGCGTTGCATGAATTTTTGAATACCTCCATCTGATTCTTGACGCAAACTAAAGTGAAAATGATTAGGATTCAAACAGAAGTTTATGAAAGATACTAACTTGGACGTCCCTCTCCCAAGTAAGGTAAATTTATCTTTTACAAATGAATTTTCGTAAATACTGCCAATTGGTTCAAGGGTATTAAACTCTATCATGCTTTGGACAAAACGATTAAGATCGTCGCTGTCTTTAAAAATTAAACGTTTATCTACCCCTTGATTGTAGATATGATAAATCTCACCATTAGCAAAACCGATTTCTCTTAACGCCATACACAAATTATATCATATCTCTATCACTTGGACGTCCCTCTCCCAAGTGGATAAAAGTTATTTTATTTTGTGGACTTAGCGGGAATCGGACCCGCGCCTCGGCAATGCGAATGCCGCGTAATACCACTTTACTATAAGCCCAAACAGCGATACTTTATCATAAAATAAGCCCAAAGAAAAGGTTTTTACATTTACCCTATTTTCCGCTAACATGGAGCAATGGATAAATTACTGGCAGATAGGATCAAGACTGGCACGGTGGGAGTGATACCAACCGATACGATTTACGGCTTGGTCGGCTCCCCTTTTCCCAAACAAGCAGTAAAGCGGATTTACGAACTAAAAGAGCGGCCAACTGATATGCCGTTCATTATTCTTATTTCCAACTGGGCGGATCTGGCGAAACTTGGCATAAAAATCAGTGCGAAAGATAAAAATATTCTGAAAAAATACTGGCCAGGGGCACTGTCCGTAATTCTTCCCTGCCCGGCGGCTAAGTTTAAATATCTACACAAAGGGACAAAAACCTTAGCTGTTCGCTGGCCAGCCAAGGCAATTAAAAATGTAAAATTAAAAATTAAAAATGAAGAGGATTTTGATATAATCAAATTGCTGAAAAAGACAGGTCCTATGATTGCAACGAGTGCCAACATTCATGGCCGACCAGCAGCAGAAACTATCACACAAGCCAAAGAATATTTTGGCGATAAAGTAGATTTCTATCTGGACGGAGGAAAAATGAAGAGTCCGCCCAGCACGCTGGTTAGATTAATTGGTGGTAAAATGGAAGTGATGAGGCAGGGGGAAATGAAAGTTAAAAATTAATAGTTAAAAGTTAGAAGTTAAATACATTAGTCATTGCGAGGTAATTCGAAGCAATCTGAGCCTAGATTCCCGTTTTCACGGGAATGACACGAATACAAAAATTAAACGCAGATTGCTTCGCCGAGTACGGCTCGCAATGACACAAATAAAAAATACTTGTCCCGTTAAAAATAGACGTAACTAATGAAAATGAGTGGGTTAAATAAAAAGATAAAGTAACGTGTTAATATAAAGTAAGATTTATCAAATAAATTTTTAATGGGATGGAAATAATTAATTTTGAAGATTTTATTAAGACTGAACTCAAGATAGGCAAAATTGTGAGCGCTGAACGGGTGGAGGGATCAGACAAACTACTTAAAATGATGGTGGATTTGGGAGAGAAAAACCCTTCGACCGAGCTCGGGGCAAGTGCCCCAGTCGCGCCGGAAGCAGACGCCGAAACGACACCCGAAACGCCTACCCCGAAACTGCGCCAAATTCTGGCTGGTATCGGTAAAGTCTATGAACCGGAAGCTCTAGTTGGTCGGGAGGCGCTCTTTGTCGCCAATTTGGCCCCCAGGATGATTATGGGACTGGAAAGCCAGGGAATGATTCTGGCGGCTTCCGATGACCAGGGACCGGTCATTTTGGCTCCCGACCGAGAGGTCGCCCCGGGAAGTCCACTAAAATAAGGTTATTTGGGACTGTCATGAAGATACCAGGACGGACCTAGTAAAATCCTGGATTCCCGCCTCCGCGGGAATGACACAAATACGGACTTCAGCGTTTGTCCACGTCAAGTCCGCGATTATCTGCGCCTTTGTTAATACAAAGGGAATTATGCTAGAATAGCCCTATTAGTAATTAATTATAAGCTTAATAGCTTCAAATATATGGATGAAGACAAGAAAATAAGCGTTTCTTTAAGCCAGATCGTCTATGCGATTGTTATTTTGGTAATTTTGATTGCGCTGAGTGGAACAATATATCAGAAATATGCTCTCCCGGGAGTAATCAAAAATACGATTGATTCAATGAACCCTAGCCCGAAAAATGCTTTTCCGATTACCAAAGATGACCATATCTTGGGTAAGATGAGCGCGCCAGTCAAGATGGTAGTGTACACTGATTTTGAATGTCCATTCTGCAAAACTTTCCACGATGAAATCAACAGCTTGAAAGATAATTATATCGCTGATGGCAAGATCGCCGTCATCTACCGCAATATGCCTTTGGATAGTTTGCATACCAAAGCTTTCGCTGAAGCGGTCGCGACCGAATGTGCCAACAAACTCGGTGACAATGATATCTTCTGGAAATATGCGGATATGGTTTTTGCCGCCACCCCATCTAATGATGGTTTGGATTTAGCCAATTTGCCTAAGTTTGCCAAAGAGCTCGGCTTAGACGAAAAGGCTTTCAACTCTTGCTTGGAGGATAAAGCTATCAATCAGAAAGTTCGCGATGTACAGCAAAACGGACAAGATGCCGGCGCCAATGGCACACCTTATCCAATTGTTTACTTCAACGGCGAATTGAAAGGCGCCTTGCCGGGTTATCTTCCCGCTGTTCAATTGAAAGCGATGGTAGACAGCCTGATGGAAGAAACAAAATAAAAACAGAAAAAAGGTAAATTAAAGTTTACATAAAATCACTTGGAGGCTTAGTCTCCAAGTGATTTTATGTAAACAAGTTATACGAAAAAATTCATAACTCAGACACAGATTGCTTCGGAATTACCCTCGCAATGACCCCACTTTACCCACGCTTCGCTAAAGCTTCGCGCGACACAGCAAAGGCTACGCGAGGGACAACACAAAATGCGGAGGATTATCCCCCGCATTTCATTTTTAATTTTTAATTATTAATTTTTAATTGCTTTAGTACCCTAAAAGTCTTTTCGTCTTCTCGTCCTGTCTAATCTTCTCATGTGCTTTGGCTTCAATTTGGCGGATACGTTCACGGGTGACGCCGAATTCCCTACCCACTTCTTCGAGCGTCCGCTGTACGCCATCAATCAAACCATGGCGCATTTCCAAAATCTGACGCTCTTTGACCGACAAATCTTGTAAAATATTATTTATTTGGTCGCGCAGAATACGGCGCGAGACATCCTGATCCGGCGGAGCAATCTTATCATCAGCAATGAACTCGCCCAAGGTGGACTTCTCGTCGTCATCATCAGTCGGCTTATCAAGCGAGGCCGTGCTCTGATCAATTTTCTCAATGTTATGAACCTTATCCACTTCAATTCCCATTTCGGTCGCAATTTCCGCCGGCAATGGTTCGCGTCCCAAATCCTGCGATAGACGGCGCACTACTTGCTTGTATTTGGCAATCGTTTCCACCATATGGACGGGAATGCGAATCGTGCGAGACTGATCAGCTAAGGCGCGTGTCACGGCCTGGCGAATCCACCAAGTAGCATAAGTAGAAAACTTATAGCCTTTGCGCCAATCAAATTTTTCCACTGCTTTGAACAGACCCAGATTCCCCTCTTGAATCAAATCCAGCAAAGTCAGATCCTGGCTACGGCCAATATATTTCTTGGCAATGGAAACCACCAAGCGCAAGTTGGCACTGGCCAACGCTTTGCGCGCTTCTTCATCACCAAGCAAAATCTTTTTGGCTAAATCTTTTTCTTCCGACGCCGAGAGCAATTTGTGCCGGCCGATTTCTTTGAGGTAGATTTGAACCGAGTCGAGCGAAGAATCGGAACCGCGACCAGACGGTTTAATCTTATCCAAAATCACTTGCTCATCGTCCAACAAACCGCCCTCTTCAATAATATTGACATGAGCTTCTTCTAATTTGACATACAAAGTCTCCAAAAATTCAATATCATTTTCAATATTGGGAAAATCCTTGATAATTTCCGAAAAAGTAACAAAGCCACGCTGGCGTCCGCGCACAATCAAGTCCGCCGCCTTTTTTTCTGTTTGTTCTTTGACCGTTAGCTTGCTTTTGGCGGGGGCCAGAACATTTTTGGTTTTCGGCGCGGTTTTTTTAGTCAAAGCTTTTTTCTTAGCCGGTTTTCCGCGCCCGACCGAAGTTTTGCTTCGGTTTAGGGTCGACTTCTTCGCCCTTATTTTGGCTTTCTTTTTGAGAGGAGCTTTCTTCTTTGTTTTATTCTTCTTGGACGCTTTGCTGGCCATGGGGTTAATTAAAAGTTAAAAGTTGATAATTAAAAAAATAGTCTGAAAGTCCATCAAGTCCATAAAGTCATAAAGTTTATAAAATAAAACGCGGGATTTTTCATGTTTCCAATTTTTGACTTTATAGACTTTGCGACTTTATAGACTTTTGACTCCTATTCATCTCCTGATTAATTGCCTGACAACGAGCCAATAACTCCGCCAATTTATCACTATTCCCCTCTTTTTCCAAATTACGAATTTTAGCAAGCAACATTTCCAGCTCTTGACGCAATAGCTCCTCCTTTAAGCTCGCTAACAGTTCATTTATCTCTTGGCCGATTTTTTCATCTAGTGTATAAGATAATTCCACTTCTAAAATCAATTCGTCTTTTATTTGGCGATAATTGTCTTCCGCCGGTTGAAATTTTTCCGGTCCAAGGATACTAGTTAAACACTCGGCTAAATCGGCCGGCAAAACCGCATTGCCACTAACTTGCCAAAATAGCAAACCGAATAATTTTCGTTCAATCATAGTTAGGCGAGAAAATTTACTTGGCGCACTGACCGCTGTCGATGACGACATCGCCTGACCAGTTTGATCCAATTCGGCCGGCAATAATTCAATTTTTTTCAATTCATCCCAAATCGGTTCTTCGCGCGTCCCGGCAAATTGCGCAATCTTGGAAACAAAATGCGCTTGATCAATCGCATTAGTCAGACGCGCCACATACGGCAAAACATCCTCCGAAATCCGTTTGCTTTTCAACCGTTGATCATAATTTTTTCGCGCTAAGGCCGCCAAACAAAAATCGATAACATTGGTGGCGCTAGTAATAGCCGTTCGCCATTTATCCGGATCTTGCGCGACTAAATCCGCCGGATCTACTTCGTCTGGCAATAAAGCGATTTTCACTTCCATCCCAAGAGCTAAAGCGATATTTATTCCACGGCGCGCCGCATTAATACCGGCTGTATCGCCATCAAACGCCATCACCAGATTATCCGTCAAACGTTTGATTAAATTGAGATGGTACGAAGTCAAAGCCGTGCCAGACACCGCCACCGTATTAATTACCCCGGCCTGATGTGAAGAAACCAAATCCATCTGTCCCTCCACCAAAACACAAAAATCTTTTTGGCGAATCTCAGTTTTCGCTTTATCGTAACCGTAAAGAATCCGCGACTTGTCATACAGCGCCGTCTGCGGGGTATTGATGTATTTGGCTTCCTCGCGCTCAGAGGTAATTAGAATCCGACCGGAAAAACCGACTGGACGGCTGGAAACATCAAACAGCGGGAACATAATCCGACCGCGAAAACGATCATAGTAACGCCCACCAGCGTGACGAATAGATTGGTTGGTAGCGATAATCAAACCGGTTTTTTCAATTTCGGCATCAGCAAAACCTTTTTGCTTCAGTAATGAATAAACTGCGGACCATTCCGGTTTGGCAAAACCTAAGCGCCATTGCCGGACCGTCTCTTCCGTCAGATTTCTTTTTTTCAGATAATTTTTCGCTTCGGCGCTTTGCAATAAATTAGTATGATAAAACTTGGTCGCTTCTTCCAAGATAGTATGAAGACGTTCGCTTTCGCCCCGCGCTTTAATATCCACCGGTTTCAGTTCTACCCCCGCCCGCGCCGCTAAAACTTGCAGCGCGCCGAAAAAATCCAAACCTTCGATTTCTTGAACAAAGCTGAAAATATCGCCCCCGCGATTACAACCGAAACAATGATAATTGTCGCGGGCCGGCGAGACATAGAAGGACGGCGTCTTTTCGTTATGAAACGGACAACGCGCCTTAAAATTACCGCCGGACTTTTCCAGCTTAATATAGGAACCGATAACTTCGGCGATTCCTAGTTTGGCTTTAATTTGTTCGACTTGAGAAGAAGACATAGATTTTTTATTATCGATTATGTTCTGACCTCTTCTTTACCGGCGAAGTCGAAGCATATATTTTTTCGAGACTCTCGGAGCCGTGGAGACGGCGAGAGTGAAGAAATTTTCAGCCGAAAATTATCTGTGCTCGAAAAAATATGTGCAAGACGATTCTATGACTCTTCAGATTGCGTTTTCTCTCGAACGGTATCTATAATTTCTTCATCCGAATTATAGCTCTTATTCAAGCCAGTGCCCGCCGGAATTAATCGGCCAATAATGATATTTTCTTTCAAGCCGCGTAGTTTGTCCATGCCACCTTGAATCGCCGTATCAATCAATACCCGAGTGGTGTGTTGGAAGGAGACAGCTGACAAGAAGCTGGACGTGGACAACGCTACATCGGAAATACCAAGGATAGCTGATTCCGTCGTCGCCGGCTCACCACCCTGTTCTTGCACTTTTTTATCTTCTTCATGCAATTCTGACGCTTCCACCACTTCGCCAACGGTAAATTTAGTCTGATTGGCTTTCTTGACGCGTTTGCGCGACATCATTTGATGAATGATGATTTCGATATGTTTGCGCGCAATCGCCACGCCCTGTAATTCGTAGATAGCATTAGCCTCCTTAATGATATAGTCTTCCGTCTTGGTTTTGCCCGCTAATTTATACAATTCTGCCAAGTCAATGGAACCTTCAGTCAAAGGCTGACCTTTCTCAACCATATCGCCTTTATTGACTAACAGAGTACGCATGGCCGACACGGTATATTCGATTTGCTCACCCGCCTTCGCGCCTTTTTTGCGATGTTCCAGATCGGGTAAAATAGAAATAATCGTATCGCGACCATCTTTCTTGATATCCATTACTTCCCCCACTACTTGCGACAAAGTCGCCGGATTCTTCGGTGTTCGACGTTCAAAAATTTCTTCCACCCGCGGCAAACCACCAACAATGTCTTGCGCCCCAGTACCAATACCGCCCGAGTGTTTCGTTCTCATGGTTAACTGCGTACCCGGTTCGCCAATCGCTTGCGCGGCCACAATACCGACCGGTTCGCCCATTTTAATCAGACCGCCCCGGCCCGGATCTTCGCCATAACATTTTTGACATAGACCTTTCAGAGTTTTGCAGGTCAACGGCGAACGCACATAAGCTTCAGTAATACCTTGCGCTTCCACTACCTTGGCTTCATCGCGTGTCAGCAAGTGCCCTTTGGCAAACAATACTTTACCCTCCTTATCCAGCAAATCTTTGGCCAAAATACGCCCCTTGATGCTGTTACCGATACCATTATCAAAACCAAGAATATGGTTCTGATTAATCAATTTACCTTCTTTATCGCCACAATCTTCTTCCGTAATGACCACATCTTGCGAGACATCCACCAGTTTTCGCGTCAAATAACCAGCTTTCGCCGTGTTAAGCGCGGTGTCCGCCAAAGTCTTGCGCGAACCGTGAGTCGTAATGAAGTATTCCAACGGCGACAGACCCTCTTTGTAAGATGGAACAATCGGGAAATCAACCAGACGACCGGATGGTGCGATAATCAAACCTTTCATACCGGCCATCTGCGAAATTTGTGAGATAGAACCGCGCGCGCCGGACTTGAGCATATATGATACCGGTCCGAGCGGAGCCAAACTATCAGGCAAAGCCTTTTCAATCTGACCTTTAACGCCGTACCACAATTCAATCGTCATACGGTATTTTTCCGCTTCCGATAATAGACCATCTTCAAATTGTTCAATCAATTTCTTTTCATCACGCCGGCCAGCTGCCACAATCGCTTCCTTTTGTGGAGGCACAACTACATCGTCCAAACCCCAAGTAATGCCGGAACGAGTAGCATATTTGAAACCAAAAGTCTTGATTTTATCCAAGATGTCCGGCATGCGTTCCATGCCAAAATGATTCATCATTTCTTCTACCAAGCGACCCATTTCCTTTCCAGTTAATTCCTTGTTGATAAATGGCCATTCGGTTGGTAAGGTATTATTAAACATAATCCGGCCAACCGTTGTTTCAAAAATCTTGCCATGCAGATCGCCATATTTTTCTTTCTTGCCACCCAAGAGATTAATCTTGGCGCGCAAATCGATATCACTGAAGTCGTAAGCCATAATCGCCGCATTCGGACTCTGGAAATATTTACCTTCACCCTTCGCGCCCGGCAAAATCTTAGTCATCCAATAGACGCCCAAAACGATATCCATACGCATATTAACAATCGGATCGCCGGAACCCGGTTTGAGCAAGTTTTTATTGGCCGCAATCAATTCCCGCGCTTCTTTTTGCGCCGAGTTAGATAAAGGCACATGAACCGCCATCTGGTCACCGTCGAAGTCCGCGTTGAAAGCGGTACAAACGAGCGGATGCAGTTGGATTGCATTACCCTCAATCAGTACCGGCTGAAAAGCCTGAATGCCCAAGCGGTGCAAAGTCGGCGCGCGGTTGAGTAAAACATATTTATCGCGAATGACTTCTTCCAAAATCGCCCAAACTTCCGGAATACCTTCATCAATTAAGCGACCGGCACCGCGAATATTGTACGCCAATTCCGCCAATAAGATTTTAGAAATAATAAACGGACGGAACAACTCCAACGCCATATGCTTCGGCAAACCGCACTGAGAAATTTTCAATTCCGGACCAACCACAATCACTGAACGACCGGAATAATCCACGCGCTTACCCAAAAGGTTCTGACGGAAGCGTCCCTGTTTGCCCCGCAACGCGTCAGCCAAAGATTTAAGCGGACGGCGCTGAGTCTGATTCATGACACCTTCGGCGCCATTGCCTTTGCGGATAGAATTATCAATCAAGGAATCCACCGCTTCCTGCAAAATACGCTTTTCGTTGCGCAAGATAACTTCCGGCGCATGCAATTCAATCAGTTTCTTCAAACGATTATTGCGGTTAATGACCCGACGATACAAATCGTTAACATCGGAAGTCGCATGACGACCGCCATCGAGCGCCACCATTGGACGCAAAGCCGGCGGAATAATCGGCACATTGCGCAAGAACATCCATTCCGGACGAACACCGGCCTGTTTCAAAGATTTAACCAAATTAAAACGCTTTTGCAATTTCACCCGCTCCAAAGAACCGGCTTTTTCCAGTCGGACCGATAACTGTGACATTAAATCATCCAAATCAATCGTGCGGAAAATAGATTCAATCGCTTCCGCGCCAATTCCCGCCTCAAAGACGGTGCCATATTTCAGCGCCAAACGATGGTAAAGATTTTCATCCAATACCACCCACGGCGCAATGCTTTCCAATTGGCGTTTAGCTTCCAAGACTGCCTCTTTCAGCTTCTCTTTGTCAGCTTCGGTCGTGATGGCCTTGTATTTGGCTTTGTATTCACTGTCAATTTCCCGCAAAACTTTAGCTTTCTCCTCTTCATTGACTTTGGTCACGACATAACCGGCAAAATAAATCACTTTTTCCAATTCACTGATTGAGAGATCCAATACCAAACCCATCCGCGACGGAATATTACGCAAAAACCAAATATGCGCCACCGGTGTCGCCAAAGTAATATGGCCCATCCGCTCGCGACGAACAATGGAGCGCGTTACTTCCACGCCACATTTTTCGCAAACAATATCTTTATAGCGAATGCGCTTGTATTTACCGCAATAGCATTCGTAGTCTTTTTCTGGTCCAAAAATTCGCTCGTCAAATAAGCCGTTACGTTCCGAGCGACCGGTGCGATAGTTAATCGTTTCCGGTTTGGTCACTTCGCCGTAAGACCATTCCAGAATCTTTTCCGGTGAAGCCAGCTTCAAAGTAATGGCATTGAAGTCGGTGATCTTATCCGTTTTTTTAGCAATAGGAGTTGTCATAATATATTTAATTTAATTAAAAATGTAAAATTAAAAATTAGAAATCGACAAGTAATCTTGTCGTCCCGGGCTTGACCCGGGATCCAGTGGTTTTAGCCTGGATTCCCGCCTGCGCGGGAATGACAAATGCGTTGGATTTCATTTTTAATTTATAATTATTAATTTTTAATTCATTATAGCTTCTTTAATTCGACGTCTAATGCCAAACCGCGTAGCTCATTCAGCATCACGTTGAATGATGCCGGAATATTCGGCTGCTTAATCGGTTCACCCTTAACAATCGAATCGAAAGCCGACGACCGACCCATAATATCGTCTGACTTAATAGTAAGCATTTCGCGCAAAGTATAAGCGGCACCATAACCTTCGAGTGCCCAGACTTCCATTTCACCGAACCGTTGACCGCCACCCTGTGAGCGACCACCCAACGGCTGTTGCGTAATTAAGGAATATGGTCCAATGGAACGCATGTGAATTTTGTCTTCCACCATGTGAGCCAGTTTCAGAATATACATATAACCAATAGCAATCGGCTGATCAAAAGCCTCGCCCGTCTGACCATCGAACAGTTTTACTTTACCGTCTTCGTTGAAACCGGCCTTAACCAATTCCTGTTTGATTTCATCAGGGCTGACACCCATAAAGACCGGCGTAATCGCTTGATAGCCAAGCGTGTGCGCGGCCAAACCTAAGTGCATTTCAAAAATCTGACCCAGGTTCATACGAGACGGCACACCGAGTGGTGTCAGAATGACATCCACCTGTCGGCCATCAGCCATGTATGGCATATCTTCGATCGGCAGAATGCGGGAAATAACACCCTTGTTACCGTGGCGTCCGGCCAATTTGTCGCCAACCGAGATATTGCGGACTTCCGCCACTTGAATATAGATTTTTTTGATAATGCCCGATTCCATCTTATCGCCCTGTTCGCGCGAAAAGACTTTGACGCCAATAATCCGGCCCTTTTTGCCGTGTGGCATGCGCAAGGAAGTATCTTTAACATCGCGCGCTTTTTCGCCGAAGATTGAACGCAATAAGCGCTCTTCCGGCGTCAATTCAGTCTCGCCTTTCGGTGTAATCTTGCCAACTAAAATATCACCCGGTTCCACTTCCGCGCCGATGCGAATAATTCCTTCTTCGTCCAGATTTTTCAGTTTCGCTTCGCCAACGTTTGGAATATCGCGGGTAGTTACTTCCGGTCCGAGTTTGGTATCACGCACATTCGCTTCGTGCTCTTCAATATAAATACTGGTAAACTTGCTGTCTTTAACCAAGCGTTCGGACAAAATAATCGCGTCTTCATAGTTCGCGCCTTCCCAAGACATGAAAGCCACCAAGGCATTTTGTCCCAGCGCCATCTGGCCATCAACCGACGAGGTATTGTCAGCCAACAATTCATGCTTCTTCACTTTCTGTCCGACCGCTACTACCGGGCGATGATGGAAGGAAGTATTATCAGCGGTTCGGCTGAAGTTGACTAAAGTATAAGCATCGCGTTCGCCGTCTTCCGTTTCAATTACGATTTTCTTGCCATCAGCTATTTTAACCGTTCCGGCGCGCGCGGCTAAAATCAAACGACCGGAATCCAACGCGGCGCGTTCTTCCATGCCCGTTGCGACAAGCGGAAACTCCGGCAAAACCAAAGGCACCGCCTGCTTCTGCATGTTTGAACCCATCAAGGCGCGGTTAGCGTCATCATGCTCCAAGAACGGAATCATAGACGTTGCGACCGAATAAGCTTCGTTCGGCGCCACGTCTATATATTGAACTTTATTCTTCGGCATCAAACCGGGTTTGGTCTGATTACGCACTTCCACCATTTCATCCAGTAAGTGACCTTTGTCATCATAAGGCACCGAAGCGTGAGCAATAATATAAGGCTCTTCTTCCAACGCATTCATAAAAACCAACTCATCAGTCACCCGGCCATCTTTTACTTTACGATAAGGTGTTTCAATAATACCGAATTCGTTAACGCGGGCATAAGTAGACAAGTGCAAAATCAAACCGATGTTCGGACCTTCCGGCGTATGGATAGGACAAACGCGACCATAGTGCGAAGTGTGCACGTCGCGCACCTCCAAACCAGCGCGTTCGCGAGTCAATCCGCCTGGACCAAGGGCGCTAAGCGTCCGCAAGTGTTCCACTTCCGCCAAAATATTTTCCTGACTCATGAATTGCGACAATTGGTTGGTCGTGAAAAATTCTTTCAAGCGCGCCTGTAACGGACGAGGCGAGATGAATTGGATCGGCAAAAGCGTCGCCGTATCAATCGTGGACATCCGATCCTGGATATTGCGCTTCATCTGGGTCATACCCATCTTAAGTTTCATCTGGAGCATCTCGCCGACTGAGCGGACACGACGCAAACCCAAGTGGTCAATATCATCTTCCTTGGCATTCTTATCATTATTAAGAGCAATGATATGTTTGACGATAGTATATAGGTCATCCAGATGAACAACGCGATCTTCTTTGGCATTATCAGATTTTTCAAAACGCTGATTGAAACGCACCCGTCCGACCGTGGACAAATCATATTTTTCGCGCGAGAAAAGCGTATCAATATATTCTTTGGAATTCGCCGGGGTAGCTAAATCGCTATCGCGCAAGCGTTTATAAACTTCCAAATAAGAATCTTGGCTGGTTTTGGCGTGATCTTTTTCCAAAGACGCTCTGATAGCATTGATGTCTTCATCTTTGCCGGCAAAAACTTTTAAGATATCCTCATCGGATAATTTCTTGCCTTCAATATCGGCAAAAATCCGGAACAAGGAAGAAATCGGGAATTTACGCTTGCGGTCAATGCGGACATAAACCGCACCATCCACTTCCGATTCCACTTCAATCCACGCACCCTTGGCCGGGATGATTTTAGCGCCAAAATATTTGCGCCCACGCAATTCATTGGCGGTAAAAAAGACGCCGAAAGATCGCGCGAGTTGTGGCACAATCACCCGCTCAATACCATTAACAATGAAGGTACCGTGATTGGTCATCAACGGAAAATCCGCCAAGAAAATTTCCTGTTCTTTTTCCGCATTCAAAACCTTATTCTTAAGCTTGACCTTGACCCGGAGCGACGCTTCGTAAGATAGCTTGTTTTCCTTAGCGAAGTATTCGTCATGTTTCGGTTCGTCCAGCTGGAAGCTCGCAAATTCCAGTTCAAATTTCTTCTCCGAATAATCCTTAATCGGAGAAAACTCTTGGAATAATTCCTTGAGTCCGTCTTTCACTAACCAGCGATAACTTTCGGTCTGGATGCCCACCAGGTTTGGGAAATCCGACAACGGCTTCTTGTAGCGGGAGAAATATTTTTGCTTCATATTAAGCGCTTATTATTTAAATAAAGTCCTGTTAATAATGTTTGTTTCAGGTGTTGATGACCCTTATTTTCTCATCGCCTCTTCCGCGCTTCGCAGATTTTCGCTAATGAAACGCAGAACCACGCGGACTTTTGCATTTGTCATTGCGAGGTACTCCGAAGCAATCTGCGTTTGTATTTTGTCCGCGTTGTTCAGCGTCAAGTCCGCGACTGTCCGCGGTTGCCCGTGCAAAGCGAGAGGCAACACAAAAAATGACCCGAGCGTGGCTTTCCGCTTTGGGCTAGTCTAAACTGAGAAAAAATAGGGCAAGAGTTCTCCCGTAACTCAATCTTGCTTAATGGGAGAAGTATAGACTAAGAGCAAAAACTTGTCAACTTAGCCATTCTTTCTTCCCTTTTTCCACTCCTCAATCTTCTTGTGGTGCCCCGACAAGAGCACTTTCGGCACTTTGTATTTTTTGCCATTCCACTCCAAAACTTCCGGCCGGGTGTACATTTCCGAGGCGGAAACGCGCTTTTCTTCCGGCGAGTCGGCGTTACCGAGCACACCCGGGATTTGGCGAGACAAGCTGTCTATCACAATCATCGCTGGCAATTCTCCACCTGTGAGTACGTATGGTCCGACAGAAATTTCTGTCGCTTTTAAAATCTTTTTCACCCGCGCATCAATCCCCTCGTATCGCCCACAGATCAAGATTATATCAGTGTATTTTTTGGACCAACTAATGGCTGTAGTATTTTCAAATTGTTTCCCTCCCGGACTGAATATAATCACTTTAGCTTTCAGCTTTCGGCTTTCAGCTTTCAGGGAATTAAGAATAGAATCAGTGGCTCGTAAAATCGGTTCAGCGAGCATTACCATGCCGGGGCCACCTCCGAAGGGACGAAAATCGGTCTTGCGATGCTTGTCTTCGGTAAAATCCCGCAGATTGTAGATATTTATCTTTATCTTCCCCGCTTCCTGCGCCCGCTTCAAAATTGACTCATTCAGATATGAGTCAAAAATATCGGGAAAGATGGTGAGGATATGAAAGGTAACCATTTGACAAATATATCATAGAATGGTGGTAATTTCCAGTGTTGTAAAATTTTTTTCCGTATTGTCATTCCCGCGCAGGCGGGAATCCAGAGTATTATTTTTTGATATGAAAATAATTTTTAATTTAAAATTTTTAGTTTTTAAATAAATGACCCAAAATCTTAATTTTTAAACCTGGATTCCCGCCTGCGCGGGAATGACACACCATACAAAAAGCATCAAAAAAACCGACGGAGCCTAAATAAACGCGGATTGCTTCGGAAATACCTCGCAATGACAAACACAAAAGAAAACCGCCCAAGCTTATGCCGGACGGCTTTCTCTAAAAACAAGTTTTTAGAACTTCAAATCTTCCATCGCCTGGTCTACCGATTGGGAAGCCGTGCCCGCCTGCGGAGCGCGCATACCACCCTCCGGTTCGTTGATCTTCAGGTTCACGCGGGCGTTGTTTTTCATCCCGACGACGCGGAGCAGAGTGCGGATCGCTTTGGCGGTATTGCCTTGGCGTCCGATAATCTTGCCCATATCGGCGGAATTGACGTCGAGGGTCATAAGGACGCCCATCTCATCAACTTTCCGGCTCACCTTCACATCTTGCGGATTATCAACCAATGCCTTGACTACATATTCAAGGAATTCCTGATCAGCCATTTTGGTATTTTAAGAGTTAAGGATAATCTATTCTAATAATTTCCGTTATTCGACCGTAATATTGAATGTTAATTCAAATATTTTATATTGTCAAAACTATTTTTTCGAACTCGTCGCCGTTTGACCAGTCGTACTGCCCATAGAAGTGGTGGAAGCCAAAGCTGAACCGACATTAGCCAACAGTAAACTATCAGTTGAGGTCGCTAAGGGATCGGTTGAAGAAGCTAAACCTAAGTTACTCGGCAGGCGAGCAATCAAGCGGAAAGTCGGCAAAAGATTGTCAATTTCTTTTTTCGCCACGCCCGTTGGTTTGCCTTCGCTATAATTGACTTCTATCATTATTTGATAAGTACTGGTCGAAAAAACATATTTTTCCACTGATCCGCCGATGGTCTGGGTTTTCTCGTTAGAATAAAAAATGTAATCAACCGTGGTTGAACCAATCTTTTTGGTACTGGTACTAATCAAACTGGCAAACTTAGTCGGATTGGTGTACATTTCATCAGTCTGAGCATCTTTGAAAAAAATTACCGAATCTTGCGAGGCTAAAGCCACGGCCGTAGAAGTCGGATTTTCCGCAATCATTTTTTCCAAAAAACCAACACGCGCGTTACGCACCAACGCTACCTGATTTTTTCTGGCCGGATCGGACGCAAAGACTGTGCTTGTGCTCCAATCGCGACTAAAAGATACAGCAAAGCCTAAATGGTTATCAACCACCGTAGTTAGATTTGCTGGTGTACTGGTCGCTTTAATATCCAAACGCGAAGACAACAGCTCCACTACCTGGCGCTGTAAATCATTAACGGCTGTCAACAAATCATCCAAGACCGAAGCTTGGGCTGATAAGGGTATAATCAACACTAACGCCAAAACAACCTTAACTAATTTATTTTTAAACATAAAATTGGGGTTATCGTCGCTCATCACAACTGGATTCTTTCACTCAGGGACTAATAAACCTTAAGACTATCATAGCATAAATAAAACAAAAACGGAACTAATCTCCGTTTTCGCCTTGAAATATAAGGGTTTTTTCCTTGCCTGTGGATTACTTTTTAGCCGAACTTTAAATCAGGTGTTTTAGGCCACCGGGGTCTCAGCGACAGGCTCGCTTGCCTCTTCAGTGGCGGGGGTTTCGACTGGCACAACTTCTGTTTCAGCCGTTTCCGCAGCTTTTTCTTCCAGTTTGACTTCTTCCGCCAAGACTTCCGCGACAACTTGAGCCGGTTTTTTCGGCACGGTATTAACCGTCTGACCGTCAATTATTTTATTTTTGACCAATAAGTTGTGGACAGTTTCTGATACTTGCGCGCCAGATTTAATCCAGTGCTGAATACGTTCAACTTGAAATTCTGGCTTCCCTTGACGAGCATTATAATTACCAACTACTTCTAACACACTGCCAGTTTTAGCCGAACGCTTGGAATCAACAACAACCACCCGGAAGGATGGATCATTGGTGCGACCAACACGTTGCAAGCGAATTATTAACATAATGAAAGAATACTAGCAGACTATGGAAAAAAGTCAAACTCAATCAATTAAAACCCTGCAATAGAATGGCTATATTAGCAATATCGTGTTAGGATGAACTTAACAATGAAAAAATCAGACTACTACCGGTCCAAAAACTCTCCCAAGGGAATGCCTTACGGAGCAAACAAAAAGCGCGCTAAGGCGGTGGCTAAAAATCCGTTGGAAAAACAAGCGGAGGGACCCATTCGAACCACCGCCCGAGGCGAGGGCAGTTTTTTCTTGCCGGAGGGAAAAAGCGCGATCATCAGCTCCGCCGACCTAGCCAAAGCACTGGACGGCGATACAGTGTCTATCGCCTACCGCGAACAAGGACAAGATATAGTCGGCAAAGTTCTTAAAATCATCAAACGCAAACGCGATGCTTTTGTCGGCACTTTGGAAAAAGCTGGTGAAGGCTGGCAAGTCAAACCGGATGACCGGCGTCTATATATAGTCATCGCGATCGAGGAAAAAAATCTGGCGGGCGCCAAGTCGGACGACAAAGTCTTAGCCGAAATTACCGACTGGCCAAATCTGAAGGACGGTCCTTCCGGTAAAATAATCAAAGTGATTGGACAGACCGGACAGCATAACGCCGAAATGGAAAGCATTATTTTGGACAACGGCTTTACCGAAGAATTCAATCCGGAAATAGAACAGGAAGCCATCTCCCGAATAAATCAGCTACATGACAATTTTAATAAAGAAACCGTCGGGCGCCGCGATTTCCGCGCTATCACCACATTAACGATAGATCCGGTGGATGCCAAAGATTACGACGACGCCATTTCTTTCCAAGAAGTCGCGCCTGATCGTTTTGAAGTCGGTGTTCATATCGCCGATGTTTCCTATTTCGTTCGCCCGGGCACAGGACTTGACGACGAAGCGCGCCATCGCGCCACCTCTATTTATCTGGTGGACCGCACGATTTCCATGTTGCCGGAAGTGCTCTCCAACGGCGAATGCAGTTTAGTGGAAGGCAAAGACCGCTTGACTTTTTCCGGCGTCTTCACACTGGACAAGACCGGCAAAATCCATGAAGAATGGTTCGGACGAAGCCTAATCAATTCCAATCGCCGTTTTACTTACGAACAAGTGCAGAAAATCTTGGACGACAAAGCCGGCGCCTATTTTGAAGAATTGAATACCTTAAACAAACTTGCCTACGCTTTGCGCAAAAGAAAAATTGAGGCCGGCGCGCTGTCATTTGAAGATGAAGAAGTTCGTTTCCGCTTAGACGCGGACGGCAAGCCGATTGATATTACCAAAAAAGAACGCACAGACTCGCACAAGCTGGTGGAAGATTTTATGTTGCTTGCCAACAAAAAAGTGGCGGAATATGTATCCAAGCTGAACAAGAACCAGCCCAAGACTTTCGTCTATCGCATCCACGACTCCCCCGATCCGGCCAAGATTTTGGCCTTGCGCGAGTTCCTGAAACCGCTCGGTTATGACGTGAAAATCGGCGGGAAGAAAATCACTTCGGTGGAATTTAATCGTCTGCTTGTCTCTGCCTTAGGCCAGCCCGAAGAAGCCATCGTCCATCGCGCCGCTATCCGCGCCATGCCCCGCGCTATCTATTCCACCCAAAATATCGGCCATTACGGTTTGGCTTTTCCCCACTACACGCATTTTACTTCGCCTATCCGCCGTTATCCCGATCTAATGGTCCATCGTCTGTTGGATATTTATTTAAGCGGGCAGAAACCATCGCAGGAATTGCTTAACGAATATTCCTCGCTCGCTATCCATTGTTCCGAACGCGAAAAGCAAGCCAGCAACGCCGAACGCGATTCCGTGAAATACAAGCAGGTGGAATACTTGAGCGAAAAAATCGGCAAGATTTACGACGGCATCATTTCCGAAGTTACCGATTGGGGTATCTTCGTGGAAGAACGCGAAACCAAAGCCGAAGGTTTGGTGCGCTTTTCCGACTTAGCCGACGACTATTACCGGTTTGATAAGAAAAAATACGCGGTCATCGGACAGAAAACCAAAAAAGCTTACCGCTTGGGCGATGCCGTCAAAATCAAAGTAATGAAAACCGACCAAAAGCGCCGGATTATTGATTTCAAAATCATAGGGTAACTTTTAGCTGTTAGGTAACCCACTCGGATATAAAAAATTATCACATCGCGCGTAGGTACGCGCGATGTGATAAAAACATCGACAATTTTTATATAATTTTTAACCATGTTGACACCTTAGTCACTATCCCCTACAATTAGACTAATCAGAGATTGCGATAGCCACCGACTATCGAACGCGTCCCCAGCGGGCTAATCTGATTAATAAATTGAGAGTCTCTAAATTGGAGAAAATCAGGTGGAACCGCGAGTCAGCTAAAAAACTCGTCCTGATACCGGCAAATTTTTTGCTTGTATCGGGACGAGATTTTTTGTATCAGAGTCAAAAGTCTATAAAGTCTCAAAGTCCGTAAAGTTAAAAGCATTTCACTTTTGACTTTATAGACTTGATGGACTTTCAGACTTAAAAATATTATCAAATAAATTTTTAATTTTATGGCAAACATCGAACAAATCCGCCACTCGCTCGCCCATATCTTGGCCGCCGTGGTAAAGCAGAGCTATCCGCGCGCCAAGTTGGGTATTGGCCCCGCCGTGGATAATGGTTTTTATTACGACTTTGATTTCTCCGATGGACCAGCACCCACTCCGGATGATTTGATCGGCTTGGAAACGGAAATGCGGAAACTGATTGGTCAGCATGTGGATTTCACGATGGAAGAATTGTCGCTTCCCGCCGCCGAAAATCTGTTTCAAGAAGAACCCTACAAACTGGAACTAATGAAAGAATTGGCTAGCGCTGGCGCCAAGCTGACCTTCTATCGCAATCATAGTTTCTTGGATCTCTGCGCCGGACCGCACATCGCGAACACCAAAGAAATAGATCCGGAATCTTTCAAACTGGAACGACTGGCGGGCGCTTACTGGAAAAGCGACGAGAAGAATAAAATGCTGACTCGTATTTACGGCTTAGCTTTTGCTACGCGTCAGGAACTTTCTACCTATGTTGAACAAATAGAAGAAGCTAAAAAACGCGACCACCGCAAGTTAGGCAAAGAATTAGATCTCTTCCATATCGATGAAGTTGTCGGACTCGGTTTGCCTTTATGGCATCCTAAAGGAGCAAAAATCTGGCGTATCATTGAAGATTTTTGGTATCACGAACATGAAAAGGCTGGTTATGAGCTAGTTCGTTCACCACATATCGGCAATAAATTATTATGGGAGACTTCCGGTCACTGGGGATTCTACAATGACAGCATGTATCCGCCATTAGAAGTTGGACAAAGCTTGTCAGACAGCCAGAACAAGGAAAAAGTAAAAGAATCAGAAAATTATCTGCTCAAACCGATGAATTGCCCGTTCCATGTACGCATTTACAAGAACAATACTCACTCCTATCGAGAATTCCCCTTGCGTTGGGCGGAATGCGGAACAGTTTATCGTTACGAGAAAAAAGGCGAATTATCTGGTCTGACTAGAGTTCGCGGTTTTACTCAAGATGATGCCCACATCATCTGCCGCGCGAACCAAGTAGAAGAAGAACTCGGTCGAGTGGTAGATTTCATATTGTTTATGTATTCCGCTTTCGGTTTCCAGATTGAAAATATTAAGATTTATCTCTCTGTTCGCGACCCCAATAACACTAAATATGCCGGCAATGAAGAAGGTTGGAATTTCACGGAAAAAGTATTGGAGAAGGTAGCTCAAAATAAAAAACTCCTATATCAAAAGGATATCGGCGGAGCGGTTTTTTATGGACCGAAATTGGATTTCAAAATAAAGGATGTTTTGGGTCGCGAATGGCAGTGTTCAACTTTACAATTTGATTTCAATCTGCCGGAAAGATTCGATATGACCTATACTAATCAGCAAGGTGAGGCGGAACGGCCTTACATGATTCATCGTGCTTTATTCGGTTCTTTTGAAAGATTTATCGGTCTACTAATTGAGCAATATGCTGGTGCTTTTCCAACCTGGTTTGCGCCCGTGCAAGTCGCCGTTTTGCCGATTTCCGAAAAACATCGCGACTATGGCCAAACGGTGGTGGAAAAATTAAAACAAGCGGGCATCCGCTCCGAGCTAAATACCGATGATGAAAGTCTAGGCAAAAAAATTCGTGGCGCCAAGATACAGAAAGTGCCTTACTTCCTGGTCCTGGGCGAAAAAGAAAAAGAAGAGAATATGGTAACCGTAGAAAAACGCGAAGGTGGTTCGGCCAAAATGACCGTAGAAGATTTCATCAATAATATCAGCACGGAAATAAAAGATCGACGATAATTTAGAAAAAGAAAAACGCCACAAACCTTTCGGGATGTGGCGTTTCGTTTCGCGTTTTGTTTCTGATCGGTTGCTTTCTAGCGCCGGCCGGAGTGACCTCGGCTTCCACCGTAGCTGTAATGCGACCCGCCGTGACTGCGTCCACCAAAGCCAAAAGAAAACGATAGGCTCGGGTAGCATGAATACGACGGATAGGACGAGTACGATGGGTAGTACGGCTCCGATCGGTAATAGCTCACCGGAACGACTGGCCGCGTATAGACCGGATAGGGCTGATACACAACCTGAGGTTCTGGTTCGCGCACATACACGACTGTCGGTGCTGGGGCAGGTTCCCTCACATAGACAATCGTCGGTGGCGCCGGGCGCACGATGGTGACCGGACGAGCAGGCACTGGCACGGGCATCGGAACAACGCATTGAACTGGCCGAACCGGTTCTTCGTACACGATGGCACGCGTCGCCGGACTTGGCGAAGTAGAGATGGCAACCGCCGGGACTGGAACCATCACTGGTTCCGGCGCAGTCGGTTCGCCGCCACCCAGGTCAAACGTGGCTTTAACGATCGGCTGTTTGTAGGCCGGACCGCGCCAATCGCCGACACCCGCGCCCACATCAACCAGACCAGGAATGTTGATTCCGGCACCGATGCCGAAATCTCCCGCCGAGGCCGTAGCGATGCAGCCGAAAAACAGAATCAAAAACGCGAAGTAAAGGTACAGTTTGGAGAACATTTTATGTTCCCTCCTTTAAGATGGATTGACCACTTGGGTCTCCTCAGATTATAAACCATACTATTTTAAAAGTCAACCCCGTAGTGAGTTTTGGCATTGTCGGGTATCCTCCCGACGCGCTTTTAGCGTGATGCCAAAATCTACTACGGGGTCAACCCCCACTTGGACGTCCCTCTCCCAAGTACTTTTATCGGAAAAAATAAATGGCGCGCAATGGATTTCTCCAAAGCGCGCCATCGGCGAAAGACAGTCCATCTTTCCGCGAACCTATTGGCAGTACAATACCGCCGGCTCGTGGTGAGTGAAGACCGTCAGGCACCACTGCGTTTCTCGAGCGGGGGTTCAAATATTCTGATCCGCTCCGGCAGGATAGCTAGGGGCTGTTCCAGCCATTCGGGTAAGCGTGGGTTCATCACTCGGTTTGCTTTCTTTTGCCAGATTGTAAACCTGAACGATAGCAGATTTCCCGACATGAAATATTTCCACTGTCGCTACTAGTGCGACAGTGGGAATTCCGACCATCAGGATAATCAGGAGGAGTAAAATTACTGTTCCCCCCAACAGAGCCAGGAACTGGTCGATGATATACTCCCTCGCAGTCTTTTTCAAAAGCTTCATGATATTTCCCTCCCTCGGATAATTTTGGAAGCACCTAATCTGCTTTTACTATACAACTTAGCAGAGAAAAGTAAAGTTGTATTTTTGTCATTCCGGTGAAAACCGGAATTTTATCCAAAAAAAACAAGATCCCGGGTCCCTCCTCCGTACAAGACTACGAACGGGCACAGCAAGCCCGGGATGACAATACTGATAGATTTTTTATACGTCCAGATTCGCTAGCTTGGCGTGTGTTTGAATGAAAAGTTTTCTCGGCTCCACTTCGTTACCCATCAAGATATCAAACGTCGTGTCGGCTTTTTCGGCATCTTCAATATGCACCTGTTTCAGAACACGGGTTTCCGGCCTCATCGTCGTCTCCCACAATTCCTCCGGGTTCATTTCGCCCAAACCTTTGTAGCGTTGGATGGAAATCTTGCCGGCGCGCTTGGCATTTTCTTCCTCATTATCTTCACCAACCGCTTCCTCCCCTTCTTCAATTTCCGCATTCTGTCCGCCCATCGTCTTGATAATTTTATTTTTTTCCTCATCACTGTAAGCATAATGCATTTCCTTGCCTTTCTTGATTTTATACAACGGCGGTTGAGCGATATAGATATAGCCGGCTTCAATCAACTCCACATAATAACGGAAGAACAGGGTCAGCAACAAAGTGCGGATATGCGCGCCGTCCACGTCGGCATCAGTTGCGATAATGATTTTATGATAGCGCATTTTGGAAATATCCATCTGATCACCAATACCTACACCCATCGCAATAATCAGCGCCTTAATTTCCGCAAAGGCCAACATCTTATCCAAACGCGCTTTTTCTACGTTCAAGATTTTTCCCTTGAGCGGCAAAATCGCCTGTGTTCGCCGATCGCGTCCTTGTTTCGCGCTATTGTGCACGAATACGCCAGTCGCCAAAGCAAAATTGTGCGTACCTGCTACTTCCAAGTCATAGACATCCATCCTGGTTTTCACTTCATCTATCCTGACGATTTTGTGGTTATAAAGCTTGACTGCCGTCTCTAGTTCGGAATAATCGGAATGGAAAAATCGGTCGGCCAAAGTGCCTGACTTCAGTAGGTTATTGTTCTTTTTCTCTCGTCGCAACCGTTCATAATCGTCAAACGTACCACCCTCATCAAATACTTTCTTGAGCAATGACAAACTATGTCTCAAATACGTAGCATCATAAGACTTACGTCTTGCTTCCCTAAAATCTTTCGTCCACTGGCCCTTGGTTTTTTCAGAACGCCAAACCAGAAGTTTTTTATCCGACCATTCAATTTTGGCAGCAACCGACAAGATCTCTTTTTGTTCCGGATGGGAAGCAAAGAAATCCTTTACCCTATCGGCTTGATTATTCCTGTTTTCCGCCTTAGCCCAGTATTCTCGTTGGACTTCATCCAGTCTTTTCCGACTAGTCTCGCGGTAATCTTGATTTTTAGCGTAAAATTCCAAAAACTTGCCCTTCATAAAATCCTTGTAAGCCAAATCAGACCATTGTTTTTTAGCTCGAGCGCTCAATTCCGGACTCAATTTTGCCATTACCCGGCTCATTTTCTGCCGATAGGCCGGAGTTTGTTTCAATAAACGGCACTTTTCTTTGACCTCTGGGCGGCCAATGGTTTTAGCTGCCATCTCCCGATGCAAATCCAAATGCTCGCGCGCGGAAAGGCGGACCAAATTGTCGGGATTATTGTTAAGTTTATTGAAGTCGCGATGATGGCGATGTGGACCATCTTCTATGACATAAGCTTTATGTTTCAGATTAAACTCGTCAGCCAACATGTGCGCAAAAATCCATTTATGTTTGAAACTGTCCCAGATCATATCATAGCCTTCAATCGTTACTCTCCCCTCAATTTTGGATAATTGGCGATAAAACGGCGCCAAGCTCAATGCCTTATTTAATTTTTGCGCTTCAAGATAAGAACCATCAGCCAAGCGAAATTTATGATCAGGAGTGCAGGTTATTTTCTCTCCGTTATCTAGTGTAATATTGATTACTTTCGCTTGTTTTTTAGTCAGGCGTGGATTGGCGATCTTGCCGATAGCGACTGATCCATTATCATCAAGCGTATAACAATAATTTATTTTTCCTCGTTTGTTTTCTTCCACCAATTGCGTAAACGGCAAATTGCGTCCGTCCACCAAAGCCACTTCGGTATCGCCGGAAAAACAGCCCCCGGCGGAATCTCCCTCCACAATGAATATCTCGCCTTCTTCGGCATTGCGGGTCTGACAATCGGCGAGCTTACCAGGCAAAGTCATGCCTTCCAAGGCGCCTTTGCGCATCACACTATCTTTGGCCGCTTTCGCCGCCTTGCGCGCCTTAAGCGCTAAAATAGACTTATTGATGATAGCTTTCGCTTCGTCCGGATGTTCTTCCAAAAACAGAGAGAAGGCCTCGCCAAAAACCGTTTCTACCGCCCCGCGCGCCTCCACCGAACCGAGCTTAGCTTTAGTTTGACCTTCAAATTGCGGATCGCGCATTTTTACAGAAATCACCGCGGTCAAACCTTCACGGACATCATCACCGGTAAAATTATCCTCGTTATCTTTCGCCAAACCGTTTTTACGGGCGTAATCGTTCAGCGTACGCGTCAACGCCGTGCGAAAACCGGTCACATGCATACCGCCTTCCGGGGTAATTGTATTATTAGTGTAGCTAACCTCCTTGAAATCAATATCGTCAACATACTGCAAGGCGATTTCCACCCGAATATTGTTCGCTTCTTTTTCTACATAAAAAACTTCATCCTGCACCGGTTTATCGTGCTGGTTATAAAATTTGATGAGTGATACCAATCCGCCTTCAAAATAGAAAGTTTGCGACGGCGCTTCCAACCCCAATTCGCTCAAATAGAAAACTTTGTCGGTGTCTATCTTGCCGGAATAATCGCGCGCGTCAATCGCCCGTACTCGCACGTTTTTAATCAGATAAGCCTGACCGCGCAGATGATTGATAACGCGTTCCCAATCGTAAACTGTTTCGGAAAAAATATCTTTGTCCGGTTGGAAAGTGATAATCGTGCCGTGCTGTTTGGACGCGCTTAATTTTTTGACCGCGTATTGTCGCTTGCCGATTTTATATTCCTGCTGATATTTTCCGCCATCGCGATGAACTTCCGCTTTAAGCCAAGACGACAAGGCATTGACCACCGACGCGCCCACGCCATGCAAACCGCCGGAAATCTGGTAACCGCCTTCCTCAAATTTTCCGCCCGCATGAAGCACGGTCAGCACTGTTTCCAACGCCGAGACTTTGGTTTTCTTATGAATATCCACCGGAATACCGCGCCCGTTGTCCACTACGCGAATCTGGTTGCCGGGCAAGATGGCGACTTCGATTTCGGTGCAGAAGCCGTTCATCGCCTCATCGCGCGCGTTATCAAAAATTTCCACCATCAGATGCTGGAGGCCGTCCGGTCCGGTCGAACCGATATACATACCCGGGCGCTTGCGCACCGGTTCCAAGCCCTCCAAAACGACGATTTCGTCACTGCCGTATTTATGTGGTTTTTCTGACATAAAAAATGATACTAAATAGGCCTATTAGAGCCCTTTTTGATGCCTTAATTTTAGCATTTTCCCTCTCAAAATACCAGTGTTTTTTGTGCCCAAAAGTGGACAAAAACATGGATACCAATTTGACAAACTTCGTTCTTAGCTGTATGCTAAAAAAAGTAACAAATTGACCTTTTCACTACCTATTTAGCCCGCGGATGGCTCTAAACCGCAAAGGAGGAAAGTTATGCCGACCAAAAAAGAGCTGTTGGAAGAAAACGCCAGGCTCAAACGGCGTCTAAAAAGAAAGAAAACACGCACTCGAGGAATATCCTCCGATGAAATGAGAGAAATCGCAAGAGAAGAAACCAGGAGAGCGGCAGGAAACCGCGCCTATCAAGAAAGATATAATGGTCTGGTACGCCAAGGGCTATGCGGCAGATGCGCCTCCAGACCATGTGTTTGCGAATGAACTCGCAAGACAGATACCATCGCCAGCTGTGCGCTTTCCACTTTCGTGGATTTGCACACCGCTGGCGATTTTTGTTTTCCGTGTCATTGCGAGGAGCTCCGAAGCAATCTGAGTTTGTATTCCGTGTCATTCCCGTGAAAACGGGAATCCAGGATTAAACAAGATAGGACCTGGATACCGGCCGGAGTTTATACTCGCTCGTCGGGTGCCGGTATGACAATACAAAAAATAACGCAGATTGCTTCGCTCAGCTCGCAATGACAAACATATCAGCGTCTATCTGCGTTTTATCTGCAAAAATCTGCGTCTTTACTTCCTTACTTCCCAATTTTTAGCTTCCAGCGCCGAGATTATTTTTTCCATAATAGCGTTCACTTCCTCATCCGATAAAGTTTTTTCGTATGATTGGAAAACTTGGCGGAAAGCGAGCGACACGCGCTCGTCTTTGGCAAAACGGTCAAATTGCACCGGGCCAATCACAAGCAATTCTCCGGCATTGTCTTTGATAGTTTTGATGACTTCCTCCTCGGCCACATTCTCCGGCACCCAGAGCGCCACGTCGCGAATCACGCGCGGGAAAAGCGATACTTTCTGATAAGTCGCGCTGGAAATGTATTTATCCAAATCCGCCGGCGTGAAATCTCTAGCCATTTCGGCAATCTTATCAAAAGAAATTTCCACTACTCCGCCCTTTATTTCCGGCAAGTTGCGATTGGAAATCTCGGCAATATCTTCGCCAAAAACTTCCATCAATTCTTTTTTAGCCAGAGCTATTATTTCTTCCGCTCTAAATTTCTTAGCCTTGCCCGCCACACCAAGCGCCAGCGTCGTCGTTTCCGAAATGTTTCCGCTATCTTTTTTGAACACGCGACCGATTTCAAAAATCTTCACCGGTTCGTCATCAAACAAAACATATTGCAGATTGAAAGCCAGTTTCTCGGCCAGCCAATCAGACAAATTGCTCCGCAAGAACGGTTTGTCGTTCGCCAGCGGATTAGCCAGTTCCACTTCCCCCTTCTCCGTCAAAGTATAGCCATACACTTCGGCAAAACCTTGACCCACCAAAATCTCGCGAATTTTATTGGCAATTCGGTAACGCTTCTCACCTTCCCTGATTTCTGTCCGGTCAATTTTTGCCTCCAACAATTTCGGTTCTATTTTGTCGTAGCCGTACAAGCGTCCGATTTCTTCCACGATATTAACCGTCTCTTCCAAATCCACCCGCCGGAACGGAATAGTGAGTTTGAGTTTGCTGTTATCTTGCTCCACGACAATATCCAATCTTTTCAAGATGGCAATCATCTCTTCGGTCGGTACCACAATCCCCAGCTTGGCATTTATTTCCTCCGGCGAAACAATAATAACCGTTTGTTTGGCTGGAGTCGGATATTCGTCCACCGACTCGCCTATTTTCAGGTCGTCTTTGCCCGCCAAATCATAGATAAGCGAAGTGAGGTAATCCATCGCTTGACCCGCCACCTCCGGCGATAAGCTATTTTCAAAGCGTTTGGAGGCATCAGTACGGATACCCAAAGCCTGGCTCGTCCGACGGACATTCACGGCATTGAAATTGGCCGATTCCAAAATGATGTTTTTGGTCTGGGCATCCAATTCCGCTTTTTTTCCACCCTTGATGCCGGCCAGCGCCAATACGCCTTCGTCATCAGCAATGACTAATTGATTTTCGGTTAGGCACAATTCTTTATCATCCAAAGTCTGCATAATTTCCCCCGCTTTCGCCCGTCTGATTGTAATTCCACCTTTCACTTTATCCGCGTCAAAAGCGTGCATGGGCTGACCCAAATCAAACATCACATAGTTGGTCGCATCCACAATATTATTGATGGAACGCTGACCGATATTGGCCAACCTTTCTTTGAGCCAAGTCGGCGACTCGCCCACGGCAATATTTTCTACCATTCGTCCGACATAGCGATAACACAGATCGGGCGCGTCTATTTTCACCGCCAAGCTTCTTGCTGGTTTCTGATTAGAGAAAGCTGTTTTTATTTCACCATAATCAGCGGAAAAAGCGCGCTTAGGCAAAGAAAAAATCGCCGACACTTCCCCCGCCACGCCGGTATGACACAAGCAATCATGATTGCGATCGGGCAGGATTTTTATTTCCAACAAACTATCGTCTCCTTTAATTTCCATTCCTTCCACTTCAAATGAGTGAAAAATAATCCCCTGCTCGACATCGGTCGGCGCCGGCAATTCTTTATCAAAATAAGTTTTAAGCCAATTATATGAGAAAAGCATGGGATTAGTTAATAGTTAAAAGTTAGAAGTTAAAAGTTTAAATGCAAACGATAATTATTTTTTTGTGTGTCATACCGGCGGAGGCCGGTATCCAGATTCCGAAACTTGTATCCTGGATTCCCGCCTTCGCGGGAATGACAATGCTTTTAATTTAAAATTGATTTATGAGTCTTAGGTCTCCATCAAAAAACTTGCGGATATCGTCAATCTCATATTTAGGCATCGCCAAACGTTCTATGCCCATGCCAAACGCCCAACCGGACCAAACTTGCGGATCAAGTCCGACCGCGCGCAAAACATTGGGATGAACCAGACCAGCCCCGGCGATTTCTATCCAGCCGGAACCGCTACAGACCGGGCAATTCTTCCCGCCAATCTGACCGGAATGATGACAATTGAAGCATTGCAAGTCCACTTCAAAACCCGGTTCCACGAATGGGAAAAAAGACGGGCGCAAACGGATATCCACCTCATTGCCATAAAGCTTTTGGAACAAAGCCAAAATATAGCCCTTCATCTGCGCCACCGTCACGCCCTTGTCCACCATCAAACCCTCGATCTGATGAAACTGCGCTTCGTGACGCGCATCGGTCGCTTCCTGACGGAAACATTTGCCCGGCACCACGATGCGGAGTGGAGGCTTGTTGTTTTCCATAAAACGGATTTGGACCGCGCTAGTCTGGGTCCGCAATAAGTTTTTCGGGAAATCTTTCAGCCAAAAAGTATCTTGCATGTCGCGGGCGGGATGATCAGCCGGCACATTGAGCGCATCAAAGTTGTGGAATTCGTCTTCCGCTTCCGGCCCTTCTGCCACTTCAAAGCCAAGCTCGCGGAACGCTCCGCAGACCTGCCACACCACCTGTGACAGCGGATGCAGATGCCCTTTTTTCTCAGATTCAATCATTAGGAAATTATACCGAATAAGTAACGGAAAGCAAAATAGACCAACAAAAAAGGCCGCTCTCAGATTTTGTCTGAGAACGGCCAAAGGAGAACAGCCCTGAAAAAATTGATGGGGACACCGCCATCTTGAGCGCTATGGCTTTTACAGTAATGACGATGGCTAAAGTAGGCCCAAACACCCATCAAGAGATACAAGACAGCCCAACAAGCGACTACTACGAGCACAGTACCCAAAGTTTTCGGCATCTTCCTTCTCCTTTAGGATATTAAGATGACCAAAAGATCATTTATGGCTGGGTATAGTGTATAACAAACTACTTGTTTTTCAAATATTTTTCAGTACGCCATTGTCTTCCGTTTCCTCGATTAAGATTTCTGAAATGCGGAGTCAGGGCATGACAATTCGGGCAAATCAGCCTTAGATTTTTTTCGGAATTATTCCTGGCGTTTCCATCTATATGGTCAACTTCTAGAGGAGCTTTTCCGGTTACCGGATTAATCTTATTCCAACCACAAATAGAACATTTATTGCTATATTTTTCTATTAAATATTTTTTAAGATATCCGCAAATATTTTTGGTTTCTAAGGAACATTTTCCTTCTATTGATAGTTTTTTCCAGTTTTCAATAAAATTTCTATACTGAAAATCACACTGGCATTTATTGGAACAAAATTTGATCTTATGCCTTTCTTTTAACTCAATATTACAACCTATACAATTTCTCATTGTATAAATTATAACACAAAACTGGAGCCAGAGGTCGGACTTGAACCGACAACCCACCGCTTACAAAGCGGTAGCTCTACCGTTGAGCTACTCTGGCAATATTTTTTCAAAAAAACCAGCTTACTTGAGCCAGTTTAGCAAAAAGACGCTGATTTCGCAAAAATTATTTATGGCGTAAATGGATTTTGTAGGGACTGCTTCCCGCTCTATCTTCCTCGATTTCCCGCAAAAAGAAAGAGACCGCCCCTTTTTTATCCATCGCCCCCCGCCCATGAACCATATCAATAATTCCGGCAAAACGCTTTTCAATCTGATGACCGGCTATTTTCAACCAACCCGCCAAGCGGTGGAAAAAGAATAAGGTCTGCAAAAATAAATATTTCAAACCGTCACGACAAGCCAAAACAATAACCACCGCCAGCCAATCTATTTTTTGCTGAACCGGCAGAAAAAACTGGAAGGACTGATCGATTGTTGTTATTTGTCCTTTTCTGATGGCCGACAAACGCACGGCAATCATAATGACGATGGCCGCCAGCGATAAAACAAATATGGAGAGTGGAAAAATCATAGATTAGGACGAAGTGTCCAGACGCACAAAACGCACAATCTCAATCCTTTCGCCAAACTTTTGGATATAACCAGCCACAAAATCCTTAATGGTTAAGGCCGGATCTTTGATATAAGGTTGTTCCAACAATTCCGCCGTATCGGCCGGATTCATCGCCGCGATATGCATAGCCAATTCATCAGCTAAAATGCCGAATTCCGGGTTTTTCGCCACGAAATCAGATTCGGTCTGCACGACTACCATCGCGCCAAGCGCGCCACCGGCATGCACATAAGCGCTGACTTTGCCCGCCTTGAGTGTTCGGCCAGATTTCTTTTCGGCGATTTCCGCGCCCTTCGCTTTGAGCGTCGTTAAGGCTTGTTCCATATCGCCATTCGCTTCCTCCAATGCCTTTTTACATTGCCCGATAGAGATACCGGTACGATCGCGTAATTCTTTTATTTGTTCAGTCGAAACCATAAGCAAAAATAAGATTAGAAAACCTGCTAAAAAGACGGCTAACCGTTTGCTCTAATTATAGCAAACCTCTAAAATACTACAAAATTATTTGGCCTTAGTTTGGACTTCGGTCACCACCGGCGCAGTCTGAGCGGTCATCTTGCCTTCCCGGTAGGCTTCAGTCAAAGCGGAAACAAATAAATCAATACTTTGGCGAGAAGCATCGTTCGCCACAATCGGATAATCAATGGCGCGGATATCACAGTCAGAACCAGACAAAGAGATAACCTTGACCTTGAGCTGTTTGGCTTCATCCACGGCAATTTTTTCAAAATTGGAATCAACGACAAAAATGGCGGCCGGAATTTTTTCCATATCTTCAATACCCGAAAAATACTTCTCCATTTTGGCGCGCTCAATGCCAATCATCGTGCGCTCGCGTTTGGTATAGATAGACAATTCGCCCGCCTTATCTTTCGCGGCATAATCCTTCATTTTATTGATGCTGGCGCGGACTTGTTTGAAATTAGTAAAGGTACCGCCAATCCAACGAGTAATAACATAGGGCTGACCAATAGTCTCAGCATAGTTTTTGATGATAGTGCGGGCTTCCGGTTTGGTACCAACAAACAAAACTTGCTTACCTTCGGACGCAAACTTCTTTATTGCTTCCTTGGCTGTCTCCAGCGATTCCAAAGATTTCTCCAAATCGATCACGGCGCTGCGATTTTTGAAACCATAAATATGCGCGTCCACCGACGGATGACGGCGAGATCGGGAAAAGCCATAATGCGCCCCGACGGCCGACAATTCTTTAACTTGCTCTTCTTTAGTCTTTAGTTTTGGCATAGGGTGTATCTTAGCAGAGATATCAAACGGTGGCAACCCCCTTCGGTATGACCAACCATCAGACACTTGACAAACGTATTATGTGGTTTATAATAACAGATAGATTCCTTGAAAAAGGACTGATACAAATTCTCGCCTGTTTGGGCTGAGACATATTCTTGCAAGACAAGGAGAGGTAAGATGATTACAAAGAGAGAGGTGATGATTGTGATGGTTGTGACAGTAATATTGGGCACCGTTATCCCCTTCGGTTTGATCCATTATCTTGGGGTCACTCTGCGCGGGAATACGAATGCGAAATTTCAATACCAGTATTCAGCCACCACTGATCAGAACAGTGAGTTCGGAAAGTCAATCGCAGTTGAAACTCCAAATTGCGAAACAACTACAGCTACCTGTGAAGATGAGCTACTAAGCAACACGATTGTCAAATGCCGGCAGATCTTGGAGGAAGTAAAAAATTTAAAACCGGAAAATTGCCAACAAGATAATCTCTGGTTTGAATTACTCCAACTCTACGAAAGAAAGCTTGATATAGTATGCTTAAAAGCCTTAACCGAGCAAAGGGATTTGCTAAAAATCTCAATTCTGAGATATCTTCCCGATTGTGAATTGGGAGAAGGAATTCCGGCTGAACTGATCAAAAAATATCCTTCCAATAGCGCCGGCGAAAGATTAGAACGGATAAAAATCCTGGACCGGCAAATTGTCCAGGCGCAAGATCTCATGCTGATAATGTTTGTGGAGGAAAATTACCTCAAGAAAAAAATGTCAGAAAAAAAGTAATATGCCTCCATTGAACATACAAACAAACGCCACATCCGCAAGGAAGTGGCGTTTTTCTTTTGTTTAATTCTTAACTTTTAACTATCAACTTCTAACTGATCTTCTCCTTCTTCCACCAAATCACCTTGATTTATTTTTTCCTTAATGGTTTCAATCATAGTTCCAATTTGGCCTTTCATAATCCGTTCTATACCGTGCCAGGATTCTTTGATCCGGTGGTCGGTCACGCGATCTTGCAGAATATTGTAAGTGCGAATTTTTTCCGAGCGGTCGCCGGTGCCAATCTGGCTTTTGCGTTCCGCCGACATGGCGTTCATTTCCTTTTCTTCTCTGTCCGCTACCAATTTGGCTGCCAAAACCGCCAAGGCTTTGTCGCGATTTCTCTGTTGGCTCCGCTCGCTCGTGCTTTTTACCACCACCCCCGTCGGCTTGTGCAAAATGCGCACGGCTGTTTCCACTTTATTCACATTCTGTCCGCCCGCCCCGCCGGAACGAGTGAAAGAAATTTCCAAGTCATTAGGATCAATCTTGATATCCGCTTGTTCGCGTAAAGGTAAAATCGCCACCGACGCGGTCGAAGTATGCACGCGTCCCTGCTTTTCCGTCGCCGGAATTCGCTGGACCCGATGCACGCCGGTTTCATAGCGCAAATCGTCATAAGCGCCCTTGCCGGAAATTTCAAACAAAGCTTCCTTGTAACCGCCCATTTCCGACAGTGATTCGTCAGTCACTAAAAATGACCAACCCTGGCTAGCACAATACAGACGATACATTTCCGCCAAATCGCGGGCAAAAATGGACGATTCCTCTCCCCCGGCGCCGGCGCGGATTTCCAGCGCCAAACTTCTAATTTCTTCCGGTTTCGCTTTATCTTCCGCCAATATTTCTTCTATCCGTTTCAGCAATTCCACCTGCTGACTCTCCAATGATTTTATTTCTTCTTTCGCCATTTCCGCCATATCCGGATCACTCTCCACCAAAACTTGATTATTAGCTTTCTCTTTTCCTAATCGATCAAATTCCGCCATCAGATATGAGGTTTTGAAATTGTTGCGGTAGTTTTGCAGATCTTGGTCGTCCATAACGCCTAGTATAGCTATTTTTTAGATAAATTAGAAGTTTTTATATTAATCAAGTTTGTCATTGCGAGAAGCTTGTAATCAAGCGACGAAGCAATCTCAATTTAGATTGCTTCGGGATTACCCTCGCAATGACTCCACTAAAAAACCGCCCAAGACCGTTTGTCCGAGGCAGTTTTTCGTTAGTTATTTTTTGTTTTCGGCTTTTTTGGCTTTCTTCGCTTTGACTGGCGCCACAACTTTCTTCGCCAAACGCGTCTTGAATTTCTCCACGCGACCGGCCGTATCCATCACTTTCTCCTGTCCGGTAAAGAACGGATGACAAGCGCTACAAATTTCCACTTCGATTTTTTCTTTAGTGGAGCCGACAGTAAACTTATTACCACAAGCGCAAATGACTTGGGCTTCTTCGTAAAATTTAGGATGAATGTCTTTTTTCATACTGGCACACTATACCAAACGGCTGGCTAGTTTGCAAGCAAGAAAAAGTCACCTTTAAACTAATCCGTGAGGTAGTCGATATTGCTCTGGATACGGGTCGCAATCGCCATCACACTAGCCGAATAACCCTTACCGGCGGTCGCCCAACGCGAACCGGCATAATACTTGCCCGCCGCCCGCGATTCTGCCGCATAAGTACCTTCAGAGGCGCCTAAATCTTTCAGATACAAACTCGTCGCCGCGAAAGCGTCTTCGGCATTCCACGGATTAGGTGGATTATTACCGGTCACCGCCGTAATGCGTTTTATGTATAGTTCCCAGGTAGAAGGAATAAATTGTGACGGACCCATCGCCCCGCCGTAACCACCGGCTTGCGGACAAGACAAAGGCATCGTATCCGGCTCAATACCCAACGATTTGGTAATCCGCAGATAAGGCGCAATATCGCGGGTCGGTTTCATAATTTTATCCCAGCTCTTCGCCGGCAGATCACCCGGTCTATTGCAAGTACCGACATTTTGTCCTAGATTAGTTTCCTGCGTCAAAATCGCCAGAATAAAAGCCGCACGCACACCGGTTTTATTGGAAGCCTCTTTGGCATATTTAAGAGCTTCCTCGAAAGGAATCGCCTTGGAATCGCGCAAAGCAAACAAAGCGCTCAATATTTCCGCCCGCTTTTTTTTGCGTTCTGCTAAGATTTGCTTGTAACCGGATTCCTGGTTTTTACTAACGTTTAGTAAACTTTTCTTCTCCGCTTCCAAAACTTGAACCTTGCGATTTTCCGCTTCAATCGCCGCCTTAGCTTCCTCCGTCGCATCTTTCTTATTTTCCAAACTTACCTTCTGGACTTCCGCGTCCTTTTTGTTGGTACGAATGGAATAAAAAGACTCCTTCAAAGCCGCTTCCAAAAAATTGAAAGAATTCAAGTCCACAAAAGTTTCCGATAAGGTATGGCCGGCTAAGGCTACTTCCAAAACCGACACCCCGTCCAGTTCGCGCGTTTTGCGCAATAATTCCGCCAACGAAGCTTTCTCTCTTTCGATTTGCGTCGTCAGGTTATTGATAGTGGAAGCTTTTTTAACAATATCGCCACCCAAGCGTTCTATTTCCAATTGCTTGGCGCGAATATTCAATTTCGCCGTCGCAATTTTGTAGGTCAACACATCCACATCGCGCTGAAGGCTAGCGGTTTCTTTTTGTTTGGACGATAACAAAGCCGAATTTTTGGCAATATCAGCTTCCACCTGTTTCAACTGTTCCTGTAACGCCGCTTGTCTGGCTTGTTCGGATTCAGTCAGAGCCAAAACCCGAATCGGCTGGGCCAAGGAGATGAAAAAAATTATGACCGAAACAGACAAGAATATCCGTTCCCAGGATTTTCCCGCGCGTAATTCTGATATCATACGCCAATATTGTAACAAAAAAAATGCCTGGCGGACAGGGAAAAGATAAGTTATAAGCCAAAAGTCAAAAGCTAGAAGTTAAAAAATCTTCCTATTTCTGTCATTGCGAGGTACTCCGAAGCAATCTAAGCTAATCACAAAATATGAAATACTAGATTGCTTCGGAGTACCTCGCAATGACATTGGTAACGTTTCGTAATTCAAAATAGCAAAAAGAAAATCCTGACCACCGCTTGCGCTAGTGGGCAGGACTTTTGGCACACGGACACCAATCAGATCGGACGATGGGGATCGCGGCCATAAAACTCAGACAAGCCGTTGCAGTCAGGACAAACACCTTCAAGCAAACGCTTGTTAAGGGTTGGCGCCTGACACTTTTTACAACGTGTGGCGTCCCCGTTTATCAACAAGCATTTATCATCAGCCAGCTGATTGCCACCAAAACATGTCTCGGCATATTTCGTGAACGGCCGACCGGTAAAAACTTGTCGGGCTTGTTCCAACGTCATTGGCACGGTAATCACCTTGACCGGTTTCCCTTGGAAATTTTGTACTTCCCATAGCTCGGGACAAGCAAAAGCCGGCTTTTTTTCCGTTCCGCTCATTGTCTTGGCCTCCTTTCATAGGATACACCAGATGAAATATTATCTAAGTACTTTATATAACAAAAATTAAAACAAAGCAATTTTTTAGAACAACAAATCCCGCCAATTGCTAAGAGCTATTTTTTTCGCTATGATTGTCTAGAAAAAGCTAAGGAGAGGTCGCATAGCGGTCTAGTGCGCACGCTTGGAAAGCGTGTGAGGGGTCAAACCCTCCGAGGGTTCGAATCCCTCTCTCTCCGCCAATAAAAAACAAGCCCTAGGGCTGTTTTTTATTTTTTAGAATCGGTGGGAATAGTCGGCGCGGGTGGTGGAATAATCATGGCCGGTTTGGGTTGACGAATCAAATTTCGGTAGATTACGAACAGGGTAAAAGCGACCATAAAGGGAAAATTGACCGAGAAACTGGGATAGATAATAAAGACAATAAAATTGAGCAAATAGAATAAAGTTACGGCATGAAGGGTAACCGCCAAGGCTTGACGATAAGTAATTGGTTTCTTAGTCAAAACAAATAACAGATAAGTCAGAAGAGCGATAATGGCAACCACCACCAACAACATTGTCAAAATAACCAGACTATAAAAATAAATCACTAAGACCAAGACCGGCGCCAACAGATAAGCGTAATTTTGGAATTTCTGCGCCAAAATCAAGACGTCATTGACGGTAATCGTTCCGCCCGCGGTCGTCGGCAAAATATTAATCACCGCTTCGCCGTCATTATTGACCAGCACTAGCGAATTTTCCGTCAAAATCATTAAGGCGCGGTAGGACGCCGCTTCGTCGGCAATAAAAGCTTTTTTTGTGTTAATCACCAGTAGATTATCTTTCGTGGAAGACGCCGTTGGCACACTATTAAATAGGTAACGCTCCGATAAAGCCAGCGGAATTTTTATCGGCTCGGTCTGGTTAGTGGAAATCTGGCCCTGATCAACCGTAATCACCAATTCGGCCGGATATTCTGTCGCCAAATTTTTAACTAATTGTCGTGACCAATCAATGAAATTGGGTAAAATAAAAATGGCAATGAAGGCGGTATAGATAAGCGCTAGCCACATCACCATCTTAAAATAATAGCGAAAAGAAGAATTGAGGGAACCAGCGAAAATATCTTCATAATATGAACGATTGGAAATATTATCGCGGATTTTTTTCAGATAAAAACGCATACAGAATAAGAGAGATTTTATCGTTATGGAATCTTTTGTAAATTATAACGCAGACCAGCGAAAAACAAAAATCCGCCCAACCTAAGCTGAGCGGATTTCCGGTTTTGTTATCGGAGAGCACTGTTTGAAAACCCCGACGGCTCTGCCGCGGAGATGAAAAACAGGCGGTGTGCTTTGGGTGGTCGGCGGCCTGCCTGCGCAGGCAGGACCACTTCTATTCCGAAAAACAGCCACGGTATTTTGTGCCTAATACCTCGTCGGCTTGCCGCGAGGATAGGGCACAAAATCTGTTTTTATAATTGTGGCACGGTAACCGGCTTATAGCTTCCCGTATTGAAGAAAACTAAAACAAAAACAATGACTAAATTCATCCAATAAGTCAGATCAAATGAAGCCAAACCGAACATACTGGAAATAGACAGAATAAGGTCCAAAACTATGACCAGTGTCACGGCGTGCAAAGTTACCTGATAGGCTTTACCGTAAGACACCCGACGACCGAAGAGATACAACAGCAAGAAAACAAAGACCGCGGAAATAAGCAGAATCAAAAGATAGAAAGTCAGAAAAATGAATTTATACAAGAAACTGCCAACAACCGCAATTGGATAAATTATTTTGATCCACGACATCGCTTTTGCGCCATAATTATTCACATCTGCGTCGGTAATTTTGAAGCTGGTGGTTGGACCAATTTTGACGATTTTTACCGCTTCATCATCCTGCATCGCCACTTCATTTTTACCAATAAGGACAAAAGTATCAGCCGCGACAAAATTTTCCACGGTCACGGCTTTATCCGTATCTATCACTACCAGATTTACCTTTTTATTATCTTCCGTAACCTCGGTTGGAAGTTGATCCAAACCGCCAAAAGCGATTACCACCGGATTGGGCTTATTGGTGGAAACTTCGCCGTTTTTAATCGTCAATTCTAGGTCAGACGGATAAGAAGCAATTAAATCAGCCCCGAATTGATTCATATAACCGACAACAGTTGGCACAAAGGAAGCCATAACAACAACGGTAAAAATAACGGAAACAAGCAAGATCAAGAAAAAATAATACTTGAACGAAAATGACAACGGCTTATTTTTTAATTCCTGATAAAAAACCGGATTATAGATACTTTTGATGATATTGGAAAACATAATTTTTATTAATTAATAATGGACTAATAATGAATACTTTTCTCATCCATATTATACAACAACTAAAACAAAAGAAAACCGTGGCGGAGGAGAGAAAAAACTCTCGCGCCACGGTTAGTCCAAACAAAGATCATCAAGCAATACCAGCTGGATCCAAAGCACGTATCTCCCCCGTCAATTCGGATTTCGGAATGCCCGCCAGCGCCGCCGCATGAGGACAATGATGCTTCCCATTTGGACAATAGAAAGAATCCTTTTCCGGTACGACGAAGCTTGCCCCGGACGTTTGTTCCATGATCCATTTCTCGATAATCTTCGCATTGTCACATTTGCCATAGACAAATGTACAACAGAGTTTTCCGTGCGGACCGATATGGCGAGCCATCATCGTGTCCTCCGGCACACATAGACAATGAGCCATGATTATTTTCCTCCTTCCGACAAAATTTGTCCTTCTTTCACGATAGTCCCGCCCCGACCCCAAGTCAAGCCTTATTATACACAGACAAATTTCTGCTTTTAATCCCGACGCTCGACCGAATTACATCGTCGAGGTCGGGACCCCGACCAAAGCGTCGGGGCTTTTAACTATTAACTGATTTAAAATTCCCCTTCCGGCGCGCCATGATTATGTTCCTCTTTTTTTGGTTCATCGGTAATCGCTACTTCGGTGGTCAGAAGCATCGCCACGGCGGAAGCCGCCCGCTCCAAACCAGTGCGCGTTACTTTAACCGGATCAATGATGCCGGCCAGGACCATATCTTCCACAATCTTGTCGGCATTGGCGTCATAACCGCAATTAGCTTTGCCCGCGCTGATTTTATCCACAATAACCATTCCATCATCTTTGCCGGCATTGATGGCAATCTGACGCAAAGGCCATGATAGCGCGCCAAGCAAGATCTTCACACCGACTTGGAACTCGTCTTCAATATCGGCCGACGGCGCCTTGATCGTTTTGCTCGCCACTTTCTGGCCGGCTTTAATTAAAGCCGAACCGCCACCCGGCACTATACCTTCGTCCACCGCCGCTTTAGTCGCATTCACCGCATCTTCAATCTTCAATTTGATATATTTCATTTCCGCTTCGGTCGCCGCGCCAACTTTAATCACCGCCACCCCGCCGGACAATTTACCCAAACGTTCGCGCAACTTATCTTTATCAAATTGGCTAGTCGTTTGTTCTAACTGTTTCTTTATTTGCTCTATTCTGTCTTCAATATCCGCTTTCTTACCTTTACCACCGATAATTGTCGTCAATTCCTTAGTGGAAATTACTTTGCGTGCCCGGCCCAACCAAGACAAATCAGCCTTTTCCAATTTCAATCCGACTTCCTCGGCAATAACCGTCCCACCAGTCAAAGCGGCAATATCCGCCAACATTTCTTTGCGCCGATCGCCAAAACCGGGCGCTTTAATCGCCAACGTATTGAAAATACCGCGCAATTTATTTACCACCAAAGTCGCCAAGGCTTCGCCATCCACATCTTCGGCAATAATCACCAGATCTTTCTTGCCCGTTTGCGCCATTTTTTCCAACAACGGCAAAATATCTTTAATAGCGGAAATCTTTTTATCCGTCAGTAAAATATAGGGATCGGTAAAGGAAGCTTCCAATCGTTCGCTGTCAGTAACCATATAAGCCGACAAATAACCTTTATCAAATTGCATACCCTCCACAATTTCCGATTCCACCGCCAGCGTTTGCGATTCTTCCACTGTCACCACGCCATCTTTGCCAACTTGATTGATGGCATCGGCAATAATCCGGCCGATCTCTTCCGATTCGGCGGAAATCGTCGCCACCTGCGCAATTTCTTCCCTATTCTTAATCGGCTTGGCCAATTTCTTCAATTCCGCCACCACCTCGCGCGCCGCCACTTCAATACCCAAACGCACGCCCATCGCGTTCACCCCCAGCGTCGTCTTTTTAAAACCCGCCTCAGCCAGCGCTTGCACCAGCACAATTGCGGTCGTCGTGCCATCACCGGCAATATCATTAGTCTTGCTCGCCACTTCTTTCGCAATCTCCGCCCCCATATTTTCTATTTTATCAGCCAGAGAAATTTCTTTAGCAATAGACACGCCATCATTGGTAATGGTCGGCGCGCCGTAGCCTTTATCAAGTACCACATTGCGTCCCTTAGGACCCAGGGTAATCTTGACCGCGCTCGCTACTTTATCAATACCGCGCTTCAGCGCCGAACGTGCGGCATCACCGAAAATAATTTGTTTGCTCATAGTTTTGAGTAGCTTTCAGCTATCAGGTTTCAGCTGTCAGAGAATTAAGAATCCATATTCTCCTGAAAGCTGTAAGCTGACACCTGACAGCTATTTAATCTATTATTGCTAATATATTGGCTTCACTCACGATCAAATATTCCTTCCCCTCAATCTTAATCTCGTCCGGTCCATATTTAGAAAAAATAACCTTTTGCCCTTTTTTAACGGTTAAGGGAACAAGCTTGCCATTATCCCAACGGCCGGCGCCAACCGCCACGATTATTCCTTGTTCCGGTCGTTCTTTATCAGCCGTATCGGGAATAATAATTCCACTCTTGGTTTTTACCTCTTTTGCCAAGGGTTCTACCAGTACCCGATCGCCCAGAGGTTTTACTTGGATTTTTGCCATATTTTGGATAGCTTTCAGGTTTGAGCTTTCAGCTTTCAGGAAAATGCATTTTGTATTTCCTGACACCTGAAACCTGACAGCTGAAAGCTTATAGGGTTAGCTTTTAATAACAGTGTCATCATAGCAATTTAAGACTTATTTTCAAGTTTAATGAACTTGCTTTCTGGTCGCCTTTCTGCTACAATCCCTAACAATGACTTTAAGCTCAATTTTACCTTTTGCTCAGATAATTCTGTCCACTTTGCTGGTGGGCGCGATTTTATTGCAACAGAGTGAAGCCGGTTTAGGTGGTACTTTCGGCGGGGCGTCCGGTTCCAATCCTTTTCGCACCAAGCGTGGTGCCGAAAAAACCATGTTTATCGCTACTATCATTATCGCCGCTCTCTTTGTCGCCTCGGTTATCTTAAGCTCCTACTTGAAGCTCGGCTAATTTTCTCCAAGAGTCTGTTTTAGATCTAACCGCCAAATGGAAAAGGAATTCAAGAAAACAACGGCTTACCTGTTAAAATGTCCAAATTCCGGCTACAAATCATTCATCGCTCGTCAGAGTAGATTGCTACACTTCCTCGCTCTTCAAGATTTTCGCTCGGAATTTGGACATTTTACCTAGGTATTAGGTCTAAAGCAGACTCTTAAAATAAAATCTTATTTTTTCTCCTCAATAATATTGTCTATCTTCTAGCCTTTAATTTCTATTGCGTCCGTTTTACGTTTTTTGTTTGCAGTCATTTTTAATTTTTAATTATTAATTTGTAATTAATGAAACTTCCTTCTCGTTTGGAAATCTATCAAACTGTCTCTTCTTTTTCTGTCCGTCAGAAAGTGATATTTATTGTTTTAGCAATAATTTGTCTGGCCAGCTTTCTCGGTTTAGTTTGGGCCCTAAATAATAAGCTGGTTGTCCGGGTGGCCGTCGCCGGGGGAAAGCTAACCGAAGGCATTGTCGGTTTTCCTAGTCATGGCAATCCTCTTTTTGCCATTACCGACGCCGATCGCGATGTCGCGGCCTTAGTTTATTCCGGCTTAATGAAAATCGATGCCTCCGGCCATACCATACCCGATCTGGCTAAAACCTATACCGTCTCCAGTGATGGTTTAATTTATACTTTTCAATTGAAAAATGATTTAACTTGGCAAGATGGAAAACCGTTAACCACTGACGATATCGTTTTTACGATTAATTTAATCCAAAAACCGGGTTTGAATATTGTGCATCGCGCAGCTTGGGAAGGAGTTAAGGTAGAAAAAATAAGTGACCAGGAAATCCGTTTCACTTTGAAAAAAGCTTACTCCGGTTTTTTGGATAATACCACCATCGGCATTCTGCCGGAACATGTCTGGTCTGACTCCAATCGTCCTGAATCAGTAGTTTTCTCCGATTACAATGTTAAAAGCGTCGGTTCTGGTCCTTATCAAATTACCGACATCACTCGCGATAGCACTGGCCTGCCGCAATCTTATACCCTCAAACCTTTTGCCGGTTATGCTTTAGGCGAACCAAAAATCAGCACTCTGGTTTTGCATTTCTACAGCGATACCGAGGAAATGATTTCCGCTTATCAGCACGGAGAAATAGAAAGCTTAAGCGGTATTTCCGCCGTCCAAGCCGAGAAATTAGAGCAGGAAAATGCCAATGTCCGATCTATTCTCTTGTCGCGAACTTTCGCTGTTTTTCTTAATCGCAATCTGCCCGCTTTAGCTGATAAAAATATCCGTCAAGCTTTATCGTTAGCGGTTGATCGATCGCAACTGATAGAGCAAGTTTTAGCCGGCAATGGTTCCGCTCTCTATAACCCGATTCCACCCGGTTCACTCGGTTTCTTGGAAGAAAAAATCTCTTCCAGTTCGGATTTAACAAAAGCCGATCAACTGATGTCTAAGGCGGGCTGGAAAAGAGATATGGATAAAGTGTGGACGATTACCGACAGTAAAGGCAAGACTACTCGTTTAGAATTTAATTTAGCGACCTCGGACACACCAGAACTGAAAGCCACAGCGGAAACTTTAACCGCTCAATGGCGAGCTTGGGGCGCCATCGCCAATATTTCCATTTACGAATTATCCGATCTGGACCAAAACCTAATCCGCCCGCGAAAGTTTGAAGCGTTATTATTCGGCGAAGTCGTCGGCCGTGATCCCGACCTTTATCCTTTTTGGCACTCTTCCCAACGTTTGACGCCTGGTCTTAATATAACCCAATACGCCAATTCCGTAACTGATAAATTATTGGAACAGGCACGCCAAGCCGACCAACTAGACGACCGCGCCGAAATCAACAAAAAATTCCAAATGGAATTAGCCAAAGATACGCCGGCCATTTTCCTTTATGCGCCACACTTTCTTTATATCTTGCCGACCAAAATAAAAAATACGGCTTTTCCATCTCTCTTGGTACCGGCCGAACGATTTTCCGCTATCAATAATTGGTATATCAATGAAGATAAAATCTGGAAAATTTTCGCTAATGTTTTTAATACTAAATAATATTTAATAAAAATCACAAGATCCCGGCCTTCGCCGGGATGACATGATTACCTGTCGATTTCTAATTATTAATTTTTAATTAACTATGAATTATCCTCGTCGAGACAAAACGCCCGCGTCGGGCGACAGAATTACCGGCGCCAAAGTAAACAATAATAACAGCATTAATCCGCCAGTCAAACGGATTAGTTTTAGCGCTTCACCCGATGATAGGCCAGGTCAAAGGATTATCATGCCGGTTACACCAAATCGTAATTTTGGCCGGACAAATAATCAACGACCACAGCGACCCTGGTCCAATTTCAGACGACCGATAGTAAGCACCAATCAAATTGGCCAAAATCCCAGCGCCGCCAGTAATCTTAATTCTCAACCAACTGGCCGGCCGGCGGGTCAAGGTTGGCCCAAGAGGCGCCCGGCTTTCAGTTCTAGCCAACATCGTGGTCAAGGTCAAAGACGGCGAGACAGTTTTATTCATAAAGAAAATCTGCCCACCGGTGAGACAGACAATCAAGGAGAAGAAAAAAATGCCGACAAAGCCAAAAAAATCCCGCCCCTAGCACCAGGCAATATTCGTATTATCCCGTTAGGCGGAGTGGAAGAAATCGGCAAGAATATGACCGCCATCGAATATGGCGATGATATCATTGTGGTAGATATCGGTCTGATGTTCCCCGGCGAAGATGCGCCGGGCGTAGATTATGTCATTCCCGATACTACTTATCTGGAAGAACGAAAAGATAAAATCCGTGGCGTTTTTATCACCCACGGCCACTTAGACCATATCGGTGGCATTCCTTACGTGATGCCTAAAATCGGCAATCCGATTATCTATACCAGCTTGCTGACCGCGGTGATGATTAAAAAACGGCAAGAAGAATTTCCGCACTTGGCCAAACTCAATATTCAAGTCGTGGATCAAAAAGATATCCTTAAAGCGGGAAATTTCCGCGTGCGCTTTTTTGATACCACCCACACCATTCCGGATTCGCTCGGGGTTATTATTGAAACGCCTTATGGCAATGTTATCTGTACCGGCGATATTAAAATCGAACATGTGGACGGCGTTCCGACCGATGAAGAAAAAGAACTTTTCACCAAACTGGGCAAAGAAAACAATCTGCTTTTGATGTCCGATTCCACCAACGTGGAAAAACCCGGTTTTTCTTTCTCGGAAAAAGAAGTGCAGGAAAATGTCCGGGAAATAATTGAAAAAGTGAAGGGGCGAGTAATTATCGGCAGTTTTTCCTCGCTATTTGAACGACTCATCTATATCATTATGGCCTGCGAAGAATTAGGCAAGAAAGTCGCGGTGGAAGGCCGGTCAATGAAAACCAACATTGAAATCGCGCAGGAATTGGGTTTGCTCAAAGTCAAAAAAGGCACCTTGATTTCCACCGACGAAATTGATGATTATCCCGATGACCGAATTGTGATTTTGGCGACCGGCGCGCAAGGAGACGATTTTGCCGCCCTGATGCGTATCTCGCAGAAAGAACACAAGGGGGTAAAAATCCGCAAAGGCGATACCGTCCTCTTGTCTTCCTCCGTTATTCCGGGCAACGAGAAATCCGTGCAAAAACTGAAAGATAATCTCTCGCGTTTAGGCGCCAAAATTATTCACTACGGCATCGCCAATGTGCACTCATCCGGCCATTCCTATCAAGGCGAAGTGGCTTGGATTCATAAGATGCTCAAGCCGAGATTTTTCATCCCGGTCCACGGTCATCATCATATGTTGCGCGTCCATGCCGGTTTAGCGATGGATCTGGGAATGCCGGAAAAAAATGTCGTCGTGCCGGATAACGGTTCAATCATTGAAATCAGCGACGAAGGCAAGAAAATTCACGCGCTAAAAGAAACTGTCTCCAATAAAGTCATGATGGTGGACGGTTTAGGCACCAACAATGTGAAGGAAGTGGTCATTCGCGATCGACAAGTGTTAGCGGAAGACGGCATGTTCGTCTTGATTGCCATTATTGACGTCCGCACCGGCAAAATCAAGAAATCGCCCGATATCATTTCGCGCGGTTTCATTTATCTGAAAGAATCGCAGGATATGTTGCGCCACGTGCGAATGGTGACCAAAAAAACGATTGAGGATGCCACCAGTCATATGCACCCGCTCAACTTAGACTATCTCAAAAATGCCGTGCGCGAAGAGTTGGGTAAATATCTTTTCCAAAAAACCCACAAACGTCCGGTGATTATTCCCGTGCTGATTGAAGTGTAGAAAATAGTATACAGTATGAAGTATTCAGTATGGATACTAAATACGGATTAAATAAAAAAATAGCCACCTTAGTTCCGAAGAACCTTGGCGGCTATTGTCGTATCGATTGAACCAGGACCAAATTACTTCTTGACCCTTCTGATCAGCTGGTTGGGACCAGGCGCCATGGCGACCATCCCCAAAGCTGACAAAAGTGTGACCACAAAGCATAGCATGAACAGACCGCCATCCTTGAAAACGCCAAAGGCTAGGATGAAAGCTGTCAACGCCACGAGAGCCAAAATGTACTGCGCCCAGTCAATAGTCCAATCAATCACAATGTTCATAAAATCTTTCATGGCACGCTCCTCAACAGGAAAATAATCAGCAGGAAATGGAGCAACCATATCCTCTACTATTATAGCAGATAGTGGTATTAGTGTCAAGTGTCAGAGCTATCCCCAGAAAATACGCCTAAAAATAAGGTCAGATTAGAGCTATGCTATAATTTAGCTATGATTAAAGAACCATCAAAAAAATATCTGCGTTTGCTCACTTACATTTCCGGTTTTTTCCTGTCGGTGCATATGGCCTTCCCCTCTTACTTCAGCGCGCAGTTTTTGGGGCAATATTTATCCACCGCCCGCATCGGCGCCGTTTATATCATTTCTTCCATCATTACTATTTTACTGATCGCCTATATTCCGAAAATCATCCGTCGGTTCGGTTTACTCAAAACAATCACTTATCTTACTATTATTGATGTATTGGCTGTTTTTCCACTGGTTGCCGTCACTAATTATGCTCTAGTTATTACTCTCTTTATCGCCTATTACTCACTCGGTTTTGTTATCCGCTACGTCTTAGACATTTATCTGGAAAAAATTTCTGATGATCGGGTCACTGGCAATATTCGCGGAATATTCCTAACTTTCGTTAATCTGGCCTGGCTCGTATCGCCGTGGCTGGCGAGCCGGCTCATCGCCGACAGCGGTTTCTCCATTATCTACCTCATTTCCGCCATTACTCTGCTTCCGCTTCTCTATATCGTCATTTGGGGTCTTCAGGAAAAAGAATCGCATCGCCTGGTCAGCGCGCCGTCGGCCTGGCTCGCCTTCAAAAAATTATGGGCGGGCAAAAACAAAGAACGACGGGATCTGCACAATATCTTGGCAGCCGATTTTTTCCTGCAATTTTTCTATGCCGTGATGGTCGTCTATATGGCGCTCTATCTGCACCAGACCGTCGGTCTATCGGAAATCGGCATCGGTATCGCCTTTACCGTAATGCTCCTACCATTTGTCTTATTTGAACTCCCGCTCGGCAAAATCGCCGATAAGTGGTTGGGCGAAAAAGAAATTCTGACCGCCGGTTTCCTACTGATAGGTTTGGCGACGATAGCCACTGCCTTTATTCACACCCCGACGATTTGGATTTGGGCGCTCGTTTTGTTCTTGACCCGCGCCGGCGCTGCCTCAGTAGAGATAATGAAGGAAACTTATTTATTCAAAAAAATAAACGAGCAGGACACCGATATCTTGAGCCTCTCGCGCAATATGCAACCGCTGGCCTACATCGCCGGCGCCGCCTCCGTCTCTGTTTTTCTCATCTTCTTCCCCCTGCAATATGTCTTCCTCGCGCTGGGGATAATTACCCTATTCGGGATTAAATACAGTTTGGGGATTACGGATACGAGATAATTAAAAATTTAAAATTAGAAATTAAAAATGAAAAGCGAGGAACCGATCCCCGCATTTTCAACTTTTAACTAATTAAGCATTTCGCGCAAGGCACAAAATTCGCATTTTTTGTCATCACAGCGTTTGTCCCAGAAATCAAGACCGAGGATTTCAGCGGAAACTTTGAGAATCAGCTCTTCAAGTTCTGCCACTTCTTCCGGCAAGACGACAAAACTTTCTTTTTTGTAAATCCCCCGGTCGTTGGGTTCTACGAAATCCACGTCGGCCGAGATCATTTTGTATTTCCCGTCTTCGTATTTATTAAGCAAGAGATTATAGAAAGCCAGTTGTCTTTTGATATTGCCCTCCGAATTTTTTGTTTCGCCTTCTATTACTCCCCGGCTTTTAACGCCACCGGTCTTGTAATCCACGACGTTGACCTCCCCGCCATCGCCCAAGAATTCCAGTTTATCAATCTTCCCCGTCAGCACTATTTCAGGCGATAAAATCACCCCTTTGATATTGAATTCGGTCAGCACTCGGGTACGCCAAGCACTGTGGTAGGCGTCAAAATAGCCTCCCAGCGCTTTCTCACCCCTCTCCAGGTATTCTTGCCAATCGGCCTTAGGAATAGGCTCCCGCGCCAAATGGTCCCGGTAGCGCAAAAGCAGATAATCTTTGTTCGTGTCCGGCTCGTCCGCCAAGCGTCCGAAAAAGTCCTGGAGCGCGCCGTGAATCGCCGTGCCATACATTAAATAGCGCTCCTCAGCTTGAGGTAGGCGCAGGAGATTGACGTAAAAATATTTCCACGGGCAATCCAGATAGTTATTGAGATGAGTAACCGACAGACCGCGCGTCTGGAACAATTCCCGGACAAAATCGCGGTCGCGCACCCCGGCGCTTTTTGTGGCGCTGGCTTGATAAATAATCCCGCTATTCTCCAGATATTTTTGCTCGTATTCCGCCGGATCTATATTGGTTACCAGCGCCTGGTCTAACTCGGTCAAAAATTGCGAGGGCGCCAATTCGCGTTTGTTCTTATCCTGACGCGAGCAAGTGATGGTCGCCGTCTGTTTGGCGCGGGTCAAGGCGACATAGAATAATCTCCTCTCATCACTGTTCTCATCCTCACCATCATCATCGTTCTTTTTAACCAAAGCAAACAAACTTTTCGGCAATTTAATCTTTTCCAGCCTCCGCCTATTGCCCCAATGTTTGTCGTTCCCATAAATAATAAATACATGATCAAACTCCAAGCCCTTGGCACCGTGCGCGGTCATCAAACGCACTCGCCCCGTCTTAACCCCCTCAATCGTTTTTTTCAAATAAATCTCGTGTTCTGCCAACATCTCCAAATGCGCCACGAAATCCGCCAAGGTCACTTCCCGGCGATTTTCAATCAAGGCTTTCACTTCATCAAACAAAGTGTTTATTTTATCAATCTTCTCCACCCCAGCCGGCGAATTGAGGACCGAGTGAAGCAAACCGCTCTCGCGCACAATGTCAGCAAAAACGACAGCGATATTTTCATTTTTGGCCAATTGCGCAAATTTGGCAATGAGCGCTTCCGCTCTTTGGATTTTCTCGGGCTGTTCCAAACCGTGCTCGCGCAGAAAATCAGGACGGCGCACCGCCGACAATGGATCAAGTTTTTCCTTGGCGATTAGACTGATGAATTTGTACAAATCGAGCGTATCTATGTCCAGAAAATCGATATGAAGCGCTTCTAGAAAAGCTTGGGCATTGCCGTAATAATGCACGGCACGCAGAAGCTTCACCAGTTTTCGCACGTCACTATCGGCTAAAATATCCTGATTGGACTCAATCGTAAACGGCACACCCACCCGACCCAACATCTCGGCGATGAGAAAAGCGTCTTTATTGTCGCGGTAAAGCACAGCGATTTCTTCCGGCTTTTCTCCGCCTGCGACCAGCTCCTTGATTTTGCTCGACACAAAATATTCCTCCACAAATTGGGTGGAAAATTCCGCCCGCTCTAGTGGTCTATTGGCATAATCGCGATTGGCGCGTAAGCGCTTATCGCCAGAAAGCAAACTATGCGCCGAATCAAGAATATTCTGGGTGGAACGGTAATTTTCTTCCAAGACGACCAATTTCGCCTCCGGCCATTTATGGCGGAAATATAAGAAATTTTCCAAGCTCGCACCCTGGAAGCGAAAAATCGCCTGCTTCTCGTCGCCCACCACAAACAGATTCGGATTGTCATAAAAGCTCGCCAAGAGTTCCAGCACTTTGTTCTGCCCGTTGTTAGTATCCTGATGCTCGTCCACCAAAATATATTGATAAGTTTCCTGAAGCGACAAAAGCAGATTCTTATCCCGTTCCAGCGCTTCCACCGTTTCCAAAATCATATCGCTATAATCGTAGAGCTTTTTTTCACGCAATTTATCCTCGTAAGCCTGATAGACTTGCGCCAGTTCTTTATTCTTCTCCAACATTTTCAGTTCGCTCTGGTATTTAGTTTTCAATTTGCCTTCGTAGCCTTTTTTCGTACTATACAAATCTTCAATCTGCCAAAAAGCTTTTTCTTCATCCGCCGTCGCCTGTGCGAACTTATCCGGCCTAATGCCTTCCTGTTTCAATTGTCCGATCGCACTTTTCGCATCTTTCAAATAATGTAAAGGCTCGCCCCAAGGTCGTAATTTATCCAAGGGCAAAGTCGTAAGCAATTCTTCCAAAATCTTGATTTGATCAACTTCATTGATATTGGTACTGCCGATGATTTTAGGAAAATCTTCCGAGCGTTCTTTGATGATGTCGTTGCAAAAGCCATGGAAAGTATTGATGGCAACTTTGTACGCCGCATTACCCATCATCTCCGCCAAACGCCGACGCATGGAAAAAACGCCCGATTCAGTAAAAGTCAGACAAAGGATGTTCTCTGGCTTGGTGTCGGTCTTAAGCAGGATATTGGCGATGCGTAAAGCTAAAATCTGCGTCTTGCCCGTCCCCGGCCCCGCCGAGACCATTACCGGCCCCTCAATGGTATCCACCGCTTCCCGCTGGGCCTTATTGAGCCGGCTATACTGTTTCTTAAATTCCTCAGAAGTCATATAAATGGAATTATAGCACTGTTTTTGCTATGATGAATGCATTAGAAAATAAGTTAAACCTATGATCCAACAAGATATCAAAAACGACTTGAAGCAAGCCATGATGGCAAAAGACGCGCTCAAATTGTCCGTCGTGCGCGGAATTATGTCTGCTTTTACTAATGAGCTCGTCGCCAAGAAGCGCAAGCCGACCGATGAACTTACCGACGAAGAAGCCCTGGCCGTCATCACCCGCCAAGCCAAACAGCGTAAAGATTCCATTGAACAATTCGTCGCCGGCGGACGCCAAGACTTGGCCGATAAAGAAGAAGCGGAATTGAAAATAATTGATGCCTACTTGCCGACCTTAATGACCCGCGAAGCGATCAAGCCACTGGCGGAAGCCAAAAAGGCTGAACTCGGTGTGACCGATAAATCCAAAGCGGGCATGCTCATGTCCGCCTTAATGAAAGACCTCAAAGGTCAAGCCGACGGCGCGGATGTGAAAGCGGTGGTGGATGAGATACTCAGTTAAAAGTTAGAAGTTAAAAGTAAAAATGCGGGGATCAGTTCCCTGCATTTTTGTATTTGTCATACCGGCGAAGGCTGGTATCTTATTTATCAACCCGACAAGATTCCCGCCTCCGCGGGAATGACACAAAAAAACAAATGTATTTTCCTGAAAGCTGACAGCTAACACCCTAAACAAATTTTAGTAAAATTTGTCGGGCGACCATTTTTAGTAAAAAATGGTTTAGCCTAAAAGCTATTTTTACTATTTATACAGTATTTCTTTAAATGCCAACCCGGCGTCCTTATTACCCTTCACGATTTCGGACAAAGTTAACAACAAAGTAAATTTTTGGCTCTTTTCGCCTAACATAATTATTACTGACGGTAAAGACATTACTCCCTCGCTCGGACTGCCTTCCATCTGACCTTTAGCTAAGCTAATACCCATTTGATGATTTTTAGAATGCTGGCTAAAACCGGTCGCTAACAAATCGCCAACCCCGGCCGGGCCATAAACCGTTTCCGTCTTACCGCCAAAAATAGTGACGATTTTTTTCATCTCAGTTAAAGCCAGAGCCGTTATCCAGCCCCGCGCGTCATCGCCTAATTCCAAACCGTAAGTAATACCGAGAGCTAAAGCGTAGATATTTTTCAAGATTCCGCACCAAGCGACACCGCTAACATCGGCCGAGTGGAAAATCCGCAAATTAGTATCGGTAAATATTTCGGTCAGTAATTTCCAAGCCGTCTCGCTCTTTGTACCGCAAACACCACCGCCAAATTGTCCCTCGCGCATTTCTCCCGCCAACATCATGCCATGCAAAAGACCGGTCGGCTGATTTTTTGGCAACATACTTACCAACAGCTGATCCATCGTCTTCAGAGTTGGCGTTTCAATCCCCTTGGCTAAGACAATCACCGGTGTGGTTTTAGCCAAATAAGGAGAAATATACAACAAAGCCTCCCGCACCGCCCACGACGGCACGCAGAGTAAAATGATATCGGCCGAAGGAATTATTTCCGGCAAACCGCGTTGATCTTCTTTCAGGGTTTCCAAAACTTTAGAATTCTTGTCCCAGAAAGTGACTGTATGATTCTGCGCGCGCAAAATCTTGCCTAAACAGAATCCCAGAGCCCCGGCGCCCATGATGACGATTTTCTTATTCATTTTGATTATTTCTATATTTTACCATAATTTGCTAGAATTAAAGCACACAATATGTTCAGTCAAATTTTCAAATTTTTTGACCGGCTAGAAGACAAGGTTCGTGGACGTCTAGTCAGACATCCTTTGCTTTACGGCTTAGTCGCCGGGACAGCAACCATTCTCTTTTGGCGCGGAATCTGGGAAACCGCTACTCTTTTTGATTTACATCCGATTACCTCACTTATCCTTGGTCTCATTGGCTTATTAGTTACCGGCATTTTTGTTTCCTCCTTTATCGGCACCCGCTTGCTGATTTCCGGTATGACCGGCGAGAAAAAACTGGAGGAAAAAGAACTATCGGAAATTATTTCGGAAGAAGATAAGTTAGAGAAAATCTATAAAAAATTAGACAGAATTGAAGGAGAGATTGAGAAGATGGAGGAGAAAAAATAAATTGAAAAAAAGCCTCTTTTAAGCTACAATAGCCTAACCATTGCGGGATCGGCTAATGGTAGGCCAGCGCCCTCTGAAGGCGTGAATCTTGGTTCGAGTCCAAGTCCCGCAGCAATCGTGGATTTTGTGAGTAGATTTCTCCCATATCCTTTGTAACTCCAACATTTTTTGTAGGTTCTAACCCATCGTTTATTTCACGAACCTCTTTTGCCATTGATTTTATTGGGAATAGCAAATTATCCCATTGAATGCTTAGTTTTTTGTCTTTAAGGATGAGGTCCGAACCTAAAGTGGCAAATATCTCTTTCTTGGCTTCAAGTGTATTCGGGTCATCAACACGAGCAAACACTGATGATGCTTTCTCTGCAAAATTAAAACCACGCTCGGCTATCTCTAGCCAGTGCTCAATTCTTTTATCTGTATCTCCAAGAAGGTCTTGGAACTTTGCTTTTTCTATAAGCACAGCTTGTTTTCGGTTCTTAAACTCCTCCTCGGTAATTTCTTGGTCCGCTCGCATATCAATCAGATTGTCTATCTTTCGCACACACGCTTCATAACCACGCCTCTGGGACCCGTATATCTTCTCTCTGTCGTCAACCTCTTGCGAGTTCTGTGCTTTCAATCGTGCCAGAGCCCATTCTTTGAAGTCCGCAGGTATCTCTATCTTTCCAAGCTCCTCGGCGATTTGTTTTTCAAGCTCTTTTTCTTCAATACATTTTTGGGAACAGTTCGGGTCTACTCTTTTTGTGCAGTGGTAGTAGGTATAGTGATGAACATTTCCGTTCTTCTGATATTTTGTCTTTTCTTCGGCCGTAATCATCGCCCCACACTCTCCGCATTTCATAGGTCCACGATAAATAATCTCGTGCTGTTTCATTCTCGGAGCGTTCTTTCTACCAAGTAGGATTTGTATTCTTTCAAACTCATCTCGGGTAATCATCGGCTTATGGTTTCCTATATACCAATTACCGCTCGCTACGGGATACTCAAACTCTCCGTAGTAATATGTTCGGGAAAAAAGGTTGTAGATGGCACTGTTGCTCATCTTCTTACCATAAGGTCCTCTGAACCCCCACTCCTCGTTCACTATTCTTCTGATTTGCGGAGGGGTATATTCTCCTGTGAGCATTAAGTCAAACATCTTGCGAACAAGGTCAAACCTTTCTGGGTCGGGCAATTTTTTCTTTTTGCCTCGCTCACTATATTTATCATCCAAATACCCGAGAGGTGCAGGTGCTGGGAAAAATCCCATTTTTGCACTCTGGGCCATTCCTCGCTTCACATCCCGTCCTTTCTTTGCACTTTCATACTGGGATTGAGAGAGGGCCATTTGGAGCATCCATATACCCTCTGGAGTGTTTTCAAATTGATAGGTGGCAAGTTTAAGCTCTCCAATTACGCCAGTCCGTATCATATAAGTGATTTCTCCAGCATCCTTTTCATTTCGTGAGAGGCGGTCTGGATGCCAAGCGATAAGGCCAGTTCTTTCACCCTTTCTTATTCGTTCCAGCATATCCGCAAAAGCAGGGCGATTAAATGGTTTGAAGGCACTCGCTCGGTCTTCTACGAACTCAATATCCAAATGACCAAATACTTTTATGAGTTGGTCCTTCTGGGCAGGAATAGAAAGGGCTTGCCGTTCCACCCCTTCGGTAGATTTTCGGACATAGACGAAGTATTTAAGTTTGTTTTTTTCTTTCTCCATAAATAGATTAAAAAATCAAAGTATCAAAAAACCCGAAAGGGACGCTCTGGTTGACCCAGCTATAATGTGCAATCACGAGGATTGAGCAAAACAGACTGGCAGAACGCCCCTCTCGGGTTCCGTTTTCTCAATAAAAAACCTCGCATCTTTGCATCAAAACTAACTGGGTCAACGCAATTATTATAACCGATTTTTGGGATTAGAGCTAACATATTGTTTGTAATTTACTCCTGTTTGAGCATAGAGTTTTTCAAGCCGTCTTTGCTTCCTAGTTGGTTTGCCTTGGTAGTATGGTCGTCTGATTTGCTTGTGAAGTTCCTCAATTTGCTGTTCAAGTGTTAGGATGCTGAACAAGGGAAACATTTTATATCGGCGGTTGGCATTTCTTGAACTATAAGAGAGTTCGTAGCAGTGGCGACAGGCAAAGTAATATCCGTCTTTATAGAGCGTTCCAACTCTCCTGCCACAATAGACGCCTCTTTTATACCACGGACAGACAAACCAGTATCGCTTGCCTCCAAATCGGCAGGTGGTAGTAGTAAGCGGTATTTTGTAATCAAAGTTCTTTTTTTCGTTCGTGTCTCTGTCTGTTTGGGTGTAGTGGATGCGTAAATAGTCATCTCCGCCCATCGTTGATACCACAATGCCAATACTGCTTTTATGCTCTCCCCATATTCCACTTCTTGTCCAAGTCATTGTTCCAGACCTCCACCCTGTGAAATAATCGTGCTTTTTAAGAAAATTTGTGGTTATTTTCCTTGTATCGTCTGCCTCGTTTTTACTCATATTGTTGCCGAAATCATTTGAGATGTTCGCTCTAATTTTTCTGATAAAACCGACCTTTTGCGTTTATAACGTTGGGTATTTTATTGTTTTTAAGTAAATGGACAAAAGCGTATTGCAAGTTGTTTTTTTACGAAACGAACCCATTTTCCTTTTCTCCACAAACATCAATATCTAGGGCAACAGGGGGAGGTAAGTTCTCGCCATTTCTCCTTGCTTGCAAACGTTGGAGTTCGTGAAGTGCTTTATATATGCCACGTTCTATGCTCGTTTCGTAACGAATAAGTTTTCCATAAGTGTCTTGATTGGCAAAGTCATAGCTCAAAGCATTCCCGAGAGATTTTTTAGCACCACTAAAACTGTCCTCTCGGTCATTATCCATCATTTCTCTCTCAATTTGCATAACTCGTTTTAATCGCCAGACATTCGCCGTAATTCTATCCACGAGAACCAGTTCAATTTCTGACTCGGGGACCAACTCACTTCTTAATTTTCTGCCGAGAGAAACAAGGTCTGCTCCAATTTCATCGTCTAGCAATACCTCCTTGCTTAAAAGACCGTGTTTAATTGCGTTGTATTTGCTCACAGCTTTACCCTCCTCGGTTTTTACTCCACCCCTTTTGCCGTTCTCTCGGTTAGCTTCAAGTTGTTTTTGTGTCATTGTCGTTTTGACTAAAAATCTATTTCCCCGCTGGTAATATCATTTTCTCCCAACTGACTTTCCACCCCACCCCTCGTTTCACTATTTCCAGTCTTGCTAGGAAGTTGATATAGGGAAGAGGGAAAAATCATTATCTTGCGTTTGTCGTTCGGGTCTTGCTCTTGCACGACAAGACCAGTCGTCTCTAGCATCGGGAGTATTTGTTGACGGAGCTGATGGCTGTCTAACATCCTCCCGTAGACCGCAAAATGCTTTTGTAGGACCTCTTGGCGTGAGAGCCCTAGCATTCCAGTTATTTCTTCAAACGCCTCGTTTCGGCCTCCATTTTTCGCCTCCCACGCAGGTAGAATTACCTCTTGGTAGAGATTGTAGATATAGGGAGGGAGATTTAGTTCTTGACTGACCGATATTTTATTCCAGAGCTTGAACGCATCGTTGATGTCCTCCTCATTTGCCGTAATCGTGGACCCGTTCCGTTCTCGCCACCAGACATTGAGCACAGCAAAGCACTTGATAAGCGACAGGAGGCGTTTAACATCTCGCTGATGTCGTGGCTTGAGTACCTTATTTTTACCCAAAAACCTTTCTTCAATGGTCTCGGATGAGGCAATGTTTATCTCTTTGATTTCCTCCAACTTGATGGCACGGATACGCTCTTTAAGCAGGGCTCGGTCTGGGTTTTCTTCCAGCCAGCTCACAAAGCTATCACTGTCCGCTTCTTTGCGGATGGTGGCACTGATACCCTGATGTATTTTGTCTTGATTGACCTCTGGAGATAGAAGCAAAAATCGGGTTGCTTCCTGTTCGTCTATTCGTAAGCCAGCCGTGCAAAAAATGACAGATGGGTAGCCACGCAAGAGGATATTTTTAGTTTTGGTCCCGTTCTTCTGGGTCTTGTCCGTAATTTTAATGGCAATCTCTTTCTTGTCGTGCGAAAGTAACGGACGCAATCTGGCCAGTAGCTCGTTATGTGGTTGGTCCAAGAAAATAAGTATCTTATGTGATAGGTCCACCAAGTAGCCATTTTTTTCTTTGTCATATTGGCCGACATCGTGAAAAAAGGCCGTGGGAGAGCAATAGGCAATCTCCATCACATCATCCGCTGGGAATAGCCGTGCAATCTCGGTTGGGATATAGCTTTTACCTGTGGAGGAGGGAGCGTTGTAGCTGATATTGAATTGCGAGCTCTCGGTATAGGCGGAAAGTTCACAGAGAAATGTTGCTAGCTTATTCTCGGCATCGTACTTGATGGTAAGTCCAAGAGTTTCCAAGAGTTGCTCGGAGCTCATCGGAGAAAATTGAGTGGTATCAATTCGTTCGGGATATTCCTTTGCATATTTGCCGAGCAGGTCATCCACGGACCCTCCTAGTTTTGTAAAATAATCAGTGATGTCTCCCTTGTCGCCGACTTCCTCGGGTAGTGTGATGATGTGGGTCTCATTGCCACCTTTTTCCACCATTTTTGCCACCCGTTCGGCTCCTTTTCGCCCTGCCTCGTCTCTATCAAAACAGATGTAGATTTTCCTACCTTTTCCTACCTTTTCTACCCACTCATCTTTGAAGGTCATCGCTCCGTGAGTGGATGTTATTGCTGGTATACCTTTTGAAATTAGAAGTAGGCGGTCCAACTCTCCCTCGCTGATAACTAACTGTTTATCAGTATGAGTTTCGGCAAGGGTATCCCAATCGTAGAGTTGGGCCTCTGCACCTTTGGGGTAGGTAATTTTGTCGTTCCCAAAGGCAGGGTCTTGCCGTAGTTTGAAAAATGAATAATTACCATAGACATCCTTAATGGGAATGGTAATCCACGGTTTGCGGTAAAATTGTCCGTAGCCGAGCTTATACAGGTCTATAACGGCATCTGTAAGCCCTCTTTTGCGGAGATATTCCCGTATGTGCGGAGGCAAGTCTTGATGACATTTCTCCACGAGTCCGGTATTAAAAATGATTGGTTTTCTGGTGGAAACTAACTCTCCGAAATGCTTTGCCAATGAAATAAGGTTGCCTTTCTCTCCACATTTTTTGCAGTCATATTGGCCCGTCTCCGTGCTGAAATACAGGTGGCCTTCAACGCTCTGGCTATCCCTGTCGCAATCATTAAAAAGACACTTGGTAATAAGTTCCTTACCGTTCTCCCGAAAACGGATGCCTTTCTGGGAGAGATATTCTTTAATCGTAATGTTAGCTAGGTTCATTATCTTTTTTGTTAGTTTGTAATTGGGGCTGGGATTGTCTGGCCCGCTCGGTTTTTTGCCTCGTGCTTCAAAACAATCTCCATCAAACGGATGAGCCGTATTCCTTTTGCAAGAGCTTCGGTCTTGCTTATCTCCGTTCCGAAATGCTTTTTATATAGCATCTGAAACTCGGTAATATGTTCATCCGCTAACTGCATAGCTATTCCGAGTAGAGCTTATTCTTGAGAGCTTTGAGGTGGTCAAAGAAGGACCTTGCTTTGACTTCCAGTCTGTCCGAAAAATAGCGGTCCGCCACATCTTCAATGCCATCCGCTTTTTGGAAGATGAACAATGCTTTTCTGGGGTTGGCCTTTTCCAGCGATAAAAGCCGAAAACCCGCACAAAGCAAAGCGGTTGATACGCCTAGGTCGTAAGTGGTCCATACCACTGACGGGTCATCAAGTGGAATATATTTTCGCTCCCCATCTACTGATGACTTCTTTATTTTCTTTGTCATAGTAATTATATTTTGGCTAATAATTTGTGCATTTTTGAAAACGAAAAAAGCACGCCTTTAGCGTACTTTAATTAAATTGACTCATTCGGGAGTCAGAAAATGCTATTTTTCTGACTGGTTCAGTTTTTCAATCATTTTGGGATTTATTCTTGCCATTGCTGTGCCATATTCAATAAAATCTACTATACCCAAATCCTTCTCAATCCGCTTGTTTAGTGCCTTATGTGCGTCATAGAAACTTTGTTTATTGTCGCCTCGGGTAAAGTTTTCAACCACATCGTCTTCATTTACCCAATCGCCAGCGTTCTTTTTGAAAAGTTCTTTGCATAATATCCATTGATTTCCAGCGGGAATTGAGGATTTTTTATTCAAAAAAATTACAGACCTGCTGGCCTCATCAAGGGCTGGTTTTATATTTATTTTTTTTGGTTCCGCCAACTTACCAGTTTCAAGATATTTTGCCCTTCCTAAAGCTTCGGCTTGTTCCAAGAGCTGTTTCGCTGGTTTTTTGGTTATATCTTCTTCGTATATTTTACGCACAGCCAAAAAAATAGCTTCGTTCATCCTCAACTGACATCCAATGATTGGGGCTTTCATAAGAGGATGGAAGTTGAATAGCATATTATCTTCCCGAATGTTTCCGAGTTGCTCCACCGCTCCTATACCACTTAACCATCGGATGACTCGCTCCTGTTCTCGTTCTGTGGGGGCATCTCCTTCTTTGACAAAAATATAGCGAATAACATCCTTGCTAGAGACAATAAGCTCGGCTTGGAGCTCATTTATAACCCACAAAATGTCCTTATTAAGCTTTTCTTCAATAGTCATTGTCATAGTAATAGTCCACACATTCTACCATTTTTGCTTCCAAAATCCAGAATTATGTGATTTAATAGGGCTACAACTTAATATACCGAAGACCTAACCCTTGAACTAAAAATTTGAGGTATGGTTAAAAAACGACGTGAATAAAGAACCCATCATAAGGGCGTTCACGTCGTTGCACGGGGAAACTCGTGCAGGGGTATCCGAAAGGACCCTCCTTGTGATGGGCTTTTTGTTGGAAAAAACAAATTGCCCAAACTATTAGGGCGATTTTTTTATTACTATGACAATGAATAATATAATCTCAAAATATAAAACACTCTCCACTGGATACCAGATAGGTATCGCACTCATCATTTTTATAATCTCAATCATTATCTTGCCTAATACGATAGTGTACGCAGTGGGAGCGTTCGTTGCTTACAAACTCATAGATAAGAAAAGTTGGAAATATACAGCGACAGGAGCTCTTTGTCTCATCACCTTTTTCTCTGCCATATTATTGATTTCTGGAAGCACTACACCAACGCAGGTGGCAGACAATGTTGGCTCAACACAAACGCAGAGCCAAAATAATGTTGCACCCAGCCCTATAGACACCGCTACAACAACTCCTAAAGCCCCAGCTCCTAATGTAACGCAAGCAAAGACAGTCACGGCAGTAGTTACAAAAACACAACCTACAACAGCACAGCCGTCTTCGTCTCAATATACTTACTACTCCGTTAAGGAAGTTGTAGATGGAGATACGATTAAAATAAGTATGAATGGAAAAGTGGAGACGCTACGCCTTATTGGAATGGATACACCAGAGACAGTGGACCCACGAAAGCCAGTTCAGTGTTTTGGCAAAGAAGCATCAAATAAAGCCAAAGAGTTACTCTCTGGAAAAAGGGTGCGTATAGAAATGGACCCAACTCAAGGTGAGAGAGACAAGTATAACCGCCTTCTTGCATATGTTTATCGGGATGATGGGCTTTTCTACAATAAATCTATGATTGAACAGGGATATGCCCACGAGTATACCTATAATGCTCCCTACAAATACCAAGCAGAGTTTAAGACAGCACAAAAAACGGCACAGATAGCCCAGTTGGGTCTATGGTCTCCAGCAACCTGTAATGGCGACACTACGAGCTCAAACACAAGCACTCCAACTCCACATCCAGCTAACACACAGTCAACTGGAAAGTTCTACACATCCTCTTACCACAGCTCAAAATACTACTACCCAGAAGCGTGCGATGGGTGGAAAAGTTTGAGTGCCAGCTATTTGAAATCCTATGACACTTTGGATGCTCTTTTGGCGACGTACCCGTCAAGAGTTAAAAGTCCGCAGTGCCAATAATTATTAAAATAACTTTATAAAAATATGGAAACTCCAATGAACAAAGCAAAAAAACCTTTTTACAAGCGATGGTGGTTTATCACTCTTGCGATTTTTATTTTCCTCGGCTTTCTCGGTTCATTGGATGGCAATAATGACACTGCACAAGTGGCATCTCAATCAACAACGCCAGCTCCAGTAGAAAATCAGAAAACAATAGAAGCTGTTAAAACCAAAGAAACTGTTGCTCCAGTAAAGCAAGCTCCAAAAACAACTCCTAAACCTGCAACCGTGGCTCCTACGCCCACACCAACTCCTGCACCCACAACACAAACGGACCGAACCAGCGTTCTTGTGATTTTGAAATCAAATGCCTCGGCAAAATGGGGCGATAACTATCAGATGGTTAAGTACGAGTATGACCAACAAGTTGAGGCATACGACTGGGTAGTAGCTCAAACAAAGTATCCAGACATTATGACTAAAGCAAAACAGAAATGGGGCAACAACTACCAAATGGTCCAGTATGAATACAATCAACAGGTAGAAGCGTATGAATGGATATTGGCACAGACAAAATACCCAGATATTATGGCGAAAGCAAAACAAAAATGGGGAACCAATTATCAGATGGTCCAATACGAATACAACCAGCAAGTAGAGGCGTATCAAAGTTTATAGTGAGAGCGAGGGTAGGGTAATATGCTTACCCTGACAGAGAACTTCCTTTCGTGGGAGTTTTTTGTTTTATACTGGCATAGCAAAAGCTGGACAGCGATAGTAGAACTCACTCTTTCCTTGTAGTAGAATGGTTCTAACTTCGTCCAAGAGCCCCAGCCAAAAAGAAATGTGCCGAAAAGGCACTCTTTTTTGCTACGGGAAGCGAGCAAACTACTTTGCTCGCGTCTAGGACTCGAACAGCGGAGCTATATTTTGCCAGCTGACAAAATGGGCGACCTGCCTGCGCAGGCAGGGCTGGTGCCCAGACCGAACCGAGCGACGGCGAGGTGAGGAGCGAGCTAGCGTAGCTCCGCAAGACCTTTTGAGCTGTTTTGAAGCGTAGCGAACAAAAAAGCCAAAAGGTGTACTGAACTTGTAAAGTTAGAGTCGCGGGCGAATCCAAGTCTCGCAGCTAGCTTTATTTATACTTTCGTCTCGTATTCGCTAATTTTTTTCAGTAAAAAGGCTTCGATAGAATCCTCACCGAGAAAATCATAACCTGTCGCTATAGCCCAAAAAGAATCACTAATAGAACTGCCGATCAGCAAGTGGAATAAGACATAACCGTAAGCTTCATCTGAATACTTTTTAAATAGTACCCTACCCTGGTCATGAAGCGCAAAAGAAAAATTAGTGGTGTCTTGATTGCTATTATTTAATTTACTAAATAAAGCATCGCGAGCGCTCTTGAGACGTTCATAGCCCGCTTTCATTTCAACGATTTTTTCCGGTGAATTATTTGACGGGGAAATTTGTTCGCTCATACTTAGATATTATAGCTTATTTTTTATTTTTAGCATTCTTGGCGCTCGCCATAATAAAGGCGATAAACAAAGGATGCGGATGAAGCGGAGAAGATTGGAATTCTGGGTGGAATTGCGTACCAACAAAGAAAGGATGGGTTTTGGTCGGTAATTCGAAAATCTCCATCAACACCCCGTCCGGCGAGGTACCGGAAAATACCCCACCCGCTTTAGTTATCTTTTCCACATAATCGGGATTAACTTCATAACGATGACGATGACGTTCGCTGATTTCCGTTTGACCGTAGGCAATCCCGGCAATCGTCCCGGCTTTCAAACTGGCCGGATAAGCGCCCAAACGCATTGTGCCACCATAATTATTTTCCTTGATTTTTATCTTCTGATCCGGCATCACATCAATTACCGGAATACCGGCCGGATCCACTTCGGTCGTGTTAGCTTTGGCTAAACCAAGCACGTGGCGAGCATATTCAATCACCGCCAATTGCATACCATAGCATAAGCCAAAATAAGGTATTTTATTCTCACGCGCAAATTGAATAACCTTGATTTTCCCCTCTACTCCGCGCGAACCAAATCCACCCGGCACCAAAATACCGTCATATTGCTTCAATTCTTTCAATCTTTTAGAATCATTTTCGTAATCTTCCGAATCCAGCCAGTCAATTTTTATTTTTTTCTTAAAACCCGTCGCCGCATGTTTGAGCGATTCAATGACAGAAATATAAACATCAGACAAGACGAAATCACCGGTCTTGAAATATTTACCCACCACGGCGATTTTTACTTCTTCGGTCGCGCTATGCATCCGCGCCACCATTTCTCGCCATTCCTTCATATCGGTCTGGCGCGGTTTCAGACGAAGCAATTTAAGCAAGGTGGTAGACAAATCATCCTTCTCGAAATTAAGCGGGATTTCATAGATGCTTTCTATATCTGGCGCCGAGATAATATTTTCCTCCGGCACATTACTGGAAAAGGCGATTTTTTCTTTCCGACTTTTATCAATCGGGCGGTCAGATCGCGCTACGATAATATCAGGATGAATGCCGTAAGAATTAAGCGTCCGCACCGCATATTGAGTCGGTTTGGTTTTCATTTCACCCAATTTGCCCGGCACTGGCAGATAACTGACCAAGACGAAAATCACATCGCCGGGATTTTTCAATTTCATTACCCGCGCCGCTTCCATAAACATAGCATTCTGATATTCGCCAACCGTTCCGCCGATTTCAATCATGGTGATGTCCGCGCCGCTTTTTTCCGACGACAGCTTTATGCGTCGGGTTATTTCTGCTGAAATATACGGTACGGGGTCAACGCATTTGCCGGCAAAACCCAAAGCGCGTTCCTTATCGATAATATATTTATAGACCATACCGCTGGTCATGTAATTATCACCGGGAGTACTCTTATCTAAAAAGCGTTCGTAATTGCCCATATCCTGATCGCATTCCAAGCCGGAATTAAGAACGAAAACTTCGCCGTGCTCAATCGGATTCATTGTGCCGGCATCCACATTTAGATAAGGGTCAATCTTCATCGGGTTGATGACAAAACCCCGCGCTTGAAGGATTTTTCCGATTGACGAAGTGGTCACACCCTTGCCGACACCTGACATAACTCCACCCAGCACGAAGATATATTTATGTTTTTTCATCCCATTGAAAATTTATTTTTTAATATGATTTTTATTTTACATCCTGAGTCTAGTTCTTTTTCTAACCTTCTCATCTCCATCTTTAACTTATATTTTCAACGGGATAAATCCCTTCCTAAAACATATTTTTCCTAAAAAAACGCAAATGGAAAGATGAGTTAAACCTTTCCATTACAACGAACATATGATTTTAAACCGTTATTTTAAATACCTCCTGGCTGCCAACAAACTGGAAATAACCCCTAGTATTATACCAGCCCCGAGCAGAACAAAGAAGATTTGGACGAAGTTATCTAAGTAATAGGCCACCATATTGATACCGCCGTAAACCCCCAGGGTGGTCGATTTAATCCAAAGCGCCAGCGGATAAAGCAGAGCAATGGCAAAAAAGGCCGAAACTGAGCCAGCAATCACCCCTTCCACCATAAAGGGGCCGGAAATGTAGTTATTACTGGCGCCCACCAGCTTCATGACCGAAATCTCTTCCCGTGAACTGTAAATGGCCAGCGAAACGGTGTTAAAGGTGACCAAAATGGACATAAAGATTAAAAGCATACTAACAACAAAACCGACTTTCTTGCTGGTAGAAATTATAGAAATCAAACGATCAACAATATCTTTCTTATAAGTTACCTGGTCAATAATGTCGCGATTGAAAGACGAATCGCTATCTTGCGCCGGATCAAGAAAACGGGCAATACTATCATATTGCGCCGGATCACGCGCGGAAATATTCAACCGAGCGCCAAAAGGATTACCCACTTCATCCAAAGACTGGATCAGCAACGAATTATCTTTATGACGTTCCTTAAAATCCGCCAATTCCTGCGCGCTGGAAATATATTGAATATTCTTAACCTCGGCTAACGTCGCTAAAGTATTTTTCAGACTTAATATATCTTTTTCCGCCGCATTATTCTTAAAAGAAACACTGATATCTACCTGGTTTTTAACCGCCTCTAGAGAAGAATTGAGATAGGCAGAAGCCATAATTAAAGAACCGATGACGGTCAAAGTCACCACCATCACTAAGACCGAAGCGGCGGAAACTACGCCATTACGCCAGAAGCTGACGAAACCGGAACGCAAAACTCTTTTTGTTTTTGTCCAAATCATATTTTTTAAATTATGTAACGGCCTTCCTTTTCATCTCTAATGATTTTACCATTTTCTAATGTAATAACCCGCTTACCCAAATCATCAATCACTCCTTTGTTGTGGGTAGTCAAAATAATCGTCGTACCCAAATCATTTATTTTTTTGAAAATCTGCATGATCTCGCGCGTATTAAGCGGATCCAGATTACCCGTCGGCTCATCGGCTATCAGCAAATCCGGCTGATTAACGATAGCGCGGGCAATCGCCACTCGCTGTCTTTCACCGCCCGACATATGGCAAGGGAAACTCCAAATTTTAGGCGTCAAACCGACTAAATCTAAAACGTGCGGCACGTCCGAGGCAATTTCATCATCCGAACGTCCGGCCGCTTCCATCGTAAAAGCAATATTTTCAAAAGCCGTCTTATCGGGCAACAAACGATGTTCTTGAAAGACACTACCGATACGCCGTCTGATGGTATTGATATTTTTCGGATTAATTTTGCCCAAGTCTACTGATTCAAAAAAGACACTGCCAGCCGACGGACTATCTTCAGCTAAAATCATCTTCAATAATGTGCTCTTGCCGGCGCCGGAATGACCGACGACTGAGACAAATTCTCCTGGTTCTACCCCAAAAGTCACATCGGACAAAGCGCAGACGTCACCGGGATAAATTTTGGATACTTTATCGAAATAGATCATAGATAAATAGTCTTAAAGTCTATCAAGTCCATAAAGTCAAAAGTGAAATGCATTAGAATTCGGACTTTACGGACTTTCAGGCTTTATGGACTTTTGACTGCCTTATTTTACACCTTTTTCCGCTTCAATGAAACCATCGATTTCCCCAGCCAGGACTTTCGCCACATCTGTCTCCTCATGACCAGTTCGATGATCTTTGACCAGTTGATAAGGATGAAAGACATACGAGCGAATCTGATTCCCCCATTCTATTTCCATCGTCTTGCTAATGTATAGACCCTGCTCTTGTTTCAGTCTGTCGTCTTCGCGTTTCTTGTAGAGCTTGGCCTGCAAAATCGCCACCGCTTTCTCTTTATTCTGAGCTTGCGAGCGTTCCGAATCACATAGCGCCGTGAGCCCAGTCGGCAGATGGATTGCCCGCACCGCCGTTTCGCGTTTATTTACATTCTGCCCGCCCGGACCGCCCGATTTGGCAAATTCGATTTTCAATTCCTCGGCCGGTATTTCCACTTCTTTCACTTTTTCAAAATTAGGCAAAACCTCCACTAGCGAAAAAGACGTATGGCGAAGCTTTTTGGCGGAAAAAGGCGAAATGCGCACCAAGCGGTGTACACCGGATTCATTCTTGAGCAAGCCATAGACACCTTTGCCAGAAATTTGGAAAGTTACATTACGGTAACCGCCGTGATCATTTTGGTTTTCATGCAGAGGCGCAAAAACGAATTTCTGCCGATCGGAATACTTAAGATACATTTCCAGTAAAATGCGTGAAAAATCTTCCGCATCATCACCTCCGGCACCAGAAAAAATCGTGATGATAGCATCGCTTTTATCATACTTGTTTGCCCCAGCTAATTTATCCTTGAGCTCGGCAATTTCCTTGATAATCGCCTGCGCCCGTTCCTTGCTGTCCCAAAAATTAGGACTAAGCATGGCTTGTTCTAATTCGGCAATTTGCTGTTTGATATCTTCAGTGTCGGACATTTATGAGCCACCTCCCAGGTTTGAACTGGGGACCTACGGTTTACGATACCGTCGCTCTACCAACTGAGCTAAGGTGGCTTGGTTACAGGATTATCTTATTATATTCTAGGCTAAAAATAAAGAGCGTTTTAGAACGCTCTTTATTTGTTTGGAGCCGACGGTCGGGATTGAACCGACGACCTCGTCATTACCAATGACGTGCTCTACCAACTGAGCTACATCGGCTTTTAACAACCCTGCCATTCTAGCTTATATTTTGAAGATTTTCAACAGAAAAATCGCTCTAAAGCGATTTTTCTGTTTCTTGTTGCGGGAGCCGGAATTGAACCGGCGTCTGGAGGTTATGAGCCTCCCGAGGTACCTCTCCTCTATCCCGCGATACGATGGATGTAATTGTACCTCAAAAATATATTCTATGCAATATTAATGGGTGTAAAATGTTGAAAAAAAAGCTTTTTTAAGTTAAGATAATCAATGCCATTTTGTCGGGGTAGCTCAACTGGTTAGAGCACCACACTCATAAAGTGGAGGTTGTGAGTTCGATCCTCACCCCCGACACAAGCAGTTGAAAAATAGCATAAATAATGTAAAATACACCGATAAGCGGGCATAGCTCAATTGGTTAGAGCACTCCCCTGTCACGGGAGAGGTTGTGGGTTCGAGCCCCATTGCCCGCGCAAAAAAGCTGTCGTTAGACAGCTTTTTGTTTGGGCAAGCGACTGAACTGCTTCAGTCGCGTATGGGGCTCGAACAGCGGAGCCATATTTTTTCAGCAGAAAAAATAGGTGAGCTGGTGCCCAGACAAAGTTTTTTGACGAAAAAACTTTAGTCGCGGGCGAGACCAACCTTAGTGATATAATTTAAAATCTGTCTTTATTTCCCCGGAATATACTGATACTCGCGGAAGACTTTTTCGTACAAGCCCAAAACTCGGCGGGCTTCGTGATCAGACAGCTGGAAATCTTTTTCGTGGGCAATTTGATTACGGCATTTATGCGCTTCCCAAGCCGAGTCGAGATTCTGCATATCCCCTTTTTCCACCGCCAATAATTTATCACCCAAGGTCAATCCTTGATAATTAAGCGAGGTAAGCAAGTCCTCCAGCATCTTATCCGATTCGATAATCGCCAATTTAAAATTAGCTTCTCCGCCTGACGCAAAAAGTTGTTGGACCTTTTCCCAAGCTAAATTGCGATTATCTACTACCGGCGCCAAATTTTTACGCAAAATTTCCACCGCTTCTTCGTTTTCTTCCCAACGCAAATTTATCAAACGAGACAAGAAAATGATAAGGAAAACCGTACCGACAATTCCAATAAGCAATAAAATTATTTCCAAGGCAAAAATATAACTGCCACCGGTAAAAGCAATCTGACCATCGGCGGAAGCGTCAATTAAGCCCAGATAATGGAAAAAAGAATAAATCTGATAAAACAGATAAAAAAGAAAATTTGGTGAACCTGGTTGGACCATACTCACCTTCTATTTTACAACATCAATAGGCGTTTGCCAAAGGAAAAGAGGACATCTTCGCGAAAATGAGGCGCCGTAATTTGCAAACCAAGCGGCAAACCATTTTTAGTAAATCCACCGGGAATAGAAATCGCCGGTAATCCCGCCAAATTAACCGGCACAGTAAAAATATCTTCCAAGTACATCTGGAGGGGGTCATTGGCTTTTTCACCAATCGGCCAAGCCGGAGACGGAGCCGTCGGAGTCAAAATCACGTCCACTTGTTCAAAGGCCTTGGCATAGGCTTTTTTAATCAGCTGACGCACTTCATTGGCTTTATTGTAATAAGCATCGTAGTAGCCGGATGACAGGACATAAGTGCCAAGCATAATGCGCCGACGCACTTCCGGACCAAAACCTTCCCCACGGGTTTTCAAGTAATCGCCAAGCAAGTCCGCGCCAGTCTGATGCGCGCCATAACGCAAACCGTCAAAACGCGCCAAGTTGGTGCTGGCCTCGGCCGGCATAAGCACGTAGTAACAAGCCAACGAATATTTTAAGAGTGATAAATCCACATCGACGATTTCATAACCGTAATCGCGGAACTTGTGCACTGATTGATAAAAATTCTCCAGCACTTCATCATCCACCCCTTCAGACAAAAAGTTTTTTGGCACGCCGATTTTTTTCTTTTCACCATTGGCTGGATAAGCCGGGCCATCGGTACTAGTGGAATCAAATTTATCTTGTCCTCTGATCGCATTGAAAAGAATCTCCGCGTCCTCCACGGTTTTAGTAATCGGGCCAATCTGATCAAGCGAGGACGCCATTGCCATCAGTCCATAACGAGACACCGTGCCATAAGTCGGTTTTAAACCCACCACCCCGCAAAGGCTAGCCGGTTGGCGAATAGAACCGCCAGTATCCGAACCGAGCGCGGCTAAAGCCAAATCCCCCGCCACGGCGGCCGCCGGACCGGAAGATGAACCACCAGCCACCCGAGAGGAGTCATGAGGATTCTTAGTCGGACCAAAAGCGGAATTCTCACCCGAACCACCCATGGCAAATTCATCCATATTGGCGCGACCCAAAAATATCGCCTCTTTTATCTTCAATTTTTCAATTACCGTCGCATCATAAGTTGCCTTATAATTCTCCAAAATCTTGGACGCCGATGAAGCAATCTTGCCTTTAATCAGAATATTATCTTTAATGGCCAACGGAATGCCCGCCAGAACACTAATTTCTTCCTTGTGCGAAATTTTGTTATCCACCACCTCCGCCATTTTAAGCGCGTCATCAAAAACTTCCAGATAAGCATTGAGCTCCTTGTTTCCTTTGGTAATATTATCCAAATAAGCTTGCGTCAATTCCCGGGCCGTAAACTCCCCCGCTAAAAGGCTATCATGCGCGCTTTTGATTGTCAGTTTTGATAAATCTAAAGCCATCTTATGTTTGTATTGTCATTGCGAGCGAAGCGAAGCAATCTGCGTTAATTCAAATACAGTCTCAGATTGCTTCGGGAGTACCCTCGCAATGACACCATTTTAATTAATTAAATATCTTCTTAACTTTGAAATAATTATCCGCCCGATTCGGCGCATCGGCTAAAATATCCTCGGTAAACTCTCCACTGGCAAAATTATCGTCATCCGCCCGCATGACGTTTTTCAGATAACCTTCCTCACCTGATTTTCCTGTCTCAGCCTTAGGCGCCTTAGATAATTCCGACACATAAGCCAAGATGGAGTCCAGATCCTTTTTTAATTTCTCTTTTTCGTCTTCCTTAAGCTCTAACCTGGCCAAGCCAGCCAATTTTTCGATGTCTTTAATCTCAATCATAGGCTTAATGATAACAGAAAAGCTTTTAACTGTCAGCTTTTAACTTTTAGGAATTAAAACCCGCAGGCTGTGGCTGAACAGCCTGAATCGACAGTCTGCACGGGGCAGACCTTATTCCAAGCCACCTCCCCCTCAAATGTTAGATTTAAAAAAATAAAACTAAGACTTTTAGCGAGACTCTCGGAAGCGCGAAGGCGCTGAGAGTGAAGGAGTTTTCAGCAGAAAACTACCTGTGCTCGATAAAAGTTTTAGTTTTATTTTTTTCCTAACAACTTTTTAAAACCAGACTCGTCAATTATCGCTACCCCGAGTTCTTTTGCTTTGTCATATTTGATCCCCGGATTCTCCCCGGCCAGGACAAAATCAGTTTTGGCCGATACCGAACCAACTACTTTCCCTCCATACGACTTGATGATTTTCTCGGCTTCTTCGCGTGACAGGGTCGGCAAAGTACCGGTCAGGACAAAAGTCTTGCCCGTTAGCGCCGATTTTTGTATTTTTTTCTTGAACGGCAAAACGGTCACTTCTTTTAGTAGGCGTTTGAGTAAGTCTTTATTTTCTTCCACGCGGAACCAAGCGAAAACCGATTGCGAGACCACTCCGCCAATGCCGGACACATGATTAAGCTCTTCTAAGCTCGCCTCTTTTATTTTTTCCAAGGTACCGAAACGCTCCGCCAAATCTTCCGCTGTTTCATCGCCTACTTGATCAATGGAAAGCGCCACCAGAAAATTAGGCAAAGCGACTTTCCGTCTATCTTCAATTGCTTTAAACAGATTTTCCGCCGACTTCTCGCCAAAACGCGGTAGGGAAGCCAAATCGCCCGCTTTCAAAGTAAAAATATCAGGATAAGACGCTACCAGTTTATTATCCAACAGCATATCAATAACGGCTGACCCGCAATGGTCAATATCCAACGCGTGCTTGCCGACAAAGTGGTAAAACTTCCGGCGGAATTGCGTGGCGGAATTTTTATTCACACAGCGGTAAGCGACTTGTCCGGGAATACGTTCTATCGCTCCCCCGCACGCCGGCAAGGTCTTGGGAAAACGGAATTCTTTTTCTTTGCCGGTACGCAGGTCGGTCAAAACCGACACAATATCGGGAATCACATCCCCCGCCTTTTGCAAAATCACCGTATCGCCTACTCGCACATCCAGCCGTTTGATTTCATCTTCATTGTGAAGGGTCGCGCGCGACACAGTCGTTCCCGCCACCGACACCGATCGGAGATTAGCGACCGGCGTAATCACGCCCGTCCGTCCGACTTGGAGCACTATGTCTTCCACCACCGTTGTCACCTGTTCAGCGGGAAATTTGAAAGCGATACCAAAACGCGGGGCTTTGCCGGTATAACCCAGCTCGTCTTGGAATTTTCGCTCATTTACTTTTACCACTACACCGTCTATCCAATAATCTTCCTTTTCTTTTTTCTTCTGCCATTCATGCCAAAAATCTATTACCTCCGCCATCGTCCGGCACAGGCGGAAATACTTGTTGGTTTTGAAACCTAGTTCCGCCAACAATTTCAATTCCTCTTCTTGAGTTTTCGGCAAAGGAAAATCCGCCTGCGCTAGATCGTAGACAAAACAAGACAATTTTCGTTCCGCCACGATTTTAGGATCAAGCTGACGAATGGTACCAGCCGCCACATTGCGCGGATTGGCGTACAAGGCTTCCCCTTTCTTTTTTTGCTCGCGATTCAAACGCTCAAATTCTTTTTTAGCCAGCCAGATTTCTCCTTCGACAATAATATTGACCGGTTTTTCCAGTTTGAGTGGCACCGCTTCAATGGTCCGCACATTCATCGTCACATCTTCGCCCACCGTGCCATCACCACGCGTCGCCGCCGTTTTAAGCAAACCACTTTCATAGGTCAGCACAATCTTAAAACCATCTATCTTTAGCTCGCAGACATAGGTAGGAGTCTCGCCAACAATCTTCCGGCAACGCTCCTCAAAAGCCTGCATTTCCTCCGGATTAAAAGCGTCGTTGAAGGACCACTGGGGCGCCTGATGCGTGATTTTGACGAACTTATCCAGAGGCTGTCCCGCCACGCGCTGGGACGGCGAATCAGATGTAATCAAATCAGGATATTGTTCCTCTAATTGGGCTAATTCATGCTTCAGCGAGTCTAAAGCCGCGTCAGACATCTCCTGGCGGTCTAGAACATGGTATAAGTACCGCTGATGATTAATCAGTTCCCTTAGCTTAGCTAATCTCTCTTGAGCTTCATTTTTGGTCATTTAGTGGAGGCCGAGATACGCTAAATAACGATATCCCAGTCTAGACATTATAGCCTACCAAGGGATAAGAGAAAATGGCTTAGCGTAGATTCCAAGTATCTATTTCCGCTGTCACCTTACGAGGATTAACCTCATCGCAACCAATATTATAGCCTTTGCTTATCACTTTGACGTGAGCTGTGGTTAGGTCATCCACGCCTATATCTACCTTTACTTCGGCGCAAGCGCCAATTTGATTAGTTAGACGAAATACGGTCGTAGCTCCAAACTCAGGAGTATAATCGTATGATATTGAATTTGAATCCAAAATAAGATTACCGTCAGTGGAACAGGAGTTATCTTTCAAGCCATTATCAACATCAATGGGAAGATAATCGGATTCAACAAAAGAAGCATTACCTTCCGCATCCGATTCAATCCGACCGAAAAACTTATAGCCGTCATCCACATAGTGGCGCGCGCATTCATTTCCCGCTTGCGCGATGTAGTAGGCATATTGATAATTGGTTCCAAGCGAACCGATAATGATTTGTCTAGTCAGAATATCGGACACCAGCAAGCTCACTACCAAAACGATGCTCGTAACCAGAACGGCATAGAAAATCACAAAGCCCTTGGATTCTTTTCGTTTAGTAGATATTGTCATAAAGATAAGTGGTTTCCGTCACTTCTTTGTCAATAAAACCCAGGCCGGTTTTCTGGCGCCAGCTAACCTTTACCTTAACCTTCATCGCCGGCGGGTCACCTTCTACCGGAGGAGTCAGGTAAATCGTGCGGACAAAACCGGAGTTAATATTGGTGGCTGAAACGTCATAATAATTAAAGATGTAGCCATCAAAAGAAGAGAATCCATCATCAGACGAACCTATTTTTTCTTTCAAAGACGGGCAAGTTCCATCGCAAGCGCGGATGTAAGGGTCATTGTCGTCATCATCTATGTCAGTATAAGTATCCACCATACAGCCATCAGTTTCTTCTCCACAGGAAGAGGCGTAATAACCAAATTGAAAAGCCGGTAAATTAAAATATAAATTGCGGTCGCGTCTAGCTACCACAAGCTCAATTCCCTCCTGAGCCAGCTGAGTAGCGATTATCTGGTTGCGCACATAATTGGCATCGGAAAAGGCCTTAGCTAAAAGTCCTAAAGGACCTAAAATAGCAATCATTAAAATGGTAATTGCCACAAAAGTCTCAATCAGGGTAAACCCCGTTAGAAAACACCCTCTTGTCCTTAAGCAAGACGGCTCCAGCCGCCAGAGGCGGCTTTTTTCTAACGAGGTAAAACCTCGGTAAAATAGTTCAATTAGCTTATGTTTTAACAGGTAAATATTCATAATCAATATGTCGGCAATTTATTTCTTTGCGCCACTGTTGTTTGCAATTTAAACGCCGTTTCACTGGAAAGATCTTGATTGATTACCCCGACTAAGTAAATGGTAATCGTGCGTTTACAGGCAGTGGAAGCGGTCTCAGGATTAAAATCACAGCCAACCTGTTCCATTGAACAAAACTGCAAATCTTTGATGGCAATGTCTCTATCGGTCAAAGGAACCAGACCGTCACCAAGATCTTTATGTATCTGCCTATCCAATAATTCATAGTGAGTTTCATTGCCGTTATAATCAGAGAAAATAAGGTTGTCCTGACAACCGGTGAAATTATTATCATCCAAATCCCCGCCAGTGCCTTCGCGAATTCTGACTGCCATGCTATTTAAAGTAAAATTAAGATTATCCACCGCTTTCTTGATATTTTGGATTTTACGATTAGAAGCGGATAGGGCAACCAACGTTCCCGTTACCACAATCGCTACAATAGCAAAAATAGTAATCGCCACCATGATTTCAATCAGGGTAAAACCGGAATTTTTTCGCGCACTGAAATTGTTCAACTTAAAGAAAATCATAAAGATTAGAGATTATTATCGGCAGAGATCTGACCGTTAGCCCAAATTTTAACATATTTAGAACGTTTAGCTCTGTCGCTAGTTAATTTTATGGCCAAGAAAGAGCCATTTAGTTGCGAAGAATCACTACAGCTAAAAAAATTCGGTTCCGGATAGCGTTTTTGGAAAACAACATCAATACAGGCAAGGGGTGGGGCAGAAGGATCAGCTGAATAAACAGATATCTCCTCAATAACAATGTCTCCGGGGATATCGTAAGACTGAATGGACTTATTAAAATCAAAACCAGCGCTTAAATCATCAGAATCGTTGACCGCATAGGAATTCAACCAAAAAATCTTAGGTAAACTGGAATTAAAACGAAGCCCATAAAAATAGACTGCTTCTCCCGCTTTCTGTGTCTGACCGTAAATCTGCCCTTCGCGCACAATCGTTGCAATTTGATTAGCCACCAAATCGATAGAAATATTATCGCGAAACGATGGCAGACTGGAAAGGGTAATAGCCGTCACGATAGCGATAATCGCCAAAACCACCAGCATTTCCAGCAAGGTGAAGCCGGAGGAAACGATTCGGCGATGATAGATTTGGCGCAACATAGCAAACAATGGTTAATGTGTTCCAGAATTCTGATCGGTAATCTTGAAAGTATCGGGATTGCTTAATGTTCCTCCAATATCAGCCCTAATTTCAAAATTATAAGTCCGATAACGTCTGGTACAGCCGGAAGCTAAAGGAGTAGTCAGAACAAACTGCAAATCGTTACCGACGACATTAAGTTCCGGTCCACAATTAGCAAAAACTGTGCCCCAATTATCTGCTGTCGGCACGAATCGGACGCCAGGGAAACTGCTAATTGACGAGCCATTAATTGTTACACCAACAAGCTTGGTACTGATTGATGAGTTATTGCGAATTGTCACCGCTCCCGCACCAGTATCCAAACTATAACCCGTCGCGCCAAAGTTAGCGCAGATATTTTGATTAGTACCAGCACTTATCTCGGGTACTGAAAAACTATTATCCGGCGCGCTTAGTGGGCCAGTTGGGCTAGCACATGTACCTAGATTCCACACAGGAGTAGCCCCATCATCGGCAATCAATTCTTTTACAGTGTTACAATCTACCGGCTTAGACTGACCAGAAGAGGTATATCCGCTTACCGTACCTAAGCCTTGAGTATAGACCGCGATACCACAGACTTGCGTTGAGCAGTTACTAATACGTTCTCTTGATCCATCCTCCGCTTTAACGTAAACAGTTTTTGTCCCACCACTACTATAATCAGAATTAAAAATTGGCAACCCACGAATATAATTAATTTCATCAGTTGACCAAGACCAAAAGACTGGATTCCAGCGAGAAGCAGTGGCTCGCCAAGAGATTTTACCCAAATTAGTGCCTGTACCTATTGTCACCTTACTACAAGATAGACTTGGACCGCCACCAACAATAACCTTATCTACCGGAGCAGAGCAGACGGCTTCAGCCACTTCTCCGGCCGTGCCGGTTACTCTTATCTTGCGGTAATAAGTCCCTTCGGTGTCATAACTTCTACTACTAACCACCTCTGTTTCTCCGGTCAAAATGCCAAAAGGTTCTGCACCAGTCATATTTTCGTACCATTGATAAGATGACGCAGTACCGCCAGTAACATAAGCCGTCCAAATGGCTTCTTCGTTGACTTCAATATCCCCATCATTCGCCGAACAGGTCACGGAAAAAGCGGACGATAAATTTGATACCCCCAGGTTTAGCCAGCCGGTCACCAGGCCACCCCAAGCAAAACCTTCGTATTTGTTAGTAGTCGGGTTATAAGTGGCGTTGAAATCTCTTTGCGTTCCAGTAAAATTATCGGTCATTTTCACCCAGCCATCCCAACCAGCCAGTTCGGGACCATTAACATCTTTCAGAAGCGCGGAATTATTGGGATTGGCAATACCCGGCAACGGACAACCGTTCTTGTAAGCAGCGCAAGCGCGGAACCAGCCGGAAAGAGGATATTTATAATCTCCATTCACAGTTGTCGCCATCTTAGCACCTTTCCCGCCATCCGGACCGGTCAGATTAGGGTTAAAGTAAAACCAACCGACACCCGGGTTCCAAGCATAGCCGGAAAGATTGCCGTTAGTACCAACCGAAATCGGGCTACCCGCCGCGTCCCAACTAAACCAGGCGATATTGGGATCCCAACCAAAACCGGTAAGTGTACTTGGAATACCAGCCGCCAAAACAGGAATCGCAACAGAAACTAGTAAGCCAACACACAGCAAACCCAAAACGTATTTTTTCATGTTTATGGCGGTTAAAAAGCTAAATAAATTTTAATTGATAATACTTTAATCATACCATACCGGCTAAGCCAAGAGCAGGTGCTTATCCACAAGTTTTGGTCTGGATTAAAACAATGGCAGGACCGACCAGCCGAAAAATAAGTTAAGCAATAAGCCTAAAATCAGGAAGGGAGCGAAGGGTAATTCGCTTTTGAAAGAAAAGCGCCAGCGCCACCAATGGATTTTTTTAAGTTGGCTAAGTAAAACCAACAAGAGACCGAAACCGGCGCCGATCCAAAATGATAAAATTAAAGCATTGAGCGCCCCAAAAAAACCCAGAAGCGCGCCCAGACCAAAGCCAAGTTTAGCATCACCGAAGCCCATCGCCCGACCGCCAGAAAAATACCAAAGAGCAAAGAAAAACAGAAAAATGACCAGACCGACGCCGATATTGGCAATAATCTGTTCACCCAAACGCGCCGACAAAAGATGACGCCAGGAGAAAATCGCCGGCGAAATAACGGCTAAAATAATAAATAAATAAGCTAAGCCATCAGGAATAATTTTATGCTTGAAATCATAAGCGACAATCACCACCAGAATAGATAAAATAACGCAATAAAAGACTATCGCTAAGGGGTCGGCAAAAAAACGCCAAACCGCCAGCGCAAACAACAGACCGGTCGCCAATTCCACCAACGGATATTGCCGAGAAATTTTGCTACCGCAATGCCGACAACGACCGCGTTGGATTAAGAAGCTGATTACTGGCACCAACTCATACCAGGTCAATTGGTGGTTGCAGGAAAAGCAACCCGACCGACCGGCCAATGACCGACCAGTGTTATAACGCAAAATCACCACATTCAAGAAACTGCCGACAATCAAGCCAAGCAAGAAAAAGATGATTAAAAAAGAAGACATCATTGCCTTAATTATACCAATCACTAGAGAAAAACAAAATCAGACTAGAGGTAAGTCACACATTTTCCCGAGGTCAGACCTCGGGAATTAGAAATTGTGGATTAATTAGGGGCAGGTGGCAGAAGAAGGGTTAAGAACGCGCGCGGAAGAATTTTTCTTGCCGGCGGAGTCAATGCAGTAATAAGAAGTAAAAAGCGAGGAAACTAACTGACCATAAATAGCATAGGATACGGCTGAACCATTTAAATCGGTGTCAATAAAAATCTTGACTCCTCCACCCTGACTAGACGCATCATCAAGTAACTTGCCTATTTCCGACGGGAAACCGCTGGCCAAAACATTTTTCGTCGCAACTTCGCCGGTTAAATTCGGATAAAAAGCGCCATTGTAAAGCGTTTCCAAAGTGGAACGAACCCGCTCCACATCGGAAGCAATCTGAACATCGCGAGATTTATTGCGAGCAATCGCCAAAGCGGACATCACGACACCAACTAAAATACCAATCAGGACGATTATTAGCAGAGTTTCCGAACGAATAAACCCTTGACGCTTGTTGATTATCATAAAATTATTATAGCACTACTCATTCAAAACAAAAACAGACTGAAAATCGGCAATAGCCCTATCCAAAGGTGACATATTCAGACTAGACTCCTAAGGTGTCACCTTCGGATTTTTTATCTCATTTTCTCCAAAATTTATCCAATCATTCACAAAAAATTCAAAATCTTGTTTACCTGAAAAATATTCGGGAAATTTCCCCTTATCCAATATCTTATCTTCCATCCTCTTTCGCCCGGTATAAAATGGATAACTGGAATAGCGGTAAAAATCCAAAAATTGTTTAGCTGTCTCTGGATTAAGGATTTTCTTCCCACTCCAACTATCCGGATCGTTGATTTTAATCGGATTAAGGTGAATATAGGCGAATAAATATCTCAGATATTCATCTTCATTTATGTACTTAGCTTTGAATGGACGTTCAAATAAAGAGCCAGTTTTTTTGTATTTTTTATTGAAATACATCGAATATGCGGTGGATAATTTTTGCATGAACAAACTGATTCCTCCTTCGCGGATTTCTTTAATCAAAAGATGTGTATGGTTCGGCATCAAACAATAAGCACCGATTGCCACTAGCGGCTCATCGCGTTTCAAATCAAACAACAAATCAAGATTTTTAGTATCGTGATCACTGAGATGGATTACACCAGAAGAATTAGTTATATACATCAAAAGCAAATAACGCAAATAATCGCGATCTTCCAGAAAAACTTTCTGACGATTATTACCCCGAATATAGATATGATAATACTCACCAATGGCAAATTTAATCGTACGATTCATTACTTATCATTTTATTCTCCACTTTATCTACTGTCAAGGTGTCACCTTGACAGTAGAACCACACAATAAAACCCTTATTTTAAGGGCTTTATTGTTTCCGAAGGTGTCACCTTAGGGACTCCGGTGCACTATTTACACGTAACTCCCGGCGAATATCCCGTCGGCAAAGAAGTTCCTACTGTACCCGCAAAACCAGTACTATCCACACAGAAGTATTGAAGACCCTTAAGAAGTACGTAAGCAGTATAACCTGCACCTGAAGCTCCTGTAGTACAAACTGAGGCGTTACCTGTCTGAGTATCAGCGGCTGTAAGCAATTTATCAACATCTTCATCGGCACATACTCCAGTTCCAACCCCAGCGGTGCCATAAGTATTTCCTCCAGCACCATTATAATAAATTTCAGCTGAAGCTCTGATAGAGTTCATACTAGCCTGTGCGCTAGCATCCTTAGCTTTATCACGCGCTGAGGATAATGATGTCAATACAATACCCGACAAGATACCAATAATGGCGATAACGACCAACAATTCAATCAAAGTAAAACCTTTTTTCAAACTAGTTTTCATATTTTTTCTTAATATTTAAACTTAATAATAGCTTTTAATAATTCTCAATCGGGACCGTCCTTCAAAAATCCAAGCTCCCAAGGACGATCCCCGTCTGAGAAGCTTTTTTCGACTTTTTAGCCATTTTACAAGCTGACCTAATTGTAATACCTAACCGCCAAAGGAGCAAAAATAGGGTGGGGATAAACTAAAAAATGAACAAATGACTAATTACAACCCACATAGCTCGTCGGCGGTTCCGTAGTACAACTTGTTTTGCCCACTTTACCTGTATTATCATAGCAGATATATGTTCCATCTGGTTTAAGAGAAGAGATACAGAAACGATTTGTGTTACCCTTTGTCAGTGCTTGACCAACATTAAGACCGTATAAGCAACGTCCACCTCCGCCATTGGCAACAATATCGTCTCCCAAAGATTTCAACTTCTCTAAATAATTAGGATTAACCCCGCTATCAAGATTTGTCCTAGGAATATAATAGCGTCCAAGACCGCTATTAACATAGCATAGACCATCATATCTTCCGGTTTCAGCATAAATCAACTCTGCGATATTCCTTACTTGTAGCAATTCTGATTGTATGCGAGATGACTTTGATTTAATTCGCGCGCTATTTAACATTGTTAGGACTACACCCGCTAGAATGCCAATAATGGCAATCACGACCAACAATTCAATTAAAGTAAAACCTTTTTTGTGTTTCATAAAGATATTATAGCACTGTTAATTCAACTCAATATGTGGATAGGATACCGGCCTCCGCCGGTATGACACGGATACAGGACTCAAACGCAGATTGCTTCGCCTAGCTCGCAATGACGTTAATACAGAACCTTCTTTTCCCAAGGTGACACCTTTTAGAATCCTTAAGGTGTCACCTAGGGAAACGGGCTACGGAGCAGGTAATACAAATCTTTCTGCGTTTCATCTGCGAATATCTGCGTCTTATCAGCGTAAGATTACATTCCTCCCGCGACATTGTAAATTGGCACCAAGACCGCGGTTAGCAAAATACCGACTGCTAAGCCCAAAAAGACGATCATAAACGGCTCAATCAAGCCGACTAAGGTCTCCACCGCGTTATCCACTTCCCGCCGATAGAAATTGGCCATCGTATCCAAGACGAAGCCCAAACGGCCGGTTTCCTCGCCCACTTTTATCATCTGGACCATAATGCGGGGTACTTCTTCGTAGTTAGCCAGAACTTCCGACATCGCGCTACCGCTTTTTATCGCTTTGGAAGCATCCAACAGAATATTGCGGTAAAGATAATTATCCACCACTTCCGCCGTAATCTCCAGCGAACGCACCATAGACACACCAGAGGTAATCATCGTGTTCAAGTTATCGGCAATACGAGATAAATAAAGTTTTTTATACAAATCTCCGACATATGGCACAGATAGTTTGAAACGGCCTAAAGATTCCTTACCCGTCTGAGTCGGCAGATATTTATAGAGGAAAAAGCCAAGAGCCACAATTACCGCTAAGAATATATACCAATAATTGCTGACGAAATTACTGAAACCAATGACAATTTTAGTGTAAATCGGCAATTCCTGTTCCGTTTCCGCCAGAATCGCTCCTAGTCTCGGGATAACATAGATAATCATCACTATCATAACAATAATGAAAGAAATGACAACGAAAGCCGGATAGACCAAAGCATTGCGCGCTTTAGTGGTTAAGGCATAGGAACGGTCCAAGTAGGTCGCCAAGTAACCAAACACTTCCGACAGACGACCGGATTCTTCACCCGACTTGACCATATTGATATAAAAATCGGAAAATAGGTCCGGATGTTTCGTCATCGCGCCGGAAATAGACACACCACCTTTAATATCTTCCATCACTTCGCCTAATTTCTGCCGAATTAACGGATTATCCGCCTCCGCCGATAATAAACGGAAAGTTTCTACCACCGACACTTCCGCCTCAAATAAAGTACTGATTTGGCGCGATAAAATGACAATATCTTGAGTCTTTATTCCTCCCAACCAAACACTCAGACCAAACCAACCCTTACCTCGATTAGCTGCCGGCGTTAAGTTGATAACCACCAGACTCCGGCGTTGCAAAGAACTGAGGGCCAATTCTGAAGTTGGCGCATCAATGCTGCCCGTTTGCGGGATGCCATTTTGCGTTGTTGCCTTGTAATTAAACAGCATTTTTTTAGTTAATAGTTAAAAGTTAGAAGTTAAAAGTTTAATTAATCTACATCAGTCTCTCTAAACCGCGGGGATCAATGGAATAACGATAGGCCATTTCAGTGGTAATATCGCCGTTGCGCACCAATTCGGAGATAGAATGATTTAGAGATAACATCCCCTCTTCGGCGCTCGTTTCAATAACCACATCAACCTCCGGGGTGCGACCTTCGCGAATAAGATTGGATATCGCGCTGTTATTAATTAACAATTCATAAGCGGGAATCAAACCACCGGAAACCCGCGGAATCAAGCGCTGGGAAAAGACACCAAGGAGCGAGCCAGCTAATTGAACCCGAATTTGCTTCTGCTGATCGGCCGGGAAAGAATCAATGATGCGATCAATTGTCTGCGAGGCGCTGTTGGTATGCAAGGTAGAAAAAATCAAATGGCCGGTTTCCGCCGCCGTGACCGCCGACGAAATCGTTTCGTAATTGCGCATCTCGCCAATCAAAGCCACATTAACATCTTCACGGAACATGGATTTGAGCGCCGAGGAAAAATCATCCGTATCAAAACGGATTTCCCGCTGATCAATAAGCGAGCGTTCGTTTTTGAACAAATATTCAATCGGATCTTCAATCGTCAAAATGTGCTCCGCCCGTTCCAGATTGATATGTTGGATTAACGAGGCTAAAGTTGTGGATTTGCCTTGCCCCACCGGTCCAACCACCAAAAAGAAACCTTGTTTTTTGTCGGCAAATTCATATAGGACGCGCGGGATATTCAATTCTTCCAGCGTTTTGATATTATTGGAAATTAAGCGCAATGCTATACCCACCACACCGCGCTGATAAAAAGCGTTGCCGCGAAAACGCAACATATCGTTAGGACTGTAGGAAAAATCCAAATCTTTAGTCTGTAAAAATCTTTTCTTATTATCTTCGCTTAAAATCTCCATCAACAAACCCATCGTATCTTCCCCTGTGTAAACCGGCTTCTTGACGACCGGCACCAAACCGCTGGAAACCCGAATGGTCGGATGACTGCCCACCGTCAAATGTAAGTCTGACGCGCCTTCTTCGGCGACGATGGCAACCAGCTCTTCAATTTCTTTTTTATAATCAAGCATATTATTTTTTGTTATTCATAATGTTGATTACTTGAGTGACTACCTCCGACGGCGTCGAACTGGCCTTGATAATGTAACCATCGGCTCCCAGACCTAAGCCCTTTTCCACATCTTCCTTCTGTCCCAGATTGGACAAAATAACAATCACCGCCGACCCGCGCAAATTATTCTTAACCAGAGTATCAATCAAAGTAAAACCGTCCATTTTCTGCATAATAATATCCACCAAAAAAATATCCGTATGCAAACCGCCTTCCAGTTTAGTCAAAACCTCCTCGGCCGATAAACAGGAAGTCGCCTCAAAACCCTGTTCGGAAAACTTCATCGTATACATATCCAACAGGAACTTGTCGTCATCAACGATAATTATTTTCTTTTTTGTTTCGTCTGACATAATGTAAATTAAGTTAAAAATTAAAAGTCAAAAGTGACAAACAATACTGGATTCCCGCCTGCGCGGGAATGACACAATATACTAAATTATTAAACCCCCTCTCCATTATATCGCTCTTGCGCTTTGCTGCCTAGGGAAACATTGGTTATTCGGCTAAAGACGATTTACTTCGTCAAAGGAGATTATCCCCTGCGCCGCCTTAATCATGGCATCTTCCTTCATGGTCATAAAACCCTTACGGCGCAAATACTCATAAATCTTGCTTTCGCCCGGACTAGTCAATATTAGATGCTCTAGCTCGCTATCCATTTCATAAGTCTCAAACACTCCAATCCGGCCACGCGTACCCGTCGGACAAGAAGTAGATTTACCGGGACGATAAACTTGTTTTAGAGCCGGGATTTTACTTCTAAATTCCTCCGGTAAATCAGCAAATTCTTTTTCCACCATCATTTTTAGACTTTCATCAATCTTTATCTCTTCTTTGGCATCGGCGCACAGAACCGGCACCAAGCGTTGGGCCATAACCATCGTCAAGGCCGGCGGAATTAAATACGGCTCAATACCCATATCAATCAAACGCGGAATAACCCCAATGGAATTATTGGTGTGCAAAGTCGAGAAAACCAAGTGACCGGTGAGCGCCGCTTGCACCGCCAATTTGGCAGTTTCCGAATCGCGAATTTCGCCAACCATAATAATATCCGGGTCCTGGCGTAAAATACTGCGCAAACCGTTAGCAAAAGTATAATCAATTTCCGGCTGAACCTGCGATTGATTGACTCCTTCAATATCGTACTCAATCGGATCTTCCAAGCTGACTACGTTATTACTTTCCCGATCCAACGAAGATAACATGGAATAAACCGTCGTGCTTTTACCCGAACCGGTTGGACCAGTCAGTAAAACCATGCCATAAGGTTTAGTAATCGCTCGTTGTACGGCGGCCAAATTAAAACCAGCCAGACCAAGCATATCGAAAGTAATATTTTTCTTTTCCGGATCAAGAATACGAATCGCCACCTTTTCGCCAAAATAAGTCGGCAAGACCGAAACCCGAAAATCGATTTTTCGTCCCTCCACATTAGCGCTGAAACGTCCGTCTTGCGGTTTACGCTTCTCGTCCAGCTTCATATTGGTCAAAATCTTGATCCGCGCTACAATCGCCTCATGAACCGAACGGGTAAATGATAGCGTCGTATGCAAAACACCATCCACCCGATAACGCACCCGGATTTTATCGCGTTCCGGTTCTATATGAATATCGGAAGAGTTACCGGAAATCGCGTACTGCAAAATTACCGAGACGATTTTAGTCACTGGCGCATCTTCCACGATTATCGTTTCATCTTTTTTATGAGAAATAATCTCCTGCTTTTTCTTTATTTGCTTTAAATCTTCTTCGGCATCAGCCACAAACTCTCCCACCGCCTTATCCACCGCGCCCGACACTCCTTGATATTCTTTGAAAATCTTATCAAAATCTTCCTCGCTAATCCGATAAATTTTAAAAGGGATATTATTGTTGGTGGAAATAAACTGCAGAACATCTTTCGCTTCGCTATTATAAGGATCCACCATTCCCACTTCTAAAATCCCATCCCGCACGGCCAAGGGAACAAAGCGATAAAAAGAAGCGCTGTCTTCCGGGATAAACCGCAAAACCTCCAAAGGAACTTTGGCGTTGGAAATATCAGCATAGGGAATTTGGGGGTTAGTAGCCGGCATATCGTTAAGAGTCTGTTTCAAACTTAATCGCTAACTAAAAATAAAGCGATAAAATCTGAAGCCGGCTCTTAACTTAATCTATCCTTAACGAGTGCTGGTTGCGGTCGTCGTAGCGCTGGGAACGATAACCATCAGCGGTTTGGCATAATGGACATAAACAGACGTATTAGCCTCAAGCGGAGCAAAAGGATTGGGACGAGATTGGTCAATAGTCGGCAAAGGACTGGTATAATCGGTTAGACCGAAGCGAAAAATCGGATTATCAAAAATCGGTTTGCCACCTTGGAAATCAACACTATTGAGCTTGGTCAATAAAGCATAAAATTCATTAGCTGGGTTATCGGTAGAAGTTAAGTCAGTCGTAGCCATACCAATTTCCGTTTCGTCAGCAACCGGCGTGCGTAATAAATACCACGAAGCGCCTATAATAACCGCCAGCAGGACAATGATAACTGATAGATTTTTAAGCAAATTGGTCATTATTTGGATAATTTAAAATTATAAATTAAAAATTAGAAATTAAAATGCGGGTATTTCTGTATTTCATTTTTAATTTTTAATTCTTAATTTTTAATTAAATTACTTCAACCAGTAGGTTTTAAGATTAACGCTATAACTATAGATGCCGGTATCAGTCGTCGCAAAAGACGCCGAAGAAATATCAATAATTCGCAAACTATTAGCCAAATCGCTTAAGAATTTCTTGTAAGTTTCATAAGAACCGGTAACGGTAAAAGATAAGTTCATTACCCCCAGACGATTGTCCGGCGCGGTAACCTTTTGACTGCGATTAGAAACTTCCGCTCCTTGGCCGGTGGTCGCCCGATTATCTTCGCTGGTGCTGACTTTTGCATCCTTAATCAACATACCGTTACGGCGAGCGATACCGTTAACGTCAATAATCAATTGAATATTGTCAGAATAACTAGGCATCAGCTGATCTAAGCGCGCTAAATCGGCCGGATCAAATTGATTGTAACGCTTAATCAGACTGTCCAATTTCTGGCCCACTTGATCAGCGGTATCAATCGCATCATTTAATTGTTTCTGTCGGGTCAATAAGGCGCGAATACCGCCAGTTGATTCTTTTATCACTTCTTGTTCTTGCAATGGCGCGCCGACAACCATCCGATCGGTAAAAGCAAAAAACACCGCAATCGCGATAGTCAGATTTAAGATTGGCAAAAGATATCTCATAACAATTTAATTGGTTGGCGCCGGCAAATAACGCAATTTACTTGGGTCGACCTTAAATTTCAAACTGAAAGTCACTTTACCGGTCTGATCAACACTCAAATTAGAGAAAACCGTATCATTTACTTCTGGCATCTTATTTAACACCTTTGCTTCAACCGCAATATCTTCATAACTCCCCGCTAAGCCATTTAATTCTACCGTACCATTGCTGGTGCTGAACTTGGTAAATCGGATAGTCTTCAAAGTGCTGGTGCCTAACAAATCAAATAAAGGCAATAAAGTTAGGTGTTGCGACAAAACCGTCGTCGCTAATTTCATTTTAGTATCCAGGCCCTCCATCCGGGTCAAACCGCCGGCGCCTAAGGCGCGTTTTTTATCTTCCAACGTCAAATATAAACCGCAATTACGGTCCACACTGCTATACAAACCAAGTTGATCAGTATTAGGCTGTGTCTGATCAGTCACTTCGCAATCTTTATACAGGTGATTAATCAAATATTGCTGGTAAGCAAAAGCCCCACCCGCCGTAAGTAGAGACAAAAAGAGAATCATAAAAGATAAAAGAGTAAAAAGCCCCATTCCGCCTTCGGTCGGCGCGGGATTAGTACTAGCACGAATTGTCTGTTTAGGAATGAACGAGGTTTGTAAATTATTATCCATAAATCCCTTCTATTATATCACTTTCAACTAAGGAAATACCTAGATACTTATCCACATTTTCCAAATTAGCTTTCAGGTTTCAGCTTTCAGAGAATAAAAATTAGATTAATTCCCAATTAAATTCGCATTTTCCTGAAAGCTGAAAACCTGGCAGCTAACAGCTTTTTAACTTAAGTTTTCCAGCTTGCGCAAGGCTAAACCGATCGCTACCGCAAAAGACGGTCCGGCTTGTTTTAACACGGTATCCAAAAAGGCTGGCGTTTCCATTCGATCAAACGGCGTGCCCGCTTCAACTTTTACTTCTAACGCCTTAGCCGCCAGTTCCGGCAAACCGCGTAATTGCGAGCCACCACCCAACAAAATTACTTTATCAATCGCCACTTGATGTTTCTTCTGATAATCCACCATTACCCGCCGAATCTCTTCAAAAATATATTCCACAATCGGATCAATAATATTTTTAACTTCACCTTGTTCACTCACTTCTTCCACTAAACCGACTTGCCGTTTAATTTCTTCTGCCTTATCAAAGGAAACGGCCAAAGACCGCGAAAGAGCCAAAGAAATATCCTGCGCCCCGCGATTGATGGTGTGCGATAAGCGCACCACGCCATAATCGACAATCGCCACCTTAGTAGTCCCGGCGCCAAAATCCACAATAGCGGTCGCTGATAAATCATTCGCCAAAACCGACCGAATCAAACTGAAAGTTTCAATTTCGTAAGTGTCCACATTTAAGCTAAGACGCTTAGCCAAATCTTGGTACAAATTAAAAGTATCGCGATGAATAGCGGCAATTAATACTTCATTGGTTTTGGCTTTGCCGGGAATCTTTTGATCATAGGCGGGCGATTCATCTTGCCGTTCCGGAATCAGCCACCAATCCAAAGTCACCTCGGAAATCGGCACCGGAATAAAGCGTCGGGCTTCGTTTGGCACCGCGCTCGCCAAATCCACTCCGGACATCGCCGGAATTTGCACGGTAATCAATAAGCTGGAACGCAAGGGAATAGAAATTATACCGGTCGTCGCCGTTACATTCGCTTCGCGCAAAAGGTCAATCAAGACTTCCGCCATTTTATCTACTCCTAAATTAACCGCTTGACCAACCGCCATACCAACATAGGGTCCGGTCGCCAATTCGCCGTAAGTTTCCAGCAAAACCCGTCCGCGCTCACGACGTAATTGAATGGCTTTGACCGAAGACGCGCCAAAATCAATCGCCACCACACTGCCGGTCGGTTGACGAGAAAAAGCGCCGGACAGAGAACCTAAAATGCGAGAAAAAATATTGGACATGATAAACAGTTACAAGTTAAAAGTTAATAGTTAGAAGTTAAAAATAACAAAAAGACTTTTAACATACAACTTTTGATACATTTCAGCTAGATTGATTATAGCACAAACAGAAAAACAAGGAAAAATGTATAATATTTAGTGTCGAGTTACGAATTTCAAGTTACAAATAGAATTAGAATCAATATTCATCTTGGCATTTTATTTGACACTTGACACTCGTAACTTGTAACTTAAGATGATTACCGACCTTATCTTAAAAACTTGGCGCACAATTCACTCCGCTCTCTTCCCTAAGCACTGCGTCGGTTGCCAACAGACGGACACTTATCTTTGCCCGAATTGTCATGCGCAAATTCCAACCGTTGGCCAATTCGGCGAACAAGTCATTTGGTCGGCAGTGCCCTATCAACATCCAGCCGTCCGCCAACTGGTTTGGCTGTTAAAATACCGCGGAATAAAAGAAATTGCTAAAATTTTCAGCCTTTGGCTTTACGAAGCGTTATTGGAAGAATTAGCCGAACAAATCGCTTATCATGAGAAAAATGGAAAAATTTTAGTCATACCAATCCCCTTGTCCGCCAAACGAAAAAGACAGCGCGGTTTCAATCAGGCGGAAGAAATCGCCAGAGAATTGGTAGCATTGGATCCCGCACTTTTTCGTTTGGAAGCAAATAATCTGGTCAAAATAAAAAATACTGCCACGCAAGTCTCGGTTAATGACAGGCAGAAACGCTTAGCGAATCTCTCTGGAGCGTTCAGTTTGAAAAATCGCCGGGCACTCGCCGGGCGGACGATTATTTTACTGGATGATGTCGCCACTACCGGCGCCACCTTGACTGAAGCCGAGAAAATTTTAGGACGCGGACGGCCGAGAAGGATAATTAAAGTCGTCGTAGCAAGGTAAGCTAAAAGTCAAAAGTGAAAAGCTAGAAGTTAGACTCAGAAAACAGATAGAAACCTTAATTTACGTTACTTGGAGGCTAAGCCTCCAAGTAAAGATTTCTTGTTTAATTGATAGTTTGTTAAAATACAAACATCCAACCAATGTATAAATACGCCAAAGATAAGTGGAAAAAATTCTTTAGTTTACTTGGACCGGGGTTCATTTCCGGTGCCGCCGATGATGATCCGACCGCCATTGCTACCTATACCCAATCCAGCGCCCAGTTCGGCCTGGGTCTCTTGTGGACATCGCTTTTTTCTCTCCCCTTCATGGTCGCTATCCAAGAAATGTGCGGACGCATCGGCATGGTAACCGGCATGGGATTGACGGGAGTCATCAAGAAATATTATTCCCGTAAGCTTTTGTTCGGCGCCGTTTTCCTCCTGCTTCTCGCCAATATCATCAATATCGGCGCGAACTTAGGCGCCATGGCCGCCTCAGCCCAGCTTCTCTTTGATTTGCCTTTCGTCGTCTGGCTTATCGCTTTTGCCCTTTTTTCCCTGACGCTGGAATTATCCCTATCCTACAAAACCTATTCGCGCTATCTGAAATATCTGGCGCTATTCCTGGTTTCCTATGTCATTCTAGCTTTTTTCCTGAAATTGGACTGGAAAGAGATTTTTTTCGCTACCATTTTTCCTAATTTTTCTCTGGATAAAGGATTTCTGCTTGTTCTCGTCGCCATTTTAGGCACCAATATTTCGCCCTATCTTTTTTTCTGGCAAGCAAGCGAAGAAGTAGAAGAAGAGGTGGAGGGAGGAAAATTATCCGCAATGGGTAGCCAAGTTCCCGCCGTCTCTCGACAAGATATCCGCCGTTTGAGAGAAGACACTTTTGCTGGTATGTTATTTTCTCAGATTATCGCTTTTTTCATCGCCATCACCGCCGCTCACGTATTTGCGTTTTATAATATTGACAGCCTGGCGGCCGCAGAAAACCCCGCCAATCTAGCGCGTATGCTCACGCCAATTGCCGGGAGTTTTTCCACTATTCTCTTTGTCTTAGGTATAGTCGGCAGTGGACTCTTGGCCGTCCCGATTTTGTCCGGTTCCGCTTCCTACGCTATCGCCGAATGTTTCGGCTGGCGAGAAGGATTCTACCAGAAATGGAAACGCGCGCGCGGATTCTATCTCGTCATCATTATTGCCACCTTAATCGGTCTCGCCATCAATTTTATCGGCCTGCCACCGTTCCGCCTACTGGTTTATTCAGCCGCGTTAAACGGCCTTTTGGCACCTTTCCTTTTGGTAATGATTTTGTTTGTCGCCAATAATAAGAAAATAATGAACGGTTATCACAATCGCGCACTGTCCAATATTTTCGGCATCCTGATTACTGTCCTCCTGTTCGCTCTGATGGCTTTCTTTCTTTTTAGTCTGTGGTAAACGCATCATATTTTTTCTGATTAAAAATTTTCAGTGACAAAATTAAAGGACGATTGCTCGTCCTTTGTAGTTTTACCCAAGTGGTCAAAGAAGATCAGTATTTCTTAAACATCTGCGGTTGCAGTTCGGGGTCAGTACGGCGAAGTGGGTACATTACAACCATTTTACCGCACTCGCATCTAACCGATGCTGCGCTGTAACCGGTCATCGTTTGCCCGCATTGCGGACAAGTACCCTGATGAGTCGGGCTGGGAATTAAAGTACTTTTCATAAAATCCTCCTTGAGGGGTCTGATATATTTTTAGCATAGGGAGAAGAGAAGGGCAAGAAGCAGAGAGGGAGGCCTGCCTGCGCAGGCAGGGATTCGGCGCAGCTCACATCAATATTTTTGTTCACTTCGTTCCAAAAATATTGTGTGGCTCCTGCCCGGCCTCGGTCACAGGGAGGGATTCTTCCGCAAGTAAAAGTTCGCCGTTGCTTGAGGGTGGGATTCGCCCGCGACTAAACCGTTTGCCGCCGCAAGCGGTTTGTCTGGGCACCAGCTCGCTTATTTTTTCTGCTGAAAAAATATAGCTCCGCTGTTCGAATCCCACACGCAAGCCAAGCAGTTGGCTTGCTCCCCTCCGCACAAGAAAAAAGAGCTGCTTAAAAGCAGCTCTTTTTTCAACGCGCGGAGAGGGAGGGATTCGAACCCTCGAGACCCTTTTACAGGCCTACCTCGTTAGCAGTGAGGCGCTTTCGGCCGCTCAGCCACCTCTCCATGTATCAATTTCAATCTCTTCACGGGTCTATACAATTTACTATATTTTGGGCAAAAAACCAACGCCTGGATGGTAATCGGCTATTGCCCTTTCCTTTTTCCCCTAGGGGGTGGTATAATAGCCATTGTAGTTATTAATAAGTTTAATAAGCAATTAATAAGTAATAATCTAAACATATGGCAAATTCTGCATTTATGAAGCCGATGACTGTGTCCGCTGATTTAGCCGAGGTAGTGGGCAAGGGCCCGATGCCCCGCTCCGAGGTCGTCAAGGCGCTCTGGGTTTACATCAAAAAGAATAATCTCCAGGACGAAAAGAATAAGCGTAATATCATTGCTGATGCCGCTTTGAAGAAAGTATTCGGTGGCAAGGATGTGGTCAATATGTTTGAAATGACCAAACTTGTTTCCAAACACCTTTCCTAAGCTAAACAAAAAAAAGACGACTCCATCCGGGGTCGTTTTTTTATTGGAGAGCACTGTTTGAAAACCCCGACGGTTCGCCGCGGGGATGAAAAACAGGCGGTGTGTATTTGTGCAGTCGGTGGACTGCACCTATTCCAAAAAAACAGCCATGGTATTTTGCGCCAAAACCCCGTCAGCTTGCTACGGGGATTGGACGCAAAATCTGTTTTATTAACCAAAAAAAGCCGATCGGACTCACTGAGAAATTCCAGTTAAGTCCAATCGGCTTTGGGGCATAGTTTTTATACTCCCGTAGATTTCCGCTCGAAAGCGGAGAAATGTTATATGGTGCCACTGTTACGCCCAATGTTTTTCATCGTCCTCTTGCAATGTGGGTCTGATAAAAACACCATCCTTTCTGCTGCTAAGCTTGCAGCTAAGCCATGGGTTAAGGCCAAGATTTTGAGAAAATCTTTAATACGGACCCTCAGCCTCACGCGTCTCACTACGAGCTTGAGGAAAGAAATAACGCATGACTTTCTCCTTTCCACACAAAGTATATTGGGCAACAACGTTCTATTCTAATTTCCATCCTAGCACTATAGTTTTTTAAGTCAACAACAATTATGCACTTAAACCGAAAGAGTTGGGCAGATGGCGCTGATAAGGTAAAATAGTCCTTATGCACCCCTCCGATAAACTGGATAAAATCTTCCGCCTTAATCCCCTGCAAAAGGCTGGCTTGGCTAAATTGAAAATCGCGACGACGGGCGACCTGCTTTTCTACTTCCCTACCCGCTACGAACAGCCCGGGCAAATCCAAAATATTCGCGACCTGAAATCTGGCGAGGAAGCGGTCATTTATGGCAAAGTTTTAGAGATCAAAACCAAGAAAGGTTGGCGTTCCAAAATCCCCATGGCGGAAGCAACGATTGACGATGGTACCGGCATCATCAAAGCGGTCTGGTTCCACCAAGCTTATATGGCCAAAAAAATCCCGGCGGGACATTCGGGCGAATTCCGCGGAAAGATTAGTGTTAGAAATAATGAGCTTTATCTGACTAATCCGGACACGCGCGAAGTTTTGGGCAGTGAAATTGGCGCGAAGAATTCCCTTTTTTCACCTTCTACTGACGGAGAACAAAATGATTTGTTTTTGATGCCGATCTATCCGGAAACGCGCGGGTTATCATCCGGCTGGTTCCATTATCACATTGGTACTCTACTCAAAACCGGTCTGGCCGGGCAATTTGATGACCCTCTGCCCATTGAGATTATCAAGCGTTACAATCTGCCGGCGCTCTCTTCTGCTCTCATTTGGATTCATAGACCGCAAAAAGAACGCGACGCCCAAGCCGCCAAAAAACGCTTCGCTTTTGAAGAAATTTTCTATATCCAGCTCAAACGCCAGCAAGAAAAAATCGCCTACCAAAGCAACCCCGCTTTTCGCATCACCGCCAGCGACGAAGAAATAAAAAAATTCCTGGCGCGTTTCCCGTTTGAAGCAACCAGGGCCCAGAAAAATGCCATTGCGACTATCTGTATCGATTTCCGTTCCGATCACCCGATGACCCGTCTCTTGGAAGGCGATGTCGGCTCGGGCAAAACCGCCGTCGCCGCCACTACTGCCTTTGCCGTCGTGGAAGGTGGAGGCGAAGTCGCCTATATGGCGCCGACCGAAATCTTGGCCCGCCAACATTTTGAGTCCTTTATCCAATATTTCCGTCATATCCCCAACATCCAGATCGGGCTCATTACTGGTGGCGGATGTTACAAATTTCCCTCTAAAATAAACCCAGCCGGCTACACTGATATTTCTCGCCCTAAACTTTTGAAATGGGTCGCGGAAGGACAAATCCCAATTTTAATCGGTACACATGCGCTCATTCAGAAAGCAGTAAAATTCAAAAACCTATCCTACGTCATTATCGACGAACAGCACCGTTTTGGAGTCTACCAGCGGGCCGCGCTGGTACGCAGATCTAACGCTGATAAAACGCCGATAAACGCAGATAAAAACGGTGATTTTTTGTATCAAGATATAACCTACAGTATACGTAATGCTGTTTTTAACGTAGCCAATACATTAGGCTTAGGACATAAAGAAATTATTTACCAGCGAGCGTTGGAAGAGGAACTGAAAAAAAATGATCTGAAATTTAATCGTGAAAAACAAATACCGATAGAATATCAGGGAAAGAAAATCGGCATATATGTTCCAGACTTTGTCGTGGAAGACAAGATCATTTTAGAACTGAAAGCCATACCATTTCTTGGAACTAGCGAGAAAAAGCAAACTTGGAATTATCTGAAAGGTTCCGAATATAAATTAGCTTTGCTAGTCAACTTCAGCCCAGCGAAAGTAGAAATTGAAAGGATCATCTATGATACCGCTCGAACTCCATCTGCGTCTTATCCGCGAGAATCTGCGTTTTCATCTGCGAGAGTTCCGCATCTGTTAACTATGACGGCGACACCGATTCCTCGCACTCTTGCGCTCACAATTTACGGCGATCTGGATCTGACTTTACTTGACGAATTGCCGGCGGGACGCAAGACGGTTATCACCGATATCGTGGCGCCAGACAAACGTGAAGCAACTTACGACTTCATCCGCGAGGAAATAAAAAAAGGGCGCCAAGCCTATGTCATCTGTCCGCGCATTGAAGATTCGCAGATTTACGCCGATAAAACGCCGATAAACGCCGATAAAAATCTGCGACAATCTGCGTCTTATCAGCGAATATCTGCATTAGAAGCCAAGTCCGCCAAATCAGAAGCGGAACGGCTGGGCACGAAAGTTTTTCCGGAACTGATGGTCGGCTTAGTCCACGGCAAAATGAAACCGTCCGACAAGGAAGAAACGATGCGCGAATTCGCGAATAAAGAAATAGATATTCTAGTCGCCACCTCGGTCATTGAAGTCGGAGTCAATATACCCAACGCCACCATGATTATCATTGAAGGCGCGGAACGCTTCGGCTTGGCCCAGCTCCACCAATTGCGCGGACGTGTCTTCCGCAGTTCGCACCAAGCTTATTGTTTCCTGTTTTCCGACACCAAATCCGCCAAATCTTTTGAGCGCTTGAAAGCGCTCAAAAATGCCAAAAACGGCTTTGAACTGGCGGAAATCGACCTTGCCAATCGCGGGGCGGGCGGACTATCGGCTGGCAAGCAATGGGGCATTTCCGACATCGGGATGGATGCCATCCAGAATCTGAAAATGGTAGAAGCCGCCCGCACCGAGGCCTCCGGCCTTTTAAAATCCGATTTTGAATTAAAAAATTATCCACTGATTAAGGGAAAAATAGAAAGAGGAGAGAAGGAAATACATTTCGAATAGAGGTCGCTCGGCTCTATTTGAAAAATCCAACGATTTAAGTCAAGGGTTCCCCTTGCAAGGGGAACCCTTTATGAGTGGTCATTACAGGATTCGCCCGCGACTAAAGTTTTTCCGTCGAAAAATTTTGTCTGGGCACCAGCTCGCTTATTTTTTCTGCTGAAAAAATATAGCTCCGCTGTTCGATCCCTGACGTGACTGAAGCAGTTCAGTCGCTAAGGGTGCACAAATTAAAAAAACCGGTAACCCGGTTTTTTTAATTTGTGCACCCTTCAGGGATCGGCTACGAATAAACTGTGTGTCGCCACACGCAGTTTTTCTCAGCCCCGACTCGCTTGTTTTTGTTGCTACAAAAACATAGCTGTGTCTTTCAAATCCTGACGCAGATAAAGAAGTTTATCTGCTAAGGGTGCACAAAATACTTTTTGTGCACCCTTCAGGATTTGAACCTGAGACCTTACGAATGTGAATCGTACGCTCTAACCAGCTGAGCTAAGGGTGCAAACAGCCATACTTTAGCCTATTTCTTTGTTTTTTTCAATCGTTCCTGCTTTGCAATTTGACTGTTTTTCCGCTATATTTTAGGTGTTTAATGCGCGCGTAGCTCAATTGGTTAGAGCTTCGAGCTTATACCTCGACGGTTCTTGGTTCGAGTCCAAGCGCGCGCACCACAAAAAGAAAATCGCCGAACTGTGTCCACAGTTCGGCGATGATTCTCTTCAGCGGAAAAAACAATCTTGATACCCATCTTTTCCCGGTCTAGTCGGAACACAGCATGATCACATAGCCAGTCACGAGAGACGGTATCCAAGCATTGAGAAATATCGCCCAAGCCATGGCTGGCACGCTTTTTCTCAAACCGACAGCGCGATAATACTGTATTTCAAGAAGCAAAATGAACAATAATCCAAAGAGCGCTCCGGCCGCTGTAAGCCCCAACAGACCAATCGGATTGGTTTGGTTCCTGGAAAAGACCGCATACTGAAACAGTATGACAAAAGAGAACAACAGACCAAAGAAGCTTGTCCTTCCCACTCCTCCCTGAAACACAAATCCCTTAAAGGATTCCAAGGTTTTCGGTAGCCAGGACGGCCCGCTTTCCAGATCTTTCCGGCAGATGATAATGACACCAAGCCAAAAAGTTATCATTATCACCTCCCCAACCAAAAAAGACATTGTAAAACTGCTGTCAAAAGCGCTCATTGGCGCACCTCCCAGTAGAATAGACACCACATCTACCGATACTATAAATATTTACATCCAGAAAGTCAAATTGTCTAATCTCTAACTTCACTTGGGAGAACCTCTGCCAAGTGATTTGACATCCCCTCCTCTTAGTGCAAGGATATGGCTAGATGAGAGGTGCGCCTCTCAAATCTTTTACAAAGGAGACAGGGTATGCCCCCATCCACGTTAGCGCTGGAAAGGCTCATTAAGTCTGAGCCGATGACCGAATCGGAATGGTTGGAGCAAATCGAATTACGGCAGGAAGCAATAAAACCGTATTTTGATTCTTTCACTCTTCCAGAATTAGGCCAGTTGGTATGTTTGAGCAGCGGAGGAAGCAAGTCGCACAGAATCAATGCCGATAATCCCTACGCAAGAGGAGATGGGCGTTTTTCGCTCAAAACCCAGGGAATTTTCCAGATTCCGCTTGGAGCAGAAAAAATTATTACCACCAGCAGTAGTTTTGGAAATGATTCTTCAAAACATTGTAACTTAACAAAACTAGCCTGGGGTATGATTCGTTTAGGAGGATGGATTTTGGTAGAAATCGAAGTTTCCAGAACTATCAATTCCGAAGAAGAAGTATTCGAAAAAGCCATGTCGGTAAGACTAACCGAATCTGACCCCTCCACGTTAATGAAAGAAACCGGAGAAAAACCCTGGGAAATACTGATCGCCATCAGCAAGATAGTTGAGGGTTGGAAAGAACGTCTGGAAAGACAACGGGCACAAGTTGAATCTCTAGACCAGCTCTTCCGTTCAGTAGATTTCGCTATCTCCAAAAGAGAAGTGAAATGGGAATCAGAGGTGTGAGGTTACTCCTCAAGTAAATAAACCTGTTACGGGTCGGAAGTCATTGACTTCCGACCCGTTTATTTTTTCACTTTACTCTTTACTTTTTACAATTTACTCTTCCCTGATTAAGCCATCCTGTCCGATGATCAGCGCTTCTTTTACCTCGTCAATATCCAATTTTTTAGGCTTAATACCATTTAACACCAACAATTTTTCAAATTCGGCGCGTTCCAACGTTTCCACTTTAATCAATTCCTCCGACATCATATCCAAGGCCTTGCGATGGTCGGTTAGGACTTGCTCGGCGCGGGCCAAGGCTTCTTTCATCAAGCGCGAGACTTCAGCATCGATTTCCGCGCCTACCGCTTCGGACGAGTAACGCTCGCCGATCGTGAAAGACGGACTCCCCGCTTTGGCGCTACTGTTATCGTAAGCCACCGGACCGATTTTATCGCTCATGCCGTAACGGGTCACCATATCGCGCGCCAGAGCCGAGGACACAGCAATGTCGTTGGAAGCGCCAGTCGTAATATCGCCGAAAATCATTTTTTCCGCCACTTGTCCCGCCAAAGAGACAGCGATATCATCCAAAAATTCCTTGCGCGATTGCAGGCGGCGATCTTCCAAAGGAAGTTTCAAAGTATAGCCGGCGGCATAGCCACGCGAGACAATGGACACTTTATGCACCGGGTCAGAATACGGCAGGACGGACGCCACCAGTGCGTGCCCGATTTCGTGATAGGCGGTAATTTTCTTTTCTTGACTGGACAAAATATGACTCTTGCGTTCCGGACCCAGCATGACTTTTTCCACCGAGCGAATTAAGTCATACTGGCTCACTTTCTTGCGGTCTTCGCGGGCGGTCAAAATCGCCGCCTCATTCATCAAGTTCGCCAAGTCCGCGCCGGAAAAACCCGGGGTGCGTTCGGCAATGGCGTGTAGATTTACATCTTCGCCTAAGGGTTTCAAACGCGCGTGAATAGTCAAAATTTCTTCGCGGTCTTTCAAATCAGGCGCATCCAAGACTACTCGCCGATCAAAACGACCAGGACGCAAGAGCGCCGGATCCAATACATCGGGGCGGTTAGTTGCTGCCATCACAATCAATTTTTCGTTTGGTTCAAAGCCGTCCATTTCCACCAAGATCTGATTCAAAGTCTGTTCGCGCTCGTCATTGCCTCCGCCCATTCCGCTCCCGCGGTGCCGGCCGATGGCATCAATTTCATCAATGAAAATAATCGCCGGCGCGACGCTTTTGGCCATCTTAAACAAATCACGCACCCGCGAGGCGCCCACACCCACAAACATTTCCACAAATTCCGAACCGGACAGATGCATAAAGGGCACTTGCGCCTCCCCCGCCACCGCCCGCGCGAGCAAAGTCTTGCCCGTGCCCGGTCCGCCCATCAGCAGCACGCCCTTCGGAATCCGCGCGCCAATATCCAAAAACTTTTTCGGATTGCGCAGAAAATCCACAATTTCTTTCAATTCCTCTTTCGCCTCCTTCACGCCCGCTACATCTTTGAAAGTAACTTTTTGTTTCTGATCATTCGGATCAATGATGCGCGCCCGCGACTGGCCGAAAGTGAAAGCTTGCATAGACGCGCCCTTTACTTGGCGCGATAAAAACCAGATGATGAAAATAATGGATAAGATAGACAGCAGAAAAGGCGCCAAATTAATCAACCAAAACGCCCAGTCGGATTGATTTTTGATTTCTATTGTTACTTTTTCCAACGCTGAAGTGGCCACACCATAATTATTCAAAGTATCGGTTAAAGAGCTTTCCGTTTCTTTCTGACTGGTTTTCTCGGTCTTATCGGCATAAATAATATCAATTGTATTGCCTTCTATTAAAAGTTTGCTAACTTTACCGGCATTGATGTCCTGCGCTAATTGAGAAATCGGAATCGCCACCGGCGTGGTAGATTTAGAATCGGAAAAATAAGTGAACAAACCGACCACGACCATCAAAATAAGCAGGCCAAGCATAATTTGCTCGGCAAATTTGCCCGCCACCCACGGTTGTTTTCCCCCACCGCTCTTATTTTCCTTATTCTTAGCCATATTTATGGATTAAGTGTTTGTATTATAGCGTAAATGACGAAAAAAGAAAAACCCGCTCGCCGAAGCAAGAAGATTTTTCTTGTTTCGACGAACGGGTCACGATTGCCCTTATTGAGCAGACTTGGTAAGTCCAGGAACACGCATCGCTTCTTCACCAGCAATCAAGCTAATGGGAAAGGAGCGGGTGTTGTGTCCGGATGGCCATCTGACAGAACCAGACCGGTTCTTGCGCGGTTGGCCCGTAAAAGGATTACCAGAACCATACCGTTTAAATGGACTCCGATTGGATCGGCCGATAAAAATAGCCTGATCTACGCCTGACATGTTAAACATGACCGTCAACCTCCTTTCTTGGCAGAATGTTTTCAAAAAAACAAAGGTCTTCCAGCTTCAGTATAGAAGCCTGACAGAAAAACGCAAGGCAAAATCAGTGACAAGTGACGAGTGTCAAGTTATAAGTAAAAAGCATCCGGCATTTCCATTTTTAATTTCTAATTATTAATTTTTAATTATCTTAAGTATCTCACTTCCTCTTCCAACGCAATGCCGTATTTATCTAGAACTAAATCTTTCAATTTTTGCGCCAATTCTGTCACCTCGCGCGCTGTTGCCGTGCCATTATTAATAATCAGATTGCCGTGATAATCAGCCACTTCAAGTCCGCCATGTTTCAGACCTTTGGCACCAACATTTTCCAACAGGTAACCAGCGGGTATTTTGCCGTCAATGATTTTTGTTTGATCGATTTTAGCGAGCGACTCGGTCGAAATATCTTTAACCAACACATTTTTGAAAAAGCTGCCCGGGCACAACAGATTGGAAAATTTTTTCGTCCGGATATCATTCAACGATTCAGCAATTTTTTTCAGTTCTTCCGCCTCCCCGGGCCTTAATTCCAATTCTGCCGATAATATTACCCAGGGCTCTCGTTTGAAAATGCTGTCGCGATAGGTAAATTGGCATTCCCCGCGCGAGAGCCATCGTCTGTTCACACCATCAAAAATCTCCACTCGGTCTATAACATCAGCAATAGATCGACCGTAGGCGCCGGCATTGCCGTAAATCGCTCCAGAGAGGTTTCCAGGAATACCGGTCAATTTTTCCAGACCGGCGAGATTATTGACCAGAGCCAGATCGACAATATCCCATAACGCAACCGAACCAAAAGCGCTGATTTTATAACCGTTTATTTTCAGACTGTCTGACTTAGAGTTATTTTTCTGTTCGCGGTAGATAATCACTAAACCCGGATATGATTCTTCCGCGGTTACAATATTACATCCGCCCGCGATAATAAAATATGGCAGACCATCTTTTTTTGCCGCTTGTATTGCTTCTATCAGTTCTTCCGGCCGGCTTATGGCCAGTAAAAGCTTGACTGTCCCAGGTAACCGGAAATTAGTGTATTCGGTCAAATCGGCATTTTTTAGCGCCCTAGAAAGAATGTTCATAATATTTTTTAGTTACAGAATCTTTTTTATTTGTCATTCCCGCGAAGGCGGGAATCCAGTGATTAAAATTCGAACCTAGATTCCCGCCTTCGCGGGAATGACAATGCAGGTGCAGATTACTTCGTTCACCAGCTGGCGGATACCTCGCAACGACACTCAATATCATAACACACAAAAAGGAGCGCGTACGCGCTCCTTTTTGTGACCGTTGCCGGCCGAAAGATCAAGTTAAAGAACTGGAGAATGAGCTAGATTAAGATTTGATTTCTGTCTGGTCAGCCGACTCCTTCTTATCCAGCGGCGCCACCATCGGCACTTCGCCGAAGAGCGTCCCCTTGCCATAATTATCATTATCGCGATCTCGTTCTAAGAGATACCAAATAATGAATAATAGAATAGCAATAATGATAAGCAGAATGATTGGCCAAGCGGCGCAACTGTGGAATAAGTCCGATAGACCTTCCACGAAACCGGCAAACGCCAACTGCAAGAACCCTCGGTCAGGAGAAGTTGTCGCTGTCGTCGTCGCGATGGTTGTCGTCGCTAAAGCCAGAGTGGTTGTGCTAATTGGCAATTCTGCCAATCGTATTTCATCACCATAGTAATGACGCAAGTCCAGCGTAATTCTGGCCGGATTAGCGCAATAAAGATAATTAATCTTCATTCTCGTGGTAATGAACACATAACCGGTTGAATCAGCAATACCCCACGGTCCGAGAACATCCAAACCATATTTAGCTTGGAAATCTTTAACCGCTTGGTAAGTAATTTGATCATAGACACCGGACATCGGCACCTCGTCGTGATTTTCAAACACGCGCAGGAAAGCTTGCAACTTCAACACTTCGGTGCGGTCATTTTCCGCTCCCAATTTGATGAAATCTTTGAGATATTCCGTGTCGCAGATGAAAGGCGGGGTAACCACCGGAGGAGTAGTCGTAGCCACAACTGGCGGTTTACGACGACCGCCACCACCTCCTCCACCGCCACCACCACCTCCTCCGCTAGAATCGGTCTTAGCATTAACTTCTCCGCTTACCACCGTCGTTGTTCCCGAAATGGAAATCGCGCGGAAATAGTAAGTGGTATCGGCAGCCAAACCGCTTATCGTCACCACGTGATCGATAACATTGGGATTGGTATCCGACACAGAAGTAGAATTGGCATAACTATAATTAGCAGGAGAGCCTAGGGTGGAATGCGAGACGGTATCAAACACCACGCGCGAATCGGACAAGCGACCCGAAGCATCGGATAGGTTGACCGTCGTCCAGCGGATAATGACACTGCCCGTAGTAATGTCGGAGCCACGCAGATTAATAATCTGGAAGCCATCAACCGGCGGATTACCGCAGGAAGATGCTCCGACCGTAAACGGCCCGTAATGAGTGATAGGAGAAGACGGATTGTTTTCCGTATCAACCGCAATCAAGTGGAAGTACCAAGAACCGGCGCCGACATTAGAAATTGTCGCGTTGGTTGATTGAACCAAGGTACCTTGTCCAGCATTGAAGTCAGTCGTCGGATTTTGATCCCAAACATAACGATAGCCAAAAACACCGGAAGTCACATAGCCTGGAACGATCGGATCAACCGAAGCGGTCCAAGATAATGGAATGGAGATGTTTGTCGCCGTAGTACAGAACGGCAAAGCGGGTGAAATAATCGTCGGCGCCGACGGTGGAGTTACGTCCGGATTAAGCGTCGGTGGGACACAGCGATCATCTTCACAAGGAATTATCGTTACACCGGGAAAAGCAAAATCAAAATACGGATAGAGAGCCAAGCGCTCGGTAAAGTAGAGATTAACGACATATTGCTGTCCCGGCACCATATGAATGGTCTGAGAAAGCGTGTCGGCCGGCTTAATGCCGGACAATCTTTTTATCGCCAGCGCGTTATCAACATAGAACCACGTATCGCCTTCCGTCGTAATCGTCGCCGTATAATCTTTTTCCTCGGTCACCGTCGCAATACCCATAAAGTGCGCACCAAAATTGGGCGCGGCAATAAAGGATTCCGGCGTAGTTAAGGGATCAGTGGCGGGATCATCAAACGGAGTGAAACGATCACGGAAATGCAGACCATCTTCCGTTCCAGTCTGGACAAAGAAAGCGCTGGTAAACCAGTCTTTCGTCCAAGAAGCAGACAGAGGATCGCCAGGGTCAGCACCTTCAATTTCATTGAAGGGCGTGCCCCAGCCGGCCATATCGTTGCGCGCATTATCATAACGATAATAGTTCGCGCGCCAAATCTGGCTGGTCGTCGCGGCTTCAGTTGAAGTCGCAGTCGTGGTCGCTACCAACAAAAGCGGATCAACGATCAAAGTCGTTGTCGCCGTGGTGGTGGCTAAGGGATCGATAACTACGGTCGTGGTGGCGGTCGTCGTTGCCAAAGGATCAATCACGATAGTCGTCGTAGCTGTCGTGGTAGCCAAAGGATCAATGACAATCGTCGTCGTGGCCGTACTGGTCGCGTTAGGATCAACATCAATCGTGGTTGTCGCCGTGCTAGTCGCGACCGGTTCCTCGATTATTGGAGGAGTAGTCGTGGCCGGCGGATCGATCGGTTCCTCGCTTGGTGGAGTCGTTGTGGCTTCTTCGGTCGGTGTCTCTATTGGTTCAGTGACTATTTCTTCAACCGGGGTTTCTTCAGAATTAGCGCCACCGGTGAGAAAATTATCAATTGAGTCGGAAATCTCGCCGGTTTGATTATCGGCAGGAATTCCCGTCTCTTGAGCCAAAACAATAGACTGGCCCAGGAAAAGGACCGCAACCAAGATAGCCAAGGTAAAAACAGATTTCAGAACAGGAAAAAACATTCTTTTTGCCATAAGTAATTTCAGTAGAATTTTACGAAACTCTGATTTCTCGACCTGAAGTAGAGGTTTGAGAATTAATAATTGGTAACTGAAAAAAGCTGGAGATCCCAGAGGGAAATCCGCTTAAAAGGGCAAAAAAGAACTAGAGTGGCGAGAGGATTGTCCTGTCGTAGCACTTAAAGGAGCGATGACCGGAAAGTCCGATCTAAGTTGACTCCCATCCTAGAACAAATACCGTTATATTGCAAGCCTTTTACCTATAGATGAATATGAGGGGATTATTTTTCTGATCATATTTGATAAATTATCTGGCGAGGCTTAGCCTCGCCAGATCTAAAATACAAAATATTGTATACAAATTTTAAAGGACATCTAGAAATGTCCTTTAAAAAAGCCTATAAAAAAACAAGGTTTTATCCTTCAACTGGCGGATCGGCGGCAGGAGCGGGATTTTCCTCTGTAGTCGGCGGATCAGCGGAAGTTTCCGGAGCCGAAGAATCAGCAGGCGGAAGCTCCGAAGATTCCGAAGGAGGAGTCTCTGTTACCGAATCAACCGGAGGAGTTTCTGTGGTGACTGGTGGATCGGCGGGAGTTTCGCTGACAGGGGTAGGAGAAGCCGTGTCGTCACCGGATGGTTCCTCTATTACCGGAGTGGTAGTAGCGGTGTCGTCATTTCCTCCACTGCCCGCTGATCCACCAGTTGATGGAGTGGTAGTACTTGTTTCCGAAGTAGTAGAAGCCGTAGAAGTCGCTGTACCATTCCCCTCGCTGTCATCGTCAGGCTCGTCCGGTTCAGAAACCGGCAAAGTAGTCGTGGCGATTTGTTCGCAAGCGCCAGCCGAACTGACTAAGGCACCATTGGTCACTTTAAGACAATATGGTTCTTTTGTTACTGTGTCATACAAAGTCATACCACTAGGTGCTTCCGGCGAACCAAGCGTCAACCGCGCGACAACGATATCTTTGAGATAAGCCACGCCGTCTACCACCTTATCCACCAGCGCATTGAATTTCGCCGTCAATTCTTGAATCGCTTTGATGGCAATCACTCCCAATTTGGAATAATCAATACCAAGATAACTATTCTCGGCTGACGGATGAGTAACTAACTCTGGAAAAATCTTGTCCATTTCTTGAGCAATAAAACCAACCTTAACCGCTGTCGCTTCATCCATACCCGGATGAGTATCAAGATAAAGATCGTTCCAATTGTAGTTAACGGCGCGCATCTCCATCACCCTTTCCAATATATCATAATCGATAGTCGTGATATTCTTCTTCAACCTCTCATCAGAAAAAGAATTCAAACAATAAGATGAGGTACAGACATCCGCCTGCGACCAGATACCAGCTGAAGCGGCATAAACATCGTAAGTTGAACCGGAGAAAAATCCGCCATAAGCGCCACCATAACCAGACACACCAGCATCATTATTGTTATCACCTAAGATTCCAACAGTATTGTCATCGGCACCATAAACACCATAAGTTCCTCCATAGCCTTTGACGCCATAAGCTGAACCACTACCATTTACCCCGGCATTATTAGAACCATCCGCTAAAATACCAACATTACCAGCACCATCCAATGCCGATACACCATAAACTAAACCATAGCCATACACACCAGTATCGGTATTGTTATCCGCTATAATACCATAGTTTCCATCACCATCTATTCCCTTGATTGCTTTCGTTCCGCTATAACCAAAGACACCGAATTGATCAACGACTTCACCTAGCAGTCCGTAGCTTCCTGCTCCGCCATATCCACCCTTAACCGCTGCCACACCATCACCGTCAATCGCCCCAAGAACACCATAATCACCACCGGCATCGCCGTGCCCATACACACCAGCCGAATTACCGTAAGAACCGAGTTCTCCACCAATTGTTCCACCATCATCACCAGTAATCGCTGTACCGGAGCTGTTATGTACCGTTAAATTAGAATTGCTATAAATAAAATTAGAATTGGAACCAAATGAACCACCATTATTAAATTGAACCTCGGTATCATTTCCTGCCGGACTACCACTTCCTCCGCAAGAAGCCCAAGCTATCCCCGATTCGGTGGTAGTCAAGCAGTATCCCGACGAGCCATAGGAATCGCTAGAGTCATAGAGAGCACCAACAAGATGAACATTATTGGCTATTCTTACATCACCATCAAACCAACCGGCATAACCTAGATTACCGGCATAACCATATACCGCCGCTGAGACTGATGCATTAGCCAATGCTCCAAAACCACCACCATTAATCGTACCTAATACACCATAATTGAGATCCCCAGCATATCCAAAGACACCGGTACTCATTCCCGTATTTCCCATCAAACCATAGCCGTAACCTCCGATTATGTCTTCCCCGCTGCTCGCCCCAATATAACCACTCAATAGAGTTAAATTAGTCCCATTGTAATTTAAATTAGCGGAAGCGGTAAAAGCATTGGAACCGTCATTGTATTGAATGTCACCGCTAGCGCCAGCTGCCGCAGTGCTACCGCTACCGCATGAACCCCAGGTTACTCCGCCCGAATTATCAGAGACCAAACATTCGCTGGAAGTATAACCATTACTATCTATTTTTATGGCTGGGATATTGGCATCAATCGCTAAAGGACTAGCTAAACCATAACCCACAAAGCCTCCGGCACCATCCGATGTTTGAATATCGCCAAGATTTCCCACCGAACCACTGCCTGAACCGCACGAACCCCAAGTAACTACCCCAACACCATCGGTTACCAAACATTGGTCGTAAGATACCGACGGGGTGATACTTATCACTCCGGTTGTAATATCCAACGGCGCGGTAGCGGTTAAACTGGAACCACCACAAGCGCCCCAGACTAGCTGCCCGCCGGAACCAGCGGTCAAACATTCACCGGAACCACCGGTAGAATCGGCAGAATCAATCAAAACTAGCGGTTTAACCCCAGTTGAACTGATAGACATTTGACTTGCTCCATTAACCCCAAAATGTATTTTCTTATCTCCCATCATGTCTATCGCTAAGTCCCCGGCAACGGTGCCAGTAAAGAATTGTCCATTACCGGCCGAAAGACCTATTCTGGCTTCTTCCGCCGCCCGCCCAATGCCGATAGATGACCAACCTCCGTCTGTTCCGCTTAGGTTTCTAATACCATTACCACTAGACACCACCGTTAATTTTGTTCCTGGATTATTTGTGCCGATACCGATATTGCCTCCTACTGCGACTGACAATCTTTCCGTTCCGCCACCGGCCGCCTGGTCATAAATCGCCAATTCACCATTACTGCCGGAAAGCAAGGACCAAGTGGAAGTGCCGATATTCACCGCTCCCGCCCAGAGATTATTCCAACGCACCGCCGCCGAGCCAAGATCAAAAGATAAATTGGTGCGCGGAAGGATACTGCCCATAGTGGAAGTGGCAGACACACTCAGTGTCCCCGTCGCGGTAATATTCGCTGCGGTCAGATTGCCGGTCAGGTAACCGGAACCGTTAACTTCTAAAGTATTGGAGGGTGAAGTAGTCCCAATGCCAACATTGCCAGTACCCAAGACCACCATCTTAGATCCTGTATAATCACCAGCAGTAGATATTATGTTTCCTCCAAGAGCAACTGTTCCATTGTAATCCGTCTTCATTCCAATACCTTGAGTGAAAGTACCCGACCCGTTCGCCGCATGTTCAAATAAAATTTGCCCATTATAAAATTGGAAAAGTGAGGCGTATCCGGGCGTGATGCGGGTAAAAGAACTGCCATTGTAATAAGCATTGTCAGCCAAAAATCCATTATTGTGTCCGAACGGCTGAAGAACAAAGTCTCCCGTTTTCACCGTATAAGCTGAAGTATTGTAATTTCCAACATCCAGAAGCGCGCTCGGCGTACTTGTCCCGATCCCCACTTTTCCGCCATAAGGATTGAGTAAAATATTGTTCGCCACGCCATTAGACTGGACAACTAAATTACCGGAAGCAGAATTGAGAGAACCGGAGAAAGTGGAGGAAGCCGTGCCGAGGACAGAGAGTGTCCCGGTCGCGGTAATATTCGCCGCGGTCAGATTGCCACCTAAGTATGTATTTCCAGCCACTTCCAGCTTGTTGGACGGAGTGGTGGTGCCGATGCCGACATTGCCGATGGTAGAAATAGAAATGGCTTCAACTCCTCCATTCAAGAAGGACATCCGACTGCCTTGGCCACTCCAATTTTTTCTTATTTCCGCCTGACCAGTAGTATTTTTCAAGGCTAAATATACCAAACTATCATCCGTGCTTTCTATCATAGCATCTATACCGGTCGGGAGTTTAATATGAAAATCGCTAGTCGGAATTGCTCCAATTCCCACTTTTCCACTAGTGCTATTGTAATAAATATCCGAGCCGGAAGTCGTCCACTGTGTTGCTCCACTAGTTAAAGGCGTCGTGGTGGCAATAACCATACCCGAAGCATTGACGGCTAAGTAGGTACTGCCGAGAGAAGAAAGGTAGGCGTTGGTAGCGACGGATAAATTCGTCGTACTCGCATTCGTCATCACCGTCTTGCCGAGAATGGTTGTCTGCCCCGTGGAGGAACTGATGGTGGACAGACCATTGAGCGAAGCTAGAAGTGGCAAGGATGTCGTCGCGGCTAAACGAGTATCAAATAAAGCATCAGACCAGTATTTGTTGATGGAACCTTGAGCTAATGCATCAGTGGTCGTAGCATACCAATCGGCCAGAGCGAGATAGGTAGTACCAGCTAAAGCTGTAGTGAGATAGCCAGCTTTCTCTGACAACCAGACGGGATCAGTTTCGGTGATAGTTGGGGTGCTAGTACCCACAATCATGCCGGCAGTATCAACAGTCAAGAAAGTACTTTCCAAATAATCAAGCGAAGCAGTGGTGGAGACGGTCAGGTGAGTAGAGCTGGCGTTGGCAAGAGTGGTCTTACCCAAAGCTGTCAATGTCCCGGTCGCGGTTAGATTCGCACCAATTAGATTACCTTCTGCGGTTAAATTGCCACCTAAGTATGTATCCCCAGCGACTTCCAGTTTATTGGAGGGAGTGGTCGTGCCGATACCAACATTACCGGTTGTGCTGGTCTTGATTGTAAATTGCGCAGGATTACTCCAACCGGGTAACTCTCCATCCCCACCAGAAACTAAGACACTGCCAACGGCCACATCAGCCAAAGAAGTTAAAGCGGTTGCGCTATTCGCTACCACTATATCGCCTTTAGTGTATGAGGTCATACCGGTTCCACCATAGATTGCCGGCAAAGCGTTAGTTAGATAAAGCTGTCCGGAAACGGATAAATTAGTCGTGCTGGCATTGCCTAGGGTGGATTGGCCATACATTTTTAATGTTCCGGAAGCTGAAACATTTCCTGCTGTATTCACAGTAAATAAGCCACCGCTACCAACCGTTAATAATGAAGTTGGAGAGGTATCGCCGATACCGACATTACCCGTATTGGCAACAATAAAAGATATTGTATCGGCTATTCCACCGTTACTCGGGTCTGTTACAATGCCAAACATATCAGCCGCATCATTGCCGTTTATTTCCAAAAATAGATTGCGAGACGGTGGACCAATTATTCTAGACCCAGCCGATGTGGTGTAAGACAGCGGGTATTCCCAGCCACCGAATTTCAAAGTACCTTCGCCTGTACCATCGCCAATCTGGAATGTAACAGTAGAAGACGGACTCGTTACTCCAATTCCCACTCCTGATGCTAAGTATGACAATCCTGTCACGGTCAGATTCGTCGTGCTGGCGTTCGCGAGAGTAGTTTTGCCCAAAGCCGTTAGTGTTCCAGTCGCCGTAATATTCGCGCCCCACAAGTTGCCGGTGAAATAGCCGGAACCATTGACTTCAAGCTGGTTGGAAGGAGTGGTGGTACCGATACCGATATTGCCAGTATTAAAATAGATATTTGATCCATTCGTTGTCCACTGCGAACTAACCGGTGTCGTCGTACCAACAATCAATCCAGCGGTATTCACAGTCAGAAAAGTACTTTCCAAATAACCTAGCGAGGCAGTGGTGGAAACAGTGAGATGAGTGGAGCTGGCATTAGCAAGGGTGGTTTTGCCAATCACGGTGAGTGTGCCGTCCAGGTAGCCGTTGCCTCCCACAGTCAGAGCATTGGCCAGCGACGTCGTGCCGACACCCAAGTTCGTACCGTTCCAAACAAAGTTCGCGCTATCGGTCAGACGACCATTAGTGGTGACGTAGGGAACGCGGCCAGAAACCAAATTAGTACCATCATTCAAAACAAATCCCTTGCGCGCTGAAAAGCTTTCCTGCAATTCAATACGTCTGATACCTAAGTACTCACCTGAACCCCAGTTGTTGGCGATCTTGATAGCGTAATATTGATAAGAAGCAGAATTGGTCAAAGTAATGTATTTCGGATCAGGAGCATCGCCTGCCGCATGCTGATCAAAAGAAGACTGTGAAGCCGTTATCTGTGTCCAGCCAGTGTCACTGCCGTAAGTCAAATCGCTGAAGGAGCCTGAACTATTGGATCCCCAGACCGTAAAGTCTTTGGCACCCTTATCCGTCTCTGCACCGGCGTTGTGAGCATTTTCATAATAAATACGAGTAATATTCTTAGCCGAACCCAAGTCTATATGGAATCGTTGATTGGTCAGGCTGGAAGTCAACCAAGAACGAGTAGCCCAACTGCCAGTCAGCGATTTGGCAGGATCGGTTGCATAATATGGTACATAATTGAAATTCAACTCCGATGTCGATTTGACGTAGGTGCCGTTTTGCGCCGGCGGATAATCAGAAACGCCAGAGACACCCGCTCCCGTGCTGATTGTCGCATAAAAATCATCATTCAAGAATTCGATCGCGCCGGCCGCTGAAGTGGCAAGTAAAGTGCCGGAAGTCATCTTAAGAGGAGCAACCGAATCCGTTCCCGCGCCAAAAGTCAGGAGCGCAGACGGCGACGTAGCGCCTATTCCCACTTTGCCAGTTGTGTAATATATATCCGAACCGGAAGTCGTCCACTGCGAACTAACCGGTGTCGTCGTACCAACAATCAATCCAGCGGTATTCACAGTCAGAAAAGTACTTTCCAAATAACCGAGAGAAGCATTAGTGGAAGCGGTAAAATAAGTCGTACTCGCATTCTGCAATGAAGAATTACCGGAGACGGTCAATTTGTTCGCCACAGTCAATTCAGTCGTCGAAGCACCGCCTAAAATTGTCGTTTGCCCGGTTGATGACCCAATCGTGGAAAGACCGGAAAGAGTAGCTAAGGTCGCCATACTAGTCGTAGAGATATTCACTTTCTGATCGAGCGCTGATTGCAAATCAGTTTGGGCGGATAAGGTGCCGGTGATCGCGCCCCAAGCCACACCAGAAGTTGGCGTCGTGGTGGCGATAATCTGACCAGATTGGTTAACCGCCAAGAAAGTGCTGGCTAATTCCGTCAGATAAAAGTCATTATCAACAGTGAAATCTCCGGTGGTGCTAGCATTACCGGTAATAGTAACGTCGCCAAGAAAAGACCCTGCTTTTCCACCAGTTTGAGATGTCGCATAAATACCGATATCTCGCCCATTAAAATAACCGCCGTATTCAGCTTGAACTTCATCATCCGCGGGTAAGTAAGAATAACCATAAACACCATAGACCTGATCAAGACTGCTATCGCGATAAGCCAACATCGCGTGAGCACCCAAAGTACTATCGGCCACATTAATTTTTCCCAACAAAGTCGTCGTTCCGACACTAACTATACCGGAATTATTACTGTAAATATCATTGCCTGAAGCTGTCCAATAATTTGTGCTAGCCGTCGGGCTACTAGTACCCACAATCATCCCATTACGATCAACCGCCAGATATTTACTCTCCAAATAACCAAGGGAAGCGGTAGTGGAAACAGTGAGGTGAGTGGAGCTGGCTGCTTGCAGTGAGGTGTTGCCGGAGACGGTGAGTTTGTTGGCCACGGTAACTTCGGTCGTGGAAGCAGCAACCAAGGTCGTTGTTCCGGTCACCTTAAGACTGCCGGAAAAATAACCGGCAATACCATTCGCGCTTGTTCCATAAACACCGAAATTGCTTCCATCGCCATACAATCCATAACTACCGTAACCGTAAACACCAGCAGAAAGACCGCCATAACCTAAAGCTCCCCAAATGCCACGACTATTGTCAGTAGAACCAACAACGCCGTAACTGGCGCCATAACCATAAACACCGGCATTTAGATCATTATTGCCTAAGAAACCGACATTATCATTGCCATTGGAACCTACGATACCATAACTGGTGGCATTAGTATTAATCACTTCTAAAACTCCGCTAGCGTAAGTAAAGTTGCTACTACCTCCAAAAGCTCCATTATCGTTATACTGAACATGGGTATTCAACCCCGCCGGAGCTGTTGTCGGTGTCGTCGTACCAACAATCATTCCGGCAGTATTAACAGTCAAAAAAGTACTTTCCAAATAGCCAAGAGAAGCAGTGGTAGAGACAGTGAGGTGAGTAGAGCTGGCGTTGGCCAGGGTGGTTTTGCCAGTAACATCAAGCGTTCCAGTCGCCGTAATATTCGCACCCCAGAGATTACCAGTAAAGTAGCCAGAACCGTTAACTTCCAATTTATTAGAAGGAGTGGTCGTGCCAATACCGATTAGACCGCCACCAGAACCTAAAATAACTTTGCCTGAATTGTAAGAGTTAATATATACTCCCCCACTAGTACCGGTAGTCTTAGCGCCCTCTAAAACCAAATCCGTTACGCCGGCGATACTCGCCTTTCCGCTGTCGCGAGGCAAAGTAAAGTGAGCATCCCAACCACCAGCCTGAACTGATGTAGCGTCTGAATCTAAGATTAGATGACCATCATAAGTCTGATACATCATCAACTGTCGGTTAGAATTATTCCAAATATCTGCCGTCTGGCCCGAAGGAGCATACTGCATCTGCCAACCACCATCAAATAAAGCCATCCAAGTGGCGCCTTTACTGGAATCATAGTAACGGTGAACACTATCGGCATAGTCCATATTGAAAGCGACATTCATCTCCGGACCACCAAGCATACCAACATTACCGCGAGCAGTATGAGGTAACCGAGCGAACTCAAGGTAACTGGAATTGCCATCATTTATCATCGTCATCAGCGGTCCGGGCGTAGTAGATGCAATGTTTACTTTTCCGTTTCCAGTAGTTGTGCCGATACCAATCTTACTAGAGTTATTGTTGTAAATATCATTACCAAGAGCAGTCCAATAATTGGTTGGCGTCGCCGTCGCCACAATCATACCGGAAGCATTAACCGCTAAATAAGTACTGCCGAGAGCAGAGAGATAGGCATTAGTGGCGACAGTCAGATTAGTCGTACTAGCATTCGTCATTACCGTATTACCTAAAATCGTCGTCTGACCCGTTGATGAACCAACCGTAGACAAACCGGAAAGTGTGGCGAGTGTCGCCATGGAGGTCGTAGAAATATTCACTTTCTGATCCAGCGCCACTTGCAGATCGGTTTGGGCGGAGAGAGTGCCGGTAATAGCGCCCCAAGCAACGCTTCCCGCTCCGACTGATGGCGTATCGGTTGCGATAATCTGTCCACTTTGATTAACGGCTAGAAAAGAACTAGCTAGGCCAGTCAAGAATCCAGTACCTAAAGTGTGGACAGTAGAGGAAGCATTGCCAAGGGTGGTTTTGCCGGAAACATCCAAAGTACCACGCAAAGTCGTATTACCATCTACGTCAAGTTGAGTCGAAGGACTGATGTTGTTGATACCAACAAATGAAGTCGATGCGAAAGTCATCACCTGCTTACCACCTTCATATTGGTAAATACCCAAACTATCACTTAACTGTCCATAAAAATCCTGGTTGTAGAAAAGACCGAAACCCTTACCAAGATTACTGGACAAAACCAAACCGGCTGTCGTAGAAGCGCTGGAGTCTCCTTTCAAATGCAGAGCGGCAGTACTGCCTGAGGAATGGACATACATAGTCGCTGGATCAGTATTGGTATAGATATACAAATCTGCCGTCGGGGTCGTCGTGCCAATACCCACGTTTCCTGTCGTGTAATAAATATCAGAACTATTAGTCGTCCACTGCGAACTTACCGGTGTCGTCGTCGCTACAATCATACCGGCCGTATTAACAGTCAAAAAAGTACTCTCCAAATAACCAAGCGAAGCATTAGTGGAAGCGGTGAAATAAGTAGTGCTCGCATTCTGCAGAGATGAATTACCAGAGACGGTGAGTTTGTTCACGACGGTTACTTCAGTAGTAGAAGCTCCACCTAAAATTGTCGTTTGTCCTGTTGATGAACCGATTGTCGATAAACCAGACAGAGTAGCTAGTGTCGCCATGCTGGTTGTACCAATGTTTACTTTCTGGTCTAGAGCTGATTGGAGATCAGTTTGATTAGCTAAAGTGCCGGTAATGGAACCCCAGGCTACTCCGAAAATTGGCGTCGTGGTGGCAATAATCATTCCCGATTGATCAACAGCCAGAAATTTACTCTCCAAATAGCCAAGGGAAGCAGTAGTGGAAACAGTTAGATGGGTAGAACTGGCATTGGTGAGTGTGGTTTTGCCGGTCACACCCAAAGTGCCAGTCGCTGTCAGATTCGCACCCCAGAGATTGCCGGTGAAGTAACCGGAACCATTGACTTCCAAAGTATTGGAAATAGTAGAAGAAGCAATACCAACTAAGCCATTAGCTTGAACAACTAAAATATCACCGCTGGTAACCGCATCATTGTAAAGACCACCAACCACAAAACGAGCAACATTGCCCGAAGCCGGAAAACCAACTTTTATTTTTCCAATAGCCGTTCCCGCCGTAGAATTCTGAAAAGCAATCCCATGATATTCACCGTTCGGCCAACTGCCACTTTCCCCAATTATGATATCATTCACTTCACTTGATCCTGTTCCATACAGATGCAATTTAGCCGACGGATTAGTTAACCCTATTCCCACATTTCCTCCAGCTGTCGCTAAATAAGTTGCTCCGGTTACAGTTAGATTAGTTGTGCTGGCAATACCTAAAGTGGTTTTACCCGTTACACCCAAAGTGCCAGTCGTCGTAACATTGCCGCTAAATTTGGAATTGCCGATAACTTCAAATTTTAAATCGTTAGAAGTCGTCGCAGAACCACCAATCACAATAGCGTAACTGCCGGTTAAGGTGGAATAACCAACAATACCGTTGGTCGTAGAAGAAGCCCAGATTCCCCCATCGGCTCCGCTGGCCGCTGGCCAAGTTGTACGATAAACTCCGCCCAAAGTAATTCCGCCAGCAACCGTTATGTCAGTGGTGGAAGCACCAGTTGATAGAACTTCAAATACTGGCGAGCCAGAACTTTGCAAAGCTAATATTTTACCAGCGCCAGATTGATTAATTGTTAAGGCTGTTGTCGCCGAAGAAGTGCTGATCGTGGAAGAATCATCCGTGCGAACAAAAGACGTGCTATCTAAGCCATCCAATTGGTCCGCTTCAAACGCCGCCGGCACCGCGCCTAAAATTTTTCGCGGCGTCATTTCCCCATCCCACACCGCCACCAAACCGGAACCGCCGACATTTACGCCAAGATAAAGCGTTTGATCCCAATCAAGGGAATTAATCGGTGTAATTTCCCCTAGCATCGCCGAAAACAAACCATTGGTTACCGTTACCCGATTCGCTCCCGAACGTGTCTCCGTCCAAAGCACATTATCGGACGCATCATAGATTTTGAATTCCAGATTATAATCACCAGTCGTGAGGGCCACGCCAGCGCTATTGGTCAGCTTGCCTTGGTAGTTGATTTGCTTATTAAAACTGCCCGCTTGAAGAGAGTTAGAAGTAGAGAAAAACAGCGATACTAAAAATATCACAAAAAGTATCCGGCTGATATAGGAATTAAGCTTGTAAATTATTGCTTTTATAGTCATTAAAGGCTATTTTTATCGCTGGTAAAATTATACCATTTAATAAAGTTTTTTTGACGATTTTTTGACCGAAAAATGTGGATATCTTTTTTAGTTTGTTTTCTAGAAAAAATGAACTAAAGAAAAGATTTTCTAGATACTTGTGGATATTGAAAAAAACCGGATTTTAGTCCGATTTTTTACCAAAAATACGATTTTTAGAAAAATTTGTCGTTTTTTACAGAATTTACCCTGTGAAAAACGATTTGAGACGACGTCGCAGAGTCATCTTGCCACGAAAAGTTTTCAAAGATTTTTCTCTACGACGAGCATCCTTTTCGGAGGTACAGGCTTCGTAATAAATCAGTTTAAACGGCCGACGAGGCTTAGTAGAAAAAACCCTACCATTTTGATGTTGCTCAAATCGTTTCTGCAAATTGCTAGTCGAACCGGTATATAATTTTTTATCTTTAAGACTTAACAAAACGTAAGTGTAAAAGAAGGGCATATGAAAATTTGCAGAATTTCACAGGGTTAGGCGTCAGAAATCTGCGATAAACCGAGAATAATTAACAAGATGGGCCAAATAATCTTCCAACCAATCCACCAATCCGGGAAAAAACCGCTCAAAAAAACAATCACGCCAATTATCACGATGGCATAGCCGAATAAGTTGCGGCGATAGATTAATTCTTCCCAAGTCTGGATCTTTTTTTCCGGTCTGGACTGTTGTTCATTTTTTTCAATTTCATTTTCAACCTTCTTGGCCGGCGAAGCGATTGGATTAGACGGCATCAAAATAGTTAAAGCCAAATAAAGAATGAAACCAACCGCGCCGGTCACCCCCAAAAAAATAAAAACTACTCGAACCCATAAAGATTCAATATTGTAATATTCGGCAATTCCGCCACACACGCCAAATATTACCCGATCTGTGTGCGAGCGGTAAATTTTGCGCGGGCCGATTTTGTTTGCCGAATCATCGTCCATTAGCTAATAGTAACTTAAATCCGTTACGAATTCCAGCTAATTTAGCGATTGGCTTATCCCCTTTTTTCACTCTAAAAAAGCCTTATTTTTAAGGCTTTTTTAGAGTTATCCACATTGGGCATTTTACTTTTCAAAATTTATTTCCCTTCCCGCACCACGGACAAAACCAGGCTTTTTCTTCACCGGCGCATCTCCGACCGTCCACCAGCGTCGACAAAAAACGCAAGAAAAATGGGAAAGCTTTTCCTCCGATTTTTTCCCGACTATCTTTTTATTCTTTGCCATTATTTTTAGAAATTTTATTTAAATATTTAATAAACCATATTTAAATATTTAAATTGTTTAAATGTTTAAATCTCCTTATCATCATCGGCAATTCGTTTCGGTCGGCCGTTGACAAAAGTATATCCCGCTTCGCTCGCCAATTCCGCGACAATGTCACGTTTCTCCCCCGCTTTATGTTGTAAACCGCCCAAGCCACCCGTTTTCAGTTTGCCAATAAAACTGTTAATCAACCGCGAACAATCTTCCGCCAAATTCTTTAAATATTCAAATTTTTCCATATTTAAATATCTTACATCTAAGGCAACGTAAAGCTGGGCGCGGACTTCACCAGCCGAACCCTTAGCGATATATAGATAATTCAAAAATTCCTGTTTCGTTCCGCTTTCAAAACCTTCAGCGATGTTTGATAAGATGGAAACCGCAGCTCTCTGGATTTGATCGGTAAAACCTGGATCACGAATTGAAGATAGCGCTTGATAGATTTCTTTGGTCAGCAAACGCGCCTTTTGCCAACAAATCAAGTCTTCAAACCGCCGGATTGTCGCCATATTTTTAAATTTAAATATTTAATAAATTATATTTAAAAATTCAAATATTTAAAGATTTAAAAATTCAAAGATTAAGATGTTTATTTGAAAATTCAAATATTTAAGTCTTTAAATGTTTAAATATAATTTACTCCCCCGCACCATGGCATTTTTTGTATTTTTTCCCCGAACCGCAAGGACAGGGGTCATTCCGACCCACTTCTTTGTCTTTGATTTTATTTTTTCCGTCCGCCATAATCTTGACCGCCCCGTCGTGAATCGTTTCTAATTTGACCTGCTCCGGCGCCGCTACCGCTGCGCTCGCTTCCAGCATTTTTATCACTTCTTGATAAATAGAATTTTCCAAAACTCGGAACATAGCCAAACCTTCGCGCTTAAATTCTACCAACGGATCACGCTGACCATAGGCGCGCAAACGCACACTGCCACGCAAATAGTCTATATCTTCCAAATGGTCTACCCAATACATATCAATCACCTGCAAAATCAGTTTTCGGGCTAAATCGTAAAAAATCTCTTTACCCAATTCAATTTTCTTTTTTTCAACCATTTGTTCCGCTCGTTCTTTGTCCACTTCATCGGCAAACAAAGCCACCATCGCGGCCGACAAAAATTCATCAACTTCGGCTATTCCTCCGAATAAAATCTTCCGGCGACGTTCGTAAATCACCAAACGCTGATGATTCATCACGTCATCGTATTCCAAAAGCTGTTTGCGCGCGTCAAAATTCAAGCCTTCAATTTTCGTCTGCGCGCTTTCTATTGCCCGCGAAACCAACCTATTTTCAATCGGTTCATCTTCGGCAATACCCAAACGACCCATCATGCCTTTTATGCCCGACGACGCAAAAACCCGCATTAAGGTATCTTCCATCGAAACAAAGAATTGCGTTTGTCCCGGGTCTCCCTGGCGTCCGGAACGACCGCGCAACTGATTATCAATCCGGCGCGCTTCATGACGTTCTGTGCCAATTACAAATAAACCCCCTAATTGTCTGATGGCTTCTTTGTCTTCTTCCAGCGGTTTAATTCCACCCAGTTTAATATCCACGCCGCGACCCGCCATGTTCGTTGCTAAGGTAACATTTCCCTTCTGACCAGCCGCGGCAATAATCTGACCTTCCTGCTCGTGATTCTTGGCATTCAAAATCTGGTGCGGAATACCAGCCTGTTTAAAGTAAGCCGACAATAATTCATTTTTTTCAATTGACGCGGTACCCACCAGCACCGGCTGACCTTTGTCATGCAATTCTTTTATTTTTCTGGTCAAAGCGATAAACTTGCCATTTTCCGTTTGAAAAATAAGATCATTCAAATCCTGACGCTTAATCGGTTTATTAGTCGGAATCGTTACCACCGGCAAACCGTAGACTTTCATAAATTCCTCCGCGCTCGTTTGCGCCGTACCAGTCATACCGGCTAGTTTTTGATACAGCCGAAAATAGTTTTGCAACGTAACCGTGGCAAAAGTGCGCGATTCTTCCTTAACTTCCACCCCCTCTTTGGCCTCAATCGCCTGATGCAAACCTTCGGACCAGCGCCGACCGGGTTGCAGACGGCCGGTGAATTCATCCACAATGATTATTTCGCCGTTTTTATTGACATAATCTTTGTCACGCTCGTATAAAGCTTTCGCCCGAACCGCCGTTTCCAGATGGTGGACATATTTAACGCCCTTGTCCGAATAAATATCAGTCATGCCGAGCAATGTTTCCGCCCGCGTAATGCCGTCATCGGTCAAGGAAATCGCTTTCATTTTTTCATCAATCGTGTAATCTCTTTCCGTCTCCAGTTGTGCCGCCACTTTAGCAAAAGTAACATACAAATTTTCCGATTGACCCGCTGGCGCGGAAATAATAAGCGGTGTACGCGCTTCGTCAATTAAAATAGAGTCCACTTCGTCAATTATCGCAAAATGGAATTTGCCCGTCACTTCCATTTTTTGCACCACATCGGTTGGTCGAAAAGAAATATTGTCGCGCAGATAATCAAAACCAAATTCATTATTGGTGCCGTAAGTAATATCCGCTTGGTAAACTTCGGAGCGAGCCACCGGACGCAAAAATTCATAAATTATCCGGAACGAACCTTCTGTGTCGCGCGCTTGATCTTCTTCTTTGGTGGTATGACTGGTGTCATAAAGATAAGAGGCCTGATTATTAATCACACCAACCGACAAACCTAAGAAAGAATAAATCTGACCCATCCAAACCGCATCACGGCGCGCCAAGTAATCATTGACCGTCACGATATGCACCCCGCGACCCTCCAAGGCATTCAAATAAGCCGGCAGAGTCGCCACTTGAGTCTTGCCTTCGCCGGTTTTCATTTCTACGATTCGTCCCTGATGCAAAGTCAAACCGCCAATCAACTGAACATCATAATGACGTTGTCCCAAAACGCGCTTGGCGGTCTCGCGCACCACCGCAAAAGCTTCTGGCAATAAATCATCTAAAGTTTCGCCAGCCCGCAAACGATCGCGGAATTCTTCCGTCTTGTGTTTGAGTTGCTCATCGGACAAAACCGAAATCGCCGGTTCCCAACCGTTAATTTCGTTGATAACTGGCTTAATTTTGGTTAAATAACGTTCATTATCATCACCAAAAAGAAATTTTAAAAACTTGACGGCCATCGGCAGAGTATAGCAAAAATAAAGGCTTTTTTCAATGTAAAAACAAAAATCCCCTCTACGACAAGCGTAAGGGAATTTTTGTGTAGTGACAAAAAGAGATTAAATCCTCTTTTTCTTCGCAGCCTTCTTTTTTTTAGCAGCCATTTTATTTTTGCGCGCTTATTTTCTAAAAAGTTTTTGGTAACAAACCGACCTTCAGCGAAAAAATAATTTCTTCGCAAAAAATATTTGTTACTTTTCTAATATCAATTATCGGTCAAAATGGAAATGATTACAATTTATTTTAGCAGAATGTTGTGGATAACTTTTAAAAAATTAATTCAATCAAAATAAAAAACTTTCCTAAATAAGAAAGTTTTTTATTTTAACAAACCATTAAACAATATTTATTTCCATTGACCGGTTTTTATTTTATCAATCAGCGTCTGCGCTTCAGTCGCAAAAGCGGGATCAATTTTTACATAATCTTCCAATACTCCGATCGCCGCCGCGCGATTGCCAGCCTTATTATAAGCTTGGGCCAGAGAAATATTGCTCGGCTTATAAGCCGGATCTTCTTTCAATCGTTCCTGCCAAATTTGGACCACTTTGTCATGGCGTCCAACGGAAGAATAGTAACCAATAAAACGATCGTCATTAATAAATGGTAGCGGATCCGACCCCAAAATTTGATCAGCCAAAGCGGTGTTACCGGTATAATACAAAACTAACGCATACATCCGCCGGGCTTCATTGTAATTAGGTTCACTGTCATAAGCCTGCTTAATCAAAGTCAGTGCCTGCTCATTTTTACCTAAACCAAGATAAGCCGAGCCTAGCTGAAACAGAATTACTTGTTTACGTGGCGATAACTGACGCGCCAACTCTAATTCCGCGATCCCCTTATCCATCTGTCCCAAACCAATCAAGAAAGAACCGTAAAACAAGCGTTGACGGCTATCATTGGGATCCAAGGCAAATTGTTTATCCATTTCCGTCGTAGCCAACTGAAAGAAACGATTTTTAATTTCATTAGAAGGGCTGGGATTGCCAATGACCGACAGTGTACTATTCAGAAATTGCTCGCGCGCTTCAGTTTGGCCAGTAACGGTTTTGTATTTGAATATTTTTTCATAATTAGCCAGTTGTTCTTCCGGTGTTCGACTAGACAAAGCTCTGATTAAAGTTTGCGAAACCATCACCCCACGCACAGAGAAATAATAAAGTGAGCCAGCGGAAATAATAATGGCCACTACAATTACTAGTGAAGTTAAATCTTCCGGTTGGTTGGCGCGATTATCATTTTTATTTTTTTGCCCGAATTTTACCGGCGCCGGCGGTTCTACATTCCGCGCCAATTCCTCGCGACCATAAAGAGTATGGATCAATCCTAAGACCAACATAAACATGATTGAACTTACCAAATTATCAAAGACCGTAATGTTCTGGAAAAAATAAGCGGCCAATAAACCGATAAAAATCAAACGCGGAATTCTATCATCTTCGCCATTGCCATTTTTAAGACGCCAAAGATAGTACAAAGCTGAAAGAAAAATAAACAAATAAGACAGGAAACCGAGTATACCGGCATTAATCAAATTATCAAGAATTATATTATGCGAACGATCAAACCATGGCTCCTGACCATACATTTCCGGCACATAGTATTTCTGAAATACCTGAAGATAATTTTCCTGCCCCCAGCCTAACACCGGGTGTTCTTTGAAACCCTGAAGGCTCATATTCCAAATCATAAACCGTGGCTGATTGACAAATCCGTTCCAATTCAGAAGCGAAGTATAACGTGCCAAAACACGATTAGATTGGACGAGGGATGTATCCTTAAGCGCAAAAAAACCTACCCCCAATACAACGATGATAGCCAGAAAAACGATAGCAATGCGTCGTTTTAAATCACGTTGATAAATAGCCGTTAAAATAGCAATCAAAACCAAACCGCCGATCAAGCCAAGCTGAGTACCGCGCGTCTCCGTATAATACAGGATGATTATTTCCAAACCAGTAATAAGACCATAAATCCAATTGGCAAATTTATTTTTCGAGGTCGTCAGTAAGTAGGCTGACAGGAAGATATGAAACAGTATATAAACCGCCAGATAAGCCGAATTGCCAAGTGTCGCATCCAAACGTGTAGCGCTCTGATGAATGGCAAATTTACCCATCAATTGTAGAAAACTATAAATAGAAATATAAACGCTGACCGCCAAGCTAGTTTGAAATAAACGTCGCCAGATTTCCCGAGTTTTCAAAACCGACACCGTTATCAAGAAAAACAGATAAACGTGAATTTGCCCCAAAAGACCTTCCATCCGTTCAAAATTAGACCAAAAGCTGTGGGTTGGGTTAGTTCCAAAAATCGTCGCCAAAGTGCTAATTAATAAATAAATAGTCAAAGCGATTAAAATCCAAGAACGCTGCGGTCTAGCCTCTTTATCGCGATAAGCCAGCACCAACCATAAGCCAACCATTATTTCCACAATGATACGAAAAATAAAATTCTTGCCGGTAATAAAAGGAAAAAACATCGAACCAGATACGATAAGCGGGATAAAAACAGTGGCAAAAATACCGATTAAAATAACATAACGTAGAACTTTATTTAGAGTCATTGGACAAGACTAAAATTGTTTTTATAATCCATGATAACATTCTTAAATATAGCATACGGCATAAAAAAATCCACTAAAAGACTGATGGATTTACCATGCTTAAAAAGTGGAAAAAATACTAAAAAAATGATAACATATAACACATGAAAACAAATATAAGTCTTATGGGTAAGGCGCGAGACGCCTTTATTAGCGGAGGTATTAAAGGGTTTTTCCATAAATTAATGGGTTTTATCAGGCGTCAGCTAGAACCAGTCCTAATAAAAACAGAACCCTATTTATATCGCTATGCATCCTGGAAAATTTCCCGAGAAGCAACTGGTACATCTTCAGCCAAGAAAGCAACCGACTTTTTGTTTAACACGCATGGACACCTTATAAAGCCCAAGCAGATCAGGTGGGAAATAACCGAAACAGCCAAGATAGTTGAAAATCTCAAACCAAAAACTGTCTTGGAAATAGGCACAGCGAAGGGTGGTACTCTTTTCCTTTGGTCTAGATTAGCGTCCGAAGACGCAACGATTGTCAGTATAGATATGCCTTGGGAGAATGGTGGCGGTTATCCCAACTGGAAAACAGATTTATATCAAAAATTTTCTTCGCCCAAACAAAAGCTAACTTTATTAAGGGCTGATTCGCATCAGACCAGTACATTAGAAAATCTGAGAAGCATTATCGCTAAAGATGAAATAGACCTCCTCTTTATTGATGGCGATCATACTTACGATGGAGTAAAGAAAGACTATGAGATGTATTCACCATTAGTCAGAGATGGTGGAATTATCGCGATGCACGATATCGCCAAGCATGATCTTAATCCTGAATGCCAAGTTGATCGTTTTTGGAAAGAAATAAAACAGGGAAAAAATACAAAGGAATTCATCATTTCCCCGCCAGCAGACTGGGGAGGGATAGGCGTTATTGAAAAATAACGGTAAAAAAATGGACAGGACTTCCTTAACTTTCAAGACTCTCAGGAATATTTCATTCAATTTGACAAGCTATGTTTGGCCGATAGTCTTTTCAGTTTTTGTAACTCCAGTTATTGTTTTTGGCCTAGGAGTAAAAGATTATGGCATATACATTTTTATTAACACAGTCACTGGATTACTGACCATTCTTGATCTTGGCGTAACCACAGCTACAATCAAATACCTCTCCCAATATATAGGATCAAAGGAAGAAGAACGCATGAAAAACCTTCTTTATTCAATGAATACAATTTTTTTTCTGATTGGCTGCGCCGGATTCATCATAACCATCTTATTCAGTTTTTTCGCTAATAGATTTTTACCAGATATCATCGTAAGAGAACAATATTATCTCATAATATTTATAATTGCCGGATTTTCCTTCCTGATTTCCTCCATAAGCAATTTCTACTCTATTATACCGTATGTCACACAACGATTCGACGTTTCATCTATAATAAACATAGTATTCGTAACTATTTCTAGTTTGGCTAATCTCATCTTAATCCTCTTGGGATACAGGCTTATGGCTATATTCATTGCCCAAGCTATAATATCCCTAATTTCTCTATTAATTAGACGCCAGATTGCGACAAATCTCTTGCCCTGGATAAACTACCGTTTCATGTTGGTCAAAGAAGAAATAATAAAATGCTATAAACTTGGTTTAGCCTACGTGTTCAACAATATATCCAATATGTCCTTATCTTCTTTGGACAGGCTTATTATTCCATTATTCATAGGCCCAACTCAGCTTTCCTATTATAGCCTGCCGGGAAACATTGCAATGCGTATACCGGGCGTTGCCGACAATATCTCCGGAGTCTTTTTCCCATTAACTTCCAGTCTTCAAGGCAACAATGACGCTAAAAAGATAGAGAGGGTCTATATCCGTTCTATGCGTCTCATGATAATAGTCTCTGCCGCCATCTCTTTTGCAATCATTTTTATGTCTCACAGTATTCTGCAATACTGGCTTAATCTTAGTTTTGCGATCCAATCATCAAAAATCCTTGTCATACTGGCAATAACAGCATTCATCATATCCCTTTTATCACCCGTCAATTCCCTTTTGTTCGGATTAGGCAAACTCAAACTGCTTTCTATCGTTTCATTCTTCATGGCCATTATAAATGCCATCTCTTTATTTTTGTTATTACCGGATTTTGGCATAGAAGGCGCCGCTTGGGCTTATTTCTTTTCTGTACTACCCATTTTTTTTATAATTTACAGAGTTGAAAAATACTATCTCAACCTAACTAGTCGACTTACCTTTTATTTCAATTCGGCAATCAAGTTATCGCTGACAGCTTCAGCTTTCTATTTGGTTTGTATTTTCTTAATTCTACCGTTAGTGGTAAATAAGATGACACTTGTTATTATGGGACCCATAGCTGTAGTCTCATATCTTGCAATCTACCAAATCTTCGGCTTTTATGAACCTGAAGACTGGAAAGATATAAAAAAATTCTTCCTCCTAATATCCTTGAGAATAGCCAGGATCTTCAAGACAGACAGAAATAGGCGCGAGAAACAAAAACAAGATATCAAGATGTTTATCCGCGGGCTATTACCCCGATGGTTTCTTAATTTGATCCGACGTCAACAAGTGCCATTAAGGAAAATGCTTGAATTCACGATTGAACACAAACCCCTACCGAACAACCTGACAATAGAGTTAAAAACCTTAGCAATAATTGTCCCCTGTTATAATCATGACAAATATTTGGCCAAGACTTTTGAATCAATAATTAACCAAACTCATCTGCCAAATCAGGTTATATTAATAAATGACGACTCCAAAGACCGGACAGGAGAACTAATAAAAAAATTGGTAGCCAACTATGAAGCTAATGATCCCGGAAAAATAAAATTCATTACCGATAACAATAATCATAACCTGGGCCAAGCAATGACAATAAATAAAGCGATTAAATTGGCTTCGACTGATCTAATCATGATACTTAATGACGACGATTATCTTATGCACGATGCTGTAGAAACTATTCTTCACTTATTCAGGCAGAATCCAAAATTGGCGCTAATCGGTGGTTCCAACATAAAATTTTCTAACGATGAGTTATTAGATAGTAGCAATAAATTGATAAAAAACATCAAAAATCCCGCTGAAATAGAGTTGTCTATAACCACCCCTGAAGATGCCCTTAAATTTGAAGATTTTTGCTGCCTTAACATTACCCACACTGGCTCCACTTTCGTTAAAACTAAAGCAATTTCTGCTGGTTTGTATCGCGAGAAAAAAGATCGAATTATTCGTTTTACTGATCGCGATTTCCAAATCAGAGTAAATCTACTTTACCCCATCGGAACAACCGGTGATAAGATCCCTTTCTGTTTTTGGAGGGCTGACAGTAGTGTGGACGCCGGACTTAATTCATAGTTAACAAGCCTCTCTTAGCCGCTTTATCCAATAATCAAGAAATAGAGGTTCTGTATTAGCATTATCCATAATTTTTTTATAACATTCAGCTAAATCGTTTTCAGTCAAACCTTTTAATTCTTCCCAATCGGTCACTACCCATATAGGTAAACCGAGTGCTTTGAATGAATCCATGGCCGCCGACTTTTTGACAATAGGCACCACTCCGACATACATCGCCTGCCACTGTCGCGGAGCATCCAGACCATTGCCGGGTGGAGAAGCAATGAATTTATAACTTGTCAAAATCTCCAGATACCTTCTCGGATTATTTGTCCACGCTATTTCTTCTGCTAAACCTATTGCAGACAAACAATCGTAAGCCGGTTGACGTTCATACGTATTAGTAGCAACAGAAAAACCATAGAGTATGCGATTTCTTTTCTCTTTTTTAAGCTTAGAAAATTTACGAAATAAGCCTGGGATACCATTATGATACCAATGAAAATTATCCAGACCGAAAGGTATTGGGATTAATTTGGGGTGTTCGACGACCACATTCTGAGCAAACCAGGTAATTATTTTTTCATCTATTTTAGCAACATCAGAAGCAAGTATATTGCGATCACTATTGTGAGTTATCAACTTGTATTGACATGCTATTTTAGGATGAATTTGTAAGAAAAAAAGATCCAACATATCAGCCTGAACAAAGATAGTATTTTGGGAAACGATATCTTCCGCCCGACATTGGCCTGTTTCATCATAAATATGGTCAGCCAACCGACGAAAACCGTCACCAGTAATGAAGGGCTTGCTAGACCAACGAAAACCGAAAAAATGAATTATCCTGCGAATAATCCCGTTTTTTATCCTCATAATGAAATCTCCGATTTTCTTGTTCATATCGAAAAAATATCCTAATCCCTAGCTTTATAAGAAATATTCTCTAGCGTCTTATTTTTAAGGGACGTTTGAGCAGAAAACAAGATTTCGGTATTCAAATATCCTTCGTACCCATCGGTTATAGGCTGATTTCTTCTATTGAGGCAGTTTAGGAAATGCCGGCATTCTTCCTCGAGCGGGCTAGTCGGGGAAAAGACGGGTACCACCGGCTCCCCACCGGCATTATCAACAATCAATAACCTGGTTTCCGACATATCGTCAAAAATAGCCGTTTTACGCTCACCGACAACCAGAATATCTCTGACCTTTATTGGCTCGATCCAACTGTTGTGGACAAAGGTCTTAGTGCCATTCTGATAGCTTAAAACAGTATCGGCGACATCTTCTTTACCTTTTTTCAGAAAGCTTTCTCCGGAAGCGCACACTTCGACCGGCAGGCTGCCGATCAGATAATTGGCGATTGAGACATCGTGGGGTAAGAGATTCCACATAACATTGACATCGTCACGGACGGGACCCGGCCCAGCCCGACGAGACAAAATGTAACGCAATTCCCCGAGGTCTCCCCTCTCTATCATTTTCTTTAATTCTATCAAAGCCGGATTATATAAAAAAATATGACCAACCATAAGCACCCGTGATTTTTTTTGCGCTAACTCAAACAAGCTGAATGCTTCTCGGGGATCCAAAGTCATCGGCTTTTCCACCAAAACATCCTTATCGGCTAAAATAGCTTCTTGAGTCAGCTTAAAATGAGTATGGGGCGGAGTAGCGATAATGACCGCCTCCACCGATCTATCATCTAGAATATCAGAGTAATTATGAGTAAACATGCACCCGGCGGAAAGATCATCCGGAGAAACTTCCTGGTGCGGGCTACAGAGCCATACAAGCTCTGCCCCGCTGATATTCACCAAGGTATTGATGTAATTTTTACCCCAAGCACCATAACCGATTAAGCCGATTCTTTTGTTCATATGATGCGATTATCCTGTTTTATCATCTCTACCAATTTCTGAGCAATTAACGGAGCAGAAATGCATTTCCCCTCAAAAATTGAATAAATCCCCGGATATTTCTTATGAGCGACTATCCTCGTCTTCCGCGAGTCGCCGATAGTCATCTTCGGAATCGGCCGGAGACCATATTGCGAGCAGACATACTCCAAGTCATCCATAAACGGAAAATACTGCCGACCATGCTCAATCATTTTAGAGAAATTAGACACTTGCGGGGTTACATCTTCGGCCAAAAAACCATCTTGCCTTTCCACTACCGAGTTGGCTACATCATAGATTAAAAAGAGATTTTCCCCCCTATCTTCAGCTAAGGGCATAATAGACACAAACGGCCCATCCATCACTGTCAGAGCAGGTAAGGAAACTTTACTTCTAGCCGTAACGACTTCTGTTTTTTGCAACTCATACTCTACCATATCATCGGCGATGCCAAGCGCTTTAAGAGTATTATTAACCAAAGCGTAAGTCGCATTCACGATAATATTAGCGGGAAATTCTAGTTGGCCCGAAGGATCTCTGGCAACAATATAATAAAATTCGCCCTCTCGCTTCATATCTTTCACTTCCGTTCTAGTGATTATTTTCACTCCTAAAGATTTTGCTTCGGAAGATAGCATCTCTGAAAGCACCGACATATTAAAAACTGGTTCAGGAACTTTAAAACCGCATTTGATATTTTTTTCATTCCATTTGTCCCCGCCAGAAAATTCCACTTCATAAGGTATGCCGATCTGATCACAAAAACTCTTGAACTCTTCAAAAGAAGTTTTAGAATTATTCTTTTCTAATAAATAATAGGACTCTTTCGGATAATAAAGCGCTGCACTATAGCGCTTTTTGAAGAAATTCAATCCCTCTAGACACTCCACTGCTGTTTCCATCGATCTGGGATAATGATAGCCCATATGGGCGCGGTTATGAGTGGACCCGGAAGTGCCCCTCATGATATTATCCCTTTTTTCCAACAAAATCACATCGAAGCCGTTACTCGCCAAAAAAATAGCGGCGGTAAGACCGTGAATGCCACCCCCAATTACAACGGCTTTATTATTCTTAGACTCCATATCCGTTGTCATATTATTGAAAATTCAACAAATTACAGTTTGTAGGAGCTAATTCTATTTTATGTATAATATATTGTCAATCTTGCATATGGCTAACCATTTAATTAAATTAGCCATAAAAGACTTCATATAGTACAATGTTTTCCACATATTAATCTGACAATTTTTATCATAAATTATTCAGTTTAATAACCAATATCTATCATCCAAAATGACAAACCCCAAGCTTACTGTCATTATTCCCTGCTTTAACTGCCAAGAAACCTTGGGGGAAGCTTTGGCTTCGGTTTATGAGCAAAATTTATCTATTCCTTTTGAGGTGATAATGGTTGACGATGCTTCTACTGATAAGACTTGGACCTTAATGCAGGAATTAGCTAAAAAGTATCCCAATGTTTCGCTTTTTCAACACGATAAAAATCGTGGCGGCGGAGCAACCAGAAACACCGCTATAGCCAAATCAACCGGCGATTTGATTTTTTGTTTGGATAGTGATGATATTTTGCCAAAGGGCACACTAGAAAAAATGGCTAAATTTTTACTCGAAAAAAAATGTGATGGAGTAACAATACACCGATCCATAAAATTCAGCGACGAAGATATCCAGGATATCGACCGAATAGAAACAGCCGGCAATTTGAAGGAACCGATATCTTTTTATTCGCTGTTATCTGAAAATGAAAAATTCTGCCCCTTACTGGTAAATTTTATGTATACAAAACGAGCATTTGAAAAAATCGGCGGTTATCCAACCCGGCATGGTTTTGACACACAGGGTTTCGCATGGCGATTTCTTTGTGCCGGACTATCCGCTTTCGTCTGTCCAGAAACAGAATATCTTCATCGTATAAATTTCACCGAATCGTATTACTTGAGAGAATATAACAACGGTAAAGCAAATTATAATTGGAGAGATATATTTCTAGAACATCACTGCTTATTTAACGATAAAACACGAAACTTTATAATATCTTTTGATTGTCGTGATTTTACCAGAAGTCTATTCAATGAACTAACAAAATTAGACAAAATAATGATACCCGATTTCAAGAATACTCTTGGTAAAAATTGTCCTCCGCTAAACATAGAATCGATTCCGAATATTTATATAAAACGCAAAAGTTTAAAAGGTCTCTATTTTAGAATCAAATATCGCCTTAAAAAAGCTTTCTTAGGTTTAACTTAAAAAGATAGTTTTAAACATTTTTTAAATTTGACAAATATTATTTTTTAAGTTAAATTTAAATAGAATTTGCTCATTGTAAACTGTAAATCAATCTATGTAGAATTATGGAGAATGATAATGAAAAAACGAGTTTGTTTCATCACACCCCCGTCGCCGTTTTTACTCGATGAACGAGTATTCCCCAGCCTTGGGGTACTGATGGTCGCCACCGTAGTCAAATTAAGTGGACGCTTTACCGTATCTGTACTTGACTTGGCCGGGGTCTCCAACTTTCTTGAAGCGGTGGAAACTTACCTGGCAACTGAATCGCCCATGGCTATCGGTTTAACAGTTACTACTCCTCAGCTTCCCGCCGCCGTTAAAATCATTCAGATCATCCGAGCCCGTGCACCAAGCATTAGAATAATCTTGGGCGGACCGCACATCACCCTCACCCACACCGCGCATATCCGAGAACAAAACGCCCAAAATACATGCGGACGAGCTACTGACGCTCTGGAAAAACTATTGCACCTGGCCGACGTCTTGATTGCCGGCGACGGGGAAAAGGCAATTTTCCTCGCATTAGGCGATAATCCGCCCAAAATCATCAATGCCGACAATCCCAAGTCAGATTTATTCCTGACCAATCAGGACCTAAGCGGATTGCCTTGGCCGGACAGAAATCTGATAGATACTAAAAGCTACCACTACACGATTGACGGCATTCCCGCGATGAGTCTAATCTCACAACTGGGTTGCCCCTTTGGCTGCGGATTCTGTGGTGGACGGCACTCGCCCTCTTTCCGGCGTATGCGTAGCCGGACGGTATCAGGCATCGTAGCGGAAATGGAACATCTCTATCATTCGTTCGGGACCAGAGGCTTCATGTTCTACGATGATGAACTAAACGTCAATCAAGGGCTCATCGCTAAACTGATGACAGCGATAATCAATCTGCAGGCCAAGCTCGGAACCGAATTCCGCCTGCGCGGGTTCGTTAAATCCCAACTGTTCAATGACGAGCAGGCTCGCTTGATGTACCTGGCCGGCTTCCGCGTTCTCTTGACCGGCTTTGAATCCGGTTCGCCTCGGATGCTTGCCAATATAAACAAGCAGGCAACCGTGGAAGAAAACACCCGCTGCGTGGAAATCGCCAAGGCGCATAACCTCAAAGTAAAGGCCCTGATGTCGCTCGGCCATCCCGGCGAATCACGTGAATCGGCTCTCGCCACTCGCGACTGGCTACTCGCGGTCAAACCGGACGATTTCGATCTTTCTGTAATCACAGTTTATCCCGGCACGCCCTACTACGACGAGGCCGTCCCCCATCCGTCCAAACCCGAGGTCTGGGTTTACGGGCGAAACGGCGACAGCCTCTTCAGCCAGAATCTGGATTACAGCCAAGTTTCCGATTTCTACAAAGGCGATCCTAATGGCGGTTACGCCTCCTACGTTTGGAGCGAGTATCTAACCCCGCAGGAGATTGTCGAACTAAGGAACGAAATCGAAAAAGACGTCCGTCAGAAATTGAACATTCCTTATCCAGGTAGCGCCCAGGCTCAGCGATACGAACACAGTATGGGAGCCTCCGGCCTTCCCAGTCACATTCTCCGTTCAAGTTCTTAATGAATTTTGATCTTTAACTTTCTTCCCCGGTAGTCTTGCTTTAAAACAAGCTACCGGGTTTTTGCTTGAAAAAAGAGCTGTTTTACAATATACTCATTGGATATTATGGCTATCCAAACTCCTATTTTATTCGTTATTTTCAACCGGCCAGACCGAACAGCAAAAGTTTGGGAAGAAATACGACAAGCCAAACCGCAAAAGCTGTTTATTGCTGCCGATGGCCCACGAGCCAATCGTTCAGGCGAAAAAGAATTATGTGAACAGGCGAGAAGGATTACGGAACAAATAGATTGGGATTGCGAAGTTTTGCGCGATTTTTCTGACACCAATCTCGGAGTAATCAACCGAGTCCATTCGGCCATTGATTGGATTTTTAATGCCTCAGAAACAGCGATCATTATTGAAGATGACTGCCTGCCTAACCAGTCATTTTTTACTTTCTGCGAAACAATGTTGGAAAAATACAAAAATAACACGCATATTATGATGATTAGTGGAATAAATGTAGCTGGCGAATGGAAAAAAGACAAGCAAGATTACCTTTTCTCTTATTACGGCGGTGTTTGGGGTTGGGCCTCATGGCGCCGAGCGTGGATGCTTTACGATAGTGAAATGTCAAGCTGGAAAGATAAAAAAGTTAGAACGGATATAAAAAACACGTTAGGCGACAACAAACAATACTGGGCACGAAGGGCCCTTTTTGATGTCGGCTTTATCAAAAAAAGCTGGGAATATCAGTGGGCCTTTACCCGCCTCATCCACCACGGTCTTTCTGTCGTTCCGGCAGTAAACTTGATTACCAATATCGGTTTTGGTGCCGATGCCACCCACACCAAAGATAGTTTGCCTATTCTGGAAAAACTCATTCGTTATGACCTGAGCTTTCCTTTGCGAGACTGTCAAAACATCAGTGCGGATACTGAATACGATAAGATATTTTTCCTATCCCTCCATCCAGAGTTCAATCATTCCTGGCCAGTCATTGTCATAGTAAAAATTTGGCAACGACTGATTTCCCTATTAAAAACAAAATGATTATGAAAAAAATATCAGTATTCGATACGACTATCAGCGATTTCAATCTAGGCAACGAAATTATCATGGACAGCGTCTATAAGCACCTACGTGAGATCTTCCCTCATGATTTTTTCTTTAAGTTACCGGTAATGGAAATTACCAACTATACGAAATTTTATTTAAATCAAAGCGATCTGATTTTCTTTGGCGGAACCAATTCCCTATCATCGCGTATGGAATGGTATAAACAGTGGGGCCTAAATCTAAGAAACTTCCGCTCAATGAGAGGGACGATTATGATGGGTATTGGTTGGTGGCAATATCAGAAAAGCGGAATAAGTTGGTATACCCAGTTTCTTCTTAAAAACGTCTTAAGCAAAAAATATCTCTTATCCGTCAGAGACTCTTATACTAAAGAGAAATTAAATTCCATCGGCTTTGATAACGTCATCAATACTGGTTGCCCAACCTTATGGGATTTGACGCCGGAGCACTGTTCAAAAATTAAGAAAAACAAATCTGACAAAGTCATCTTGACTCTGACTGATTACGCGCAAAAACCGAAAAGAGACAGGCAGATCGTCGACCAGGCGGTAAAAAATTACCAAAAAATTTATTTATGGCTACAAGGGGCGGGCGATTTTGAATATGCGAAAAAAATCTTGGGCCAGACCAAAGTGGAATTAATCGATCCTAACCTGGCAGCTTATGATAAGATTCTGGATGATCCGAATATCGATTATTTGGGCACCCGCCTGCATGCCGGAATCAGGGCGCTCCAACGGGGTCGCCGAGCGATTATCATCGGCATAGACAATCGGGCCAAGGAAATGCACGAGGATTTCAATATTCCAGTGTTGGCCGCCGAAGACTTGGATAAACTAGACCAATTAATAAATTCCAACTTTGAAACGATTATAAAATTGCCGTCAGAAAATATCAGCAAATGGAAACAACAATTTTTAGCAAAGGAATAAAAAGGATTATAAAACGGATAATCAAACCGAAATTCCTGTATTTTTTTTATCCGCGCCATAAACCTTTGAGCAATTATTACGGCTTAGATCGCGGACAAGCGATTGACCGTTATTATATAGAAAAATTCCTGGACCAAAACCGCCAAGCGATTACGGGCCATTGTTTAGAAGTACTCAACAATGACTACTCCCTGCGTTACGGCAAAAAAATCACCAAGAGCGACATCCTTGATATCGATACGAACAACAAAGCCGCTACTATCTATGGCGATTTACGTCAGCTGAATAATATTCCCGACAATACTTTTGATTGCATCATTTTAACCCAAGTACTTCAGTTTATCGACGACGGTTTGTCGGCTATTAAAAATTGCGAGAGAATTTTAAAACCAGGCGGAACATTATTGGCTACATTACCCTCTATCAGCCGAATCGATTGTGTGTCGGGAGCAGAATCCGACTATTGGCGTTTTACTGTCGCCAGCGCCAAATATCTGTTTAGCAAAATTTTCAATAATTTTGAAATATCTTCCGTTGGGAATGTAAAAGCCGGATTATACTTCTGGATCGGTTTGGCGACGGAAGAAATATCCAAAAAAGATCTTGATTATGATGATAAAAATTTCCCTTGTTTAATCACCGTTAAAGCTACAAAGAATGCTTAAAGAAATAAAAAAAACAACTAAACGAAACATGTCGTCCTACCAGCGTTTGTCGCCTTTTTTGGCCTTTCTTGCAAGGCTAAAGATGACGATAAAAGACTGGCTATTCAATACTTCCAGTATTATAATTTACCACCGCATCGCCAATGTTAACGCTGACCCCAACCAACTCTGTGTTTCCCCGGACATCTTTGAACAACAATTAATTTATTTAAAAGAGAATTTTGAAATAATCAGATTGTCTGAATTAGCAGAAAATGTAAAAAATAAACAAGTAAGAAAAAAAACGGTGGCCATAACTTTTGATGATGGCTATGCTGACAATTTAACAATGGCTTTGCCAATCTTGGAAAAACTACAGATTCCTGCCACTATTTATATCGTCGCCGGCAAAATCGACGAAAATACACCTTTTTATTGGGATGAAAAAACTGCCGAGGGTGACCGCGGACATGCCTTGACCAAAACCGAACTAAAAAATCTAGCGGAAAGTAGTTTGATAGAAATCGGCGCGCATACAGTTTCCCATCCAAAGCTCAGCTCTCTCTCCAAGCAAGCGCAGACAGACGAAATAGAGCAAAGCAAAAAGAAGCTTGAAGAAATAATCAGGCAAACAGTTATCAGCTTTTCTTATCCCTTCGGCTCTAGAAGAGATTTTAATTCCATATCAATCAATCTAGTTAAAAAAACTGGATACCAATACGCTTGTGCCAATATTCAAGATCGCGTTACTAATTATTCTGATCCATATGCCCTGCCTAGACTTTTGGTCAGGAATAACCTGAAAGATTTTCAAAAAATAATCGGGTTGTAAAAAGCAATGATTAACAATCTTATCTCTATTATTCGTCGCTTACGCATAAGGTTATACCCGCGTTATTTTGAGTTTCAGACGATTTACGAAGGAATCCATCTGATTGTTCCTGATAAATCGTCATTTTTAGGAATGTGCGAAGAGATTTTTCATCATGAAATTTACAAATTCGTCGCCGATACTGATCAACCGAGAATCCTTGACTGCGGAGCCAATATTGGTCTAAGCATCATTTATTTTAAAAAAATATACCCTAATTCCCGAATAATCGCATTTGAACCTGATCCTAAAATATTTTCCATCCTGAAAAAAAATCTTTTATCGTTTAAAGAAGATGTTATCTTGATAAAAAAAGGTCTGGGAGCGAACAATGGACAAACTTCTTTTTTCTCCGAAGGGGCCGATGGTGGACGGGTTGCCACCGATAGTGATCGGACCAAACTCACCCAAATTGAAATGACCAAGCTCAGTCCCTACCTGGAAGAAACGGTTGATTTACTAAAAATTGATATTGAGGGCAAGGAATTGGAGGTACTTCGGGAATGTCAAAACAAATTGAAAAATGTAAAAAAACTATTCGTAGAGTATCATGGTCTAGCTAAGGAAAAACAACAATTGAACGATCTTCTATCCATTCTCAGTGAAGCCGGTTTCCGCTATTATCTAGCTAACCCAATAGACATCAAGTCTCCATTTATGAATACAACGACCAACAATGATTACGATTTGCAATTAAACATCTTCGCCTGGCAAAATGACCCTCTTTAACGTTATGAACATCTTAATCATTGGAACTACAGATACTATCGGCGGAGCTGCGCGTGTATCATGGGATATTAAAAGCGCGATGGAAAGATTGGGGCATGAAATTTCCATGTTCGTTGCTGATAAAAAAAGTGATGATCCGAAGGTTCAGATCATCCCACGGATCGGCTGGCGCAAGCTTACCGGTTTTCTACTGGGAACGGAAAGATTCATCGATACCAATTGGATTCTGGAAACGCCGGAATTCAAAAAAGCTAATCTCATTCACTGCCATAATCTGCATGGCCGTTTCTTCAATCTTGAGACATTGCAAAGAATGTCTCTTTTGAAGCCGGTGGTCTGGACACTCCATGACGAATGGGCTATCACCCCACACTGTGCCTGCACTTTTGAGGAAACCAGATTAGCAAACGGTCTTTATATCTGCCCAAGTATTAACACTCCCCCGCGCACCTTGTGGAACAACGATAAAAATCTGGCTCAAGAAAAAAACCTAATATACCAAAAATCTAAACTCCATTTGGTTACTCCGTCGCTTTGGCTCAAAAACAAGGTAGAAAAGACCGTTTTAAAAAAGCAAGATATTTGGCATATTCCCAATGGTATAGATACCGCTATTTTTACTAAACAAAATAAAAAGGATGCCCGCCAGAAATTAAATCTACCTCTGGATAAAAAGATTATTCTCTTCTTGGCTGACGATGCTAAAAGCAACACCTGGAAAGGCTGGTCTTACACTGAAAAAATCATCGAGAAATTCCGCGCGCAAAAAGATATCCTCTTTGTCAGTGTCGGCAACAAACAAAAGTATGAAAACAAAGATAATGTGATTTTTATCGGCCATTTAGCTGATAAAAAAGAGATCGCTTCCTATTACAACGCCGCCGACATCTTGCTTTTTACCTCAATTGCCGAAAATTTCCCATTAGTCATCCTAGAAGCAATGTCTTGCGGATTGCCGATTGTTTCTTTCGACGTAGGCGGAGTTAAAGAAGCATTGATTCATCAAGAAAACGGTTATATCGCTAAATATAAAGATGTTGACGACTTAGAAATAGGTCTAAAGTGGTTTTTCTCTTTATCATCCGAGAAAAAACAACAAATATCCTTAAACTCTTCGCAAAGAATAAAAGATTACTTCAGTAGCAATTTAATGATCCAACGCTATTTAGAGCTTTTTAAACAAATAATCTAAATTTGGTTTAAAAATTAAAGCACTTCTAAAAAAGCTTTAATTGTGTTATAATTTAATCATGAAGACTCTTCAGAACAGATTAAAAACAATATTGCAACGTTCCGGCTTATTTACCATTAAGGCGCCGACTGATCGAAAAATAGAAAAAATAAAAGAAAGTTTCCGACATGAAGAGAGAAGTTTTCTTTATGGTTTTGGCAAATATCTGGTTGACTCTCTTTATTGTCATGCTTCACCGGGTGTACTGGAAACAATTATTAATGAACTGGGTGATGGACAAAATAAAAAACTCCTTAATTTGGGTGGCGGTAGCGGGCAAGTTTCTAGTATCTTCAACTCTTTAGGTTATGATGTCTATAACATTGATCTGGTATTAGAATCGGAAAACGACCATAATCTTCGGCTAGATCTAAATAAAGACAAGCTGCCGTTCGACAATCAGACTTTTGATACTGTCATTGCTCAAGAGATCATCGAGCACCTGGAAAACCCCTGGGCTCTTCTGCGGGAAATTAAACGGATATTAAAGCCTGACGGAAAATTGATTATCAGCACTCCAAATATCTTATCGCTCAGAAGCCGATTGAAGTTTCTATGGTCTGGATATTTTCCCTGGTTTACCCCCGATTGTTTTGAATACCATGTCCACCCTATTCCCTTCTGGCAACTGGAAATCGTCGCCAAACAAACTGGCTTTTCTATAAAAAAAGTTTTAGGTAATGGTGATTATTTCTTCAAAAAAAATAATTCCACCCAAAAACAAATTTTAAGTAGAAATGAAGAAATTATAGTTGTTTTGGAAAAAAATCATGATTATCGTTAACCTAAAAGGCGGGTTGGGCAATCAGATGTTTCAGTACGCGCTGGGACGGATTTTGGCACTGAAAAATAAAGATACCTTGAAACTGGATACTTCCGGCTATCCACGGCAAAAATTGCGCGCTTACGGCTTAGATACTTTCAATATTGTAGAAAATATTGCGACCAAAAAAGAAATTCGGAAGCTTAAATATCCTTACAGTATTTTTTCCATGCTTTGGCGCCGATTCTCTTTTAAAATTTTACAGCGACACCATATCGGTTGGGAACCAGAGGCGTTAAAAAGAACCGGCGATATTTATTTAGACGGTTTTTGGCAAAGTTACAAATACTTTGCCGATCAAGCCGATATCATTAAACAAGATTTTTCTCTTAAAGAACCGTTGGAAAATAAATATCCAGATCTAGTGGATAAAGTCAAAAAAACGGCTTCTGTTTCTTTGCATATCCGACGAGGAGATTATGCCAATAGCAAAATAACTAACTATTACCACGGTACCTGTTCGCCTCGCTACTATCGCGAAGCGATTGAAATCATAAAAAATAAAGTAACCGAACCGGTATTCTTTATTTTTACCGACGAGCCAGCCTGGGCTAAGGCCAATCTGCAATTTATCCAACCAGCCGTCTTTGTCGCCGATTACCAGCTCAGCGACGGCGAGGAGCTTGCCTTAATGAAAATTTGCCAGCATAATATCATCGCCAACAGCACCTTTAGTTGGTGGGGTGCTTGGCTCAATAGTCACCCGGACAAGATTGTCATTGCGCCTAAAAAATGGGCTAATAAAGATAACGAGGCGTTTAAAGATTTAATTCCTCCAAAATGGATACGAATTTAAAACCGACGATCAGTATTAATATCGCCACCTATAATCGCGGGCGTTTTATTACCGAAGCGATTGAAAGCGTCTTGGCCCAAACTTTTAATGATTGGGAGCTGATAATCATCGACGACGCTTCCACCGACAATACCGCCGAAATTGTACGGCCATATCTCGCCGATCCGCGCATCAAGTATCTCAAGAACGAGACTAATCAGAATATTAGTCTGACTCGCAATCGCGGACTAAAAGAATCACAAGGAAAATATATCGCCATCTTAGATAGCGATGATTTATGGTGCGACCAAGAAAAACTAACCAAACAATATGATTTTCTGGAAAAAAATCCCGATCATTGTCTAGTCGGAACCGGAATAATTGTGGTAGACGAGCAAGGACAAGAAAAAAGTCGTTATCTCAATCCAGAAACAGATAAGGAAATCAGAAATAAAATCCTAGCTAAAAATACTTTCGCTCAATCAAGCGTTTTATACCGTAAGGAAGCTGTTTTGGAGGTAGGTAGCTATAATCCCAATCTTAATGGTATAGAGGATTACGACCTTTGGCTTAAATTGGGGACCAAATACAAGTTAGCCAATCTCCCCTCTTATTCGCTTAAATACCGTATCCATGGCGGTAATATTTCTCTGACCGATCGCTGGCGCTTAATGAAAATAAATCTAGAATTAATTAAAAAACATCATGATGATTATCCAAATTTTACTCTAGCCATCTTAAGACGTTACAGCCGTTTATTTCTCTATTTTATTTTAAAATTTTTTTATTAGATTCGAAGGACTAATCTGATTAAATCCACGATCATCTCGTCTCCTGTTCGCGACGGATGGAAAGACGAAGTCGTCGTGGCCGGTTTGTATTTGTCAGACAATTGCTTAATGATAGCGTCAGCTAAAGTGGTATTGTTATCAGGCGAAACAAAAGCAATATTAGCGCCGGCTTTAGCTAAATCATGAGCTAAACCATTTTCTGCCGTTACTACCGGTGTACCCAAAACCGTCGCTTCCAATATCGTCTGACCACTCGTCGTTAAGGGATCGGCCGAGACAAAGACATCGGCTAAACGCAAGTAAACTAGGAGATCCTCACGGCTTAATAAGCCCGCCAACATCACATTGTCGGCTAAATCTAAACTGGTTATTTTATTTTTTAGCCGTTCTTGTTCCGGTCCCGCGCCGGCAATCAATAATTTAGTCCCCGGGTAGCGTTGCAAGACAGCCGGCAAAGCTTCAATTATCGCGTCAAAACGCTTGCGCGACACCAACTGACCGGCGGCGACGATAACCAAAGTTTCCACTCCCCATTTCTCGCGAATTTTTTTCTTACTCTCCATTTCCTCCGGCAAATCAAAAATATTGCTGTCTAAAATAATCGGACAAGGTTTAACAACCAGAGCTTCAATATTTTTCTTTAGTTCGGTATTAGTGACCAAAATCAAATCAGCCCGACGGATAATAAAACGAGACAACTTGGCAGAAAAAGCCTTGTCAGTCGCCGGCGGAAAAGATAAACGCAACCAGAAAGGTTTGCGCAAAAGACGAGCGGTTAAATAAACGACTAAACCAATTGTGGCCGGTTCCAAAGCATACATTATCTGGCAATAGCGACCACGATTTAAAGCTTTAAAAAAGTAGATGATTTGGTTTAAAAACGGTGGCCAAGAACGCACCTCGCCAAAATTAAGAGTAATTGCTTTAATCTTATCGTGACTAACTTTGGCTAAACCTTCCTTTAATTGTTTCGCGTAGGTTGCCTGCCCGCCTATATCCGGTGGATAGAATTCCATCGCCAAAAGTATCCGTTTGGATTTTATCGGCATGGTAATATTGCCACGACTAATATCTTTCTTTTTCTCTTGGTTTTTAGGCATATATTGAGAAAATCATACACGAAAAGCTCCCGGCTGGCGAGTAGACAGCCGGGAGCTTTTAGGTGTTAGAATAAACAAGAAACAACAAACTTACTGTCAAAAATAATCTTTGTCAAAATCACTTAACTCATGAAGGATGTGAAGAGAGAAAACATCCAAGAAGCTATCCATAAGATGAATAAATAGAAAATTATCTGTCCAGCTGATAAACCAGACCTTTTGTCTGTTTCTCTGCGATTTCCAAACAAGAAGCGATCTTCTCTTTCTAGAGTGGACAAAGTAATCAAAACATAACTAACCGAAACAATTGACAAAGTCATCAACGTCTTAGTAAAGACTTCGTTACTAAAAACTTCCCAAATAGACAAAATGGCCACAAAAGCAAAAATAACTATGGCTAAAATGAATATATAGGAAGCAATATTTCTGATGTCTTTAAAAGTCATCTTTTTATTGATTAACTGATGGGTTATTATTATCCTGATGCTTTTCCACTGCTCGAGCCGCTACAATAACTACCAGCGAAGCAAAAGCTAATATCCCTATCGTTGTCAGAGATTTACTCAGCACATCTTCGCTAAACACATCCCAAACTGCTAACACAGCGATAATAGTCAAAATAGAAACAAAAAAGATAAACGACCCAGCGGCAACATTCTGTATAGTTCTAAACATAACAAATTTATAATTATTAATAATATCTACCTACTTATATAATATAGCATCCGATACCTTAATTCAATATTTGATAGGGTTCTAGATTCCCGCCTCCGCGGGAATGACACAAAAAATGCAGAGTCTAAACCCCGCATTTCATTTCTAATTTTTAATTTGTAATTATTAATTATTTTTGTCTATTTCCAACATCTTCCTCAGCACGTCTTCCGGTACTTCTTTTTTAGCTGATTTTTCTGACGGTTTACCTTCTTCTTTAGTAGCAGTTTTATGCTCAATCTTCGGCGGATAAGTTTTGACGCCAGGAACAACGTCATTTTTTTCTTTACTCATCAATTCACCCAGGGCCTGGCGCAGTTCATCTTTGTTCGCCACCGCTCCCCCTTTGCGATTACTGCGTTCCAGAGCCGACAAGGACATCGATTTTATTTCCCTTTTATCAACTCGCGCAATCACCTCCTTTAGCTGATCACGGTTGTCAGTTTTGGGAGTAGCGATGGTCGCCGTTTGAACAGGGGTAGTAGCTGGTTTACTGTCAAGGGTTCCCCTTGACAGTGGTTGTTGGGCTGGCGCCTGGACTGGCGTAACTATTTCCTTTTTTGGGGCTTCAGGGACAGGGATCCGAATCGGTGCTGTGGCCTGTTTTGGCACCTCCTTAGGCGCTTCTACGGTCGTTACTGGCTGATTTTGCCTCGCTGGAGCCTCTGGCGTAGGTGAGGTGGCTTTAGGGACATTTGGCGCCTCAGCTAAGGCCTTTTTGATGGCTTCTGACATACTAACGCCAGCCGGCCGAGAAGCCCGTTCTGGGGCCATTTGGGGGCGTTTAGGAGGATAGGAGGGTCGGTCAAAAGATGGCTGATTAGCGTCACTTTCCGGCCGTTGTTCGTCATGCCAGGCATTAATCGCCTTTTCCACCTCCGCTCGGTGATTGGCAAATTGTTCCCGCGAAGATTCAATGATGACATCCTTATACGAAATCTCATTGGCCGGTAGACGAGGGATAGTCTTGGCGGAAAAAGGTGGCGAGCCGACGCCGTCAATCATTAAAGTTAAATAGATTTGCGCGAAACCAAGATTGACCAAATCTTCCTGCATAAATTTAGGCGAAAATATTTTTTCCAAAATTTCCGCATCAAAAGGACCGACGCGGAAAGCGATGGTTGTACCAACGTTGCCGAAGACCGCGCTCCGTACCGTTTCCGGCATCTGATCGATATATTGATGCGCAATCGTCAGATTCAGTTTGTATTTTCGCGCCTCGGCTAAAATATCCGCAAAAGAATCATTAACGAAAGACTGAAATTCATCAACATACAAATAAAACGGCGGAACTTTTTTTATTTCATGTTCGCTTAAATTAGCGCGCGACATCGCCGCCAGATAAATCTTGGTAATCATCATTCCGCCAAGCAGATTGGAATTCTGCTCGCCCACTCGCCCTTTGGATAAGTTGACGATAATAATTTTTTTGTCATCCATCAGCTGACGGATATCAAAAGTGGATTTCGGCTGGCCGATAATATTGCGAATCAACGGATTGGAGGTGAATTGCCCGATTTTATTCTTAATCGCGTCACCCGCTTCCTGCATATAACGTTCGTTATACTTCGCAAATTCATCCACCCAGAAAGATTTTACTGATGGGTCATGGATATTGGCCACCACTTTGTTCCGGTAATTCTTATCCGACAGCATCCGGTTGACGCCAAGCAAAGTGGAATTGGGATATTCCAACAGCGCCAAAATCGTATTGCCCAAAATATATTCCATACGCGCCGACCAAACATCGGGCCAGATTTTCTTGAACGACGCCATGAGTCCGTTGGCTACCAAATGCCGTCGGTCAGCGCCGACGTCTTCCATAATGTTGAAGGAAATCGGATGTTCCAAATCAAAAGGCGCAAAATAAACCACATCCTTAGTGCGGTTTTCCGGCACAAAATCCAACAAAGTTTCCGCCGAACTGCCGTGCGGATCCAAAAAACACATACCATTGCCATTACGAATATCCTGAATCGCCAAATTCTCCAGCAAGGTGGATTTGCCCATACCGGTCTTTCCAATGATATACATATGGCGCGACCGATCGAGCATTTTAATGCCAAACCTGGTTTTCTTACCGCGAAAATCCGTTTCCGCGAAATAAGTGATATTAGAATTATTAGGAAGATCAGCCATCCGTTTTATTATACAACGAAACTAATCAAGAGAAAAATAAATTTATCTTTTTTCGTCATATTCTTTCTGGTGTCATCCCGGCGCAGGCCGGGATCTTATTCTTTTTATATTCGGACACACAAGATTCCGGCCTGCGCCGGAATGACAGCGCTAGACTATGGTGTGCTCGTCGCCGTGTTTGTGACAGGCTGAATGGTTACATACGCTTCGCGGGTATAAACATTGCGCGGATCCCAAACCATATAACTATTAAGTCCGGCATCGGTCGTCGCTTTTATTTGCGCGCGAATCATCTCGGCGGTATAGTCGGCGCCCAAATCAAAATCCTGGATCCAGGGGCGGATTTTAGACGGGCTAGAACTGGCTACTGTGGCGCGGGTCGTAGCAATATCCAAATTGTATTTAATAATCTGATAAGGCACGGTCGCGGGTTTAGCGTACCCATTGTAACCCGGCGGATAATGCGAAGGATAAACCATCGGCGCAACATAATCAAAATACGGTAAGGCATCTTCCAAGACTTGACCGATACCTAGATCGTCATAATTAGTGCAGGTCATCCCGAATAAATCCACCGACAAGGGCGCGCCTAAATCCTTCAAACGCTCGCGCAAACCGGCAAAAAAACTGCGCAAAGCTTGGGCTTTAGTTTCTTGGCTTGGTTGATAGAAAGAATAAGCAATGTCTAACATATTGCCATCGGATGGAAAACGGACATAATCAAAATTGATTTCATCAAAACCTAACTTATAAGACTCCTTGGCCAATTCGGCCGTATAATCCCAAACCGGCGTCGCTTTCACCTCAAGCCAAGAAATACCTTTGCGATCTTTCCAAACCCCGCCATCGGAGGCGCGCTTCACCGCCCATTCCGGATGTTTCTTGACCAGATCGGGATCTTGAAAGACGGCAATGCGAGCAATCGCATAAATATTTTTCTGATGGAGTTCCGCCACGATTTCTTTCATATTCGGCACCGGACAGCCGGCTGTACGATAGGCTTCAATAAAAAGCGGATTGTCTGTTTTAATGGATATCTTACCGGTTTCGTCTTTAATGTTGATGATAATGGAATTTATTTGCGTTTCCGTTGCTAATTTTATTACGCGATCGCGCATCATTTTATTGCTCGCCGCGCAAGCCGTCAAATAGACCGCGCGCACCGCCGACGGAGTTTTCAAATGAGTCACCGGCGTGGTCGTCGCTAAAAGTTGAGGCGTAGTACTGGCTTTTTTATTGACCAACGCGCTGTAATCATAATTTTTTGTGTTCGCCAACGATGGCCAAAATAACAAAACTGCCAACAGTAATAAAATAACGGCCAGCGTTAAAAACAAATAAACTTGATAAGAGTTTTTGCGAAAAATTTCCATTAGACTCGGTAATTATCCAACCTGATTATCATTAGTTTTTTCTTCCATTTCTACCGCTGATAAATCATTTTCTGGAAGATGGGTCGCCGGAACAATATCACTATCAGTTTTTTTAGTCTGGTCAGCTAATAGCGCAAGATAATCATCGTCATAAGATTTATGGCGACTGCCCGCCAAGCCAAAAGACATGCTAATCAAACCGAAAATAACGAATAAAGTTCCTTTTAGAGGCGCTGGCAAACCGGGAAAAATAACTAAAATAATGATAGCTAAACCAATAATCGCCACCGCCCGGCTGCGCCAAATAGCGTTTTGAATGCCTTTTTTCATCCCGTTAGTGAAAAATGGCATTATTGCCCAGCAATTGGGCGTTCCGCCATTTTTAATTTATTATCCATTAATAACTTTGCGACCAGTCATCCCGTAAACATAAGCAATAATTGCAATGCCATTTTCTACTACGGGATTCATATTCACCTCATTATACCAAAATTAAGCTGATTTGGCTATTTTTGAATTAGACGATAGATGGCCGTAATTTTTCTTTGCCCGTCATAAGTCCAGTCGTGTTCGGCAATCATTCTTTCTTTAAAACTATTACTAACCGCTTTATTATCCCCAACAAAAAAGCCGATATGGGCATGACTATCCTCCCCTTCTTTTTGCGCTTCCCAAACCAAAATATCGCCGGGCGTAGGCTCTGTTGTTTTCTCCCAGCCCGAGTGCAAAATATCAGCTTCAGTACCGGATACCGTGCTATGGACTCCGCCAATCAGATCAAAGATCTTGAGCAGACTGGATACGAATAGCGCGCAGGACAATTCCCCTCCCTCCACTATATCTTTCCTGACCCCATCCACTTCCGCATACAGATTGCGGAACATATGCGAACCAACGCTGTTTTTGACGGCGACTAAGTAGTTATCACGGGAAAGAAGGATGATTTTTGGAGGATTTTGTGACATAACAAGGATAGTATAGCCAAAAAATGAGAAAAGAAAAAGGCTAGCGCGGGATGCTAGCCTTCCAAGCCAAGACGACAAGATACAAAAAAGAACAGATGGTAGCAATACCGACACAAATAATCTGTAAGCCAAACGGCATGTGCAAATAAAGCATATGACCGATATGAAAGAATCCAGTCAGGCAGATTATTGACATACAGACTACTCCAATTCTTTCTCCCCCATCCATACTATCCATAAAACACCTCCCTAGTTTAAGATGAGAATCTAGATATAGTGTAGCAGAATGAGACAGAAAAACAAGCTAAATAACATTCTTGAAATAGAGGGCTATAATCGGAGAAAGAAGACCAATTATCCATGACACAATGGCAAAATATTTTGCCCATTTAGTTCTCACCCATAATGGTATAGCAGAAATAATTAAAAGGATACCAAAAATCCCCAAAATTATTATTGGTAATGAACTTTTAAAATAAACATCTAAGGAGCAATCAAAACAAGCTGGCGGGGCGTTAAAAACATAATAAGTAACTAATACTCCGATGATGAAATCAATTACTGCAAAAATTCTTGATAAGATCATAAATATAAAATTAAATAGTAAACTTGATAAAATAAATTTTATATGACACTAAAAAATATAGGTCAAAAACCATACTGACATTTTTAAAAGGGATAATAAACTTAACACCCCCAGAAAACAAAAAATTATTGAAATAGCGAAGATTAAATTGATATAGATTTTATTTTCTATTTTACCTGTCTTGATTAACAAGGCAGAAACAATCAGTACTAAATCTAGAATCAGCCAACCAACAGTGAAGGCATTAAGACCCAAAGGTCCGCTTGGTATTGTACCGATAAAAATAAGGAGTAAATCTAAAAGCAATCCAAATACACCTCCAAGCAAAATAACAATCCATTTTTTATTATTGTCCATAATTACATTACTTATTGATTATAAAAGTGCACCTTAAGTATAACAAAAAAATGTGCGCATGTCAGGAATCTCCCGCGACTAAAGTTTTTTCGTCAAAAAACTTTGTCTGGGCACCGCCTCGCTCATTTTTTCGGCTGAAAAAATATAGCTCCGGCGTTCGACCCACGCATACTTTTCTGTTGAAAAGTTGCGCTGGCCCGCCTCCTTCGCCTTTGCTCAGTCCGACTCTTGATTGCTACTAACCCTCGCAATCAAGCCTGGACGCAGGCTAAGCAGTTAGCTTACTATCGCGCACAGAAAAAACCCGCTTTACAGCGGTTAATTTTTTCTGTGCGCGATCCAGGGGTCGAACCTGGTACCTCGTCATTATCAGTGACGCGCTCTAACCAGTTGAGCTAATCGCGCATAAAATACTTAAGGAATATAACAAAAAACTCCTCAAAAAACAACCCTCATGAGTCATTTCTGGCCAACAAAAAAACCAGGCATCCCGCCCGGCTCTATCTGATTTCCATCAATCACAAATCCGATTTAATTTGAAGCAAGAACCCTGTGAAATATTTTGCGATAGCAAAATAAAATTTCTACGAAATTTTTTTTCACAAGGAGAATCCGAACTTTCTTATGTTCCGTCCAGTCGAGAGTTAGTGTTCTCGACGCCACTGTACATTGTTCTGCCTTTTTACGGGCTGCATAAATTAGTACAATAACGCTTGTTCAATCTTGAGGATTGAATGACCTGTAAGTCATTCCTTGCGGAATAACCGTTCAGTTTGAAATAATTCCACGAGCAGCTTCCGCTACCCGTGCCTTGTTCATGATTCTTCCCATACTTTCGTATCGGCATGGACTATACCTTCATCCGTTTAATTAAAATAAACGGAGCCAACGTATTATGGCCAAACGGCCATCCCTTCGGTCACGAAGAAGTCTCTACGGGGTTAAGGATGAAGCTTATAAAGCATTTCCGGAATAACATACGGCCGAACCAAATCCTCAAAAGAAGATTTGATTTAAGACCGATATAAATCCGATAATACTTCCGATCTCGATGAAGCGAGACCTGCTTTAATCCAAAGTTACGCCGCAATATGCCGGCTAGAATCTCATTTTCGGCTAAACTGAAATTTTGGCTATTGAGCGTGTAACCGTTCTGCGGTCCTTTCGTACCGTCATCCATGAACCAGATGGCTAAACTGAGCGCCGAGCGCAAAATTTTGCCGATTGATTTCGGAACCGCTTTCCTGCCATTTGAATAAAATAACGAATGGTAGGCGGTCAATTCCGGATGCGATACGGTTTTTAATCTCCAAGATTCGGTCTTGGCGTTGAAATGCGGTCGGCTAAGGCACCAATTATGGAAAATCTTCGCTTTCCAATCCAGATAATTTTTCTGCTTATCCGACTGGATCATTTCTAAGCGACAATTTTTGCCATAAACATTTGGCGCGAGCGAACCGTCTCCCAACAACATCCCGATCAGTGCTTGTTTCTCTAAAGAATCAAGCGTCAAGGATTTTTGGAGATTGCGAACTGGTTTGGACCAGCTTTTCACTTTGGAACACTTCTTAACTTCCCTCGGTATTGCCATCATGCCCTCAATTTTAACACAAATTGAGGAGGAAGGCTCCACCGATATAGTTGGGTTTTTCTAGCACCTTACGGTGCTAGGTCGCATGAGCCAGATTGACTGGACGACTTAACCCTTGTCACCGAACTTGCCTTAGGCCGCGCGAACGCAGACTTTGGGCACTCCCGGCTCCCCTGGCTTGACGGGCGGTATTGAGATCACAAACATGTCTCACACCACTGGGCAAGCGGCTTTCCCGCACCCTAGCGGTTTCCGAAAGTTTTACTCTTTTTACCCAATTCGCGCAATTTCTGGCGTAATAATACAATCTTTTCAAAACCTCTATCGTTCAGATGTTCCTTGTTACAGGTCATCAAGACGATTTGTCTGAATAGCTTGTATGATTTCGCCTTCTTCGCTTGAAGAGGGTATTTATCGAGAAATGGAAAAAGAAACGTCAACATATCCTTTCGATTGGTAATCTTGTATTTAACATGAGGATACCAACCATAGCGGTCGTAGGAACAATCATAAATTCTGCCTGTCCCGATAGTAACAACAATCCGTTCCAAGATTTCCCGGTCGTCCGCCCGCAATTCGATTTCGAATTCCGGTCTGACTTCCAGGCCTCTTTTGAGCGTCTTGTGCTCGCCGACACTGACTGAAAACGAACCTTCGCCATCAACGAAACCCGAAACATAATTCGGATTTAATTTTTCCTTTCGAATTCGCTCCTTCCCGAAAGGCTTAACCAGGCGCGGATTTCTCCGGCGGTCAATCTTTTCGGTACTACGAGCTCTGCTGACTTCTGTCATAGCGTTATGGACAATCGCTTGTCCCCTTATTCTCGAGTATAACATACAACGAGAAACTATGACAGATCTCCTATGGTAACCGTGTACACATTTTTCTCCTATCTCGATGCCACTGCACGCCATACAGTTTTTTCACAGAAGCTTCTCCCTGTACTCGCAGGATCGCCTCCGTATAGCGCCTATGACTGGCATTCAAGCTAAGAAATGCTACCTCCGATTTTGCAATCGGAGTTCCGACATCGCGTCGGAATTTACCCCTTCGCTTGTCCCCTCGCGGGAAGCAAGCTGGTATTTCGCTTCAAGACCCTGTGAACGGTCTTGGTTGGTCTTGCACCAACTAGCGTACTCGATCGCATAGCGACCCGAGTACAAGACTCGAGAACGTATTCACCGCAGTATAGCTGACCTGCGATTACTAGCAATTCCGGCTTCATGAGGTCGAGTTGCAGACCTCAATCCGAACTGGGGCCGCTTTTTTAGGATTAGCTCAGACTTGCGTCGTCGCGACCTGTTGTAGCGGCCATTGTATCATGTGTGTAGCCCAGGATGTCAAAGGGACATGCTGACTTGGCGTCATCCTCACTTCCTCTCCGGAAAACGGAGTAGTCTCGCGTGACACGTATAACACGCGACGAGGGTTGCGTTCGTTACCCCACTTAAGGGAACAATTCAAACCACGAACTGACGACAGCCATGCATCACCTGTCCAACTGTCCTTGTGAGAGGGCTTAAGTTTCCAAAAGCTTTCAGTTGAGCTTCAAATCCTGGTGAGGTTCTTCGTTTATCGTCGAATTAAACCACATGATCCACTGCTTGTGCGAGTCCCCGTCTATTCGTTTGAGTTTTAGCCTTGCGGCCGTACTTCCCAGGCGGTTCTCTTAACGCGTTAGCTTCGCCTCTCAGAGGGTCGATACTCCGATAAGCTAGAGAACATAGTTTAGGGCGTGGACTACTGGGGTATCTACATACTTGTTACTTCTTGCGAAGACTATTTGTACCCAGTATTTACAATAGATCTTTATGTCGCCATAAAGGTCGGACTATATCATTATCTTAACATAAACTTCCGCAACGAATATGTTGCAGTAGTTTTATTCATCAAGATATTTGGCGTTTAGTCTCTGAGGGTTTTTGCGGATTTCACAGAGAAGACAAAGGATAATCAGCATACGATATCAGCTTCTCTTCCCGAACAGCGCATGCGCTTCGAGACGCGGGGTGATATCTGTCTGCAAAATCCTTTGTCTGTTTTTGAGGATAAAATCATTTTTGATTTTGATGCGGTAAACGGGAATTGAACCCGTGACCTCGGCTATGTCCTAGACATCAGCCACGCTCTGCCACCTGAGCTATTACCGCTCAAAATCAAAAAATCAAAAAATTTTCCTCTGTGAAATCCACAAACCTTCCCTGCTGATTGTCTGTTAGCCGACCCTTTCGGGTTTAGGCTGCACTCAAAACATTTTCACTTATCCGATAATTATACCAAATAAGTAGTCTGAGATACACAGATATTCCAGCATATAGCCAAATTCTCATTCCGACATCACTGTCGGAAGGGACCAGATCGATCCCATTCGCTACCCACGCTTTCGTGTTTCAGTGTCAGGTGTGCGCCAGTTTGCTGCCTTCGCTTTTGGTATTCCCCATGATATCAACGGATTTCACCCCTACACCATGAGTTCTGCAAACCCCTCGCACCCTCTAGTCTCGCCGTATCTTTTGCACCTTCCCGGTTAAGCCGGGAGTTTTAACAAAAGACTAGTACATAGTCGCACCTCGCTAGGCTCGGCGCTCAGTCATAAAGTCAAAAAGTTCATAAAGTCTATAAAGTTAAATGCCAGGGCAAATGACTTTACGGACTTTCAGACTTTATAGACTTAAGACTGTGCCAAACGCAGTGAGGCACGACCATCAAGACCACCTACACACCCTTTACGCCCAATAATTCCGGATAATGCTTGGACCACTCGTATTACCGCTGCTGCTGGCACGAGTTTAGCAGGTCCTTATTCATGAGGTACTATCAATGCTCTTGCGAGCTTTCTCCCTCATAAAAGATGTTTACGTCCCGAAGGACTTCATCCATCACGCGGCGTCGCTCCGTCAGGCTTTCGCCCATTGCGGAATATTCTCGACTGCAGCCACCCGTAGGTGTATGGGCCGTATCTCAGTCCCATCGATGGGGGTCAGGCTCTCACCTCCCCTAAGCGTCATAGCCTTGGTAAGCCATTACCTTACCAACTAGCTGATACTACGCAGGCCAATCTTCAAGCGTCTTGCGACTTTACCCCGGAGGGACCATCTGGAATTGTCTCGGCTTTCGCCGAGTTATGCCAAACTTGAAGGTTTGTTCCTACGCGTTACTATCTCGTTCGCCATGCCACACCTCTCAACTTTCGTTTATTGAAGATCGTATACGCAATCTCAACTGTAAACTGACGTTGGAACGAAGTTTCAAACTTCTTTCCCTCTTTTGTGCATCGTCTTTCGAAACATAAGCTTCGTAATAAACGAGCACATATGGCCGGTTATTTTTTGTATACGGCGATTTGCCACTATTATGATCAAATAGTCTTTGGCGTAAATTGCTTGAATAACCGGTATATAACCGGCCATTCTTTTTGCTCTTCAAGATGTAAACATAATGCATATATTTATTATACATTATGCACAAAAGCTAGGAGGTGTGGCATACGACTTGCATGCCCTATCCACGCCGCCAGCATTCATCCTGAGCCACGATCAAACTCTCAAAAAATGAACGGAACAAAAGAAAATAAAGATTCCCTTTTGCTCAAATTAAATTATTGTGGATTCGTCCACAAATCCCTGCTAAGAAATTTATGGACATGTCTGCTTCCAATAAGCAGGCATTTTTTGTGTGATGCCTCGTAAAATTCCAACCAGAAATTTTCGAGGTTATTAAGTTGTCAAAGTCCGTTTTTTGCCCCAACCCGGGAACTAAAAAATAGGCATCTGCCTATCTTTAAACTCTCCATAAGTTTTAAGGCAATGAAGCTATTATACTCAGACAAAAAGGGATGTCAATACCCCTACGGATTTGGCATTAAGGCGCTTTTTATGGCTGATTAGAGCCACTTTTTTGCTGACGGTAAAATAAGCTAAAATAACGAGATAATATCCATACTAAGCAAAAAGCGATGCCAAATCTGGAGCGGGTATGAACCCATGCGCTTAGATTGGCATTGTTTCAGGCGCCGAATAAAAATAAAAGAAAAAACATAAAATTACCACTATAAAAATTAGCTTGCTCCGCTCTATAAAAAATCCGGCGCAATGCCAATCTCAAGCAGCGGGTCAAGGTACCCCCGGGATAAGTCAAAAGTGGCCGAAAAATGACTAAAAATAAGGATTTTTATCATTATCTGTACTGCCAGCAAAAAAGCGACCTATAGTCGCTTTTTTGCTTCTCGCTTTTGGCTTTTAACTTTTGGCTTTTAACTTATTTTTTTGCCATCCATACACTGTCACCAGTAGAGGCGAGGCCAGGAAAATAGACGAGTAAGTCCCGAAGAACATACCAATAATCAACACGAGAGCAAAATTCTGGGTTGACGCGCTACCGAAGAAGTAGAGCACCAGAAGAACGAAGATAATCGTCAAGGAAGTAATCAGGGATCGGACTATCGTTTCATCCAGCGATTGCCCAACCGTTTCCTCAAAACTTTGGCTAATTTTATTCTTTAGGTTTTCGCGGATACGATCAAACACGACAATTGTATCGCTGACCGACAGAGCCATAATCGTCAGAAGCGCGGTCAAGAAAAGCGAATCAATTTCCACTCCTTGAAAATGACCGAGATAGGCAAACACACCGGTCGGAATCGTCACATCATGAAGCAGGGCAATCACCGCCATCAAACCATACTTCCAAGATTGGACCGGTCGTGACACATGGCGGAAAGAAAAAGCGATAAAAGCAATAATCAATAAAGCAACCGCCACCAAAGCAATCAAGCCTTTTTGCGCCAATTCCGCGCCAATCGATGGACCAATGGAACTATAACGCTTGACCTGAAATTGTTCCGGTGTCGATGAACCGGCTAAGGCAATAACTAATCCTTGCCGTTCTTCTTCGGTAATCGGTTTCATCTTAACCAGATAACCTGATGTTCCAGCAGTCTGGATAATCGGCGATTCAATACCCGCTTCGACTAGACGATTAGTCACTTCTTCTTTAGTTGGCAGGTTCGTTGAATAGGCTATTTCCATAATCGTGCCACCGGTAAAATCTGTGCCTAAATTGAGACCATACATAAAAATTGGAACAAGCGAGCCGATAACCAACAGTAGGGAGATGGTCAGGAAAATATTTTTGTGTCTGATGATGAACATGATAGATTTTTAAGGAATGAAGTGACTATAAAAATCATCACCCCGCCCCAGTTTCTCAAAACTATAATTTGTTAATAAATTTTCTTTTAACCCACGGACGATTATCTAGAAACAATACTGATTTCCCTAAAACTGGGGCGGGGCTAAGAAAAACATAGTCGCTACGCTCCTTGTTTTTCATTAGCTTTTCCACTATTAAACCCGCTCGCAAAGAAAAAACGGCTGAATTTACTGTCCGAGGGACTAACTGCCAGCAAAATCGTTCTAGTCAAAGTAATCGCCGTTACCATACTCACCAACACACCAATAATCAAGTTGAGTGAAAAGCCTTTGATGATGGTCGTGCCGAACCAAAATAAAATCAGAGCAGAAATTATCGTGGACAAGTTAGAATCGCGGATAGACGTCCAAGCCCGCGCAAAGCCGTCCGCCATAGCGTTAGCGACAGTTTTGCCTCGGCGCATTTCCTCTTTCATCCGTTCGAAAATAAGCACGTTAGCATCCACCGCGATACCAATAGACAAGATAAGACCGGCAATACCGCCAGCAGTCAGAGTAATCGGAATCAGTTTAAAGATAGCAACCATAATCGCCAAATAAATACCCAAGGAAATAACCGCAATCAAACCCGGGAAACGATACCAGACAATCATAAAGATGGCGATGGCTAAGAAACCAATCAGGGTCGCATATAGACCTTTCTGGTAAGCTTCCAAACCAAGTGAACCGCCAATGGTTTGCGTGGAAATCAAAGTCACCGGCACGGGTAAGGCGCCCAAATTCAGGTTGCGTACCAACTCCTTGGCGGAAGCGGTAGTAAACTGCCCGCTGATTTCCGCCCGGCCATCGGGAATTTCCGTGCGCACCACTGGCGCCGAAATCAATTCCCCATCCAGAAAAATACCCACCATCTTATCAATGTTGTTCTTCGTTATCTCGGCAAATTTAGCCGCTCCTTCGTCATTAAATTCCAACCCAATAGTTGGTCCGAGTGTTCCGGTATTGCCTTGATTGTATTGCAAGGTCGCCTTTTTCAGATATTGACCGGTCAAACCGCTAGCAATAAAATCCGGATCTTCCATCGCTAAAGCGCCAAGACGAGCTAGGGCGGTTGAAGTCGCTTCCCCGGCTTTGATGGCCGCCAAGATATCAGTTCTGGCTTTCAAAATTGCCTGTTTCTCCGGACCATCAGTCCGTTCTATCTTAAATTCCAAAGACGGCGTTTTGTTGATTAATTGCACGGCTTGGTTAACATCCATTACGCCCGGAATATCCACAATCAAACGATTTTCTTGAGCGCCAATCGTCGTCTGTTCGGTTTGCACCACCGCTTCGGTCAAACCGACTGAATTCACCCGGCGTTCAATCACCTGACGCAGTGAAGTCATGGCATCGCCTACTTGGGCTGGATCAATTTTGGAAATATCCGCTCGATAAACCAATTCGCTACCACCACGCAAGTCCAGACCCAATTTGAAAGGCCGACTGTAAGTGTCAGATAAGGGGGCGACTTCTGAATAATAATCAAAATAGCCTACTCCGAGGCCTAAAATAATGAGCAAAATTGCCCAAACTCGTGTTTTTATCATACCGCCAATTATAGGGAAAAATGAGAAATAAGCAAGAAATTACCCTTGTTTATTCCGCAGATAACTGACTATTTTAGAAATAAGCAAGGCGGCCAAATAGCCGATAACCAAACCGACGATAATATCCAAAGCATAGTGGATACCGGCGGCGATGCGGGCCAAACAAAGCAAAAGGGTAATTAACAACAGCCACAAACCCAGATGCCTCTCTCGCCAATAGACGGCTAAGGAAATGGCACCAAAGACCGCCGCGTGACCAGACGGAAAAGAACCGACACCGATCGGAATAAAGACCGGCACAATCTCCGACAGCACCAAATACGGGCGAGGCAACGGTATAATATTTTTTAACATTTCCGCCAAGAAAAAAGCCAGAATAGCCGACAAAAAAGCAATGATAATAGTCAACCAAGTGTGCCGGCGCGATTCTTTTTTATCCAAAGAAAGCAATAGGATAAAAATAATCAGCCAACCGCCAAAGACCGCGACCAGATAAATAAAAATACTCCAAGCGGGCGATAATTGCGCCAGCCAGTTCAGATATTGAGAAATGATTATGTTAGGTTGGAAAGATTCCACAGATTTTTAAATAACATCGCCAGGACAATCGGTCCCACTCCACCCGGCACCGGCGTAAATAAAGACACTTTATCCGCGCAGGCCTGATCAGCATCCCCCGCCAGTTTTCCCGCTTGTTCTGAAGTGCCCGCATCAATTAAAACCGCTTCGGCATTCAACATGTCCGGTTTAATTAAACCTGGCACACCGACTCCACTAATTATAACATCCGCGCCTTTGATTTGAGAAGAAATATCCACCGTCGCTGAAGTTGCCACTTTGACATCCACTCCTTCTTTAGCTAACCACAAGGACACCGGCCGTCCCACCAATTTTCCTTGACCCAAAACCAAGAATTTTTTAGTCAGAGGAATGCTGTAACGCACCAAAATTTCTTTGATTGCTTGCACGACCGGCGAATCCACTTTAGCATTTTCCGTCAAGGCATCCACATCTTTGGCCGACGGAATCAGAGAAATTATTTTAGCCGAATCAATTGTCACCGGCAAAGGCAATTGAACAATAATGCCTTTGATTTCGTCATCACGCGCCAAGCGGTTTATGGCCGTTTCCAAATCCGCTTGAGCGATATTAGCTTCGTATTCAAATAAACGCAGTTCCACCCCGGCCGCGGACGCAAACTTCTGCTTTTGCGCGATAAACTTAGCCGTCGCCTGATCGTTCCCTACCCAGACTACCGCCAAAACCGCGCCACCAATAGACTCAAAATCATCTTTGAGCTCGGCCAATATTTCATCTCTGATTTTTTTTCCATCAATAAGCATAATTTTCTAGTCTCAAGGTCTATAAAGTCTGAAAGTCCTTAAAGTCAGAATCAGATGCATTTTACTTTCGACTTTATGGACTTGATGGACTTTTGACTGTTTAACTTCCCTTTCGTCCCAATAAAATACTTATTGTTCTTAGGGCGATTTTCAGATCAAGCCATAAGCTACGATTTTTGATGTAATAAAGATCATAGGATAACTTATCTTTTGTATCCTCAATCGCAATTTGCTGATGAGGCGCTTTTTCTTGGCTGACTTGCGCCCAACCGGACAAGCCCGGTTCAATCAAACTGCGCACGGCATAAAAAGGAATGGCTTGCTCGTAAGTTTGCGCCGGCAAGGGTAATTCCGGACGCGGACCAACTAAGGACATATCACCGCGATAAATATTCCATAATTGTGGCAATTCATCAATGCGCGTTTTGCGCAAAAAATGACCGACCCGCGTAATTTCATTCGGTTCATCCCACTGTCCCGAATCATAGGCGCGCTGTCTGGTTCGGATTTTAAAAACTTTGACAATCTGATTGCCACGACCAACCCGTTCTTGAACACTAAAGAAAACGCCGTCATCATCAAGGCGGATCAGAATCCAAGCCAACAAAAACAAAGGTAGAGATAGCAAACCTAAAATAAGCGCCAAAATGACATCAAACAGTCTTTTAAGGAAATCATAATAGGGTTTCGGCCGACTGGAAATATTATCCAAAAACCACCGTTCGTTGATAATTTCCACGGCTACCCGATCAAAAATTTCTTCATAAAGATCGGCCAAAGTCACAAAACGCATGCCCGAAAATATTAGCTGAAAGTAAGCCTGTTCATTTTGATTATCTTCATGAAAACCATCAATCACAATCAAGGTCGCTTTCTTCTTCGCTTGTTCTAAGTTATCCTCGCTGGTTAGGACTTTAATGTTGTATTTATCATTAGTCTGAAACTCTTTTTTCAATTCATCAACGGCCTGACCTTGGCATAAAAATAAGACCGTTTCGCGCCGACCGCGACTGAAACGCAAAGCTAAAAACCGGCGCCACAAAACAATCAAAATAAAAGAAAAGGCCAAACAGATGAACAGAATCGTCTTAGGAGTAACGCCGAAATAAGGGATAAAGTAAAAGAAGATAATACCAATGGTGCTGTTTATCAATTGAGCATTGAACATCACCAAGGGCAAGCGCCGGCGCGCTAACGCCGTTTGTTTAGCGTAAAGATCGGAAATAAAATAAATAATAATCCAGACCAAAAACAAAAAAGAGAACGGGGTCGCCAACGCAAGGAAAGTAGACCAATCAGGCCACGCCCAAGACCGAACAGTCATGGCTAAAGCCAAAGACAGATAAAAAGCGACTAAATCGCCAACAAAAAGAATGAGTATTTCTCGCGGATTTTGAACCTTCATAATAATCGGTATAATACAACAAATTAGCAAGATTTTCCAGCGTAAATGGTTTGGTAAAAATTTTCCTAAAAGATCAAAAAGTTGTATACTTTACGACATATTTATGCCCGCAGAGAAAACTAAGATTATCTACCTCATTACCAAGGGTAATTTCGGGGGCGCTCAACGATATGTTTTTGACTTGGCTACTAGCTTGCCGGACGACAAATTTGATTCTCTGGTCGTTTTTGGCGAGGGAGGCGAACTAAAAAAGAGGCTAAGGGAAAAATCAGTAAAAACAATCGAGTTAAGCGAATTGACGCGTGATGTCAATTGGAAAAACGATTGGCTTATTGGCTGGAAACTTTTCCGGCTATTTCGCGAGCAAAAACCAAAAATTATTCATCTTAACAGTTCTAAGATTGGTCTCTTAGGCGCCCTCGCCGGCCGTCTGGCCAAAGTACCAAAAATTATTTTTACCGCTCATGGTTGGGCTTGGAATGAAGAGCGGACGGAATGGCAAAAAATAGTGCTTAAATTTCTCCAATGGTTAACCGTCTGTTTATCTCACCAAACCATTGCCGTATCGGAAAAAACCAAGAACCAAATGGCTAAACTGCCATTAATCCAAAACAAATTCGCGGTTATTCATAATGGTTTAAGTCATATCGATTTTTTGCCCCGGGAAGAAGCGCGCCTAAAATTAGCCGAGAAAATTTGGCAATCTAATCAGTCTATTCAAACTCAGCTTGATACGGAATTATTAAATCAAGCTATTATTGTCGGTTCCATCGCCGAATTACACAAAAATAAAGGCTTAGATTACTTAATTCAAACCATTAGCGAAATGGATAAGCGTCTCGCTGATATTAGTATTTGGCTAATCGGCGACGGTGAGGAAAAAGATAATCTAAAGAAACAAATTAAGAAATTAGGCTTAAAAAATCAGGTCTTCCTGTTAGGTAAAGTGGACAAAACCGAACAATACTTAAAAGCTTTTGATATCTTCATTTTGCCATCACGAACTGAAGCTTTGCCCTATGTCATTCTAGAAGCCGGGGCCGCCGGTCTACCGGTAGTGGCTTCAAGCGTTGGCGGTATTCCGGAAATAATTTCCGATTTTAACCAAGGTATTTTAGTCCGACCAGGCAATATTAAAGAATTAAAACTGGCGATTACTCGCCTCTTGGATAATTATACGGAACGCCTAGATTTCGGCCACAATCTCCAGCAAAAAGTCGAACAGGAGTTTTCCAAAGATAAGATGGTGGAAAAAACGATAGAAGTTTATAAAAATTAAAAACACACCATCAGTCTAGTTTTTTAAACCAATTTTATTTATATCTTCTATAAGATATAAAGGAATTACATCTTGTGTAGCTGTAACAACGTCTTCATAATCACCATCTTCATCCACGGTAGCATCTAGAAAAGTATCTTTTATTTCTATTTCATAATGTTTAAGGTGGTCAGTAAGAAGTCTTAATCTAATAACAATTTCATCTCCATTTTTTAATTGTTTTATAGTCTTACTTACCATCCTGCGCGTTTCTACATTAGCAAAATCGTCTTCTATTCTTTCTTCTAAGAATTTCTCATTACTTAATTTTCTATTTTCATCTTCAGGACCATTTAGAAGACCGTTAAAATTATGTGGGTAGTCTTCGTCTGGTTCCAATCTAGCTTGAATAGAGGTCGCTATTTCTTCTTCCGAAACAAAACCTATAGCAAGACCTATACCAAAATCTTTACTTAAACGAAATTTGACCCTAATATCCTTTCCCGTTCGATTATCCTTTAATATTCTAGCTCCTTCTCCGGATTTATCTGTATCATGCCAACTTCCAGACCACTCGAATCTTTTTGCCCGTTCTGTTTCATATTTTCTTACTTCCCCAACATGATCTTCATCTTTTTTAACAGACTCTGGTTGGTTTTGATCAGGTAAATTTTCTACTTTTTCCATAATTAAAAAACGTCATTATTTATAATCCCCTAATTTTACCCCCCCCCTGTAAAAAAGCAAGTTTCGGATGAAAAAAACCAAAAAAATGTCAAATATTGTTGACATCCACCTCAAATATTGCTATCATATAAATACATATGGCCTTCGGGCTCGAGACCGCTTTCGCAAGAGAGCGGTCTCATATTTTTAAGCAGAAGTATCTATAATCTTTTTTAGCCTATTCTTTATTTCCAAATAATCTATTCTGTTCATGTACCCCATTTTGTCTATCAATCTCTTACTATCCAACAATCTGATTTGTGAAAGATTGGCGGTATTCTCCATATTAGAGTTTGCAATTTTAAAATTAAAATAATATTTTCCACGCTTAAGCTTGGAGGTTAGAGGAATTGCCCAAAAAGTCTCCGTATTGAACTTCTTAAAAACTAGAACGGGGCGTCTGAATTCTTCATTTTTACCATCCTGTTCGTACCCGACATTCACGCCCAGATGACACCACCAAATTTCTTTCTCTCTATAAAAAACGTTGCTAACGTCTTTTAAATCAACTACCTTCTTTTTGACATTCCAAACGTCAAAATCTTTTTTCATCTTTTTGTATCAAACCTAAAACCCCGGGTTGGCTACACCCATCATTACTAGCGCTTGGAAAAAAGCGTCTCGCCCGACCAGAATGTTTTGTTTATACCTTTTTGAATCAACCTTGGCCATTTCCGCATCAGTCGATTTGTCCATACTATCCGCCAGCGCATAAGCCTCGCTCCAATCACCCGTCGTCATCCCCTTCTGTAGTACGGCGCACATTTCATCGGGATTGAAATAAGTTACTATCGCCCTTTCGTCACCGGCCCCGCCTTCTATGTCAAAAAATCCCGACTGACGCAATTCCTGCAATTTCTTTGCCGTCTCCTCTGGACTATAAGTTTTGATTGGATTTTCCGGATTCATAATCTTATTTATCTGACTAATCCCCTAATTATAGTTTTTTCTGAGAAAAAAACAAAAAATCGCGATACCCTAAAATCAGGGTATCGCGATAACTATGGCAGGAAATCACTCGTGCGAAGGTGCCGCCAGGTAGACCACTCCTCTTACGTGAGGAGTGGGGTTTGGCATACCAGAGAGCGCTCCAGGAGGACCATCGTATAGAGAAGGAAACGTCTCACCCTTCTCCCTCTGGATAATGCTTCCACACTTGATGCATGCGCCATTTGCTCGAGGATCCAACACTTCCTTGCACACGATACATCTTTTCATAAAAATCTCCTTTTTTCAGTCTTTTGTCCTATCTTTTTATATTATACACCCTTTATATTTATTTGTCAATAAAAGATACCTACGACCTTCCCTGTATTATGTCGGATGTCCCACATCCGACCGTAGATAGCCGCGAAGCGACATCCGAGCCCCTGCGAGCTGGCCACATAATTACAAGTTTTAAGCCAAGGCTTTTGAGGAGACTCTCGGAAGCGCGGAGGCGCTGAGAGTGAGCGATTTTTCAGCAGAAAAATACGCGTGCTCCGAAAAAGCTTTGGCTTAAAACTTGAGAAAAAAACAAACCTAGATTCCCGTCTGCACGGGAATGACAAATACAAAATTATTGTGGCCCGAGAAATTCGTTATGGATATCCCCCCGATGATACGCCAGCGAGTACCTTCTCATTCCCATCACCATCCCCAACAAAGCGAATTCCGTTAGCAAATGCGTCCCGCCATAAGACATAAATGGCAGAGGCAAGCCCGTTACCGGCAACAGACCAATATTCATTCCAACATGGATAATAAAATAACCGCCCAATAAAATCGCCACACCCACCCCAAATAAAGTTTCAAAATTGGTATTGCCAAACTTAGATATGTGTAAAATACGCCAGATAATAATGCCAAATAATATGAAGACTAAGAGTACGCCGAAAAATCCCCACTCCTCGGCAAAGGCGGCAAAAATAAAGTCGGTTTGATACTCTGGCAAAAAGGACAGGCGAGACTGTGTGCCATAACCAACCCCTTTGCCGATAAGTTGTCCGGAACCGACGGCAATTTGCGATTGAAAAGCGTTATAACCCGCGCCACGGATATCGGCTAAGGGATGGATAAAACTGACAATCCGATCTTTTTGGTAGGGCGCAGCAATAAACAGCCAAAAAACAGAAAAGGCGGCAATCAAGATTGCCCCTAAAATTATCAAATGCTTTCTAGAAACACCGGAGACAATAATCATCCCTAACCAAATCAGAAAAAAAATCAGCGCTGATCCAAAGTTTGGCTGAAGCAAAACCAAAACAAAGGGGACAAAAGCATAGAGACCGGTTAAAATAATGTGCTTGATATTGGCTATTTCAATATGCCGGCGAGAAAAATATTTAGCCAATAGAATAATTAAGATTATTTCCATTAAGCTGGACGGTTCAAAACCAATAGATCCGAATGACAACCAACTCTTGGATCCCTTTATTTGCGCCACAAAAAACAATAGCGACAATAGAAAAAGTCCGAAACCGTAAAGAGAAATAATAATTTCACTGCGTCGCAAAAAACGCCAATCAACCAAGCTAAAAACAAAAAAGACAATTAAACCAATAGCTAACCAAATAGTCTGCCGTTCCAAAAAATAATTCTGACCATTAAAAGAGCTCATGGTCATTAGGCCAATCAATAATAAGGGAATGACGGACAAGAAAATTACCCAGTCAATATTGAAAATAGGTAGCTTTTTAAAATTCATAGTGTCTAGCTAGACATTATTCCGTATCAACCTGATCTAGTTTAGGATAAATATCCTTGCCTACCGGTTCAACGGAAAAAGATTTGGGCCAAGTAAAAATCAAACTTTTTGTTTCGCCAACGGCTAAAACGTCAATCAGAGTCTGGCTGACGGCCATAACATTGCCGTCCACTGACGACAGCACGGCCATAAATTCCGCGTTACGCAAGGTTTTGAGAGAATTATTTGTTACCGTCGTTTCCAACTTGGGCAATGGGCTGTTGGTATAATTTTTCGCGCCAAAGGTCATTTTGGGCAAATCTAATTTTATCTTTTGCCAGGTACCGTAATCGTAGAAAAAGAGCGACGCGGTCGCGGGTTGTCGCTTGCCTAAATCCAGATTGGGTTCATAAACCACAAACTTTTCTTGAGGGTTAAAATAAGTTTCTCCCGTTCGTTCACCTAACAAGCTGTTGGTATTGTCATATAGACGAAAAACATATTTTACTTTCTTTACTCCGTATTCGCGATTTTGATTTTCCACCAACGCCGCCACATCATATTGATAAGGGTTGGTTTCCATTATTCTGGTCCACCAAATCGCCAACGGTAAAATCTGATTGGTACAAACACGTATTTCACTGCAGATTCCTCCGCAATCGACACCAGCTTCATCTTGATTTTTTACTCCATCATTGCACGCCGGTAACGGCAAACGCCAATACCAATAAGCGCCGGCAATTGACGCCACCACCAAAATGATCAGGCTTAAGTACATTATTTGCCGTTTGCGCGCCCAAGACATATAGACTTTCATTATAGCATGATAAAATGAACAACAAAAAACCACCCGAGGGTGGCTATTTTGAAAATTGAATACTTAGTTCCGGCGGCTAGCTACTCTCCCCTTGCGAGTACCATCGCTACGACGATGCTTAACTGCTCTGTTCGGAATGGTAAGAGGTGTGACCACCGCGTTAAGCCACCGAAACTAAAGATTCAATTATTCTACCATGGATACTATCAAAAACATTCTTCAGTGTCTATCCTCGTTCTCTGTTCGGAATGGTAAGAGGTTGATAAATGGGTTGGGACCCGTTTATCAAAGACGGAGTGCGACGGCGCGAGTCGGGCTCGCGAAATTTTTCAGCAGAAAAATATTCGTGAGGACCACCGCGTTAAGCCACCAACACAGAATCTTCAATCTATCTGCGTTCTATCAGCGTTTTATCGGCAATAATCTGCGATTTTTATTGAAAATTGTTTCGGACATTCTTTAAAGAAAGGGACAGAGTGGGTACGGCTCCCCTCTAACAGTTGCACCGTACCCACTCTTCCTTGAGCACTCGAGGATCTTGCTATCCCCGCGCACTCAATCTTGGTCAGGGTGCAAGACTCGTCTCCTGCCGTATCAGTCTCGCATTTAAGCGAAATCTGGAATACAAACAGAAATGAATCGCACCCTGTCATAAAGATCAGTTTTTGTGAGAAGAAAGACAGCTCCGCTTTGATCCGCGGAATCTGAAACGGAACACCTCCGGTTAAGGAAGTAGACTTCCGGCGCTTTAGAAAGCCCTATCTTTCTTCTCACATTTTTGTGGACAAACCGGCAAGGGATTTGTATCGCGCGTCTTCCCGTCGCCTAGCCCCTTATCGCGCTTTAACCCGCTGAGAATGGGGGAATCCCATTATCCCATTCGAGCTAATTTCGCCAGTCTGTCCACAATTTTTGGATAAATTAATACCCGAAACAATTTTCAATTTTGACAACAAAAATATCCGCATTTATCTGCGTTTTTACCTGCCTGCGCAGGCAGGTCAGCGCAAATCAGCGTCTTGATTAACAACAAAGAATTTTGTGCGAAATTTGTCATTTTCTCGTTTAGAAATTTTTCATCCGAATGATTCCCAAATTTCCTAATAGGATGGACGTATTAGTACTTCACGGCTCTACACATTACTGTGCTTACACCTAAAGCCTATCAACGTGATCATCTCTCACGAGTCTCATAACGATATCTGATCTTGAAGGTGGCTTCCCTCTTAGATGCTTTCAGAGGTTATCCATTCCCGACTTAGCTACCGAGCAATGCCCTTGGCAGGACAGCTCGTAGACCAGCGGTCAGTTCACTCCGGTCCTCTCGTACTAGGAGCAAGTCTTCTCAAATATCAACGCCTGCAGCAGATAGGAAACCAACCTGTCTCACGCATTTTGGACAGCTTTTAGCTGTTAGCTGGTAGCTTTTAGGTACAAGCTCTTGGATTACTCCAAGGTTCGGACTATAATATCGTCTTTTTTGAAGACGGTTAACGTTTAGTCTCTACGGGTGTTTTATGTATTGGATAATGACGGGAACCAGAACGAGACTTCTGGTTCCCCGTGAGTGGTTATCGGCTTTTGCGTCGCAACGTCTCTGCGGTGCATCAGGTCGGTTATGTCTCCCGAAAGAGATTGCGTTTTGGCCACAAAAGGCATTTACGCTTGGTTCAAAACTCCTGACTGCCGAACCCCACATCATTATTCAATACACAAAACTTCCCTCGGTATCGCCCCATCCGCGTCAATCTGCGTTTTATTCGCATTTATCTGCGTCTGTCAGGTTTTACCGAAATCAGTTAACTTCACATACCGCGTCTCCGCGATACGCCGCCGTAAATATGTCTTATTGCCTCGGGATTCAAACTGTAGAATAGTCTAAAGTCTTTAAAGTCTCAAAGTCCTTAAAGTAAAATGCATTTGCATCCAACTTTATAGACTTTATGGACTTTTGACTTTCAACTCCTCTACGGTTTGAACCCAGCTCGCGTAACTTTTTAATTGGCGAACAGCCAAACCCTTGGGACCTCATTTTAATTTTTCCGGAGTTACCTCCGGGATCAGACTATTCCATCACCGTATCTACCGCGTCACCGCGATAAACCTTAGGTGCAAGCCGTGTTACGGAATTTGCAAAAAATTCCGTCTCGCAACGCTACCAAAATAGCGTCGCTCAGTCGTTAGAGGAGATGCGTGCTTTGATCATTGACGCAAAATTCCGCCGCCGGTTCTTGGACCGCACGTTGAACTTCGCCAATGAATCAGCCAACCGAGCTTTTCTCATAAGTCCTTGTTTGGTCGCATCGGATATATGCAATATCCGCTTAGCCAAGACAATTTGCTTATGTTTAGTCTTCGTGTAAGGACGAATCAGATCCAAAATCTGCTCTACATCCTCGGATTTGCGGACCAGCCAGTCATAAGTTGAATGGATTGTTCCGCGATTATTCACTCTTACTTTCCCTACGCCATATTTGCGAGCGAGAAACAATAAAAGCAAACTTTCTTTTTGGGTAATCTTTAACGATACCCGGACACGAAAACCGAATTTTTTCTCGCCATGTCTTTCGAGGCAGGCCATAATACAGCCATCGCCATCAATAAGACCGGCCAGATATGCTCGATCTGCTTCAGCACTCATCTTTCCTACGGCGTTAGCCTCCAACATTAGATATATTTTACTATATCTGGGACCTGCGAAACTAGCAGGTCCTGTGGATAAGCCTTCACCGTGTTGAGCTTGTTTAATTACCCGCGCGTTTCCGCGCAGGAGAGAAGGTTATAGGTTTTCTCCAGCCCCAGGATAAGTTGAGCCGACATCGAGGTGCCGAACTTCGCCGTCGCTATGGACGCTTGGGCGAAACTAGCCTGTTATCCCCAGAGTAGCTTTTATCCGTTAATCTTCGGCCGCGTCTAAAGCGGACCGTCGGTTCACTATGCTCGGGTTTCCCCCCTGCTCGTCGAGTAAGACTTGCAGTCAAGCTGGCTTGTGCCATTACACTATCGGCACGGTTTCCATTCGCGCCTAGCCAACCTTAATAGACTCCTCCGTTACTTTTTAGGAGGATAGCGCCCCACCAAAACTACCTACCAGACACTGTCTCCATTCCGTTTTGCGGAATAGGTTAGAATATACCTCTTCGCAGAGTGGTATTTCACTGACGGATCAACAAGAGCCGAAACCCCTGTCTCAAATCCTCCCACCTATGCTACGCAGCAAAAACGTATACTCAATATCAAGCTATAGTAAAGCTTCTGGGGTCTTTTCGTCTAGCTGCAGGAAGAGGGCATCTTCACCCCCACTGTATTTTCACCGAACAAATCCTCGAGACAGTTCCCCAGTCGTTACGCCATTCGTGCACGTCAAAACTTACTTGACAAGGAATTGCGCTCAATCTTGTTACGACATTTAATTGTCGGCAACCGCATTTCTGGGTTGCTCTCCGTGTCGCCACGAAGTTCGGACTATATCTTATCGCGTTTTTAAGGCGCGATTCTAGCTTGTAGTCTCTGAGGTTCCCAAAAAATCAATTTTGGTTACCTGCTGATTATCCGCACCGAACAGATTATCACTTTTTGCAAAGTACTGTCGGATACACCGGATTTTCCAGCAATTGGCTAGATTTTATTAAGGCAGCGCTTTATCTTTTTCCTCATCACACATTCGCCACAATCATCCCAATCCGTTCCAAAGCCATTTTGCAATCGCTTGGGAACCTTAGGACGATTATAGTTATCGCCGACATTCACCAGGGCTTATAAAGACAGCTTGATATAATCTCACCGTCCTTATTTGACCTTCTGGCATCGGTCAGGTGTCACCCCCTATACATACTCTTGCGAGTTCGCAGGGAGCTGTGTTTTTGATAAACAGTCGCCAGGGATACTTTAGCTGCGTCCCTCCCCACTTTTGGTTTCAAACAAGCTGTTTTTGAGCCGTTTGAACAATTCTATTTTACCGCTACCGTGGATTTTCAGGCGTTTCTCGCGAGCATATGCATCTTCTTTAGATCGATATGCTTCAGCGTAAACTAATATCCAGATAGAATCTTTGCTGGTTGTGTACTTTTTTCCGCCAGCATTATGCTCACGGATACGCCTTTTCAAATCTGAAGTTACTCCGATGTAAGTTTTTCCAGACTTATTATTCTGCAGTAAATACACTACCCACATATTTTGAATTATACCAAAAGTGGGGAGGGAAGACCTTATTGCTAACTTACGGTCGCTTTTTTGCCGAGTTCCTTGAGGATCTCTCATTCGTTCGCCTTGCTCTACTCGAGCTGAACACCTGTGTCGGTTTGCGGTACGGTTTTCATATGCATAATCGTAGAAGTTTTTCTTGGAAGCTTGCTTTGTCTGATTTCCCGCAGTTGCCCTTGGGATTTTCGCTCGGCTTGGAATAACGCTTCCGGATTTACCAAAAAGCTATCCTCACCGCCCCAACCTAAATCCAATGATAGGCCAGACATACTAAACTTCGTCCCTCCATCGAAACATACGAAAGTCATGGAATATTAACCATGTATCCATCACCTGCGGCTTTCGCCATCGGCTTAGGACCGACTAACCCTTGGTTGATTACCGTTGCCAAGGAAACCTTGTTCTTTCGGCGTGCGGGGATCTCACCCGCATTGTGGTTACTTGTGCCAACATTCTCTCTTCTGTACGCTCCACCAGACGTCACCATCCGGCTTCACAGCGGTACAAAATGCTCTCCTACCGCTCCTCGTACCTCGCTATCGCTCATTACGACGCAGATAATCGCAGATAACACGCTGATTCTCGCAGAAAACATCTGCGCACATCGGCGTTTTATCGGCGTAAATCCGCGTTCGTGCTGAACGCTAGTGAAGTACGAAAAGCCCTCAGTTTCGGTACTATGCTTAGCCCCGATTATCTGCGGCGCAAAATCTCTAGATTAGTGAGCTATTACGCTTTCTTTAAAGGATGGCTGCTTCTAAGCCAACCTCCTAATTATCAGAGAAATTTCACCTCCTTAAGTGCACTTAGCATAAATTTAGGGACCTTAACTGGAGATCTGGGCTGTTCCCCTTTTGACCGGTGGAGCTTAGCCCCCACAGTCTAACTGCCGAGTAGTTACTTCTGGTATTCGGAGTTTGATAGGACTGACGAGATTTCTCCCTGTTCATTCCTTCCAGTGCTCTACCCCCAAAAGATAAACTCGACGCTACCCCAAAAGATATTTCGGAGAGAACCAGCTATTACGGAATTCGATTAGCTTTTCACTCCTTACCACAAGTCATCCGATCGTATTGAACGGCGAACCGGTTCGGACCTCCCCCTCCATTTCTGGAAGGTTCATCCTGCTCATGGTAAGCTCATCCCGCTTCGGGTCTGATGTATACTACAAACGCACTATTCATACTCGGTTTCCCTGCGACTTCATCCGATTTTACCGGACTTAATCAAGCAGTATACATCAACTCGTTGGCTCATTCTTCAATAGGCACGCTGTCACGATGCGCACACTGGGCACAAAATTTTCCAAGCTGAATAATAGACCTAAGTCAACGATGGTACCCTCGTTGACTTAGGCGGATGTCAAACACAAATCGAAACACTTCTGTGGTTATTGCTTCACGCCGCATCAAATGCGTCACGATCAGCCAGTGTGAGTTACCATCTCACATCGTTATTAGATGTTTTCCAGAAGGACAACTTCGACTTGTGCCGGCAATCCATTATTCAACTTAGAAATTTATGCACACTGTGCGCACCGCTCCAACTCTTTGTAAGCATATGGTTTCAGGATCTATTTCAACGCCCTTATAGGGCTACTTTTAACCTTTCCCTCACGGTACTAGTTCACTATCGATCTTCAAAAGTATTTAGCCTTGCCGGTTAGTGCCGGCGGGTTCGCTCAAGGCTGTCGTTCCTCGAGGTACTCAAGAACAGAAGCAAGAAAGACAATTAATTTTCGCCTACAGGACCATTACCTTCTAGGGTGACGCTTCCCAGCGTCTTCGGCTAACTAACTGTTTTGTAACTTTCCCAGTAAACTGGACTTCTGCCTTACAACCCCAGTCGCGCCTCGCTAGGCTCGTCGCTACGCAGATACTCGCAGATGAAACGCAGATACTCGCAGAAAAAATCTGCGTTGATCAGCGTCTTATCGGCGTAAATCCGCGTGTGCCGAACACAGTGAGGCACGACCGGTTTGGGCTCTTTCCTTTTCGCTCGCCGCTACTAAGGAAATACTTATTTAGTTTATTTTCCTCCTGGTACTGAAATGTTTTACTTCCCAGGGTGCGCTCCTTGCAGCAAGTGCAAGATTTCCGAGGATTACTCGGAAGGGTTTCCCCATTCAGAAATTTCCGGATCAAAGGTTGCTAGGCACCTCCCCGAAACTTATCGCAGCCATGCTACGTCTTTCATCGCCTTTTGAAGTCTAGGCATCCACCATACGCTCTAAATTCCCTATTAGGAAATTTGAGAACCATCCACCCGGATTTCCACTTAAATCCGGCTAGATAAAAACCTTCTAAAACTTGAAAATACAAATTTCACAATTTTGTGATTCCTGTTTACCCGCCTTATTTTCCAAAGGAAAATTAAGCAGGTTATTTGTTGATTGTTGTTGTCGTCTGTCTCCGGCGCGTAAAAGACCCCTCATCGCCTAAAGGCAATGAAAAAGCTAGCGCAGTGACAGGATTAGGTTTTCAAACATCGGTCTTCCGGGAACCCTTCGACTCGTTCTAATGAACTCGCTCAGGGTGACCATTTCTGGTCAAAAAAATCCGCCAATGGGCGGCCCTTCGGATACAGTCCTAAATGGAGCTTATATCTTTATTAGCCGCTGTTTAGTTAGGATTAATGTCATCATATACTGATAGGGTATATTATACTCATATCATTTTCAGAGTCAAGCCTCAAAAGGGGGTATATTTAGACAGACAAGTTTAAACATAATTAATGAGGTAAAATAGCTTTCAGCTGTCAGATGTCAGCTTTCAGGAAATTCAATATAAAATCCCGTTTTAACGGGATTTTATATTGGGATATTTGCATTATCCTGATAGCTGAAAGCTGAAACCTGAAAGCTAGATTGATTACATTCGGCCGGAAAAACGATCAATCAAATTAGCCGCGGCATCTTTGCCACCCAAGCCAAAAGCTAGACCAAAAGCGAGGGCCAAGGCCGCCACAATTCCGGTCCATAGGGTTTGGAACAAAACCGCCGCAATACCCAATTGAGTCAAAGCCGCCAAGAGGGAGAAAATCCAGATCGCCCAGCGAACAATAGTACCAATCAAACGACCTTCTTTCACACCGCTGGCGCGGGCCGAACCGGAGATCAAGTGACCCAAGAAATCAGCCAAGAAAGCACCAACGATAAGAATCAAGGAAGCGATAATGATATTCGGAATATAGCCGATGATTTGACCCAAGAAGACATTGACCTGGCTCAAGCCTAAGACATCAACCGAAGCGACCAAGAAGGCCAAGATGACAAACCATTTGACCAAGCCACCCAAGAAGGCGCCCGAATTCAAACTATAGCCACCCCGCTCCATCACCCGGTCAAGACCTAAGTGGCCGAGCAAGCGATCCAATTTAATCATTTTAATTATCTTGTCTATCCAGTGACCCAAGACGGTTCCGGTCAACCAACCGGCCAAGAAAATGATTACCGCGATGATGATGTTTGGCAAATAAACAATGACATTATACCAAACGCTTTGAAACGACTGTGAGAAAACTCTTCCCCACGTATCCCATGTATTGATCATATTATTTAAAATTACTAAATATTAAAGGCTATTAAGGCCTGATTGATAATGGATTAATTATAGCATTAGCTGGGAAGGATGGCGATGGTGAGGAAAGAGGGGTGTGGATAACGCTCACTCGTCCCTCCCCAGTTTTAAAAAATGACAGAGTAGTAGATTTTGCCTAAATATTGCCAAGCAATCTTAAGGTAGTTAATTTATTGAAGATTTGTAAAACTGGGGAGGGACTCGTTCGTACTCAAAGATACAAAAAGAGTTTGTGTCATCCCGGCGTAGGCCGGGATCTTATTTGATTCTTTAACAAGATTCCTGCTTTCGCAGGAATGACATCGTACTTAAATATTCAACTTATTCAGCGCATACTCAAAGGGGTAATCGTAGATGTCGCGGATGAATTTGTCGCCGGAAAACATGCGGAAATTGAAGTCTTCTGTGTCCAAGATAGCGTATTTTATTTCTTTGCCGAAATCCGCTTCCAGATTGTGGATCACCTTTTCTATCTTCCGCCGTTCCAGGTCGTCGCCAGCGATAGTCAGATCTACCCGACCGGAAGCATCGTTCATAAACAAACCGGACAAAATAATTAACTTTATCCGCCCACAGCCACGGAACTTTTTGGCTACATCCAAACGCTTTTCGGTAATATCATAACTCAAAATTCGACGCAGATCGGGAATAAAAGGAAAAGCGTGATCCAAAGACCAAACCCGCACCTTTATTTTATGATCACCCCGCGCATTAGTTCGAGAAACCTGTTTTTCTGATAAAAACTTGATACTTTCTAAAATTTTTAATTCCCGACGGATGGATTCTTGACTAGCCTTAACCACCACTGCAATTTCCGACAAACTGGATTCGGAACCGGGATTCAAGGTGAAGAAGCGCAAAAGCTTAACCTTCGTCAAGCCACCGAATAATTTGCCTAGAATTTCCATACCTTGGGGCATATTTTTAACCATTATCGCACTTATTTTAGCAAAAAAGCAACAAAATTGAAGAAAAAGGAATAAATCAGCAGTATTTTTGCCATTGTAACCTATCTATCAGGTTGTCATTGCGAGGTACTCCGAAGCAATCTGCATTTGTATTGTCATTCCCGGCTCAGGTCCCCGCCTGCGCGGGGATAAACTCCAGCGGGAATCCAGAAATCAGTTTGATAATTCTAGATCCCGGATCGCCACGGGCTCAAGGGCGTCCGGGATGGAACTCAAATATAAACAAATAAAAAGACCCTATATTCTTAGGGCCTTTTTATTTGTAGAATTTATTTGAGTTCCACTTTACCTCCCGCTGTTTCAATCGCTTTCTTGAGCGCCTCAGCCTCATCTTTCTTGGCACCTTCCTTCAAATTAGAAGGAGCGGCTTCTACTAAGTCTTTGGCTTCTTTGAGTCCAAGACCTAAAGCTTCCTTAACAGCCTTGATGACGCCAATCTTGTTGTCGCCAGCAGCGGCCAAAACGACAGTGAAGGAATCCTTTTCCTCAGCCGCTTCAGCACCCGCACCGGCCGCGCCCGCGACCACCGTCGCCTGAGCTGATACGCCGAATTTCTCTTCGAACACTTTGACTAATTCGTGAAGTTCCAAAACACTCATCGTTTCGATCTTCTCGATAATTTCCTTGAATTTGGCCGGAACGGTCACTTCTTTGACCTCTGCGCCAACAGTTGTTTCTTCCATGATAATTTTAGTTAAATTAATAAGTCTTAAAGTCTATAAAGTCTGAAAGTCCTTAAAGTCCGGGTTCAAATGCATTTCACTTTTGACTTTATGGACTTGATGGACTTTTGACTTAAGCCATTGCTTCTTGTTTTTTAGCAATGGCGTCCAATGCAATCACCAAACCTTGAATCGGCGAATTGATAACGTTGACCAATTGGCCAAGCAACACTTCGCGCGGAGGAATGGAAGCGATAGACGCCATCATTACCCCATCGACATATTTTCCTTCGAAGATACCGCCAACGATTTTCAAAAAATCGGGGTTCTTCTTTTGGTAATCGTAAATGCCTTTAGCAGGAGCCACCTGATCGGCGCCCCAAGTAATGGCAATTTCGCCCGGCAATTCCGGCATGGTTCCTTCGATTTTCTGCTCGCCAAACGCTTTCTTGATCAGCGTCTTTTTGGCAACAAAATAACCGACGCCATTCTCGCGCAAGGTCTTGCGGATTTCCGTGACCAGAGCGACCGGCAAAGCGGTGAAATTGACGAACACAACAGTGCTCGCCTTCTCGGCCGCTTCTTTGAGCTTAGCGAGAATTTCCTTCTTTTTGTCTTTTGATACAGCCATGTGATAGATTTTTAACGAACTACGTGAGTATAAAAATCATCATCCCTCCCCAGTTTTTCGAAACTATGGTTTGTTGCCAAATATCTTTTTAGCTCACAAACGATTAGTTAGAAATAATATCGGTTTCCCCGAAACTGGGGAGGGATTTGTTAAAATTATAGTCGCTTCGCTCGTTAATTTTAAACAAAAAAACGGTCTAATAAAAGCCGTTTGGTTCGACCGCCCTGCTCGTCTATAAAAGCGAGCTAGCGGGCCTCTACCGGATTTATGCCCTTTTTCTTTGGGCTACCAGTTTTCTTCGGCTGGCTACACTATAGCAGAAAGCCCTGAAAAGTCCACCCGGTAGTAGATTTTGGCATTGCGCTTAAGCGCGTCGAGAGAATACTCGACAATACCAAAACTCACTACCGGGTCCACCACCACCTTAATTATCTGATTATTGAATTGAATACCGACGAAATAATATTCTTCAATTGCTCATCTTGGCTCATATAATTGAGCAAATAAAAACTAATCAACGCCAAAACAACGATCGCAACAAAGCCCTCGACCATCTTGAAAAAATCTTCATCTATGCATGCCCACATTGATTTTATTATAGCGATTAAAACCGTTTTTTCCAAATCATCTAACGACCTAACCAAGATTTTACTTTACGCCACCAAGAGCTAGTCGCGGAATTATCATCCAAAATGATAACATTAGCCACTGGAGCTAATGGTAAATTAGCGGTCGTAGAACTTTCTTCCGGTAAAGACGTAACGGCCATGACCGGAGTATTATTTTCTTGTGGCGACAAATTATTTAATTCGGCTGCAATAAAAGCAATGCGCTGACTTAACTCAGCTAGCATAGCAGGTGAAATAGAAGAATCAGTTAATTTTTGTTGAGCAAAAATTTTATCGCCCGCACCAAGGAGCGACCAAGTGTTGGCGGTTAATGAGCATTTAGTCAGGGCTAGGGGTATTTTTAGTTTTTGACCAGACAAGATTATGGTATCGCGCGGAAAGGCAAAGCGGTTTTCGTCACAATTCAAAAACCAACCAAATAAGTTTATTTCATATTTCGCCGCATTCTTTAATTCAAGATAACCAGCTTGAGGATCAAGACGCGCAATACTTATTGCCGGTTCTATCACTTTAACCGAAGTCCGTGACACCGCTTCCTGATCAGCTCCGTATGTGCCCGACAAAATCACTTGATAGTCGCCAGCAAAAGCATAAGTATGGGAAACTCTTTCTCCTGACGACTCCGCACCATCGCCGAAACTCCAGCGAAAATCCATATCATTGGGCAGATTTTTCCCTTCGGCATGAAACTCTAGTGGATTACCAACCGTGGCTAAACGTGCTCGTCCGGCGCCAATGGCCACCACCTGATCTTCCGCTTCCGTTAAATCGGCTTGGCTTGAGTGACTTGAGGAAGAACTGGTTCCACCAGAAGCAGATTGATCGGCGTCGTCATCATCAGCCGGTGGGGTAGTTGTCGCAGAAGGAGGATCATCTTCATCACCTCCGCCGCCTGAACCGATAATTATATTTTGCGTAGCCGCTGTCCAACTTAAACTATCGGCATTTTTGACCGTCAAAGTATAAGTACCGGCCGTAGTATCACGATAATAAAAACTGCGATTAGCTGTTCCCTTACTCATCGTTAAAGTAGTAACCGGCTTCCAGCTGGTTTCGCTGGAAGAAAATTCCCCCGTCGGTGAAGAGGTTTCCAAAATCAAATGGCCGGTTTCCATCAAAGTTACTGCACTGCCTGTGCCATCTTGAGTTTGAACAGTCAGCTTACCTGAAATAACACCGGGCGCGACTATTTGGGCTTCGGTGGTAAAACCCAACTGACTAACTTCCGCCCGAGCCAGCGGAGCAGATAATAAAGCCAAAACGGACAGCAATAGCACAAAAAATAAACGCTTCATATTTTTTATATGTTAAAAGACTATATTATAGTAACAGCACATAAAAATTAATTCAAAAAAGTTATCAACAGCTAATCAAACTTTATATCTGAAGGACCGTCCTTCAGATGATTATTTTCCTAAAAATCTAACCAAAAATCTAGCATATCCGAAAATTCCCTTTTGGTCCCAAAGTATCCCGGAAAGGCTTCTGTATTTAGAATAGAACTTAGCTCTCTCTTTAAATCATTTTTGTAGTCTAAATAACTTGAAAAAACATAGCCATCTAAGAATTTTTTAACGTCGGACATTTTCTTTATCCCATTTTTTTTCCAATTAGGTTCAATTATTTTTACTGGATTTAAATGAATGTATGAATAAATATATTCCAACAATCTATCTTCTACAAGGTGGGTAGCCTGAAATCTTCCCTGAAACAAAGTTCCACTATGTTTATATTTTTTATTAAAATACATCGAATAACCAGTACAAACTTTTTTCATGAATTTAGTAATTCCGCCATCTCCTTTTTCTTTGATCAAAATATGAAAATGATTTGGCATCAAAACATATGCACCAATATCTACCAAAACATCCCCTCTATCATATTCAAAACATCTGAAGGACCGTCCTTCAGACTCGGATAAATTATCAAAATCAACTGGTTTATGACTATTACACAAATATAACAATTTTAAGAATCTATAATAATCGCTATTATTCAAAAATATTTCACGCTTTTCAACACCGCGATTATATAAATGGTAATATTGATTAACTGAAAATTTAAAACCTCGTTCCATAGTTTATTTATAACACAAGATTCCTGAAGGACCGTCCTTCAGGTGTGGATAAGATAAAAAAGTTACCGGCGGCGATTAGTAACTATACTAGACTTTATTTCTGAAGGATTGTCCTTCAGGAAACTTGTTTGAGTTAATAGCTATAAATATCTACTATCTTGCCTAAATTATCATATAAAGTAATCGTGGCACGTTCGGTGGCATAAATAGGAAAACTGTTTAATTTTAGATAGACATACCACTTTTTACTTAAGAAATCCTGATCATATTTGTGCTTGGCTAAACAGAGCGGGTAGCTAAAAGAAGCAGTAATGAGATTACGGCAAACGGACGGTACCTTGCTTCCATTTAGTAAAATCCCTTCTTCTGAATCATTTCGCAATTCCGGTGTCAAACAACTGGAACCGTAACGCCTAATATAATTAACGCAAGAATCCGGCATTTGATCCAGATTTAGTTCTTCTTCGGCGCGCGGGCAACTGCTATAAAGAGACGGGTAAAAAGAATAGCTGGGCAGTTTAGCTAAATAACCCGTGCATTTATTAACCTTAAAGCTGGCATCAATTTTATAAGTCGTCTGGATTGGTACTTGACCCGAAACAATATAAGCCTGCTCGCCCGGATAAAGCAAAATCGGACCCAAGACGCTTGGCTTTTTTCCATCCAAGAGCAAGGTACCATAAGGAATTGTGACTATTGTTGATTTACTTTGATAAATACGACTATTGACCGTATAAGTTTTTTCGCTTTTACCATTATCAATTTCCCAACCGGTGATATTAACCGGCGCCTCATTACGCGTCGAAGCTGAGATGATGACATACTCTTTGTCTAAATCATTGACGCGTTCCCCGCTCTGACCCAGTCGCAAAGTAACCAGATCAGCATAACGACTGGCCTGGGGATCTTTTATATCACTAGAGTTAGAAGAATTATTACTGCGATTATGGCTGACTGTCGAAGAATTATCGTCTATTTGACCAGAGGAAGGAATATAACTATCAAAATCCAAGCTAAACCAACTGAATATTCCTCCCGTCTTTTTGGTTGAAGTGGCTGAGGTGGACGTCGCTACGGAATCTGTTGAAGTCGCTTTAATTCCCATTTGTTGCTGAAACATTCCCGGTCCACCCAAAAAAAGCCAAAGGACAAAAATAACCACCAGCAAACCAACCAGCCATTTTAAATCTTTGACCGGATCACCCTGACCCCAATCGCCCAAAAAGGAAGGCGATAATCCAGAACCCTTGCTTGCGCCGCCCCCTCCCTTATCACCAGGTGCCATAATTTTTAATTAAAAGTAAATAATATTCTCAATAATAACATAAATACAACTTTTATCACGTTTCCAACTTCAAATGAATATGACATTAGTAAAATAATTTAAATTATAGCACTTTATAAAGACATTTTTAGTAAGGAAACAGGTAACAAAAAAACCACTCTTTCGAGTGGTTTTTTTGTTACCTGTTTCTCTTCACACAGGAAAAGAAACTTGTAAATTATTAATCAGTGTTCAAGTAAGAATTAGTGGTCTCAATGTCAGAGATACCAGCTGTGCGAGCTGCGTAGTTAGCCATTGTACCCAAGTAAACTGCCGTCTCGGCAAAACCAGACGTTTCGCCGTCGACAAACAGAACACGATCAACATTGATACCGAAGTATCCGGCCGCCGCACCAATGGTATTGGTTAGAGTGACGCTAAGAGTAAATGTTTCGGTTTCCCCGGCATTTACCTTATAAGCGCCGCTACCAGTAGCCAAGTCAGCTGTGCTAGACAAGTTAGAGGTACCAGTACCAGTGTAAGTACTACCCTTTACACTCCACTCCACACCCTTCGAACTATTGGTAGTCGAAGCAGTCGTAGAAGCAATGTAGATGTCTGAATCACCCGCCGTTATGCTGAAGTTAATTACGTAATCTCTCTCAATGCTGAGCACCGAGGTGCTGGCATCGCGAGGTTCGCTGATACTTGTGCTAACAAGCTTGATGTCAAAGTTATTAGTGTAGCACACGATGGCTTCACCGGTAACTGAACCGGTTTTGTCAGCATCCACTACGGCTGTATCTGTCTCATCCTTGGCAACGAAATCAGTCATGTCGGTATTATCTTCGCCAAAGGAAACAGCAATTGTATGACCAGCACCGAACGTGCCGGAGAAATTCTCTATCTTAGCCTTAACCAAGACATCTACCGTTTCGCCAGCTGCAATAGTAAAGTCAGCATCGGCAAACGTTACAGTGTCACTTGTTGTGGAAGCCGTAACTGATTCAGAAGCATTTTCGTCACCTTCAACCACCAAATAAAGGGTGTTAACGATTTGAGAGATATTGGTCACACCAACAGCGGTCAAAGTAACCGGCAAGCTGGTGACGCGAATATCAGAATCGCCTTCCGCTTTCATTTTAAAGGAAAGCAACGATACATCATCAGTGTCATTAGTAGCATCAACAGTTATTGAATGTGCCTTGTTGATTGTGGTGTCTCCAGTCAAAACCCTCAAGTTGACATCTGCCGCAGTCGCAAAGCCTTCAAAAGAGAAGGTGCGAGTCGCTGTGGTAGGATCCTCCGAGGTGGAAGCGCCAGTAGCATCAACGAAGCGAATCTGACGGAAGTCAACGGTCCAAGTATCCGTCTTGTCATTGGTATCCAAATTAGAGATACCAGAAACAGCAACGGTTAAGCGACCGGTATCACCAGCTTTGATAATACTGGAAGACAAGGTGATAGTCTTGGTCCAAGCGTTATCATCAGTGAATTCGTCCGCATCAACTTTGCCTACTTCCTTACCGTCAAGCAAAATCGAGACATCTTCAGCGTACTTGTCAAAATCGCGATTAGCGGTACCTTCATCAAAAACCAATTTGACAGCGGTAATGCGGAGATCAGAAGCATCATCAGCTTCAATATCCAAACCAGCCACTGGTACATCGCTTTCGTCTTCACCAACTTGTTCATTGCTCAAGCTAGCTACTAAGGTATAGTCCGTTACCGAACCCGCGCCACCAGACAATTCATCAGTCGGAGTCGTCGGAGTGGTCGGAGTGGTCGGAGTAACCGGAGCGCTCAAAGCGTTCAAAGCCGCGCGAGTCAAAGGACCAACATAGCCGGTACCATTGATACCATTAGCCAATTGGAACTTGATCACAGCTGCCTTGGTCAAAGCGCCAAAGTAACCCGTAACCGGAAGACCGGCCGTCACTTCAGTGTTCAAAACTCCCTGCAAAGCAGAGACTTCCGCACCAGTGGAACCGACCGTCAAATCTCTAGTAAAAGCCGTCGCGCCAGCTGAGGCACCGCCGCTCAAAGCGGTCAATTGGGCCTGAAGCTGGGCAATCATCGCCTGGAGTTCAGCTACAGTCGCAGCGCCAGCGTTGCTTGTAGCAACGAACGCACCGGCAACCAAAACTAAAACAACAAGCAATGAAGTAATTTTCTTCATCATGATTTAATTGTAATTGTAATTGTGAAATCAGTCTTGCGACCAACCCCACCTAATAATAATTAATAATCTTTTTGTGAACCTGTTTTATTTCTCCTCTTTTTCCGCATTGCAGCAGAAGCGAAGGAGATAACTCGCCCAATCAATAAGGTTTCGACTTCCTTATTAATTCTGGCTCGTCTTACAGTATCCCGTTGCGGGATCTGGCAACGCCAATTTTTTAGCGGCACCAAACCCCGCACCGAAACACTATCTGATTAATTTGTTCATCCGATTAACTCCAACATAAAATTAAGTCGACCTGAATTTTATGTGTAAAACCAGATGCAACAATAAACATTTAATTTTTTGGCAACGTTTATTCTGTTGTCAACGGACTAACCAGGCAGAGATTACCCACCATACTTCCTAAGATTATATTACTATCGTGGTAAACCTGCAAAAAACACTGTGGATAACCAGAAAAACGCTAGGACCAAAAAACTCTTATTTTTAGCCTAAAGTTTCCTTTTTATCCCCTATTTCCGACTTCTTCCAGTATAGGGGAAAATGGGTCAAAAGTCAATCTAATTTAGGCTGTCATTCCCGCGTAGGCGGGAATCTAGAATCAAACCACTCAAACCTGGATTCCCGCCTTACAGGCGCAGTACACCTTTTGGCTCTTTTTTCGCTTCGCTCCAAAATAACTCAAAAGGTCTTGCAGAGCTGCGCTAGCTCGCTCCTCACCTCCGCGGGAATGACACAGAAAAACAACAAACCAAACACCCTGGATACCTACCTTCGCCAATATAACAGCACAAGAAACCTAGCTAGCCAACATATAACGACTCCAACGACGTTCTCCTTGTTTACGCAAAACCCCTTGTTCTACCATACCCAGCAACTCCCGTTGAACGGTTTTAACCCCACAATCGGAAAGAGCGGTCGCAATTTCCGCAATGCTAATCCAGTCCTTGTGACGGAGGAAATTAATGATTCTCTCTCGGCGCAGGAGTTTCTTATTATCTTGATGATTTAGGCCGTGTAATTCATTAGCAATGTCCTTTAGACCCTTAAATCTAGAGACTGTCTGAAGAGCCTTTTTACTGGATAGCGCCAGATTAGATTCATCCTTACGAGAAGACAAGGAATCATGTTCTCTTTCCATCGGTATAGGAATGGGTAAAGCGGCAATTTTAGCCTCAAACAAAGAGCTTTTTAAGTTATTTTCATTAATTTTGGCGGCAATTTCATTAGCCAAAGCGAGACATTCTTCGCGTAAAATAGACAGGTTCATTTTAGATACCGCCCCGCCAACCTCAGCAATCCCTAAAAGGACAACCAGGTCGTTAATTTTTTCCGTAATTTTTTCTTGATAAGTCAGGCCCAAAAAACCATTCTTGTCTTTTAATAAGTTATTAGCCAAATCTACCAGATTAAGGACTTGCCGACGCAACTGCCACTTAAGCGGTTCTTCGTCCGATATGAAATTGGTAATTATATATAAAGCCGAGGCTATTTTCTCGCTCTTCAAAAAGACATAACTATAAAAGCCAGTTCCCGCCTTAACTGGGCTATTTTGACCTTTAATTTCGGTGTCTTTTAGGTTGTCCATAATTTGTCCTTTTCTGAGAATCGTTGTCCTATAGTATATATCGGACACAATAATTTGTCCACTATTCTGGTTAATACTTTGTTTTTTGAAACACGCGTAAAATGTTACTACATTTTCTACTCCGCTCGGCGCCGACGCGCCTGCGCGAGGTTTCAAAAAACAAAGTATTAACCTTCTAAAAAAACAAATTACTGTGTCTCTCGGGGTGGCTGGGGAAAATGCAGAATGCAAACACGGATTGCTTCGGAGTACCTCGCAATGACAATACAACGCTTAATAACCTGCAATTGTTTTCCCCTCCTCTGTTGGTAAAAAATTTGGTATAATCTACAAGTATCACTTAAACAATTTCTCATGGCTAAGCACAAAAAAATAAACAAAAAAAATCGACTCAATGAAGACGAAAATATCCCCCATTCTCTGATCGGTGAAGAAACCAAACATGGCATCTGGGCTATTGCCTGTTTAGCTCTTGCCGCCTTTTTCCTTCTGGCCAGTTTTGGCTTAGCGGGAAAAATCGGCAGTTGGGCTTATGATATTTTTCATAACCTGTTTGGCTTCGGCTATTATTTGATACCGGTAATCTTCTTTATTTTATTTATTTCCTTCCTACGTTTAGTTAAGCCTAATTTTCTGATTATTAGAGCCATCAGTAGTCTGATTTTCTTCTTATCCAGTTTAGGCATCTTGGCAATTGCTTTTGGTGAAGAAAATGGCGGATTAGTCGGCGCGCTGATTGCCAAACCGGCTTTAAGTTTATTTGATTACTATTTTAGTTTAGTCTTTTTTGGCGCCCTAGATTTGATTGCCTGCCTGGTCATCTTCAATTCCCGCCTAACTCTTGCCCCGCGCTTGTTCTGGTGGAACTTCGGTCAAACTGACATAGAAGAAACTGTCGATGGTTCGGAAGAAGAATCAGCCGAAACAGATTCCAATTCCAGCGAAGAAACAACCGATGAGAAAAAGGAAACCAAGCCGGCACCCGTCGAAGCCAAGGATAACGACAATGTAAAAGTCCATAATAATGATGAAGGCGGTTTCTTTGGCGGTTTAATCAATTTTGGCCGGAAAACCAGTTACGACACCTTTGTTCCACCACCTTTAGCTTTACTGGAACGCGATAGTGGCAAACCCGGGGTTGGCGATATTAAATCCAATTCCAATATCATCAAACGAACTCTGCAAAACTTTGGCATCAATGTAGAGATGGATGAAATTACCATTGGTCCATCAGTTACCCGTTACGCTCTTAAACCAGCCGAAGGGGTAAAATTGTCGCGTATCATTGCCCTGCAAAATGATTTGTCTTTGGCTTTAGCCGCTCATCCACTCCGCATTGAAGCGCCGATCCCGGGTATGTCTCTAGTCGGTATTGAAATCCCTAATAAAATAAAATCAACTGTCGGTTTGGCTTCTCTGCTCGGAACTAAAGAATATTCCGAATCTGTTCATCCATTATTTGTTTCGTTAGGTAAGGGTATTTCCGGCTTGCCCCATTTTGCCAATTTAGCCAAAGCCCCGCACATGCTAATCGCCGGCGCTACCGGTTCCGGTAAATCAGTCACCATTCATACCATCATCACTTCTCTGTTATATCGTAATTCTCCCGACCGTCTGCGGATGATAATGATTGATCCCAAACGTGTAGAATTGCCTCTTTACAACGGGATTCCTCATCTTCTGTCGCCGGTCATTACCGACGCCAAAAAAACTATCCTGGCTTTGCGTTGGGCGGCTAAAGAAATGGAACGGCGTTATGAAATCCTGGAATCGCATTCGGTCCGTGATATCCAGTCTTATCATAAAAATATTCTGGAAAAAGAATTGTCTAAAGCCGCCAATACCAGCGAAATAAATGAGAATGGCGATACAATAGCGAACGAAGTAGAAAGAATGCCTTATATCGTCATCATTATTGATGAATTAGCCGATATTATGCAGTCTTACCCGCGCGAATTGGAATCGGCCATAGTCCGATTAGCCCAAATGTCCCGCGCCGTCGGTATTCATTTGGTTCTATCAACCCAACGACCATCCGTAGAAGTCATCACCGGCTTAATCAAGGCCAATATTCCGTCTCGTGTCGCGCTTCAGGTGGCCTCGCAAATTGATTCTCGCACTATTTTGGATATGGCGGGGGCCGAAAAACTACTCGGCGCGGGCGATATGCTCTATCTGTCTGGCGATATGTCCAAACCGGTCCGCCTGCAATCCGCTTTTATCTCAGAAAATGAAGTAAAGAAAGTGGTAGCGTATCTAAAAGAAACAGTCGCGGGCGAAGCGCCCAATGAAATCAATTTCAGCGCCGAAGAAAAAGGTAATGCTCTATACAGTGGTTCAGCCATAGACGATTTAGACGGCGGAGGCGATGATGATTTATATGAAGATGCGCGCGAAGCGGTTATTGCCGCCGGCAAAGCCAGTGCTTCCTATCTGCAACGCAAACTAAAAGTTGGTTATGCCCGCGCCGCCCGTTTGTTGGATATGTTGGAAGAACGCGGTGTCATCGGTCCGGGTGAAGGCGCCAAACCGCGCGATGTTTACGAAAAAGCCGGCGAAGTAACCAGCGAACAAAATTATGAAGTCTAGCTTCGGCCAAACTAAGAAATTTTTCACTTTTAAAACCTCGCTTGGTCTCCTTTTCGCTCTGATTGTTATTTTCTATGGTCTGTATGAGGTACGAAATTATTTATCCGGACCGGAGCTGTCTGTCCTGACTCCAGCCAATGGCGCCATTGTTAAAGATTCTCTGATTGAAGTGTCTGGAGAAACCAAACGCATCGCTAAAATTGAAGTGGATGGACGCCGAGTTTTTGCCAATACCGCCGGTCAATTTGCCACCCCTTTACTGTTAGGCTATGGTTATAATATTATCAAAGTGGAAGTCAGCGATCAGTTTGGCCGACGTATTACCAAAGTTTTGGAAGTTACCCTTAATTAATTATTCATTTATCACTAAAGACCTATGTTCAAGAAAGAAAAGAAAGAGAAGAAAATTACCCCCTCGGATCGCAATGATATCGAAGACACCATCAAGTCGCTCCAGAGCCGATTCGGTGATGAAATAATTATGAAATTGGGTGATAAGCCACATGTTGGCATTAACGCCATCAGCACTGGTTCTTTGGGTTTAGATATCGCTTTGGGTGTCGGTGGTCTACCTCGCGGACGTATTATTGAAATCTTTGGACCAGAATCATCCGGCAAAACGACACTTGCCCTCCATGTGATCGCTGAAGCCCAGAAAAAGGGCGGTATTTGCGCTTTTATTGATGCCGAACACGCCCTGGACCCGGAATATTCCAAACGCTTAGGTGTCAAAGTTGATGAGTTGCTTATTTCCCAACCTGATTATGGCGAACAAGCATTGGAGATTTCCGAAAGCCTAGTTCGCTCCGGCAAAATCGACGTCGTGGTAATAGATTCCGTTGCCGCCCTGACCCCCAAAGATGAAATCGAGGGTGATGTTGGCGATTATCATGTCGGCAAGCAAGCCCGTCTAATGTCCCAGGCTTTACGCAAAATGACCAGCATCGTGGATAAATCCAAGACGATTGTTATCTTCATCAACCAGCTCCGTATGCAAATCGGGGTAATGTTCGGTAATCCGGAAACCACGCCGGGTGGTAAAGCGTTGAAGTTCTATGCTTCTGTCCGTTTGGATGTTCGCCGTATCGCTCAAATCAAGAAAGGCGAAGAGGTGGTGGGTGGACGCGTCCGCGTCAAAGTCGTCAAAAACAAAGTCGCAGCGCCCTTTAAGGCGGCGGAATTTGATATTCTTTATAACGAGGGCATTTCGCCGGAAGGAGAAATCATTGCTTTAGGCGAAAAATACGCCGTTATCGGCAAATCTGGCGCTTCGTATTCCTTCGGCGAGGTAAAATTAGGCAAAGGTTACGACGCTTCGCGTACCTTCCTCAAAGAAAATACTAAAATTAAAAACGAAATCGTCAAGTTGGTAAAAGAAAAGATGGCCGAACCGACATAGGGTAGCTTTCAGCTGTCAGGTTTTAGCTGTCAGGAAAATACGAATTACGAAAATAAAATCCGCCATTTGGCGGATTTTATTTCTGAAAGCTGTAAGCTGAAACCTGAAAGCTATCCAGATGGGGTGGACTTTTCTCCTTTCCTGAGCTAGTATAATCTATCTTAGAAGCTGTTAACTAATTTCATACTAATCCTATGGCGATGCTTGAATATAACGAAATCAAACCGCGCAAATATATTGTTCTCGAGGGCGAACCCTATGAAGTTTTGGACTACCATGTCTTCCGCAAACAACAGCGCAAACCGGTCAACGCCACCAAACTGAAGAACCTGATTACCGGCAAAGTCACCGAATATTCGTTCCACCAGAGCGAAAAAGTGGAAGAAGCCGAGCTAGATAGCCGGAAAATTAAATTCCTATACGAAAATCGTGGCGAATTGTGGTTCTGCGAGGAAAACGACCCCTCCAAGCGTTTTAAATTGACCGATGAAGAAGTCGGTGAATCAATTAAATTTGTCAAACCTAATACCTTAGTGGAACAAGTTTCTTTCCAGGGACGCCAGATGGGTATCAAAATTCCAATTAAAGTAGAACTTAGGGTTAAGGAAGCCCCGCCCGCCATCAAGGGCAATACGGCCACTGGCGGCAACAAAGTCGTGACCGTGGAAACCGGCGCGCAAGTTAATGTTCCCCTCTTCGTCAATGAAGGCGATATTATTTCCATCAATACCGAAACGGGAGAATACGGAGAAAGGGTGAATAAATAGCAAAAAGCTGTTAGCTGGTAGGTTTTAGCTGTTAGGAAATACAGACCCAACATAAAAAAACCGCCTTCGGGCGGTTTTTTTATGTAATCTGCGTAAATCTGCGTTTTATCCGCAAATATCTGCGTCTTAGGAAATGATGTACGGCATCAAAGCCAGCGCGCGGGAACGCTTGATCGCTGTGCCTAATTTTCGCTGATGCTTGGCACAGACCGAACTGCGCTTATGGTTGACAATACGGCCATGGGAGTCAATAAATTGCTTCAAGACTTCCGTCTCTTTGTAATCTATTTCCTTGATGCCGTTAGTGCAAAAATAGCACTGCTTTGTTGATTGAATCATATTTTAATTAAAAATTTAAAATTATAAATTAAAAATTATGATACAGAATACGGGTTTTCCCGAATCTCATTTTTAATTTTTAATTACTAATTACTGATTGATTTAGAACGGTATGTCGTCCGGATTAATATCCTCCTGCGGATATTGGATTGTATCCAGAACAGGTGCGGACGGTTCCGCTTGTTCCGGCTGACTAGATCCTCCGACCGCTGGAGCACCGCCACCTGTTCCGCCTGGCCCACCCGGACCAAATTGAAAGCCTTCTACCACGATTTCCGTTCTATACTTTTTCTGACCATCAGGCGCATCCCAACTTCTGGTCTGGATTCTACCCTCCACGAACATTCCCCGCCCCTTCTTCATATATTGGCCGATAGTCTTGGCCAAAGGACCGAAAGCGACGCAATTATGAAACTGGGTGTCCTCCTGTTTCTGTCCGTCCTTATTTTTCCAAGTGCGAGTCGTCGCCAGAGCAAAACTGGTCACTTGTGTTCCGGAGGGCAGAGCCTTGATTTCCGGATCGCGAGTCAAATTGCCATAAACAAGCGCTTTATTTAGATACATAGTATTTTTAGAAATTAAATTGATTGGTAATTATCTAGTATTATGGCTGACAAGGTGCCAAATGTCCATAATTCCCTACTACCCTCCGGATATTAGAAATTGGATTTTTAATCTCCAATTTTTAATTATTAATTTTTAATTTCTAATTAATTTACGCGTCTGTTGCCGGTTCAAGCAAACCTTCAATTTCCTTGTCAATTTCCTCTTTATTCATTTCTTCACCTTTCACCGCCCCTTCTTCTACTTTAGCGGCTGGGCGACGTGTAAAGACTATGCGTTCGGAATTTTTAGGAATTCCGATAATCAAAAACCGGATGACTCGATCGTCTTTATCCAAGATTTCCTTAATGGTCCGGATCTGCTCCGGGAAAATCTCAAATTTGACGGCGCCGAAATAAGCCTCGGACACCGTGCTTTTCTTGTTGCTGATAATCTTAGACACGGGGTAAGCCAATGGTCGCATCTTCGGGGTGGTCTTAAACAAGGCCTTACCACCTAAATCTTCGATCAAAGACTTATACATCGCCTGGGCCACTTCTTCCACCTGCTCGGCGGGTAAGAATGGGGTCAAGAGATAACCTACTTCGTAGGTCTTGACCTCTGGCGTAGTCGATTCTGTTAAAATGTTTTCCACGGGGATATCTTAACAGTATTTTTGACCGAAGTCAAAAATCGCGGACAGACGCGGACTTGACGCAGGCTAACGCGGACACCGATAACGAAAATATGTCATTTACCATAAGACGGACAGTTTTAGGAAAATGCGATTTTATAGCTAAAAATATGCCCCGCACCCAAACTCAGGTGCGAGGCATATTGCGGTCTCTTCGACAGAAAAACAAACTAATCCCGATAGATGGTGCGGAGAAGGCATTCCTTCGCATAAGGCAGTTCACGTTTCAGAAATTCCAAAAGCGGTATCAACCACTTGTCAAAAAGCCGATTCCAACCACCAACGACGAAAGCCACGAAAAGCGAAAGTGGCCAAATGGCGGACAGAAAAATCCCTATCCGCCGATTCACCGGCTCGGCAATCAACCTCATCCTCTCGGCTAATTCCAGCACCCCAAGCGCCACAAGAAAATACAACCCGGCGACAACGAACCACGTGAACATGTTCATAGCTTCCTCCCGAAATTAGTTTGAATAAGACCAAGGTCTTTTTATACAATAACACTGCGTTAAACAAAAAGTCAAATTACTCACGAACTTTTTATCATTTACTACACAATGTTAACGACCGGTAATGTTGTGTAGTAAACTAGATATTAAACATTTTTCGGCCGTTGGCGACCGTAATTTTAGCCATCTCGTCAGCGGAAATACCCTTGATTTCTGCCAGTCGTTTAACCACCTCCGCCACGTAAAGCGGTTCGCAACGCTTCCCGCGATACGGCACTGGCGCCACAAAAGGCGCGTCAGTTTCCGCCATCAATTTATCCAGTGGAGTATTTTTTATCACTTCGTCATATTGCTGAGAAAAAGTAATCACGCCAGTAAATGACAGGGAAAACCCCGTTAAAGAAACGTCGCCACGAGCGACATTCGTCGTACCATTTTCAGACGGGATGGCGTTCTCTAACGGGGCATGCCCCAAATCCAAGCATTTCTGCGCCGTCGCCCAATTCCCCGCAAAAAAATGGAAATCGCCTCTCAATTTTTCTCCGGCTGTTTTTTTATACTCACTTAAAATCTCTATCGCCTCTTCATACGCATCCTGACTTCCCTCACCTGGTCGGCAATGTATCATCAACGGCTTATCCAACTCAATCGCCAACTCTATATGTTTCCGAAAAAGTTCTTTTTGTTTTTCCTTTTCCGTATCCGCATCCTCATTTTTAATTTCTAATTTATAATTTTTAATTAATCTATAGTATTCCAACCCGCATTCCCCTATCGCCACTACTTTTTTGTCTTTTGCCAATTCACACGCTTGCGCCCAGATTTCATCGGTCACCTGCCCGCTATCGGTCGGATGAAATCCCACTGTCGCCCAAATCCCTTCCGGCTTAGTTTGTGCCATTTCCACTGCCCTTTGTGAACTCTCCCAATCCGCGCCCACATTAATAAGCCAAGTATCTTGCGCTAAGGTATCGTCCAAAACACTCTGCCAATCACTGGCAAAATCGTCCAAATTCAGATGGCAATGGATATCAAATAATTTTGGGGTCATTTTCTATCTTCCGGTTTTTTAAGAACCGCCGACCGGTTTGGCAGATAATTTTTCTTTGTTACAACCGATCGTCCAAGGCGCGCTTCCAATTTTTTTCGCGCTCCGCCAGCGATACTGCCACCAGCTTTGGCATCGCTTTTAAGTTTCACTACCCCTTTGGAATTTTCCGTGCGGTGAATTTCAGTCGTCGCTCGCTCGCCCAGCATATTAAAAATCAGTTCAAAATCGTCCATATGGTCGCGCAAATTTTCCCGTTTAAGCCCTTTCAGGTTTTTGTATTCACTCGGAGTAACGCCAAAAGTCGCCTTGGAAATTTCCGCCGTCAATATTTCATAATCAGTTTCTTCTTTAGCGCCTCGTTTTTGCCATTCATCAGTCAATTCCTCGCGAATGGCAATTCCACGCATCCGCTTTTCAATCCAGTCTTGATTGTAGCCTTTGAGTTTGTAGAGCAATCGGGTTCGCTTAGTCGCCAGCTCCGGATTGTCTATTTCCCGTACCCGCTCATAACCCACTTTCGCCAGCCAGCGCTTGAACGGCTCAGCCTTTGGCGATGGAGTAGATTGGATAATACGAAAAATCCCTTCCGTATTAGCACAATCGGTTTCGTACTTTTTACCATCTGAAGCCTCCAATTTCAGTCCGTGACAAAATGTCACGACCTCGCTTTTCTCTTCAATTAACCTTTGTTTCAGCTTCCGCCAATACGCCCCGGCATCAAAACTGTCGGTAAGAGCGCCACAGACATCCACGACCGAAAACCACCATTCATCATTACGAATGATTTTTCTGATTTCTTTGCTCTTAAAAATGGCTATTTTTACTTCATTATCCATTGCCGATATTATAACACGCCAGATTGCCTAAACGAAAACCGGATTTGTCATTCCCGGCGAAAGCCGGAATCTTATTAATCAAACGAGACAAGATCCCGGGTCAAGCCCGGGATGACAATGTCAAAAACTACTCTTTCCGCAAAAATAGCGGCTCAGAGAGTTCCTTCGTTTTTATGGCTGTCTGGATTTTCTGGGCGGTGGAGGGCATAAAAGGTTCCAGCGCCACGGCAATCCGCCACAAAGCGCTCACCAGATAAGAGACGTGCTTCCGCGCTTCTTTGGGCTCGGTCTTGTAAAGAGAAAAGGGCTTAGTATTAGCAATATACAAATCCGCTTCTTTAATCTGCGTCCAAATGAATTCCATCGCTTTGCCGAATTCAAAATTATCCAACGCTTCGCAGTATTCGCGGAAAAAATCGTCAGACAACCACTTGCTCGCGGAAATCAAATCCTTAGGTTCCGGCACTTCGTAAGACTGATACATCTTAATAATCCGGCTCGTCAAATTACCCAAACCGTTGGCCAAACTGCCATTGTAAGAATCCTTGAGCTTCTCCCAGGAAAAATCACCATCTTCCACCGGCGACACTTCGCGCGTCAGATAATAGCGCAAAACATCAATCCCGTATCTTTCCACTACTTCCGCCGGGCGAATGACATTGCCCAAGCTCTTGGAGATCTTCTGTCCGTCTATCGTCAAAAAGCCGTGAATAAAAATCTGCTTGGAAGGTGGGAGACCGGCCGACAAAAGCATGGCTTGCCACATGGCCGATTGCTGGCGGATATTATCTTTGCCGGCAAATTGAATCGCCGGCCACCAGTCATTGAATTTTTTCTCGTTCTCCGGCCAACCGAGCGCCGTCACATAATTGGATAAGGCATCAAACCAGACATACATCACCTGATCCGGATCATCCGGCACTGGCACACCCCACGGCATTTTGCTTTTTAGACGCGACACACTGAAATCTTCCAGACCATGCGCCACAAAACTTTTTATTTCATTAAATCGGCCAGCCGGTTTTACAAAATCCGGGTTAGCCTCATAAAAATTCGTCAGTGCCTCGGCAAAACGGGAAAAACGGAAAAAATAATTTTCCTCCTTAATGATTTCTATAGCCAAATTGGGATGAATCGGGCATTTACCGTCCACTAATTCCGAATCGGTTTTTTCCAGCTCGCAACCGACACAGTATTTTACTTCGTAATTCTTTTTGTAAATATCCCCGTTCGCTAAACAGCGCAGCCAGAATTCCTGCGCGGCTGAAAGATGGTGCTCGTCAGTCGTGCGAATAAAATTAAAATTAGGATTATCCCAATCCAAACCGAGTATTTTTACCAGCTCGCGAAAAGTCAGAACGAAACGATCGGCGTAAGTTTGCGGTTCCTCCCCCGCCTCCTGCGCTTTCAACCAAACTTTTTGTCCATGCTCATCAGTACCGGTATTGAAGAAAACCTCATAACCCAGAAGTCGTTTGTAGCGAGCGACAACATCCGCCTGGACATATTCCAAAGCGTGGCCGATATGCGGTTCGGCATTAACGTAAGGCAGAGTCGTCGTCAGATAAAGCTTACCCTTGTTCATAATTAGCCAAATTAAGTATTTTCCGTTCGCTGACGAATTGAAGTTTTATGTTTTTCTAAATCATTCGCCATTTCCATCAAGACCGTCGTGAGTGGCACAGCAACCAGAATACCAAGAAAGCCATAGAGTTCGGCACCAACTAATAAAGCCAGAATCACCACCAAAGGCGGAATACCAACCACTTTATTCGCCACCAAAGGATAGACGACATGCCCTTCTAATTGCTGGATCACGATATAGAAAATTAAAACGAATATGCCGGTTCCCAGTCCGTCGGACAAACCCAATAAGACTCCCGGAATCGCCGACAGAATTGGACCAAAGAAAGGGATAATTTCCAGAGCCGCCGCAATCAGACCGAGGGTTAAGGCATATTTGACGCCGGACAACCATAAGCCGATAAAAACGACACCGCCAATAATCAGACCGAGAACAATTTGCCCTTGAAACCATAGACCGATTTTTGTCTGTGAACGACGCCATAAGTCTATCGCATAATCCTCATGTTTAATCGGAACCACTAAACGCAGGAAACCTTCAATCCCTTTTTCTTGTACCGACAAATAAAAGGAAATGACTAAAATTAAGATAAAGCTGAAGAAACCGCCGAAGATAACGCTCGTCGTGCTGAAAACGCTATCGGATAATTTCAAAATAAACTTTTGTGACTGAACCACTAAATCACTCAGAGTAAAGCTCTTCGCTAAACCGCCGGTAATAGAAGAAATCGGGTCAGTGGAAATATTTATCTGGCCGATTTGTATAAGTTTATCAGGTAGCCCCACCGCTAAGTCGGTTAAATCGGAAAAAAGCGGCGGAAGCAAGAAGGAAATGCCGAAGAAAAACACCGCAAAAGCTAAAATATAAATACCCAAAACCGACCAAAAGCGGGAAATTTTAAAATGAGCTAAGAATTTACTACCTTGATCAACAATCGTGGCAATGACCACCGAAACTAAGATGACTAAAATTAGATGCTGTAACCGATAAGCCGTCCAGAAAAGCAAGCCGATAATAATCGCCTTCACCATCGTACCAGTATTGATATTGATGACTGTTTTACCCTCCATTATTTGAATTATATATCTTTCTGCCGATTATGGCTAGGGAGCTACTTAGCCGAAACTAGTGTAGACAAAAGTTCAACTATTGGCACCCTGGTCTGCCCACCAGAATCTCGCGCGCGCACCGTCACCGTATCATCAGTCAAAGTATCAAAATCAATCGTTACACAGAAAGGCGTGCCGATTTCATCCTGTCGTCGATAGCGTTTGCCAATATTGCCATTATCATCAAACATAACCGAAGGTATATTTTTCTTCAATTCGGCGTAAACCGCTTTGGCTTTGGCGACCAATTCCGGCTTATTTTTGAGCAAAGGAAAGACCGCGACCTTAACCGGCGCTAAATCATAGTTAAACTTTAGGAAACTTCTGGTTTCCCCATTCATTTCATCCTCCGCGTAAGCTGACAACAAAACGGCAAGTACCAAGCGATCAACGCCAAAAGACGGTTCAATGACGTGAGGAACTATTTTTTCTTTCGTCTCCTCATCTAAATAAGACAAATCCACACCACTTTTTTGCGCATGTTGCGATAAGTCAAAATTAGTCCGATAAGCCAAACCAAGCAATTCTTTCTTACCGAAAGGATACTCAAATTCGAAATCTATCGTTCGCTTGGAATAATGGGCTAAGTCGGTCTTGGACACCTCCAGTTCACTCACCTCTTCTTTCGACAAACCGATAACTGTCAAAAACTCCCAGACCGCCGCGCGCCATTTTTCAAAATATTTTTCCCACTCGCCGGCCGGTATAAAATATTCAATCTCCATCTGTTCAAATTCTCGAACACGAAAGAGAAAATCACGCGGAGTGATTTCATTGCGAAAAGCTTTGCCAATCTGTCCCACCCCAAATGGTAGTTTAGGATGAAAAGTGTCCATAATATTCTTAAAATTAGCAAAAATACCTTGTGCCGTTTCCGGACGCAAATAGACAGTAGCGGAAGAATCTTCCACGGCGCCAATCTGAGTCTTAAACATCATATTGAATTGACGGGCTTCACTAAGCTGGCCACCGCAGTCCGGGCATTTCTTTAGATCTTCCAATTGATCAGCCCGAAAACGCTTTTTGCACTTTCCGCATTCCACCAGCGGATCAGTAAAAGTATCGACATGACCAGAGGCCTGCCAAACCGCCGGATTCATCAAGATTGCCGCATCTAAGCCATACATATCTTCTCGCCCTTCCACAAACATCCGCCACCAGATATTTTTCAGATTGTTTTTAAGCTGGACGCCGAGTGGACCATAATCCCAAGTTCCGGCCAAACCGCCATACAACTCCGAGCCCTGGTAAACAAAACCGCGCCGTTTGGCGAGTGAGATTATCTTGTCCATCAAATCGTTTTTTTGATCAGCCATATTTTAGATACTATAGCGGTTAAAATAACATTTGTCCATGAAATAAGTCTATAAAGCCTAAAAGTCCGTAAAGTTAAAAGTGGGATTTTTAATTACGGGTATTTTGCATTGAACTTTATAGACTTTAAGGACTTGATGGACTTTTGACTGATTTAATTCGTTACTTGTCCATCCCCCGGCTTAAAACCCGCTTCGGTTGACATAATGGTCGGATCCAAAATCTTGAAAGTTTGCAGCGATTCGCTCCAGCTATCCAAACCGCTAAAATTGACATTCTCTAACAAGATCGCCTGTTGATCGGCTAAGTTGATAGTCGGCACAAACGATAATTGGAAAGATACCTGACGCGCACCCAAACCATAACCGGTATCAGCTTTTAGATAACCAGCGTTCCAAATTATTTTGCGTGTCACATCATCATAATTGACATCCTCGCTGGAAGGCGACATTAAGCCGACCCAACTTACCCCCAGCGGAACGGTCGCCTCCACTTTAGCATTGGTAATATCATTGGAAGTATTGGTTAGATTCCAATTGATGGTGTAAGTCGTCGCTTGATTTACTTTAGGCGGCACTGGTCCGGTATTAGTAAAGGGTCCCGTCCGTTGCCAAGTTTGAGACTTTAATTTGATTAAGGAATCCACTTTTATCGTCTTGTTCAAATTAGTGGAAATATCCTCATGATCAAAACCTTCGGAGGTACGCGTGCCGGTAATAATCGCTGAAATATTTATCTGCGGATTTTTATAAACTGTGCCATCGGGCTTAATCAAGGGCTTAGCCGCCAATTGAAATTCCAAATCATTGCGCGCGCCGGCATCGACGTTAAGCATTTCTGCAATTACATTCTTATTCCAGGTTATAGTATTGTCCACTGATGAATAATAACCTTGTCCGGCCGCGACAGTTGATTGGTTGAGAATCTCTCCGGACAACTTCGCCGTCAAACGCAAATTTTCCAGTTTTACCGACAAATTGTTTATCCAATGGAATATATAACGTTTGGTTTCTACCCCGCTTAAAACAAAGCCGGTTTTAGCCTGATCCATAGAACCCTCGGTCAAAGTCAAACCGATAAAAGATTTCTTGATGGCGATGGTCTTAAACACATCATTGTAAAGAAAAGCAATATTCTTATCCGCCAGATTATTGACCATACCGACTTTTACTTCAAAAGATTTAATTTCTTCTTCTAAACCGTCGATCGTTCCTTTGAATTTGATTACCCGTTCAATCCCCGCCGGCAAATCGCCAAGAAACCAAGTATTTTTATTGGCCGTCACTGCATTATTCGGCGCTGGTTCAGCGCTTTTTAGAACGAAACCCGGCGGGAAAGAAACGCTCAATAAAATATTAGACAGAGGGCTTCCGGCATTAGCTGTTAGGTGGATCTCCGCATTGATTTCCTGGCTGGAATTAACTTCCGCTGGCATTACCACTGATAATTCAATCGGCGAGGCATTAATTTCCAAACGATAGACAACTTCTTTTTCAAATAAAGTATTAGACCCATCCAGACGATAACGAAGAGTAAATTTTATTTCCAGAATATCGTTTTCCTTACCATAAATCAGCGCCTTAGAAGAAAGATTAACCGTTTCTCCCGATTTTATCTGGCCGATAGTCTGACTTTGGAAAGTAAGTTCTTTGGTTTCCGCCGCCACTTCGCGTGTTCCCGCCGGAAAAACTGAGATTAATTCGGCTTGATTGATCGCTGTCGTATTTCTGTTGGTAATTCCGATCTGTAAATTCAATTCATCACCGGCCTTGATGGAAGTCGGACCGACAATAGACATTTCAATGTTTTTATCGGACACCACATTAGTCCCGCGAAAAAAAACATAAAAAGCCACACCGAGGGCCGCCACAAAAAACAAAAAAGAAAATAATAAGATCTTTAACCAGACATCCCCGGGCTTTTTTGCTTCCTCCGACTCATTTTTCCAATCACGATTGACACCCTTATAAAGCGGATCTAAATCGCTCCGTCTGACGGAAAAATCGCCGCCTTCTCGTTCGTAAAGCTTTTTCTTTAGCCTTTCTATACCTCGTTCTGGCACATTATCTAAGGGCATACTTAAGGGAATTATAACATAGTAAGCAACGGGAAGTTAATAGTTAAAAGTTAATAGTTAAAAATGAAGACAGAAAATATTCGTATCTTAATTTCTAATTTTTAATTATCAATTTTTAATTAATTACAGGTGGCTTGAAGACAGTGCTTCGTTAATCGCCGCGATGGCTGTCAGTTTTTTCTTTTCCGACAAAACCAAAGCGGACGCCGACCAATCGGTGACGGCGACCAGAGAAGCTAGTTCATCGTGCCCCTTGATGTAACCCAGATGATATAAAATTCTCAGCACGACAATGATTTCCCAAACAGCTAAATGATCAGCCGAAAAATCTACCTCCTTATTATCCAAAAAATCAAAGGCCGATAACAGGTCGCTGAATAAATCGGTAATTACCGCCTCACCCTGGATATAGCCACGCAGGAGAGAAAAAATCCTCACCGCCAACTTAGCTTTAGTCTGATCGCGAAAAATATTATCATATTCTCTGGATTTTTCGGCACCGGTAATTCGCCAAATCTCCCGACCGCGCACTAAAGTCGCCCTAATCAAAGAGTAGCGTTTGAGCTGGTAACGCAATTTTGATTTGAGCAATCTAACCCCCTGCGCTTTAACCGTTAGTAGACCTAGCGCGGGCGCTAACAAATAAAAAAACTTGTTGGCTTCGCCATTGTTTCGATCATCAATAATCAGCGCTTCGGTCTCGTATAAGTGGTAGGACAAGAATTAATTAAAAATTAAAAATGTAAAATTAAAAATCGACAGGTAATCCTGTCGCCCCGGCGGAGGCCGGGGTCCAGAATTAAATAATTAAGGAGCTATTTCCAAACCGAACTTCATTCCGCCGATTTCTATTTCTCCCGTGCCGTTGACTAAAATTATTTCTTTCAAATTAGTCGCCTTCTTTATTTCTGCTTCAAAAGACTTGACCAATTTGACGCCGCTTTCATCAGTAGTGATTTCGAGCGTCACCAAGTCTCCCGGCGCCAGACCGCCTTTTTTGCGTAAATCCTGTATATTGCGCAACAATTCGCGCATTTTACCCTCAGTTAACAATTCCTCCGTCAAATTAAGATCAAGGGCGACAGTTAAAGATCCTGATGTTTTTAGCGCTAAATCAGCGGTTTCTGCCGGGGCAACCTCGGTGATTGCTAGTTCTTTAATATTCAATTCGTCATTTATTATCTTAGCCAACGGCACTGATTTTTTTTGCGCCAAACCAACAACAGTCAAACGCGCCAAAGGCTGTCTGACACTTATTCCCTTGTCATGGCGAATAGCTAAGCCTAACTCCACGATTTCCCTAGCTTCAGCCATTGAAATGATAATTTTATCGTCATATACTTCCGGTTTAGGCCAAGACTCTAAATGCACGCTTTCTTTCGGACCACCAGTCAGACGATAAATTTCTTCCGCGATAAACGGCATAAACGGCGCTAGCAATTTGGCTAAAGTGGCTAAGACTCGCCGTGCCGTCACCGTCGCCGCCATTTTATCCGCTCGATCGTCCGCCTTAAAACGTTCACGCGACCGACGTAAGTACCAGTTGGATAAATCATCAATAAATTCATCCAGCGGTCTGACCGCTTTATCCAATTCATAATTGACCATCCCTTCATCAATCTTTTTTATCAACTCATTCAAACGCGCCATAATCCAGATATCTAACACATTAGCTGAAGGCGTTTTGATTTCGGCCGTTTTGAAATCTGGCGCATACATTGTGTAGAACGAACAGACATTATTCAACCGGGCAATAATTTTGCGTGATATCTCCCCCACCCCCTTCTCGGAAAAATTCAAATCTTCCGCATGCACTACCGGCGAGGACAACAAAAAGAAACGCAAGGCATCGGCGCCGTATTTATTTACCAAAACCATCGGCTCCGGATAATTTTTTAAGCGTTTGGACATCTTTTGCCCATCTTCCGCCAAAATTAAACCATTGACCACTACTTGCTTAAAACTGGACTGACCGAATAAAGCCGTGGATAAAACCAACATAGAATAAAACCAACCGCGCGTCTGATCCAAACCCTCGGCGATAAAATCAGCCGGAAAACCCTTATTTTCTTGAGGGTCAAAAATTTCCCGATGTTCGAATGGATGATGATGGCTGGCGTAAGGCATAGAACCAGATTCAAACCAACAATCAAAGACATCCGGCACACGTTTCATTTCTCCACCGCAGGAGCAGGTAAGCTTCACTTCATCAATATACGGTCGGTGCCAATCCCAATCGTAATTTTCGTTATGAGGCAGGGGCGCAAAAGGCAAAGCGCGCACTTCGGCATAATGGAAACCTTCGCCCCACGGAATAGTCGCGCGATCTAAGCGATCAATTTCTCTGGCTGACAAACCATAAGTCGCGGTTTCCAAAAAGAACAGCGGTAAACCATGACTGACTAATAAAATATTCTTACCGGCATATTTATTATCTAAATCATAAAGAAGTTCAGCCGTTCGTTTTTTAACATCCAACAAAGATTCTCCGCCCGCAGTTACGGTCTGCCAACGATCTTTCTTGGTATATAAATCCTGATTGTATTCATTCCACTTACCGCCTTCCGCCTGACCGACTTTGAATTCGCGCAAGCGCGGATCAAAAAATATTTGGTCAGAAACCAAACCCAATTCCTTGGCGACAATCTCGGTCGTTTCTTTTGTTCGCGCCAAATCAGAAGAGATAATCAGATCAATTTTTTTATCTTGCAAACCTTGGCCAGCGTCTAACGCCTCCGCCTGACCGCGTTCCGTCAAGTGGTAAACATTTTTATTATCCCAATTTATTTTACCCGCCAGATTATTTTCCGCTTCGCCGTGACGCATCACAAAATAATGGTTGCCTTTAGTTTTTACTTCCGCTAAAAGTTCTTGCTGACTGCCGATTACTTTTATTTCCTTACATGCTTCGCAACGCCAAACCGGTAAGGGCGCGCCCCAAAAACGCGTGCGGGAAATCGCCCAATCGCGCGCGCCTTCCAGCCACTTGCCGAAACGTCCGTCTCTAATATTGGCCGGCGCCCACGATACAGTCTGATTATTCTTAACCAAATCATCTTTAATCTTTGTTACCGCCACAAACCACGAGGAGGTCGCGTAATTCAGTAAAGGCGTATCGCAACGCCAGCAATGCGGATAAGAGTGGACGATTTTTTCTTTAGCAAACAATAATCCGCGTCCGGCTAAGTTTTTCAACACTTCCACATCCGTCCCCTGCGGATCATCTTTTGATTTAACCAGACGCCCCGCCCAATCTTTCACTTCCGATTTAAAATAACCGTCCATCGCCACATGCTGGATGAAGGGCAGATTTTCTTTCTGGCTAAGTTCCATATCGTCCTCGCCAAACGCCGGCGCGATATGCACTACACCCGTACCATCTTCGGTCGTCACAAAATCCGCCCCGTAGATTTTCCAGCCTCGTTCACGATTTTTAAGCGTCTCGTCGTCTGTATAATAATCAAATAGCGGTTTGTATGATTTACCAATCAAATCTTTACCCTTCACCTCCCCCACAATTTCAAAACCTTCTTTAAAATTATTTTCCAAACGCGCTTTGGCTAAAATATAAATCGCGCCATCTTTTTTCACTTTTACGTACTCAATTTCCGGATTAATTGCGAGTGCAACGTTCCCCGGTAGAGTCCACGGCGTCGTTGTCCAAGCCAGAATGAAAGTCCTAGCTTGCCCTGAGCTTGTCGAAAGGGGTTCATCCACTAATTCAAATTTTGCCGTCACCGAAATATCCGTCACATCTTTGTAGCCCTGGCTGACTTCAAAGTTAGACAAGGTTGTCTCGCAACGCGGACAAATATACATAATCTTGTGCCCTTCATAAATCAAACCCTTGTCGTAGAGAGTTTTAAAAATCCACAAGACAGTTTCCGTATAAGATGAATCCATCGTTCGGTAATCATTATCCATATCCACCCAGCGTCCCATCCGTGGCACCACGGTTCGCCACAAATCAGCATAACGCATCACACTCTCCCGCGCCGCTTGATTAAATTTAGCAATACCGTATTCTTCAATATCTTTTTTCGCTTTGAAACCCAATTCTTTTTCAATCAAAGTTTCCACCGGCAAACCGTGGCAATCCCAACCCCAACGCCGGCGCACCAAGCGTCCATTCATCGTCTGATAGCGCGGAATCACATCTTTGATGATACCCGTCAAAATATGGCCATAATGCGGTTCGCCATTGGCAAACGGCGGACCGTCATAAAAAACAAAAGCTTGACCATCTTTGGTTTGCTCCAAGGTTTTTTCAAAAATTTTATTCTCTTGCCAAAAATGCAAGATTTCCTCCTCGCGTTTAGCCACCGGACTTACTGCGTCCACTTGATTATCCTCTATTTTTTTATTTTCCGCCTGTTTCATTAGATAATTTAATCCTATTACTTTAGCTTATCTAAGCTTCCTAAGCAAGCCAAAAATCAAGCGCGATTTGGCAAAAATAAATATTCTATGATATATTTTTAAACGGGACGTTGGTCCTTGCACAATACCATGTCGAAAGGAAGTGGCGTTATGGCTCGCTTTCGAAGGCTACCGCTCGCTGTCCAGAAAAAAATGGACGAGAAGTATGGGACAAAGAAAACCGTTAATCCGATGGATCGGGGGGCGGACGACCGAAAACTCGGCTGTTTCGCTTCTCACACCTTCATCGGTTCAGGCGCGCGCGCCAAAGGCTTCCCGGCCCGCGGTTGAAACACTCTTCCAGCCGGCCGATGCCGAACGGATAGCCTCCGCAAACAAATAAGGATACCCTTATTTGTTTGCGGAGACTTTTTTTACAAAAACCTTACCCCATTAAACTGGACAAATAATCTGCATCGTAGTAGTATTGAAAGTGGACCCTGGTCCTTTTTTTATTCCCCTACCTCATTGGAGGACAGATCATGAAAAAGCGCAGAACACCCGCCCCGCAAGCGACACCCGCCCCTGTGCCAGTTCGAGCCGCAACACCGATCAAGAAAATTGATCATGGTCAGAGAACCAACCGCGCCGGTATGCCGATGCGCGACTGGGCTCCGACCATTCGCTGTTCTTCCGGTGTGGTCTTCAGTCAGTCGTACCGCAAAGATCCGCCGGGTCCGCGGTTTCGTGAGCTATTCGCCTAGCATCATCATTCGCGAAAGACAAATAAACATACCCCATACCGTTTCGGTGTGGGGTTCTTTTTTTTCAGAAAATTCTAAAGACTTGCTTAAAATAGCCAAAGGTGGTATACTTTTATCAGACAGATCATTTATTGTCTAATATATTTTTAAGGAGGGTTTTGCTATGGCGAAACCAAGACTAAGGAAGTTGAGCAGATTTGCTCCACCCCAAGGCAATGAGGTACGCAAGTTCGTTGTGTCATCAGCGGATCTAATTCTCTGCTGGGAAGGCTGCGATCCAAAAAAGAAATCCGTCGAAGGAGGTAGAAAAACGCTCGCTGCGCCACCCGCTCCATAGTACTCACGCCTGAGACGCGGAGTATATATATTAGAATTTGAACAGAAGTGGTTTATATTATGAACAACATATTAGGAACTCACGTCTCATAAAACCCCCAAGGGCCGAAATTAGCAATAATTTGTCCTGGGGGTTTTCCATTGCCATAAAACCCTTATTTTAAGCCATTTTTTAATAAAAACATCGATTTTACTTGACATTCTATACCTATATGGTATACTGTAAGAGGATAGGTAATTTATCCACATTTTCATTGAAAAGGGAGGACACTCCAATGTCATCACCCAAAAGCAAGACCGCAAACGCCCCGCTCGCCCCGAGCGCTGGGAAGGAAGTCGTTTTCGCCCCCGGTTGCGCTTTCAAGCGCCGGTCCGACGGTTGGAACATCGGGCGCCGCATCAGGCTTGGAAGCCAGGCTCGCCTGGTTCAGCCGGCTCACTGATTGGACAATGTTCCGATCGAATCCCGCCAGGTAGCAAAATCATTTTGATTTGCTATCCGGCGGGATTTTTTTGCCAATTTTTAACGAGCAAAGCGACTATAAAAATTGAGCATCCCGTTCCATACCCAAGACGAGCGCGAGGCTGAACCCCAGTAGCACAGCAGAGCTGGCTACGGGGCAAGTAAGCCAATAATATAGTTAAAGAAGGGCGCCCTGCCCCGTAGTATCCGCAGGATTACTTCGGGGAGCGCGAGTCTATCTGACCTTTTGCAACTGGGATATTTCTTATTGAAATTTGCAAAAAATATTAAGATATGGTACTCTAAAAATAGAACTTTCGCATAGCCACTCTAAATTATGCGATGAGGAGCACATTATGGTTGTAAAAGAACCCCGTAAAACCAAGTGTTGGCCACGTTTTAACGAGCCAACCACCACCAACCCTGATTGGGAATATCTCGATCCTGAGACATCCAGTCTATATTGGTCGGAAGTAGCAAAACTTCCTAGCAGGTATTTGGGAGATGGCAGTAAAGTATTTCTGCCTTATCGTCCCAAAGACAACAAGTAAATAGCGGGAAGTTGTTCAAGAGCCAAGAAAGGAGGTTCTCGCGTCACTCGTGTCGATGTTTGCCGAGCTTTAAAAGCCGACAATCACAAGCCCTCAAGAGTAATAGACATTGTCTGTTAAGCTTCGGGGCTTTTTCGTTACATCTTCATTGGCGCTTTGATACCAAGCAAAGTCAAACCGTTTTTCAAAATTTGTCCGACCGCCGTAGCCAGCACGACACGATACGATGATTCTGGTTCTTTAGTCACAATCTGATGATCAGCATAATAGCCATTGAAAGTAGAGGCTAGTTCATACAGATATGTCGCCAAGTGATGAGGCGCCAGTTCCTCCCCTGCCCGCGCCGCTACTTCCGGAAAACGATATAACATTTTTTCCAACACACTCGGCTCTTCAGCATTTTTCATGTCACCCGCTACACCCTCTTTCTCCGCCTTGTCTAAAATAGATTGCGTTCGCGCGAAAGTATATTGCAGGTATGGACCGGAATTGCCGGCAAAAGACAGCGACTTATCAAAATCAAATATCACATCCTTGCCGATGTCCTGTTTCAGAATGGAATGCTTGATAGCGCCAACCGCAATTTCATCCGCCACTCTTTCCAAATCAATAATCTCGCGCTCCCCTTCTTTCATTTTCGCCACAATTACTTCTTTTGCCTGATCAATAATATCTTCTGCCACAATCACTTCACCAGTACGCGAAGACATCTTGCCGGACGGCAAGCGCAGCATCCCGTGTCCTAAATGTTTAGTCTTGGACGCCAATTCCGGGAAAACCAAATTCATCGCTTTAAGCAGGACTTGGAAATAATCATTGATTTCATTGCCGGTTACCACGATCGAAATATCGTAAGGAAATTTGTCGTGCTTTATCTTGCACAGTCCTAACTCCTTGGCTTCATAGGTCGGCAAGCCTTCCGAATTGATAAAAACACGGGTATGAGCGCCATAGATTTCCCCCGGAAAAACGATCGCCCCATCGCTTTTGGCAAATATCCCCTTCGCGAGCCATTCCAGCACCAGTTCCTTGCCGAAGCCGGCCACTTCACTTTCAAAGAAATAGAAATCAAAACCTTTGCCCTCCTTCTCCTCCATCCCCAAGCGTCGATAAACAGTCTCAAAATAATCCAAGCTCCAAGCTCGGCCATCATCATAGATCTTATTTATCTTCTCATCGGTCCGCTCATAAATCTGCTTATTGAGAGCCTGCATATCTTTTTTCACGCTCTCGTCCTCCACCTGTTTGGATCCGAAAGCATAAGCGCGGCCTAAATAAGCGACTTTATCGGACAAAGTTCCCGCCTCCGGCATTTGTTCTTCCAAATGCAAGATTCCCCAGATCGTCCGGGCCACATGCATACCAACATCACCCTGATAGCAAGCTCGTTTCACTTCCGCACCGGAAAAATCGTACAGACGCGCGATAGATTCGCCGATGACATTGGTCATCAAGTGCCCGATATGAAACAGCTTGAACGGATTGGGGTCGGTGTACTCCACCATCACTTTTTTCCCAGCCGATTCTTCCCCTCGTCCATAATCGTCTTTTTTATTTAAAATCTCCCCTATCTCTTTTTGCAAAAAGTCGGCGGTCAGATAGAAATTGATAAAACCGGGACCGGCCACTTCTATTTTCGCCACTTCGGGAATATCCAGTTTAGTCAATTCAATCACCATCTCCGCTGCCAAGTCTTTCGGCTGGCGATTATTTTTCTTGCCCAGCGTCAGTGCCACATTAGTGGCGTAATCACCCAGCGCCAAATCCGTCGGATGATCCAGGTTGATTTCTTCAACAGTTAAACCCAGCACTCCCACCGCTTGAGCTATTTTCTCCCGCAAAACATCAGAAATTATCATTCCAATATCATATCGTATTTAGCCAAAAACCGCCATTTCGTATTTTGTGTCATTCTCGCGTAGGCGGGAATCCAGAGATTTTTTCTTCCAACAGCTTTTGAAGCTTATATCCATTTCCGCGCCCCAACAGCCCCAGATACGACTGCACCGTTTCTATCTTCCCATCTTTAGCTTTGATATTCCTAGACATTCTTTTTCTTGTCACTGTTCGCAAAACCCGATGCTTCGGAAAATGCACCCAACCCAGAAAATCCACACCGGAAGTCGCCGTTTGGAAAAATATCTTATCCGGATGTATGGTCAGTTTCAGATTCTCTTCCAAGAAATCGCCGATTTTCAGCAAGACTTCCAATAGTACGCCTTTGTCGTTGTCCATAATCACAAAATCATCGGCGTAACGGATATAATACTTCTGTTTAAGACCGTGCTTTACGAATTGATCAAATTCATTCATGTAGACGTTCACTAAAAGCTGGGAAGTCAGATTGCCAAGCGGTAAACCCTTGCCCGGACCGGTGCTTTGGAAACTTTTTACCACCTGCCTTATAAGCCAGACAACATCCTGGTTTTTGATATGTTTTTCCACAATTTTAATTAAAATCTCCTGGTCGATTGAAGCAAAGAATTTTCTGATATCGCATTTTAGAATCCAGCACACTCTACTATTGCTCTCCGAAACCTTAAGTACAAATTGTCTGAAACGATCAAGCGCGCGGTGCGTACCCTTGCCATATCGGCAAGAATAGGAATCATAAATGAATTTACGATCAAAATGCGGATAAAGTACGCGGTAAATGGCATGATGAAGCAGGCGGTCGCGCACTGACGCCTTGTGGATGCTTCTCGGCTTCGGGTCATTTATTGAGAACGCTTCATAGGCGCCATGGCAATATGTTTTATTTCGCAAATCTTCATGCAGTTTGAAAATATTCCGCGATAAATCGAGAGAAAATTCCGCGACATCTTTTTTGGATTTTTTGCCTCGGACAAATTCGCACCAAGCTTGGCAAAGATTTTTCACCGATATGATATCATTATACAAATGACCGATATCCATTCTCCTAAGAGTACCCCCCCCCCCGCACACTTCCGCAAGCTATAGTAAAGCTTAAGGAAGCCTACAGTTTATGGCTCATTCTCTTCCGCGATTTTTCCAGAGTAGAACGGTTTGGGATCGGGAATAAAATCGAACAAGCATTCTTAAATACTATCGAGCTGACATTTTGCCTTAGTTATCTTCCGCCGGAACATAAGATTCCGATGCTGAATAAAGCAATTACGAGACTTGATATCGTAAAGTTTTTTAGCCAGCTGGCTTGGGAAAACAAGCTCATCTCGACTGACAGATACTCCAACCTCATCTTAAAACTGGAAGAAATCGGCCGACAGCTTGGCGGGTGGAAAAAAGGCTTGCAAGCAAAAACTCCCCAGGACTAGCCGGGGAGAAAAACAGCAGTTTCGGGAAAACACTCGATTGCCATCGTTCCAATCGTCCGTGTTCTCGACGGAGTTCGCGTTCACGTTCCAGCCATCGTCGTTCCAGTTCACGTTGACCGTCCGAAGCACCCAGCATTTTCGTACATAAGGCCATCTGCATCACCATCCGCCAAATCATGACGAATTGAATTTTATTCGGGACCTCGAAGTCCGCCAGCCCTATATACCAATTATTGTTGTTTTTTGAAGATATTTTTCTCACTCTCGCGCAAGGCGTACCCAACGCGATTCTCGGGAAAAACATCCTAAGACCATGACGCGGAAGCCATGACCGCCGCGTGACACATGATTTCGAGAATAGTATATCAGAATGATTTTGAATATAAAAAGAAATGGCCCCCAGTTGCCGAAGCAACTGAGGGCCATAGTGTCCAAGTGTCAAAGGGTCAGCATACATCACGCAGACGGAGTGACAGAGGGCTTGCGGGAAAACACGCGATAGCCATCGCTCCAACCGTCCGAGATCACGACGGAGAGCGCGAACACGTACCAGCCATCGTCGCGCCAGCGCACGCGGACCGCCCGAAGCACCCCATTCTGGTCCCGAATGTAGAAGATGTTGGCGTAGCCGTTGTTCAAGAGAACACCGTCTTCACCATTCTTCTGCTTCTCCATCAAGGAGAACATTTCCGTCAAAGTGGTTTCGGATTTCTCCTCGCCACCCAGTTCGGTAATGATGGGACTATCAACTGAAGACTTCCGCAATTTATGGTAGTGGAGCGTCTGTTCGCTGATGGGGTCTTCGGTCTTGCCGTCGCCCGACAGGAACCAGCTGGTGAAGTTGTCCCAGACTGCCGAGATCTTCACCGGAGCGTTGCGCTTGGTGTTGACCACGAACTTGTCTTTGGCGACAAACTTGCTGGTAGTTGCCGAGACCACGACAGTCGAGACGAGCTCGAGCAAGACATCCATCTTTTTCTTCAGAGCAACGTACATGGTCTGAGCAAGTTCATTGTCTTTTGAGCTGATGATTGCCTGAATCTCCTTCGGGGTAAATCCAGCCTTCTCTAGGGCAATCATAAACTCATGAGTCTGCCCTAAGCTGATACCACTCACACTTGATGCGCACATGGTAATTCTCGCTTTCTTTTAGAATAAAATGAGCAAAAACTTAACAATGCTCTGTCTTCTATTGTACAGTATATGTATCTAAAAGTCAAGCCCAAAAGCGGGTTTCCCTGCTAAAATGCCAGAATATGACTAGGGATAAGGTTATTTTCCTGAGCTACCAAAACCCTTACCGCCGCGGTGGGTATCGGTCTTCACTTGGCCTATGGCAATTTTAGCTGATTCAAATTTTTGAATAAGCATTTGAGCGATTTTGTCGCCCTTGTTGATTAAGTGAGTTTTTTGGCCCAAATTAATTAAACCCACAAATACTTCGCCGCGGTAGCTGGCATCAATCACCCCGCCTAAGGTTTTTAGGCCTGTGCGATGCGACAAACCGCTTTTGTCCCAAATTAGGCCAACATAACCCTTAGGAATTTTCATTTTAATACCAGTTGGCACCGACAAGCGTTCACGCGGTTTCAATTTGAAATCACCAGACGCATACAAATCCATCCCCGCATCACCAGGATAGCCATAGGTGGGTAGTTTAGAATCTGGATAAAATTTTTCGACGATTAATTTCATTACTTCCGCAATATCTTATCAATTCTAATCGCCAGCTTCTTCATGTCACCTTCTTTCTTTCCTTTCGTCGTTTCCGCCGCCGTACCCAAACGCAAACCCGAGGGATCGGCTGGCTTTCGTTCGTCAAACGGAATCGTATTTTTGTTGGCGATAATGCCTTCTTTTTCCAGACGCGCGCTAGCTTCCGCCCCACCTATCCCCTTGCCCGAGAGCCAGGTGTCCATCAGAAGCAAGTGGCTATCCGTTCCGCCGGAAATAATCCGCCAGCCCAATTTCTGCAATTCTTTCGCCAACACTTGCGCATTTTTAATGATCTGCTTGGCATAAGTTTTGAACGCCGGTTTCATCGCCTCTTCAAGCGCCACGGCCACCCCAGCAATCTGATTGATATGCGGACCACCTTGGAGACCCGGGAAAATCGCTTTGTCTATTTTTTTATCCAATTCGCGAGTGTCTTTGCGCACAAAAATAAGCGCCGAACGCGGACCGCGCAAGGTCTTGTGCGTTGTGGCGGTCACGATATCGGCATAAGGAAAAGGTGATGGGTAAGCGCCACCAGCGACCAATCCTGCCAAGTGCGACATATCCACGAGCAAGTAGGCGCCAACCTCGTCGCAAATCGCGCGGAACTTCTTCCAATCTACCTTGCGTGGATAAGCGGTATAGCCTGCCACAATAATCGCCGGTTTGGTTTCCTTGGCGATTTTCCGCACCGCCTCGTAATCAATCATTTCCGTTTTTTTATCCACCTCATACAAAACCGAATCCCAGAATTTGCCGGTTGCCGAAACTTTTTGCCCGTGTGTGAGATGCCCGCCATGAGCTAAACTCATTCCCATGATCTTTTTACGCGCTGGCTCTTCCGATGTCGGCAAGCCTAACACACCCAAATACACCGCCAAATTAGCCGGCGAACCGGATAAGGCCTGAACGTTTATATGCCATTTATTAGGAGACAGTTTGAAAGCTTTGAGGGCGCGTTTCTGACACAGAAGCTCCACCTTATCCACCACTTCGTTTCCGCCATAATAGCGCTTGGCCGGATAACCCTCGGCGTATTTGTTGACGAATTTGGACCCAAGCGCGCGCAGGACATCATCGGACACATAGTTTTCCGACGCGATCAGATTGACCACCTTCTTCTGCCTCACCTCCTCCGCCTCGATCAGTTTTTCTATTTCTTTATCACGCATAGCTTTGTAATTTATTTGATAATTTTTTTCTTCCTGAGCGCTTCAACTATTTTCTCATGGATTTCCTCGCGCGATAACGGTTCACTCCCCTTCGCACATCCAATGGTAATCCAATGATATTTTTTCGCAACATACAAATAGGCCTCGGAAGCTTTTTTTAAGTGATTCAAATCGGCTTCATGAATGTCCCGCTTTTTGCCCTTAGTGTAGGCACGAGCGCCTTTACTATCTACCAGTTTCTGTCCGACGGCCGGTGGCATATAGAGAAAGACGGTAACATCCGGTCGCGGAATATTGAAAATTTTGTATTCCAAATTATCGAGCCAGGCTAAGAATTTGTCCTGATTCGCGCGCCCTTTTATTTTTCCTGTCTGGTGACCCATATTAGCCGAAACGTAACGATTGCTGACTACCGTTTTCCCTTCTCCCAACCATTTCTTGATATCAAAAGATTTATCATAGCGATCCACGGCATAGAAGATAGAACCGCGATATGGTCCGACTTCTTCGGCGGTGCCATATTCTCCACGCAAATATTTTGCCACGAAGGCGCCGGAAAAATTATCGTATTGGGGAAAATCCGCCGTCGCCACTTTTACTTTTTCCTTCTGCAAGCGATCCACCAACAATTTCAATTGGGTAGCTTTACCCGAACCGTCTGTTCCCTCTATGACAATAAATTTTCCTTGTTTGGTTTTCATTTCTTTATGATTTTGTTTGTCATTGCGAGGAGTAATCGACGAAGCAATCTGCGTTAAAAATGTTTAATTCTGGATTCCCGTTTTCACGGGAATGACACAAATACGGAACATAAACGCAGATTGCTTCGGAATACCTCGCAATGACAAAAATTTATTTCTTCTCATTGATTGTCTGCAGTCCCCTTCGCACATCCCAATCATCAACCGAACGGTCCACATGCAGTTTAACTTCCGGCAGCATCTTCGCCACCTTGTCCGCCATTTTATGCGCTACTTTGCGCAAGGTCGGATGGACCATCTTGCCGGAACGCAATTCAATAACATAAGCGGCGGCCGGCAAACCATAGGATACTTTGCATGGCACATTGAAGCCCATGGCAAAATAATACTGCAGATTTTCTTTGGTCGTTTTCAATTTCTTGATCGCTGCCACCTGTTCTTTAATCAGCTTCTCCGCCTCTTTCCGTAATTCCGCCGGCAATTGTTCTAGATACCATTCATGGAAACCAAATTTAGCAGAAAGCAGCGGCATCCGGCACACACCATTGCGATGACGCTGGATATCGCGATAAGAACCGAAGTCTAGTAGAAATTCAAACGTCACATTACCAAGCTCCGCCAAAAATTGCGGCAAACCGATCTTAGCTGGACGTTTTTTCAGAATGGCCGCATATTTTTTCAGTTCGTCTTTCTTGATATTGGTCCGGCCAGTAAAATCGCCAGCATAATTCTTTTCAAAATAATAATTGTGTTTATCATTCAGAAGTTGACGATAACTTTCCTGTTCCTCCCCTTCCGTATGACTAAAACTATGCGGGTATTTGTTTTTTAGCGCTGCCAAAATCTTTTCGGCTAAATCGCGCAATTCCTTAAGCGGATGATGACGCAAAAGGACCAGCTTGTCGTGCACTTGGCGCAGATTAGTATGCCAGCTATGCTGAGTCGTAATACCCGCCGGCAGAAAACCGCGCAAAGAATCAAACATTCGCGCATTGATCGCCCGATCGTAAACGCCCTCATCTTCGCCTTCTTTCCGCGGATATTTGGCTTTCAAGTGCTTTTTCATCGCCTCCTGACTACCGATATAGAACTTCATCCAATTCTTTTGGATTGCTTTGGAGTCTTTGGTATTTACCGGATCCACCATCGGCTGTTTAGAATAATCAATATAGCGCGAACTGGTTTCCTGGCCGGAAAATAACGGCCAATCCTCCACCGCCTTGGCCGACAACATACTCACGCCTTCTAAAAATAAAGTCGTACTACCGCAATCAGCAATGCTCGCGTGACCGTAACCGACATAGAATTTTTCCATAAACTTGCCGGAACCGGTCTCTCGCACTTTCTTCACATGTTCTTCCACCGAAGCCCCGCTCCGCGAATAAAGCGCCTGCAACATCGCCACATCCTCCGGATTGAATTCGTCGTACAAAAATACACGCATGATGACTATTTGATTATGATTGTTAATATTTTTTCCACCTGATTAGTCAAATCGGTAAAACTTCCGTTGTTGTCAATGACGAAATCCGCCTGTCTGATGCATTCGCCCAGATTCTGTTTGTTGGGATCGGTGGAAGTCATCTCTTTGTCTTCTTGAGCGCAAAATTCTTCAAAAGATACCTGATCAGTAGCGGAAGCACGGGCTTTAATCCGTTCATAACGTATTTTTCGGTCGGCATCCACGGCTAATAAATAAAAATTAGCTTGTCCACGCAAAGCTAATACTTCACCCGGCGTCCGGATTGATTCGATTATCGCATCCGCTCCATCTTTTTTTGCCTGTTCATACAAAGCCTCCACCACCGCCGCCGGACCTTTCGCTTCACGCATCTCGTTACCCACCTGCACCATAGAATCGCGATTGATCGGCAAGCCACGCCGATTGATTTCTTCCGTAATAAAAACGCGGGCAGAATAATGTTTAAAACCTTTTTCTTTTAATAAATAATCAACCACCGTCCCCTTACCAGCTCCAAGTGTTCCTGTAATGCCGATGATGATCATATTATTAAAATTATTGATTCTTATATTGTTCCACCGACTCATCAAAAAAGGAAATTTCCACCCCGGCTTGTTTGAAGGCATCTTCACTTTCCTGTCCCGCGTGATATTTCTTTTCGCAGACCACTCGTTTGATACCAGCGTTGATAATCATTTTGCTACACGCCGCACAAGGCGTCATCTTGCAATAAAGAGTCGCGCCATCAATCTTTGCCCCCACTTTAGCGGCTTGGCAAATCGCATTTTGCTCGGCATGCGCTGTTCTGACACAATGATGACTTTCATGACCATCTTCGTGGACTACAGTTTTCATCTGATGTCCTACTTCATCGCAATGAGGCAAACCTTTAGGCGCGCCAACATAACCGGAAACCAGAAGTTGTTTGTCACGGGCAATGACACAGCCGGAACGCCCCCGATCGCAAGTCGCTCGCTTCCCCACCACGCGCGCAATTTCCATAAAATACTCGTCCCAACTGGGACGGACATATTTCTCTTCAGACATATTTTTAAGGTTAACTGTTAAGTAGTCTTAAGTTTATCATAGGGCTAATTTCTCGCCTAAAACGGCAAAAGGTGGATAAAGAGTGGAGAAAAACCACTTTTAACACCAAAAAACCGGCCTAAAGCCGGATTTTTTAGTTTTTAGTATTATTATTTGACCTCCACCTACACATATTTTTCTGCTGAAAAATTGCGCAGGCCCGCCTCCTTCGCCTTCGCTCAGTCCGGCCGGTAGATGTTTCGTTACCTCACATCTACCCCCATTGACCGAGCAGTCCCTTCTACTGTCTTCATTGCGGCTTCTATGGAAGCGGCGTTTAGGTCCGGCATTTTGCGCTCGGCAATCTCGCGAATTTGCGCTTTGTTGATCGTACCCACCTTGGTCACAGCGTTGGTGCCAGAACCTTTCTCAATACCAATCGCCTTCATAATCAGGTTGGCAACCGGCGGAGTTTTCAGAATAAAATCAAAGCTACGGTCAGCATAAACAGAGATTTCCACCGGAATAATGTCGGTTCCCATCTGGGCAGTCGCGGCATTAAACTTCTGAACGAAATCACCAATATTCACACCAGCCGGACCGAGTGCAGTACCTACTGGAGGAGCCGGGGTGGCCTTACCAGCCGGAATCTGCAATTTTATCTTTTTTTCTACTTTTTTAGGTTTTGCCATAAAAGTTAAGTTATAAGCTATAAGTTAAAAGCCAAAAGTATTAAAAACAAATTTTTTCTCTTAACTGCCCGCCAATCCTTAAGAAGCTTCGGCTGACGGACAGGACAATCCTACAATAAATGAGAGATAAAAGCAAATTCACATTTTTTAAGCTGGCTGTGGCCGAACAGCCAGAACTGACAGCTGTGAAGCGATTTACCCGCCAATCCGGAAGGCGGGCCTTTTTCAAGCCTACCCCCCCTCTATGAGAGGATTAAGTAAAAAGCGAGGATAGTTCTTTCGAGGAACTCTCGGAAGCGCGGAGGCGCTGAGAGTGAGCGAAAATTCAGCAGAATTTTACGCGTGTCCGAAGGAGGATAATCCTCGTTTTTATTCTAAACCTGTTTATTATATTTTTTTCACTTGTAAGAAATCCAATTCCACCGGCGTCTCGCGTCCGAACATAGACACCAGCACTTTTACTTTTCCCCGTTCAGCATCTATTTCGTTAACTTTTCCTTCAAAATCTTTGAATGGACCGTCCACAATCGTCACCGCTTCGCCGATCGTCAGTTCAATTTTATGCTTAACGCTGTCCCCGCCCATTCGGCTGAATAATTCTTTGATTTCCTTTTCATCAAGCGGAACCGGAATAACACCGGCGCCGATAAAGCCGGTCACGCGTGGAGTGTTGCGCACGACATACCAGGAATCGTCGGTCACAATCATGTCCACCAGCACGTAGCCCGGATAGATCTTATCCTCGGACACGACCCGCTTGCCACCCTTGATTTTGACATTCTTTTCAGTCGGCACCACCACATTAAAAATCTTGTCCTCCATACCCAAGGACTCGATGCGCTGTTTCAGATTACGCGCGACGGCATTTTCATAGCCGGAATAGGTATGAATCGCATACCAATTACGACCCTGATTTAATTCTTGTCTTGCCATGATAATTTTAGTTAATTAAAAATTACTAGATAAACATCTTCAAAATTGAGGTGAAGATAAAGTCAAACGCGCCCAACAGAGCGCCGATAAAAATCGACAAACCAATGACGACAATTGTGAAATTGATCACTTGTTCGCGGGTTGGCCAGGTCACGTACTTTAGCTCGGCCTTGGTGTCTTTAATATAGGATTGTAAGCTCATATTATATTCAGTTAAAAGTTGATTAATAGCTTTCAGGTTTCAGCTTGCAGCTTTCAGAGAATTCAGGTCAAGATTAATTTTTATTTCCTGACACCTGAAACCTGACAGCTGAAAGCTTTTCTATTGTTTTAAAAAAAAGCCCCTTGGGGCAGTTCTAATAGTCATATAGTACACCAGGCCGGTCAAAAAAGCAACCCCGTAGTGAGTTTTGGCATTAGGCGTAGCCTGCACTTTACAGGGCGATGCCAAAATCTACTACGGGGCAAGTTTAATGCAGATTGCTTCGTCGCTCGAATACTCCCTCCTCGCAATGACTCCACTTCGCCCACACTCCGCTGAAGCTACTCGTGGCAAGCAATGAAAAATCTTTACTTTACTCTTTATATTTTACTCTGATTGCGGGCTTTTCGCTTCCACCGCCAAACGCGCTAAGAGATAGGAAATGGTCGATTCAGCCCCTTGATTGAGATTAATCTGATACTGGCCGACTCCATCATAACAACCACCGGTCATTGGCGAATAAACAACTTGCCCCAAAAGGTTGTTACCCAAAAACCAGTCAAAAGCTTTCAGCATCCACTGGTAGTAAGTATTATCACCATTCAAATCAAACATTGTTCGCAGGCACAGAACTAAAGCGGAAACTTCTTCCGGTTGCTGATCATAGAGATTTTTCGTCTCACCCCGTTTGAACCAACCGGCCTGGCCGACCGGCGAACAAACATCGCCATGAAAAGTTTGGGATAAAAGAAAATCTAAGGTTGCCTTGCCAGCTTTAAAGTACAAATAATTACCGGTTACTTTATAAGCCAGAAGCAGGGCCTCCGGCAACAAGGCATTGGAATAGGTCAGCGCTTGTTCAAACCACTGCCAATTTTTATCTGAGTTTTTGTCATATAATTTAAGTAAACGATCAGTGTATTCCGTCATTAAATTAACCGCTAAATCATTAGGTTCGCTCGCCTGCCAAAGAGCCAACGCCTTAATCCGAAAAGCCATTGCCCGCGGCGCCGTCGCTTTTGGCATTTTCTGGCACTGCTCTTTTAATAAAGTTTTGGCGCGCTGACATAATTCTTCGGGCAAATTACTAGTGGCCGCTACCGCCAAAGCCCAAATCGCCCGAGATTCCGCGTCCTCCGGATCTTCCGCTGAATTGCGTTCCGTATGCGGTTCACGCTTATCGGTAAAATAATTATTAAACCCGCCGTTATCTTTCGCGGCGCGCGTAATAAAATCCAAATAAGTACTGGCGAGACGTTTAGCCATCAGACCATCATTACCCTGGTGGTACCAAGCCACGGTCACTAAAGCGCGCGCATTATCATCCAAGGTATAACCCCAAGCTGGATCGGGCTCATCTAAAATAGCAAACTGGAAAATGCCAAAATTGTCGGTTAATTTATTTAGGTGCTGTAACTTGATATTAGGCAAATTTTTCTCCTTTTTTCCTAATTCCGGCGACAGTTCTATATATTCTCTCATATATGACAAAGCCACGTTTGGCCAAATCATTCCTCGGGTGCGAAAATAAGCCGCCCGGCTCATCTCGGTCAATTTTTTATCATCAGTTAATAAATCCGCCACCGCTTGAGTAATACTGACACTGTCATTAAAATCTACCAACTTACCCACTTCCGCCGTAATCAATTCTTTAGCCTGCATAAAGGGAGTAGAGATGACTGGCCGACCGGCGCCCAAAGCGTAAGTTAAGGTACCGGACACGGCCTGATCGGGATTCTGCGACAAAGACAAATAAATATCCGTCGCTTGTAAAAATTTAAGCAGTTCTTCGGTTTTCAGATATTCGTTATAAAATAGCACATGATCTTGCACGCCTATTTTTTTAGCCAAATCAATCAGGCTCTGGCGATAAGTTTCCCCCGAATTTTTAAGTACCACCGGATGAGTCGCGCCAATAATCAAATACAAAACATTGGGATTGGTTTTAATGATGGCCGGCAGAGCGGCGATACCATATTCAATACCTTTGCCGGGACCAAGCAAACCAAAGGTGGATAGAATTTTCTTGTTAGTTGGCAAACGTAAACCGGTCTTGGCTGATCGACTATCCGTAAAAGATAAAGGATGTATACCGTGATGGATTACCCGAATTTTATTCTCTGGCACACCATAAATTTTTTGGAGTAATTCTTTTGAGGTGTGGGTCATTACTACCAGCCGATCCGCGCGCGCCGCAATTTGACCAACTAATAATTTAACTTCTTCGGTTGGCGAAGGCAAAACCGTATGACAAGTAATAATTACCAATTTTTTTATTTCCTCCAAAAAAACTAACAAATTTTTGCCATAATCAGCGCCAAAAATGCCGAATTCATGTTGAATGTTTATCAATTTAACTTGCGACAATTGATTTAGCTTCTTGGCTACCTCACGATAGTTTTCGGGATTATTCTGTTCAATCTGAAAAATAACTTTAGGCGGATAATGGTGAGCCTGAAACGGATCGGTATTCATCGCCACCACCCTGGTTTCTTCACGCGGAGCAAATAACTGATCGGAATTCTTTACCAAATCAGCCGTAAAAGTCGCAATACCGCACTCACGCGGCGGATAAGTGGCTAAATAAATAATCCAGGTTTTATCTTGAACTAATTTGTCCATAGATTTAGGCTAGCACTTTCCCGGTATTTTTCAATTCCGAGAGAAGAGCCTTAACCGAACCAGTCGCTAAGCCTATTACGCCATCACCGGCGCCGTAATAGACCGACAAAGTGTCATCGGTAATAAAGCCACCGGTAGGAAAAACTATTTTTGATTGTCCGGACATTTCGTATGGTCGGTCAGCCGTCAAAATATCATAAGGTAATTTGGCGATTAGCTTAGATGGATCGTCGTGGTCTAACAAAGCCGCGCGCGCCGAATAAATAAAAGTTTCCGGTTCTGTCCCTTGCTCTACGTGATGATAAATCAAAAGCCAACCCTCGTCCGTCAAAAGCGGCGGCAAACCGGGACCAATTTTAGCATCCATTTTATGGGTTGGACTCATAACGATTTTATGGCCAATCCAATTAGTTAAATCACTGGAATGTGCCAACCAAATACCCGGTACTTCCGGTAAATCCGCCACCGGACAAGGCAAGCCTTCATTGACATATTTTTCATATTCGCTCCGGAACCATTTTTTAGACCAGCGATTGGGGCGATGAAGCATCAGATATTGCCCGTTGATTTTTTCAGAAAACAAAACAATATCTTTATTGTCCGAATTAGGCGGAGAAATCAAACCTAAATTTTCAAAAGTCAGAAAATCTTTGGTTTTAAGCAAGGCGGTATTCGTTTCCAAAGGCGGGAAATGTTTTACTGGTTCGCCTTGGGCTAAAATCCGGCTTGGCACCGCCACATAAGTAATATAGAAATCAGCACCGATTTTGGTAATGCGCGGATCCTCTACCGCCCACTGATCAAATTTCTTTTCCGGTCCAAATACCGGTTCACGCATAACACGCGTAAAAGTTATCCCGTCAAGACTTTTAGCTAAACCAAAACGAGAAACATAAGCCTCTCGTTCCCCTACGGCCCGATAAAGCATAATGATTTCGTTGCCAATCTTCACCACCCCGGGATTAAATACCCCTTCTCGCTCCCACGACAAATCTTTGTCTGGAGCAAATATCGGACTATCCCCGTATTTTGTTAGGGTAAACATAAAAATTAAGACGATCTAATTCCGTCCATACCGGTCGGCAAAACGCGTAATATCTTCTTCCGCAAAATCGCCAGTGGAAATTTCCAAAATTTCCAAACCCGCTTCGCTGGCCGTTAAACGATGCTTAACGCCGACCGGAACAACTAATTCCTCACCAACAGCTAGAGTTTGTTTATTATCGCCAATTTCCGCTTCGCCCGAACCCTTAAGGACGCGCCAAAATTCTGTTCGCTTCTCATGGCTTTGCAAGCTAAGCGCTTCGCCCGCTTTGACCGCCACGATTTTTACCGTCACCGGTTCATTCTGGCAAAAACGACGAAAATAACCCCAGGGACGTTCTTCTTGGTAGATGTCCGGAATAGTCATATTGATACAATTAAGTATACAACAAAAAACTACCTTAACGAATGAATAACCGTGTTGTAATTTAAGTCAGCCAATCGCTAATCAAAGCTTTAGTTTCCGCCGGGCCGGAGACCGCCAGCGTTTCTATTCCAGTCTCTTTAACCGATAAATCGTTACCACCGGCGAAAAGCGAATCACCAACAAAAACCACGTCAGCAATTGGTAATTTGATGCGAGCCAGAAAGCGTTTTAGACCAGTCGCCTTGTTTTGTCCCGCCGGTAAGATATCCACCGAAGACATCCCGCCAAAACTGATTGATAGACCTGGAACCTGGCGGTCGATTTCTGTTTTTATTTTTTGGCGTTTAACTTTATCCGGATCCCAAGCCTGCTTGCTTTCCTGAGTGGCTCTTTGTCCTAATGCCGAGAAAGTAATCTGGGTGCCTCGATCTTCAATATAGTCACCTTGAGATTCAGTCGGAATATCAAATTGTCCGGAAGAAATTATTTCCCGTAAGACCGTTAAAACTTTTTCCTTATCCGCCGGAGCAAAAGGTATTTCATCAACCAATTTCCAATCACCGGTCGGGTCATCGAATTCATAGCATTGACTGCCAGAGGTCGGCAATAAAATCAAATTATTTCCCGCTAATTCCGGCGAAGTAAAATGCGAGAGAAATTGCGCCCGAAATTGTTCATAGGAGGCGCCGGAAATTACCGCCACCATAGTTTTTTTGGATAATTCCAACAACAAAAAAGCCATCTCTTTATCGAGCGGTTGTTTGCTTTCCGTCAATGTCCCATCCAAATCAAATACAGCTAGTTTTTTATGGAAAGACATTTTGGGGTATCCAGCCGGATTCGAACCGGCGTTTTCTCCGCCACAGGGAGAAGTCCTAGGCCACTGGACGATGGACACCATGTAATTTTTACCGAACCATTTTAACAAATTTTAGACTTTCCGCCTTGTCAGAATGGACCAGATGATGGCAATTATGGCACAACCAAGCCAGATTTTCAACTTTGTAATTTTTGCGATTTTGATCAATATGATGAACGGCTAAAACTCGAAAATCATCTTCTTCACACAGTAGACATTTTTTAGGTACACCACTCTTTAACATAGCATCCCTATATGTTGCATGACCATCCTTCCATAATAAGCTTCTTTTGCCGCTAAATTCTTTATTCCGCCATTTAGTCTGACAAGATTTATCACAAAAAACCTTACCACTCTTTGAGCGAAAGATTCTTTTCGGCGTCCGGTAAACTTTCTTGCCACAAGTATCACATCTCATCATTTTGCCATTTCTAAACGATTCATACTGACATTTTGTCGAGCAAAACTTGCCCCAACCCATTTTAATATGAGCCGGTCTGGCGTAAAAAGAGAGGCCGCATTTTTCACATTTTCTATTAGACAACATGAATTTTTAATAATCTTTGCTTTTCCAATTCGTAATGATGAACTAAGAAATGACAGTTTTGACACAGCCAAACCAAATTTTTCACAGTATTATTACTACGGTTCTGATCGATATGGTGAGCAGAGAGTAGTTTCGAATTATTTTCTCCGCACAGAACGCACTTCTTTTCTACTCCAGCTCGGCTCAGAATATTTTTATAGCAAAATCTCCCACCCTTCCAATTTACACTGTCAGCCCCGATATGCAATGTATTGTTCCAGCTTAAACTGCACTTTCTGCTACAAAAATAATTCTGACTTTTTGAATTTTTCAAATCCTCTAATGACCGATAAATTTCTTTGCCACAAATAAAACATTTCACCATTTTCCCCTTTCTTCTCGCTAGGTCGCTACATTTACGCGAGCAGTATTTTCCGCCACCCAATTTAACCCAAGATGGTTTAGTATAAAATACCTTAGAACAAATACCACATTTTACTATCGTCATATAATAAATTATAACAAAAAATATCGTGATGTAACACGATAAACTGTGGATATCCGTATCCACCATTACTCCCTTTCTAATATTTCGGTTTTTTCTCTACAATTCCTCTTTCCACATTAACCACCCTAGCTAAAACATACAAAAAACTGGATAAGCGGTTGAGATAAGCGAGCGTCAAATCACCAATCTTAATTTCGCCCGATTCTTTTACCGCCACCACCCTTCTCTCGGCTCGGCGCGCTACAGCTCGGGCAACATCAAAATAAGCCGACAATTCTCCCCCACCCGGGATAATGAAATGTTTGATGGTTGGCAATTTTTTTTCCAACTTAGCAATGTTTTTTTCTAGATCAGTCAGACTTTTTTTAGACAATTTTTTATCCGCTCCCGCTACTTGCGCTTGAATAATAAAGAGATCATTCTGAACGGCCAAAATCAAATCAGCTATTTTATCTTTCCCCAGTTTAGCCCGACACAAACCCAAAAAAGAATTTAGCTCATCTAAATCCCCGAGAGCCCCAATAACCCTAGAGCTCTTAGAAAATCGCTGATTACAGCCGAATCTGGTCGTCTTGCCATCATCGCCTTTCTTGGTGTAAAACATAAAATTGTGCGCGGGAGAAGATTTGAACTTCCATGCCTTGTTAAAGGGCGCTACCACCTCAAGGTAGTGCGTCTACCAATTTCGCCACCCGCGCATTTCAATCAGCTTATTATACGCAAACCAGACCTTATTTCAACTAAAAATCCCGCCAACTGGCGGGATTTTTAGTTGTATTATCTGCGTCAATCGGCGTTTTATCAGCGATTATCTGCGCCTGCCTGCGCAGGCAGGTTATTCTTTGGTTTCTTCCGGTGTTTCCGATAATTCGGCAATTTCTCCTGTTTCAATGCCTTCGGTCACCTGATTAACGAGTTCATCAACTTCATCCTTGGCGGTTTTATCGGTCGGTAACTGTTTGCGCATACGGCGACGGATTTCCTTAGCCGCTTTGTCGCGAATGAAATACAGCTTGGAACGGCGAGTCTTGGCTCGGCGCAAAACTTCAATCTTATCAATATTCGGCGAATACAACGGGAAGATATTTTCCATCCCCACGCCCGAAGCGACACGACGAACGGTAATAGTTGCACCCGGTTCAAAACCGTGTTTATGAGCAATAATTACACCTTCGTAAGCTTGAAGACGGGTTTTGCCTTTTTCCTGAATCCTCTGCCAAACCTTAATGGTATTACCAGACGACAGATCAAGCTTTTGACGCTTGGTCATATCTACCGGCGAGGTTTTGATGGTTGTTTTGGTTGCCATGATAGGAGAAGACTAGCATGAGCTAGAGTTTTTTTCAAGTTTTAAGTTTATCATTCCCGCGCAGGCGGGAATCTAGGATAAAATTACCCAAATCTGGATTCCCGCCTACGCGGGAATGACACAAATAAAAAAACAGGATTTTATTATGATTTAGACTCTAGTGAACCTAGCGCTTCCTTAAAATCCTCCGGCAAGGGCGCTTCCAGAGATTTAGCCCCTCCGCTGGGCAGAGTAAAATCCAGCTTGAAAGCATGCAAAGCTTGGCGAGCCAAACCGGGCAGACAAGGCTGTTTCGGTGCATATAAGGCATCGCAAACTATCGGATGATTTATGGCCTTAAAATGGACTCGCAGCTGGTGAGTACGTCCAGTCTGCGGGTGCGCTTCCACATAGGCAAATCCGGAATAATTTTTGAGCACTTGGTAGTAAGTCAGGGCTTCGCGCAATTCCCCGGTCGCCCCGAAACCAGCCAAACGCTGTTGCGGATCCTGGCGTGTCCGACCGATAGCTAAATCTATCTTCCCCTCTTTGGCGCCATCAGCCGAAATAATATTGCCATAAACGATTAGACGGTAAGTTTTTTTGATCAAATGTTCTTGAAATTGTTTTTTGAGCGCCAAATAGGCTGGCTGATTTTTTGCCACCAGCAAAACTCCGCTCGTATCTTTATCCAAACGATGGACAATGCCGGGCTTGTCTATTTTTTCTCCCTTCTGCGTCATCATCGGTTCGCCCACGTCTTTGATATCCGGATACTTGGTCAAGAGCCAATCAGTCAGGGCTGGTTCAGTACTGAATCCGTCGCGATGCACGCCCAAACCTGCCGGCTTGTTGACGGCCAGGATATCGGAATCTTCGTAGAGAATAGAGATATCAAACATAAAATATTATATGCGCTGAGAGATTAGGCCACAACTCTCGCTTTGCCGTCGCAAAGCTCGGTCGCCGCCCCGGCTCGCCCGTTTTACCTACTGGTAAAACATGGCTCCGCCTTCCAAATCCCCACGCAAAACGCGCAGGCGTTTTACTCAGCATCGACATAAAAATCATTTAAAATGATTTTTATTGTGCGCGCTGAGGGATTCGGACCCCCGACCCCGTCAGTGTAAATGACGTGCTCTAACCAACTGAGCTAAGCGCGCAGGTCAACAATTTATAGCATAAAATTGGGTATAAAGAAAGATTAGAGGAATCTCCCGCGACTAAAACTTTTTCATCAAAAAGTTTTGTCTGGGCACCGCCTCGCCCATTTTTTCTGCTGAAAAAATATGGCTCCGGCGTTCGATTCCTCACACAAGGGTGGCACTTTGGGTCAGGAATATTTTGCTCGCCGTCGCTCGCAAAATTTCACGACCCTGGCTCGCCCGTTTCGCTTACTAGCGAAACATGGCTCCGCCTCACAAAAGTACAAAAAAATTCCAAGTAGTTGGAATTTTTTATCTTTTGTGCCCCCGCGAGGAATCGAACCTCGATCTACGGCTTAGAAGTCCGCAGCACGATCCATTATGCTACAGGGGCAATTGGCCTGCCTGCGCAGGCAGGCAAACTATATCTAATTTATCGGCCTGGGTCAATCACCGTCGGCCAAGTATTTTGCAACTCTTTATTCTCTTTGATTCGTTTGTCGTGATCAACCAAAATCAAATCCAGCTTTTTTTGATCGATTCGTTCAGAACCACCAGTTATATTATCGGAAAACTGTCTGTCGATAATCGCTAATTTTAAATACAGAATAACCGACAAAGAGATAATGATAACTAAAGCAATTAACAAGCATAAAATCAGCCAATCCAACAAAGGATTAAAAGTCGCCTTACGCGAATCTCTTTCAGCCAGCCGTTGCCAACATAGTTTGATATTTTCTAATGTTTTCATAGTTATTTTTCCGGTGCCGGCACAAAAACCAGCAGACTACCCGACCACATACCGCCTTCCGTCGTTGAACGTGCCAGAGAAAGTCTATCAAAGGAAATCCAATAGTTAGACGTTTCCAATAATTTTAGGAAATAATAAATATTGCGAAATGGTCCACTAATATTCATATCCAAGGACGCTCCCTTATTACTGCTGATATTATTCAAAGTATAATCAACTTTAGCTTGATTGGCGGTATGTTCCAACTCTTCAATCAAGAGAACCTCTTCGCCACGATCAATAAAATAGCGATCAAGAATCCTAAAAGAATCACCCTGCGTCTGCGAGACTTTCTTCAAAAGAGAAGAGTCTTGTCGCCCTTGCTCTATCGTTATTAGTTCTTGGCGCAAATTAGAATTACTATCAGCCATTTTGACCGTTCGCCAAGCCAAAAAAATCAGCAAACCCAGCAATATCAAAATTAAAATTATGACAAGCAAGTAAGTATATATTTTAGGATATTTATTCAACATGGTATTTATTTACCGGTCGCTAAAATCACGGTGATAATAAAATCGCCCTTGGTCTCTTTTAGAAGATTGGCCACCGGCGAATTGATCTCCGTCAATAAAGAACACTTTTCCAACGCGGCGACAAAATCAACTATATCCTGACGTTTGGCCGACCAACCGCGCAAAGTAATAGACCAACCGCTACTCGCTCGGTCAAGATCTAAAGTGGTAATTTTTATCCCCGCCGGTTTAAGTTCATTAATCCGATCAATCAAAACCGTAACGGAATGCAAGTTTTTCTTGTCGTTAACCAGATAATTAATCATCTTGTTGAGGCTGGCGACCGTCTGAATAGCTGGTTTATCATCGGCCGTCTCCAGCCCTGCAACCATCGTTTGTTTTGTTTTGATTAATGAATTTTGTTCAATCCACAATGCGGTATTCAAACCGATGACCGTTAAAATCATCGCCACTAACAGCGCCGATAAACCAAAACCATAGCTAGCGGAAATCCGCCGGCGGTATTCAGCGACAATATTTTTTTGTTCCGTTTCAGGAAGTAAATTGACCGTTACGCCGCAACTTGTCCCGCGCAAAGCCAGACCGATGGCGGTAACATAACGCAAAGAATTATTGAAATCCAATTTAGGTAGTTTTTCTTTATCATCAGAGAAAGCGGTCCAAGGATTACCCACCTCAACTGAAGTTTTTAAATCAGCGGCTAAGTATTCGGCTAAACCCGGCAAAGACGCTTGCCCGCCACTAAGGATGACCTTGCTTATCTTCTTGCGACTCTCATTTTCTTCCGCTAAATCATTCCAGTAATTACAATAACGACCAATTTCATCCTTAAGGGAAGAGATGGCCGGCAGTAAGGACTCAAACACTTTATTATCGGATGACGAGCGACGCAAACCATTCTTAATTTTAGCTTGCTCCGCCTCCTCTTCGCTGACATTCAAAACTTTCTGAACCGCTTTGGTAAAAGTCTCACCTGAAATGGAATTAATGGTGGTTGAGAAAAAAGATACTCCATGATCAACAATGGTAAAGCCGGTTCGGGTTTTACCTAAATCCACAATCAAATAAGTATTTTGGTCAGTGGGCGCGATAAGCGCACGCGCGATAGACTCCACTTCAATCTCGACGCTGGCTGGCGCTAAACCCGCTTCCCTAATCAGGCTAGTATAATCCGCTACTAAAGTCTTGGGAGCAATCAAAACACTGACGGTGTAGTTGCCCTTACCTTCCGTCGGACGACTATGTATTTCATAATCAAAAATCACTTGATCGGCGCGCAAAGGAATGTATTCTTCTAATTGCAATTCAATACTCCCCCGCAAATCTTTGGGTTTGATACTGGCGGGAATGGAGATTTTAGCCACAAAACATTCTTCTTCCGGCAAAGATAAATGAACTAAAGAAAAATTATTTTCTTCTTTTATTTTTTTTAAAACAGCTAAAACATCTTCCCGTTTGATAATTTTACCAGAAACGATTGCTCCCACCGGAAAATTAGCGTGGCCAAAATGGCTTAAGTGAAAACCGACAGCCGTATGAGTCAATTCAATAAACTTGACCGATTCATCGGAAATATCAAGTCCAACCGTTGATAGATTCAAATAAGGCGGAACGGGAAATAATTTATAGAAGCGTGACAAACGCATATTTCCACTTATTATAACCTAAAAACAACCTGTCTGCATATATATGTTCCAAAATCAAAATCACAAAGACCCCATTCTCATATTAAATTGCCATTTTTATCACTTCGCGCGTACCTACGCGCGAAGTGATAAAAATGATAAGGCAAAAAAGATGAAACGAGTAGTATTATGGCGATTTTTTACGGCGCGAGGCCAAAAAGCTTTCCAGCATAAGTGCCGCCGCACGCGCGTCTAATTCTTTGTCTTGACCAATTACGCGTGCCGCTTCTCGACTGGTATATGTTTCATTATGAAAATAAATCGATTTGTTCGGAAAGCACTTAGCCAATCTGTCCCCCAACACCTTAGCGCCGGCAAAAACGACATTCGGTTGACCTTTTAAATCTCGGGATTCTCCGATGACGATTTCTTTCACCCCTTCCGCCGAACAAATTTTAGAAATCATCTTTACCGTATTGTCGTTATTGCTAATAACCTTATAGGGATAGACAAAATCACCCTGTTCATCTGACAGCGCCAACCCGATTTTTTTATGCCCATAATCTATACCTAAATAACGCATATTTTATATTGCAAATAATATAGCATTTTTTGCCTGTTTGTGATATTTTTAGCCTGTTTATACAGGGAGGGGTGCCGGAGAGGTTTAACGGGGCAGTCTTGAAAACTGCTAGGTCCGAAAGGGTCTCGTGAGTTCGAATCTCACCCCCTCCGCAAATGTAAACAATCTTAGGTTATGTCGGAAAACAAAAATATCATATTGGTTCATGCCATGTCTCGAGCTGGTCAACACCCGATTATTGATTGGGTCTATAATCAATTTAATGATGACCGACTTTTTTTGAATTACATGTTTATTAACGATCCTAATTTTTTAGAAAGGAGAAGTCAATATTATTTTAACAACAAGAAATATTATTACATATTGAATCCAAACTGGAAAAAGTATGGTGTATTGGAGGAAAAATTGAGAGAATTTAACCCTGAGACTTCTGATATTTTTAATCGAATATCTTTGTCTAAGAAAAACCTACTTATGATGAATTTCGAGAATGTCAATTTGACAGATTCTAAGGAAAATATAGACAAATTTGAAGCCCAATTTGTATCAAACGGTAGTTATACCAACGTTTTAATCGTCAGGGATATATTTAACTACTTGGCTAGCAAAATAAAAATGGGGAGATACTTTCATCCCGAAAAAAATATTGAGAATTGGAAATCTCACGCCAAAGAATATCTAAAAAAGACCTGCTGTTTGAACAATAAAATTACAATCAATTTTAACAAGTGGGTAACTGATCCGGATTATAGGAAATTAAAATCTGTCGAACTTAAATGTGATATTTTTTTACCCGAATGGAGACAGATTTCTTCTTTTGGCGGCGGAAGTTCTTTTGATTTTCTGTCTTTCCAGGGAAAAGGAAATGAGATGGCAGTTTTCGAAAGATGGAAAGAATATAGAAATAACAGAGAATTCAGGAAATTTTTAGAGGATGAAGAGTTGTGGGAACTTTCGGAAAGTATCTTTGGACACATCCAAGGAACTGAAGAATTACATAATGGCATTTAAAAACGTTCAGCCATTATCAAACCAAAAAAATTATGCACAATTATCCATTACTACTGCTTGTATATGCCCACAAGTAGGTTTATGCTTAAGACAGATTTTTTCTGACGTAGGAAAAGCGTTACCATTCCAACGAAAGGAAAACTACGCACATGTATACTATGGATTCGGTCGTAGACGGCCGGCGAATCGGAGATTATCCCAGACGCATGGCTCTACAAATATTGAGAGCTCTCAATGATCCAAATGAATGGTGGAACACTGGAGTGGACTACCAAAGACCGCCGCAGGAACCGGACGTTGTCTTTCACTTTATCGTCTGCGGAGGAGCACTGGCATTCGCGCTTCAGGAAGGAACTTTGAGTTCTCAATCGAGCCCGTCTTTTTATTAAGACGGGCTCAAACTTTTTTAATATCTTCTTCTGAGACGAGCGAGCTCTATCATTTTCGGAGACTCTCGCCCCAGTAGCACAGCAGAGCTGGCTACGGGGTAAAGAGGCGCGCGTGTTTTGTATTTCATAACGAGCGAACCTGTGCTTTTTCAAGGCCTTGCGCAGGCTGACGAGCCGAGCAGAGTGAAAATGTAGCAACATTTTACGTATGCCTTATGTTCTTCACTACGAGCGAGCCCTATCATTTTCGGAGACTCTCGGAGGCGCGCAGGCGCCGAGAGTGAACAAAAATGCACCAGCATTTTATGTGTGCTCCGAAAATGATAGGGCGAGCGAGCTTTATCCCCAGCTTGGCATTTTTTACATCAAGTCTATTCAAAATCATGTTAAAATATCATTATGGACAATGATAATTACGATCACGAGTTAGACCAAGATACCGAAACCGAACCGGAAAAGAAATACACCGGCGAGGAAATAATCTGGGAAGGGCAAGAATATGAGTTTGCCGCTAAAACCGCCGACTGGTTTTGGATTCTTGGCACCATTGCCGTCTTGGCCGCTATCATCGCTTTTATTTTAGGCGATTATCTGTTTGGACTTATTATTATCATTGCCAGTTACATTTTAGGCACGCAAGCCAAGCGACCACCTCGCCTGACCACTTATGGCCTTACCCGACACGGCATCAAGGTCGGTGAAACTTTATTTCGCTACAATTCCATCAAATCTTTTTGGTTGAATAGGCAAAAAAATACCTTGATTATTGAGTCCGGTCGCTGGATCAAGCCACATGTCCATATTCCTTTGGCTGAAACCAATCCCGACAACCTTCGCCATGCCCTGATTCCTCTCGTCAAAGAACAAGAATATAACGATTCTATTTCTGACGTGGTAACCGAATTTTTTGGGTTTTAAATGTCATGGTTATCGATATTGAATTAACTTTAAACCGTTTCGGTTTTGGAAGAATTTCGGCCAACAAATTCCAATTTCTTTTTCTGCGATTTTCTAAATGGAATATCCCTGATAAATATTCGATTTCTTTTGAGGTGAATTGGAGGAGGAAGTAAAGTTTTAAGGATAAGCAATCCGCCCGCAAGGAATCTCCCGCGACTAAACCCCTTGCCGTCGCAAGGGGTTTGTCTGGGCACCAGCTCGCCCGTTTTGCTTACTAGCAAAACATGGCTCCGCTGTTCGATTCCTCGACGCAAGGTGCGCAGGCACTTTGCTTGAGGGCACAAAGACAAAAAGCGCCCAAAAGCGCTTTATTTATCTTTGTGCCCTCACGAGGAATCGAACCTCGATTATGAGATCCGCAATCTCATGTTCTATCCATTAAACTATGAGGACAGGACTGTGACGGAAACGTGCTAAAATATGAATACCATCAAATATTAGCAATTTTTGAGAAATATACAACTAAATTATGAGTATTGAAAATCCTTTTGACCAAAGCGGAGAAAATACGGATAGCCCAAAATGGCTAGCCGAGATGACTGCCGGTCGGTCACTAGAAGAACAATTGGCCATTGAACAGCAATGGGCAATTATGTCCCCAGACCAACAGCAGGAAGCATATCAGCATTTTCTTTCTAACAATTAAAAACTCCGGGCTAACCGGAGTTTTTAATTGTTATTTAGCTTTTTTGATACTGGCTGACAAACGCGATTTGCGTCGGGCCGCGGTATTTTTCTTTATCACTCCCCGCTTAGCCGCCTTATCGATTGCCTTGTAGGCCAAAGACAAAGCTTTTTCCGCTTCTTTGATTTTCTTATCCGTCAACAATTTATTTACTTCTTTTATTGTTGACTTCATTTCATCTTGGCGACGACGATTAAAAACCTGCTTGCGAGCAGAACCGCGCATCGCTTTTTTCGCTGATTTGATTATAGGCATAGCAGTAAATTAACAGATAGCTCGGAAAAATGCAACCCCGTAGTGAGTTTTGGCATTGTCGGGTATTCTCCCGACGCGCCAAAAGCGCGATGCCAAAATCTACTACGGGGTGCAAGCCCCATTAGAGAACGCCCTCCCGTCAGAAGACGGGACGACTTCAGCCGCCTAGGGGCGACTTTTCTCTAAACAGGGCAAGCCCCGCACCAAACAAAAAGCCCGAACATTATTTCGTTCGGGCCTCCAGGAACACACCCTGACCGGTTTAGCGATTACCTCCACGCCAGCGGTCAGAGCCAAAACCCTTGAGGGTTTTGGGGTCGTAGCCGGACTTAACAAAATTCCGGCCTTTTTTGCAGTCTGACCGATATTGCCGGCCAAACCAACAAACGAAACGCCAAAGAGCTCTTCCTATCCTCTGCCACATAATCCACCTCCGGAAATTAGTATCTTCTTCAATTATAGCACCTTGTATATATCTTTGTCAAGGTATAAAAAGGCTTATATTCCGCTATAAAAAGATTTTTTGCTATAATAACTCCAGATTAGTTGTATTGAACGGCTACGGCTTTTCAAAACCTTTTCGGCTTATGCGAGTTGAGAGCGCGGACGGCTACGGCTTTCCGCGGAGGATTCGCATGTTAGCCAACAAAAAAGAAAATACTTGGTACGACGCGCTGGTTGATTTTTGATCACCCATAAAATACAGCCTGATCTCTTTCCGCTTATGGTGGACTAGGTGGGCAGTGGCATAGATGGCGCACCGTACAAAACCGACTCGAACGGCAATCCGCACATCTTCAACCTGGAACGCAATGACGATGGCCTGTGGTTGAACAACAATTGGGCGAAACCCGACAACGAGTGGAATCCTGACAACCAGTTTGTATTCCGCTTTCGAAACTATTTTCTTTCCGCGAATTTACACCTCGCGGTTTTTCTTTTCCGGATTGTCCAAATTTTTCTTCCAACCGCCAAACATCTTGCCCGCTTCTTCCAGTTTAAGCGCCACATCTTCACAGTGTTTGCTGGAAATCAGCTTGCCCTCCCAAGCGACAGAAATAAGGAATTTCAAAGTATCCAAAACTAAAATGCAATCGGAAATTTTTTCCCTTTTCTTATCTTTTTCGGTAAAATAAGCCAAATATGAAAGCTCAAGCAGATACAGAAATTTATTTTCAATCCTCGCGCCAATGGTATAACGAGCGCCCTTAGGCATATGAGGAACAATGCTAACCCAAATCAAATATCCCTCTTTGATCCGATTCAAAATCGAGGCGGAATCGAGAGAGAGAGAGAGAGTACTTTGTGGCTTTATCATAGTTACCATAATATCATTTCCGTAAAAAATCTGCTTTCCGCTTGGCGCGAATTTCTGCGCGACAAGCGGAAAAGAAAAGACGTTGAACATTTTTCACTTCATCTAACTGACAATATTCTCGCCCTTCACCGAGAGCTCACGGATGACACTTACCGGCACGGCCCCTATACGGCTTTCAAAATCAACGATCCGAAACCGCGCGATATCCACAAGGCAACTGTCCGTGACCGCATTCTGCACCACGCCATTTATCGCATTATGTACTCGTATTTTAACCGAAAATTCATTTTTGATTCATATTCTTGCCGATTAGCTAAGGGCACACACCGCGCAATAAACCGTTTTAGAAGATATTATCGACAAGTTTCCCAAAATCATACTAAAACAGTCTGGGTTTTGAAATGTGATATCAGAAAATTTTTTGCCAGCATTGATCATCAGACTTTGAATGATATTCTGAAAAAACGAGTTAAAGATAAGAAGATAGTAAAACTTTTAGGCAAAATCATCGAAAGTTTTCATACCGAAAACAAGCCCGGTATCGGTGTACCGCTTGGCAATCTCACTAGCCAGCTTTTGGTAAATGTTTATCTGAATGAATTTGACCATTTTGCCAAAAGAACGCTGAAAATCAGTTATTATGTCAGATACGCGGATGATTTTGTCATCCTACATAAAGACAAAGAATATCTGGAAAATATTCTACCCAAAATAGCGGAATTTCTGGAAACACGGCTTAAACTATCATTACATCCGAATAAAGTATCCATCAAAACTTTTGCTTCGGGCATTGATTTTCTCGGTTGGGTAAATTTCCCCCACCACCGAATTCCCCGAACATCTACCAAGCAAAGAATGTTTCGGAATTTAAAGCAAAATCACAAGCAAGAATCTCTAACTTCATATCAAGGCCTTCTTAAACATGGCGATACTCATGAATTACAGCAAAAAATATTTGAAATGTATCCCGATACAGAAAGAAATATTTAAATCAAAAATCCAAAGAACCAAAGTATCCAAGGTCCAAGGGGTTAAAATAAGCGATCAAATAATCTAAGATTTTTTGCGAAAGCGGAATACAAACTGGCCGACAGGAATCCACTCGAAGACGGGTTTCGCCCAACGGCTGAGCAACCACAGGCCAACGCCACGGCGCGCCAGGTAGAAGACGTGCGGAATGCCGCGCGAGTCGGTTATTGGCTTCATCCCAATCCTAAACCATTCATTTAGAGGCTGGTTTTGGTATTTAAGCCGGTAAGCGGGACCAAAATCGGCCGAGCAAAGTTCCAAACCGATTTCTTCCGCGCGTTTAAAAATTTTCTCAGTAGTAGCGTCTTGAGGAAAGCCTAAATCTGCGACGGTTAAGCGGACAAAATCGGCGTTTTCCACTTTTTTACTCGCCACAAATTCTTGGCTTTTCAACATAAATTCAGCCTCATCATTTATTTTGATATTGGCTTGTTTGAGCTCTTTCAACCATTTCAAGCCGGTTTTCCCACCCACCTCCACACTGTCTCGGCGGATTTTGCCTTCCGGCCATTTAGTATAAATATGTTCCAGGTCGGCCGGCAATTTCTGGAAGATGCCGGGAGTAAGCGGGCCGACATAAGCTTGGGTGGTTTCATTTAGTTCGGAAACACTATGCGCGATTTGTTCGGGCGTGCAGTCAAACACCACCAACATATCGGCTTCGGTATTCCTCCCCGCGCGCAGTTCGGCAATGCGCGGGTCTCTTTCGTAGCCAAAGCCTTCAATCGGCGAATTTATTTCATACAGAAATACCAAATCATCCCTATCAAACAGTTCACTGTTTTCTTTCTTGTGTTCAAGATCCGTCAGATGTCGCATATCCTCGCTTTTCTGGCGATAGACGTCAGCTTCCGCGCCGAATTCCTTCAATTTTTCATCAAGCACCGATTGCATTAGCGGTTCTACATTTTGGTGAGGCAAAATACCACGCACTTCGCCGATTTTGTCGGTGCCATTCATCCGAATAGCCAAACGTGGCTGGGTCGGGTCCCCTTGCTCGTTGTTGGTGTAATAAACATAGAAATCGCCGGATTTGATTTGTTGTTCAGCCGTAGAACGGCCAGCCGTACACCAGCCGGTACCTTTATTCTCCAAAGACAAGTAAAGCTTCTCCGCTGCCCCATTATCCCCTTGTTGGTATTTTACCCACTCGCCTTTTATTTCCTCGCCGTTCTCCATTCGGACGGCCAGAGTTTTTTGAATCAGCTCGGCGTAAAGGATAGGAAATTTCTTGGAAAAAGCTTCCTTAATTTCCGGTTCTTTGAGGTTCTTGCTATCCTCTTTTACTTTCTCGTAGATGTCGGCAATTTGTGCCAAAGGCTCACGGTAGATATCGGGGTATGGGGCGACCGTACTATCGGTGCGCTTCTTGAATTCACCCCGTACCTTATCAAATTGTGACAGCTTGATGATCTGGTTCCAAGCATAGTATTTAAACCAGGCGGGATAGACGGCGTCGTTTGAAGTAAGGTAATCAATCCAAGCATCTAGGGAGTGCTTTTGATCTCCTATCGCCACTTCCATCATCTGCTCGCGCATGGCCGGGGTGATTTCTATATCGCCATGACCTTGTTCGCGCGCCACCCGCTTTTGGAGGTCAAAATAACTGTCGGGGAAATTCTCTTTTTTAATGATGAGCGCGTCGTAAATCTGATCACGCAACATATCCAGATTGCGCTCGCGAGTACGCTCGTCGGGATTAAGAAAGACATTTTCCAAACGATCTATATATGCTTCAATACGTTTGCCCGGGTCGTTGGGCACCTTGGTTTCATTTTTCCGTTCAGACAGTTCTACTGCTTCCTGCACCTCTTCGGTGGTTTGCAATTCGGGCATTTTGAGATGGAGGGGATCTTTTTCCATATGGATTTTAGTATAGGATAATTTAAAGGAAAACGCTAGAACAATTTATGATAACGGCGGATATTGGAACTTAGACGGTCGTTGGCGAGAAACCACCCGTTATTGTATACTGTCGGCAATGATAGCTCAACTAACCGGACAGATTACCCACTTAGGCGACCGTTTCGTCGTTTTAGACGTCGGTGGCGTGGGTTACAAGGTATTTACCACCAATGATAATATCGCCTCATTGAAAAAAGACACCCAGGCCAAGTTTTGGACTCATCTGGTGGTCAAGGAAGACGCGCTGGACCTTTACGGCTTTCTCACACAAGATGAACTAGCCTTTTTTGAACTCCTGATTACTGTCTCCGGTATCGGACCAAAAAGTGCGCTCGCTACCCTCTCTTTGGCCGGTCTGGACACTTTGCGTCAGTCCATCGCCTCCGGCGACAGCAGTTATCTAACCAAAGTCTCCGGTATCGGACGCAAGAGCGCGGAAAAAATCGTGATGGAACTCAAAGACAAAGTAAGCAAGCTGGGCGATTTTCTGCCACAAAAATTGGATGTTCATACCGATGTCCTCTCGGCCTTAGAAGCGCTCGGCTATTCTGCCCGCGATGCCCGTGAAGCGATTAAGAAAATCCCCGCTAATCTGACCGATACGGGAGAAAAAATAAAATCAGCGCTGAAATACTTAGGCAAATAAATTTATGTTTCTGCTAAAGAAAATTATCGGTCAAGTAAAAATTATTTATCACTGGTTGCTTACTCTAGCCGCCGCGATTTACTATCGTTTCCCATCTAAAAAAATAAAAGTTGTGGCGATTACCGGCACCAAAGGCAAAACAACTTGCACGGAATTAGTAAGTGCCCTGCTGGAAGCCGGTGGACATAAAACGGCCATCGTTTCCACTCTGCGCTTCAAGATTGGCGACCAATCCGAAAGAAATCTGCTTAAAATGACCACGCCGGGGCGCGGGGCAATTCAAAAAATCCTAAGGCAAGCGGTAGATGCCGGTTGTGATTACGCGATTATCGAGCTTTCGTCAGAAGGCGCCCGCCAATATCGCCATGCTTTTATTGAATTGAATGCTTTGATTTTCACCAACCTGTCGCCGGAGCATATAGAATCGCATGGCTCATATGAAAAATATGTCGCCGCCAAGCTTTCTATTGCGCGCGCTTTGGCCAAATCGCCTAAAGCAGAGAGAATTTTAGTGGCCAATAGTGACGACAGGGAAACGGAAAAGTTTTTGGCTTTGAATATCCCCCACAAAATCCGCTACTCACTCAAAGATGCCAAACCTTATGAACTGGACGAAACTGGCGCCTCTTTTACTTTTGATGGAGAAAAAATAACCACTCAACTCGCGGGAGAATTTAATATTTATAATATGCTGGCGGCCGCCGTTTATGCCAAGAGTCAAGGAGTGACGCTTCCGCAAATCAAAACCGGACTGGCCAATTTCACCGGCGTCTTGGGACGGATGCAAAAAGTTTATTCCAACCGACACAAAGATAAACAGGATTTTGACGTGATTGTCGATTATGCCCACACTGCCGATTCACTCAAAGCTGCCTACAGTGTTTACACCGGAAAAAAGAAAATGATTTGCGTCTTGGGTAGCTGTGGTGGCGGACGCGACAAATGGAAACGCCCGGCGATGGGAAAGATTGCTAATGACTATTGCGATGAAATAATTCTCACCAACGAAGATCCTTACGAGGAAGACCCGAATCAGATCATTTGCGATGTCGGCACCGGCATCACTAAAAAATACGAAACGATTATTGACCGTCGCGCCGCGATTCGCTCCGCTATCGCCCGTGCGGAAGCCGGGACCGTGATAATGATTACCGGCAAAGGCACTGATCCATTCCTAATGGAAGCAAACGGCAAAAAAACTCCCTGGAGCGATGCTAAAGTAGCTGAGGAGGAATTGGACGCCTTCCTCTCGTCTCAATAGTTTTTTTAATTATTCCGCGACCGCGGAATAATTAAAAAAGAAAAACGCCGAGGTAAAAATACCCCGAGCGTTAAAACCGAAAATATCCGGTAATTATTTTGCATAAGCAAAGACTGTTTCTCTTGATAAAACCGCACTCTTATTCTTTCCTGTCCGCCTCCTGTCGCGACAGGTCAGATTACCTTTTTCCACCAGCGCGGCCATCGTTGCTTCTTCACGAGAAACATAGATCGACTCTGATTTTACCAGCTCCCGACTATCGAAAAAGATGATGAAACGGTAACCTCGATTACCAATCGGCCCTTCGGCAACATACGTCAACAAACCCGGACTTTTGATAATTTGCCCAATTTCATTACTAGAAAGCATGATGGATCCTTTCTCAAGAGAAAATAAATGAACGGGTCCGCTGTTATTATATACATATCGAAATAAGTTGTAAAATATTGACATTATGTTAACTTTGACTTAATTATTGCATCCTTACTTTTGGCTGCCTGCGCAGATAGGGCTTATAGATTAGCTTTCCGACTTTTAACTATTAACTTCTAACTTTTAACTGAATTACATGCCCGAACTCCCTGAAGTCGAAACCCTAAAACGCGAACTGGCTAAAGCGCTTAAGGGAAAAACTATCGCCTCCGCTCAAGTTTTATGGCCGAAAACGGTCGCGCCTTTATCGGTCACCCAATTTGAAAAGAAAATAAAGGGACAGAAAATCAGTGACATAGAACGCCAAGCTAAGATCTTGATCATAAATTTCAGCGGACCGGATGCTTTAGCTTTTCATCTTAAAATGACTGGACAACTTATTTTCCAACCCAAGACCGGCAAGAAAATTGTCGGCGGACATCCCGCCTCCGCCAAAGGCTACGGCGAGGCAAAGCCCGATAAATACACAAGGTTGGTTATAAATTTTACTGACAGCTCTATCCTCTACTTCAACGACCTGCGCAAATTCGGCTGGGCCAGACTGGTCAATGATTCTCAACTAACAGACTTAACCAAACATATCGGTGTCGAGCCCTTGTCCAAATTTTTTACCGAGCAATTTTTGCTTGATTTATTCCAGCGTTTTCCTAATCGCACGATCAAACAGATTCTGATGGATCAAACTCTGATTGCTGGCATCGGCAATATCTATGCCGATGAAAGCGCCTTTTTAGCCAAAATCTTGCCTACCCGTAAAGCTGGCACAGTAAAAACTGAACAAGTAAAAAAATTACGCCAAACAATCATTGATGTTTTGAAACTTTCCATCAGCAAAAAAGGTACTTCCTCGCGCAATTATCGCCGGAGCGACGGCTCTATGGGCGGTTTCGTCCCCCACTTGTATGTCTATGGCCGGGCCGGAGAGCCCTGCAAAATCTGCGAAACAATCTTGAAAAAAATAAAACACAACGGCCGAGGGACGGTTTTTTGCCAGAAGTGCCAAAAGTAAGATTAAATACCCAGCATTCTATACAGCGCCACACCAGTAGCAACCGAGACATTGAGCGATTCTTTTTTGCCCTTCATCGGGATTTCCGCGATTATATCGCATTTAGCCAAGAGTTTAGCTGGAATTCCCTCTACTTCTTCGCCCAAAATCAGCGTGCAGGGATACTGCGGTTTTATTTTTTTGTAATCAATCGCTCTCGGTGATTGTTCTAGCGCGATGATCTGTATCCCCTCTTTTTTTAGTTTAGAAATAAGCCGGCTCAGGTTCATCACCCTTTCCCACAAAATATTTTTCTCTGCTCCAATGGCCGTTTTAGCAATTCCCGAATCGGCTCGTCCGAATTCGTCCACCGGCGCGGGCGTATAGCCGACCAAATAGACCTTTTCTACCCCGCAAGCATCCGCCGTCCGAAAAATTGCCCCCACATTGTAGGTACTACGGATGTTATAGAGAATGAGAGAAACTGATTTTTTCATCATATTAACTTGTGCCCCCACGAGGAATTGAACCTCGATCTCAGCCTTCGGAGGGCTGTGTTCTATCCGTTAAACTATGAGGACAGTGGATATGCAGTGCATAATAGCAGTTTTAGGTGTTTTTTCAATAAAAAAGCTAGACAATTCAAGACTTTTTTTGTATGATTTCATGTGTTTGTTACGCCCTGTTAGCTCAGCTGGTAGAGCAGCTCCCTTTTAAGGAGACGGTCGGGGGTTCGATTCCCTCACAGGGCACAAAAGACAAAAAATTCCAACTGCTTGGAATTTTTTTGTACTTTTGTGAGACGGAGACTTATTTTGTCAACAGACAAAATAGTCGAGTCAGGGTCGTGAAATTTTGCGAGCGACGGCGAGCAAAATATTCCTGACCAAAATAAAAAAGCTACTTCAATTTGCGACGGCAAAGGATTTAGTCGAGGGCGATCCCCTCACGGGTTTTGAATTTAGTTAGTAATCGCAGGACGATCCCCCCCCTACACCCCGAACACCCACTTCTCCAACTCCGTTTCCATTTCCCCTTCTCCTCCGCGAACACGGTGGAATAAGTCCACAAGTTCACTGGACATTTTTTCCAATTCCTCTTTGGTATAATTTTTGCCGAAACCTAAAATCTTTTTCTTGGCAAAACCTTCCTTCAGTTCCGACGTCGCCGGGTTTTTAGCAACCTTGAAGAAAAGCAGATGTTTCACCAACCACTGAAATTTCCAGAATACTTCTTCAGCAGACAAATCGGCGCGCAGAGCTTCTTGATACAAAACCCAAAGACGTTTGCGATTTCTCTCCCCCAAGGCATCAGTCAAAGCGAAAATATTGAAAGATTTCTTCTCGCCCAGCTTTTTATCAAAGCTCAAATCTTTTTCGGCATATTTATGAACAATTTTAGACGCCTCCGCTTCCAATTCACTTTCCAAAATAATGAAAATATTGGCCGACTCTTTCATCTCCGACAAACGCTCCAGTACTATCTCACGCGATTTTTTATCAGCCAGCAGATGATCGCACCCCACGATGTATTTTTTGGCAAATAAATCTTGCGATACGATCAGTTCTTTGAAAGTTTCCTCATTCCAATTCTCGCCGTCTATCTTCCAGGCGAAAGAATCTAGCTTACGCGCCAAAAGAGAAGCAATCAACGAATCATATTTATCGCGAGTTTTAAAAGTGTCGGAGCCTTGAATCAAATAAATCATAAAGTTTAAATTCTAAAACCTAATCTCTAAACCCTAAACAAACTCTAATCTCTAAATATCAATTAATTTTTTAGAGTTTAGAGCTTAGAATTTAGAGTTTGAGGCTAATGCCAACTGGTGCATGATCCGACCCGGTCACTTCATCCAAAATAAACGCTTTCTCTACTTTATTTTTTAGCTTTTCACTGATCAAAAAGTAATCTATCCGCCAGCCTATGCCCCGATCGCGGGCGTAACTGCGATAACTCCACCAAGAATACTGCACCTTGTCGCCATTCTTCTCGCGGTAAGTATCCACTAGCCCCTCCGCCAAAAACTTATCCATATCAGACCGCTCTTCCGGTGTAAAGCCAGCATTGCCCTCGTTATCTTTCGGTCGCGCCAAATCAATCTCCTTGTGCGCCACGTTAAAATCCCCCGTTACCACCACTGGTTTGGTTTTTTCCAAGTTCTTGATGTATGTCAAAATCGCCTGATTGAATTTCTGTTTATAGTCTAGACGCGACAATTCATGATTGGAATTGGGGAAATAAGCGTTTACAAAATAAAAATCCTCCAGTTCTAGTGTTTGAACTCGGCCTTCTGTATCGAATTCTGGTATTCCGATTCCAGCAGTGTAATTTTTAATTTTTAATTTTTCATTTTTAATTAAAATGGCTGTTCCGCTGTATCCCGGTCTTTCCGCCGGAAACCAATATTCTTCACAACCAGGGAAATCGAACATTTCTTTTCCGCGCGCCGAATCGGATATTTTTATCTCCTGCAAGCCTAAAATATCTGGACGTTCAGTCAAAAGCATGTTAGCAAAGCCGTTTTTTACCGCCGCCCGGATTCCGTTCACATTCCAAGACATAAGTTTGAGAAACATACAGCTATTATGCCATTTTTAACAAAGCAAAAACAAGCAAAAGAAAACCCCATCATCTCTGACGGGGTTGGAGTTTTTACGCTACTCCCTAGCGATTTGGCGGAATGCCGGAATCAAGGGCAAAGGTCAAAGGGTCTAAAAGATCCGAGTGACGTTAGCCCCAAGCGCTACTCTGCGAGAACGGCCGAGGGATCGTTAGCGTGCCAATCGCGCCCGAGCCAATACACGAACCAGTGCCAGGCACCGCCGCGCCAGTACAAGTACAGGACGAACCGGTAGCCGTTCGGGCGGCGCAGTGTCGTCCCTTCGAAGAATATGTAACGGGTGTTACCGTTGATCTTCTCTTTCCAGGACTCGGGAATCAGATGTTGGTTCTGCCACAGCGCCCAGAAAACCTGAGCGTCGAGGCGGATATCGCCTTTCTTGATGAGACGCCGGAGCTTCTCTTCGCCTTTGATGCTGGTTTCGCCTTTTTTGAGACAGTCTTCGAAACGTACCTTGGCGAGATCGAGGGAGGTCAGAGCGAGCGAACGCTTGTCCTGTTCTTCTTCGCCGGTGAGACCATTTCCATCCGCCGGACCCTTCCAGATTAACCAGCCCTCACCGAGAAAGGCGATGGGGTCAAAGGGAATGGTGCGGTTGATGGAGAGGATGCCTGGCTGATTGATAATCATCTGAGCATCATTCAACAGAAAATCTGTGAATCTCCGGCCAAATTCTTCCGGAGATAAGTTAATCACTTTCTCCTGCAATTTAGCACTGTCAATTTTGTCCCAATCAACTTGGGTTCCGACTCGCCCGACAACTTCCAGGGCTTGACCACGCGTAGTGGCTTTAACCATGGTAATATACCTCTTTCTTTGGATTTTAAGGACCTAGTAACCGCGTCCTTATCTTTTTTAAGTATACCATACCCAGTTTAAAAGTCAATAGCGCACAGCCAAAATCCCCTATTTTACCAAAATATGGCTAGAAATAAGGGTATTACACTATGTTACCGACCGGCAAGATAGTGTAGTGTTTGATAGTTACAACAAGATTCCCACTTTCGCGGGAATGACATAAATACAAACGCAGATTACTTCGTCGCGTGATTACACACTCCTCGCAATGACCCTGGTAGCAGAGCAAAGCTCGCTACGAGGCAAACAAAAAAACTGGATCCCGGGTCTAGCCCGGGACGATAGGATTACCTATCGATTTTTAATTGCCCGGATGAAGTCTTTCTCCAGTGTTGGAAATTGATGCGAATT